>Ga0265297_10000401_pt1 | contig 133662 bp, 114 predicted proteins | sample Munlanlwell13791_FD_192502 | JGI IMG/M metagenome (GOLD analysis project Ga0265297, IMG submission 192502) | Leachate microbial communities from a municipal landfill in Southern Ontario, Canada - Leachate well 137-91 | ecosystem: Engineered > Solid waste > Landfill > Unclassified | place...
TCGGTGGCGTTGGCAGCCTCGCAAAATTAACAGTGTTGGGCGATGCGGATGAGAAACAGTTTGTTATAAAGGCTAATGGGACACAGAGCTTAAATATCTTTGAAATCCAAAATAGCTCCGGCGTGCCGATTGCCTGGGTTGACGGTTTGGGAAATTTTGGTTCATCCGGAACGATTTATGGATCAATCGCGACATCAACCTGGTATGGCAGTATTGCCACTTCTACTTGGTATGGAAATATCGCAACCTCCACCTTCCCAAATATTACGGTTACCAACCTCGTAACAATAAATAAATCTTCTTCAACACTAGCTTCTATATATAGTGGTTTATTTGTCGGCACAACAGCCACCACCTCAATCTACGGACAAACAACTTCTACTTTCCCGTACGGAATAACGCTTGCTTCAAATGGCGGAAATGTTGGTATCGGAACTGCAAATCCGTCAAACCTTTTAACTTTATTTGAAGATGGAAGCGCCAGCAATCTTTTTGCTATGGGAAACGGAAGCGCTACCACAACTCTCGCTGTAGGAGAACGCGGTTCCGCAACCTCCACAATTTATTCTGACGCTTGGCTGGTTGGCAGAGATTTGTTAATTGGAGGTTTATCGGGTTCCGGAAATTTATGGTTTGGCAACGGCTCCGTTACTTCATCGTTAAAAGTTGGCGATCGCGGTTCCGCAACTTCCACTCTATATTCCGACCTCTGGCTTCCGAATAGAGATTTGTTGATTGGCGGCAATTCCGGTTCGGGAAATCTTTGGGTAGGAAACGGCTCTGCGACAACGACAGTTATCGGCGGGATGCCAGGGTTAGCCACTTCTACGTTTGCCGGGGATACAGTTATTAGCAATCTTTATTTTGGAAGTATTGAGTTTGATGAAGATGGGGGCATTCTTCCTGCTATGAATATTCCGGTTGCTACTGCCGCGTCCGGAACAATTGAGGGATATACGTTTGATGTTGATGGCTTGACTACGTTGGTAATCGGCGGCAGATCTGATGCTTTAAGTTCTGTCTGGAACAGATTTGTCGGCGTAAACACTTCTACTCCTTACAACCAAGAAGTGTTCTCTGTTAACGGCACAATGACGGTTGGAAGCTACGGCAGCCAAAACGGCACATCAACTTTTTATGGAGATATCGCTGCAACCGGAACCCTGGCGGTAAGCGGCCATGTGACATCAACATTCGCTAACGGCATACAACTTTCAAGCGGCTGTTTTATGTTGCCCAGCGGCGAGTGCGCGGGTACGGGTTCAGGAAGTGAGTCGGCGGCCGGGTGGCAGCAAGTTAATCGCCAAATATATCTGATTCAGCCAACTGACAATGTTACAATAGGCGCTTCCGGAACTTTAGCAAAACTCACGGTTTTGAGTGATGCTGATGAAAAACAGCTTGTGGTTCAAGCTACTTCAACTCAAAGCAAAAATATTTTTGAGATCCAGACCAGCGCGGGCGGTATACTTGCTTGGGTAAATCCAATAGGGAATTTTGGCGTTTCAGGAACAATATATGGATCTTTAGCTACTTCAACATATTATGGAACTTTGTATGGAAATTCATACGGAACTCTCTATGGTTCAATTTCCACAACAACCCTGGACGGTGTAACAATCGGAGGATCAACCGCGGCAACAGGAACATTCACAGGATTGCAGGTGAATGAAACCGCGAGCTTTAACGGAATCGTAAATATCGGTGACAATGGCGACGCAGTAATTGTAAATTCCAACACCTGGGACATCTCTGCGGCAGGAGTGATTTCCGGCGCGCAACTTTCAACTTCAACTTTGGACAGTGTCGCTATTGGTAACTCAACAGCTTCTACCGGAAAGTTTACCAATGTTTCATCAACCATCCTTTCTTCTTATCGCGGACTATTTGTCGGCACAACAGCCACTACCTCGATTTTTGGACAAACGACTTCCACTTTCCCGTATGGAATAACACTTGCTTCAAACGGAGGAAATGTTGGTATTGGAACTACAAATCCATCAAATCTTTTAACTTTATTTGAAAATGGAAATGCTAGCAATCTCTTTGCAATGGGAAACGGAAGCGCTACCACGACTCTTGCTATTGGCAACCGCGGTTCTGCGACTTCCACTCTATATTCCGACCTCTGGCTTCCGAATAGAGATTTGTTGATTGGCGGCAATTCCGGTTCCGGCAATCTATGGCTTGGCAATGGCACTGTCACCTCAACTCTAAAAGTAGGCAACCGCGGTTCTGCGACTTCCACTCTATATTCCGACCTCTGGCTTCCGAATAGAGATTTGTTGATTGGCGGCAATTCCGGTTCCGGCAATCTATGGGTTGGAAACGGTTCTGCTACAACTACAATCGTGGGTGGAATGCCGGGATACTCAACCTCTACATTTGAAGGGGATGTTATTGTTTCTAATTTATACAGCGGCATGATTGAATTTACAGACGATGGAGGTGTTGTGACTGCGATGAACGTTCCGATTACAAATGCCGCGTCCGGAACAATTGAGGGATACACGTTTGATGTTGATGGGATTTCAACTTTGGTGGTTGGCGGCAGATCGGACGCTTTGAGTTCTGTCTGGAACAGGTTTGTCGGTGTAAACACCTCCACACCTTATAACCAAGAAGTTTTTTCTGTTAACGGAACAATGACGGTTGGAAGTTTTGGAACAAACCTCGGCGGAACTTCCACTTTTTATGGAAATATCGCCTCTACCGGAACTATACAGGCCGGTGATAATGTAATCGTCGGATCTTCTCAATCAGCTTGGAATTTGGCAAAACTCACGGTTCTGGGTGATGCGGATGAAAAACAATTTGTAATTATGGCAAATGCGACACAAAATAGAAATGCTTTTGAGGTGGAAAATAGCTCCGGCGCGCCTTTAGCTTGGATAAACTCCTCAGGTGGATATGGCGCTTCAGGCACATCTTATATGGGGAGCATAATGCCCGCGCAAAATAATACTTATGATTTAGGCGCATTTAACACTGCCTGGAGAAATATATATGCTTCAGGAACGGTATGGGTTGGCGCAACAGCGGCTTTGGATAGCGACAGTTTGCTGTTTAATAAAGCGGCAAATATCTCTGCTACTACCTCATTAACGATAGGAGATAATACTCAAACCATAGCTATTAATTCTAATGATTGGGACATCTCTACCACAGGTGATATAACCGGAGTTTCGGGGAATATTTCAATGTGGAGCAACGACAGTGGATATTTAACCAGCAGTACAGCCGGAACTATGGCAATGCAAAATGCCAATTCTGTTGCTATCACTGGAGGCGAAATTGATGGCACCGATATAGGCTTGAATACAAGAGCATCTGGTAAATTTCATGATATTGTTGTCGGTGGCGCGGGTTGTGCTTCTCCGTGTGTCCAATTTTTAGCGGTAAATGGTTTAGAAACAATGAATCAAAGCAGCGCAGGTGTTTTTACATTCTCCACAACAACAAATTTTGATGGCAGCGTAAGGCTTGGCGATAATACTTATGATGTAGTAATAAATTCTAATACTTGGGATATTTCTTCTGCCGGCGTTACAACAAATCTTTCAATCACAACTTCAACTTTGGATGGAGTTGCAATCGGCGGTAGCACTCGCAGTAGCGGCAACTTTACAACTTTGAACGCAAATGGAAGTGTCACTTTTGGGGACTCTATTGAGATGGATACGGCAACATTTAATTCTGCTGTGACTTTTAATACGACTATAGGTGTTTCGGGTTTCGCTACCTTTAGTGGCGGGCTTAACGTCGGCTGGGCGGCGCAATATACTGAAAAGTTATGCCATAGCGGGTCTGATGGGGCTCTTGGATCGGGCATTATAGGAGATTGCAATAGTTCTCCCGGTGATATAGCAGAATATTACGGTTCGCGCGATACCACGATTGCCGCCGGCGATGTTGTAAAAATTGCGGACTATATCGATGGCAAACCCTGGATAGAAAAAACCAGCAGTTCATATTCAAATACTTTGGGCGTAGTTTCAACTGCTCCATACGATAGCTTTGGCAAGATTTATAGTTCTTCAACCGAATATTCCGTGCCAATCGCCTTAGTCGGCCGCGTACCGGTAAAAGTTTCAAATGAAAACGGCCCGATAGAAATTGGCGATTACCTTACTTCCGCGTCCTTGCCGGGATATGCCATGAAAATGACCAAGCCGGGCATAACAATCGGCCAAGCATTATCGTCTTTTGACGGTTCCACGGCCTCTGGTACAGTAACTGTCTTTATGGGGGTTGGATATTATGATAGCGAAACGTTTATAGCTTATAATGAAGATCGAGATTTAACCGTTGAGACAAATGAAAACAATATTGGCCCAATATTAACCGCAAACAGCGATTTGGATATGGAAAGCAAGAACTTAATAAATATCGCTTCCTTGCAGGGTATGGAAAATAAATGGTCTATCAGTGAAAATGGCGATTTCACGATTGCCGGCGAAATTATAAAAAAGATTTTTACCAGCCAAGGCGAAAAAGATTTTTATCCATTATACAGTAAGGACCCGAATATAATTCTTTCCGGTTCCGGAGAGCTTATAAACGGAGAAGCGAGAATAATATTTGAGCCGGCTTTATCAGAGATTATGGATCCGACCGAATCTATAAAAGTTAATGTTACAATGACTTCTGAGGGCGCGCAGGGATTATATGTTGCGGAAAAATCAATCGGAGATATATTGGTAAGGGAGATAAACGGCGGCAAGGGCGGCGCCAGATTTGATTATATGATAATTGCAAAAAGAAAAATGGCGAATTCGCCTTTAGCTGATGTTTCCGTTTCCACGGAAGCGACAAATGAGGATTCGGCGGCAACATCTACACCGGAAAATTCCCCTGCCGTCCCAATGGAGACACCTGATAATAGCGGCGCAACTTCCACTCCAATAATTATAGTAGAAAATAACCCGGCAACTTCCACCCCGGAGGCAGTTAGCGAAACTTCAACTTCTACCGCAGAAAATAATTTGCCGGAAAATCAAGAAATTATCGTCGCGGAAGAAAATGCGCCGGCAACATCAACCGTAAGTGAAGATCAAAATTTAAATATTTCCGGAACGGAGGAATAATTTTTGAGACAAAAAATATATGCGTAAAAAAATAATTTTTTTATTTATTATTTTTATAATTTTCGGCGGGGCCGCAAGTTTTAAAATTTGGCAGACAAGGGGTGCCGCCACAAAAAGCGGGTTGGTTGGCCATTGGGCAATGGATAAAACCGACATAAGCGGCACTAGGATTTATGACAAATCCGGTAACAAGAATAACGGAACGCTCGCGGGTACCGCTGAAAAAGAAGGCAGAATAAAAGAAGCCAGGTATTTTAATGGAACAACTGATTGGATAAGCATACCAAATAGCTCTTCTTTAACAATTCCAAAGGCAGTGACCTTGTCGGCATGGATTAAACCTAATTATTTCAACTCCAGCTCAACTGATTATGCCGTAATTATTGGAAAAAGGGTGTCGGAGGCTAACTACGAATATCAACTCTACACCTATCTAACCGGCAGGCTTTGTTTTGCCTTTAATGCCCGAGCCTGGGATCAAAGATTTAATAGCATAGATAATTTAGTCGCCGGCAAATGGCAGCACATCGTTGCGACTTACAACGGATCGAGGGTTGAGCTATATAAAGATGGCGTTAATTTTTGGGGCACCGATGATGTTACCGGTTTGCACACTTCAACCGGAAATGTTGGCATCGGGCGAAGGCCTGACGAGGCCTCGAGTATTTACAACGGCACAATAGATGATGCCCGTATTTATAACCGCGCTTTATCCGACGAAGAAGTGATGAATTTATATAACTCTACAAAGGTTGCTCACTCGGATTTAGATGTAAGCTATTCCGACCCTGGTATAAAAAGGGGTCTTGTGGGGTGGTGGACCTTTGATGTTGGAGATTTTGATGGGATGAGCTATTATGATCGGTCCGGATATGGTTATACCGGAACAGCGCAAAATTACGCCCCGACATCAACGGTTGGGCGACTAAACCAAGCAGGAGAATTTAACGAGTATGCAGAATCAAAAACTTATATTTCAATGGGGGATGTTTTAGATATGAATGTTGGTGATCAGGTTACGGTGAGCGCATGGGTAAAAACTAAAAACACAACAGTTGTTAGTATGGGTATTGTAAATAAGTGGGATGCGGCAACCAGTTGCGCTGATGGGAGTAAACAATCTTATCGTTTTACTGTTTTAAATTCAGGAAAACTTTACGCCTCAGTAAACTCTGATGGCGGCCAAGACAATGGTTTTTCAGGAAGGAGAATGGTAAACGATGGGCTATGGCATCATGTTGTTTTTTCAGTAAAAGACGGGGCGAATAATTATAATTTTTATGTCGATGGAACTATTGATAATACAACAACTAAAGTGGGAACGGGAATATATAATTCAGTAACTCCATTAAAAATAGGACTCGACGATCCTGATTGCGGCGGATTTGCAAATCGGCTTTTCCATGGAGAAATTGATGATGTTAGAATTTATGATTATGCGCTTTCTGCTGGAGATGCGTATGATCTGTATAATGCGGGGCGCAGGGCGCATATTAATGCGCCAACTAAAACCGATTTAATAGGCCTTTGGGATATGAATGCAAATAATTCAACAAGCTCAGTAATTTATGATATTAGCGGACAAAGAAATAATGGCCGGCCTAGCGGATTTCAATTAAATTCCACTCCAACTTCTACCTCGGGGGTTATAAAAGAAGCTTTGAGCTTTGATGGCCAAAACGGCCAGATTAGTATTGGAAATGAATCGAATTTTGATTTATCCATATACACATTATCCGCTTGGGTAAAAACTTCCGATCATCCGCCAACGGATAGCAGTTGGACAGTGCTGGCAAAAGGCAGTGACGGGCCATTTTTTATCCAGACTCAACCATCCGCCTCGTGCGGATCCGGCGGCGAGCTTGGTATTGGCTGGAATAATGATACGGAACAGAATATCTGTTCGGGTATCGTTCCGTCGCCGCGCCAATGGTACTATATTGCGGCAATATCTGATGGTACGAATGTTACCTTTTATGTAAACGGAGAGAATAAGGGGTCGGGTCTTTTGGGGACTCCCCATCAAAATAATTTTTCTGTTTCAATCGGTAGCAATCTTGAAGCGGGAGGAAGATATTGGAATGGTGCAATAGACGATGTGCGTATTTACAGTCGCGCGCTTTCCGCGCAAGAAATTGTAAATATTTATAACGCGGCAAAAATATCCTCTGAATAGAGAAATATTCAAGTCAAAACGCGCGTTGACAAAATGATAAAAAATGTTAGTGTAATTTAAGGTCATTGAAAATAAAAGCCGGATTTAAAGAGCCCGGCTTTTATAAAAGATTGGCGGCCAACAAAGGAGTTGAAAAATGAAGTTAATTGTCTTTATTTTCATGAGTTTTCTATTGGGGTGTGGTGGAGAGGAAAATTTAATTTTGAATGATTCAGAAAATAAATGCGTTGAACATCAAGTTGTTAGGGCGAGTAAGAGACTGATTTTGATTAAGATTTATATCGATCCAAGCAACCCCCTGCAAAATGATTTTGTTTTGAATGCTTTAAACAGTATGTGGCGGGAAGTTGGTGTTACTGTAATCCGGGTCCCGACTATAGCAGAAGCAGCGGCTGGTTTTGTTTTTGTGCGGGGAGTATGCGCAACACCGGTTATATCCGGCCGGTTGCAGTCCGACGGATGGAACAATCTAACGTCTGTTATCGTTGATCAAACGTGCTTTAAAAAATCTGAATATATGGAAAAATTTCCGGCGGCCGTAAGTTTTGCTCTCGGAACGCTGATGGGCGTTGAGCCGTATCCGGATTTTTGTAGTGATGGGGTAATGAGTGAACGAGTTGGCCGCATGCAAGGCGTTATGCCGAAGCGCCTTTCAATCGGCGACAAAGAGGCTTTTTACCGCCGTTCTGATTTTTCACCAAATTGGGAATATGTATGGGAGTGTTATAAAAAACCAAGCTGGGAACCCGGCGAATATGTTTCTGCTGATTTCCGTACCATAAAATTTTGGGCGGACCCAGCCTTGTCAGCCGTCCCCATCCAGGCTCATCTTAATAAGTATTTCAAAATATTTGGTCGGAAATTCGAATCGGCTGATGAGAGAGAGGCGGAATTTGCTGTAAAAGTATGGGAGTGGCCGGATGGCTATACTGATTGCACTTTGCAGGAGGCTAATGAGGGAAAAAAGAAATGTAAAACCTGCAGCCCGGCAGCCATCGCGTACATCAACAAACAAGAGATTCGCCTTAAACCTAAAAGTGATTGTCTTGAATTCAAACCTGATTCGGAATGGGATGCTACAATAATATCCCATGAAGTTGCGCATCTCTTTGGCGTAAGCCATGTTCCTTCTTGGTGCGGCAATGCCATTATGGATCCGCAGGTAAATCCCGGCCCATATTTCACATCTTTTGATGTGAAGGCGTGGAGAAGCCGCAGTTCGTCCAATTTAGATAAATTAAGTAAAAATTAAAATAGCTCGTTCGGGCTATTTTTTATTTGCTTTTTATGTTAATCTCTTAAATAAGAGGAAAACATGAAAATAACAGCTCTTTTGATAACATTGTTATTTAGCCTTGCCGCCCGAGCCGAGCAGAATAAAAAAATTTTAAGCTATACGGCTACCGAGCAAATATTTTTACGCGATATCCTGGCGGAATCGGAAAAGATTAATAAAATAAAAGAAAATAAGTCTTTTCTCCCGCATGATTCCCGGATTTTGCATTATGACTCTCACGATTGGTTTTGGAAACCCAGGTATTTGGAGAAAAAGGTACTGGGATTTGAATTTCAAGTTAGCGCGGAGAGTGGAACGCCGGTGATAATTTTTAAATTTTAAATCTCCCGATAAGGGAGTTTTTTCATCTTGCAAAGATTATAACTTTGTGTTAATATATTAAAGAATTTACCAGGGCCCTTAGCTCAGCTGGCTAGAGCGCTTCCATGGCATGGAAGAGGTCAAGGGTTCAAATCCCTTAGGGTCCACCAATTAAGTTCCAAGGAACAAGGACACAAGATACAAAATAAAATTCATTGTTTGTAGATTGTTTCTTGCATCTTGGAATTTTTATTTTTTTATGTCGTTTTCAATCGGAATTGTCGGTTTGCCGAATGTCGGCAAATCCACAATGTTTCAAGCCATCACAAAAAAACAAGTTGATTGCGCCAATTATCCGTTTTGCACCATAGAACCAAATAAGGGAATTGTTGCTGTGCCGGACGAAAGGTTGCAAAAGCTTTCAGACATTTCTAAATCCGAAAAAATAGTTCCGGTGGTTGTTGAATTTGTTGATATTGCCGGGCTGGTGCGGGGGGCGTCGAAAGGCGAGGGGTTGGGAAATAAATTTTTATCAAATATCCGCGAGGTGGACGCGATTTGCGAAGTGGTCCGGGCTTTTGACGACAACGATATTGTTCATGTTTCCGGAAAAGTAAGCCCGAATGATGATGTTGAAGTGATAAATTACGAACTAATATTTGCCGATATGGAGACCGTTGACCGCCGGCTTGAGAATACCAAGAAAAAATTAAAAGCGGGGAAAACTTCTGAAATAGAAAAAGAAATTGCGATTTTGGAAAAAATAAAAAAAGCATTGGCTGACGGCCGGCTGGTAAATGAAATTGAGTTTGATGAGGAAGAAAAAAAATTAGTTAAAGAGCTTCAGCTTTTGACTTCAAAGCCGATAATTTATGTTTGCAATGTAAAAGACGGAAGCGATAAATCCGCAGAATTAGATAAACAGAACAAGGTTGTTTTAAACGCAAAAATAGAATTGGAATTATCCGATCTTCCGGAGTCAGAACGCGCGGAATATGTAAAAGAATTGGGTATAGGCGAGTCAGGTTTGGACAAATTAATAAAAGAATCTTATAAAATATTAGACCTGATGACATTTTTTGCCAGCGGTCCTACGGAATCGCGCGGTTGGACAATAAAAAACGGCGCCAAAGCGCCGCAAGCCGCCGGCAAAATCCATACGGATTTTGAAAAAGGATTTATCCGCGCGGAAATTATCAGCTATGATGATTTTGTAAAATATAACGGCGAACATGGAGCGAAAGAAGCGGGGCGGATGCGGGTTGAAGGAAAGGAATATGTGATGCAAGACGGGGATGTCGTATACTTTAGATTCAATGTTTAATTTTAAAACCCCGCGTTCGCGGGGTTTTAAAATTAAGACATTTTTTTCAAAATATATATTTCTCTTCCGACTTTTTGGTCGGGGCGGCTATATTTTATAGAGAGCTCGGAATAAATATTTTTAGGAAGCGGGGGAACGGCAGAAAAGCCGTTTTCTTTTAATTTAAGTGACAGATAAAAATTTTTATCCTGTGTTATAAAGAACGGAACAATTAAAATTAAATATCCGTCTTTATTTAAAATAGAAGAAATTCCCGCCAAATACTTTTCATAATTTGCATTTAAATCTTTTTGCAGCTCTTTCGCTTTTTCCGCCGTAAGCCCGCCACGCACCGCCGGGCCGAGGTACGGTTCGGTCGCGATATAATCAAATTTTCTATTCCAAGATGCGGCCAAATCTTCCGCGCGGCATTTTTTTATTTCCACTTCGGGAATTTTTTTATAATTTTTTTTAATCCATTCCAAATTTTCTTTTGTATCCGCCACAGCCTTATCGGAAGCGTCTGAACCGTAAACTTCTTTAAAGCCTAAAACTGCGGCTTCGGATAAAAGCGTCCCGCTCCCGCAAAACGGATCCAGGATATTTTCCATTTTTCCGCGTTTTAAATTTATTAAAAGTTTTGCCAGCTTGGGCGGGGTCATTCCGGCATACAAATCACGCGCCGGACGCCGCATATCACGGAACTCGTATCCGCTAAAATCCTGCACGGCGATTGTTTTTGCAACGCAGACTTTTCCGCCAAAAAAGATAATATTAAAATCAAAACCGCGCGTTAAAAGTTTGTTTGTTTTTATGTAAACGGAAGAAAGCGCGAGGTCGCGAGAAACCGCCCAACGGACTTTATATCCCGCGTCGGCCAAATTTTTTTTTATTTCTTTACCCAATTTATTGTATAAATTTCTGCTTTGATTATTATAAAAAGAGATGCCGAAAAATATTTTTTGTTCGCTTCCCAATTTTTTTAGTTCATCAGCTATTATTTGTTTAGCTTTTTCAACCGCGATATCGTCTTCCAATACCAGTCCAAGCTTTGGTATTCCGCCCAGTTCATCAATACTTATTTCGTTTTGCGAGTCCAAGATAGCGGCTTCTTTTGAAATCAGCGCCAGCCTGGTTTCGGGGTAAACCCCGGCAATTTCAGCTAATGATAAGTATGGATTTTGCCCTAAAATGGCTAAATACTTCATAATTTTGATTAATTTAGATTAAGTGTCGCTTGTTATATTCAAATTCTATCCCGTTTTGCGGTTTTTTTCCAGTTTTGGAGGTTAGGCTTGCAATTTTCCTATAAATATGGTAATTTACAGGATAAAGGTCGTTAGCCCATAATAGCTATTCTGAAATCGGAATAGCCTAACGTAAAAACTATGTACGAACTATTATATATCGTCCCGGCAATTTATGCGGAGGACGAACTCAAAAAAGTTACCGGAAAAATCGACGAGCTCTTAAAGGCTGAAGGCGCGGAAATTATAAAATCCGAAACTGCGGCCAAATTAAAGATGGCTTATACCATAAAGAGGCACAATGTCGGTTATTATATCTTGGTTAACTTTAATGCAACTCCCGATTTATTGAAAAAAATTAATCGCGCCCTTCAATTAGAGCACGATGTTTTGAGATTTTTAATCACTAAAGCTGAGGTTGCCGCAACGCCGGTAAAAATGGTGGAATTTTCCGCCGTTGATCCGTCGGAAAAGAGAAGGGTGGCGCCAAAGGTGGCCCAACCGAGAGAAAAAGAAAAAGATAAAATCAAGTTGGAGGATATTGATCAGAAACTTGATACTCTTTTGGATAAGGACATTGTGTAATAATAATTGCAGATTGAAGATTTTTGATTGATGATTGAATATTGAATCGCTTTGCGATAATTATTAAATCTAAAATTTAGAATCATAAATCTAAAATTTATATGAATCTCAATAGAGCCATGCTAATTGGGAATCTAACCAGAGATCCGGAAGTCCGCAAGACGCCTTCGGGCCAATCGGTTGCGAACTTTTCAATCGCCACCAACAGAGTTTGGAACGGCAATGACGGCCAAAAACAGACCGCGGTAGATTATCATAATATTGTTGCTTGGGGCAAACTCGCGGATATTTGTTCGCAGTATTTGCGGAAAGGTAAAAAGGTCTATGTGGAAGGAAGATTGCAGACAAGAGATTGGGAGGGGCAGGATGGAGTAAAACGCTCCAGAACTGAAATCGTGCTGGAAAATATGATAATGTTAGACAGCGCGAGAGGCGAAAGCTCGTCTCGATTCGGGGAAACGAGCGGATATCAGAGGCCACAACCTTCAAATGAGCCGAGTGTAGAGCCGATAAACGGCCCTCAAAACAACAGTGATGATGAGATTAAAGTGGAAGATATTCCGTTTTAAGAAATAACAAATAATTATGGTTGTAACTAAAAAAAGATCACCGAAGATGTGTTATTTCTGCACTAACAATGTTAAAGAAATAGATTATAAAGATACCGGAACTTTGAAGAAATTCATTTCTTCATACGGAAAGATTGTTCCTCGAAAAAGAAACGGCGTCTGCGCCAAGCACCAAAGAAAGTTGGCAATGGCGATAAAGCGAGCGCGAACAATGGCGCTTCTTCCGTTTTTAGTGCAATAACACAACTTCATTAAAAGAAAAAACTCCCAATCGGGAGTTTTTTCTTTTTGTTTTATTTGGCATCTTGCGCTTCGCCGTTTTTTACCAAGTCCCAGATTTTTTCCCGGATTTGTTTTATGAGTTTTGGATTTTCTTTAAGATAGGCTTTGGCGTTTTCGCGGCCGACACCCAATTTTTCTTCGCCGAATGAGTATGTGTTTCCTGATTTTTGGATTGCGTTTTGTTCTACGCCAACATCAAGCAGGTCGCCGGTCAAAGAAATTCCTTCATTATACATAATATCAAATTCGCAGGTCGTAAACGGCGCGGCAACTTTATTTTTTACCACTTTGACTTTTACGCGGTTTCCAATAATTTTTTCGCCTTGTTTTATTTGGGCGGCGCGCCTGACTTCAATGCGTAAAGATGAATAAAATTTTAACGCATTGCCTCCGGTTGTTGTTTCCGGATTTCCGAAGAAAACCCCGATTTTTTGCCTGATTTGATTGATAAAAACAACAACGGTTTTTGACTTTGCGCTTATGCCTGCCAACTTTCTTAAAGCTTGAGACATAAGCCTGGCCTGCAAACCCATATGTTGGTCGCCCATATCGCCTTCGATTTCCGCTTTTGGCGTGAGAGCCGCGACAGAGTCCACCACGATTACGTCGATTGCGTTTGACCTTACTAAAGTCTCCACTATTTCTAACGCCTGTTCGCCGGTATCGGGCTGGGAAATATACAACTTATCAACTTGAACGCCGATTCTTTTTGCGTACTCGGGATCTAACGCATGCTCCGCGTCTACAAACGCTGCGGTTCCGCCCATCTTTTGAACTTCGGCTATTATATGTTGGGCTAAAGTTGTTTTACCTGAAGCTTCCGGCCCAAAGATTTCAATTATTCTGCCGCGCGGAACGCCGCCGACGCCTAAGGCTAAATCCAGGGAAAGGCAGCCTGTGGGTATGACGTCAACCTCCATTCTTTTAGCTTCGCCCAATTTCATAATTGAGCCATCGCCAAATTTTTCTTTTATTTGGCCAAGCGCTTCCTGAAGCGCGTTGAATTTCAAATCCTCCTCCTTCGGTTCTGCTTTAGGCATAAGCCATGAAACATGAAACATAAAACATGAAACAATAATTTATCGCGAAGCGACACCCTATTTTGTTGCGTGTTATATGTTGCGTGATTATTTTATTTCAAACATTACATTCCTCCAGATCACATTTTCTTTGCTATATCTCCTTACTCCTCCAATTTTAATGATATTCAAACCTTTTTGCAAATTTATTTCCTTCTTAAATTCGCCGTCTTTATTTAACACCACCTGCTCATTGTTTATAAAAAGAGTAACGCCTTTTTCGGTTTTGCCCCGGACTTCTATGATATTGCTATAAACCGTTTCATTTGGAGCGGGATAAAACACGTTAATTTTTGGCGGCTGGAATATTCGTCCAAATTCAAATCCGAGATAAGAAATAAATCCGATAATAAGCGCGCAAAGCGCAATGGTTTTTATGAGCCGGGGGATTACAATCATTTTTTTTGCGCTGATATTTTTTTGGGGAGCCTCTTTTTCCCGCCGCGCGATTTCTAGCCGGACGATATATGGTTTGGGGTCGATATTGAAAAAGCCAAGATATTTTTTAATAATATTTTTTACGTATAACACATCAGGCAGCGATTCAATGCTGCCTGCCTCCAATGCTTTTAAATATTTTATTGGTATTTTTGTTTCCCTGTTTATTTTCTCAAGAGATATGCAATGTTTTTTTCTGATATTTTGCAATTCCTGAAAAATATTATCGGTTTCGGGAATATACCTTTTTGCAAAAACCATGTCACACAATACGCAGACAAACATGCAACATATTTTAATTGCCGTCAAGCGGCATAAATAAATATTGTTACGTGTTGATGTTACGCGTTATATGTTATTTTTTTTCCTCATCTTCATCCTCATCATCAAAATTTTCTTCGTCAAAATCATCTTCGTTGTTATTTTCGATTTCTTCCGCCATCTCTTCTTCAACCGTCTTGGCCGGGGGAGGGGCGGACATCTGTTCGCGTTTTGCCAAATCTTCTTTTTTTACCAAGATGTCGCGCGGTTTTGCGCCGTCGGCCGGACCGATTATCCCTTGCTCTTCCAAAATATCCAGGAGCCGGGCGGCTCTTGCGTAGCCTACTGATAAACGCCGTTGCAGAAGCGAAGCTGATGCTTTTCCCGCGGAAATAATCAATTCAATCGCATCTTCCAAAAGCGGATCCGCATCCTCAATATCAACCGCCATTCCGGAGCTAAGCTGCAATTTTTGTTTTTCGGTCACATCGTTGTCGTACTCGGGCTTATCGTAATTATCTTTTAAGAAATGAACAACTCGCTTTATATCTTCTTCATTTACAAAAGCGCATTGCAGGCGTTTTGGTTTTGAAAGTTCCGCCGTGGAAAAAAGCATATCGCCGCGGCCCAAAAGTTTTTCTGCGCCCGATGAATCCAAAATTGTCCGTGAATCAACTAGAGAGCCAACGGCAAAAGCAATGCGTGAAGTGATATTTGCCTTAATAAGGCCGGTAATAACATCAACTGACGGGCGTTGGGTGGCGACAATCAAATGAATTCCAACGGCGCGCGACATTTGCGCCAAACGGATTATGCAAGCTTCAATTTCTGCTCCAGCCGAGGCCATTAAGTCTGCCAATTCATCTATTATAACAACAATATAAGGAAGCGGATCGCGCGATGAAGCGTTATATGATCCGATATCACGTTTATTTGCCTTTGATAAAATATCAAATCTTCTTTCCATTTCTCCGATCGCCCATTTCAAAGAATTGACGGTCTTTTTTGTATCAGTTATTACCGGTGTTAGCAAATGAGGGACGCCGTTATAAATAGGAAATTCTACGCGTTTCGGATCAACTAAAATTAATTTTAAGTCGTCGGGGCCATTTGAGTAAAGAAGGCTTAAAATTATCGTGTTTAGACAAACGGATTTTCCTGAACCCGTGGAACCCGCAACTAAAAGATGCGGCATTTTTGCCAAATCAGCAACCCATGATTTTCCCGCCACGTCCAAGCCCAAAGAAATCGTCAGGTTGGTTTTTCTTTGACGCCATTCTTGTGATGATAAAATGTCGCGAAGATATACAATTGCAACGGATTGGTTTGGAACTTCAATTCCAACCAAGGATTTTCCCGGAATTGGCGCCTCTATCCTAATAGGGTGCGCGGCTAAAGAAAGCGCCAAGTCATTTGAAAGAGCTGTGATGCGCGAAAGTTTTACTCCGTCTGCCGGCTTCATTGTATACTGGGTAACGGTCGGGCCGACAGAGTATGCGCCCATTTCCACATCTATTCTAAAGTTGCTGAAAGTTTTTTCAATCGTTGCGATATTGCTCTTAATATCTCCTGCTGTTGGCTTGTCATTTTTCTTTGTGAGGAGAGCCAAAGGCACTTCTATCTTTATTCTCCTTTTCTTTAAAGGCATAGCAGGTTGTGCTTTGATTTCTTTTTTTACAGGAGAGTTTTCTTCTCCATCGTTTTCATCTTCTTCCTCGTCATCTTCTTCTTGATCCCCATCTTCTTCATCGGATTCTTCGTTTAAACCATCTTCAATTTCTTTTTTGGCAAACGGCGAAAAATTTTTATCCATTAAACTGGCTATTAGTTGATAAATTGATTTTGGAACATCAATTATCAAAAATTTTATTATTTTTACCAGCACATCAACCGAGGTATTAAAAATAATGACCACGGATATTAAAAGAAGAGCTATACAAATTAAAATCGCTCCGGGAAAATTTACAAATTTTAAGAGAGGAAAAGAAAGGAACAAACCCACATAGCCGGCGCCCTGCCCGAGTTGGCTTGCGGCAATAAGGTCAGCTTTGTGATAGGCGATTAGATGTACCAATCCCCCTAAGCTGCAGAAAAAAAGGATGAGGCCGATGTAGGTTAAAATTTTTAGTCCCCGATTTAAATATATCAGCGCGGCCAAAACAACTATTGAAATTCCAAAAACCAGGCGAAGCGATCCAAAAACAATCGCTAAAGCATTGTCCAGCATTCTTCCGAGTTCGCCGGCAACATTAAAGAAACTAAGTATTGATAGAGCTCCCACGGCTAAAAGCAAAATTACTAAAATACCTTTTTTTGCTTCGGGGTGCAGGTCAATTGAAAGGGGTTCGTAATTATATCCGCGTTTATATTTTGGCCTTCGTCCCATATTAAAAATCTTAGAGTTAGTTCTCTTTATGACTAAATTATATCATCTATATTAATGAGGGACAATGATTATAATTATCAAATTATTAATCATCAAAATAAAAAAACGGTTCCGATGTTTTGGAACCGTTTAAAGAACGGGGGTTGCCGGCGGATTTGCTAGCAGTAGAAGTTGGGAATGGGATCGGGGTGGGACTCGGCGAGATCTTCGCGGAGCTGATTGAGTTGATCTTCGTGGTCAATGCTCCAGTGGATGTGAAGCGCTTGCATTGCGTTTCGGAGCTCGCCTTTGCTCGTTCTGTACGGATGAAACTTTCGTCCGCACAGACGGCACTTCAATACTTGCTTCGGCATTTCACTTGTCCTTTCCTCGTCTGTTTTTTTGGCGCTTTTATTGCTGTCTATTCATGGTTTCCAGCAAGCTCGCGGTGTGTGCAGTTATTTCCCTCTTCTCCTTGGTTTGGTTGTTATGAGGCGGAGATCACCCTTGGTGCTCAAGGCGCTGAAGAGCTTCTTGAGGATCCAGGACAACATATTTGCCTCCTTGTTTTTTCAGAAATTCGCGACACGATGTCACGAGCTTCTGTGAAAACCCGACACGAATGGTCGGGTATGGTGGGTGAAGCTGTTCCTTCTGGAGCTACTCCTTCTGCTTGACGGCAACACCGTGGTTGGAACTGCGGTAGAACTCGCTGCCGGGGTGGCGCTTCTTTGCTTTTTGCCGGGCCTTCCTGGAGGTTCCTTTACCTCCTTTATCTTGTTGGCCGCCATCACCTTTTGCGGGCTGCGCCTTGAGCCGTTCTTTGCGACGTTTCTTTCGCGCGGCTTCGCGCTTTTCGCGATTCCGTCGTTCCATTTCCAGCCGCTGGTCACGATCTCGAGGGGTTTCGTTCCGGAACTTGGAGAGACCCTCGCCCCGCATCATCTCTTGTTCGGCTTCTTGCCGGGCCGCATCTTGTTCCCATTCGCGTTCCAGGCGTTCGCGGCCGCCGTGCGCCTGACAATATCCGTTGTCACCAGCATCTTCTTTACAGAGACCGTGTCTGCAAAACATCTTTTATCTCCTGTCCGTGATAGGTGGTTGAAAGAACATTTTTTATCTTCTGCATAAGGCCACAAAATAAAATTATGGCTTTATGTAGAAACTCCTCATTCCGGTCGGAATGAGGAGTGTTTTTTGGTGGGAGCAGCGTTGCGCTGCTTTGGGCTACCGGGTGCGGTTCTGGGTGCGTTCACCCAGAGGGACCATGAGCCTTCTCCCGACGTCCTGCTGGGAGGCGTTGGACTCGCGAATCTCCTCCTCGCGCTTCGCCACATAGGTAGCGAGTTTGGGGTAGAGATCCACCGGCCAGACTTTGGCCGGATTCCTCTGTTCCAGGTCCTTGGTGATCTGGAAGGCCAGGGAAGCGCAGCTCCGACAGCAGGAGACGGCGACCTTCTTGAGCTGGTCTTTCTTGGGGCCCTGGGTGATGACGTAGGGCTCCATGCCGTCCATGGTGCGGGCGGGCAGAAGGATCTGTCTCATGATGAAACAATCTTTCTTGGTCTCGCCGTTCTCGCTCTTCGCAGACACCTCGACGGTGTCCGTGATCCGGTGCTCTTCGCCGCAGAACTCGCAGCGAATCCTGAGGTTCTCGACCAGCGTCTTCCGCCGATCGGCCTCGCTGAGGAGATCGTCGAAGCGCGTCAGTCCGACGGACTTTCCGCCAGCCGAAATATTGATCGGGCGGCGGTTGTCGTTGACGGTGCCGTGACCCAGCGCGAACGGCTCGATCAGAGCGAAGAGACGAGCGCGGTTGGCCTCAGCGGCTTCGCGTTCTTGCCGATCCCGCTCCTGCTGATCCTTCACTGCTTGTGGCAGGAAAGCGGCGAGCTGGTCGGCTTTCGCCTTGGCTTCCTGAGCCTGCTTCTTGACACGCTCGACCGCTTTCTGAGCGGCCTCTTTTGCGGCGTCGATGGCGGTCGGCTTGTCGGTGGGAGCGGCGGGAGTGGCCTTGGGGGCCTGGTGTTCCTGCCAGTTCTTGAGGGCGGTGAGGTACGGAACCCAGAGGGTTTCGCTCTTGACCTCCAGAAGGTTGGTGAGCTCGGTGGCCTTGGGCGAGTCGGAACAACTCACCGCGAAGTTCATCGGATGCAGTCTGATGGCGTTCAGGATCCCCTGGAGCACGTCCTTCATGGCCGTTCTCTTGGGATCCCTGCTCACCGCGAACTTCCTCGCCAGGACTGCGTCCCAGCTGAGGCAAAGCGCGTCGCAGGCAGCAATCTGCTCGCCGTCCATCGTGGTAATCATCTCTGCTACGGTCGGTTCACTCATCTTCATCTCCTTGTTTTTCCTCGTCATTGGAAATCTCCTTTAGCCGAATCAAAAGATCAAGTTTGTAAAGGCATCTGTCGGCCGCAGTTACCTTTAGCCCCCAATTATTGGGTTGCCCGACACAGCTTTATTAAAGCTGAATTGGGCACTCCAAAACTGTGAGTTTTAAGTTAAAATCAGTGTAGCATATTTTAATGTTTTTGTCAAGACCTAGATTATATTTTTATTGTAATTTTAGATAAAATTTATAAAAAACCACCCATACGGGTGGTAGATTTTACTCATTGTAGGCAATATAGCCGAATTCCATAGTGCTAAAGTTTATTGGCCGTAGAACATTCGCTTTTTCAGCCACTTCTTTTAGGATTTTTAGGCCCCCCGGCAACAAATGGAAAGGTATGATTATTTTAGGTTTTATTACACTAATCACACTGGCAAGGCCGGAGCGTTTTTCGTGCCCTCCGGTTGTGAATGACCCCGCCTTAACATAAGGTTCGATTTCCAGAAATCTGTCAAAACCGCGATTAACATAAATGTTAGCGCCAAGAGAGTGGACGTTTTTGAAGAATTCGCGCATTTCATTCATATTTTTTTTGTTTATGGATGGATTTGGATGCGGAATGAACCCGGAAGAAAAAATAACATTGTCCCCCGGCCTAATAATAAGCGCCCGCGGTTCGTCATAATTCATCTTTGAGAACTGAAGAAGGCGGCGATCAAACGCATACTCCCCGCCGGTAGTGCCAAAGACAACCGTTGTTTTGGCGTCTCTTCTTTCAAGCGCCTTCTTTACATTAGGAATATCTTGTTCTTCCGCAATTATTTCAATCGCTTGCTGAATTGCTGTTCCGCGGAAGAGAAAAGTAATTCCGCCGTCACGGGTTTCTTTGTATTCATCTTTTTCCAAAAGGCCCATTATATGCCCGATTGTCCCCTGAAGGCGTTCAGTATTGGAACCGTACATAAAAATGAAATGCCTCTTTCCTGGACCGGTTAAAACAGTTTTGGCAATAGAGTCAATAACGGGGAATTCCGGCGGAGTTAGGCCTCGCCGTTCTATTCCCAAGGCATCCATAGTAAGAATATCTATGGGTTTTTCGGCAACTTTTTGTATTGCTAATAAGTTTTGGTGATAGCTTTCAGGATAAATTCCGGTCAACTTTCCGTCGCCCAAATGCAAAATGTGCTTGTCGCCGATATAAATATCAAACCCCAGCGCCCCCGGGGTACTATGTTCCCATTGGACAACTTTTATTTTTGCGCGGCCAATCTGAATTTGGTCGCCTTCTTGAATGATGTTTATTTTTACGGTTTCAAGGTCAATTTCATCCTTTTTAGCCCAATAAGCGAGAAATTTTTTGCCGATTGAGGTTGTGTAAATTGGAATTCCGAATTCTAATGCCACCCAAACTGCGGCCCTGGCATGATCTACGTGGGTATGAGTAAGAAGGATGGCGTCAAAAAGCCTGTTTAAAGTTTTATAAACATCAATAATCTCCTGACGGGTTATGTCCTCCAGGGGACTGATTCCCGCGTCAATGATAAGTCCAATTCTTCCCAAGCCATAGAAGAAGGAAATCCCTTCTTCATTTTCACCTCGGACTTGAATTATCTGAAGCTCTTCTGGCATTCCTACTCCTGTTATTACTGCCTGTTGAGTTTTAAAGGAGCTATTTTAAGCTCTTTAGAAGAGCGATATAAAATTACCACAGTTTTATTTTTTTGTCAACCCCAAAGAATATCTAATTTTAGGCAAATTTATTTAATATTTAAATATCAGCCCTTGACAAAATCAATTTTACGTGCTATGATGAGGCAACGATTGTTGAAAATTTAATAAACGGCTAATTTCCGCCCTTTAATTCGGGGGGAGGAGGATCTCGCGTTTTAGCATGGGGTGAGATCTGTGGATTACTCAAATGGGTATGTTTGGTTTATACTGAACTACTCCTGCTGGCTAATCTGGCCTGGTCACCATCTACATATGCATATTGTGCTTATGTATGTGGTAGATCAGGCGTTCCTACCTCCAAATTAGGGCAGAACCCCAATTTTCAGAAGTTGGGGGGACTCGCTGGGCGAAAAATATGAAGATCTTTTTAAAAAATCTCACCCCGTCCATGCAAAAGACCCTCCAGCTTCTGAAAAGAATCAAAAATCCCTCCTCTAGAGGGATTTTTGATTTATTTTTAAGAAAAATCTTGTTATCCACAACTAAATTTCTTTTTTAAAAAGTCAAATTTTATAAATTTGCTAAAATTACCATATTTGCTACTATTGACAACTAAACATTATTATGCTATTCTCTATTATGAATGTAGCAAACTCATATTAAATAGCTTTTCCGTGATTTGCGAAATTTCTCTAAAATAAAATAAAAAAAGAATCAAAAACCTCTCTACTTGCAGCATTCGAAAAGCTGTGGATAAGGAGAGGAAATTTTTTTGCAATTCAAAACGATCCTAATCTCTCGAATTTATACGGGTTATTCGAATAAATTGCGCGCTGAAATCAAACTTTAGGCAATTTTATGCCTCTTATTCCGCGCCATTCGGATGCAATTCGTGTTCGTTCGTGTAATTTATGCAATTTAAACGCGTGCGTAAATTGGGCCAGAAACGAAAATATTTTGGCAAAGCCCATGATGCCATTCCCCAGCCGGATTTAATTGAAACACAAAAAGCCTCCTACAAATGGTTTCTTGAAACAGGCATAAAAGAACTTTTTCATGAAATATCGCCGATTCGCGACTTCATTGGCCGCGACTTGGAACTCTATTTTGATACTTACTACATTGATGAACCCAAAGTTGATGAAAAAATCGCGATGGCAAAGAACATCAACTTTGAAGCGCCTCTGCGCGTGAAGGTCCGCCTCGTCAACAAAAGAAACAATAAAGAAAACGAACAAGAAATTTATCTTGGCGATTTACCCCTTATGACCGACAGGGGAACTTTTGTTATTAACGGAATCGAGAGAGTTGTCGTTTCCCAGCTTATCAGAAGCGCGGGCGCGTTTTTTACTTCCGAATTTTTGCGCGGCAGAAAATATTATGGCGCAAAAATTATTCCTAACCGCGGCGCTTGGCTGGAATTTGAAACTGACGCGAACAATGTGCTTTGGGTAAAAATCGACCGCAAGAGAAAAGTTGCCGTTACTACTCTGCTTCGTGTTTTTGGTTTGGGAACCGACCAAGAAATCGTAAATGCCTTTAAAGACATAGACACGCATCCTTCAATCAAATTTATTGAATCAACTCTTGGAAAAGATTTGGCGAAAAATCAGGAAGACGGTTATAAAGAAGTTTACAAGAGAATCCGCCCGGGCGATTTAGCTACGGCAGATAATGCAAAATCCTTGATTGACGCGATGTTTTTCAATTTTGACAGATATGATTTGGGCGAAGTTGGCCGTTATAAATTTAATTTAAAATTTGGATTAGATACCTCAAAGCCGGTCGTCTCAAAAGAAGAAAATAGGATTTTAACTTTAAACGATTTGATTTCCATTGTCCGCGAAATCATCCGCCTTTCAATCACTCAGGACGATGCGGATGATATTGACCATCTTGGAAACAGGCGCGTCCGCGCGGTAGGCGAATTGGCGCAAAATCGTTTCCGCGTCGGTTTGGCAAGAATGGAGCGCATTATTAAAGACAGGATGTCCACCTCGGACATAGAAACAATTACTGCCGGAAAATTGATAAATGCCAGGCCGGTAATTTCTGCCGTTCGCGAATTTTTTATGTCATCCCAGTTGTCGCAATTTATGGATCAGACCAACCCGTTGGCCGAACTTGAACATAAACGCAGATTGTCGGTTATGGGTCCGGGAGGTTTGTCTCGCGAACGCGCGGGTTTTGAAGTCCGCGATGTGCACCAGACGCACTATGGCCGCCTCTGCCCGATTGCCACTCCGGAAGGACCGAACATCGGCTTGGTCGGACACTTGGCCAGCTTTGCCAGAATCAATGAATATGGTTTTATTGAAACTCCGTACCGCGTTGTTTTAAATGAAGCCGCTAATGACGGGAAATCCGCTGTGGGCGAATATGCAAGAATGGATATTGCCGACGAGAGTGGAAAATTAATTATTGGCGCCGGTGAAAAAATTACGGAAGAAGCTGCAAAAAAGATCGTAAAAACCGGATTGGAAAAAGTGCTCTTAAAGCCGCGCGTTACAAATACGGTAAGGTATTTGAACGCCTTCGCGGAAGAAAAAACAACTACAACTCCGGCCACTACTCCGATTGACGAGAATGGATTTTTCTTGGTTGAAAAAACCGAAGTAAGAAAATATGGGGAACCGGAAATTGTAAAAGTTGAAGAAATTGATTATATGGATGTCTCTTCGAGGCAGATTATTTCCGTTTCCACCTCGCTTATTCCTTTTTTGGAGCATGATGACGGTAACCGCGCATTGATGGGTACAAACATGCAACGCCAGGCTGTCCCGACAATTAATCCGGAGTCTCCGATAGTCGGCACCGGAGTTGAGGCAAAAGCGGCGCAGGATTCCGGACATGTTATAGTCTCAAAAGAAGATGGCACGGTGGTTAACATTGATTCCCGCAGAATTCAAGTCTTGGAAGACCGGGGGAATCTTCATACTTACGAACTTAATAAGTTTGCCCGTTCAAATCACTCAACCTGCATGAATCAGAGGCCGATAATTAAAAAAGGCCAAAAGATCAGAAAAGGGGATGTGTTAGCTGACGGCCCCTCAACCGAAGGCGGAGAGTTGGCTTTGGGACAAAATGTTTTAGTTGCTTTCTTGGCTTGGGACGGCTATAACTTTGAAGACGCCATTATTCTTTCTGACCGTTTGGTACAGAGCGATAAATTTTCTTCCATTCATATTGAAAACCACACGATCGATGTCCGCGATACAAAATTGGGCCCGGAACTTATTACAAATGATATACCGAATGTTTCAGAAGAACTTTTAAAGAATCTTGACGAAGAAGGAATTATCAGAATCGGCGCCGAGGTTTCATCCGGTAATATTTTGGTAGGTAAAATCACTCCGAAGGGAGAAACGGAATTGTCCGCGGAAGAAAAACTTTTACGCGCCATTTTCGGCGAGAAAGCGCGCGATGTCCGCGACACTTCTTTATACTTGGAACACGGTGAACACGGAAAAGTTGTTGATATAAAAATATTCTCTCGCGAAGCCGGCGATAAGTTGGCACCCGGAGTTATAAAATCAATCCAAGTTTCCGTTGCCGATCTTCGCAAGATTCAGGTGGGCGACAAAATGTCCGGCCGCCATGGCAACAAGGGTGTTATTTCCAGAATCGTTTCAATAGAAGATATGCCGTATTTGGAAGACGGAACTCCCGTTGACGTAATTCTTTCACCTTTGGGCGTGGTTTCTCGTATGAATATCGGACAAATTTTGGAAACTCATTTGGGGCTTGCGGCAAATGTTTTGGGCTATAAAATAGCCACTCCGGTTTTTGATGGAATAACAGAAAACACAATTCATGAAGAGCTTATAAAAGCCGGCTTTCCGGAAGAAGGAAAAGTCCAGCTTTATGACGGCAGAACCGGAGACCCGTTTGATAAAAAAACCACCGTTGGTTACAAATATATGTTGAAATTGAACCACATGGTTGAAGATAAAATCCACCAGAGGTCAATCGGCCCTTACTCTTTGATTACCCAGCAGCCGCTTGGAGGCAAGGCGCAATTCGGCGGACAACGCTTCGGAGAAATGGAAGTGTGGGCCTTGGAAGCGTATGGCGCCGCGCATACTTTGCAAGAAATTTTGACCATCAAATCGGATGACGTGCCGGGCAGAAGCAAGGCATACGAGTCCATTATTAAAGGTGAAGAAATAAAAATGTTAAATATTCCGGAATCTTTCCACGTCTTGCTGCGTGAATTAAAAGGTCTCTGCTTGGACGTGGAGTTAATTGGCAGTAAAGAAGAAAAAGAGGAAGAGAAAAAAGAAAGCAATTAATGCCAATTATCTACATTAATATATAAAACATATGCAAGACACAAAAATAACCGGAAAAATTAGAGACTTTGAAGCGATGAAATTAAAGCTCGCTTCGCCTGAGGTTATAAAGGAATGGTCTTACGGCGAGGTAACGAAGCCGGAAACCATAAATTATAGAACTCAAAAACCGGAAAAATCCGGACTTTTCGCCGAAGAAATTTTTGGTCCCTCAAAAGATTGGGAGTGCTATTGCGGAAAGTATAAAAAAATAAGATTTAAAGGAATTGTTTGCGACAAGTGCGGTGTAGAGGTTACTACCGCTTTGGTTCGCCGCGAAAGAATGGGGCACATAGACCTCGCCTCTCCCGTTTCCCATATTTGGTTTTTGCGCGGAGTTCCGTCAAAAATCAGTTTGGTTTTAGACGTCTCCATTCAAAGCTTGGAAAAAGTTATATACTTTGCGAGTTTTATAATTACATCTGTTGAAGAAAATTTAAAAAATATAACTTTGGAGCAAATCAAAGAAGAATTTAAACAGAAAAAGCACCAGCTTGAATCGGCATATAAAAAAGAAATGGAACGTGTTGCCAAAGAAGCCGAAGGCAATGAAAAGAAACAAGCGGCGCTCGCGGACAATTTGGAGAAACTTCAAAAAACATTGGAATCGAAAGTTTCCACCCTGGAACACGATTTCAATCTCACGATTGCCGAAATAAAGGGCATAGTGAAAATGGCTATTATTTCTGAAAACGAATATCAGGAATTAGCAATGCGCTATGGCCATATTTTCACCGCTTCAATCGGGGCAGAAGCCGTGCATTCTCTTTTGAAAGAAATCGATCTTGAAAAAGAAATAAAAACAATTGAAGAAGATTTGGCAGAAGCGCAGGGCGGCAAAAAAACACGCCTTATGAGACGCATTAAAGTTTTGCGTTCTCTTCGCGCTAACGGTATAAGGCCGGAATGGATGGTATTGACCGTAGTTCCGGTCATACCTCCGGATTTGCGCCCGATGGTCGCTTTGGATGGCGGGCGTTTTGCCACCTCCGATTTGAATGACCTTTATCGCCGTGTAATAAATAGAAATAACCGTTTGAGGCGTTTGTATGAATTGAACGCGCCGGAAGTTATCTGCAGAAACGAAAAAAGAATGCTTCAAGAAGCGGTGGACGCTTTGATTGATAACAGCGCGCGCCATACAAAGACTGTTGTGGCCGCCACGGGCAAAAAGAGGCAGCTCAAATCTTTAGCTGATATCTTGAAAGGTAAACAAGGCCGTTTTCGCCAAAACTTGCTCGGTAAAAGAATTGATTATTCCGGCCGTTCAGTAATCGTTGTCGGCCCGAAATTAAAAATTCATCAATGCGGTTTGCCAAAGCGCATGGCTTTGGAACTTTTTAAACCCTTTGTGATAAGCCAGCTTATTAAGCGCGAAATTGTCCATAATATCAGAAGCGCTAATAGGTATATTGCTATGGGCGACAGCCAAGTTTGGGATATTTTGGAAGAGATTACCAATAACGCGCTGGTGCTTTTGAACCGCGCTCCAACTTTGCACCGCTTAGGCATCCAGGCTTTTCAACCTCTGTTAATAGAAGGCAAGGCGATTCAAATACATCCTTTGGTTTGTACCGCTTTTAACGCTGACTTTGACGGCGACCAAATGGCTGTCCATGTTCCGTTGACCGAAGAAGGAAAACGCGAAGCCCGAGAAATTATGCTTGCTTCAAGAAATCTCTTGAAACCGGCAACCGGCGAGCCAATCACCCGTCCGGAAAAAGATATCGCTTGGGGCTGCTATTTTATGACTGTAATGGAAGAGCCGGCCGGAGAAGTAAAAGCTTTTGGAAATGCAAAAGAAGCCAAACTCGCTTGCAGTATGGGTAAAATAAAATTGCAAACAAGGATTAAGGTTGTAATGCCCGGAAAAAAACAGGAAATTATTGAAACCACGGTTGGCAGAATTATTGTTAATGAGCTTTTGCCAAAAGCAATGCCTTATATAAATGATGTAATGGATAAGAAAAAGCTGGATGAAGTTATTAAATATTCTTTGGAAAATTTTGGCATTCCGGAAACAGCGGTTTTATTGGATGATATCAAGGACCTGGGCTTTACTTATATAACCAAGTCGGGATATTCATGGGGCATGGCGGATTTGCCGGTAGTTAAAGGCAAAAAGGAATTGATTGATAAGGGAAACCGCGAGGTTGATGAAATTGAAGAACAGTATGCGGAAGGCCTTTTGACTCAAAATGAACGCCGCGGAAAAATTATTGAAACTTGGACAAAAATTAAAGATGAAATTTCATCTTTGTCCAAACAACAACTTGATCCAAAGGGTTCGGTCTCAACAATGATTAATGCCGGAGCCCGCGGTTCTTGGGGACAATTAACCCAGATGATGGGTATGAAAGGTTTGCTCACAAATCCTTCCGGCGACATTATTGAGTTGCCGGTTAAGAAGAGCTTTAAAGAGGGACTTTCTATTTTGGAATACTTTATTTCCACCCACGGTTCCAGAAAGGGTTTGGCTGATACCGCTCTCCGCACCGCCAATGCTGGCTATCTTACTCGCCGCTTGGTGGATGTAGCGCAGGATATTGTTATCCGCGAGGACGATTGCGGAGATACGGAAGGAATTGTTTTAACTAAGGAAGAAAGCGACGTTATCGGCGAGCCTTTATCCCGCCGCGCTTTTGGCAGAGTTTTGATTTCTGATTTGAAAAATCCAAAAACCGGTAAAATAATTTTGGCCGCGGGCGAAGTGGTTAATGAAATAATTGAACGCCAAATTGCGGAATTAAAAATCAGCGAAATCCACGTCAGAAGCGTTTTGCGCTGCAAAATGAGACGCGGAATTTGCGCCAAGTGCTACGGCACTGACTTGGCTTATAATAAAAAAGTCCAGTCAGGCACAGCCGTCGGCATTATGGCCGCGCAATCAATCGGCGAGCCGGGTACGCAGCTTACCATGAGAACCTTCCATTCGGGAGGTGTCGCAGGTAAGGATATTACCCAGGGTTTGCCGCGCGTTGAAGAACTTTTTGAAGCCCGTCCGCCAAAACGCCGCGCTTTCATTGCGGAAGTTGCCGGCCAGGTGACGCTGGATATTGCTCCGCGCGAAATTATTTCCAAAGAAGGAAAGAAAGCTGTTACTATCAGAAGCGGACAAAAAACCGTTAAGATAAATTATCTTGATAATGAAACTTACGAATATAAATTCGGTAAAAATGACAAGGTAAAAGTAAAGGGTGGCGATACCGTGGGAGAGGGTGACGTACTTTTCGTAAAAAATTCTGGAGATGAAATCAGGGCAAAGACAGAAGGCACGGTCTCTATGGATGGCCAGATTATTATGTTAATGCGCCAGGTTAATAAAGCGCTGGAATACATCATTCCTTCAAACTACCATGTTTTGGTGAAAGATGGCGACTTTGTTGAAATCGGTGACGCTTTGACCGAGGGCCATTTGGATTTGCAGCTTCTCTATAAATACAAGGGAAGAAGAGCCGTTGAGGAATATATTTTAAAGGAAGTAAAGAATATCTATATTTCTCAAGGCCAAAAATTGAACGATAAGCATATAGAGATTATTATTCGCCAAATGTTTTCCCGCGTCTTGGTAGCTGATTCCGGAGATACAAATCTTTTGCCGGGAGAGGTTGTAGAACGCGCCGAATTTGATGACGAAAATGATCGCATAAAGGCGGATAAAGGAAAAGAAGCGACTGCCGAGGATTTATTCTTGGGCATAACGAGAGTTTCTCTTTCAACCCAAAGCTTCTTATCCGCGGCTTCGTTCCAAGAGACTGCCCGCGTCTTAATAAATGCCGCAGTTTCCGGAAAAGTTGATCCGCTGCACGGCCTCAAAGAAAATGTGATTATCGGCCGCTTGATTCCGGCCGGTACGGGATACGAAAATCTTGATGAAGTAAAAGAAAAATCAGAAGAAAAATAAAACTAAAAAATCCTCCAAACGGAGGATTTTTTAGTTTTATATCTTGCCAAAAATCAAAAAATGGGATAAAGTAAAATAAATCTAATCTTATTTAATTTATGTCTAAGCATAGTAAATGGGCTAAGGTAAAAAATCAAAAAGCGGTTACCGATAAAAAAAGAGGCCAGGCATTTACTAAAATCGCCAGAAATATTACAGTTGCCGCCCGCGAGGGCGGGGGGGATCCGTCTTTTAATTTTAAATTACGCCTCGCGATTGATCAGGCAAAAGCCGCCAATATGCCGAAAGATAATGTTGAACGGGCGATTGCCAAAGGCGTGGGCGGAGGCGAAGGCGGAGCTTTGAAAGAATTAGTTTATGAAGCCTTTGGTCCGGCCGGATCGGCTTTTATAATTTTAGCGTATTCCGATAACGTAAATCGCACGGCGGCCGATGTTAAACATATTTTGTCAAAAAATAGCGGATCGTTGGCAGGACAGGGCGCGGTTATTTGGCAGTTCCAAAAGTTAGGGGTTTTAAGAATGGCAAAAGATGAAAAATTAAAAGATAAGGAATTGGAATTGATAGATGCGGGCGCGGAAGATATTAAATATGAAGATGAGGGCGTAACAGTTTTTTCCAAGCCGGAAAATTTTCAAAAAGTTAAAGAGATAATTGATGGTTTAAGTATTTCAATCGAAACCGCCGGAATTGAGTATGTGGCGAAAAGTGAAGTTGAATTGTCGGAAGAAGATGAATCAAAAGCCGACCAGTTAATGGAAGCGCTGGATGATTATGATGATGTCTCGGAAGTATTTACGAATATAAAATAAAGTCTTACTAATTTTTTTCATTCCATTTAAAAATCCGGAATGAATCCGGATTTTTAAATGGAGCGGGTAGCGGGAATCGAACCCGCATCTACTCCTTGGAAGAGAGTCATAATAGCCATTATACTATACCCGCCAAAGTGTTTTCTTTGTTTATATTAACACAAATACATTAGCCTGTAAAGAGATTATGTTGAACACCTATCTTCTGATATTTATTTCCTCTATCGCGCCTTTGGCCGGCGCGTATTATGCCAGACGGACAAACCGGGCGGATTTATTAATCGCGATTTATGTCGTTTTCTTGGCGCTTTCACAAATTTTCGCGGTGAAAATCGCGGAATTTAATTTGGGTTTCGCTTCAGTTTATACAACCGGCGCATCGCTTATTTTTGCCGTAACATTTTTAATCACGGATATAGTAAATGAAAAATTCGGGCGAAAAGAAACGGTGAAAATGATATTTTTCGCATTTTTCACCCAATTGATAATGGTACTTTTCATATATTTAATAACCGCTTTAAATCCGGCGCCATTTTGGCAAAATCAAGAAGCTTGGAATAAAATTTTTGGTTTTGTGCCAAGAATAATCGGGGCGAGTTTAATAACATTTTTAATAACTGAAAATTTTGATGCGTACGTTTTTAGCTGGTTTAAGAAAATGACCCGGGGAAAATTTTTGTGGATGAGGAATGCATTTTCGTCCATCCCCGCTTTAACGCTGGATACCGCTTTGTTTGTCACCCTGGCTTTTTATGGAACCGGCACCCCGCTTTGGCCGCTGATGCTGGGGCAATTCGTGGCAAAGTGGACAGTGGGGTTTATTGATATCCCTTTTATGTATTTAAACAGAAAAGTATTGGGAGTAAAAAACCCGGCCTCGGCTCCGCCGAGGGAATAGGAGGAAACATGAAAGAACAAAGTTCTTTGGTACAGGTTGATTCCGTAGCGCAGGTAAAAATTTCCGTTGGTAATTTTGCCACGGTAGAGAGTGTTTTAAATGAGTTCTTTATGAACAATGGAATAAGTGAAAAGGATATTATTAATCGGCACTTTGATCTTAAACTGAATGCCGAAGGCATTCTGATTGTATTTGCGGTTGTGGAATATAGAAAAAAATTCCCGTCTAAGTGACGGGTTTTTTATTTAATGAGTGAATGGAATTTGCGAGCGCGATAGCCATTGCCAGGGCGTCGGCGGCATCGTCGGGTTTTGGAAGTTTTTTTAATTTCAGAATAGTTCGAACCATTTTTTGAATCTGAAGTTTGGTCGCGGCCCCATATCCGGTAACGGCCTGCTTTACTTGGAGAGGGGTAAATTCATACACCGGAATATTTTTGTTTATCATCTCTAAAAGTATTACGCCGCGGCATTGCCCGACATCAAGAGCGGTTTTTGCATTATTGCAAAAAAATAATTTTTCAACCATGACCGCTTCGGGTTTATATTTTGTGAGAAGTATTTTTAGATCGGAACTTAATATTTTTAATCTGAAGGGAATATCTGTTTTGGCGGGAGTGGAGATTACGCCATAATCTAAAACCTCCAAATTTTTTGAAGTTTTTTTAATAAATCCATAGCCGGTGGTTGCAAGTCCGGGGTCAATTCCTAATAAAATCATATATACAACACATAACACGTAACAATTTAGGTGTCGCTTTGCGACGATTTTTGTTACATGTTATATGTTTCGTGATTACACGATCAGCGGCAGTTTTTCCAAAGTGATTTGTTTTCCGGTGATTATTTGTTCAATGCGATGGGTTCCGTGCGTCGGCGCTTCAAGATATCCGTTCCACGCCATACGAGCCAAGGCTCCGGCGTTAATCCAGTCAAAAAGCCACTCGCTGGTATGTTCCGGATTGCCTTGGTCAATTCCTCCTCCGATTTGTTGCAGCCATGTGCGGTTAAATTCTTCTTGCGATCCGATGGGTGGCGCCATAATAACAGGAAGTCCCGCTCCGGTATAAAAGGATAATTCTGAAGGCTTTGTCCACAAAATATCCGTTTTTCGCAAAAGCGCGGTAAATTTTTTAAAATATTCCGGCCGGCTTCTTTCAACCAAAATATCAATTCCGCGGCCATGGTTTCTATGCAAGCCTAATTTATGAAGTTCTTTAACAAAATAATTTGCCAGCCCCACCCGGGTTCCGGCAACCAGATTAATATGTATCTGATGCCGTTTTATTTTTTCCGCCAAACTTTTTACGATTTGCACGCCTAATTTTTGCTGGGCTCCGGCGCCGCCGACGGCAAAAGTAAGGGTTAAGGGGCGTTTTACGCGGTTCCAGGAATTTAATGCCGCACCAAAATGTGTCCGTAGAACCTTATCATATTTGGCGCGAAAAATACCCTGCGGATCAAGATTGGCGAACCTATCCAGCATATCCTGCTTTACAACCTCTCCTTTCGGGCCGCCTATTAATTCTTTTGGGATTGGGAAACCGGTTAAATAAATATTTTCTTCCCGTACTCCATAAAGTTTTAAACGCTCAACCACCCGTCCGCAGGGAGCAAAATATTTTATCCGGCTTTGTTTTGCGTCCATCGGAACCCATGCGCGGGAGAAATCGGCGTCGCAAATTACGCAGTATATTTCCCCGGGATAATCATAGAGCTCCGCGGCGAAAGCGGGAATAAAAAAAGTTGAAATTATCGGCAGATGATTTTTTCCTTCCGAGAGCCGGTCAATTAATTTTTTTCCGATTTGGTGATTTTTTATAAATTTAAAAGTTTCTTTTAACTGCAGTGTGGGAGGGGAGAGATCGCGCCGCGGATAAAAAGGCGGAATTTCTTGTATCTTATCCATTACCGAAAAGGCAAGTTTTCCTAAAACCGGTATGGGTTTCAGGCGCGAAACAGCTTCATATATTTTTTGGGTTTCTTGCCAGCTATTTTTTTCTTCTTTCGGGATTCCTTTATAGGAATTGGCAACGATATAGTCGCCTTGCGCCAGCGGTTCTAAAGCATAAGCCGCGCGCTCATGGCCGTACCCCATATTAACGGAGATAACCCAAGCCTTTTTATAATTTTTTGCCTTATTGCCGTATTTATAATCCATAGCTTTTAATTAATTTATACTTAGATATTATCATAAAATCCCCCTTATTGACAAAAAAATTATAAAAGAGTAGAATTGTTTAGAGAGTCTAAATAATATTTTATGAAACAAAATCGCCTTAATGAAATGTTAATTTTAATTTCCGCAATACGGAAGATGGTTTGGGAACAGCAAGAGGGCTTTAAAAATATGGATATCTTTTCAGCCTTGCGGTTTATGACCTTGCAGTATATTGCCGACGAAAAAAACCCGACAATGAAGAACATTTCCGAATTTTTAAAAATAAAGCCATCATCCGCAACGTCTTTGATCGGCGGATTGGAAAAAACAGGCTATATTATAAGGGTTGAAGATAAAGATGACCGCAGGATTGTCAGACTCTCCATCACTTTTAAGGGAAAAAGGGAATTGGCAAAAGCGTTTAAAATAATAAAGGTTAACACGGAAAATTTTTATTCGCGCTTGTCGCCGGAGGAACAAAAACAATTAATTAATATTTTAAAAAAAATAACAAATAATAACTAATATGGCATTTTTTAAAAAACGCAGTGTAATAGTAACTTTGATAATTTTAGCCGCGATTATAGGATTCTTGATTTACCGCGGAGCGACTAAAAAAACGGTTTATCAAACCGTTGAAGCAAAAAGAGGAGATGTGGTTCAGGAAGTAAGCGTAACCGGAAGGGTAAAAGCCGCGGAAAATGTTGATTTGGCTTTTGAAAAAAGCGGCAAGGTTGGGGCGGTATATGTAAAAATTGGCACCAAAGTTGGCGCGGGCCAAAGGCTCGCATCTCTTGCAAATGGCGGTTTGGAAGCCGATTTGATTAAAGCACAGGCCAACTTAGCGGTTGAAAAGGCTAACTTAGCGGAAATGATAAAAGGAACGCGCCCTGAAGAAATTTCTATATCCGAAGTTGATTTGGCAAACGCCAAAAGTAAAGCTGAAGCTGACTTAAAGGAGGATTATGATGCCGCGCTAACAGCGGCATCGGAGGCTGTTATCAAGGGGAAAAATGCCCTTTTAACCCTATCGGACTTACAATTTAAATATTTTACCAGCGGCGATGACGACAGCTTAAATATTTCGGATAATAAAAAACTTGCGGTTAAATCTTTACTGGGAGCTGATAACGGCGGGATGCTTTCCACAGAAACGATTAGCAAATTAGACGGCGGAGCTTATGGTTTAGTGTTAGATGCCATTACCAACCCGTCTTATGCCAATATTGATGCCGCCCTTGCGCAAACAGTTGATGCTTTGCAAAAAATAAAAAATTCTCTAGATGTAATAAAAATTACAACCAGCTTTACCTCAACCGAAAAGACAACTCTTTCGACTGAAAAGACTACTATTGGAAGTGAAATTACCAGCGTTACCGCAAAACAAAGGGCGATTAGCGCTCAGAAGATTACAAACGCAAATAACATAGCGGCTGCGGAAGCCGCCCTTGCCCTTAAAAAGGCGGGGTCAACAGCTGAAGAATTGGCGGCAGAAGAAGCAAAAGTTAGATCCTTAGAAGCGAGTGTTTTAAGCGCAGAAACGGAATTAAGCAAAAGCATAATCGTTTCGCCGATTGCCGGGGTTGTAACAAAACAAGATGCAAAAACCGGAGAAATTGTTTCTGCGAACAGCCCGTTAATTTCCATAATCAGCAATAAGCAATTTGAAATTGAAGCTAATATCGCCGAGGCTGATATCGCAAAAGTTAAGGTTGGTGATACCGCGAGAGTTACTTTGGATGCCTATGGCAGCGAAGTTCAATTTGAAGCGAAAATAGTTGAAATGGATCCGGCGGAGACGCTGATTGAGGGAGTGCCGACCTATAAAACAACCTTCCAATTTATAAAAGAAGATAATCGCATTAAACCGGGATTAACCGCTAATATTGACGTTCTTGCCAATAGGGCAAACGATGTGATTTATATTCCCGTAAGAACTATTTATACGCAAGACGGCAATAAAACCGTACGAGTTTTAGCGGGAGAAAATGTGGAGGAAGTTATTGTTAAAACAGGCTTGCGCGGTTCCGATGGTAACATAGAAATAGTCGAGGGTTTAAAGGAGGGAGATAAAGTTATAGCCAATGCTAAATAAATATGAATGATAATTTAATTGAAGCCAAAAATTTGAAGATGGTTTATGGAAACGAGGACATTTTCACAACCGCTTTGGATGAAGTATCTTTTAATATAAAACAGGGTGAGTTTGTGGCGATAATGGGTCCGTCCGGTTCCGGAAAATCAACCCTGCTTCATATTTTGGGATTTTTAGAGAAACATACATCGGGAACTTATGTTTTTGATGGAAAAACTTTTGAAGATTTTACGGATGATCAAATTGCAAATGTTAGAAATAAAAAAATGGGTTTTATTTTTCAAGCATTTAATCTCTTGCCGAGGACTACGGTATTGGAAAATGTTAAGCTTCCATTATTATACTCCGGAATTAAAGAATCGGAGTGGGATAAAATGGCGAGAAAAGCTGTTGAATCCGTAGGATTGGGGCACCGAATGAATTTTGAACCCGCCAAATTATCCGGCGGGGAAAAACAAAGAGTGGCTATCGCCCGCGCGTTGGTATTAAATCCAAGCATTATTTTTGCGGATGAGCCCACTGGAAACCTTGATTCAAAATCGGGGCAAATAATTATGGAATTACTGCAAAAATTAAATGATGAAAAAGGGCACACGATTATTTTGATTACCCACGAAACATATACCGCGGAGCACGCGGACAGGATAATTCGTTTGCGCGACGGCAAAATAGAAAGCGATACTAAAGTTTCTAATCGCCGCAGGGCTTCTGATAACTTTATAAAATAACCGCTATGAATTTAAAATATACTTTTAAAACTTCGTTGAAATCCCTGAAAACAAACAAGTCGCGGACAGTGCTCACTATTTTGGGAATCGTAATCGGCATCACCGCAATAATGTTGGTAATGTCCTTGGGGCAGGGCGCGCAAGATTTGATTTTAGGGCAGATTCAAAGCATCGGCTCAAAAACAATAGCAGTTTCTCCCGGGAGGCATCCTAAGGGAATGACCGATTCGCTTTCCACTTTTACAGATTCTTTAAAAGAAAAAGATTTGCAGGCTTTGGAACAAAAAGGAAATGTTCCGCATCTGGCAAAAATTATGCCGATTGTTTTTGGTTCTGAAGTTTTGTCGGCCGAAGGCGAGGTTTACCAAACGACTATTTTCGGCGCAACGGAACTTTTTGCAAAAATTTATGATATGTATCCGGAAGATGGACGCAATTTTTCTGAAGAGGATATAAAGAGCGATGGTGATGTGATTTTAATCGGTTCAAAAGTGAAGGAAGAGCTTTTTGGCAATGACGAAGTTTTGGATAAAAAAATAAAAATAAATGGAAAAAATTTCCGCATCATCGGCATTTTGCCGAAAAAAGGGCAAGTGTCTTTTATTAATTTTGACGATTCTGCGGTTTTGCCTTATACCACGGCGCAAAAATATGTTCTCGGCATAAAACACTTTAACCGTTTAGTGGTTGAGGCCGATAGTGAAGAAAATGTTGAAGCGACTGTCAGAGACATAGAGGAGACTCTCCGCGTCTCCCATAATATAACCGATCCGGAAAAAGATGATTTCTTCACCGAAACACAGGCGGATGCAATGGAAATGGTTGGCACGGTTATGGGAATCTTAACTTTGTTTTTAACCGCCGTCGCGGGAATTTCTCTTTTGGTTGGCGGAGTCGGAATTATGAATATTATGTTGGTTTCGGTTACGGAAAGAACGCGCGAAATCGGTTTGCGCAAAGCTTTGGGCGCGACGCGACGCGATATTATGTCCCAATTTCTTTTGGAATCGGTTACTCTTACGGCCGCCGGCGGATTTATTGGAATTATTTTGGGAGCGAGTTTTTCTTTCCTCCTTTCATTAGTTTTAACGCGAGCGCTCAATATGGATTGGGCATTCTCTTTTCCTGTTTCAGCGGCGCTTTTGGGCCTTGGCGTTGCCGGGATAGTCGGTTTGATTTTTGGGTTGTATCCGGCGCGGCAAGCGGCTAGCAAGAGCCCGATAGAAGCTCTTCGTTACGAATAAAAAAGAGCTTTTTACAGCTCTTATAAAATAATTAATGCCCGAAAAAACCTCGTCCAAGGGCATCAGGAATGGCGTAAAAGATTACGCCATTTTTTTGAAAAGCCTCAAAGACTTCCTTGTCGCGTATGGAACCGCTGCTCGCAAAGACCGCTTTTATTCCAGCCCGGAAAAGGGTTTCCGGACCGTCGGCAAACGGAAAAAAGCTGTCAGTATAAGCAATGGCGCCGGCCGGGTTATGTCCGGCTTTTTTTAATCGCGTTAAACCCAATTCACAGCTCCCTACGCGATCTTGTTGCGCAACACCGTTTCCTAATAATTGCCCATCTCGAACAATAGCGGTCGTATTGCTGTTAGAAGTGCATCCGACTGCCCAGGCAAGAACCATATCTTCTTCATCGCGCGGCGAAGCTTGTCCGCTTTTTAAAATTGCGGAATCTTTTAAATCCAGAACAAAAGAGTAGTTGGGTTGGCGAAGAAAACCTCCGCGAACATATCGGAAACGGGGCGCCATATCCAGGGAATTGTAGCTCAGGTTTTCAAGCGCGGCATTTGCTAGGAACCGGCATTTGCCTTTTGCGCGTTTTAATATTTTTATCGCGTCATCGCTGAAACTCGGAGCAAAAACCGCATCCAAAAGCCTTTTTTGCGGAGAGTTGTAGTTCGCCAATTCTGTGGCTTCCGCTTCGTTTATAGGAAAGTTTGCCATTACCATTCCGCCGAAGATTGCTTGCCTGTCGCCATCAATCATTTTTTGCAAAACAACTCCAGCGTCGTCTCCGACGCCGGCTCCGCAAGCATTCCCGTGTTTTACCGCCACGGCAATTTTTGGAACTTTTCCAAAATTAATTTGCCAGCCTGCGGCTATGTGGGTGATTGTCTGAAGCAGCCGATCCAAATCGCAAAAGTTATTATAACTAAGATCCGCTCCTTTTACTTTTTTGAACTTTTGGAGAGCGAGGGGATCGTTTGAATCGGAAGAATATAATCCTGCCGGTATTTGCCAGCCGTTTTCTCCGTATCCGCAGGAAGAAATTTTTTCCCCAGAAATAAAGTCGTAATTTTTTTTGCTGTGATAGCAGGCTGATTCAGCCGCGTATTTGGATACAATAAATTCAGCTTTGGCGCCTAAGCCATTTAGAAAATTTTCTTTATCCGGTTCGCCGGATTCAAGCCATTTTATGACATTTTCCCTGTCTTCCGCCTCAGCAATAACAATGCGCCGCCCTTTGGCCGCCGAACGGAGAAGCCCAGGCCCGCCGATATCTGTCATCTCTAAAACCAAATCGCGGGTTGCGCCCGGTTTTTCAATTTCATTTTTCAACGGATACAGGTCGACACAAACCAAATCAATCCAAAAAAATCCCTGGCTTATAAGTTCTTGTTTTTGGTCTTCGCGGGCCAAAAGTCCTGCGTGGAAGACCGGATGCAGGGTAACTACCCTATGTCCCAAAATACAACTGCTCCCAAAATCGGTGGTTTTGCACACAGAAATTCCGTTCTTAGCCAGTTCTTTAGCGGTTCCCGGAGAAGCGATTATCCTAAAATTTAAAAGAGCGAGTTTTTTTGCGAATTCTGAAATCCCCCTTTTATCATAAACCGACAGAAGCGCGTTTCTCACTGTTTTCTCCTTCGCTACTAAGAATATTAATATAAATTTTTTTTAAAAGCAAAATAAAAAATCTCCTGGGGGAGATTTTAAAATAAAAATTTTCTTTGATATTCCTGGAGGGTAATTCCGGAAATTTTTTCGAAGAGTTTTTGGTAGGCCATGGAAGTCCTCATTATTACCGAAAATGGCACCCTTAGCCTATGGACAAATTCTACGTGCTCCGGATTTTTGGGGTCCAGATTATTTATTCCGATTATTTCTTCTCCTCTTTTTTTAAATGGAGTATAAACAGTTCCACCCCATCGCCTGACATTTTCTTTATCATAGAATTTTGGATCACGATTTTCTTTCAAAGCTCTCGCAAGATCTTCCACGCTGGTAAACCGGCTCGAATCCGGAGTCAGCACTTCGTCGGCAATTATAGTTCCGCCTTCAAATTTGGTATCAAGGATTACGAGACCTTTTGAAAGGGCAAATCGGTATGCGCGCCTGTAAACCTTGGTAAACATTTCTACGCTGGTTCTACCGGTATCTCCGGTTCTTTTGAAGAATTTTTTAACCGCAATGTTTTGATCGTGTCCGGATTTTTCTTTCGTGGAAGGAGTGAAAAGCATACTGGGCATATACATCCATTTTCTAAGACCGCGCGGCAGCCTTTTTCCCGCAACTTTTCCCGTTTTTTTGTATTCAGCGTAAGCGCTTCCTCCCAGATGCTGGCGGAACACCAATTCATACGGAGGAATTTCCATTTTTTTTACAACCAGGCTTCTGCCTAGCGGCAAATCCGGGACTGACAGGCTTAAGTCAACGGCGAAATTTCTTTCCTTGATTTTTTTTGCTCCAACCAAGTGATTGGGAAATTTTTGGAGAACTTGTGTCAGCCAAAAATGAGTTAAAGCAGTCAATATTTCACCTTTATATGGGATGCAAGCGTTTAAAACAAAATCAAAAATAGAAATCCTGTCCGTCGCAACCATAAGCAATAGGCCGTCATTAATGCTATACGTATCTCTGACTTTTCCTTGATAAACCAACTGCGAAGCCAAAGATTTAACTATTATTTTTTCCCTGACGTATTCGGGAATTTTATTCATTTTTGAGACCTCCTTGTTTTAGCCTCATCAAGCGCTGCGTCCAACGTTCTCCGAATAATCGGTTTTGGATTTTTTAAGGTGATCCGGGGAAATTTTCCGAAAACCGCAAACTCGCAAGCAAAGAAGAATCCGTTTTCACCAATAAAATTATTAAACACTGTCTGCGTATCCGGCACCTGCGTGATTCCTAATTTTGCCGCCAGACTTTTTTCTTTGTCAGAGCTTTCAAATGCTACGCCAATAACCGCGGTTTTATCATTTTTAATTGCATAGCGCAGAAACGCTTCGCAAACCCCCGTCAGGTGGTTGGCCGCGCCGGCTCCGATTATCCAAACGTCAACGTTATATTTTCCGAGTAAATCCAGGACATCTAAAGTATTGCGATGGATGCTGGCAGTAATTACAGGATCTGCTTTTATGGCGCCGGCCTTTTCAGCTTCTTTTAAAAAATTTAAGCCCAAAAAGCACTGATCTAAGTCGCTGTCAGAGCCGATGATTACACCAACCCGCCGCATCACCCCCTCCTTTGTTAAAGAACAAATAAGCTATGCTTACGAAGCATAGCTTATCAATAAAATTTAATTTTGGCAATGGTTATGGCTGGAGGATATCTTCTGTTCTGCCGTTTATAGAGATTATGACGCTTTTTACGGTTGAGAATTGTTTTAGAGTCTGTGTTATTTCCGCCCGAATCGCAGATACTCGGCAAGAACCGCCCACTTGCGATTCTAGTTGTTCATCAAAATCAGCGCGGGCCACTCCGTTTGAAATTGTAAGCTTTTTTAAAGTTACACCCGGATTAATGCTGGTATAAAAACCGGAATTTTTTTCGTCAGCCGACGGCCCTTTTAATAATAAATTTAAAGCCGCGTTGCCAATTGTTTGCTGGGGAGGAATAATGCGGGTTGTCGAGAAAACTTTATTGCAAGAAATTTGCGGATCCAGATTATTGTTGTTGAAAAATAATTTTACGGTCTGTGTCTGTCCCAGATTTATTTTTATTGGTACGGTGACCAAGTCTTGAACTGATCCGTCTTTTGCTGAATAATCAAAAACTTCCAAAGTTAAATCCGAAGAAACCGGCCGTTTTAAGAAGTAGTCAATCTTTTTTTCATACGCCCCAAAGAGCCCGGCGTCTTGGGCATTGGACATTATAATGTCTTCATAAAGCAAACTTCCGGCGCTGTCTTTTACGCGAACATTAAAAGTATTTTCAAAAACCCGCGCTTGGCCTTTTATGAGGAAAGGAAACCCGACTGTCTCGCCCGATCCAGGATTTTCAACTGTAATGTTTTTTTCTATCGGGTTTTGGTTTGTATTATTTTGATTTGTATTTGTGTTTTGATTTGTTACGGCCGAAGGGCTTTTAAGGCACCCTGCCCCGAAAGCTAAAAGAAAAAAAATTGTAGCCGGCAATAAGAGAAATTTATTTTTCATATTTTTTTATTTATTAGAAATGCATTTGTTATAAGTTTCAACCTGATCGTTGTATTGGCCTAAAAGTTTTCCTATGCTCTTTATCAATTCATTATATTCTGAAACGGCATCTTTGCCGGAATTTTCTTTTGAGTCCTGGCTTTTTGCATCCGGAACAACGTATCCTCCGGAATTAGCAATGATGTTTTTTAGTTCATCTATTCTCTTTTGCCCGTTTAAAATTTCCGCCTTAAGATTAGGATTGGGTTGCGGGCAAAACGAAGCCGGCATTCCGAATTCCTGGACTGCGATCCAAACTGAACGGCCGTTATATATTCCCTTTTCAACCGCTATTCCGATTTCTGTATAGCGATAATTTAAAATATTGGCTTTATGTCCGGGGCTTTCCATCCAGGCGTTTACAAGATTTTGATCGCTTCCAAAATTTCCAAGAGCTAAATTCTCTCCCATTATTATATATGAATAGCCAAATTTTTCAACCCAGTAGCTTGGATTTTCGCCGGAAGGGGAGATATGCTCAAAGTACTGTTTGTCAAACATATCTTGTAGTTTTCCCGCCGCCGCATCGTTTAATTGGCTGTTAATAATGAGCGCATCTAAATCATTTTTTTGCCGGGCTGCATTAGTCCAGCTTAAAACTCCGCTTATTGAAAGTTCTCCCGCATTTGAAATTTTTGGCGGCGATTCTTCAGTATCTTCTTGATTTTGATTATCAGAAGGCGCGGGTTTATTGGATTCCTGCGCAGCATTCTCATTATTATAGAGAGGAGCGGGTAAAAAAGTCGGATTATTATTATCCAGTTCATAAGCAATGGGATTTGAAATTTTTATTTTTATAAAGCTATAAATTAAACGCGAACCCAAAGTATCTTTGCCGACAGCCGCGCTCAAGCCGAGGAGCGCCACTGTAATAGCTAAAAAAAGTATAATTTTTTTTGTTTTCCCTTTTAAGCTCATAACTTATTTTTTAAGTTTGGAAAAGCACTATATCATAAATAATTAATAGTGTCAACACCGGATCTAAGTGGAAAAAATAAAAAACCGTTCTTTGGGGAACGGAGTTTATTTATTTTTTGGATAAGGCAGAAAAATTATCGTTGTGCCTTTTTTATCTTTGGTTTTGTAATCAAAGAATTTTTTATTTAGCCATTTCGCGTCAGCCGTGAAGAGCCGAACGCAACCGTGTGAAGCGTGGCGGCCGATAAACCATTTTGAGCCGTGCATGCTTAATCCATCTTCGCGCACCTTAACGGCGTAGGGCATCCAGGAGCATTCTGCGCCTTTGCATCCTGTTGGATAAAGATCGGATCGATGTCCCACGCCCTTTTGTTGTAGCGCTTCAAAGATGCCGGAGGGAGTTCTGCATGAACCAACCTTGCCTTCACAGCTATCCGCTCCGCCAAGCCCCGGACCCCAGTTTACAAGTTTGCCTTTTTCGTCGTAAGCGGCCCAAGCGAGAAGTTCCGGGTTCCAGATAACAACTTTTTCGTGGTGGATACCTTTAATAAAATTCCAAGTGTTCTCTGTTGTTTTTTTATTTTTAGTTAAACGCTCTTCGTTAATAGTGTCTTGCAAGGCCCTTAAAGTATTAGGAAATGGTGAATAGTCCATATAGATTTTTCCATTCATATCGTCAGGCACCAGAATTATCGTTCCGGGTGAGTACCATTTATGCACGCGATTTATTTTCTCAATGATTTCCATTTCGCGCGGATCGGGCCAGAGAGTTTTACCGTCGCCCATTTTTGTGAGTTTGATACAGTAAAATCCTTTAACCTTGCAGAAGTTTTCGCCGTAAAAAGCAAGGCCGTTAGATGGTGTTGCTATTAAGCTAAAAATAATAATTAAACAGCTAAATTTACTCATTTTTCCTCCTTTTTTCAAACCCTCCCTTGGTGAATTTATCTTAGCAAAAACCTTAAAATTGTCAATAATTAAAAAAACCGCGGTTAGCGGTTAAAGATAAGGCTTTACGATTACCCGTGTGCCGATTTCTATGAAATTTTTATGAAGCCATTCCGCGTCGTCGTTAAAGGTGCGAACGCATCCATGGCTGGCATTCCAGCCTATCATTTTATTGGAGCCATGGATTCCGTAATAATGTTTGTAAAAATACATAACCCAGGGCATAGGGGCGCAGGGTTTATTTTTTCCGCCGCATCCGATTGGATAAGCGCCGGAGCGTGAATTTGCATTTCCTTTGATTCCAACCCGAAAATTATCTCCGACAATTGTCCGGCACTGGCGATGGATGTCGCGACAATAATCGTTTCCCCCTAAAGCCGGTCCCCAACGCACCAGGTTGCCGTTTTTGTCGTAAGCCGCCCAGGCGAGGAGTCCGGGATCAAAAAGAAAAAATTTTTCACCCGGCGATTCTGTTTTCTTTGGAAAAGGGGACCAGTCGGCTAAAGTTTTTCCTGCCATATTTTCCGGAATCGCAACCGGCATCCCGGGCAAAAGCAGCTTGATATTTAACCGGTTTAATTTCATTATAATTTCCCGCTCGCGATCATCGGGCCAAAATTTTTTCCAACCGATGGCTTTAGAAATTATTTCACACCGAAAGCCTTTTGTTTTGCATAATTTCCAGCCATACATTTTTTGAAAAGGTACAAACGCCGATTTTTTTTGCTTCGGCATTAGTGGAGAAAATAAAAATGATTACTAAAAAGCCAATAAAATTTTTTAAAGGCATTTTTACCTCCTTAATAACAATCTATCTCTTTGTAGCGGCTTTAGCAAGGAGAGGGGGGTCTTTTGACCCGATGGTATTTTTTTGTTATAATACCTAAATATGAAAAATGAAAATATAATCAAAGTGGAAAATTTAGTTAAAAAATTTGGGGATTTTACTGCGGTAGACGGCATTTCTTTTGAAGTTAAAGCCGGCGAGATTTTTGCTTTTTTGGGGCCGAATGGCGCCGGAAAAACCACAACGATAAAAATGCTCACGACTCTTCTTAACCCGACGGAAGGAGTATTGTTGGTTGCCGACCATGACCCCGTGAAGGCAAAAGAAGATGTTAGAAAATCGCTGGGAATTGTTTTTCAAGACCCGAGCCTTGATGATGAATTGACGGCGTACGAAAATATGGATTTTCACGGAGTGCTTTACGGAGTTCCTAAACAAACGCGCGAAAAGCGGATAGAAGAGCTTTTAAAAATCGTTGAACTTTGGGATCGGCGCGACAATTTAATTAAGGAGTTTTCCGGCGGGATGAAGAGGCGGCTGGAGATTGCGAGAGGGCTTTTACACCATCCGAAAATTTTATTTTTAGATGAGCCGACTTTAGGATTAGATCCGCAAACCAGAAATCATATTTGGAGCTATATTGAAAAATTAAACAAAGCCGAGGGCATTACAATTTTTTTTACAACACACTATATGGAAGAGGCGAATCGAGTTTCTTCCAGAATCGCAATTATTGACCATGGAAAAATTATCACTCAAGGGACAGCGGAAGATTTAAAAAAAGAAACAAAAACAGAAAGCCTGGAAGATGCTTTTATATCTTTAACCGGCCGCAATATCCGGGAAGAAGGAGCAACTCCGCAGGATCGAATGAGACAGGGCCGCCGAATGTGGGGCGGAGGTAAAAGATAATTAGCTTGGGCATTCCGCCTAGGTTTTTTAAAAAAGATTACCCCTTGCGGGACAAAACATATGAATGTAATTTATATTTTATGGATTAGGCAGATAAAGAGATTTTTGCGTTCAAAGGCGCGGCTGATAGGATCCGTGGGCCAGCCATTATTATTTCTTTTAGCTTTTGGTTTTGGATTCGGACCGGTTTTCCAGAGGGCCGGCCAAGGAAACTATATAGAATTTTTAGCGCCGGGAATCATTGCTATGAGCGTTCTTTTTACCGCGATATTTTCGGGAATGGAGATTATTTGGGATAGGCAATTTGGATTTTTAAAAGAAACGCTGGTAGCGCCGGTATCGCGTTTTAAAATTATGATAGGCAGAACTTTGGGGGGAGCGACGGTTGCGGTATTGCAAGGGTTAATAGTGCTTGCAATTTCTTTTTTTGCGGGATTTAGGATAACGAATTTTTCTTTATTTCCGGTGGCGTTGGTTTTTATGGTTTTCATAGCGTTGCTATTTACCGCATTCGGCACAGCTCTCGCTTCCCGTATGCAAGACGCCCAGGGATTCCAATTAATTATAAACTTTTTAGTAATGCCGATTTTCTTTTTATCGGGAGCTATGTTTCCTTTAACGGGGTTGCCAAGAGTTCTAACCGTTATAACAAATTTAAATCCTCTTGCGTATGGAGTAGACGGGTTAAGAGGATCTCTTATAGCTAATTCTATTTTTGGGCTTTGGACTGATTTTGGAATTTTGGCCGGCGTTACTATAATCTTTATTATTTTAGGCAGTTACTTATTTTCAAAAATTGAGATATAAATAAGGTTTATATTTATTAAAAAAAACGTCCTTAAGGACGTTTTTTTATCGGGGAAACAGGACTTGAACCTGCGGCCTCCTGCTCCCAAAGCAGGCGCTCTAGCCAACTGAGCTACTCCCCGGTGTGCGATATATTATAATTATAACACAGGACTCACCACAAAATTTTGCAATGAGTCCCGTGTGCCGAGGGGCAGAGTCGGACTGCCCACGCCAGCCTTTTCAGGGCTGCGCTCTACCGCTGAGCTACCTCGGCAAGTGGTGGGCGTGGATGGAGTCGAACCATCGACCTCAGTCTTATCAGGACTGCGCTCTAACCAACTGAGCTACACGCCCTTTTCAGGGCTTTTTGGTCGCCTGTCATTTATATAGTATATTACAATAGTTTTATATTTTTGGCAAGTCTATTTAAACAAAAAATCTCCCTAACGAGGGAGGCTTTTTGATATTAACTTCTTGATAGTAACAGGAAATCGTATCGTGTGACCTTCTCGATAAATCGAGAAGACCGACCTAGAGTGATCTTGATCTTAGACCAAGATGTTTACTCCTGAAAGGAGGTGATCCATCCACAGCTTCCGCTACGGATGCCTTGTTACGACTTCGTCCCTATTATCGGCTCTGCCTTGGGGCCCCGAAAGGCACTTCAGGCATTTCCGACTCTCTTGACGTGACGGGCGGTGAGTACAAGACCTGAGAACGTATTCAACGCAACGAGGCTGATTTGCGTTTACTAGCGATTCCAGCTTCATGAGGTCGGGTTGCAGACCTCAATCCGAACTGAGACCGGTTTTGATGGGATTAGCTCCGCCTTTCGGCTTGGCGACCCATTGTACCGGCCATTGTAGCATGTGTGTAGCCCAGGACGTAAGGGCCATGCTGATTTGACGTCATCCCCGCCTTCCTCCCCGTATCCCGGGGCAGTCTCTTCTGAACATTCAACAGAAGATAGGGGTTGCGCTCGTTACCCCAATTAAGGGAACAGCTCACGCCACGAGCTGACGGCAACCATGCAGCACCTGTATAGCACCCTCGGAGGCGGCTCTAATTTCTTAGAGCTTGCAGCTATATGTCAAGTCCTGGTGAGGTTCCTCGCTTATCGTCGAATTGAACCACATGCTCCACCGCTTGTGCAGGTCCCCGTCTATTCCTTTGAGTTTTAGCCTTGCGGCCGTACTTCCCAGGCGGGATGCTTAACGCGTTAGCTTTTGTATACGACACTCGGAGGGTCGATACTCCGAATATCTAGCATCCAACGTTTAGGGCGTGGACTACAGGGGTATCTAATCCCTTTTGCTCCCCACGCTTTCGTCCATGAGTGTCAGAACTGTTCTAGCAAGCTGCCTTCGCCTTTGGTGTTCCTGCCGATATTAACACATTTTACCGCTACACCGGCAGTTCCGCTTGCCTCTCCCAGTCTCAAGTTTCACAGTATTCTTGGCGAGTCCCCGGTTGAGCCGTGGCATTTGACCAAAAACTTATGAAACCACCTGCGGACGCTTTACGCCCAGTTAATCCGGATAACGCTTGAGGTCTCTGTATTACCGCTGCTGCTGGCACAGAGTTAGCAACCTCTTATTCCTCGGGTACCGTCATTAGTTCGTCCCCGAGAAAAGCAGTTTACACCCCGAAGGGCTTCTTCCTGCACGCGGTGTCGCTCCATCAGCCTTTCGGCCATTGTGGAATATTCTCGACTGCAGCCTCCCGTAGGAGTCAGGACAGTGTCTCAGTTCCCATGAGGCGGGCCACGCTCTCACGCCCGCTACCTGTCATTGCCTTGGTGAGCCATTACCTCACCAACTAGCTGATAGGACATAGGCCCCTCCCATACCGCCGGAGCTTTACTAACCTCGCTTTCGCAAGGCTAGACCATCGGGCATTAGCACCGCTTTCGCAATGTTATTCCCGTGTATGGGGTAGGTTACCAATGTGTTACGCTCCCGTCTGCCGCTCCCGTATTGCTACGGGCGCTCGACTTGCATGCCTTAGACACACCGCCAGCGTTCATCCTGAGCCAGGATCAAACTCTCTTAAAAGTTTGATTGCTCTTTTAAAGTAATCAGGTTGATATAAATACCAACCAAGTTTTGTTTTGTTTGAATAGACGACTTCCTGCTACTATGCAGAAGTCAATTTTTACTTTTAGGTGAATTGCTGATAATCCCGCGCGGTAGTTTTGCGCGGGACAATAAGTATATTTGTAAAAGTTCATTACAGCTGTAAGCTGTAAGCTTTAAGCTATAAGATTTATGGCTTAAAGTTTATTGCTTACATTTGAAATCCGGCGGTAAAAAAAACAGTGATTTCCCTCCCAGATTAAAGAAATCGCTGTTTTCTTGTCAGTATCCCGTTCGTCCTTGGGACTTCACAAGTTGTATTATGTTTTTTGAAGGACTTCTCCTTAATTGTTAACTGTTATTATTTTACACTATCTGTAAAAACGTGTCAATAGCTATATTATACAATTTTAAAAACCCTGTCAAATGCCCTTAAATCTTGAAAAATTAGCCATTTTTTAGCCTTAAAATAAATATAAATAAAAATCGCCAAATTAGAAAAATAAAACCCGCATAAACATATGCGGGGAGGACTTTATTTTAGGCCCCGTCCTTAGGGCCGCAAGCAGAGCCGTTACAGCAGTGTGCGACGCGCGGAATCATGAAACGTTTCATGCCGCTTCTCCTTTCGTAAAATCAGTCTAACTGATTTTTACATTTTTGTCAATCACTTTTTGCTTGATGGATCCAAGAGCCCTTTTTCCACCGCTTCAAAAACATCTTCGGGAACTCCATATTTTTTTGCTAAAAGGCGCAGGGGTTTTTTTGTTTTTCCTTGGGTTGTTCTATCTGAAAGGGGGATGCGGGAGATGATCCTTACCACTTGTTTTTGCAAGTAGGGGAAGAGCACCATAATTTTCCAATGGGCAGCTTCTTTTTCCAGGGGGATTAATTTTTTTTTAGGCAGAACACCCCATAGATTTTCGAAGACGAATTTTTTTTCTTGCTCATTTTTTGCCTCACGGTGTTCCCGATACCCGCCCAAAAGCTCATCTATTCCCAAATCGCTTATAACAACTCTTGCTCCATGTTTTGCCATTAGTTTAAAAAGAAGATACGCCAGCGTGCGTTCCGAATTTGGTTGTCCGCCAAAAGCGTCCCGAACTTCTTTTTTTGCTTTTATAATTTCTTTTTCCGCCACTATTGATAGGTAGTGTTCCGTGCCATACAACCTGGCGACAAGAGGTGATTTGATGATGGCGGGATGAAGCAGGCTGCTGCCGATTGTGAAAGTTTGGATGTTTGCATTAGGAAACTGCGAACGAGTCATTGCCAAAACAACCGAGGAATTAAGGTCTCCGGAGAGAATAACATTTATTTTTCCCTGATTTTGTTTTAAACAAAATTCTCCGCACGTGCGCATAGCAAACAATAACAGTTGTTCTAGTGTGGGAAATGACCAATTTTGGTCGATATTGTGCACTACCGGAAGCTTGATTGTTTCTGCCCAGTGTTGAGGAAGAAGCATCTTTTCTCCTTGGCTCCAGTTTCAAAGAACGGGGCTAAATATTATCATAAAAAAAGCATTGTGTCAACCGCTGATATAAAAAATCCGCCTTTACTAAGCGGATTATATCAACCCCAGTTTTTTTGCGGCGTTCTTCCAGGCATTTTCCGCGCAATTTCCGGCGCCGAGCGTACCCAATAAATCTACGACTTTATGCGTCCACTCTTGGCGGCAATGAGGGCAGTTCTCGGATACTGTTTTCATATTTTCAATGCGAACCCATTCCCCGTCATCATCCACAAAAGCATTTGGATATCTTTGCAAGACCAATTCTCTCGGACTCAATTTTTCTTTTGGAGTTTTTGCCATTTTTTCCTCCTGGATAAAAACTACCAAAAATATTTTTTTTAGTCAATCATCGCGCGCGGGGAGTTTATTTGCTATTTTTTTCTCTCCATTTTTTTATTTTTTTGTGATCGCCGGAAAGGAGAACTTTTGGAACGGATAGCTTTATTTTTTTGTTCTTTTCTTTATATTCAAAGATTTCCGGTCTTGTATATTGAGGATATTCTTTGCTGGATTCCCGAATAGCTTCCTCGCTACTCGCTCGGGGTCGGGAATGACACAAGGAAGAATAGCTTTCTTCTTGAAGTGATTCTTTTTTTATAACGCCCGGGATAAGGCGCGCCACGGCATCCGCTATCACCATGGCGGGAAGTTCGCCGCCGGTTAAAACATATTCACCAATAGAGATTTCTTCATTAACAAATTTTTTTACGCGTTCATCAACACCCTCGTATCGACCACAAACAAAAGTCAGTTCTTTGTATTTTGATAATCGCACCGCATCTCGCTCTGTAAATAATTTTCCTTTGGCAGAAAGAAGAATGGTTCTGTTTTTCATTTTGCATTTTGCATTCTGCACTCTGAATTTTTTTAACGCTTTAAAGATTGGTTCAACTTTCATCACCATCCCCGCGCCGCCGCCGTAAGGGCTGTCGTCAACGGACCTGTGTTTATCGGTTGCGAAATCGCGAATATTTATAATTTTAAAATTAACCAGTTTTTTTCCTTGTGCGCGCTTAAGAATACTCTCGTTAAGATAAGAGCCAAAGATATCCGGAAAGATTGTCAGGAAATTTATTTTCATATTCTTCTGTCATTCCCGCGCCCGCTTCGACTCGCGTCAAGCGAGGCGAGAAGGCGGGAATCCATGCCTTATTATTTACTGGATCCCCGAATAGTTCCCTCCGCTTCGCTTCGGGGTCGGGGATGACATAAGGTAATTAAAAAACCACAACTTAATTATATCACGGACAGTGACATAGGCTGTGGTTTTTAGCTTTGTTTGTATTCTACGCTTAAATTTTAAAATCGTCAACAGGCGATTGGGTTTCCTCCACTTTTCTAGCTTGTTCTTTTGCTTTTTTAACCCCCTCCGGCTCAATAATTTTTAAATTTACCCTGGCGTTATTTTTCGCGCCAATAATTTTAAGAAGCGTACGAAGCGCTCGCGCCGTCTGCCCTTGTTTTCCTATCACAAATCCTATATCGGCGGAATTTATATGCAGAGTTAAGAGAACGCCGCGTTCGTCAACCGTCCTTTCAATTTTAACTTCCTTGGGATTTGCGACAATGGCTTCCACGACAAATTGCAAAAACTCTTTATCAGACTCTTTTTCGGGCATATATTATAGTAGCTTCTCAACAAGCCCGCCTGCCGGACAGGCAGACTCGAAGAATAATTTTGTTATTCAACGTGGCGGAGAAGTACGATACAATTATTTTTCGGCGAAAGTATAACATAAATTATAAATAAATCAAGACAGGCTATCCAAAGCGCAGGGGTCGATTGCTATAATTTATGTTTTCTATAAGCTTGTCCAAATAAAAACAAGCCCCCTTGCGGGGGCTTGTTCGTTTTAAGGTTTTAGATGTTCAAACCGTCAACATCCGGTGAGAAAGATTCGGCCTTAGGGGCTCTTCGTGAACCTTCCGGTTCAACGATTTTCAAGTTAACGCGGGCGTTGTTCTTTGCGCCAATAATCTTGAGCAAAGATCTAACGGCATGCGCTGTTTGGCCTTGTCTGCCGATCACATAACCCATATCAGCCGGGTTAATGTGCAGTGTAAGCAATACACCTCTCTCATCAACTATCCTTTCGACTTTGACGTCGTCCGGATTGCCGACGATATTTCTGATGATGTATTCAAGAAATTCTTGATCAGCTGCTTTGGCTGCCATATCGTCTTTTTCTTAATTTTAACCTTGTCATGCAGATTGCGACCGGTCTTTTCTCCGTCTGGAGAACAATCTGCTTATAAGTATTTTAGCACAACAAAACTCTAATGTCAATAAATAGTGTTTATTTTTATTTAAATTTAGACAAAAAAATTTACCCAGGCGGGTAAATTTTTTATGAGATTATTCAGCTTTTTTTTCGGTCTCAGGCGGGGTTTCTGTTTTTGGTTCTTCTGCCGGTTCGGATTTTTTTGCCGCTTCCGCCGCTTTTTGGGCTTCAGCCGCTGCCTGTTTGGCTGCCTTATCGGCTTCTTCTTTTTCTTTCTTGGCTTTTAGGGCTGCCGCCTTATCGGCATTTTCTTTTTCAAGCTTTGCCGCGCGTTTTTTTGTAATTTTGGTCACGCCGATTTTTTTACCTTCTATAACACCTTTCGTAATAAGTAAATTATGGACGGAATCGGTTGGCTGTGCTCCTTTTGAAATCCAATATTTAATGCGATCGGCGTTAAATACGGCTTCTTTTGAGCGCGGATTGTAATGCCCCAAATTTTCTAAATAATTACCCCATGGATCTTTGGATTTTTCCAAAACCAATAAGCGATAAGTAGGTTGTTTTCTTTTGCCGAATCTTGATAGTTTTATTGCTAGCATAAATGCATGAACGTAACACGCAACATATAACAACAGATGTGTCCCGCAAGCGGGACTCATTATTATGTTACATGTTTTATGTTATATGTTATGTAATGTGAGCGTTATGACGTAGAAATTCATGCCTAGTTTCCCATTTCCAGGATTTTGGCTTGAATAGCTTTATATTAACAGAAAAATAAAAAAGCGTCAATAGGCTTGACGCTTGGGTTTATCAGAGGGATCGGAATTTTTCTACCAGATCCTCGCATTTTTTTTGCCACCCCTTATTTAGAACATTTAGTTTAATCAATTTTTCCATTTTTTTGATAATCTGATTTGCGGTGGCTTCAACCTCTTTTGTCTTGCCATGGGAGTCTTCAACCAATATCTTTAGCGCAAGATATTCGGTATGAAGGGCGCAAAACAGGGCTGAAAGGAAACGCAAAGGATGCAGGATTGCGGATGGCTTAAACTCGCGGAACATTAAAACCTCCTTGTATGGAGACACATTAACAAAAATTAAAAAAGCGTCAAGAATCTGACGCTTCAGCTTTTTTAGCCAGTTTTTTTTCGCACTTTTTGCATTTATGGGTATTGGGTGCGTCGCCTAAGCATTTCCATCCGTGTTTAGAAGGCGAAATATCAGCATCTCCTATGTAGATACCGCATAATGTCATAAACACATCGCCACGAACATCGGGATCGAACGGGTCCCAGGACAATTTAATCCTATGCGCTTTTTTTCCGCCTGCTTTTTTAATATACCAACATTTTTTATGCCAATTCCTTTTTGCCATATATCCTCCCATTTCCAATGTAACTAAAAAATAAAAAAATTTCAAGATTAAAAAAATCCCGTTCAAGCGGGATTTAAATCTGTTTCAGATCTTCTAGGCTGTCCGGACAGCGTAGAATTCTAATATTGCTCTTATCCTGGACATTAAAGCTGGGTGAGAATTCTAAAACGCAGGCAAAGATACAATTTTCATTTTTAAAAACCGTGAGTTCTGTGTAACCGCTTCCCCAATGTGAGCTACAGGAACCATAAATGGTAATATCTTTGATTATATGGCGCATCATTGAATCCCCACCGTACGCCGTACAATATCTGCTAATACTTTCGCCGGTATTTAAACGTTCTAAGAGTTTTTCTGCCAATTTTTTAAGCTCGGGAGTGAGTCTTTTTGTTTTTGGTGGGTTCTTTTTTCGATGAAGTTCGCGCCAAACTTCCATCTCCTTATAATGCGGTTCCATTATTTCTTTACAGATTTTTTCGGCATATTCTTCTGCGATTTTTTCTGCCAATGATTTTTGTCGGCGATGACATGGTTTAAATGCTCGTATGCCGATGCCGAGCATATTCGCTTCCCGCAATCTCTTCCAGTCCATTATTTCTCCTTGCTACCGCAAGCTTATTATGAAAATTATGTTTTGTCAACAAAAAAATCCCGCCGGAACGGAATTGTTAGGAAAAATACATTTTAGGAGAATATCAATGGATTACCGATTTACCAACCCTTCGGCTTCTTCGAGTTTTAATGACAAGAGTTTTGAGACACTGTCTTCACCCATAGTTACGCCGTAGAGAATATCGGCCGTGCTCATTGTAGCGCGGTTGTGGGTAATTAAAATAAATTGAGTTTTGTGCGCCAAGTGTTTTATTATTTCCGCAAAACGGATAGAGTTTGATTCATCCAGCGCCGCGTCAACTTCGTCCAGAGCTACAAAAGGGGATGGGTTATTGGAAATAATTGCGCATATTAAAGCTATTGAGGTAAGCGCCCGTTCGCCGCCGGACAACATTCCTACCGATTTTACTTTTTTGCCCGGAGGATTGGCAAAGACTTCAATGCCGGTGGCGGCATCGATTGCGTCTTTAACAATATCTTTTTCAATTTCGTCTTCTTCCGCGCCATCGGTTTCGTTTTGCGGAGATACGGACTGGTCCAGTTCGACTATTTCCAAGTGCGCCTTTCCGCCTTCGAAAAGCATAGAGAAAAATTTTCCAAATTCTTTATTTATTTTTTCGAAGGCGGTGTCAAATTGAATTTTTATTTGGCTGTCCAAGTTTTTTATAATTTCGCGAAGCTCCGCCATCGCGTTTCTTAGGTCGTTAGACTGGCTGTCTAAAAAGTCAAAACGTTCTTTTGTTTCCTTATATTCTTTAATTGTTTCCGGATCGATATTGCCGATGAGTTCTATTTGATAGCGGAGATTTTGCATTTCGGACTCAATTACGTGCGGATTTACACCTTCCGGAGGCGGAGTTTGCAAAATCAAATCTTTTCTTTCTTTTAGGTGGGTTTCCATTTCTTGTTCCAGCGCTTCTTTTTTTGTTTCAATTCTCGCCAATTCTATTTTTAAATCACTGACTTGATTTTCTAAAGTATTTTTTTCTTCAATTTTATCGCGCCACTCTCTTTGCGCGGCAAAAAATTCTGCTGTTTCTGATTTTTGTTTGGTCCGCAGAGCGTCAATTTTTAATTGGACGTCTTTTATGTCCAAATCAATTTTTTGAGCGTCTTTCGTTATTGCATCCAAGGCCGTCGTCAGCTCCTCCGGAATTTTTACCCCGCTATTCGGATTTTTTATTTTTTTGTTTAATCCGTCTATTGCGGCAAGGAGTTTTTCTAATTTTTCTTTCAAATGCAGAGGATTTGTCTTTTCGTTTATTGTATTTACAAGTTTTTGGTATTCGCGGCTGATTTCATCCAATTCCAAGGTTATCGTCGGGAGCGGCATTTCTTTTTTTGTTTCATTCTGCAGGCGGAAGGAAGTAATTTTTTCTTTATTAATAAATTCTTTTTCGCGGAGGGCGTTTTTTCGGTTTACAAGCTCGGTATACTTCGCTTGCAAAGTTAAAACTTCGTCATCCGCGCCTTTTTTTTCACTGTTAGATTCTTTTTGTTCAAATTGCCTTTGGAGAGTCGCAATCTCTTGGTTAAAAGAAAAAAGCTTTTTATTTTTTTCTTCAATGGCTTGTTTTTGCCTTGAATAATCTCCCTGCATTTTATGCCACTGGGTGCCATAATAAGCATGTTCCAATGAATGGAGGCGGGCTTTCATTTCATCAAACTGGTCTAATCTCTTTACGTGGCGGGAAAGCGTGCCCAAACGCGGCTTTATTTCTAAAAGCAATACTTCTACCTGCTTTAGATTTTCTTCAGTCAGTTTTAATTTATTTATAGATGCCTGTTTTTTGAGCTGGAATTGCTTTACTCCCGCCGCCTCGTCAAAAAAGTCCCGCCGTTCGCGCGGAGTCTGCATCAAGACGGCATCAATCATGCCTTGGCCGATAACGCTGTAGGCTTTTTGTCCGAAATTGGCCTGTGCCAGGAGAAGAAGGATATCTTGCAAACGAGTCTTGTTTTTATTTAAAAAATATTCATTTTCGCCATTCTGGTACAGGCGGCGGGTAATGGCGATTTCTGTATAGTCAATCGGAGCGCGCCGATCGGAGTTGTCTAAATAAAGCGTCGCTTCCGCAAAACCCGATCGGGTTTTTTTTTCGGAACCGGAAAAGATTACGTCTGTTGATTTTTTGCCGCGCAAAAGTTTTAATGACTGTTCGCCCAAGACCCAGCGGATGGAATCAGCCATACAGCTTTTGCCGGAACCGTTTGGCCCCACAATCGCCGTGATGCTTTGACCCTTGCTCGGATTGGGAAATTCCAAAACCGTCTTATTGGCAAAAGACTTAAAACCCTGGATTTCCAGCCGCTGTAAATACATAGTATTTAAGATTAGCTTATCTATATTATATGGTAGTAAATTTTGGGGCGATTGACAAGATTGGATAAAGATAATATTATAAAGTGTTATCGGCAAATTTTGCTTCCGCTCCGGCGGAAGTTTATTTAACTTATGCGGCTTTTATTTAATCAATTGGCAGATGAAATTTCCCGACGGGAAAGTTTTCTTTTTGTCTGCCATAGGAATCCCGACCCGGATACCATCGGCAGCGCTTTGGCTTTGGGCGGGTATATTGAATCGCTTGGAAAAAAAGCCGATTATTTTTGTATAGATAAAATCCCATACAATTTTTCATTTTTAAAAATCGGATATTTTTCAAAAGACCCGACTCTTTTTTTAAAAAATTATGATGCCGTTATTTTTATTGATTGCGCAGAGAGCGGACGGAGCGGGATAAAAGATGTCCTTCAATATAAAAAACAAATATGGATCAGTGTTGACCACCACCTTCTAAGGGACCAGTTTGCGGATTTGGAAATAAGAAATCCCGAAGCTTCGGCAACCGCCGAAATAATTTATAAATTTTTTACCCATATTGGCGCGGGGATAAATATGGATTCGGCAACGGCGCTTTTGGCGGGCATTTTGATAGATACTGATTTTTTATCTAACGCGGCCGCAACCGACGAAAGCATAAAAATGGCGGGAGAATTAACTTCTTTGGGCGCCGACTATAGAAGCGTGGTGCGCGCTTTTCATATGAACAAAAATGCAAAGCTGCTTCGCTTGTGGGGAATTGCTTTTTCCCGACTGAAGTATAATAAAGAAAAGGGGATTGCCTCAACCGCGATTTTTAAAGAAGATATGGAGGAGTGCCCGGAATTAGATGACGCATTAAGCGGTTTATCGGGGTTTTTGAATGCAATTTTAAAAACGGACATTATTATGGTTTTTGATAATAGGAGCGATTTGGTAAAGGGCAGCCTCCGCACGGCAAGAGAAAATATAAATGTGGCAAAAATTGCCGAAGAATATGGCGGAGGCGGGCACGCCAAAGCTGCAGGGTTTATGTGCCCGGGAAAGCTGGTAGAAAGAGAAAATGAGTGGGCTATTGAAAAAATATAAAAATTATGCTATTATAAGTAATAATTAATTAAAAAATTATGGAAAATAAAGATCTGAAAAACCAATATCTTATTCCCACCGTTATAGAAAAGACGAGCTATGGCGAACGCGCGTACGACATATATTCACGCCTGCTAAAAGATAGAATTATTTTTTTGGGCAGCCAAATTGACGATGGCGTAGCAAACACGATTATTGCCCAAATGTTGCTTTTGGCAAGCCAAGATAAAAACGCCGACATTACTTTATATATAAATTCACCGGGCGGATCGGTAACTGCCGGGATGGCCATATATGACACGATGCAATATATAAAACCTGACGTTTCCACGATTTGCATCGGGATGGCCGCGTCAATGGGTTCTTTCCTTTTGGCTTCCGGCGCAAAAGGCAAAAGGTTTGTTTTGCCAAATTCTGAAATAATGATTCATCAGGTTATGGGCGGCGTGGAAGGCCAGGCAACGGATATTAAAATCAGGGCCGAAAGAATCTTGAAAATTAAAGACAGTTTGAATAAATTAATGGCAAAACATACCGGTCAGCCTTTGAAAAAAGTAGAACAGGATACGGAACGCGATTATTTTATGGGAGCGGAGGAAGCGGTGGCGTACGGAATAGCAGATAAGGTGATAAAAAAGTAAATTACTCGCAAAAAAAAGAAAAAATAGCTGTTTTTACAGCTATTTTTTTGACTTGATTTTTTAATATTGCATAGGGGGTTGACAGTTTTTTAAGCTTGTGATAAATTGAAATATACCTTAAAAAATTTTCCTGAATCCGATAATATTTGATAATGTGCGTCCACGACAAGCATGGGGGCTAGTTGGAGGAAGGATCTGGTTTCGACTAGACCTCTCCTTTGGCTAGTCTTCTTGGACGCACATTATCAAAGATATTAGGTATTTAAAAAAACCTCTGAAAGGAGGATTTTTTAATTATTGGGTTATTGAGGCATCGGCGGTAAGGTTGGCGCCCACAAGCCACACTTCAGCCCATGGACGGTAATGGCTGGAAAAAGTTTTATTTACCTCGCCTCTTTCATCATTATATTTTACCGTGTATTTAAAATAAGTGTCTGCGCCGCTGTGGGCGGATTCAAGTTTTTTCTTTTGTCCGGGAGCCAGCTCTGTTGTGGGGATATATTTTGTCGCGGGAGGGGAAACGATATTGTAAACCACCGGTTTTGTTATTGTTACTTCACGCCCGTCTTTTTTGCCCCAAAAATCAAAGACCAGCTCGTTACCGTTAATTTTTGTTTGGATCAGAACATATCCCGAAGTATCATTTTTAAATTTTAAATCCGGAGAGGGGTTGTAAATGGTGGCATCGGTGCCCGCCGGTTCGTAATAAGCTACTCTGTATGAATGATTTTTGCGTTCTGTAATCGGCAATCCGGAGGCAAGCGCCGCCCTAAATACAGTGGTACCGATTTGGCATAAACCGCCGCCGTATTCAGGGACTGTGCGTCCCTCTTTTATAACCAATTCTTGTTTGAAGCCCGCTTCTCCATTTATTTCTCCCAAGGCTTTTATCAGAGAAAATTCTTCACCCGGTTTTATAAGCAGGCCGTTTATTTTTTGAGCGCCGGTTTTGATATTATGGATCCTATTGGGCGGACTGCCGGCGAAATTCGAAGTGCCGGTGCCCAAAATTTCACTGATGCCAAGCTGGTTTACATCTCCATTTGTAATTTCCGGAGAGCTGTTTACCACTATTGCGTTTAATATAGGATAACCGTCAAGCAAAATTGAATTTAGGGCCTTTGTGGTTTCTAGAACGTCCAGAGCCAGTCCTAGTTGGCTTGTTTGGAATTCGGTTACCCGCCCGTCTTTTATTTCAAAGCGGGCATCTTGAGCCGGAGTATTAATCTCTTTTGCTATTTGAGAAAATAACGGCTCAGTTTTTTCTTTTGATAAAGATAAAATCGCGACTCCATTCTGCTTTTCAAAATCCAAATATTTTTTTAAATCATTTTTAGAAATGGCCCATTCTTTTTTTCCATATTTTATTGTGAACGGCGCGCGCGATAAAGCTTGTTTTATTTCCGGAAGCCTGTCTTCAATTTCAAACTTTCTGATTTGCGGCTGGTCGGGCACTAAGCTTATTGCCAAGTATGGTTCTTGCAATGCTTGCAGTTGCCCGTTTATCCTGTTTAAAATTTCCGGATAATTTATTTTTAACCCGACAACCTCATTTTTAATTTTTGGCTCATCTCCTTCCCATTCTACGGTGGCGTTTTTAGCCGGAGTTTCAAACTCTTTTAAATTACGTTCTAGGTAAGCCGTAAGATTTTTTTCAGAAGATTCTATATTTGCTTTTAAACGAGTTTTGGAAACCATACTAATAATAGTATCCCGCAAATTAGCGGCTATATTAAAATGGCTTCTCCCGACCGAATAAAGGCTGTCTACCGTGTCGGCGACATTGGTTTTTATCAGCTCGCGGGAAAGATCGGGATCGTTGGCGTATTCAAAGAGGCTGAATTTTAAATCTTTTTCTTTTATTGAAACGGAAAGCCCGTTTTCCAAAATAGTTTGAATTTCTTTATCTAAAATTTGTTTTGCTTCTTCCGGGGCTTTATTTCCAAAGTTAATATCGCCAATATACACATTGGGATAAATTAATCCTATTTGAGCAAACCGGAAACGGAGAATTTGCAAAGAAAATAAAAAAGCGATAGACGCAATCGCTATATAAACCCAGATATGTTTTCTGTATTTTCTAAATAGATGCTTCATATTTAGGAAATAGGAAACAGCTCATTTTCCTTTATTCTTCTATTTCTTTTACTTTTATTTCTTTTTTCTTTTCCGCCCGGGGAAGGATTATCGTTAAAATGCCCCTTCTCATCACCGCTTTGATGCGGCCCTTTTGTATTTCATGGGGGAGGATTACGGAACGGGAAAAATTTCCCCAATAACATTCGCGATGAATATAGTCTTTCATCTCAATCTCTTCATCCATATGCCTTTTTCCGCGGATTGTGAGTATATCATTATTTATGGAAATGTCAATATCTTCAGGCTTTGCTCCGGCAATCGTTGATTTAATAATTATATTATTATCTTTATTATATACATCCAATTTTAATTCGCCGTCAGTTTCCATTTGCGAAACTTGATTTTGAAAATAATTGTCTCCGGTTTGATTATATTTTATGATTTTTTCCAAAAGGTCGGACATATCCTAATTTTGTGCTTAATTTATACTCTCATTATACCGCTTTGTTGCTTGATTTACAAGTAATTTAATGTTAAGATTTTTCTTAGTTGTTTTAAAGGAGAGCACAATGGATGTTCCGCAGAAAATTAAGGAAAGGGTTTTGGAACTTTTGAGGCAAGAAGAAGGAAATAGGGTGAAGAGCAAAAAAATTCAGCGCACAAGAGGAAAGCGTCTCAAAAAAATCAATGAATTGCGCAGGGCGCGCAAAGAAGAGTTGGGGCAGGCGTCGGAGATCGTAGCGGATTGGGTTTTAAGGCTTCACCTTAGCGTTATCTTGAGAGATATTCGTAAAGTTCGGCCGGTTTTGGAGATTTTTAGTGCAAAGTTTTGGCTGGGAGAACCCAGTCCGGAAGACGCGCAAGCGAGAGCGGTAATAAATCTTCATGCTGACGGAAAAGTTGAATACTGTGAACAGCGCAATACTTCGCATGGCCAGTCGCGCTATCCGCAGACATTGACTGACAATCTTAATTCTTCAGCTTTCCGCGAATTTTGTAATAACCTGATTCGCATTCTTCATCCTTTGTATCTTTTGCAGTTTGCCGAAGCAATCGGCACCGGCAAAGTTTGGGACTGCATCGAGCGGTCTTTGCGATAAAAAACCCGACATAATGTCGGGTTTTAAATTAGCTTGTTTTTATATTTTTCCAAGAAAAATGGGAGTTGGGAGTGGACTTCCGCGGGGAAAGAATCGCGTCTAAACCATCCAATATCGTCAAACTTGTGGGGCTCGCCGATTTTTACTTTTTCTTTATCAACCAAAACTTTAAAATCCAACGCTATCCAGTGAGTCGGGCGGCCTTCGTGTTCGCGATGGACGTCTCGGAATCCCAAAAATTCGTACTCTAAAACGTCGGTGCAATATTCTTCCATAATTTCGCGGTGAAGAGTTTCTTCTATGGTAGCGCCAAAATCAAGCGCCCCGCCGCCAATGTCCCATTTGCCGTGCTCATCGCGCGCATTTTTACTTCTCTTTGCCATTAAAATATTTCCCTGTCCGTCGTGGCAAAAATAAATGACTCCGACTCCAATATAATCCATTCCTTTTAAAAAGTTTTGATCCATACAAATTAAAATTACCATAGCGAAAAAAAATAATCAAAAAATCCCCGGGAGGGGATTGTGATTAAAGCAGCTTGAGTGATGAATAGACGCAGATGCCCATTTTTTTCATTTCTTTCCGCATTTTTTGCATATCAACATATGGCTCATGGGCGACAACGCCTTTTGGCCACTTGGTCGGGTTTTCCAAGATTTGCAGCGCTACTTCCGCAGCCGGAAAACCGGTGGATCGTTGCATGGCTGTGAGGCCGGTTTTTTCATCGCAAAAATCGACAAATTCGCAAGCATACTCCGCAGGCCGCCCGTCAACATTGCCGGAGGCCAAAACCCTAAGAGCCACGAGGTCGTCTCCCGCAGGAGCAAGCTTCTCTTTGAATTGCCTGACGCATTCTTCTCTGCTAAGCTTCGTAATCATTCCGCGAACTTTGGCAAAATGTCCGGGATATCGGAGGGTTGAATAAAAAACAGTTTTTACTTCCCCCCAGATTTTTTTGTCCGGTGAAAAAGCGCCGTGCGTCATTGCCGACTCAAGAAGGGCGGAAAATCTAGGATTCTTAAACTGAACATCTTCCGTAGGTGTCAAAAATTGCACAATTTTAAAGCTGTTGTCAATAATGATTTCGGGTTTTTCCGCGTATTCATTATAAAGCCCCTCTTCATTAAAGAAGAGTCCGTGCATCAGCTCGCCCGACGGGTGTTTTGGAAGTCCGCCACAAAACATTTTTATCATTTCCGTTTCATCCAAGATTCTTTTTGCATCATAAGCGATATCGGAAATAATTCCCGGGGCCAGACCGCAAGCGGGAACGATTGTCACTCCAAAATCTTTGGCCAATCTTTCCATGCACCTTTGGTTGGCTATTACATTATTATTTCCACCCAAATCAATCATGTGTTTTTCGGATACTATGCAGAGTCTGGTTGTTTCCGTTAAAAAGGCATACGGAAGAGTATTGATGACTCCGTCGCACCTTTTGAGAGTCAACAGCAAATCTAACTTATTGGTAATATCTCGGTGGCACATTGTACCCTTTTTTCCTGAATATTTTTGGCATTTTTCCAAGTTTTCCGCGGATTTATCAACACAAATAAAGCTTTTTACCAAAGAATTTTTTGAAAGATAGAAAGCCACAGCTTGAGCAACAGAGCCGGCTCCCAAAACCGCTATCTTCATTACACCCTCCTTTAGGCAGAGAACTGCTCTCACTCTAGACATCTTTTGGCCAAATGTCAATTTAAGATGGCAATTTTTGCACTCCGCAAAACGAGTGAAACGAAAGGTATTAAAAATTAAAAAAACTTAATGGGAGATTTGGTGTGGCTATGGTAGAGTCCCGCCTCGACTCGCAAGCTCGCCGACGCGGGGTGATGGTTTTTATGATTATATAATTAATGAAACTCCACGGCCTTACGGTGCGGTTTTAGTAAGGTAATTTTGGCGGCATAAAAACCATCCATCGGATGGTTTATTTTAGATATATAGCTTCGGTTAATTGTCCAGCTTTTCTGAGATTCTCGTTAATTTCCATTAATTGCTGGATAAGCCGTTTTTTTTCGGCCTCCAAGTCTTCCATATAGACCGTTTTGCCTTCCGCTTCCATCGCTTGCCAAAAAGCGTAACGCTTCTTTAGCTTCGGTAGATTCCTTATACACAGGATTACTGCGAAAGTAAACATTACAAAAATGAAAGTGATACTTACTATAATCGGAGTAAGTATCCCATTAAAAAAATAAAAACTAGAAACTATAAAGCTCGTCAATAACCCACATATCGGTAGCTTGTAGAGATTTGCTTTGTTTTCCTTTATTCTCTCATTTAAAGAGCAGGTAATTTCCAGCATCACAACCTCCTTCCCTCTTAGGAGGAAGGTTAACAAATTTCTTGTCTTTTGTCAATCTCCTCAGGAGAGTCCTATTCATAGATAACTTTAGAACTAGGAAGAGTTATATTCTGTGGCGAGGGTATAAAAAAGCTTGCAATATACGCAAGTTAACACGAATTATCTTTGCAACTGTTTTTTTTGGGGACTAATATTAACCTGGGTTTTTATAGCTTCCGGACTAACTTTTCTAATGATGATTGCTCTGAGTAGAAAAATTCCATCCACCCGAGATTTGTAAAATTAGAAAGATTTTTGCCAGCAAAAAGCCCCACCGTTAAGGTGAGGCGTCTTGCTGGTAGCCCCTAGGGGAATCGAACCCCTATTACCACATTGAAAGCGTGGTGTCCTAACCATTAGACGAAGGGGCCACGCATACTTGAATTTTAGCAATAAAATGATATACTGTCAATATTATTAAGCCAAATACATAAAATGAAGATTTTAGGGATTGAAACATCCTGTGATGAAACCGCCGCTTCGGTATTGGAGGTTAAGAACGGAAAAGCAAAGATACTGTCCAATATCATTTCTTCGCAGATAAAAATTCACAGCAAATACGGCGGAGTGGTGCCGGAAGTAGCGGCCCGCAAACATGCGGAGATTGTTTTTAAAATTGTAGAAAAATCGCTGGGTAAAAATAAAATATCCGATATTGATTTGATTGCCGCGACATATGGTCCGGGGCTTGTGACATCGCTTCGGGTTGGGGTTTTAGCGGGCCAGGCGATTGCCAATCTTTCAAAAATTCCATTCATCGGGGTAAATCACGTTGAGGCGCATTTGCTTTCGCCGTTTTTAACGAACGAAAAAATAAAACTGCCGGCTTTAGGTTTAGTTGTTTCCGGCGGACATACTGAGCTCATACTCATGAAAAATTTCGGGAAATATAAATTACTCGGCAGTACGCGCGATGACGCGGTTGGTGAAGCGTTTGATAAAACAGCAAAAATTTTGGGTTTGGGATATCCGGGTGGCCCGGCAATTTCTCGGGAAGCCGAGAAAGTTACGAGTTACAAGTTACGAATTACGAATTTAAAACTTCCAAGGCCGATGATAAGTTCCGAAGATTTTGATTTTAGTTTTTCGGGGCTTAAGACTGCGGTTCTGTATTTAACAAAAAAAATGGACGCAAAAACTTTAAAAAAAATGACGCCGGCGATTGCCGCGGGATTTCAGCAAGCCGCAATTGATGTGCTGATATCCAAGGCTTTGCGGGCTGCAAAAAAATATAAAGTAAAATCAATCATTGTCGGCGGGGGCGTTTCGGCGAACCGCGAACTTAGGAAACAATTGGGCGAGGCAATTAAAAAAGAACTCCCCGCGGATTATTATATGCCCGCGCTGGAACACACGGGCGATAACGCATCGATGATAGCTTATGCCGGATACCACAAGTATCTTCGGACAAAAAAGAATGAAGTGTTTAAAATTATAGCAGAACCGAATTTGCAGCTTTTATGAAGGTTTTTAGGACTAAAAGTGAAAAAGAAACGCAAGAAGTGGCAATAAATTTTGCCGGTCGGCTTTCCGGCGGCGAGGTGATTTTATTATACGGAGATTTGGGTTCGGGAAAAACGGTTTTTGTAAAAGCTCTTGCAAAGGCGCTCGGCATTATGGAGGTTGTCAAAAGCCCAACTTTTAATTTGATGAAAATTTATAAAATCCCACCAGCGATGCACCTTTGCCATATTGATGCATATCGTTTAAAAGATTTTTCCGAACTTTTGGATATCGGAGCGGGTGATTTTTTGGGAAAAGAAAATACAATCAGTGTTATTGAATGGGCGGAAAAGGCGGTTGGACTAAAGGCAAAAAAAATAATAAAAATAAATATAGGCCACGGAAAAAATGATAATGAAAGGATTGTTAAAATAAAATAATCCGCGTATTTTTTTGCTCTCGTAGCACAAAGGATAGTGCGCAAGCCTCCGAAGCTTGAAATACAGGTTCAATTCCTGTCGAGAGCATAGAAATGCGCGTTTTTTATTTGTTTAATTTTTATGCCTATGCTAGTTTAAAAATATAAGCCCTTTGACAAAGAGAGGTAAGGAATGAAGAAGAAATACGTAAAGATTACTAATCTCGGCACCGCTAACAGATTATTTTTAGAGATCATAGGATTTGGAAATAAACGCGATAAAAATTTGGAAAATTCCGTTTCTGTGGGGCAATTCCATTCAGGATTTAAATTCGCCACGCCTTCAGCTATCAGGCTGGGGCTTGATGTGGCGGCTTCAAGCATAGATGAGTGGGGAGAATTTATTCTTAGGTTTGAGACTGAAGATTTGAGTTGCTCCCATAGAGGGCAAGAAATTTCTGATAAAATTTTGATTTATAATTATTCTGACGGGAGGCGGGTAAAATCATCGGTTTCTTTAAATGCTTTTCCCGACTGGGGCAAGCCCTTGGCGGAAGATTCGAATAATTTCTATAATATTTTACGCGAATATATTGCCAATGCGCGTGATGAAGATGAACATTTTACAATAGAAACGGGAGTAATGGAGATCCGGCAGGCCCCGTCTTTTTGCACATCTCTTTATATTGAGGAGAACAGGCAAATACTGGAGCTTTTGAAAAATAGCCCCGCGTACTTTAAATTCCTAGAAGATGTTAAACCGGTTTTTCAGGTTGCCGGTTTGGGATTTATTTATCCAAAGTCTAAAAAAGGCAGTATCCGTTTTTTCAGCCAAGGGTATCTCGTGGGATGCAAGAAAGAAGATATGTTTGAAAAAAGCCTCTATGATTATGATGCTGTGGGAAAGGAATTGGTTTCCGAAACGCGAATAATAAAAAATCAGGACCAGTTTGATAAAAAAATAGGCCGGCTCTTTATGGAGATAAAGAGTGAAGATTTGTTAAAAGAGTTAATGATTTTTGCGTGCGAACATACTTTTTCTTATGAAGCCAAGGTCTTTAGCCTGATTGAAGAAAAAGAGATGCTTCCCCAGTGGAGAGCTCTTTGTTTAATAATTTGGAATTTGGAGTTCGGCGGAGATGCCCTGCTTTCATCAGGCGACGCTAAAATTGATGCGGAAGCAAAGGCGAGAGGATTTAAGGTTAAGAAAGTTGGGTTTCGGATGGCTTGTTTTTTTAAGCATTTGGGGATTATGGATGCAAAGGAAAAGCTGGCGGAGATAATGGAAAAGCTCCAATTCCGCGTTTTTACCCTTGAAGAGGATGAAAAAATTCAAAAAGTTATTGCAGACTACCTGGAGCCGCTAGACCACTATAATCAATCCTTGCCGCAATTTACAATGGGCGCGCTGGTAGATCCGTCGGGAAAAAATCGGGGTATGGCTCCGGATTTTTCCGGAATCTATATAGAAGAAAAGTGTTTTTCTGAAGATGAGTATGTTCTTCTGCATGTGCTCGTCCATGAGTTAAGGCACTGCAACTCAAAAATTACAGACGGCGATTACAGAAAATTTATGTATTGCGCCGACCAAGAAATTGTTTATCTTTTGGGTTGCGTACGATTGCTGCGGCTGGCGTTGCGCCACGCAGGAATCGATCCGACCAGCATAGGCGACGTTTTTAAAAAATAAAATCCCTTTTTGGGATTTTTTTAAATTAAAAAACGAGCAGTTTTATGTCTTGCTCGGGACGGCGGCCTATTGGAGAGTGCTGTTGCGGCTGAATTCGCGGCAATGGTAGTCGGCGGCGAGGTATGGATCGGCCCCGGCGTTTATGCCCCGTCGGCTTTCCCGCCATTTTTCAGCGAAAGCCTCGTCACCAGCCTTAATCAGAACTTGGCCTTTGGCAACGAGAACTTTAAGAGGCGCAAGCAGCGCATTAAAGCGCTTTTCAGCCTCCGACCTATTGCCTCTAACTTCTTTGACGAAACGGAATACCCGCTCGCGCCTTCGGTTATCTGCTTGAAATCGAAAATAAACCAAGTAATAGATTTCTTGTTTTCGGAAGCCATCGCCGGCGCTGCTAATTCCCAAATCCTGCATATTTCTTGCGACGGTTTTAAACATCTCTATCTCCTTGGCAAAGAACATTTACATAAAAAAATAGCACATTTTTGGCTTTTTGTCAAGCGGGAGGAAATAAAAATCTGCCTTTTAAGGCAGATTTTTGACTTTCAAATAAATAATTACTTACTCCGCAACGCTAAATACTTCTTCTATTGTCGTTATGCCGTCTGCGGCTTTTAGTAGGCCGTCTTGCACCATAGTCACCATTCCGTTTTTGGTTGCAATTTCTTGAATTTTATATTCCGAGATTTCGCTGGATAATATAACTTGCTCAATTTCTTTGTTCATTGTGAAAAGCTCATAAATCCCAACCCGCCCTTTATACCCTAAGCCCGAGCAAACTTCGCATCCTTTTCCTTTATAAAATTTTAAATTATCCAAATCAACTTTTTCGCCGGATGAAGGCGGAAGAGCGGAAAGAATGTCTTTTATCCGTTTCATTTCTTCATCGGTCGGCTTGTACTCTTCTTTGCATTTTTCACAAACGCGGCGAACCAGGCGTTGGGCTATAACCGCATTTAGGGCCGGCGCCAAAAGGAACGGCTTTACGCCCATTGATAAAAAGCGGGGGATGGCGCCCGAAGCGCTATTGGTATGAATTGTTGAAAGCAACAGATGTCCGGTCAAAGCCGCTTGAATTGCAATTTCAGCTGTTTCCAGTTCGCGGATTTCTCCCACCATCACCACATCCGGGTCTTGGCGCAAAATTGATTTTAAACCCTTGGCGAAAGTATAATCTTTTGACGGATCCATTTGGCTTTGGTTGATACCGGCCAATCTGTATTCAACCGGATCTTCCAAAGTAATTATTTTTATGCCCGGTTCATTTAATTTATTTAAAATTGCGTAAAGAGTAGTTGTTTTACCTGAACCGGTAGGACCGGTTGTAATAATCATTCCGTTTGGCCGGTCAACCTGCCGTTTTAATTCCGCAAAAGCCGCGCCGCGAAATCCCAAATCTTCAAAACGAAGTCCGGTGGCGCCTGCGCCTAAAATTCTCATTACCACTGATTCGCCATAGGCTGTAGGTATGGTTGAAACGCGGACATCGGTTTCCACGCCGTTTAAAAATATGGTGAAGCGGCCGTCTTGCGGGCGGGAAGTAATATTTAATTTTAAGGATGATAAAAGTTTTATTCTGGAAATTATTTGTTTCCACTGCTCGCGGTCAACTTGAGCTACATCCTGCAGGATGCCGTCGATTCTATAGCGAACTTTCACATCATTTTCTTCGGCTTCAATATGGATATCGGAAGATTTGGCTTCCACCGCGCCGGCAATGACAAATGTAACAAGGTCTGTGGTTGAAACGCCTTTTATTTTTTCTGCCAGCTCTTTAAAAGATTTTATTTCGCTTCGGAATTTATCAATCTCTTCTTGTTTTATTTCAACTCCTTTTTTAATTTCTTTTATCTGCGGAAGGTTGGCATAAAGTTTTAAAGCCGCTTCCAACGATTGTTCGGAAATTAAATAAGTAACACTGTGGGAGCGGTTGCGTTCCGCGGCTTGGTAAATTATTTCTTTTACTTTTTCGTTTTCCGGGTCCAGGGCGCCAAACCTGGTTTCGCCTCCGCCGTGGAAAAAGCAAATCACTTTATTTTCGTCGGAAATTTCCCGCGGCAATAGTTTTAAGGTGTCCGGGGAAATCGGGAATCCTTTTAAATTTATATAAGGCATTCCTTTTTGTCCGGCCAAACTTTTAACTTCGCTCTCTTTTTCTTTGTAGCGGATTTCTTCCATTTTTTCTTCATATTTTTCTTGCGCGTCGGAAGAAGTTAGCTCGCCCTCTTTTTTTAATAAATCATCTATGGATGGCAGTTTTGGCATATATTAGAAATTAGGTCAATTAAATTAGACATTTGCGATGCCTTAACTTCGGATTAAAATTTTTGAACATACGTTATCCAAAAATGCGATGAAGTTTAGACAGCACCCCTCCTTTACTTATTCTATCAAATAACAGGGTCCAGGCAACAATTTGAAAAGCGGAGAAGAAACTGCCGATAATTATCATGAGGATTATAGAGACAAAAATCCAGGCGGCTAAAATAATAGTCGGCGCGGCCGCAACCGCTCCGTAATAAAAAATAATTAAAAGCAGCATGAAGGGAATTGAAAAAATTATGAGCGATAAAAATAGGATAAATTTTACAGCTATATTTATGCCGAACATAATCACGGCCGATTCAGCGGAAACGATCCAATTTTCTTTAAAAAGTTTCCAGGCGCCGGAGATGGATTTCTTAAGCGAATCTGATTTTAGTACGGCAAAGCACGAGGCGTAAATTGTTAAAAAAGAAATAGCCAAAGAAAGGGCGACTAAAATCAGGTATACGAGAAAATAAATCAGGGCTTTTCCCAGCGATTGGTTTAAAAGAATCATCGAGAACAGCGCTCCGGTTATAAATAAGAAGATGAAGATTAGGATTTTTCCGGTTAAATTAATTGAAAGGAGACGCCAAAATTTTGATTTTACGGCATTAAAGCTTTTTGAAAAATCAGCCTTTTTTTTGAGGTCCAAATTTTTGGAGGCGTGGATCAGGGAACCTAAGGATATAATCGCGAGCCAAATAAAAACACCCAATACCGCCAAAAGAAGAATGACCGCCCCAATGAAAAGAAAAAGATTTAAAAATTTTATTTTATCCAAATTTTTTGAAATAAGCATTCCGGAAAGGGAGGCTACGCTGAATTTGTAGCTCGCGGACAAAAATAAGTCGCTATTTTTCAGGCTTTTATTTATAACAAGCTCATAAATGCTTCCCAGCCCCAGGAATGTGGTAAAAAATCCAAATATCCATAGAAATTTATTCTTGATGGTTATAAAAAAAGCTCTTTTAAATATATCGCGGTATAAAGACGAGGAATCGATTTGCATATATGGGTAACGAGTAACGGGTAACCGGTAATAATCCATCCCAATGTTTATTGTACCGGTTACGGTTGCTGGTTACTGGGTTTATTTCCTTTATTATAATACCATAATTAAGCGATCGCGAAAATAAAAAAAACATCCTCTGGGCGAGGATGTTTTTTTTATTTATTTTTTGGCGAAGAGCGATTCAAATTCTTCTTTTTCTATAATTTCTTTTTTAAGAAGGATGTCGGCAATCTTATCTAGCATTGGTTTGTTTTTTTGGAGGATGGCCTGCGCGCGTTTTTCCGCGTCTTTCATGAGTTTTGTAACCTCTTCGTCAATCATTTCTGCGGCTTTTTCACTATAATCTTTTTGTTCGGTAATATCGCGTCCCAAGAATACCATCTCTTCGCGATGGCCGTAAGTGCGCGGGCCAAGCTTATCCGACATTCCGTATTGTGTAACCATTGTTCTCGCAAGATGAGTTGAAACGCGGAGGTCGTTGGAAGCGCCGGTTGTGAGGTTTTCTTCGCCGAAAATCATTTTTTCAGCGGCATATCCGGCTAATGACACGGCGAGCTCGGACAAAAATTCCGCGCGATTTTTGAAGTTTTTATCGCGGGTCGGCAATTTTAAAGTATAACCGGCTGCATGCCCGCGGGAAACAATGGAGATTTTATGCACCGGATCGGTGTTCGGCATTTCGTGCGCAACCAGCGCATGCCCGCCTTCATGGTAAGCGGTAATCTTTTTTTCTTCGTCAGACAAAACGCGGCTTCGGCGTTCGGGGCCCAGCATTACTTTTTCTATGGAGTCAATCAGTTCTTCCATTCCGATTTCTTTTTTATTTTTGCGAGCCGTAAGAATTGCCGCCTCGTTCATAAGATTAGCTAAGTCGGCTCCGGAAAATCCGGGCGTGCGCTCAGCGATTCTTTTTAAAGAAACTTCTTTGGCCAAAGGTTTTCCTTTGCCGTGAATGCCCAAGATTTTTTCACGGTCTTCCATATCCGGCATATCCAATATTACTCGACGATCAAAGCGCCCCGGGCGAAGCAACGCCGGGTCCAAAACATCCGGCCTGTTGGTGGCGGCCATAACTATAATTCCTTGGTTCGGCGCAAAACCGTCCATTTCCACTAAGATTTGGTTTAATGTTTGTTCGCGTTCATCGTGTGAACCGCCTAAACCGGCTCCGCGCTGGCGGCCGACAGCATCAATTTCATCGATAAAAACTATGCAAGGCGCATTTTTTTTTGCGCGATCAAAAAGGTCGCGGACGCGGGAAGCGCCGACGCCGACAAACATTTCAACAAACTCCGAACCGGACATATGGAAAAATGGCACATTTGCTTCTCCGGCAACTGCGCGCGCCAATAAAGTTTTACCCGTACCCGGGCTGCCCATTAAAAGCACGCCTTTCGGAATTTTTGCGCCCAAGGCGGAGAACTTTTTTGGCGCCCTCAAAAATTCAACAACTTCTTTTAATTCTTCTTTGGCTTCTTTTACGCCGGCAACATCTTCGAACTTTATGCGGTCTTTAGAATTTTTTGCCATCTCGCGCGCTCCGCTTTTACCAAAACTTAAAGCGCGATTGTTCGCTCCCTGTATTTGCCGGGTCATTATATAAATGAAGAACCCGATTACCAGGAGCGGAATGAAAAACGGCAATAAAGTTTCTGCCCAATAGGAGATTCCCGATTGCTGTTTTATTTGGACATTGATAGCTTTTATTTTATCCACCGAAACATTGTAATCCTTTAAAAGGCCGGAAAAGCTTTCCTGGGGTTCTTTGTAAACCTGCTCTTGGGAATTGTCAGCCAAGGTAACCAAAAGTTTATTATTTTGTATTTCTACTTGTTGCACCTGCCCCGCATCTATTTGATTTACAAGAGTGGCGATATCTTTGGTTTCTATTTTATTCGCCTGCATGTTGTAAGTAGAAAAAAGTCCGGCGGCGGCCAGAAAAATGATTAAAAATAAGACAATATTTTTAGCTAAAGTGTTTTTCATATACGTAAATTATATAATATAATGTTTAATTCTCATAGCATTATCACGCATTATTATATAATAATATGAAGATTGGGTCAAGGCTGAAGAAAGAGGCAAGGAAAACAAATAAAAAATCCCGCCTGCCTCGGCTATTGGATTAGCTGGGGCGGCGGGATGATTTTAGAGAATAATTGTCTGGCTGCGTTCCGGACCGACGGAGACGCCGACAATGGGAGTGTTTATGCTCGTTTTGATTTTTGTAAGCAAATCGCGCGCATTTTTAGGCAATTCGTCAAAGGTTTTCGCGTTTGAAATATCTTCTTCAAATCCGTCCATTTCAATATAAATCGGCTCAACTTGTCCGAGCATTTCCGTGTCAACCTGATCCATATGAAAAAACAGCTCATTGTTCAGTTTATAAAACTGGCAAAGTTTAATTGGCGAGATTCCGCGCAAAACATCTAATTTAGTGATGAAAAGTCCGGTCATTCCATTAAGCCGCGCAGAGTAGCGCAGTTGCGGCAAGTCCAGCCAGCCGACATCGCGAGTCCGACCGGTTGTCGCGCCGTATTCATTGCCGGTTTGCCGGATTATTTCTTCAAGTTCACCGCCGATTTTTGTAGGAAACGGCCCTTTGCCGACACGCGTGGCGTACGCCTTGCTTACTCCGATCACCTCCGAAATCATTGTCGGTCCAATTCCGCTTCCCAAGCATGCGCCTGCAGCCAAAGTATTTGACGAGGTAACAAAAGGATATGTCCCGTGGTCAATATCTAAGCCGGCGCCTTGCGCGCCTTCAAAGAGAACTTTTTTTCCATTTTTGCAAGCGCAATAAATAAGATAATTGGTGTTGGCGACATAGCGCAAAAGATTGGCGCGCGTTTCTTCCAGATAGGTTAACATTTTCTGAAAGCCGCAAGGAGTGCCGTTTAAATAGCCAATTTCCGTATTCGCTTTGGCTAACGCTTTATTAAGCAGGTCTTTAAACATTTCCGGATGCCGCAAGTGCCCCATACGGATGCCGCGCCGGGCGGCTTTGAACTCGTAAGCCGGTCCGATACCGCGGCCGGTTGTCCCAATTTCTTTCCCTGAAGCGGCTTCTCGCAGCCCGTCTAGAGCGATGTGATAGGGCATAGTAATATGCGCAAGCGGAGAAATTTTCAGCGCTGAATCGTCTTTTAAAAGGCCCAAGCTTTTTACATTAATAATTTCTTCCTGCAGCGTTTTGGGGCAAATTACCATTTGGTCGCCCATTACATAAGTTTTTCCCGGATGCATAACGCCGGAGGGGATAAGATGGGTAATAAGCTTTTTGCCGTTTACTTCCAGAGTGTGGCCTGCATTATTTCCGCCGGCATAGCGGATAATAATATCAGCCCATTTGGAATAAATATCAATCGCTTTGCCTTTTCCTTCATCGCCCCATTGGGCGCCAACAATCGATTTCGTATCGTAGTTTTCGCTTCTCATTATTCCTCCCTTTGTTAATGAACCCACCATATCTTATAGCTTAAATTTTAGTCAGTCAAATTAAATTGACCGGCTGAAATTTTGCTGATAAGCTAGCGCTTGGGAGGAAATATGAAAGAGCGTACGCCCTTTGACAATATTTCGCCGATTGATTACCGGTACTGGGACGAGGAGGTTGCGCAATATCTTTCCGAAGAGGGGTTTGTGAGATATAAACTCAGGGTTGAATTGGCGCTTGTAAAGCAATTGTGCCGCGAAGGCATTTGCAGTGAAAAAGTTGTGCAGGAAGTAAAATCCGCTTGTGAAAAAATTACTGCCGTCGAAGTTTACGCGGAAGAAGAAAAAATCCATCATGATGTGCGCGCGCTGGTAAATTGTATCCGCGCCAGGGTAAGCGAGGAGTCCAAGCCTTACATTCATATGTTGGCAACATCTTATGACATAGTTGATACGGCAAATGCCGCGCGATACAGAGATGTGGTTTTAAATGTTTTGTGCCCCGCTTTGAAAAAATTGGAAAAAGTTTTGATTGATATAACTCTCAGAGAGGCCGAAACCGTGCAAATCGGCCGGACTCATGGCCAACACGCTATTCCGATAACCTTTGGTTTTGCAATGGCCGGCTACGTGAGCCGTCTTGGAAATTGCATTTTAGCTTTAGAAAAAAAAGCTAAGGATTTACGCGGAAAATTTTCCGGAGCCGTTGGAGGATATAACGCTTCTTTGCTTTTTTTTGAGTATCCGGAAGCTTTTGAAATCGGAGTGTTGGTGCAACTTGATTTGGTGGCGGCCGAGTATTCAACGCAAATTATTCCGCCGGAACCTATGTCGCGCCTTTTTTGTGAGATAGCTTTAGCATCTGGTATTATTGCAAATCTATCAGACGATATGCGTCACCTTCAGCGTACGGAAATCGGCGAGATTGGAGAAGAATTCAGTGAAAAACAAGTTGGTTCGTCAACTATGCCGCAAAAAAGAAATCCCATAAATTTTGAAAACGCGAAAAGTTTTTGGAAAATAGTTATGCCGAAAATTGTAACGGTTTTTATGGATCAGATTAGCGAACATCAGCGTGACTTAACTAATTCCGCGTCATCGCGGACCTATGGCGAAATTATTGCGTATGTAGTTTCTTCCGCAAAACGTATTTCCAAAGCCATGCAAAAACTTAGAGTTGATGAAAATAATTTCGAGCGTAATTTTTTCGCGAGCGGAGATATGTTTTTGGCTGAGCCTCTTTATATTTTGCTTTCTAAGGCAGGGTTTCCGGATGCGCATGAAAAACTTCGCCTGCTTAGCTTGCGGGCACAAGAAAAAAACATCCTTCTAACGGAAATTTTTGTGAAAGATCACGATCTTGTTTCGTATATAGAAAAATTTCCTCAGGAGTGGCAGGAGTTGTTGAAAAAAAAGTCATGGGAGATAAAAAAAATATCGGTTAAAAAAATCTACACCGGAATCGCCTCGGAAAAGGCGCGTAAAATTGCAAAAAGATGGAAACGCCGTTTTAAATTTTAATTTATCCTCGCTATGCGAGGATTTTTTATAAAAAACCCCCGAATAAATCGGGGGCGCCTCTCGGCTATATAAACTTAAAGAACTCATTTAATCGCTCGAGTAAAAGTCTGGCAAAAAAAGAATGGGAGGCTTCTTTGCGCCGTCTTTTTAGCCTGATAAAAGCGGCGAGCGCTTCCTCGATTTGCTCGCGAACTCCTGGAATCTTTGCCAGAAGCTCAAAAATGCTATAATAAGCCAGCTCGCGGCCGGTTATTATGAAAGCGAGCGTTTTGTTGGTATCGTCAACTAGGGCGATTTTTCTGTCTTCGATGCCTAAAGAAAGCGAATTAACCAGATTTTGCGCCTCGTAGCTTAGGCTACTGAGCGGTAATGTTTCAAGGAACATGATTATTGTGCCATTGTATGCTTCAACGGCTTTCATTCTCCTCTCCTTTTTGAGGTGCGAGCCCCCCTCCTCATCAGAGGAGGATGGCATAATAACAAATTAAAGAGATATGTCAACCCCTTAGAAATAAAAAATCAGAGAGCGATGTCTCTGATGTTAAAGCACTATTTGCCTTCATCGGGCTTTTTTAGCTTCGGCGGTTCGACCACTTCTTTCATTAACTCCTGCCCTAAGCGCAAGCCGGCTTGAATGGAGTTGTAGTCGGAAATTGAAAGAAGAACCGCAATCGGCTGCCCCTTTTTCATTACCATGATTCTTTCGGAAGAGTCTTCGTCCAGTATCTTAAACAAATCTCTTCTCAATTGCGAAAGGGTCCGGTATTTCATTTTTTGCCTCCCTTAAGGGCATATTAGTATGGCTTTGACAAAAAATCAAGGCTGTGCTAATATAAGAATAATTAAAAGGGTACTAATAATTAACGCCGCCTCTTTGCCCTTGGCGGTCTAAATTGGTGCCGTATTAGCGGCATTTTTGTTTGCCGAAGCGGCAACAATCCCGCACAGCTCCGTAGGAGCGGCGCGGGATACATTATAAAATATGTCAGATGCAACACAAAACAAGGAGGATTTAAAAGAGCTTTTAAAAGATAAGACTTTTTTGCAAGTTCCCAGGACCGGAGATTTGGTAAAAGGAGCGGTTATTTCAATTACCAAAAATGAAGTAAAAATTGATTTGCCGGGCTATCGCACGGGCGTTGTCCGTGGCAATGAACTTTATAACGAATCCGAAGAATTTGCGGGTTTGAAGCCGGGCGAAGAAATAGAAGCTACTGTCGTTGATTTAGAAAATGAAAACGGCGATGTAGAGCTTTCTTTCCGTTTTGCCGGCCAGCAAAAGACTTGGACCACTTTGGATAATTATAGAAAATCCGGAGAAAGAGTTAAGGTAAAGGTTATTGAAGCCAATAAAGGCGGCTTGATGGTAAAACTCTTGGGTATCGCCGGCTTCATTCCGGTTTCCCAGCTTTCCCCCGACAATTATCCGCGCGTTCAAGGCGGCGATAAAAGTAAAATTTTGGAAAGACTTCGCAAAATTATCGGCAAAGAAATTGACGTGAAGGTATTGGATGTTTCAAAAGATGAAGGAAAATTAATTCTTTCCGAAAAACAAATTTGGGAAGAAGAACAGAAAGAAAATATCGCCAAATATAAAGTTGGCGACATAGTTGAAGGCGAAATAACCGCCGTGACCGACTTTGGAATTTTCTTGAAGTTTAATGACTTGGAAGGCTTAATCCATATTTCCGAGCTCGCTTGGCAGAGAATAGAGAATCCGCAATCTTTATATAAGATTGGCGATAAAATAAAAGCCGTAATGGTCAATATTCAGGGTTCGCGCATTTTCCTTTCCACAAAGAGATTGCAGGAAGATCCGTGGAAAGACGTTGAAAGCAAATATGCCGTTGGAACAAAGGTAAAAGGAAGGGTTTTAAAAGTAAATCCGTTTGGATTATTTGTTGAATTGGATAAGGATATCCATGGCTTAGCGCACGTTTCGGAGTTAAATGGAAAAAATCCTTCCGAAGTTACTGTTGGAGATGAGCTGGAATTTACAATAATCTCCATCGAGCCGAAGGAACACAGATTGGGACTTTCCTTGGGAGAACCGAAAAAAGAAAAGAAAGAGAAAAAAGAAGAAAAGGCGGAAGTAGCCGAATCGGAAGAAAAATAAAATTTAAAAAAACAGCCCCGTTAACGGGGCTGTTTTTGTTTTTTAGATTTTTGTTATAAACTTATAATATAAAATTAATGCCATCGTGAAGAGCCGGTGAAAATTTTTGGTTTTTACTTCGCTCGGAACGGTAATGCTTATGCCACTGCTTGAAAATTTTAAAAATTATTTGGAATTTTTGCCCGAAGGAATTTTAGATGCTGAAAAAAAAGCGGCGCAAAATTTTGGAGAAGGGGACGCGGAAAAAATAGTTCTGTTTTCTAAAACCGCTTATCCCAGCATCTATGCATATCAAAAAATTTTTAATACTTGCTGCCGCGTAAAAGAAGAAATCGGAATTCATAAATTTATAAAAGATGAAAATTGCCGCCTGCGCTTTGATAAATTTTTGCGCGAGGGCGGAGACATAGAAAAAATCAGAACTGGAAAAATCGACGATGAATATCTTTCCGCCGGCGATATGGCGGCTTTTAAAGAAGCTGAAGCCGAAGTCCATAAGATTGTCCATAAAGAGACGCGGGAAGAAATTGGTGGTTCAAGAAAAGATGAGTTTGAAAATTTTAAAAAAGAAGGCGAAGAAAGGTTGCGAAAGATTGAAGAGAAAATCGGGCTTTTGCGTAAAATGGCCGATGAGTTTCCGGAGTGGCGGACTGAAATTTTAGACAAAATAAATGAACTGGAAGAAAGATGGGTAGATCCTGGAAGTGAGCCTCAAGAAATAGATTTAACGGAATTGCTGGAGTACTACGGGTCGGTTTTAACAACTGAACAAGACGCTTGACGCCATTTTTATTTATGGTAGTTTTACTGCATAGGAGGAAAAATGAAGAAAAAAGAAAAAAAGCAAACGCCAGCCAATGAAAAAAAGTTCCGTTGGAGCATTCAAGATTGTAAGGAATGCCCGCTTAAAAGCAAATGTTTGAGTTCTAGAAATTTAAAAGATGGAAAAATCCAGAAAATGTGCGAAGACTAGATTCTAAACCGGGCAATAGCTCGGTTTTTTTGTTATTAAGCTTAATAAATTAAGCTTAATAACGGCAATTTGAGCCCTTGCACGCTTTATGCTTTTTTGGTAATATAATAATGTATTTATTTACCTAACTATAATCATCTAATTGCCTAATTTATGACTACTCTAAACATCATGTATCACGGATTATCATGCTTTGAGATTGAGGCAAAATCTTCCGGCGGAAGCCAAATGACAATTGTTTGCGATCCTTACAGCACCAAAGGTATCGGGCTTAGATTGCCAAGAACTTTATCGGCAAACATTTTAACTATTAGCCGCGATACGGAGCTTCACAATAATACGGATGCGGTTTCTAAACCTGATTTATTGGTAAGCGAACCGGGGGAATATGAAAAAGGCGGAGTGTTTGTTTACGGGATACCTTCAAAATCGGATGTGGGCGGCAAGGAGAAAACAAACATTATTTATCGCTTTGAATTTGATGATATGGTAGTCGTCCATCTAGGAGATTTGTCACACAATTTGACCAGCGAAGAATTTTCCAGCCTTGAAAATGTTGATATTTTAATTTTGCCTGTCGGCGGCGCCGGCCAAACAATAGATTTTAAGCTTGCGGCCGAAATTGCAAACCAAATAAGCCCCAGAATCGTAATTCCAATGCATTATGAAATGCCGGGACTTAGCATAAAACTGGATCCGATAGATAAATTTTTAAAAGAGTACGGAGCGAAATCAGAAACAATGAATAAACTGAAAGTTGCAAAAAAAGATTTGCCTGAAGAAGATACGAAAGTTGTTATTTTGGAAAAATCTTAGTATGTATAAAGGACAAAGGCATTAAATTGTCTTCGTCCGCAGTCTTAGCCTATAAAAATTTTTATGCCTGAAGGTAATAAAAAACTTTATATGTGGATTTCAGTTGCGGGCACATTATTTGTAATATTTTTAATCTGGATTGCCTCTGTAAGATATAGCATTAAGGCTTCGGTCATAGATTTTTCTTCAAAGACCGACAATGGCCTTAAATCAATGGATGAAATTGAAGAAAATATAAAAAAAGAATTATTAGAATTAAAGGAAGCGTTAAACAGCTCTGTCGCCACATCTACAAATGAGGCGGCTACGAGCAGTTTGCAAATGAATCAGGAATAACAATTCCTAATTCCTAAATCCTATTCTGTTTTATGCCAGAAAAAGAAAATCAAATCGATTTAAATTTGGGAAAAGTTGACGAAGTGAATATAAAATCCGAGATGCAGGAGGCGTATTTGGATTACGCCATGTCTGTTATTATTTCCCGCGCTCTTCCGGATGTTCGCGACGGCCTAAAACCGGTGCATAGAAGAATTTTGTATGCGACTTGGGCAATGGGGCTTAAAGCAACGGCAAAATTCAGGAAATCCGCGACTATCGTCGGAGAGGTTTTGGGCAAATACCATCCGCATGGCGATTCGGCGGTGTACGACTCTTTGGCTAGGATGGCACAGGACTTTTCTTTGAGATATCCGCTTATAAACGGACAAGGCAACTGGGGCTCAATAGATGGCGATGCTCCGGCGGCTATGCGTTACACAGAAGCTAAAATGTCTGGCATCGCGGAAGAACTTCTTTATGACATAGAACGTGAAACCATAGATTTTATTCCTAACTATGACGGTTCGCAAAAAGAACCGAAAGTAATGCCGGCGAAATTGCCGAACTTGCTTTTGAACGGTTCTATGGGCATTGCCGTCGGTATGGCGACGAATATCCCGCCGCATAATTTAACCGAGATTTGCGATGCAACGATGCATTTAATTGAAAATCCGGAATGCATAGTTGACGATTTGATGGAATTTGTAAAAGGCCCGGATTTTCCGACGGGCGGAATTATTTTTGATAAAAATGAAATTAAACAAGCGTACTCAACCGGCCGCGGCGGCATTGTGATGCAAGCTAAAACAGAAATCTTGGAAGAGAAGGGCAAATTTTATATTTTAATTTCAGAAATTCCCTACCAAGTCAATAAAGCGACGCTTATAGAAAAAATTGCTGATTTGGTGCAGGAGAAAAAATTGGAAGGCATCCGTGACATTCGCGACGAGTCCTCCAAAGAGGGTATTAGGATTATAATTGAACTTAAAAAAGACGCCTATCCGAAAAAAGTTTTAAACCGGCTTTTTGTTTTAACTCCATTGCAGGATACTTTTCATGTGAATATGCTTGCCTTGGTTGATGGCTTGCAACCAAAAATTTTGACCTTGAAAAACTTTTTGGAAGAATATATTAAACATAGGATGGAAGTCGTGCGCCGCCGAGCGGAATATGACTTGGCGAGAGCCAGGGAGCGCGCCCATATTTTGGAAGGCTTGAAAATTGCCATTTTAAAAATCGATAAAGTTATCGCCACAATTAAAAAGAGCGCCGATAAAGATGTCGCAAAGATTAATTTGATGAAAGAATTTAAGCTTTCCGAAATCCAGTCTATTGCGATTTTGGAAATGCGCCTGCAACAATTGGCAAATCTCGAGCGATTGAGGGTTGAACAAGAATTAAAAGAAAAAATGGAATTGATAAAAGAACTGGAGGCGTTACTGGCATCTAAGAAAAAAATGTTGAGTGTCGTGAAAGACGAGGTTAGCGATTTAAAAGAAAAATATGGAGATGAGCGCCGCACTAAGGTTGTCGCCCACGGAGTTAAAGAATTTAAACCGGAAGATTTGGTGCCGAACGAGCCGACAATAGTAGTAATAACTCAAGACGGATATATAAAACGTTTGCCGCCGGATACTTTTAAGGCGCAGTCCCGCGGAGGGAAGGGCGTAATGGGGCTTACCACTAAAGAAGAAGACATTGTTCAGGAACTTTTCACTACCATGACTCACAACGACTTGTTCTTTTTCACGACTCGTGGTAGAGTGTTTCAGTTAAAAACTTACGACGTTCCGGCCGCTTCGCGCACCGCGAAAGGGCAGGCCCTTCAAAATTTCTTGCAATTATCACAAAACGAGAAGGTTTCGGCAGTGCTTTCATTTGACGATATAGGAGAAGATAAGTATTTGGTAATGGCAACTAAAAACGGCTTGATTAAAAAAGTTGAAAAAGACGCTTTTTCCAATGTAAGGCGTTCCGGATTGATAGCGATCGGATTAAAAGATGATGATTGTTTGGAGTGGGTAAAGTCATCTTCCGGAAATGATGATATAATGATAGTAACGGCAAAGGGCCAATCTGTCAGATTTAAGGAAAAAGATGTCCGTCCGATGGGCCGCGGGGCCGCGGGCGTGCATGCTATAAGATTAAAAAAGAACGACACTGTGGTCGGAATGGGAATATTGGATCCAAAGATGGTTGCCAAAAATATGCTGGAACTCTTTATAATAATGGAGAACGGCTATGGCAAAAAAACAAACATAAAAGCTTATAAAGTCCAACGCCGCGGCGGTTCCGGAATAAAAACCGCAAGCACTACCTCCAAAACCGGAGATATTACCTGCGCTTATACTTCTAATTTGGAAGATGACCGCGATATGATAATAATTTCTCTGCACGGGCAAGTAATCAGAACTTCATTTAAAAACGTGCCGTCTTTGGGACGGGCAACGCAGGGCGTAAGGCTTATGAGGTTTAAAGACGAAAAAGATAAAATAGCGTCAGTAACATTTATTTAAATTCAGATTTCAGATTGCGGATTTCAGAATTAAATTATATATATTCTGAATTTCGCATCTGCATTTAGTTTATGGCTAATCCAAAAAAGAGAACATCAAAGAGCAGGAAGGGAAATCGCAGATCGCACCACGCATTAACTGCGGCGGCTACCACTGTTTGCAAAAAATGCGGCGCAATGAAACGCCCTCATTTTGCATGCGCAAAATGCGAAAAGTAAAATTTTCAGATTTCAGATTTCAGATTTCAGAATTAAATTATATATTCTGAATTCTGCGGTCTACATTCTGCATTCATTAATATGTCCACTCGACATCTCGCCCGAGCTTTAGCAATGCAATCCCTTTATGAATGGGATTTTAGAAAGTCTATGGGCAAAGAAGATGAGATGCAATCGCTCCTGGATTACAACAGGGGAGAGTTTGCTCTTGGCTTAGAAGATAAGGGTTTTGTGGACGAGCTTGTAAAAGGCGTTCATGAAAATCTGGCATCAATAAATGCCGATATTGCTAAATACGCTCCGGAGTGGCCATTGGATCAGATTACGATTGTGGACAGAAATATTTTACGCATTGGAATTTATGAATTAAAACACTCGCCGAATATCCCGGCGAAGGTTGCTATAAATGAAGCGATTGAGCTTGCTAAAAATTTTGGCGGCGAATCTTCGGGCAAGTTTGTAAACGGCGTCTTGGGAGCTATTTATAAAGATATGGTGGAAAGAGGAGAAGTAAAGGAAATAGACAAACAAAAACAAGAAGAAAAAAATAATTAGTAACCAGTAATCAGTAATCGGTAATCAGTAAGAAGTTAAGATTTTTAAAATTTTAATTTTTATACTAGTTGCCAGCTACTAGTTACCGGTTCCTCGTGTTTATGAAAGATGTAAATGACCTCGCTAAAAAGCTCGGTATAAAATTTAAAAATACCGATTTTTTATTAAATGCGGTAACTCACCGCTCTTACTTAAACGAACATCCCAGTTTTAGCGTAAGCCATAATGAGCGCTTGGAATTTTTGGGAGATGCGGTGATAGAGCTTTCCGTTACCGAATTTCTTTATCAGAGTTATCCAAATCCCGAAGGGGATTTAACAAATTGGCGCGCTTCTTTGGTAAACGCCAACACCTTGGGAGAGCTGGCAAAAGATTTGGGAATAGAAGAATATCTATTGCTTTCAAAAGGTGAATCAAAGGATAAAAAAAGCAAAGCCCGTTTGTATATATTGGCAAATGCCTTTGAAGCTGTTGTTGGCGCCATTTATTTGGACAGAGGAATGGGAGAGGCTAACAAGTTTTTAGAAAAGCACTTATTTGTAATGCTTCCGGAAATTTTAGAGAATAAATCCTATTTAGATCCAAAAAGCCGTTTTCAAGAAATAGCCCAAGAAAAATTTTCAGTTACCCCGGCTTATAAGGTTTTGAAAGAAACGGGCCCCGACCATGCTAAGGTTTTTGTCGTTGGGGTTTATATCGCAGATGAAAAAATAGCCGAAGGCGAAGGAATGTCAAAACATGAGGCGCAAGTTGAAGCGGCAAAAAATGGATTGGCGGCTAAAGGATGGAGATAGCAGAAATAAAATATATTGTATTCAAAATACCGCGTTAACGCGGTATTTTGAATATGGTATAATTTAATCAGAATTAATTTTTTATTATGACTATTAATGAGCTTTTAAAGACTGCGGTTAAGTTAAAGGCGTCTGATCTGCACTTAGTTGTGGGTTCTCAACCCATTTTGAGAATAGACGGAGAATTGCAAAAAATAAAAGTTAAGCCGCTAAGCGGGAGAGAAGCCGAATCTCTTGCTTTATCAATGTTAGACAAATCTCAACAAGATAAATTTTTGCGGGAAAAAGAATTGGACACTGCTTACGACTTGCCGACCGGCGAACGATTCCGTATTAATTTGCATTTTGAAAAAGATTCGATTGGTGTTGCCGCTCGCGCCATTCCAAAAGACATTCCAAGCATAGAAGATATCGGACTGCCGGCGGTTGCTAAAAAATTTACAGAATTGCCGCACGGGTTGGTATTGGTTACGGGTCCGACCGGCTCGGGAAAATCAACGACTTTGGCGGCGATGATTAATGAAATAAATAAAACCAGGGCGGAAAATATTATTACTTTGGAAGATCCGGTAGAATTTTTATTTTCGCCGGAAAAGTCCGTCATCCGCCAGCGCCAATTGGGGACGGATATGATAACCTTCGCCGAAGGTTTAAAGCATATTTTGCGCCAAGACCCGGATGTTGTGATGGTTGGTGAAATGCGCGATTTGGAGACAATCGCCACAACTCTCACATTAGCGGAAACGGGGCACTTGGTTTTTGCGACTTTGCATACTTACAGCGCCGCGCAAACAATTGACCGCATTATTGATGTTTTTCCGCCGCACCAACAGGCGCAAATAAAGATGCAGTTAGCTTTAACTCTCCGTGGCGTTTTATCGCAACAGCTTGTTCCCGGAAAAGATGGCAAGCGAGTTGCTGTCCGCGAAATTTTAGTGAATAATCCGGCGGTGGCAAACTTGATACGCGAGGGAAAAATCCAGCAGATAAATACGGTTTTACAGACCGGTTCAAGATTTGGAATGATGACCTTGGAACAAGATTTTAAACGTTTGATAAAAGAAAAAATGCTAACCGAAGAAGCTGCAAAAGCATACTTGGTTAAATGAAGAATATAATCTCGGAATGCGGGAAATTCCCGTTTTTCACCCCCTTCCATTTGATTCCCAGTCTTCGCAAACTAAAAATTAAAATTCCCAAGAAAAAACTTGGGAATTTTAATTTGCGTCGCCTGGGAATCGAACCCAGAACCTTATCCTTAAGAGGGATCTGCTCTGCCAATTGAGCTAGCGACGCATGATTTTTAATGACGTGCCGATCGCTTGTCCCGCGAAGCTCGAAGAGCGAAGTGGGAAGCTAGCGACGCATAGAAATAATAATTTATGTCTGCTAAAATTTGTCCGCCATTGCCAATGCTCTCGAAGGGATTCGAACCCCTAATAACTGGTCCGAAGCCAGTCGTGATATCCATTTCACTACGAGAGCAGGGGTAATAGCAGGTGGGAGACTAATATTTGATCATTTGAGCTGACTGAGAAGGTGAAAAAAATTTTGATGGGCTTTTGAAATAACGAATATACTATATATTTATATCAAAAATAATATAAGAAATCAAGGATTATTTTTTTTTGTAAATTTAGGTAAATTATTTAATTTTTTGTGAATAATTAATAATTTTATTTTTTATTCTAAATTTAGCTAAAATATAATAAATGTAATTTTTGTTATTTATAATAAGGTATAAAGTTAGCCAATAAACTTGACTTATTGCTTATTTTATGCTAAACTAATGTTCCGTACATTAACAATCAGAAATAGCCCTAAAGAGTCTTTAGGGCACAGAAAAAAGGAGAAAAGAATGATGAAAATGATCGGTTTTTTTATTCTTGTGGTCTTGAGTTCATCCATCGCCTCCGCGGAAGGCAAGAAGCCTTCGCAAGGAAAGGGTGACAACAATCTCTTTGTAAGAGTGATTTCGGCCAATGACTGCAAAAATAGCGGTGGCAGATGGGATGAGAAAAAAGGATATTGCATCAAGTGTGAAAAAAAGGCGAAGAAGGTGGTAAAGAAACATAGAAAACCAGCCCGAAGACGGGTAAAAACCCCGGCTTCGCAACCGGTAAAAACCGTAATTGTGAGGCGCAGTGGAACACCGATAATCATCAAGCAAGAACAACGGCAGACGATTGAGGCTCCCTCGGCTCAAACAACTAAACCGGCCGGGGAGGCGCCAAAACCTTCTTCGAAATGGTGGTTTGCGGGACCGGGTGTTTGGATACTGGGCACCTACATGAGTCCAAAAGACTTCATGGTTGGTGTCCATGGCTCGCTCGTATTTGCCCCTCACGACCGGTTTCGCCTGGGTGGAAACATCGGGATCGGATTTGGTCCGTGGGAGGACAACGGAAAGGTTAATCTTTGGATAGGTCTTTTGGCGGGCATCAGAGCCTACAAGGGACTTTTTGTAGATTTAGGTTTGGAGAGCGTATGGGGCGGGTTTTCGGGGCTGACTGTTTTTCGGAGGATGTTCTTCTTTTCTTTTGGGCCGAGCTATTGGTTCGGTGACAGAGGAAATATCTCACTCCGGTTTATACTTGGAGTGAGAGATGAGGTTTGTCCCATTTGTGGGCGGCCGTCAGAAGTTCAATCCAGCTTTGCCGGAGGAAATCTCCTTACGGCAACGCTCTACTTCTAGGAAAGGAGAAGCCCATGAAAACCGCGCTCTTGGTTGCGTTAACTGCGTTGTTTTTCGCTGGCTGTACCATGGCCAACGGAGTAATGGGTGGGGATTGCGGCGACCTCGGCGTAAAAAGTGAGGCCGGAACAGTCACCCCGACCCCGACCGATAAGGACGGGGACGGGTACCCAGTCGAGAAGGACTGCAACGACAATGACGCAACGGTTCATCCCGGCGCGAAAGAAGTCTGCGACGGAAAGGATAATGACTGCAACGGGAAGACGGACGACAATCCCACGGACGCCGGCAAGGCCTGCGGGCTTTCGGTCGGCGAATGCGTGGCCGGAACCGTTGAATGCATCAACGCCAAGTTGGTGTGCGACGGACCGGCGCTTGTTTTGCCGAAAAACGAACTCTGTAATGGCAAAGATGATGATTGTGACGGTGAGGTTGATGAAGACTTCACCGACCTCGGCAAAGCCTGCGATGTGGGACAGGGCGAATGCAAACACTCCGGGCACTATGTCTGCAATGGTTCGGCGACCAAGCTGAAATGCGATGCGGTATTGGGAACCCCGGTTATTGAGGGGCCGCCAGGCTCGCCAATCTGCAATAACAACCTTGATGACGACTGCGATGGACTAATGGATGGCGCGGATGAAGATTGCCGCTCTTGCGCCACCGATGCGGAGTGCGCTGACAGCAATCTCTGCACGATGGACAAGTGCTTGAGCGGCGTTTGCCAACATTCGGCGCTTTTGGATGGCAGTCTCTGCTCCAACGGAATTTTTTGCGACGGAGTTGAGACGTGCGTATCCGGAGTTTGTAAGTCCGGACCAAAAGTTTTCTGTGATGATGGCAAACAATGCACGACAGACTCGTGCAACGAAACTCAGCAAAAATGCGTTTTTACTCCGGTTTCTTCATCCGGAACCGAAGGTTCGCCGGGCGGCGCGACTTGCCTTGATGGGCAGGATAACGACTGCGACGGAATGACCGACCTTGAGGATCCGGATTGCCGCGGCTGTGCTAATGACCTTGAATGCAAGGGTAGCAATCCTTGCATTAACTATTATTGCACACCCAGCAAGCAGTGTGCTTCTACGCCAAAATCCAATGGCGCTTCGTGCGATGACGGAGCCGGGAGCTTCTGCTCGGGGAGCAAGACCTGTCAAAACCAGATCTGTGTTTCGAGCGGTGTCCAGAATTGCGACGATAGCAATCCTTGCACTAAAGACGAATGCAGCGAAGCCTTGCGGCAATGCTTGCACTCGTTGATTTCCGGATGCCAGGGATGCGCTTCGGCCGCCAATTGCAATGATAACAATTCGTGCACAGTGGACAGCTGCGTGAGTGGCACTTGCCAGAATACGCCGCTTTCTGCCGGCACGGCTTGTGATGACGGGCAATTCTGCACGGATAACGATCGCTGCACAGCCGGTGGAACAACACTCGTGTGCACCGGCACGGCGAGAGACTGCTCGCTTTTCGCGGATTCTTGCAACACATCTTACTGTGATGAAACAACGGATGTTTGCAAAAAAACGCCTAAGGCGAACGGAACGCCGTGCGATTCATCCCTTTTCTGCAGCGGCACCAAAACGTGCTTGAACGGCTATTGCCAGACAGGCACGGCGGTCGTTTGCAATGACTATATCGCTTGCACTGTGGATACTTGCAGTGAGGCGGCTAAACAGTGTGTTTTTACCTACACTCCCAAACCGGGAGCGGAGGGGACGAACGTCTCCGGGACCTGCACTAATGGCATAGATGATGATTGCGATGGATTGGCGGACTACGCCGACCCTGACTGCAAGCAGTGCCAAAATGACGCCCAGTGCTATGTTTCGGGGCTGGGACAATGCATGCAAGCAGTCTGCAACCTTTCCACTTATCAATGCCAAACCACGGTCAAGGCCAACGGCACGACCTGTGATGACAGCCTTTTCTGTACAATCGGAGAGAGCTGTCAGAATGGCAGCTGTATCGGTGGCCAGGGCAGAAACTGTTACCCTGGGACCTGTAATGAAAGTCTTGACCAATGCACCGGCTCGGTAACGGGCTCGGGTTGCGCTGACGGTACGCGAGAGGGATTTACAGATCAAACTGCATTTCCCAATATCGCCGGCTGTTCCGGAACCTGGTCGGTCCCGGGACTAACCAATGCCTATGGCCTTTGCGCTTCAGGATGGCATATCTGTACTGGCGCAGCCGACGTAGCTTCCCGTTTGCCGTCGGGCAAAAACTGCACGGATGTTTGGACCGGTACGGAGAAACGGTTCTTCGCGACCCTGCAGCCAAGCCAAGGAAACGGCTACTGCAACACCACAGGGACGAACGACATCTTCGGGTGTGGCAACTATGGCCATCCTCCGCAAATTGGATCTTGCGGTGTGCTGAATGAATTCTCTTCGGAAGACTGCAGTGGTATTGCCATTGTGGATTCTGTGACCGCTTGGCAGTGCGGCGGTTCCGGAGATTCAAATAACGAGCTCACCACCGTTGTTAAACTAAACTACGTTGGCGGCGGCGTGCTCTGTTGCGTTAATTAGTTCTTTACCTTGTCCTCCAAGCTAAATTAGTTTGGCGCGGAGGCGATTTTGCCCTAGTGAAAACACTAGGGCTTTTTTATTGCCAATCAAGCCTTTTTTTGTTAAACTGGGAGTATTGCAAATAATTCTATAATCAGTATGTTATATTCAAAAATGTTTCCAAAAGCCTCAAAACAAGCGCCAAAAGACGCCGAATCCGCCAATGCAAAATATTTAGTCCAAGGCGGATTTGTCCATCAGGAAATGGCCGGCGTTTATTCTTGGCTTCCACTGGGGCTTCGCGTATTAAATAATGTAGAAAAAATAGTCCGCGAAGAAATGAATGCTCTAGGCGCGCAGGAACTCTTAATGCCGGCGCTTCAGCCTAAGGATAACTGGATGAAAACCAAAAGATGGGATGGATTGGATGTGCTTTTTAAATTAAAATCAAAGATCGGCGGCGAAGCGGCTTTGGGCGCGACAGCGGAAGAAATTATTACCCCTTTGGTTAAAGCATACATTAATTCCTATCAAGATTTGCCCCTGGCGCTTTATCAGATACAGAATAAATTTCGGGATGAACTGCGCGCCAAGGCCGGTGTGCTTCGCGGCCGGGAATTCGGAATGAAAGATTTATACAGCTTCCACGCCGATGAAAAAGATTTGGAAGAATATTATGAAAAAGCAGCTTTGGCTTATGCAAAAATTTTTAAACGTTGCGGATTAGATGCGGTGCGCGTCAGAGCCTCGGGCGGAACTTTTTCAAAATTTTCAGACGAATTTCAGGCTAAAACACCGGCGGGAGAAGATATCATTTTTTATTGCCCAAAATGCAAAGCCTATTACAATAACGAATTAGTCAAAGATGGCAAATGCCCGTCGGGCCATAAGTTGGAAGAAGGGGAAAAAGCGATTGAAGTCGGAAATATTTTTCAATTAAAAACAAAATATTCCGATGCTTTTGATTTAAAATATTTGGACAAAGACGGCAAACAAAACCCGATTATTATGGGTTGTTATGGCATCGGTACCACGCGGCTTGTGGGCGCGATTGTGGAAGCAAACCATGATGAACGAGGGATTGTTTGGCCAAAAGAGGTCGCCCCATTTTCCACCCATTTAATTGCGCTTTTCGGTAAAGACGCTAAGATGAATAAAAAGATTTCCGCCGCGGCGCTGTCATTCCTGCGAAAGCAGGAGTCTCAAAATATTGAGGTATTGTATGATGATCGTTTAGATGTCTCCGCCGGAGAAAAATTTGCCGTTTCTGATTTATTGGGTATTTCCGAGCGCGTTATAATTTCTGAAAAAACCTTGGCAAAAAATGAGATGGAAATTAAAAATCGCAAAACCGGAAAAGTGATGATGAAGAAAATATAAAATAATGATTCTTCCTCCCTCTTTGTAATCCAAGGAGAGAGATTATTTCATCTTTTTCCTCCCTCTTTGTACTCAAAGGGGGAGGTTAGGTGGGGGATAAAAATGCAAACCCATTTGCAAGGTCTTCAAAGAAAATTAAGAAACAATATGCCGGAGCCGGAAAAGCGGCTTTGGTATTTTATAAGGAGTAAGCGGTTTGGTGTAAAATTTAGAAGGCAATATGTAATTGGAAACTATATTTTGTATTTTTATTCTCCGGAATGCAAATTATGTATTGAGGTAGATGGTGATAGCCATTATGAAAGCGACGAACGGAAGTTGAAAGATTTTAATAGAGATGCTTTTTTAATGAAAAACAATATAAAAGTTTTGAGGTTTACAAACGCTGATATTAAAGATAATTTCGAAAATATTTTAAGTAAGATTAAAGATAATATTTAATCCCCTCCCTAACCCTCCCCTTGAGTACAAGAGGAGGGAAGGTATTAATTATGGAATTCTCCGAAGCCGCAAAAAAATTAAAGTTCGGAATTTATGAACATTTTAAGGGCAAGCGCTATCAGGTTTTAGGCGTAGCGTGCCACAGCGAGACCTTGGAGGAGATGGTCTTATATAAACATCTGGATGACGACGCGGGGCTATGGGTACGGCCGCTTGCGATGTTCACCGAAGAAGTGGAACGTGATGGAAAAAAACTTCCAAGATTTAGATTTATAGAATAATTGTGTTATTTTTCCCCCTATTGGCAATTCGAGGGTTGAGTAAGATTTTTTAATAAATTAAATTTATGCCGGAAAAATATTGGACACAGAAAAAAGACTGGATACAAAAAATAAAAGACGGCAGCAAAAAAGATTTGCCGAAAGTCGTTGAGATAAAAGACGAAAAGGGGATTAAGAGGTGGGGCGGAAGAACGCTTGCGATTCCCGCGCCGATTGAAGTTTGGGAAATAATGAAAAAAGTTCCGAAGGGAAAGCTTATTACAACAAACGAGATTCGCGCCAAAATTGCTAAAAAATATAAGGCTGAAGTCGGCTGCCCTTTGACTTGCGGGATATTTTCCTGGATGGCGGCTTATGCGGGCGAGCAAGAAAGGGCGGAGGGGAAGAAAAATATCACACCCTATTGGCGGACATTGAAATCCGGAGGAATTTTAAACCCTAAATATCCTTGCGGCCTTCCGAAGATGAAAAAAATGCTTGAAGCCGAAGGGCATAAGGTGATTAAAAAAGGAAAAAACTATCTCGTGCAAGACTTTGAGAAGAAACTTGTAAAAATTTAAAATAAAAAATCTGTTCCCTATGGACAGATTTTTGTTATTATGTTAAAAATTTATCATGCTCTTTAAAAGAGCCAATAACGAGGAGGTGTGTTTATGGATCCAAGAATCAGGCGATTGGCAAAAAATTTAATCTTGAATTCCGTTTCTCTCCAAGCCGGAGAAAATATTCTCATTCAGTCAAACAATGCCCCCGGTTTTCCTTTGGTGGAAGCTCTTATTGATGAAGCTTATGCAGCTGGGGCAAAACCGTACCCGAAAATTGGCGATTCAAGAATTTCGCGCGCCTACCTTAGAAAGGCAAGCCAAGAACAGCTGGAATTTACCGAAAAACAATTTTTGGAACTTGTTAAAAATATGCAGGCTTTTATTGGTTTTTCCGCGGTTGAAAATCAATTTGAACAGTCTGACGTGCCTACCGATATTTTAAGATTGGCTGGCAAGATCGGCAGAGAGTCTCTGGATTATAGAGTGAACCACACCAAGTGGTGCGTATTGCGATGGCCGACACCGGCAATGGCGCAAGCCGCCGAGATGTCTTCGGAAGCTTTTGAGGATTTTTATTTCAACTGTTGCCTCCTGGATTATGGCAAAATGTCAAAAGCGATGGATTTGCTCGTAGCGCTGATGCAAAAAACCGACAAGGTGCGCATTTTTGGCAAGGGGACAGATTTGGAATTTTCCATTAAAGGCATTCCAGCCATAAAATGCGATGGCAAATGCAATATTCCTGACGGCGAGGTTTATACTGCGCCTGTGCGCGAGTCGGTAAATGGCACGATTTTTTTTACGGCGCCGACCATATATGAATCCCAACGTTTTGGCGGAATTAAACTTACCTTTAGAGACGGAAAAATTATCCACGCAACCTGCGAACAAGGCGATTCAAAGAAGCTAAATGAGATACTTGACCGCGACCAAGGCGCAAGATATGTCGGTGAGTTTGCCGTTGGAGTTAATCCATATATCACTAAGCCAATGCTTAATATCCTTTTTGATGAAAAGATTGCCGGCTCATTTCATTTTACGCCGGGTAAATGTTATGACGAAGCCCCGAATGGCAATGGTTCTCAGATTCACTGGGATATGGTATGCATCCAAACGCCGGAGTATGGCGGAGGCGAGATATATTTTGACGGCGTTCCGGTGAGGAAAGACGGCCGATTTGTTTTGCCGGAGTTAGAGGTTTTGAATCCTGAAAACTTGATATAAAAATAAAAGACTGCTTGGCAGTCTTTTTAAAATAAAAAAATCCCCTTGAAGGGATTTTTTTACTGATAAGTTTTATGCGTTTTCTGTTTCAACCGCTACCGCAGATCCGCCGGTTCCGGATTTTTTTAAAGCATCCTTTAAGTTTTTTCCGGCTTTGAATTTTGCCACCAATACGGACGGGATTTCAATTTGTTCTTTTACGTTTCTCGGGTTAACGCCGATTCTGCCTTTCCTTTTCCTTGAGGAAAAAGCTCCAAAACCAGCTAATACGACTTCTTCGCCCTTGATTAAATTTTCGGTTATAAGTTTAGTCATCTCGTCTAAAACTTTTTCCGCCTGGGCTTTTGACACGCCACCGACTTTTTCGGAAAGCGCTTGCGCTAATTGTGTTTTATTCATAAATAGCTTCGTTAGCTTCTTTAGCTTATTAGCTTCCAATTTAATAAGCTAATAAAACTAATGGAGCTTTAAATTAATTTAATTAATTAAAACTTCTTCTAAGATTTGTTTTACGAAAATTGTTTTTTTATTTTCTATTTCAGCATAGATGCCTTGGATGATTGCCGGGCCTTTTTCAGGAAGATCGTGCTTCATGGTTGGCTTTTTGCTTTTTAATGATTCTATTACAGTTTCTTTATTTTCGCCGATTACCGAGTCTCTGGCGCCGCACATTCCCAAATCCGTAATGTATCCTGTTCCTTGCGGCTGGATTTGGAGGTCTGCGGTTGGCGTATGGGTGTGGGTTCCCCATATCAAGCTTGCCTTACCGTCAGCAAACCATCCCAATCCGCGTTTTTCCGATGTCGCCTCCGCGTGAAAATCAACCAAAATGGCATTAACTTTTTTTCTCTTCGCCCCGTTTATTATTTCTTCCAAGATTGTGAGGGGAGAGTGGACTTTTAGCCCTTCGGCTTTCATTAATACGCGCCCCGCAAGGCTTATAATCAGGATTTTTTTTCCGCTCGCGGTGATAATCTTATGGCCTTCTCCAAGTTTTCGGTAAATTTTTTTGTAGTTGGCGGGACGGATTATTTTTTCTTTCAATTCTTTATCTTCCAATACTTTTTTAAATTCTTCTTTTTTATCCCACACGTGATTTCCGGATGTACAGAAGTCTACGCCTGCGGAAAAAATTTCACGGAGAGTTTTTCCCGTAACCCCCGAGCCGTGGGCTAGATTTTCACAATTAGCCACAACAAGATCGGGTTTGTATTTTTTGCGGATTTCGGGGAGTTTTTTTGCCAAAGCCTTTCTGCCGATTGATCCCATTATATCTCCAAGCGCAAGCAACTTAATCATAGATTTTTAATTTTATATTCGTAATTCGCCGTTCGTAATTGAAAATTTTATTTTGCGTATTCGATTACACGTTTTTCACGGATAGCCGTTACTTTAATTTCACCGGGATATTGTAATTCAGATTCGATTTGGTTGGCTATTTTTTTTGCTAACTCATGAGTGGAAAAATCATCCATTTCTTCCGGTTTTACAAACACACGCACTTCGCGCCCGGCTTGAATGGCATAAGCTTTTTCAACTCCGGAAAATCCGGTGGCGATATTCTCCAATTCCTGCAATCTTTTAATATATTGTTCGTAGCTGTCTTTTCTTGCGCCCGGTCTGGCTCCGGAGATTGCATCGGCAATTTTTACAATAATGGCTTCCAAAGTTTTTGGGCGGTCTTCATGGTGGCCCAAAGCAATGTAAGCAATCTCTTCCGGAATATTAAATTTCTTTAAAATATTATAACCGATTTCAGGGTGTCCGCCTTGAATATCCTGGTCCATAGCCTTGCCGATATCGTGCAGTAGCCCGCCTTTTTTACAAATAGTGACATCCGCGCCCAACTCTTCCGCGAGCATTGTTGAAAGATTTGCCACCTCCATTGAATGGAGCAGCATATTTTGTCCGTAGCTGGTTCTGAATTTTAGGCGGCCGACAATCTGGATTAATTTAGGATCAATTCCGGTAAGCCCAAGTTTATATAAAGCTTCCTCGCCGGCTTTATTAATTTCAATTGCCAATTCTTTTTTAACATTTTCAATAGTTTCCTCAATGCGCGCCGGCTGGATCCTGCCGTCAGAAATCAATTTATCCAAAGCGCGTTTTGCAAGTTGGCGCCTGATAGGGGAGAAAGATGAAACCGTGATTGTTTCCGGCGTTTCATCAATTAAAATTTCCGTTCCCGTTAATTGTTCAATGACTTTTATATTTCTGCCTTCCTTTCCGATAATCCTGCCTTTCATTTCATCATTGGGAAGGGTTACGGAAGTAGTCGCGTTTTCAGAAACGCATGCCGCCGCCATTCTTTCTATGACAGACATTAATTTTTCGCGCGATTCGCGTTCCAATACTTCGGAATTTTGTTCTTCAAGTTTTTTCTTTCTCGCCATCAATTCTTCAGAGGAATCTTTTGCCACTAAATCCAAAAGTTCTTTTTTGGCGTTGTCGCGGGAAAGCCCGGCTATTTGTTGAAGCTTTACTATTTCATCGTCCCGCAATTTTTGAATATCTTTTTTTAAGTCCTCCAACTTTTGCGCTTTTTCAAACAATTTTTGTTGCTTGTCTTGAAATTCCAAAAGTTTTTGGTCAAAAACAGCTTCGCGTTTTTCCAATCTTTTTTGAACTTCCTGCATCTCGCGCCTGCGAGAAGCCTCTTCGCGCTTGGATTCGTCTATTATTTGAAGGGCTTTTTCTTTTACTTTAACCAAGTATTCCTGGCCCTTATTTTTTGCCTCCGTGAGGATTTTTTCGGCTTTTATTTCAGCGGAGCCGACCTGCCCGCGGGCTACGATTTTACGAAGAGCGTATCCCGCCAAGATGCCTAATACTGCGCCCAAAACAGCCGCAGTTAAGAGTAGTACTATCACTGTATTCATAAGAATTAAAGAAACCCAAAAGAGAATCCGAGATAGCGGTTTTTACTAGTTCTGCAAATTGTATGTTGTTAGTTAAAAATTGCATAATTTATCCGAAGCCATTTTTATCTGAATTCTCCTAGAATTTTGCTTAATTTAGTTAATTAAATACAAATTCATTATAGCACAGTAGGCTTTTTTTGGCAATAGTTGACATTTTGCTTAAAGATGGTAGTTTAGAGTAAAGTTCCTTACTTAATTTCCAAGGAGGATAGAATGAAGAATGGCAAGGAGAAGGTATTTATTGTGTTATTTCTTATAATAGCCGGATTGGTTTATGCCTCTGCCTCAGCTTTGGTTCTAACCGGGCCTGGAAGCTTTAATTTTATTAAATTTGTCGGGGCGGTAGGCTTTTGCGCCGGTACTATTTTGGTAGGGGCGGCGCTTGGAATTACATGCTTGGATTACTTGGCAAATGTCAAAATGGCCAAACAAAAGAAAATGGATAAAATGGGAGTTATTTATGTTAACCCCAAATGCCGCAGCCAAGTTATCCGCATAATGGTTCGGCGTGAAGCAGATCGCCAATTCTTCAATTAAAAAATAACTCCCCGGGGGAGTTATTTTAATTTTTTTAAATATTTTTCCCAACTGTTTTTTAAATCTTCCAAATCGGCCGCATCTTTCAAGCTATGTTCGCCGACTTCGGTGCGGGCAAGCTCTTCCAAGTACGCCCCGCAACCCAGGGCCTGCCCGATGTCGTGGGCAAGGGTGCGGATATATGTCCCGGAGGAAACGCGGGTTTCTATTATCAGATGTGTTGTGTTTTCCGTTTTATCTTCTTTTGTTAATTCTAAAAGTTTTATGTAATATACATTAATTTTTACCGGTTCGCGCTCAACCTCTATCCCTTGCCGCGCCAGTTCGTATAATTTTTTTCCTTTGATTTTTTTTGCCGAATACATTGGCGGCGTTTGCATCTGCGGGCCGGTAAATTTTTCTAACGCCTTTTTAATTTTTTCTTCTGTTATTCGTAATTCTTCATTCGTAATTTGTAATTGAATCTTTCCCGTCCGGTCTTGCGTGTCCGAAGTGGCGCCAAGCCTCAATTTAGCTATATAAGTTTTATCTAATTTTGAAAAATCAGAAATTTGCCTTGTAGCTTCGCGCCCGACCGCCACAATCAAAAGTCCGTTGGCAAACGGGTCCAATGTTCCCGCATGCCCTATTCGCCGCTCGCCTGTAATCCGCCGCAACCGGTCAATAATATCGTGTGATGTCGGACCGGATGGCTTATTTATCAGAATAAATCCGCTGTTCATATTTATGGGTATTGATTTTTATATAAAAATAAGGTAGTATTATTTTATAACCTAATAAGCCAAAAAGCCAAATAATCAAGCTTAATTTATGAATATATCAGAATTAGCCCGAAAATTAAAGATTAACCCGAACGAACTGCGGATTATGCTTCCGGAGATGGGTTTTGATGTTGGCCAAAAAGCCATTCAGGTTGATAATAAAATTGCGCAAAAAATAATTGATAATTGGCGCGAACTTCAGAGAAAATGGCGTTTCGAAAAAGACAAAGCGCGCGATGAAGTGGCAATATTGTCTATAAAATCCGAAACGCAAGAAAAAAGAGAAGTCCGCATTCCAAAAACAATAACCGTAAAAGAATTTTCGGTAAAATTGGGAGTGCCGGTAAATTCGTTAATGAAAATTTTGATGAAAAACGGTGTTCTGGCTTCTTTAAACGACAGGATTGATTTTGAGACCGCCTCCATAATCGGAGACGATCTGGGCGCCGCTGTTGTTTCCGAAAAGGAAACGCTTGATTTGGAAAGCGGCAGTGAGGAGAGGGTGGAAGAAGCGATAAGGGCAAGTTCTAATTTAGAAGTGCGTTCGCCGGTAGTGGTTGTTATGGGCCATGTTGATCACGGCAAAACAAAAATCTTGGATACTATCCGGCAAACTAACGTTGTCGCCGGAGAAGCGGGCGGCATTACGCAACATATCGGCGCATACGAAGCGATAAAAAATAACCGCCAAATAACCTTCATAGATACCCCGGGACACGAAGCTTTTACCGCTATGCGTTCCCGCGGAGCCAAGATTGCCGATATCGCTATTTTGGTTGTGGCCGCTGACGACGGCGTTCAGCCGCAAACTCGCGAGGTGATTGATATTATTACCGCCGCCAAACTTCCGTTTGTCGTCGCCATAAACAAAATGGACAAGCCGGAAGCGGATCCTGAAAAAGTTAAACGTGAGCTCGCGGAGTTAAATTTGATTCCCGAAGATTGGGGAGGAAAAACCATTTGCGTGCCTGTTTCCGCAAAGAGCGGCGATGGCATAGACTCGCTATTGGACACCATTCTTTTGGTTGCGGATATGGAAGCAGCAACTATCGTGGCGGATAAAAACGGGGAAACCGTCGCTTCGGTAATTGAATCAAATGTAAATAAAAACGAAGGAATAACTACTACGCTTTTAGTTCAAAACGGCACCTTGCGCATAAATGATTATTTAAAAATTGGAAACATTTTGTATGGCCGCGTGCGGGCGATGAAAGACTGGAAGGGCGGAGATATACGGGAAGCCGGGCCGTCAAAACCAATAAAACTTTTAGGTTTGAAGCTGGCTCCGGAAGTCGGGGACGTTTTAACCGCTACGGAAAATATAAAAGGTTTGGAGAAGAATATTAAAAAGACCGCTTCCAAGCGGCCAACCGTGATGGCATTCGACTCCAAAGCATCTTCCGAAGAAACCAAAGAAAAAGAAATTTTAAATATTATTTTAAAAACCGACGTCTTAGGTTCGGCTGAAGCGATTGCCGGCTCTTTGGAACAATTTTCGCACTCAAGGATTGGTGTAAAAATTATCAGTAGCGGATTGGGAAATATAACCGAGGCTGATGTTTTGCGCGGCGAAGCTTCCAAGGCGTCAGTTTATGGATTTAACGTAAGAATTGATTCTTCAATCGAGGAGTTTGCGCGTGAAAAGAAAGTTGATGTCAAGACTTATCAGATAATTTATGAACTTTTGGACGACATAGAAGAAAAACTTCAAGGCATGCTGGGAGCGGAGATTATAAGAACTGATTTGGGAAAATTAAAAGTTCTTGCGATTTTCAGGCAAGATAAGGAACATCAAATTATCGGCGGCCGGGTTACGGAAGGGAAGATTGCCGCCAATGCAAAATTTGATATAATAAAATCCGGTGTTAAAATGGATGTGGGGAGCATTGTAAGATTGCAGGCCGGCAAGCAAGATGTTTCTGAAGCCGTATCGCCATCCGAATGCGGAATGCAGGTAAAAAGCAGACAAAAAATTGAAGAGGGCGACATACTGGCAATTTATAAGGAAGATAAAAAAGAAGAAAAAATTAAGTTGTAATTTTTTATGGCGTTGGAATTAAATTCAAAAAATTTTAATAAAGAGGTAATGGAGTCAAAAGAACCCGTTCTTGTAGATTTTTGGGCTTCTTGGTGCGGCCCGTGCAAAATGATGGCGCCTGTTGTTGAGGAACTTTCCGGAGAAATGAAAGGAATTAAAATTGCCAAATTAAACATAGAAGATGAGGAACAGATTGCGAATAATTTTGGGATAATGTCCATCCCCAGCTTTTTAATTTTTAAAAACGGAAAAGTTACAGACCAGGCCTCCGGCGTAATGCCGAAAGAAAAGCTTGCGTCTTTTATAAAGAACGCGATAAAATAAAAATAGAAGATTTAAATTTTAAAAATTCAATATCGTATGGTATTGAATTTTTATTACCTTTATGACACATAAGATTGCTATCATCGGCTCCGGCCCTGCCGCATTAACGGCGGCGATTTATGCCGGCAGAGCAAAATTGGAGCCTATTTTATTTGAGGGTATAACTCCGGGCGGCGCCTTGATGACTACAACGGTTATAGAAAATTTTCCGGGTTTTCCGGATGGTATATATGGGCCGAAATTAATAGAATCAATGAAAGAACAGGCTTTGCGTTTTGAAACGAAAATGGTCAGCAAACAGGTTACGGCGGTTGATTTTAGCTCGCTGCCTTTTAAAATTTTTGTTGGAGACGATCGTGAAGAATACTTGGCTGATGCCGTAATTATCGCCACCGGCACAGAGTCGAGAAAGTTGGGGTTGGAATCGGAAAAACGCTTGGCGGCCAGAGGTGTTTCATATTGCGCCACTTGCGACGGGCCGCTTTTTAAAAATAAAAAAGTGGCGGTAATCGGAGGCGGTGACAGCGCTATGGAAGAAGCTATCTTTATGACAAAATACGCCAGTGAAGTAACGGTAATTCATCGCTGCCCGGAGGTTACGGCTTCAAAAATTATGATTGAGCGTGCCCAAAAAAATGAAAAAATAAAATGGCTTCTTGATGTGGATATAAAAGAATTTGTCGGCGAAAATAAGCTGGAGAAAATAAGGTTTGTGCGCAACGGGACTCAAGAAGATGGCGAAATCGAAGTGGATGGAGCCTTTCTTGCAATCGGCAGGATCCCCAATACGCAACTTTTTGAAGGTATGCTAAAAATGGAAAGAGGTTATATTTTAACGGAATCAAACAGTACGAGAACGGAGATTCCAGGGATATTTTCCGCCGGAGATGTTTCTGATTCGTATTATAGGCAGGCGATAGTTGCTTCCGGCCGCGGGGCTATGGCGGCGATAGAGGCGGAGAGATATTTAACGGGGATGAAAAAAGCTTAATAATTTTAAGGAGGATTTAAAATTACAACGCAACACGCAATGCGCAACATATAATAAAATGTGCCGCAAGGCGACCCATTAAAATATATTTACGTGTTACATGCTTCGTGTTTTATGCGTATGTCCGCTTTTCAAAATGCTTTAAAACAATTGGAGGAGGCCCAAAAAATAGCCAATATCGACAAGGATGCTTTTAGTTTATTGAAGGTTCCGCAAAGAACCTTGCAAGTATCTGTTCCGGTAAAAATGGATAATGGCGAATTGAGAATTTTTGAAGGCTACAGAGTGCAGTTTAATAATTGGCGCGGGCCTTACAAAGGGGGGATAAGATATCATGAACAGACCGATTTGGATGAGGTAAAAGCTTTGGCGCTTTGGATGACCATAAAATGCGCTATTGCGAATATTCCAATGGGCGGCGGAAAAGGCGGAATAACTTTAAATCCAAAAGAGCTTTCCGAAGGCGAGTTGGAAAGGCTCTCTCGCGCTTATGTCCGCGTGCTTTTTGAAAATTTTGGGCCGGAAAAAGATGTTCCCGCTCCGGATGTAAACACCACGCCAAAAATTATGAGCTGGATGGTTGATGAATATGGAAAAATCGCCGGCGCGCCGCCCCCGGCGTTTATAACCGGAAAACCTTTGGAAGCAGGCGGTTCTGCGGGAAGGGGCGTCTCCACCGCCAAGGGCGGATTTATGGTTTTAAAGCATTTGTTGGCAAAAATGGAAATTGCCGACCCGCGCGTAATTGTCCAAGGATTTGGAAATGCGGGCAGTAATATGGCAAAATTTTGCTCTTCCGCCGGTTTTAAAGTTCTTGCGGTTTCCGATTCAAAAGGCGGAATTTACAGCCAATACGGGTTGGACATTGATAAAGTAAACGAATTTAAAAAAGAACATGGTACGGTAGTGGGCTTTCCGGGAACCCAAGCTGTTTCTAATAGTGAAATTTTGGAGTTGGATTGTGATGTTTTAATGCCATCGGCATTGGAAAATCAAATCACAGAAAATAATGCCGATAAGATAAAAGCAAAGGTTGTTTTAGAGATAGCCAATGGCCCAACAACACCTGAGGCGGATGTTGTTTTGGAAAAGAAGGATATCGTTGTTGTTCCTGATGTACTGGCTAATTCCGGCGGAGTAGTTGTTTCATATTTTGAATGGTATCAAAATTTGCATAATGAAAAGTGGGACGAGCCCCGTGTTTTCGAAGAACTTCGCAATTTAATAATCACCAACTTTGACGCAATGCTTGCTATGTCCAAAGAAAAATATATTTCGTTGCGAAAATCAGCATTTGCCATCGCCTTAAAACGGCTGGAAGATGCTTATAAAAAGTAAAATAAAAAAATCCCCGAAAGGGGATTTTTGCTATCTTTTCAAGATTGAGTCCATGGCTGATTTGAGATTCGTGAGGCGAGTCTTTAATTCATTGAGAGACAAAATAGCCGCTTCATCAGGAAGCAATGTCAGCTTGCGTCTTAGTCTCATTCTTTCGCTTCTCTTTAAAGGGCAATTGGAATCTAAAACTTCATCAATCAGTGTTCTGGTTTCCGGACCGCAGATAAACACTTCTCCTCCATTGTTCGTGTTAGGCTCGCGGGACCAATATTTTGCTCGCGAGCAGGATGTTCTTATATATAAACGATTTTAATTTATTTGTCAACCCCACGCTTGCTATTTTAGTCGAAAAATACTAAAATATAGAGGTAAATATAAAAATTATTATGTCTTATAATTTTAAAGAAATAGAAAAAAAATGGCAGAAAGAATGGGAAGAATCGGGAATTGATCGCGCGGAAGATTTTGGAAAAAATCCAAAATATATTTTGGTTGAATTTCCGTATCCGTCAGGCGACGGTTTGCATGTGGGGCATTGCCGGAGTTATACGGCTTTGGATATAATTGCGCGCAAATCAAGAATGGAGGGTTTTAATGTTTTGTATCCAATGGGTTGGGATGCTTTTGGTTTGCCCACGGAAAATTATGCCATTAAAACCGGCCGCCATCCGGCTGAGGTTACAAAAGAAAATACTGATAATTTTCGCCGCCAAATGAAAGCTTTGGGGCTTTCTTTTGACTGGTCTCGGGAAATAAATACCACCGATCCGGAGTATTACAAGTGGACGCAGTGGATTTTTTTGCAGTTTTATAAAGCCGGTTTGGCATATAAAACAAAAATGCCGATAAATTGGTGCCCGAAAGATAAAATCGGTTTGGCGAACGAAGAAGTTGTTGACGGCAAGTGCGAACGTTGCGGCACAGAGGTGGAGAAGAAAGAAATGGAGCAGTGGATGTTAAAAATCACAGCCTATGCAGATAAGCTTTTGGAAGGGTTGAATGAAGTTGATTTTCCGGAACGGGTAAAAGATCAGCAGAAAAATTGGATTGGAAAGTCAGAAGGAGCGGAGATAGAATTCAGAATTCAGAATTCAGAATTCAGAATTAAAATTTTTACAACAAGACTGGATACTGTTTTTGGCGTAAGCGCGATAGTCTTAGCGCCTGAACATCCTTTAATTACGAATGACGAATTACGAATTACGAATAAAAAAGAGGTGGATAAATATATTAAAGCCGCGAAAAATAAATCCGATTTGGAAAGAACGGAAAATAAAGAGAAAACGGGCGTGGAACTTGAGGGTGTTAGGGCGATAAACCCTTTTAACGGCGAGGAAGTGCCGGTTTGGGTGGGGGATTATGTTCTCGCCGGTTATGGTACCGGCGCAGTAATGATGGTACCGGCGCACGACGAGCGCGATTTCGCGTTTGCAAAAAAATATAAATTAAAAATAAGACCAGTTATTAAACCGAATGGGATGATTTTTCAAAATAAATATAGTGATGTTAAAAAAGAATTAGAAGAATCAGGTGTCCGTATTGAGACGCCACAAGAAGAAAGTGAATGGCAAAAAAAATTAGATAAGGAATTTAAAATTTTTGAAAAAAGTATTTTGGATGGAAAAAGATGTTATCCGGATGATAATGGATGGCTTATTAATTCAGATGAATTTAATGGAAAATTTAATGAAGATGCAAAAAGTACACTGTTGGAAGTGGCAAAGAAAAATAAATTCGGAGAAGCGCGCGCCAATTATCATTTGCGGGATTGGGTTTTTTCGCGCCAGCACTATTGGGGCGAACCGATTCCGATTGTTTATTGTAAAAAATGCGGTGAAGTAGCAGTTTCTGAAAAAGATTTGCCCGTGCGTTTGCCGGAAGTGGAGCGCTATGAGCCGACTGACACGGGGGAGTCGCCCTTAGCTGCAATTACAGATTGGGTAAACACCAGATGCCCGAAATGTGGTGGCGTTGCACGGCGCGAAACCGATACGATGCCGAATTGGGCCGGATCGTCTTGGTATTTTTTGCGCTATATTGATCCTAAAAATAAAAAAACTTTTGCCGATAAAAAATTAATGGAACACTGGCTGCCGGTTGATATTTATAATGGAGGGATGGAGCATACGACTTTGCATCTTTTGTATTCTAGATTTTGGAATAGGTTTTTGTATGATCAAAAACTCGTTCCTTTTGCGGAGCCGTACAAAAAACGCACTTCGCATGGCATGGTTTTGGGCGAGGGCGGAATAAAAATGTCCAAGTCGCGCGGCAATGTCATAAATCCTGATAAGGTTGTGGCGGAATTTGGCGCTGACACTTTGCGTGTTTATGAGATGTTTATGGGTCCATTCGCCGAAGCGATTCCTTGGGATACAAAAAGCCTCGTCGGCGCGCAAAGATTTTTGGAAAAAGTTTGGAATCTCTTTTTCTCTGTCATTCCCGACGCCCGTAGCGAGAGTGAAGGGCAATATTCGGGAATCCAGAAATTATTGCATAAAACAATAAAAGGCGTTACCGAAGACATAGATAATTTTAAATTTAATACAGCCATTTCTAAGATGATGATTTTTGTAAATGAAGCCGGTAGCGACCCCTCCCTTTGGAAAAGGGAGGTGGGGAGGGATTTTTTGAAAATTCTTTCCCCCTTTGCCCCGCATTTAGCTGAAGAACTCTGGGAAAAAATGGGGAATAAGAAATCTATTTTTAAAGAAAAATGGCCGAAGTACGATCCAAAGCTTGCTAAAGATGAAGAAATTGAATTGATAGTTCAAGTGAACGGCAAAGTCCGCGATAAAATTAAAGTCGCCGCTGGAATTTCCGAAGAAGAAGCGAAAGAACTGGCGCTTGGAAGTGAAAAAATCAAAGCCTATACCGAGGGCAAGGAGATTAAAAAGATAATTTTTACGGGGAAACTTTTGAATATCGTAGTTTAGATTATGGAGTGGTTGCGCCAGCTCGCGAAGGAGACGATAGAAAGAAAATCTTATACGGTTTTAATAGGATGTTTTTCATTTCTTTTGGGAGTAATTGTCCATGGATTCGTGGATATTAAAATAAATTTTTTCTGGATTTATAATGCCGCGTTGATTATCGTCATTTGTTTTGTACTATTTTACAGTCCGACTCTGTCGAGACTTCGCGGGACAAAAAACAAAAAAATAGGCCTAATATTTCTTGGCCTATTTTTTTTATTTTTTGGCTTCGCGCGGTTTAATTTTAGCATTTCTGGCAATAAATTATCGGAATATTGGGATAAAAATATTGAAATCTCCGGAACTATTTCTGGCGAGCCGATAAATAAAGTTGATAAACAACAATTAGTTGTCGCGCCGGAAACAATAAATGGCCGCTCCGCTTTAGGAGGGAAAATTTTACTGTCCGCCGGGCTTTATCCTAAATATTCTTATGGCGAAAAAATAAATTTTTCCTGTAAATTGCAGGAACCAAAAACCTTTGATGATTTTGACTATGCTAAATATTTATCAATTCAAAATATAGAAGGATTGTGTTATTGGCCTGAAATTTTAATTTCCGCTTCTGCGGGAACTTCTGGATCCCCGATCGGGTCGGGGATGGCGGCGATATTGGGTTTTAAAAATTTTTTAATTGAAAAATTAAATTTATTTTTTCATGAGCCGGCGGCATCGTTTGCATCAGGCCTGGTTTTGGGCGCGAAAAATTCTATGCCGGAAAAACTCTTAGAAAATTTTTCCCGCACCGGCACAATGCATATTGTGGCCATCTCCGGCTGGAATATAACGTTTTTAGGAACGATGTTTATGCCTTTTCTTTTTTCTTTGCGGATAAAAAGAGGGCAGGCTTTTTACGTGATGGCGGCTTTGATTTTTTTATACGCGATTTTGGTAGGATTTGGAGCGTCTGTTTTCCGCGCGGCGGTTATGGGGACGATAGCTCTTTTAGCGCAAAAAACCGGCCGCCTTAATCATGCGGGACGGGCTCTTCTTTATGGGGTTTCGGTGATGTTTTTGATAAATCCGCGCCTAATTTATGATATTGGATTTTGGCTTTCGGCAACCGCGACTTTTGGCCTTATTTATTTTTCGCCAATAGCTGAAGAATTTTTTGGATTGGCAAAAATTAAGCTTGGATTTTTAAAAGAAAGTTTGGCTGCGACTATTGCGGCCGCGGTCTTCACCCTGCCCGTATCGGCTATGGCTTTTGGAAATTTTTCAATTTGGTCTATTTTCGTTAATATTTTAATATTGCCTTTTGTCGGCGTGGCAATTCCCCTTATTTTGGCGGCATTGCCTTTGGCGATTTTATTTCCGCATTTAGCCAATTTTTTATTTCTACCTACAGCCGCGATTTTGAATTATATTTTGGGAGTTGTAAATATCTTTAGCCGTTTACCTTTTGGATATTTTAATTTTAAAATAAATTTTTTGGTTGCGGTTGCCTTGTACGGAGCGCTTGTCTATTTTACTTTTTGGAGATTAAAACAGGTAAAAAATGAAATCTAAGGAAAAAATAATTTTGGCGGTTTTTACGATTTTATTCGTCGGATTTTTTTTAATTCAAAACTATTTTAAATTACAGAGCCGGATAGTTTTTTGCGATGTGGGGCAGGGCGATGGAGCTTTTATAAATTTAAGGGGCGGCGCGCAAGCTGTAATTGACGGCGGGCCCGATAATAATATGATCGGGTGCCTTGGAAAATATATGCCTTATTTTGATCGGCGGATTGAGTATCTTATTATAAGCCATCCTGACGCAGACCATTTTGTCGGCGCAATAGAGGTTTTAAAAAGATATGCGGTTGGCGTCGTATTAACCAATGGAGAAGCCGGGGATTCCCCCGAATATAAAGAATTTATTAAATTGGCGGAAGGGAAAATCGCGCCTGCGGCAAGTTTTGGTTTTAACGAAGGTAAGGTAAATTTTTTTAATCGGCCGGATGGAAAATATTCTGACAATGACAACAGTTTGGTTTTTAAATTTTTGTATTCCGGAAAAAGTATTTTATTTACCGGCGATATTTCCGAGAAGGGAGAGGCGTTGTTTTTGAAACAAGATTTAAAGTCCGATATTTTAAAAATTTCCCATCATGGTAGCGCCGAATCTTCGTCTTTGGAATTTTTAAGAGCCGTCTCACCTAAGCTCGCTATAATTTCCGTCGGCCAAGGAAATAAATTTGGACACCCTGCGTATAAAATTTTAAAACGCTTGGAAAATTTGGGCATAAAATATCTGCGGACCGACGAAAAAGGCGATATCGTTGTCAACTTGGATTAGATATGTTATGCTGAATAAAATGATTAATTGCGGATTGCAGAATGCGGATTTGAAAATTAATTCTCAAATCTAAAATCTGAAATCTAAAATTCAAATATGTTGGAAAAAACTTTGGTTCTCATAAAACCGGATGGCGTTAAAAGGGGATTGATGGGCAGGATTTTATGCCGCTTTGAAGATGCCGGCTTAAAGATTGTGGCTATGAAACTCCGCCAGTCCGATGAAGCTCATGCTTTAAAACATTACACCGAAGATATTGAAAAACGCCGCGGTAAAAAAGTTCGCGAACTTTTGGTTGATTTTTTGAAGAGCGGTCCGGTTTTGGCTTTTGTTGTTGAGGGTGTAAATGCGATTGAAAATGTAAGGAAAATTGTTGGCGCGACCGAACCGAAAGCCGCGCTACCCGGAACGATTCGTGGGGACTTTGCCCATGTGAGCTTTGGCTATGCTGATGAAAAAGGCAAGGTAGTTGAAAATTTAATTCATGCTTCTTCTGATGCGGCTGATGCGGAACGCGAAGTTTGGCTTTGGTTTAATGAGGATGAAATCTGCGAATATAAAAGCGCGCACGAAGCTCATACGTTATAATCTTTTCGCTGTCATTCCCGCGCCAGCCTCGCCGAGTCTAGACGGGGAGGCTGGAATCCGGAATAACTAAAAAATCCGCAAGTTGCGGATTTTTTAGTTATTTATATTTTTTTCTCTTTGAGTTTTTTCTTATAGTCTCGGAGGTAGTAGAGCTTAGCTCTTGAAACTTTTGCTTGTTTTACAGGCTCTATTTTTGCAATTGTTGGTAAGCTCAATGGAAGTATTTTTTCTACACCTACGCCATCGGATACTTTTCTAACGGTCATAGTCTTAGAAATTCCGGCTCCGCGAAGGGCGATTATCATACCCTCAAAGATTTGGATTCTTTCTTTTGGCTCTCCCTTTTTTCCGATTTCTTGTATTTTTTGGTGGACTTTTACGGTCATTCCCGGCTTGAGGTTGGAGAAATCATTTTTTGCCGGTTTTTGGTCCTCGGTTTTTGTTTCTTGAGGCACCGTTGCGGCCTCTGGTTTTACTTGTTCTTCATTTCCGGCAGTATCTGCGGCAGAGGAAGAATTTTGCTTCTCGTCGGTCATATAAACATTATTAATAATATATTAAGTATTTTTACATATTTATCTAAAATTGTCAAGTATGGTCGGGGTAACTGGACTTGAACCAGCGGCCTCTTGCACCCCATGCAAGCGCTCTAGCCAACTGAGCTATACCCCGAAGTAATTAACAATGACGAATTAAGAGTTACGAGTATAGAAAGCTGATTTTACTCGTCATTCGTTAACTCGTAATTTAAAGATATTTTCCTGTGATTGATTTTTTGCTGGCAGCTATATCTTCCGGCGAGCCCTCGGCAACCAGGTAGCCGCCCTCATCGCCGCCCTCCGGCCCTACGTCAATTACCCAGTCCGCGCTTTTTATAACGTCAACATTATGTTCAATAATTAAAACCGTATTGCCTTTATCAACCAAGAGATTTAAAACGCCCAATAAACGCCTGATATCATCAAAGTGGAGGCCGGTTGTCGGCTCGTCTAAGATATATAAAGTTTTTCCTGTTTCGCGCCGTGAAAGTTCAGTGGCAAGTTTAACCCTTTGCGCCTCACCGCCCGATAGCTTGTTAGCCGGCTGGCCCAAGCGCAAGTAGCCAAGGCCCACATCAAATAAAACAGAAAGTTTTTCGTGGATTAATTGGTTGTCGGCAAAAAAGTCGCGGGCTTCTTGAACGGACATATTAAGCACGTCCGCGATGTTTTTTCCTTTATAATGTATTTCTAAAGCCTCCTTGTTATAACGTTTTCCTCCGCAGTCTTTGCATTCAATGAATACATCCGGCAAAAATTGCATTTCTATTTGCATATAGCCTTCGCCGGCGCAGGTTTCGCATCGGCCGCCGCCTTTAACATTGAAAGAAAATTTTCCCGCGTCATATCCTTTCATTTTTGCTTCCGGAACTTCGGTAAACAAATCTCTGATGGCGGTAAAAACTCCCGTGTATGTGGCCGGATTGGATCGCGGCGTTTTACCAATGGGGGACTGATCGATAGAAATTACTTTATCAATATTTTCCAAACCCTTTATGGCTTTGTGCGGAGCCGGCAATTCTTTACTGCGGTAAAAATGAGCCGAAAGGGCGGTCGCCAAAGTATCTATAATTAAAGTGGATTTTCCGGACCCGGAAACGCCCGTAACGCAAATTAATTTTCCCAGAGGAATTTTTACATCAATGTCTTTTAAGTTATTTCCCGATGCGCCCTGAATAGTCAGGAATTTTTTGTTGCCGGCTCTGCGCTCCGCAGGAATTGCGATTTTCTTTTTTCCGGACAGCACCCCGCCTGTTATTGAGTTGGGATTTTTTTTGATTTCGGCAGGCGTGCCCTCGGCAATAATTTCGCCGCCGTATTCACCGGCGCCCGGGCCGATATCAACCACCCATTCGGCGGATTTGATAGTTGTAATATCGTGTTCCACCGTGATTACGGTGTTGCCGTTATTGCGCAATTTTTTTAAAGTCGCCAAAAGTTTTGAAGTGTCGCGTTCGTGCAAGCCCACAGTCGGTTCATCCAAGATATAAATTACGCCGGACAAATCCGAACTGATCTGGGTTGAAAGGCGCACGCGCTGCGCTTCTCCCCCCGATAAAGTTGTGATTGACCTGTCTAATGTAAGATATCCCAAACCTACATCGCAAAGATTTTTTAACCGCGCGGAAATTTCTTTTAACGCCAAGGTGGCGATTTTCTTTTCCGTGGTGTCTAATTTTTCTTCCATTTTTTCAAATATGGAAACCGCTTCATCCAAGGATAAATGGACCAAATCGGAAATATTATATTTGTCCATTGTTATCAAGAGGGCTGTTTTATTTAATCTTTTTCCCCGGCATTCGGGACAAGTCATTGTCCGCATATAGCCTTCTATTTCTTTGCGCATATAGTCCGATGAACTTTCGCGATATCGGGCTTCAAGGTTTTTTGCTACGCCCTCAAACACTTCTTTTTTGCCGTCAATCGCATACTCTTTATCGCCCGTACCATTCATTATTATATCTATGGCTTTTTTGGAAAGCTTGCTGACCGGATCGTTTACGCTAAAGCTGTTTTGATTCGCTACGGCGGAAATTATTTTTTGATACCAGGCGCTATTGCCGGAAATCCTGGTCCACGGTTTTATCGCGCCCTGCGCGAGAGTTAAATTTTTATTGGGAATCACTAGCTCGGGATCAACAACTTGTTTCACGCCCAATCCGCCGCAGGCCGGGCAGGCGCCGTAAGGATTATTAAAAGAAAAGAGGCGCGGTTCCAATTCTTTGATGGTAAAATGGCATTTTGGGCAGGCAAAATTTTCTGAAAGCACAATATCTTCGCCGGATTTAGCGAGATGGACGGTAAGGATTCCATTTCCCCAATCTAAAAACATCCGTACCAATTTCAAAAATTCGTCATCTTTATATTTTGTTTGGTTTTCGGTTGAGAGCGCGACAACTTCTATGTTATGCATCGTGCCCTCCGGCGATTCCTCTTTAACAAAGTCATCAATAGGATAAAATTTTCCGTTAAAACGGATTTCCGTAACTCCGTTTTTTGTCATTTCTTTTAAAACTCTCTTATGCTCTTTTTTATCTTTATGCGCCAAAGGCACTAATAGTTTTATCGGCTCTTCTTTGGCTAGAGTTTTTATTTTATGGGCGATATCAATAATTTCCAACTTGCCTAATTCTGTTCCGTCATTCGGGCAGTGGGGCCGGCCGACGCGGGCGAAGATTAAACGCAAAAAATCGTAAATTTCCGTTACGGTTCCAACTGTGGAGCGGGGATTTGAAGACATGCTGCGTTGGTCAATGGCGATAGTGGGGGAGAGCCCTGTAATTTCATCAACGTCCGGGCGGTCTTGGGTTTCCAAAAATTGCCTGGCGTAAGAGGAGAGAGATTCCATATAGCGCCTTTGTCCTTCCGCATAAATAGTATCAAAAGCAAGGGAAGATTTTCCTGAACCGGAAAGCCCGGTGATGACGATAAGTTTGTTTTTCGGCAGCTTGACGTCAACGTTTTTGAGGTTATTGACGCGCGCCCCGCGGATAGAAATAAAATCCGTGTTTTGCATAAAAAAGAGAGTAAATTTATTACTCTCTAAAGAATATCAGAAAAATTGTAAAGATGCAAGGGTCAGGTCTTGCTATGGCGTTTGGACTGTGTATTTAGAAGGATCCGTGCAAATTATTACTTGATTTGGAGAACTTCTTGATGTCTGCCAAGCGCTTAATAGGTCCTGATTTTTTGTGTAATCGCTTTGATCGCCCGTATCTTCAACCCAAATACCATTCCATTCAAAAGCGCAGCTGAAACCATTCTGGCAGATTTGGCTGTTTTGGGGATTTGTGGCATCAATATGGCAGTTAGTTCCGTCGGTCCCGTTAGAGCAGTAGCTATTAACGCAGCGCCAGTCGCCGAATTTTCCAGTGTACCCACATTGGGCGTCGGTGGTGCAGGCCACGCTGGTATCTATTGATCCGGTATCGGGTAGACACTGCGTAGGTTTTAGACTTCCGGGAGATTTACACTTATCACCGGTTACCTTGCAATCCGTAAACCCTGCCGTTTGATATATTTTGCACGGTGAACCCGTTTTACCATCGGTGCACTGTTTGGTATATTTTCCGTTACTACTATCTACGCACCACAGCCCTGTGAGACAATCTGTGTTTGTTTCACAGGCAGATGCGTTTTTGCCATTAGCGCAAACCCCTGTTCCCTTGCTTCCTTCGAGTGTAAGTAATCCGGCGCCGGCGTAACTTTTTAATACGATGCATTTTCCACCAACCATACAGTTCTCGTCAAAAGCGCAAAGTTCATTGGGTGGTACATTATTTTTAGCCATTGCAATACAAATACCGTCAGAAGTTTTATTGGTCGTAATCGCTTCATATATCATTGTTAAACCCGGTCCTGCAATCGCCTCTGTTGTGGCGCCTATGACTGCGGCTCCGGGAGCGGCCCCCACACCGGCTCCAACCGGTGTCCAGAAAGCTTTTCTTATAATTCCTTTGGATTTCCAGCCCCAAGCCGCGCCTTTTTCCGCTAGAGTTACGGCGAGTTTACTGCCGGATTTTACCGCAAAGTAAGCGCGTCCTGCCCCCGTGGCAATACTGCCTCCACCCAATCCGACCAAATTGACGCCAATTTCTACGGCCCCCCCAAGGGCCTTTAACGATCTTGCAAAATCGCTAAGTTCGAAGAATGTGCATGTGCCTAGCTTGCATTGGCAAGTGTTTTGGCATACTTCGCCAAGCTGTGAAGTCTTATCGGACTCATCGCATTCAGATTTTTTTTCAGGGTCTTTTAAAGATACTGTCCTTATCATTTTTATATCCGGCATTTTTAATTCCGTTAAAGCCGGATTAATTGTTTGTAATAATAAATAAGATCCGAACGCCAAAAATAATCCTATTACCGCGCCCAAAATCGTTTCTTTTGCGGAGCCGATTTTTCCCGAATCGCCGCCGGCAGTCAAATACCTTAAACCGCCGACCATTATCATTATGATAGCTAAGATACTTACAATGCTTAACGCATAATTATAAACGCTGGGAATGTAGTCCGTCAGCCCGGCGACTGTATTTTTTCCGCCTATCGCGACTTGTAAGTTAACTTTCGGCTGGGCGGCATAGCAAAATCCCAGTTCGCCGAATTTTTTTTCATACGGGCCGCAACTCTTTGTGGTAATGCTCCCGCGGTACCAGTTGCCTTTGCAGTCTTTTTTCGGCCAGCATTCAAAAGGCGGCTCATCGGTTGCGGTTGTTTGGGCGAAAACCGGAAAAATCGGCAGCAGATTAAACCCGACCAAAGCCGTTAAAAGAGTTATGGCCAAAATTTTTTTAAAATGAGAAGACATAATTTATTAAAATTTATTTCAATAATTCTTTTACAATTTCTTCAAATGTCGCTTTGGGTATCGCGCCTGGAATTTTTATCGGAGCGTTTTCCGAGCCTTTTTTAATAAAGAAGAATACGGGTGTGCCCGTAACACCGTTTTTATAACCATCTTCAAAGTCTTTCTGTATGGAGCTTAGATATTTTTTTTGAGATACGCAGGAAGAAAAAATTTTATAATCCAATCCGATTTGGTTTGCGATGGTTTCTATATCAACATCTGAAGCCTGATAAAGCTTGTCGTGCATCGCCCAAAATTTATTTTGTTCATTGGCGCACTTGCCGGCCAACGACAAAGAGCTTGAGCTTGGATATATGTCATCAAGAGGGAAGTCGCGGTAAATAAATTTAACCGTTTCTTTATTTTTTAGCATTATTTCTCTTGCCGCGGCGCTCACTTCTTTGGAGTGGGGGCAAGCAAAATTTCCAAATTCAATTATTGTCAGTTTCGGGTCGGCGGCGCCGTACGATGGCGCAGTAATATTTATTATCTCGTTGGTTTTAGGCGTAGCTGATTCCGCACCGGATAAATTTTTACTGCTTGTAAGTTCTTTTTCAAAAGAGGCGTCCGTTATTTTTCCGGTTTTTATTTTATAAACATAAATTCCCGTCTGGACTAAAAATCCGGCAACGATAAGGGCAAGGATGATTAAGATTATTTTCATTAAAGCTTTTCCGCGCGCCATATATAATGAGTATATCAATTATTATGATATAATAAAAATATTGATAACTCTTTTCTATGATGATAAAAGCGGAAAAGCGCGAAAAAAGGCGCGCGAAAAAAAAGAAATTTAAAGTTTCCGGCGCCAAGGTTAAAGATCTGGCAAAATTGATTGAAAGGAAAGGGAAGAGCTAGAGGCGGCGTCAGGCCGGTAGAAATCCGCCAAGTCCCGCATATTGACATTTTTCCGCATATTTGTTATATTGAATGTATATGAATTTAAGACTTATCATCAATATTTTGCAGATTGTCGTCTCGTTTGTATTTATCGTGAGCATCCTTTTGCAGGCGCGCGGTTCCGGATTGGGAGCGGCTTGGGGCGGAGACAGTATGATTTTCAGGACAAAACGAGGCATTGAAAAAACTTTACATTACATATCAATAGTCTTGGCCGTTATTTTTTTAGGCCTCTCTCTCGCGTTGATTTTTATCTAAGGAGTTTAAGTCGTAGGAATTATGTTGTAGGTTAAGGTGTCGCCTCGCGGCGCTTTAATTCTAAATACCTAATTATCTAACCACACTTATCTTTGTGCCTCAAAAAATTTTAAATTTTTTGCTTAAAATTTACAGAAGAATTGAATATCGGATTGAAAGATTCCGCCGGTTATCGCAAAAGATGAAAAGGGAGCGCAATGAAAAAAGAATCGTTTTGGGCGTTTTGAAAAAAAAGCCATTTCCTCTTTTTTCGCAATTTAAGTATTTGCCTCATTTTTTATCAAAAAAAGAAAAAGCGGCGCTTATAATTTTTAGCGCTATGGGGCTTATTTCCTTATTGGGCTTAGGTTCCAAAATATATTTTGATAATACAAAACTTACGCCGGACGAAGGCGGGGAGTATTCCGAGGGCATAATAGATTATCCGCGGTTTATAAATCCTCTTTACAGCCAAAACAATCCGGTTGATAAAGACTTGGTTTCATTGGTATATTCCGGGCTTACAACTTGGAATACCAGAGGCAGTATTGTTCTTGACCTGGCAAAAGAATACAGCGTAAGCGAGGACGAAAAAACCTATACCTATATATTAAGAGAAGACGCGCTTTGGCACGACGGCAAGCCGGTAACGGCCGATGATGTTATTTTTACAATAAGCGCGATTAAAAATAATAAGTACAATAGCCCGCTTTTAAATACTTGGGGAGAAATAGAAGTTAAAAAAGTTAACGACTTTACGGTTCAATTTCAGCTTAAAAAACCCTATGCTATGTTCCCGTCGCTTTTGACCGCGGGAATTTTGCCGAAACATATTTGGGAAAGGGTGCCGGTCGCAAGCATCAGCTTGGCCGAAGCCAATACCAAACCTGTGGGTTCGGGGCCGTATAAGTTTAAGTCTTTTACAAAAGATAAAATGGGGGTCATAAAATCTTATACTTTAGAGAAAAATAAAGATTATTACGGGCAAAAACCCCACATAGAAACCATAAATTTAAAATTTTACCCGGATTATGTTTCCGCGGTGAACGCTTTGGACAATAATCAGATTGACGGATTGGCTTTTGTGCCCGTGGAAGCGAAAAACAGTTTAAAAATAAAAAACCGTTTTGAAGCATATGATTTGACGCTCCCGCAGTTTAACGCCATCTTTTTTAATTCAAAGAACAATGCCATATTAAAGAGCAAAGAGGTAAGGCAGGCGCTCGCTATGGCGATAGACAAGAAGAAAATTGCAAGCGACGCTTTGGATGATTATGTAAATTTAATCGAAGGCCCGATTTTGCCTGATTTTCCCGGATACACAGACGCTAATGAGAGCGGCAAATTATATTATGATAAAGACGGAGCGGTCAAAATTTTGGTTGATGCCGGCTGGGTCTTGAAAGACGGAAATAAATTTCGCGTAAACAAAAAAAATGAACATCTGAAAATTTCGCTCACCACAATTGAAAAGGACCAGAATATCCGAGCGGCAAAAATTGTTCAGGAAAAATGGGAAGAAATCGGAGTTGAGGTGGAATTAAAAATAGTGGGAGCGGGAAATATCGCCAAAGATGTTATAGACGCCAGAAATTATCAGACGCTTTTGTACGGAGAAATGTATGGTCCGGATCTGGATCCGTATCAATATTGGCATACTACCGGAATAAAATTTCCCGGCTTGAATTTGGCGCAATATTCCAATACAAAAACCGATAAAGTTTTAGAAGAGGCGAGGCAGACTTCGGACAAAGTAATCAGGCAGAAAAAATATCAGGATTTTCAATCTTTGCTTTTGGAAGATTTTCCGGCGATATTCTTATGGCAGCCGAAGTACACGTATTTCATTGATAAAAAAATCAAAGGCGTAGAAATTTCAACTCTTCTTACGCCATCCGAACGCTTCAAATATATTATCTCCGGATATATAAATACGAAGCGAAGCTTTAAATAAAAATTTTTCTCTCCAAAGATTCCACAACTAGCATATTCTTGCCGCGATGGTGAAATTGGCATACACGTAGCGTTCAGAACGCTATGGGCGCAAGCCCGTGTGGGTTCAAGTCCCACTCGCGGCACCATAAAATTTAATAAACTAATTAATTACTAGCAAACTAGTGAACTATTGCGTGCCCCGCTTAGAAGCCTGTTTTAAGAGCTTGGGCTATGCAATATTATAATCTTATAAGCTATAAAAAGTTGGAATTTGATGAAAAAAATAATTTTTAAAATTATTTTTTCCGAAGACTTCTAATGGGATATGATTGCAAAAAAGACTGAAGAAAAAGTTGAGAAAAGAAAAAAATTTAAAAAACCGAGGCATGAACGCCGAAGGAGCGACGAGCGCGCCCACCCTCACGCGCAAAGAAGCGAGGGCGGCCGCCTCCGCATAATTCCCATCGGCGGCTTGGAAGAAATCGGCAGGAACTGCACGATTTTGGAATATGGAAACGATATTGTTATCGTTGATTTGGGATTGCAATTTCCTGAAGAGGATATGCCCGGAATCGACTACATTATTCCAAATTTGGATTATTTGAGAGGCAAAGAAAAAAATATCCGCGGCGTAATTGTTTCGCACGGCCATTATGACCATATCGGCGCCATTCCCCATGTAATGGCAAAGATTGGCAATCCTATTATATATACCGCGCCTTTGACGGCCGGGATTATAAGAAAGCGGCAAGAAGATTTTCGCGGGGCGCCGCCTTTGAATATTCAGATTGTAAAAACCGGAGACAAGATCCGCCTGGGAAATAATTTTATTTTTGAGCCGTTCCACATCAACCACAACATATCCGATGCTTTCGGTTCAGCGTTTGAAACGCCCCTGGGGCATGTTATTATGACCGGCGATTTTAAATTTGATTTTACCCCGATAAATGATGAACCGGCAGACCTGACTTCCATTGCCCTTTATGGGACAAAAAAAGTCTTGGCTCTTATGTCGGACTCTACTAATGCGGAATCTCCCGGCTACCAAATTTCCGAAACCCAAGTCAGCCACGATATGGATAAAATTTTTGATAATGCGGAAGGAAGAATTATCGTTGGCACTTTTGCGTCTCTTTTGACTCGCGTCCAGCAGTTGATTGATTTGGCGGAAAAGCACGGGCGCCGCGTCTTGGTTCAGGGCAGGAGTATGTTGGATAATATAGAAATCGCCCATGGTTTGGGATACTTAAAAATAAAACCGACTACTTTGATGGAAGATTCGGAATTAAAACACGTGCCGGATGAAAAAGTTTTGATTATCTGCACCGGAGCGCAGGGCGAAAAAAACGCCGTTTTAATGCGCATCGCCAATAATGAACATCGTTTTATCCATTTGAAAGAAGGGGATACGATCGTCTTTTCATCCTCGGTTATTCCGGGCAATGAGCGCACGGTTCAGCATTTGAAAGATACGCTTGTAAAACACGGGGCGAAAGTAGTCCATTACCAAATGATGGACGTCCACGCCGGCGGACATGCCAAGCAAGAGGATTTGAAATTAATGATGCGTCTGATAAAGCCGGAGCATTTTATTCCTTTCCACGGCAACCGTTATTTGCTGGAAAAACACGCGGAACTCGCGCAAAAAACCGGCGTGCCGAAAGAAAAAGTCTTTGTAGCTGAAAACGGGCAAGTCATAGAATTTACAAAAGCCGGCGGAAGGCTCACTGAAGAACACGTTCCCGCTGATTATGTGATGGTGGACGGCCTGGGAATCGGCGATTCAAACAATGTCGTTTTGCGCGACAGGCGAATGTTGGCGGAAGAAGGCGTATTCGTTGTAATTGTTACAATGGATACAAAAAATGGAGAGCTGATCGGCAATCCCGATATTATTTCGCGCGGCTTTGTGTATTTGAAAGAAAACAAAGCTTTAATTGAACAAGCGAGAACGCGCGTTAAAAAACTCTTGAAAGACTCGGATCCCGCCTCCCCGACATTTGAAGATTATTTGAAGAATAAAATACGAAATGATATTGGCGAGTTTTTGTATAACAAAACACAAAAACGCCCGATGATTTTGCCGGTGTTGATTGAAGTGTAAAAAAGTAATCGGTAACGAGTTTTTCCTTTTCTCCTCCCCTTAAAGTAAGGGGAGGTCGACCTGCCCCGCGACCTGTCCCGCGAAACCTTGGTGGAGTGGGAAGCCTTGGCGAAGTGGGGTCATTCCCGTTTCATTTGTGTCATCCCCGACCCGCCGATTTATCGGCGGAACTATTCGGGGATCCAGATATATAATCGGGAATCCAAACTAAAAGCCCCCGCCGGAGGCTTTTGTATTGACAAAACGGCAAAAGTGCGCTATGGTAATTTCATCTAAAAACAGGAGGATTTTGATGCTCGTTTATAAGGTTACCGGAAAGTTGTACAAGGGTGTCGAGTGGGAGGACTTCTTTTCTGACGACAAGATGCTTCCCAAAGCTACTATTTGTGTTGATTTTCCCGATAAGATCCCCACTGACGCGGACTTCCACGTGGAGCTTGCGGATGATGACTGGTACGATGGGTATGTCCGCGATCTCACGGCTGATGTCGCTAAGAAAGTTCTCGCCAAGATTAACGGCGTGGAGCCCGAGGAGATCAGGATTGTCGAGCAAGGCGAATCCTTGAGCGTCTAGCTCAAGATCGCACCCATCCGGCCGTAACCGCCCCTCACAAAATTTGTGAGGGGTTTTTGTATTGACAAATACTGTTTGCTTACTTAATATCTGAAGAAGGAGGGATATATGGCGGAAAAAATTCGTTCTTTACAACCTCTATCCTTTGATAATAAAAAGGCACAAGATTATGGCCGGGCTTTAAACGGTGAATATAGAGACTATAATTTTGGTTTTTCATTGGGCATAAGCACTATGCTTGCTATAACTGGTGGTTCTGTTGGTGGAGCGTGTATTTCTGGCTGCCTGTTTTCCGAATCGTTTGTTGCTATTGAGGCAGTACTTTTTTGGGCAGTGGTTTGCGCCGCTATCGCTTTTAGCTCTTTTTTTATTCCTTATAATTATCTGCGCACAAGAGGAGCCAGGCGTGTTTTGAATGACAGAGAAGCGGCTTATCTTTTTGATCTTAAAAGAGCGGTGGATGAATATAATAAGCAGGCAGAGAATTTTAACGGGCATTTGTCTGCAAACAGGGATAATCCTCAAAAGCTCGAAAATCTTAAGGAATATTACAAAGCGCTTAAAGCCGTGCAAAAGGGTTTAGAAAAAAGAATTGGGGTAGAGGCCAGAAAAGAATTGCCAGCTTTGAATATGATGCGGGTTTGGCAAAATGAGATAAATTTAAGCAGGCATAATCCAAAAATGATTGCTCCGCCGTCAGAAAATCTTATGCTTCCGGAATCAAGCAATGAACACGAAAAGATTCTTGCGGAACTAGATGCTGAATTTTCTGCTGATAAGGACTAACAAATGGGTACACACGCCCATTTTTTATTAGGGCGGAGGATTGATTTTGTATTCGTAACTCCCTCTGTCTCCCTCTTATCCTAAGAGGGAGAACTTTTAAATAAAGGCGGCGGCGTTTTACTCCTCCTAAGAGGAGGTTGGGTGGGATTGCTGTTTTTAGCATTTTAATAGGTAGGATTATTTGAGTTTGATATAATAAACATTGCCGGCTTGATTTTTTAAAAAAAATTTATTAGGATATTTTTTTGGTTTAAATATTTTTCCTGTCATTCCCGACGCGCCAATTTTATTGGCGGAATATTCGGGAATCTAGCTATATATGAAAAAAGAGCAAATAAAAAAATTATATAACCGCGTGAAAGCGTGGTCGGAAAAATACGAAAGGGTGCTTCTGCCGGGCACGATGGCTTTTGGCGTGGCGGTAGATTTTTTAACTTTCAAAAGTATCCAAATCTCCACCGCATTTCTGATCTTGGGCGCTCATATTATTTTTGCCGGAATAGTAATCGCTTATTGGAATGCCTACGACGCCGGCCTCCTAAATAAAGAACACCGCCTCTGGGGATTTTTACGCCTTGCCGCGCCCTATGCAATTCAATTTTCTTTTGGCGCCTTGGCGTCCGCATCTTTTATATTTTATTTTTTCAGCGGATCAATTTATGTCAGCTGGCCGTTTATTTTAATAATTGTAATTTTGATGGTCGGAAATGAGGTGTTCCGCAAATATTATTTGCGGGCGGGGGTGCAGGTGGCGGTTTATTATTTTCTGCTTTTTTCAATTTCCGCAATCGTCATTCCTTACATTCTGCAAAAAATTTCTCCCGGGATATTTCTTTTGAGCGGAACCTTGAGTTTACTTTTTATTTTTGGCTATATCGCGCTCCTTTCTTTTTTTATAAAGAAAATTAGCTTCAGCTTCCGGCGTTTTTGGAAACAAATCGCGGCAATTTTTTTGCTGATGAATTTATTTTATTTTATGAATTTTATTCCGCCCATTCCGCTATCGCTCCGCGAGGCGGTAGTGGGGCAGGGGCTGGAAAGGCGAAGCGGGGAGTATCATATTTGGGCTGAAGAAGAATCTTTGTGGGAGAAAATTTTACCAGGGCGCACAGTCCACAGAAAAGCGGGGAGTCCGGTTGTTGTTTACACGGCAATTTTTGCTCCCGGGAAAATGGAAACAAAAATTATCCATAACTGGCAACACAAAGAAAATGGAAAATGGGTTTCAAAAAGCAAACTTTCATTTACCGCAATTGGCGGAAGGGAGGACGGCTTCCGCGGATATTCATTAAAAACCTCCGTTCCGGCGGGCGAGTGGCGGGTGGATGTAGAAACCACCCGCGGACAAGTTTTGGGCCGCGTGCGGTTTAATGTGGTGGAAGTTTCGGAAATGCCGGAGTTGGTTGAAATAATAAAATAAAAGAAATTTTTAAAAAGCAGGCTGGTACGGGCGCCCGTACCAGTCTTTTTATGCGCCATTGACCATTTAAGGCAAATGGGTGGTAGGATGTAATGTAGTACCTTAAAAACCCAAAATAGCCTTGTCCTCTACAAGCAGGATCGAGGCAAGAGAAGCAGGAGCAAGCCATGCCGGAATCAATTTGGGGCAAAAAAACCGATCCTAAAGACCGCAATATCCGCACTTTTTGGAAAGGAATCCGAATGCTTTGGGAGCTTTTGGGCGACCAAAAGCGCCGGGTTTTCCTCACTTTCATAATGATTCTTCTATTAAATATTTTAGGCGTCATTTTTCCGTACATTATGAAAATGGTTTTTGACGAGTTGCAAAATATCATTAAAGGCCAAGCGGAAACCGGTTATCTTTGGAAGCTTGTTGCCGCGTTTTCCGGCCTCATTATTTTTTCTATCTTTTTCACGCATCGTGTGCAGAACCGCTCGCTAATCCGCGCTATTGTCCGTTTGGAAAATTGGTGGCCGGTTTTGGCGCAGGAAAAATTACTGTCATTGTCCATCGCTTACCACGAACGCGAGAATACCGGAAAAAAAGTTGAAAAAATCCGAAAAGGTTGCGACAAGTGCCTAGACCTAATCTCAAATTTTTTTTGGTACTTTCTGCCGCAGATTCTTTACTTTACTGTAAACATTGTTGTTATTACTTGGATTGATTGGAGGCTGGGACTCATTTTTTTCCTTCCGTTTATTCCCGCCTCAATTATCCAGATAAAAGTTATTAAGCGTTTTGGCGTGCCTTGGGAAAAGTACGAAGAAGAAAAAGAAAAAGCCTCCGGGGTTTTTACCCAGTCCATAATGAACGTCGTCACTGTGCAGAGTTGCGGCCAAGAAGACCGTGAAAAAAAGCTCTTCCGAAAAATCCACGACGAGATGGAGCGCATTGATCTGGCGGTCTCCCTTAAAATGCAGGATTATGAGATGTTGACGCGCGCTTTCACTTGGTTGGGATTTGCCGCGACTATCGCTGTCTCGGTTTTTTTCATCGTCAAGGGAAAAAGCACTATGGGCACTTTGGTTTACATTAGCACGACAGGCGCTACGATTATGGAAAATTTTTGGCACACCCTGGATCTTTACTCGCGAATTGTGCGTGACAATATTGCCGTGGCGCGAATGAAAGCTATTTTAGACCAAAAAGTAGATTTAAAATCTACTCCCGATGCCACGATTTTGAAAGAAATAACAGGCGACATTGCGCTTCATAATGTTACCTTTGCTTATCCGGGCAGAGAGCCGCCGGTTATTTCTGATCTTTCGTTGGAAATTCCCGCCGGAAAAATGGTTGCCATTGTTGGCGCCTCGGGCTGTGGAAAAACTACCATCCTGCGGCTCATTAATCGCGCTTATGATGTTGGTAGCGGAAAGATTATTTTGGATGGGCATGATGTGAGAAGTATTTTCCTACCTTGGTATAGGCAGCTTTTCGCTATTGTCCAACAGAGCGTTCAGATTTTTGACGATACCATCCGTTACAATGTGACCTATCCTTATCCGGAAGCAACCGACGAACAAGTTGCGGAGGCTCTTAAAGCCGCCAACTTGGAGACTGTCTTGAAGAATAAAAAAAGGTTTCCCAAAGGAATTCTTACGGAAACTAAAGAAATGGGGACTGGCCTTTCGGGCGGCGAGCGCCAGCGAATCGGAATCGCTCGGGCATACATTGCGCTTCTTTTTGGAGCGCGCTTCCTGATCTTGGACGAAGCAACTTCTAATATGGATAGCCGCGGCGAGCGCTTAATTCAAAAGGCTATCCAAAGAATGCTTGCGGCTCTAAGCAAAGACAACCGCATTTCAGTTATCGCTGTGGCGCACAGATTTTCAACTATCCAAATGGCTGATATTATATACGTGATAGACGACGGAAAAGTAGTGGAGAAGGGGACTCATACCGAACTTATTTCCCGCTCCGGCTCCTATGCTAAATTTGTTGAGTTTCAGAATCTGAAGAAGTAAAATTTAGATACTCCCCTTAAGATAAGGGGAGGCTGGGGAGGGGTTATGAATTACCCCTCTTTTTTATTTTATAGTTCCAACTCCCGATTTTTCGGGCGGAATCCAATAGTTCTTTCTCGTTTTGGTAAGGGATTTTTATTGACGCTAAAGCACCTTAGGATTAGAATTAATAATGTATATTAAGAAAAAATATGACCAAATCGGTCTCAAAAATAAAAGACTTGGCGAATCATGAAATGCCCAGGGAAAAAATGATGGAAAAGGGCGCGGCAAATCTCCGCGATAGCGAATTAATGGCGATTTTGCTCCGAACCGGCATTAAGGGAAAGGGCGTGATAAGGTTATCGCAAGAAATTTTGCAAAAATTTCCAACAAAAACTTTATTGTCGCTTAGTTATAATGAGCTTTCAAAAATAAAAGGTATCGGCCCGGGTAAAGCCTGCCTGCTTCTTTCCGCCTTTGAACTAACCAAAAGAGCATTAAAAATAGAAGATAACAATTTGCCGACTATTGTCTCCGCCAAGGATGCTGTGGCCCAACTTCAGGACTTGCGTCAGGCCAAAAAAGAGCATTTTGTCGTTCTGTATCTAAACGCCAGGAATCAGCTTGTGCATAAAGAAACAATTTCGATCGGTACGCTGGACGCAAGTTTGGTGCATCCGCGCGAAGTTTTCAAGCCGGCGATCGATTGCCTTACAACCGCCGTCATTGTCGCCCACAATCATCCGTCCGGCGACCCCGAACCGTCTGAAAACGACATTGAACTTACTCGTCGCCTCCGACAAGCGGGAGAAATTTTGGGAATTGAACTCCTGGATCATATTATTATCACAAAAGACAAATTTAACAGCTTTAAAGAGATGAAAATTATTTAATATGGCTTATATATTTTTAGATGAAAGTGGCCAATTTACAAAGAATAATAATGAAAAATATTTTGTAGTTGGTTCATTTATAGTAGGGAATCCAAGAAGGACGGAAAAACAATTCAGGTCTTGGCAAAGATCAAAATTTCCCAGAAGAATGCGCGGACAAGCAGAAATAAAGTTCTCGGAAGTAAAAATAGATGACGAGCTTAGGCTTAGAACATTAAAGCATATTGCCGATTCAGATATTAGAATAAACTATTGTTATTTATTAAGAGAAAATATTCCCGATAAATATATAAAAAAGAATAAGCTGCAAAGCGGTTTGTTATATACAAATATTATAGGTGAAACTTTAGAAATGTATCTGCCGATTGGTGATAAAGAGTTTAGGGTTTTCTGTGATCGTCGCCATTTAAAAGGGGTTAAATTGTCAGAATTCAGAAATATTTTAAAAGCACGTCTTTTGCCTTTATTGCCTCAAGGATCAATAATTGAAGTTGAAATGATAGATTCTACGACAAATGCCAATGTCCAAATTGCAGATTGGATATCCGGAGCAATCGCTTTGCATCTGGAAGATAAGAATCTTGGGGCAGAATGTTATCAAGTTTTGAAGAATAATATATTAGGGAGTGGAAAAGAACTGTTTGTTGATACCTGGGATGGCAAAGTTGAGAAACAAAAAACTCAATCGATTAATTGAGTATTTTGTTGAAGCAGCGTCTCACCAAATGGTTATCTGCGGCTTTTATCTCGGATTCTCCGAGGGAACACCACAGCATCTGATAAGCTATTATTGCATGCTTCTAGGTTAAATATATCATGAATGTTGGGATTTGTCAAGGGTTATATAAAGCTAAAATGATGATATAATGATTAATGTGTGGATAAATAAACATAATAAATAATAAATATGCCTCAAGATTTTTATTCCAAATTGGATAAGATATTGAAGAAAGATGATAGATTTGTAGATCCAGAAAAAGAGTTACTCAAAAATGAAGTTATAGATAAGGCCTATAAAGTTGATAAAAGATTAATTGAGCTTTTATTGGAAGATACTGAAGTGAAGAAGAAATTTTTTATAGAAATAAAGGGTTGTTGGGTTTTTGATATAAATAATTTCGTTGCTTATATAGAAGATAAACACTTTTTAAACGATTCTTATACAAAGTTTAAAAATAAAATCGGGCTTAATATAAACGGAAAATTTTTAAACGAGCGCAAAGAAGTCGCGCTCGTTTGGCCTTTTAAAGATTGTGTTTTGGAGGGCGGAATGACAAAAGAAGATGAAAAAAGAAAAGAAATATTTTTTAATGAAATTTTAGCCCAAGATGAAATTGATAAACTTTTTGCACCAAAAGTTTTGACTAACTGGAAACGTTATACAGAAAAAGGAGTAGAAGATGTTAAAGAAATGAAGCGCGATAAAGACGGCACCATTCGAGAAAATTTAATTATAAAAGGCAATAATCTCTTAGTCCTTCATTCTCTCAAAAAGCAATTCCAAGGGAAGACAAAATTAATTTATATTGATCCACCCTATAATATCGGAAATGATAGTTTTGGGTATAATGATAATTTTAATCATTCTACATGGTTAACTTTTATGAAAAATCGTTTAGAGGTGGCCAAGGATTTGTTGAGGAACGATGGATTAATATTTGTCCAAATTGATGATGTTGAGTATGGATATCTTAGGGTGTTGATGGATGAAATTTTTTCTAGAGAAAACTACATTAGTACTATAACTGTTAAATCAAAAACGCCATCCGGAGTAGGCCAAGAAAGTGTTATCTTTGATATCACGGAAAGGGTTGTAGTTTATGCGAAAAATTCTAATGAATTATCTGTAAATAATATAAAAATTTTTGATGAAATCGTTGATGATAACAGTAAGACGATAGATAATTATAATTTGGTTATACAGAGTTTAGGTAAAGAAAAATATCTAAAAGAACTTAAAACTGGCAAAGGGAAGCCGATTAAAGTATATTCTCTCAATAATTTCAAATTTATCAGAAATCCAAAAAATAAATGTAATCGCGAATGGGCTTATTTTAATTTTGAAAATATTTTTCGTTTAAGCCCTGCAAATGGGGGTCTAATGAAAAAAATTACACCACAATTACCCGACGGACCCTGCTGTATAGAGTATATGCCAGAGAAGGGAAAATATGCCAATAAAAAGGTTAAAGTTTATTTTATTGATAAGGATATGGTTGTGATGCTTTCTGAAACGGCGATAAAGAATGATAAAGAAGAATGTATTGAGAAGATGGTGAATATTCATAATAATTGGACAGAAGAAAGTTTGTGGCAGGGAATCGCAGCTGAAGGTGGGGTAAAACTCAAAAACGGAAAGAAGCCAGAGGCTCTCATCAAAAGAATCGTCGATATAGCTACTAATGAACGCGACATTATTCTTGATTATCATGCAGGTAGTGGCACCACTTGCGCCGTTGCGCATAAAATGGGTCGTCAGTGGATCGGCGTAGAGCAACTTGACTATTCTGAAAATAATCCCGAACAACGTATGAAAAATGTTATTGATGGTGATAAAACTGGAATTTCAAAAGAGGTCGGCTGGAAAGGTGGTGGAGATTTTATTTATTGCGAATTGGCGAAATATAATGAAGAATTTGTGGGGAAAATAGAAAAAGCCGATATTTCGCCAAAACTTTTAAATATCTGGAAAGAAATGAAAGAAAAAAGTTTTTTAAACTACATAGTTAAGCCGGAAGAATTCGATAAAAACACAGCTGAATTTAAAAAGTTGTCTCTGATAAAACAGAAAGAAACACTACTGCAGTTTTTAAACAAAAATCAGCTTTATGTAAATTTAAGCGATATTGAGGATAAAGATTTTAGGATAAGTAAGGAGGATAAAGAATTGAGTGGAGATTTTTATGGATAAGATAACGGTTACATCAACCTCCAGTACTTCGGCATCAGTGGATGATATTATTTTAAGAGAACATGATACAACCCGTCTTATTTTTAGGCCTTATATCGTAGAAAATCCCAGGGACCCTGAAGCATCGGTTAGCGCTTGGCTGATTCATCAAAAAAAAGATAAAGATGGAAATTGGAAAGAGGACAATAATATTTTAGATTTGCGCACAATAAAACAAGGCGAATGTGCAAAAATAAAATTAGGGGCCGGATGCATAATAAAATTATTGAGAAAGTCAGAAGAATTACAAAGATTGTATAAAGAACATGGTATCCAATACGGAAGTCATGAATTTGTTATCACAAAAGATAATATTACAGATATTTTTAATCAAATATCTAAATTTAAGAATAGAGACGAGATTATTAATGCTTTAGAAAGCTTATCGGGCAATGATTTACATAATATAAGTAGTATAATCGGGATCAGTAAGTTGAGTAAACTATTAGATATATGGGAAAAAAATAGGAATAATGGAGAGGAGGAATTTTGGCAAAAAATATTTCAAGAACATACATGGATTTTGTCACAAATTTTTTCTAGTCATTTTATACAGATAGGTCAAAAATTTTATTGTGGAGGAAAAGAGGACGATGATAGTGGTGGGGTGAAAGGAGATCTGCTTTATAAAAATAACTTAACGGGAAATCTTGCATTTATTGAAATTAAAACGCCAGAAACGCCAATTATTGGTCCGCAATACCGCGGAAAAGAATTAGGAGGAGAAAATGTTATTTATAGTATAAATGGTGAATTAACAGGGTCTGTAAATCAAGTATTAAATCAGAAAAAGGTATATTTGAAAACGCATGGTGAGAAAGATGGAAAATTTTTAAATAATCCAAAATGTATTCTAATTATTGGTAAGTTGGATAAATTGAATGGAGATGAAAATAAATCTTTTGAATTGTACAGATCTTTTAATAATAGTGTAGAAATTATAACGTATGATGAATTATTTTTAAGAATTAAAAATTTTCTTGATATTTTAAAAGAATAATTTAATGCCCCAATTTCTCTACGAACAATTAGATGGTGTTAGAAGAATGAATATGCCCTTACCTGAAGTGCCGGATTTTTTGGTGCAAAATTTAAATCCAACTTTTGATTTGCGCGAATATCAAAAAGAGGCTTTTGGTAGATTTTTTCATTGTTATAGTAATAATTTTGAGGGTAAAAGGTTTCCATTGCATTTTCTTTTTAATATGGCGACCGGTTCCGGTAAAACCCTTATAATGGCAGGACTGATTTTATATTTATATGAGCGCGGTTATAGGAATTTTTTATTTTTTGTGCACTCTGATACTATCATCAAAAAAACAAAAGATAATTTTTTAAATAATTTATCCAGTAAATATTTATTTAATAAAAAAATAAGTATTAATAATCAGGAAGTTAAAATAAGGCAGGTTAAAAATTTTGAGGGTATTAGTAATCGCGACATAAATATTTGTTTCACAACTATTCAAAAATTACACAGTGATTTGCATAGCGAAAAAGAAAACTCTCTAACTTTCGACGACTTTAAAGATAAGAAAATAGTTTTAATTGCAGACGAAGCGCACCACTATCAAGTTCAAACGACGCAAGGGCTTCCTGGTATCGAAACGCCGAATTGGGAAAATACTGTTGAAAAGATTTCTAAAAATAATAATGATAATTTGTTATTGGAATTTACTGCAACTATGGATTGGACGCATAGAGGTATTGCAGATAGGTATATTAATAAAGTTATTTATAGATACGATCTGAAAGAATTTCGGAATGATGGTTTTTCTAAAGATGTGGAGCTGTTACATACTGATTTGGATCGCCGCGGTAGAATTATTCAGGCGATAATTTTAAGCCAATATCGGCAAGAAGTTGCAGGAGGCTATGGCATAAATTTAAAGCCCGTTATTTTGTTTAAAGCACATAGGACGATTGCAGAATCCGAAGAAAATAAAAAAGTATTCCATGAAATAGTCGATAATTTATCCGTGTCGGATATAGTGGATATCAGAAAAAAAGCAAATACGGAAATAATGCAAAAAGCTTTTAATTTTTTTAAGGATAATAAGGTAACTGACGCGATTTTAGTAAGTAAATTACAGCTCGGTTTTGCGGAAAATAAGTGTTTGAGCGTTAATGAAGAAAAAGATAAGGAAAAAAATCAATTGTTATTAAATTCTTTAGAGGATAAGGATAATAAAATACGGGCGATTTTTGCCGTGCAAAAATTAAATGAAGGATGGGATGTATTAAATTTATTTGATATTGTTCGCTTATATGAGCAGAGAGGGGATGGTAGAGAAAATAGACCAGGAAGAACAACAATTAGCGAAGCGCAATTAATTGGCCGCGGTGCGCGTTATTTTCCTTTTTTAGCCGCAGATGAGCAGGATAAATTTAAAAGGAAATATGATGAAAATTTGGATGAGCCATTAAGAATTTTAGAAGAGCTCCATTATCATAGTCATAATGACAATAAATATATTAGCGAAATCAAAACTGCTTTGATTGAAAAAGGGATGATAGATGAAAGGGAAAAAGAGGTTGAGTTGAGATTAAAAGGTAAGTTTAAAGATTCGCCATTTTATAAATTTGGTGTCGTTTATGCAAATAAACGAGTGGAGAAGAATTATGAAAATGTATCGGATATTGACGAGCTGGGAGTACGTCATAAAAATATAGTTTATAGAATTCTTTCCGGAGGAGGGCGAGAGACGTCTCTATTGCAGCCTGGAGAAGTGCGAGAAGGTATAAGTAGGGTTAGAAATGAAATTAGTCTGAAAGAAATTGATGAGCATATTATTCAAAATGCCTTAGCTAAAAAAGATTTCTTTGATTTTTCTTCTCTAAAAAAATTTATACCAAAATTAAATTCGATAAAGGATTTTATTAATCAAGAAAAATACTTGGCCGGATTTTCTATCACTTTTGAATTAGACCAAAAATATTTAACAGAAATAACAAATGAAGATAAATTTAGGGCCACTTTGCAATTATTAGATCAGATAGAAAAAGAGATAAAGGATAATACTGTGGAATATGAAGGCACAGCGGCTTTTTATCCAATATCAATTAAGGAAACATTTATTAATAAAAAAATAAAAATAGCCGATGGAAGTGAGCGGCTCGATGGTCAAGAAGAATTTTTGGAAAATAAAGATTGGTATGTATTTAATGCAAATTATGGCACGTTGGAGGAAAAAGATTTTGTAAAATTTATAGATGCGCAGATATTGGAATTAGGTAAAAAATTTAAAAAGACGTACTTAATTCGTAATGAACGGCAATTAAAAATATACAATTTTAAAGATGGGCGTGCCTTTGAACCGGACTATCTATTATTTTTAATAGACAAACATGATAAGGCGGTGACGTATCAATTATTTTTAGAGCCAAAAGGGGCGCATCTTTTAGAACACGATAAATGGAAAAGTGAATTTTTAGAAAGTATAAAAGAGCATGCTAAAGTTATAGAATTTAGTAAGGGTAAAAAATATAATATTTTAGGATTGCAGTTTTATAATCATGAGAGCGAAAATGAATTTAAGGAGAAATTAATGGAGAATATAAAATAAATTTATTTTTCGGAGAAGAGATTGGGGTTATTACAGACATTCTTGATCATGTTGATAGTGGGAGCAATAAGGGTTTTATTATAATAATTATGAACAGTCATATTGTTAACAACGATTAGTGCTGTTATTGCGGTCACCCCCACTATCAAAGTCAAAATATTTATAATGATTTCAGCTGAACCCTTAAAAATTTTTAGATTTTTTAGAAGAATAGATAATATGAGTAATGAAAAGCTAGAGGAAAAAGCGGGGTTTTGAAATAAATCATGTAATTCTTTCTTTAAAAGAAAAGCCGTTTTTATTATGAGGATTATGAATACAGTAGTTATAAAGATAAGCAAGACGGGCTTGAATAATTTTTTGAGCATATAAGTAATTATATTTTTATTTAAATTTACAATAATTAATATATTTTAGTCAATAGTTAAGATGATGGTGGCAAGAAGCTGTCGTTGACGGCGAAATCAATATCCCCGATCTCTAACCCCCAACATTTTAAATAAAAAAAGTAATTCCTACCTGTTCGGTAGGAATTTTAGATCCCGGATCGGAGTCCGGGATGACAGGGGAGGCGTGAGTAGGAATTTTAGATCCCGGATCGGAGTCCGGGATGACAGGGGAGGCGTGAGTAGAAATTACTTTTTTTATTTTATCAACCGGCATATAATAAACACATATGCGATGGATTTATTGGACAATGCCGGTGATAATTTTTGGGATGGCATTTTTTGCAGGATTTAATTTTTATGGGTGGTGTGTGCTTGCTGCTATGGTTGGCGCGGCTTTGGTTTTTCCAAAAAAATCCCAAAAAACCTTGGAACATTTACCGCGGATTGTCGCCGGGGCGATCGGCTACGGGCTTATGGCCGGAATATTTTTTATTGCCATCCCGATGTATTATTGGATACAGGATCCGATGCCGAGCTTTGACTATTATTTTAAATATCATATGATGAGCGCGGGAATAAATTTGCTGGAAATTGGCGGAGTGTTGGTGTTTATGATTTTTATTTCAGGGCTTGCGATGCTTGTGATAAAAGGCACTTACTTTTTAATTAAAGAAAAACGGAGATGAAAATCAGAAAAATTTTAAAAATTTTTATTTTAATTTTAATCGGCGCGGGAGCGGGGATTGCGATTTTTTCTTTTGTCATTGCCAAAACGCTTTGGTTTCCGAACACGACGATTACCACCGGCCATAAAGCCGGAGTTGATGTGTGGGTATATTCGTATTCGCCATGGCTTTGGAATAAAAAAAGAGTGACAAAAACCGTAATTTTGGACAGGAAAAATGACGGTCCGAAGTTTGAAATAAAAACCGAGGGAATAAATTCGGCGGATGTGAAAGTGGTGCATGGCGGCGAGGATTTTGCGGTTTTGGCGGTGCCGTCATCGGAATTCACATCAAGCGAAACGATTTATATTTTGCATCGCGTGCCAAAAGCCGACGGGGAAGAAAGCCTGGAGTCCACGCATATTGGCGGAAATATTTTTGCCGTTGCTCCGGACGAGAGCGGCTATTTTTATCTTTCGCAAGACAAATTATTTAAAAGAAGCTGGCAGGGTGAGACGATGATAAAAGCTGATTTGCCCTCAAGGTTGGATCCGGTGGGGATGGAAATTTTCTTTTTTGGCGGCGGAAACAAGCTGGCTTTAAAAGCCGCGCCGATGGGCGAGCGCGATCCTTTTGTTTATGTTTGGGATTTGAAAAAGAATGAAATAAAAGTTATAGATATTTATAAAAATTTTTCAAACTATAGCTCTCTTTCAGTCGGGCAGGATGAAAGGCTCTATATAGAAAGAACGGATGTAAAAGTAATAAAAAAATTGCTGGCGGAATAATTTTCGATAGTATGGTTTTTGGATTGATGGTGGGAGTAATTTTTAGTTCGGAGTTTCACGAGTTTTTATTTAGTGTTAAAATATGCATATCAAGAGATTGATATGATTAAACCTTATTTTGATAAAAAAAATTTTAAGCTCTATCATGCTAACAGCATTGATTTTTTGTCCGGGCTTCATGAGAATTCTGTAGACATGGTTTTTGCCGATCCCCCTTATTTGCTTTCAAATGGAGGATTTACCTGTGATAGCGGGAAAATGGTCAGCGTAAATAAAGGCAGATGGGATGTTAGTAATGGTTTAAAGAAAGATTTTGAATTTCAACTATCGTGGATTGAGGCGTGTCAAAGGGTATTGAAGCCGGGTGGTACGATTTGGATTAGTGGAACGTATCATTCAATATATCAATGTGGCTTTGCTTTGCAGGTTAGTAAATTTCATATATTAAATGATGTGGCATGGTTTAAGCCAAATGCTTCTCCTAATTTAAGTTGTCGTTTTTTTACTGCTAGCCACGAGACACTTATTTGGGCCCGTAAAGATAAAAACGCCAAACATAAGTTTAATTATAATGCCATGAAAAATGGCAGCTGGCCTGAAGATTTTTTGAAAAAACCAAACTTGCAGATGCGAAGCGTATGGGCAATATACCCGCCAAAAAAGGAAGAGAAAATTTATGGAAAACATCCAACACAAAAACCAATTGATTTATTAGTTAGGATAATTTTAGCTAGCACTGATAAGGGTGACTTGGTCCTAGATCCTTTTACTGGTTCTTCGACAACGGGGTTGGCTGCAATATTGAATGATCGGAAATTTATTGGTATTGATTTAGAAAAAAAATATTTAGATCTCTCAGTTAAAAGGTTTAAAGATATTAATAAAGAAATTATATGAAAATAATTACTCGCACAGTTGCTATACGAAATCTTAAAAAAGCCGTTGGCAAGAGTCTTCGCGATTTAGCAAAAGAATATGAAATAACCACTTACGAAACAGGAAAACAAAATAAAGGCTGGAAGGGTTTAGTGTTGGAAAGGGTGGCTGGCTTACAAACCAATGTCTCAAAAGCTCCTAATGGTTTATCTTGGGAGCTGAAATCGGTGAGTTTCCATGAAGTAAGGGGCCAGCTGGTCCCAAAAGAAACAATGGCTATAACCATGATCAATCCTGAAGAGTTAAGGCAGCATTCATTTTTTGAGAGTCATTGCTGGGCTAAATTAAAGGCGATTATTTTTTGCGCTGTTGCATGGCATGGAAAAAATTCTGAGGAGGCTGAATTAATTAAAGTAACAAGTTTAGATTTTGCGGAAACGGATGAATTAATACAAGAAATTAAGGCTGATTATGATTTTATTCGGAATAAATTAATTACAAAAGGATTTGGTTCTTTAACAGGCTTGGATGGTAAATGGATACAAGCGAGAACGAAAGGGGCCGGACACGGATCGATTAGTCGGGCTTTTTATGCCAGAACTTCGTTTGTGAAAAAAATTTTCGAGACAGCTAAATGAATAAAATGCATTCGAACAAGCCTCGATTAGTAAGGTCTTAGCCTGCATGCTAAAATGCGCTTGGTTGCGCATTTTTTTGTAGTATGGGAAGATGAATAAAATTAATTTAAGCTAAAAAATATGACCGAGGAAGAAAAAAGTATATCAAAAGAAGATCTTTTAAAAATAATTGAAGAGGCAAAGGAATTTTTAGAGAACATAAAAAAATCGAATCAATCTATATCTGAAAAAGTTAAGTCGATAGAAGAATTTTATAAAAAATTTGAAATTTTGAGAGGACAAATAGATGATGAAGAAGACGGTTTGGAGAGCGTTTTTGAATCTGCAAAGCAGTTAAAGGAGGAAATTGAAAATTTAAAACAGACTTCTAGTAATAATTTGGAGGCGATAAATTCAATCGTTACTTCAGTTTCTGAAAAAGTTAAGTCGATAGAAGAATTTTATAAAAAATTTGAAATTTTGAGAGGACAAATAGATGATGAAGAAGACGGTTTGGAGAGCGTTTTTGAATCTGCAAAGCAGTTAAAGGA
>Ga0265297_10000402_pt1 | contig 133443 bp, 175 predicted proteins | sample Munlanlwell13791_FD_192502 | JGI IMG/M metagenome (GOLD analysis project Ga0265297, IMG submission 192502) | Leachate microbial communities from a municipal landfill in Southern Ontario, Canada - Leachate well 137-91 | ecosystem: Engineered > Solid waste > Landfill > Unclassified | place...
CAAATAGGCAAGGCATAGGCCGAATTTACGCTTGCAGACATTATAACCAATGTTTAGTATAATATACTAAATAAGTTTGGTGGAAGAAGCAAGAACTAATTAAGTTTACACTTAATAGAATGCAGAAGTTTGGGTCAAATCCATCGAAATTTACGATACCTATTATGATATAACAAGAGATGTAGATGGTTTTAGTCAACATGCCTCACAATTAAAAACTTTTGTCCCAACTGATGTTATTTTCTCAATATCTGAATATAATAAGAAAACACTGTATCATGAATTAAGTCATATTTACGATCTTATCAAACGTGGAACAGTAGGTACAACGAATGTAAATTACCGATGGACAACCAGACCAGAAGAAATAGAAGCAGAATTTAATGCACTATATAACGAAATTTTAAACAATTTAGATGAGTTTAAATCAGCAGAAGATTTTGTACAACAATTTCCTGCAACCAAAGATGGTCTAAATAAAATATCATTTAAATACGATTTGATGTTGGGTCCAATATTAGGATGGGCCGAAAATAATCCAACTAAAGTAAAAATAACTTCTAAAAAAATATTAAGAAGATGGTCAGATATTCGCCAATTAATCATTAATAAATTAAAAAAGTAATCATACGTTAGTTTTAAGTATAAATATATTTTAGTAAATACATAAAAATATTTGCTATATGATATAATTATAGCAACTATGGAGCAAATTAATGGCTGATATTTTTGGACGTATTGTAGCACCATTCGTAAAAAGAAATAATTGGACTAAATCCCAGCAAGCCCAACACTATAAGCGTCTTTATAATATTTTCGACTATCAACAAGATGTATATGGTAGACAAAATATTCCAGGCGCAACCGATATGGAAGATGTTTCTACATCATCTGCAGCCCAATTTCAACAAAATGTAGGTTTCTGGAATAACTATGTTTATGCATCTGAAAAAGATAAAGTTAAAAAATTATCTGTATGTAGAGAAATGTCATTATTTCCAGAAATCTCGTTCGCTTTAAATGAAATTAAAGATGAAGCTATCCATTTTAATGATGATGGATCATTTATAGAATTAGTTATAAAAAATGCACGATATTCACAAAATGAAAATATTGTAAGAAATTTAAATAAAGAATTTAATTATATTATTAATGATGTTATGAAAGCTGCAAAAAATGCACCACAATGGTTTATGGAATATATGATTGATGGTGAAATAATGTTTGAAAAAATAGTCGATCCAGTAAATGCAAAAGAAAGAGGAATTTTACGAGTAAAAAGATTAAGACCTGAATTTACATACCCTATATGGGAAGAAATAGAATCAGAAGAAATAAATCAATTTGTCCATAAAACCCGTGGACAAATTATGATTATGCCCCCAGAAATGGTAGCATATGCAAATAGCGGCATGTATGATTATCCAGATGAAGATACAAAAATAGTAGTATCATATCTAGAAGATGCTAAAGTTTCATATAGAAAATTAAAACAAATGGAAGATGCGTTAGTAATTTATAGACTTGTAAAAGCCCCAGAAAGAAGAGTATTCCAAATTGATGTTGGTAATTTACCAAGAGGTAAAGCTGAACAAGTTATACAAGATATGATAAGAAGATATAGACAACGACAGACATTTGATCCCGCAACTGGTGAAACATCTCAAGCCACAAATACAATGGCAATGATTGAAGATTTCTTCTTTCCTAATTTTAATGGCGGGAGAGGTCATAAAATAGAAACACTTCCTGGTGGCGAAAATCTTGGACAGATTGATGACGTAATGTATTTCCTTGACAAGCTTTATAGAGCATTAAGAATTCCTATGTCTCGTATGAAAGCAGATACAGGATTCTCTTTAGGTGATACATCAGATATTACCAGAGAAGAAGTTAGATTTAATAAAATGGTAAATGGGTTCGTTCGTCGTTTCTCTGAAATATTCGTTTCAATCTTTATGTCACATATAAGACTAAAAGGATATGCAAAAGAATATGGAATTACAGAAAAAGATATAGAAATTAAAATGCTATCAAGTAATATTTTTAAAGAATTCATTGAATCAAATGTGTTTAATAATAGAGCAGAAATATTTGAAAGATTTGTATCTCTTACCGAACCAGGAGAAAATGGAGAAATGCCATCATTGTCAAAACGTTGGCTAATGAAGAAATTCCTCAAGTTTAGTACTGATGACCTAGAAGAAAACGAAATCTTCTTAAAAGAAGATAAAGAAAAGGGGTTGATCGGTGGAAGCGGTGGTGGTGAAGGAGGAGGACTAGGAGATTTGGGTGGTGGAGGAGGATTGGGTGATCTTGAAGGATTAGGTGGTGGAGATTTAGGAGATTTAGGAAGTGGTGGAGGAGAAGATTTAGGAGATTTAGGCGGCTTAGAAGACCTCGGAACCTCCGATTTAGAAGGAGGTAGCAAACCAGACGAAGGACCAGAAGAATCCTTCGCTTAATTTAGGAGTATAACATGACAGACAAAAATAAGATTAAAAAGTTTCTTGGTGCATTAGCAAATGATGACTTCGTGGAAGCAAATAAGATTTTCCCAGAAGTTGTTCAAAGTACCATCAAAACTCTTATAAATAAAAGAAAACCGGATATCATAAATGATATCAATAAAAAGGCTTCTGAGTTAATTGCTGCAACAGTATTAACTGAACCCAGCGAAGGACAAACGAAGCAAGAAGGTGAATGATGGCATTAAAATTAATAGTAGAATCAAGATTCGATGAAAATCTTAAACTTGACTACTTAATTGAACAAGCTAAAGATACTGGTATTAGAAAATATATGATCGAAGGACCATTCGTTCAATGTAACGTGGCTAATAGAAATGGTCGTAACTATCCTAAAGATCTAATGGTTAAATCTGTTGAAGCTTATATTACAGATAGACTTGATCCAAAAAAAGGTATTAGATCATATGGCGAACTAGGCCATCCCGATGGTGTAGAAATAAACCCAGATAGAATTAGTCACTATACAACAAATTTAGAATGGCGTGGTAATGATTGTATGGGTAAAGCAGAAATTCTTGATACACCTAATGGTAGAATAGTTATGACAATACTTGAGAAAAATTTAAAATTGGCTACATCTACTAGGGGGTTAGGTTCTCTTAGCGAAAGAGCAGACCAAAATGGGTCTAAAATGGTAGATTCTTATGAAATGATTGCATCTGATATTGTAATTGACCCATCTGCACCACAAGGATTTGTTAATGGTATTTTAGAAAATAAAGAATATATTATTAAAGATGATTTTGGTACAAAACGTATAGTAGAATGTTTTCAAAGACTTGAAAATGACCTACAAATACTGCCAAAACATGATAGAGATGAACATTTCGCAACCGCACTTAAAAAATTCCTTAAAGGAATTTAATTTTTATTTTATAAATACAAATATAAAGATAAGGAGTCAGCAATGACAACTAAAATGTTAGACGCAATTTTTAAAAATGTCGATTCAAAGCTTTTAACAGAAGATGTTAAGAAAGAAGTTGAAACTCTTTTAACAGAAGCAATCGACGTAAAAGTTGACGCAAAGATTCAAGAACTAAAAGAATCTTATGATGCAAAGACAGTTGAATTGACTGAATCTTTTGCAAAGAAAGAACAAGAAATAAAAGAAAAGGCTGCGGCTGATGAAAGAGTTCTTATTGAAGAAGCAGAAAAGCACAAGAAAGAACTAGAACAGGCAGTTATAGAAGAAACTAAGTCTTATAAAGAAAGAACAGAAAAAGAATTAGCAGAAGAAGCAACCAAGTATCGTGAAGAAGTCGAATCTATGGTTCTTCAAGAAGCAAAAGAATTAAAGGCTCGTCAAGATGCTGCTCTTGTTGAAGAGGTTAAAAAATTCAGAGAAGAAATGATTGATAAAGTCTCCGATTATATCGAAGCACAATTATCAGAATCAATTCCAACTGAACTGATGGAAGCGGCTGCGAAGCTAGAAGTCTACCAACCATTAGTTGAATCTATTCAGAATGCGTTTAGTGCAAACTATATTAAATTGGATGGTACTTCTTACAAGTTAATTAAAGAAGCCCGTGATGAAATCCAGAATCTCAAAGGTGAAATTCAGAACAAAGCTAAAGAGGAAATCAAACTCAAGAAGCAACTGAAGAATGTTGAAAGAAATATTAAAATTGAGAATCTGACTGAAGGTTTAACTGCAAAGCAAAAAGGCAGAGCGGTTAAATTGCTGGAAGGTGTAGAACTTGAAAGTCTAGATGCTAAGTTTGGTCAAATTCGTGATGTACTCATTGAAAGTGACAAACCAGCAGAAGTACCATCAGAAAAGAAGGTAGAAAAACTAGATGAATCTAAGAAAACTCCTGAACCTGTTAAGGATGAAATTGAAGCAGAAATTGTTAAGCATCAAGTAAAGAAAGTATTATCCGAAACACAAGTAAAGGAAGTTATCAACGAAAGCAAGACACCTACCCAACCAGAAGGGTCAAACCGAAACATGTCTAGTTGGAAAAATCGTCTAAATAGACAAATTACTCGCAATTAAATTCCATAATAACCCTCAATAGGAGAATCTAAAATGGATAAGAATGTTGAAAAACTCTTAGAAAAGTGGGATCCAATGATCAGCCACATCAAGAGTGAAAGAAAGCAAGTTATTACCGCAAAACTTCTAGAAAACGAAGAAAAGTGGTTTAACAAGCAGATGCTAACCGAATCAGGTGTCGCATCCGAAGCAGGCGCAGGCTGCCTAGACGGTACAATCAACCAAGCCGTTGATGGTACTCAAGGCGTCGCTAAGTATATGGGCATCGCAATGCCTCTAGTCGCCCGTGTATTTCCCGAATTAATTACTAACGATCTAGTTGGTGTTCAACCAATGTTCACTCCAGTAGGTCTAGCATATGCTCTACGCTATCGCTATACTTCTGGTACTGCAACTGGTGTTGAAGCAGGCTACAATACAGTTTACACTCAGTATTCTGGTTCACAAGACCTAACTGGTGCAACTGCTAATGCAGCTATTGCTCAATACGGCAACCAAAGCACAATCGGTGGTGGTCTAATTGCTGATATCACAGGCAACCTAACTCAAGGTGCTAATGGTTATCTACTAAGCGACGGTGAACGTCTAGATACCAATGGTAAGGTTTGTGGTGGTGAAACTGGTAATATCCGTGAGATGGGTCTAACCATCGAAAAGAAGGAAATTACTGCTCATACCCGTAAACTAAAGGCTCGTTGGACTCTTGAAGCTCAACAAGACCTAGCAAACATGCATAACGTAGACGTAGAAGAGGAACTAACTGACCTTCTAGCATACGAAATTGCTGCTGAAATTGACCTTGAAATCAAGAACCGTATTATAATTCGTGCAGTTCAAGGCGGAATCCTAACATGGGATTACGGCACAGTAGGCACAGCAAACGGATCAGCAGACGGTCGTTGGGAACAAGAAAAGTTCCGTACTCTATACACAGTAATGCTTAAGGCTTCAAACGAAATCGCAGTTGCTACCCGTCGTGGTGCTGGTAACTTCGTAATCGCAAGCCCAGGTGTTGTTGCTGCTCTAGAATCTCTAGACAACTTCCTAATCAGTCCTGTTGCAGCTTCACTAAATACTGAAGTATCTGGTGTTGCTAAGGTTGGTACTCTAGGTCGTTTCACAGTCTATCGTGACTCATTCGCAGCACAAGACTACGCAGTAGTAGGTTATAAGGGACCAAAGGATAATGACGCAGGTATTATCTACTCACCTTATATTCCTGTTATGTTCAGCCGCACTACACAGGTAGAAAGCTTCCAGCCCGTAATCGGCGTTATGACGCGATATGGCATATGTGATAACCTATTCGGTGCAGAAAATTATTATCGTTTCATCCAGATCGTCGGTCTAAGCAACTCAAGCCTAGCCGGTTCTCGCTGAAATAATTACCAATAGGTAATAATTATAAGAGAGGGTCTTAACGGACCCTCTCTTATTTGTTTTTATAAACAATTTTTAAACTAATATCAAGTGTTAACTTTTTGCTTGACTTTTAAATTTTTCGTATTATAATGGTTTTAGTAAAATAGAAAGGGCATTTTATGCCAAGAGCAAAACCATCTTTTAAAGATCATTTACAATATTTTAAAGATTTAAAGATTGATATTCCTGATGATTCTACTTATAATAGCAATACTAAAGTAGTAATTTATTGTAACCAAGGGCATACATATAAGTTAAGTGTAAATCAAATAGTAAATGCTGGTAAAGATCCTACTATATGTCCACATTGTACAAAAGAAAAACAAAATGAAGAAAAGGGTATACCAGAAGAGTTGATTAAAGCATTTGCTGATAAAAATAATTTAGATTATTTTCCAAAAAAACAATTTTATAATAAATGGGAAAATGATATTATAACCTTTAAATGTAAAAATGATAATTATGAATTTGAAATTAAATCATTGCGACATTGGGAATTGAATAATCAAAACTCAAAAATAGAATGTCCAGAATGTATAAAAAGAAGTAAAGGATTATTACCAAAAGATAAGTTTATAGAAACTATTAATACTATAGAATATAAATCTGATACTGTTGTGGATCTTTCTAAATATAACCCTGTTAATTTAGAATTATTACCAGAAGGAATAAAAAATTTAATAAAGTCTCAAAATAAATGGATATTAATAGAATATTTTAATACTAAGCACAAATGCAAATATGTATGTAAAGATTGTGGATATATCAAAGAATGTTATCCTACTACATTGTTTTATGGAAGAGGATTCGGATGTCCAAATTGTAAACATATAACAGATAAAACAAGAGTATATGGAAAATTAAAAAATATATTAGAAAATTCAAACATGATTCCAACTGATACAGGAAATGATATTTTTACACATACTGAGATTCCTATAAAATTAAAATGCAATGAATGTGGATATGATTTTGAACGCAGATGGTATCATTTAAATATGGTAGAATCAATTACTTGCCCATCATGTCATAAGTCTGTTAAAAGACTATCTCAAATGGAATTATTTAATTGGATACAAACTTTTTATGATGGAAAAATGATACCAGATTGTAGAGATTTTGGGTTTGAAATGGATATATACATTCCAGATAAAAAACTTGCAATAGAATACTGTGGATTAATATGGCATTCTACAAAATTTAAAGAATCGCCTTCTGCTCATCAAGAAAAATTGAAAAAGTGTAATGATTTGGGTATAAGATTATTAACTATTTTTGAAGATGAGTGGAAAGATAATAGGAGTATATGTGAAAGTAGAATTTTAAATTTATTTGGACATTCAAATAAAATATATGCAAGAAAATGTGAAATAAGATCAATTGTGTCGATAGATGCTTTAAAATTTTGTAAGGAAAATCATATTCAAGGACAAGGATCGTGTAATATTGCATATGGATTATATTATAATGAAGAATTAATTAGTGTAATGACATTTAGTAAACCATCTGTTGTTAAGAGTGCAGAGAATAAATATGATTGGGAATTAAATAGGTTTTGTTCTAAATTAAATACGACAGTAGTTGGGGGAGCAAATAAATTATTATCTGAATTTATTAGAAATAATAAAAATTGTATTTTAGTTACATTTTGTGATTTAAGATGGGGAACTGGTAATGTATATGAAAAAATGGGATTTATATATGAATATACAACAAGACCAAATTATTATTATTTTGGTAAATTGAGTAATTGGAAAAGAAAACATAGATATTCATATAATAAACAAAATTTGATGAAAATATTAAATTTACAAGAAACTGAATTGACAGAAACTCAATTAGCAGATGAATGTAAATTATATAAAATATATGATTGTGGTCATATGAAATTTAAATTAGAAATTAAATAAGTTTGGCATGGTTTTTACAATAGTATAGTTAACCTAGACATAGACATTAGATAAGACGCAAATCTAATGTCATTTTGATATAAAGGAGGTTAACTATGCGTTATTTTGACATGTTTGATTTATTTGATTATGTTTTTGATGCACCTAGAATTTCACGAAGAAGTTACTATCGTGATGTTGGAGCATTAAAGGAGGATGGAGTTACCACCTATTATGAAAATGGTCGAGTACATAGGTTAGATGGTCCTGCTGTTGTATATGATGATAAGAGAGAATCAGAATATTGGTTAAATGGTAAGAGGGTTACGAAGGAGGAACACGATAAACTTCGTTTAGATTTAGAAGATAAAAAGCAACATACTGTATATATTGATGGTGTTCCTAAAGTTATAAGTGGAAAAAAACTTCGTTTATTGAATGAAGTTTTAAACCAGTGACATTTATTAATAATTATTGACTATAGAAAAACGGGGAATTGTTCCCCGTTTTTTGTTATAAATATTTTTAAAAAATAATTTAAAAGTGTTATAATATATTTAATAATTTAAGGAGAATAAAAATGTTAAACATCGTAGATTTGGTTAATCTAGTAGTTCTTGCAAGAAAGGGTATGTCTGTTTTATCAGAAAATATCCAAGTAGAACAGGCTGATGCTGCATGGAAAGCTATTAAAAATGCAGAAGATATGATTAAGAAGTTTAAAGAAGAACAAGAAAAGGCACAAGCAAATACACAATCAACTCCAGTAAAAGAAACAAACGTAGAAACAGTAAATTTTAATGGATGATTTAAATGGTAGATAATAATGAATGGGGTACATATTTTAATGTAATGGATTTCATGTTAAATTTCAGAGCAATCTGGTTGCCTGGAAGTCCTACGATTAAAATAAATCCAGGCGAATCTATACAAGGACCAAAAAGATATTTAACTAATTATAGGTTCTTAAAAGAAGTACCTATGAATATGAGCAAAGTGTCTAGTATAACAGTAGATAATGATGGAAGTTATAGAGATGTTGGTATTGATAGTAATGAAATTATACAAATAAAAGATACAGATGTTGTAGAATTAATAAAAGAAGATAAAAATGAATTAACACAAGAACAATTAGACCAATTACCATTTAAACTAGATGAAAGTGTTAATTGGTTAAAATATAGTGTACAAGATACAGAAAATATTGCAACTATTTTAAATATAGATATTTCACATTTAGAAAAAGTAAAGGGTAATGGGCGTAGATGGGAAATTATTAAATTGATTAAAACCAAACTTCAAAAATAGTATAAATATGAGGTATGACAAAGAAATTATCAGAATTATTTGGTCAAGGAATTAATGTTTCTATTCCTACTTGTCAATTATTGACAGCAGATGATTTAGACACAGATTTAACATATGATATAAATGGTAATTTAGTATCCATGACAACAATTCATGGTACTAAATTATTTTCATATGATGTAAATGGTAATTTGGTTTCTATTAGCGGTGATGGATGCTATAAGTCTAAATCATTTATATATGATGGTAATGGAAATTTAATTGATGTAGAGGTACTATAATGGGTTATAGAGTATTAAGTAATGATTGTATAACGGAATATGCTGCTGCTGGTGCGAGTATTATACCTCCTTCATTGGAAGCGAATACTGGTGAGTTAATGTTGATGTTTGTGGGGTTGTCATACGTTAGCAACGCTTCTGCAACGATTTCTACACCATCAGGATGGGAAGTGCAATCAGGATTTCCTAAGACACAAACTGACTTGTGCGTATATATGTTTAAGCGTATTGCGACTGCTGATGGTGAATCTTTCCCCGAAATGACTGCATCGGAAACAAACCATAGATGGACAATTCAATGTTGGGTGTTTGAAGATCCTGACACGACTACAGATCCGTTCAGTATAGGAGACATTCAAGTAGCGCAAGGTGCTTCTGGTATAGATAATCCAGACATAACTTTAGTTAAAACAAGATCTTGGCATTTATCTTATATGGCAGTTGAAGATATACAACCAGGAGCAACTGCTTATATTAAACCAGCCAATTTCAAATCAGAATCCGTTGCATATCGTTCAACTGGTAGTACAGAAGGTACTGACCATTCATGTTGTGGTGGTGTTGATTTTCAATATGATGCAGCCTCAACAGTGATTGCTGGTATAGACTGGACTAACTCATCCTCAGACGATTGGATAGGTATATCAGTTGAAATATTAACAAATGATAATACTGCACCAGCTAAAATTGATTCTTCTCCATTAGAGCTAATACCTACTACTGATTATGCACAGGGATCTGATCTTACTTGGATTTCAGATATTTTGACAAGTAACGTACTACCAGATGGTTCAACTCCTACGACTTGGAACTTTGATGCATCTATAATTAGTACACCACTGACTTTTAATACTGGTACTAGTGTTGACGGTACACTTGAAACTATTTCGATTTCTGGACATGGACTTATAACTGGATCAACAATTCATTATAGTAAAAATGGTGGTAGTGCATCAATTGGTTTAACAGAAGGTGCGAGATATTATAGCAGAAAGATTGATGATAATACTATTTCATTGTGGACCGATAGAAGTGATTGTATTGCAAATACTACAACTACAAGAGCAAACTTATCTGGAAGCGGTAGCGAAATACATCATTTAAGACAGTATGCAATTTATGTTCCATCTCATGCGATGGATGAATCTATGGTGGTTAGGGTAGAGAATAACGGAAATACTTTACCAACTGGTTTAACTAATAATGAGTATTATTGGGTGAGACCTATCAATGCAGATTACATTCAGTTATGTGGTCCTCTGACAACAAACGTTGATGCTGCTGGAGATTTTTACTACAATGGGTATGATGCGTCAACAAACTCACTACCAAGAGCATTGACTGCCGGAACAGGAACTTGTGTCCTCCGTGAGTGTCGCATGGTCAATTCTATGCTTACGGATGCTGTTGCAAGAGCAAACTCTGGCACCTCCGGGAATTCAAACAAAGGTCCTGCTCCTGGGAATTACATTGGTGATCATGGAGAAAACCAAAACTGGTTAGGATATACTCGCACATTTACAACTCCGCGAGACATGTCAACGGAAGTCATTGCTTGGTTCGGGTATTTCTTGAGTGCCGTCCAAACTGATATTGCCCGTATCATTCTAATCGACTCAGATGGCGATAGAATGCAGTGGTTGATTGGTGATAAATCCGTTGGGCAAGCAACTACTGCGGCTACAAACAGTTTGAGGCAACTTCAACCAGGGTCTAGTTATGTTCAGTCCATTTCTGAGCGGGAAGTAGGAACGTTCAATGCTGCGTCAGTAAAGCACATTTTGTATATTGTGAGGGGAACGAACGCGAGGGCAACAAGACCAGGAAGCAACCCATTGAATGCCGGTGATCCCTATGTGATTTCTCGTGCAGAGATTTATGGTGGAATTGCTAATTATCCTCTTACATTAGACGATGCTGTAAATAAAATGATTTTCATTAGCGCGGACCTTTCATCCATTCCTTCAGATATACAATTTGTATTAAATGGGTCTTTACAGATTGGTGATGGAGCCAAAGCTACTTATTTTATAGATTCTGAAAAATCTATTGCTTTCCCTCCTCTAGCTAATGGTACTACCAAATTATATACTTACCGCGAGACGATCGGATTCGATGTTAATGCGGCATCTGGTGATATAGTTCAATTAAAGAATAGTCAAATTGGTGCATCGGCTCCATTTAGAGTTAGTTATACATTACCGATAAGCGGACAATTTAATTTTGATGGAAACACCTATGTTTTAGGAAATGTCGTATTAGATTCTGATATAATATATGATAGACAATTATTCGTAGGTGGTGATGGTATTACAGATAATAATGCTGAAATAATTAATAGTACATTTATTATTGGGAGTGATAGTGGTCCAGAAGTTGGTATAATACAATGGAATTCATTAACAGATATATCAGATTCGACATTTGAAATAGGAACCGAAGTTATTTCTGGTCATGCTATAAGTATAGATACATCAGGATCTTATACGTTTGATGGTTTATATTTTAATAATTTTGGTGTTAATGAATCATCAACTGCAGCAGTATATAATAAGAGTGGTGGTTTAGTAACTATTAATATTGCTGGTGGTGGAGATACACCAACATATAGAAATAGTGTAGGATCTACTACTACAATAGTTGCGGGTGCTACTGTAACATTAACAGGATTAATAGCAGGAAGTGAAGTTAGAGCATATTTGGGCACAGATCCATCTACAGCAACTCAAATAGATGGAGAAGAATCCTCTGGAACATCTTTTAGTTTTTCCCAATCGTATTCTGGAAGTGATGGATTTATAGTTATACATGCATTAGGATATGTAACACAAAGAATTTCAATAACATATACATCCACAGACGCAACAATTCCAATTCAGCAAATTGAAGATAGAGTTTATACAAATCCAACATAATTCTGATATAAATACATTTAGAACTATATTAGGAGATTACAATGGCATTATTAGTAGATCCAGATGATATTACATATGAAATATCAACTACTCCAAGTACAAGTGCAATGTTAACTATTTCTACATCTGGTAGAGATATTTATTTAACAGAAGTTGGAGCACTTGATACTGCCGGTGTAACTCTTCAATGTATATATTCTAAATTAAAAGAAATTTGGAAAGATGAGTCATCAGTAATTGCATATCCATTTCCAATGGAAGCAATTACCCCAGAACAGTTCGAATTTATTAACGATTGGGCACCAGCAAATGCGGCAACAAGAAAATTATTTAGAACTGCTGGATGGGCAGAGCGTGTTTCTGGTGTAATCGTTAGACAATATACTGGTATTATTTCACTAGGTTCATTAGGAGCAACAGACCAACCATATTTTAACCAATCTGGAACTGCTACAAACTTTACATATGAAGGTCCGGTTAACGAAGCAGTTCAGGTATACGCAGGACCATCTGATGGAAATTATGATTATAGAACAAGTCTGACATTATATGCTAGAGAACAAGGAAAAACTTACGCTTCATCTGCATTGACAGACATCGGTGTAACTTCATTAACATATCAAGCATATCGGTTTCCACTTACAAACGCAACAGATTTAAAAATTACTGCTACTGATAACACTATTGACACAACCACTCCGTATACAGGAATGAGTATAACTTATTATGCAACTCCACAATCAAGAACAATTGGTGCAAGCAGTTATAATTTTGGTATTATAATTGATGGTAATAATGGAACAGCAGAAGAAATATATGAATTTGTTCAAAGACAGTTACGAAAAGATAGTGATATAGATGCTGACGCTAGTACATTAATAGGCAAATTGGCTGCAGACTTATTAGTATTCGTTGGTGATACGTTAAAAACAAAATACGCAACAAATCCTGATGGTGGCGGAAATGGTGTATATATTGATAATTTTGATAGTAATGATACAAACAGATTGGTATTTACGGATAACACAAATGCAGAAAGAACATTCCCATTCGTCGCAGCAGGCACAATTACATTCAACACAAACTTACAAACAGATATGAGTGCAAAATATTGGATGTTCTTTACCGATACTTATGCAACATCTGGCGCAATAATTGTTAATGATAATGATGATGTTGCTATTACTGGAAATATTTCTGGACAATCGTCTATATCGTTTACATTTGATTATGATGGTAATAATCAAGGCGGAAGAACACCAGCAACCGATGCAGATGTAACTGTAGTTGCAATTGGCCTGGAAACTGCACAATATGTTTCATCTACTGCAACAATAACAAGAGCAACTGGACAAAATATTTCTCTTGTAGCCAGCTTAGAAAGAAACTATCTTGATCCAGCATAATGGGGTCTAAATGGCTACCATACAATTTAATGGCGTAACAAAATGTATTGGAATAGTTTTGGGTGTATCTGAGCTAGAAGCAACGATAGATATTCAAGATTTATACTCATTATGGAAAGAATGGGTATTGGAATCTGATAATGCGAAATATTTACCAGCATTTGATGGATTAGGAGGAAACCAAGTTTCTACTACAGAATATTTAGGTAGAACTTTTATTATAAAAAATGATTGGAAAATTTGTCCTATAGCAACAGAGGATGATACAAAAATAATTTTAAATGGTAATATTTTCCCTGAAGTTGCAGGGACTCCAATTATTTCTTATGCATATATGAATCCGTTATTAAACACACATGTAGAAAATAGATCATCATTATTACCATCATTATCAATAATAGAAACTGGAACAAGTGGATTAACTGCAACTGAATCGGCATTATTAGAAAAAATAGCTAAATTAGTAACATTAATTCCTGCCGCATTGTGAATTTTTTTGGTATTAGAATATATAAATAAGCATTAGATGCTTGTTATAGGAATATTATGGCAGTAAATAATAGCGTAATATATAAAGATCTAATATTATTATATCCATATCCTGGAGATGGTATTGGTGCAGTATTAAATGAAAATATTAGAAGAATTGCAGATTTTAATGAAAATGTAGGAATTATATTAGATAGTGGTGGATTTGTAAGTACATCTACTATAGAATCCTCTGGTGGTACACTAATTATAACAAAAAATGGTACAGATTGGAATATTGATATAACTCTTAATGGGCATACACATATAGCATCAAACATTACAGATTTTTCGGAATCTGTTGATGATAGAGTTGGATCTTTACTGGTTGCTGGGTCTAATATATCATTAAATTATGATGACGTATTAAATACATTAACAATTTCTGCTGCAATTAGTGGTGGAAGTACAGATCACAATACATTGGTAAATTTACAGGGTGGTCAGCCAAATGAATATTATCATTTAACATCATCTGAATATGCGGATTATATTGGTCAGACAGAAGTAGAAAATTTAACAGGTAATTTACAAACCCAAATTAATAATATAAATGTAAATGTTGAAGATATTTCTTCAAATTATCAAACAAAATTATTTTTTAATGTTAAAGATTATGGGGCATTGGGTAACAATTCATCTGATGATACGGCAGCAATACAATCTGCAATTGATGCTGCAAATATAAGTGGGGGAATAGTTTTTGTTCCGGAAGGTATTTATTTAATATCATCCCCATTAACAATTTATAGTAATATAGAAATAATGGGAACTGGTGCAGGATCATCAGAAATAAGAACAAATGTATATGGTATTGGTGCTACATGGAATGGTGGCGGAACCCAATATATGATTGATGGTGGGGTAGGAAATGATATATGGTATTTTATTTTAAGAGATATATCATTTAGAGGAGCAGGAATAGATGCAACTAATACAAGCGGATTTAGAGTTGATGCATCAAATAATGCACTAAATTTATTATTTGAAAACGTATTATTATATGATATTGCAGGTGATGGATATAGAATAACATTACCAGTTTCTTCTTGTTGGAAAAATTGTCGAACACAAGATGTTGGTGGAAACGCATGGAGAGTAAGTACTGCAGTTGGATGTTCATGGCTATCGTGTTATGCAAACGGCGCAATTTATTGTGGATATTTAATACAATCATCAACAAGTTGTTCATTTAATGCATGTTCTTGTGATAGTTGTTCATATGCATATAATTTTTCTGCATGCAATTCCATTTCAGTAATAGGATGTGGTTGTGAAACTGTAACATATAGAGCAGCATTAATGCCCGATACGCCAGGAATTGCATATAATATCGCATCATGTAATTCTATAACATTAGAAAATGTTTATTGTAGAGAATTTGTAAATCAAGGAACTGATGTAGATAATAGTAAACGATTTATAAACATTGATGCATCTACAAATATATTATTATCTGGTGCTAAATTTTGGTATACATCCGTTGGGCCAAATTATTCAGGGCAAATAACTACTAGAGAAGATTTATATGTATTATCAAATAATATACAAGATAATACTTGGTATAATGATGTAGTTCCTATTAGATATATAACAGATGTTGAAGTGGCAAATATATCAGGTAATTTACAATTACAGATTACTTCTAATGATAATGATATTTTAAATTTACAAACAGATGTTCTTGATATAAGTGGTCAAGTTATTGAAAATACTTTAGACATTTTAACAATCAATGAAGGAATGTCTGGTGCATATAGTTTAACCGGATTAGAATATGATAGATTACCAGAAATATTTTTTGATAATTCGACAATAACATTAACTGTTTCTGGTGATCATAATGTATGGTATCGTAGTACAAGATATTCCAGATCGACACAAACTGTTGTACTTCCTGATGTTACAGCAAAATATTTTATATATTATGATTCTCTTGGGATGTTACAACAATCTACTACTTCCTGGACTCTTTTGAATGAGGCTCCAGTAGCAACAGTATATTGGAATTCTTCGTTACAAGAGGGCAAGTTGTTTGATGAAAGACATACAACAACCTTTAATCAACTTGAACATAGATATCAGCATTTAACATTTGGTTCTAGATTGGAAGGTGGGGGAAACATTGATGGTTATACGTTAAATAGTGATACAGTTGGAGGAATTACTTATAGTATAGGAACTACAACATTTTGGGATGAAGATATAAGAGATGTTTCTACAGGATTTGCCTCTGCGGGTCCGTATTCAATATGGTATCGGACAGGAGTAGAAGAATGGATATGGTCTGATACAGAAACATTACCAATATTAAAATCTACAAATATTCAATATAACCAAAATGTAGGTGGTAATTACCAATTAACAGAATTATCTTCTGTATTACCTATATATGTTAATTATTATGTTGTTGCAACAAATCTATGTAATGGCGGAACTGTTATAATTCCTGGACAACAAGTTTATAATACATTGGGTGAAGCACAAGATGAAACATTTGGAGATTTAGATTTAGGAACATTATTAATAACAATATTTATTGAAAGTGTTGGATTATATAAGATTATTTTTGATATGAGAAATTTATATTCTACTGACAGTGGTAGAGCGAGAATTGTAGAAGTAGAAAATATTCAAGGTATTAATATAAAACAATATCAGGCAGTTGGAGTTTTTCATAACCAAACAATAGGAATTCAGGGTGGAACAACTAATGAATATTATCATTTATCATCTGCACAATATTCTGATTATATTGGGAAAACAGAAGTATCAACAATTTCAGGTAGTTTACAATCACAAATAAGTTCAAATGATAATGATATATCTTCTTTAAATTCAAAAGTAATAACAATCAGTGGTAATTTAAATAATTACACACTATTAACAACAACTGCAAGTTTGACAGGTAATTTACAGGACCAGATAACAAATATTTTTCCAATTGATTATGAGGATTTTGAAGAAGGAAAAGTATGGGATGGGTTTTACAATTATTTTCAGTTCTCCGGATTTGGGTGGAAAAAATTAGCAGACGTTGTAATAGGAACAGGATCTTATACAGGTGTAAAATTTGAAGTAGAAATAATTGATAGACCATGGGGTGCATCAGATAACTCTATGGCAGACAAAATAATGAAATTTTATTGCAGATGTACTCGTAGTGGTGCATCTCTTGATTCTATTAATGATGCCGAAGTATCTGGACCATATGCAGATTACTTCCGAGTTGAAAAGGTATCAACCGGAGTTTATGAGTTACAATTCCGTCATGTTGTTTCTGGCTATTTATCTCTAAGAGCAAGAACGATTTTTAAACCTAGTGTAACTACTAATGGATTGGGAACCGGGGGGAGTATTACATGGGTAAATGGTAGCACAACTGCTACGGAAACCGGAACAATATATACGGCAACAGCAGTACATACAATCGCACATGCTAATATTTTTTCTAATGGAATAATTGAGGCACAAGAGGGATTAACTACATCAGGAAATATATCTGCAAGCGGTAATATATATTCTGGTGGTATATTAGTACCTACTGTTAACACACTTAATAATTACACATTATTAACAACTACTGCTAATTTAACAGGTAGTTTACAATCACAAATTAGTTTAAATGATAATGATATATCTTCTTTAAACTCAAAAGTGACAACTATTTCGGGCAATTTAAATAATTACACACTATTAACAACTACTGCTAATTTAACAGGTAGTTTACAATCACAGATTAGTTCAAATGATAATGATATATCTTCTTTAAACTCAAAAGTGACAACTATTTCAGGTAGTTTAAACTCACATACATCAGCAACTACGTCAGTTCATGGAATATCAAATACAGCAAATTTAGTTACATCAGCAAGTACATTTGGAACAGATAATTTATTATTAAGATCAGATGGAACTGGTAGAGGGGCACAATCTACAGGAATTACAGTAGATGATTCAAATAATATAGTAGGCATAGTAGGATTGACCACAACAGGAAATATTACTGCTGGTGGAGTAGTAACAGATTTAGTAAGAAAGGTATATCAAACTAGTTCATATGATGCTTCTAACAATCAATATGTTCATATTGCAACATTGGGTGATTATACATCATTAGGACAATGGGACTCCGTACTAGTTAGAGGTAGTACCAGTATTGTAGGAGTTGCCGACCCATTTAATTTCTCTTGGACTAATAGAGGAGAAGTAAATAGTAAATTTTATGGTGTTGCAACTTCATTATTAAAAAATTATGTAAAATTTGAAGTATATAGACAGGTAGACAATTCTCATAAATTATATCTAGTAATAGTTGCTAATAATTTTACAAGTACAAATCTTGAAGTTCATAGAGGATTACAATCTGGAACAGCATTTGGAGATTTTACAATAACAACATCTACTCCCGCTGGTACAAAATGTTTAGACTCAAGTACAGCCGGTGTAACATTATATACTGATAAAATAAATGCACAGGATACAACATCTGCAACACTAGGAGGAGATGGTGCAATTGTTAGTAGTGGTGGAATTGCTTCTTCTAATAATTTAGTAGTTGGATTTGGTGATTCTGCTAAGAACAGTTGTGTAATATATTCTGATGCTGCTGGTGAAATAGTAATTGAAAGTATTGCCAATACAGGATTCGCAAAAGGAAATATTCATTTAGCAAAATATAATGGTGAAGTATATGCGGGAAATTCTGTAGTAGTTGGTAATAGTACACTAGGGCATTTGTTTGTAAAAGGAGCATATGATTCTGCAGTTGCAAGTGGTGCTGGCGTCTCAATAGAATATGGTGCTGGTGTAGGATATCTAACGTCATATGACTATACTGGTTCATTATCAAAACCTTTAATTATTAGAGGTTCAACAATAACATTTAATGATCCAAGTGTTGGTGATTATGGTTATATTGATACCAATGGTTGGTATTCAAGAAAAGCATTAACAGGCGGAACTTCTACTGCTACTCCGTATGGATTACATTTAGGAAGTGATTTTGCAGATTCTGCAGGAGATGCCCACAAATGTAAATTGTATTTATTTGAAAATACATCGGCAGGAAATAAATATGGTTTTGGTGTTTCTGCATCACGATTAGAATATCATGCAGAAGATAGTGGTAATGCTGCATATCATACATTCTATGTTGGTGAAGCAAGTAAATTTGAAATATCACAATTATATGTTCAGTCAAGTGTAAATCTAGCATTATATAATGCGACCGATGATAGTCCTTCATTAGTATTACAAAACACTGCATCATATAAAGATTGGCATATTGATAATTATCAAGGCGTTTTACGTTTCATGCGTCATACAGGAGGGGGCGGTGCATATGAAGCGACTCATCTAGAAATCAATTCTGCTGGTGCATTAACTGCATATACACAAGCAAGAATACAATATGGAAATGGTGTTTCATTAATAGTCGGTTCGGATTCTGCAGCAGTAACATTAACAGATTCTACTGCAAAAGCAGGAAGAATAGCTTTACCACACTATTTAAATGCAGAAGAACCAGTTGGATTAATACATTCATTTAATAGTTTAAACTCATCTACCGTAAAAATTGGTGGTGGAAGTGCAATACTGAATTCTGTTACTAATGGTGCATTAGTTGCAGCATCAAACTACACAACAGTAACAGGAACAGATATATTATCATGGGATATTAATGGTGTTGCAATTACAGGAAAATTATCGCCAACAAGTGATATTGTATTATCTGCTGCTGCAAGTGCTACACACGAAATATATCGGTCAGTTGCAAATGGTGGTGTACGAATTGCTGGTGGTAGTTCAAGTTCAAATGGTGCTCAATTAGAATTATATGGTAGTTCCCATGGATCTGCTGCTGATTGGGCAGTCTTAGACTGTGGAGTATTCTATGTTCGTTCACAAAATGCAGGAATATACGCATCCAAATTAGATACTACTGGTTTAGTATTAGGAGCAAGTTCAAAATCTCTTGCTGGATCAAGATTATTCATCAAGCAGGCAGCAGATACCTTTGATTATGGATTATGTTTACAAAGAAATACTACTTTAGATACGTGGCAAATGACTATTGGATCTGATAACAATTTATATATCGGTTATGCTGATAATGCATCATCAGCAAATGCAGGTACAGATTTTGCAGCAAAACTGCAATTAACAACTGCTGGTATTGCATATTTTAGCGGAATAGTTCATGGTGCAAATACATCAATTGATAGTGCTGCAATAGAAATAAATGCATTAGGATCAGGAAATAGATATGCATATATTGACTTCCATGGAGATGATACATATACTGATTATGGATTAAGAATTATTAGAAATAATACCGGAGCTAATACAACTACTAACATTACTCATAGAGGTACAGGTAATTTCACCATTCAAGCAACTGATGCTGCAACAATAGATATATTAAGTAATGCGACAAAATTAGAAGTTGGTAATGGATTTATTACTAAAAATTCTAATATGTGGAGTAATTTAAATGCTGGTTATTTCTGGGGCGCAACTGCTGTATATACTGATGGAATATATTATCCTTCTTCTGGAGATTTTAGACTCCGTATTGGAAGTGATACAGTAGACATCCTCAAGGGTACTGCAACTTCTTTAACATTAGGATATGATACATTAGCTAATGGAACAGATGGTCCATTATATATTAATAGAGCAACTGGATCTGGATTATTAGCGTTTAAGACTGCCTCAAGTATGAGATGGCAAGTAGGAATGAATGGTGTGGCAGAAACAGGATCAAATGTTGGTTCGGAATTTGCACTATATGCTTATAATGATGCAGGTACTTACGTTGATAGACCTATTAATATTCTAAGAGCTGCAGGAGGTTTAATATCACTAGCCAGACCTACAGAAGTAACTAATACTCTATATGTTAATTTATTAAATGTAAAGAGACAAGATGCAGTTTCCGAAGGTGGAGAAATTACTCTAAATCGTTCAAGCGATAATACATCATATTGGGCTATGGACGTTTACGGTTCTACCGCACATCCTTCACTAAGATTCTATAACTCTTCATACGTTCTAGCAGAATTTACTGGAAATGGGTCAAGTGGTTCAATATATCTTAATGGTGCAGTCCCAGGTGGTCATGCTGCAAACAGAGTTGAAATAGGTGGTGGTGAGGTTTGGACAGATAAAATTATAGTATGTAATGCGACATTTGCAGAATCAACTACAAAGACCGGTGAAATATGTAGTGTTAATTATAATAACAATTCTACAACTCTTTTATATTTTAATGGTGACGCTACAAATAGTATTTTATATATTGGCGCATCTCCTGATGAAGTTAATAAATTTATTACAAAAGGATATCTGTTAGCTACTATTCCGATTTCAGGATCTTCAATTTCTACTGCATATTGTTTAGAGTGGACTACAACATCAGTTAAACATTATGTTCCTTTTGAGCATAAAGCTTATGAAATTGAAAATATAGGAACATTAGTAACAACAGGAACTATTAATGATTTTAATATATCAAGTATTTATACGGGAATACGTTATTCTGGGGGATCTACATTAGTATTTACAGGAATAGCAAATGGAGTTGAAGGAAGAAAATTATATCTTATCAATACGTCTTCTTATACATGGACTTTAAATCATGAGGATGCTGGATCTTCTGCTACTAATAGAATAGCCTGTAAATCCTCTACGAATCAAGTTCTTTCTGCAGGAGGGGGCGCAACATTAATTTATACAAATAATAGATGGAGAATAGTATCTATAAATTAATATTAATTTTTATTTTTAAAGCTTATGGTGTTTCTTCCTGGATACATATAAATACTTAATAAGGATATAATATGAAACCAAACAGAAAAAAAAGAGAATTAGCAAATTGGATACGAAGAAGATTGGGTCAACCAATTGTAGATGTATTGATTGATACTACACAATTGGATGATGCAATTGATTTTGCAGTTGATTTTTTTGGAACACATGCAGGGGGAATAGGAAACGAGGAATCTTTATTAATTATTTGTCCAGAACAAGTTAAGTATGATGCAACCGGAAAGCCATGTCATCCAAAACCAAAAAAAGGCCGTTGGCGCACTATCGTAGACCCATTAACATGTGCATCAACTGGAACGTCTGGAACTACAACTCCTCCAACTACATCAGATCCTACAACAGCATGTAGTCCATTAGATTGCACATCAATTACACCCGTAAATACTACAGAAGAATGTATTAGATATGGTGGAGAAGATAATGATCCAAATACTGGATATCAAGGAGATTTAAATGCACAATGTTTAGCATTTAATTTGGATCCTTGTTGTCCAACAGAAACAAATCCTGGGCCTGGATGGTGTGGTGACGGAATACCAGATCCACATTGTTTTACAGAAATTGGACAATATAATGCTAATGCTGATGGTCCATATTGGATAGAAGGAGATACGACACAATCTCCATATGTTACACAAGGAAGTTTTGTATTTAAAACCGTATATGATGTTCCAAAAGATATAATTTCAATCGTTTGTGGTCTTGAAAAGGGAAAGGGATTTGGGTATGGTGGGGTTGGTGGATTTTCAGATTCAGAAGAAGCATTATTTTCCCCAATGCATTTATTTTTAAATAACGGAGGTCTTGGATTAGGTTCTGGAGGAATGGCTGGTGGCGGGTTTATGGATCTTGTTTCGTTAGAATTGGGATTACAATATATAGAAATGTTTAGAACAATGTATACTGTAAAATTGCATGCACAATTATTAGAATTACAGCATAAAGTAAAAATATCTCCTGCTCCTACTTCTGCGGGATTAATTGGTTTGTTAGTTAATAGAAAAGTTCCAGATGAATATTTATATGAACATATATGGGTAAAAGAATATGCTGAAGCATTGTGTATGATTCAGATAGGAACAAATGCTAATAAATATTCTAATGCAAATTTTCCTGGTGGTGCATCAATAAATGCCGCATTTTATCTTGATGAAGGAAAATCAAAACGAGAAAAATTAGAAGAACAAATAACTAATGGAATGTATGCAGAACCACCAGGATTCTTCTGGGGATGATTAATGAATTTAAAATTGTTTTTATTAAATGAGAATATAAATCAAGAAAAAACAATTGATACTATTTTAAAAAAGTATCAATCTGTTAAGTTGAATTCTATTGGATGGTATGAAATATATACATGCCAAAAATCGGAAACTCCTGGAATATTTAATATTAAAAATTATACAAATAAATTAAAAAATGATTTTATAATAGATGATTATTTAAATGATGTATATTATTATTGTAATGATGCAACAAAGAAGTTACAAAAAATTGGATTATCTATAACTCCATTAAAATTTATTAAAATAATTATTATAGAGTTTGATGAATCTATTTTATCAAAATACAATATTAGTGTAAAATCTGAAGAGTATTATGCATTAACTGATATAGAATCTAATAGTATTTTAATAAATAAGTCTGAATTTAAAAATAATGAAAATATTACAGATTTAATAATTCATGAAACTTCTCATGTTATATGGGAATTATTATCATCTGATAAAAAAGAAATGTTTATAAATTGGTATAAAGAAAATGTGTTACGTAAATTATCAAAAGAAATTAAATTAGATAATAATGATATATTATCAATATGGGAAAGGTTTATACAATATAAAGGAAAAATAATTTTAGAAAATATTAAATTATTATCAAAAATAATAGAAGATGTATTAAAACAAAAATATGATGATATTACACAAATTGCTAAAATAAAATCAACTATTATAGAAAATTTCAAGCAAGAATTTAGAAAAAATAAAAATATATTTGAGGATAAAAACTTATTTATTAATAAATTAAAAAGAATACAAGGTTATAAGCCAGCAAATTTAGGAGAAATAAGTAATATAGAAAGTGCAAAATTAAGAACATTAGCATATGATAAAGGGTTGACACCAAGTGAATATGCTGCTACAAATTATGAAGAATTATGGTCGGAAACCATCAAATTTATGTCAAATAATGTTATATCAGAAGATCTAAGAAATATTATAGAAATTATTTTAAAATAGTTTAAATTATATTCCAATATATTTTTGTAGAAATATATGTTTTTAGTTATTCAAAATAGATAAATATAGGGTAACTAGAGGGATATAATGGCAGATTGTAATGATGAGTATTCAACATTAGGGTCTTGCTCAAATGAGCAACCACCATATAATATTTCAAATCCTGTAAATGATTGTACAGAATACACAACCATTGGATCAACTCCAGGCCCAACAATATCTGGAGAAATACCAGATGATCTATTATTACCAGATGGAAGAATATCAACACAATATACAGTATTAGGACAAACAATAACAGAAGTAGTAGATCCCCCGCCAGTTTGTGAAAACATTATTATAAATCAAGATGATACATGTATACCAGAAAATACAAATATTCCACAGTGTTCCGACGAATATGCAACATCTAGTACATGTACAAAAGATAATTTTATTGTATGTAGTCCAACTGCAAATACATGTTTAGAATATTCTACCGTTGGCACATGTGGACTTCCAAGCGTCAATGGTATTCCATATGATGTATTATTACCAGATGGTAGAATTCCTACTAAATATTCTGTTGATGGGGAATTATCTCTTTGTATTGCAAATGGTGAGGCAGTTACATGTCCATCTACAACATTTATTCATAATTCTTTGCCTGGATTGCAAGGAGGAACAACAAATCAGTATTATCACTTAACATTATCACAATATAATGATTATGCTGGAATATCATATGTTGTTGATGTAAGTGGTAGTTTACAAAATGCAATTGATGCCAACACAACATTAATTAATAATTTACAATCATCTATAACAATTATAGAAAATAAAATAGTAAATATTGAAACTGATGTAGATTCTATTAGTGCAAGTATAGATGATTTAACAACTATAACACTAGAATCGAGTGGTGGCACAGTATTAATAACACAAAATGGAAATATTTATAATTTAGAAGTAGATACTTCTGGTATTACAGCAGAAGGTATATCTGTCCATAATGATTTAATTGGTTTACAGGGAGGAATTTTAAATCAGTATTATCATTTATCGGAAAATCAATATGTTGATTATATTGGAAGAATAGAAGTAGAAAATATATCAGGATATTTAAATTCTGAAATAACAAACATTAATAATCAATTAATAATTATTAATTCAGAAATAACTAATATTTCAGGACAATACACTTTAATAAGTACAACAGAAAATATTAGTTCTAATTTACAATCACAAATAGATAATATTCCTATAATTAGCGTTTCTTCAAGCGGAGGAACAATATTAATATCACAAAATGGAAATAATTATAATTTAGAAGTTGATGTTTCTGGTATATCTGCGGAAAATGGAATAAGTATTCATAATGACTTAATTGGTTTACAAGGTGGAATAAGTGGAGAATATTATCACCTATCAGAAGCACAATACGTTGATTATATTGGAAGAACAGAAGTAGAAAATATAACAGCAAATATTACACAAGAAATTTCTGTATTACAAAATGTTGTTTATAATATATCAGGATCATCTTTACCAGAGGGAACATCAGAAGGATCTATATTATATTGGGATTCTTCTGAACAAGTATGGAAGGAAACAACAGATATAATATGGGATGGAAATTCCTTAAATTCTCCTGGATTAACATTACAGCCTATAAGCGCAAATCCTGATATAGGACAAAATACATTATGGTCGGAAACAAGTACAAATAAACTTAAATATGGTGATTCTAAAACAGTTTTTACAAATAGTATAATTGTACAAGATGGAACATTTACAGAACCAATTTCTTCTGAAGATGGTGATATTGTATTAGTTATTAATTCTAATGATTATATTGATAGAACAGAAGTAGAATCTATAAGTGCATCATTACAATCACAAATTGATTCGATTAGTGCCGCTTTAAATAATATATCAACAATTACTATTTCATCAAGCGGCGGAACAGTATTAATATCGCAAGATGGAAATAATTATAATTTAGAAGTAGATACATCTGGTATTACTGCAAGTGGAATATCAGTTCATAATGAGTTAACTGGTTTACAAGGTGGAATAAGTGGAGAATATTATCACTTATCAGAAGCACAATACGTTGATTATATTGGAAGAACAGAAGTAGAAAATATAACAGGAAACTTCAATAATTATACATTATTAACTACTACACAAGAAATTAGTTCAAATTTACAAACACAGATTAATAATATTGATGTTATTACGGTATCATCAAGTGGTGGAACCGTATTAATATCACAAACCGGAAACAATTATAATCTTGAAATTAGCACATCCAGTATTACTGCAACAGGAATTCATAATGACTTAATTGGTTTACAGGGTGGAATGAGTGGAGAATATTATCACTTATCAGAAGCACAATATGTTGATTATATTGGAAGAACAGAAGTAGAAACAGTTAGTGCATCATTACAAACACAGATTAGTAGTATAACAGGATTTTCTTCTGTTGATGGGATGCAATGGATAGTAATAACAGAAGATACATCAGCAGTTAAATCATATGGATATGTAATAGATGCATCAATAGGAAATATAACATTAACATTACCACCATCTCCAGAAGATGGAGATGAAATTGGTATTTCTACTATTGATATTTCAAATTATATTCTACTAAGTAGAAATGGAAAAAAGATTTTTGGATTAGAAGAAGACATAGAATTGGATAGAGTAGGAATTGGTTTTAGCATAGTTTATAGTGGTGATACTTATGGATGGACAATAACTACAGAAACGTCAACTATTTCTGCATCAAATACACAATTATCATTAGATATAAATGAAAATTCTACAGACGATGAATTGCCAACAGCAAAATCAGTTTATGATTTTGTAAAATCTGAAATTCCAATTTCTATGATTTTAAGAACAACATCACCATCTCTTGTTATGCCAGGAAAATGTTCTTTGTATATTCCTTCTGTTGATGATTGGATTATACATGATTGGACATTAGTAACAGATATTACTGGAAATGTACAAGTTGATATATTAGTAAAATCAGAAGATATTCCAACAAATAATTCATATAGTATTTGTGGAGGAAATACAATATCTATTACATCTGGACATTATAATTATTCTGAATATTTACCTGGATGGACGACTACTGTAACTAAAGGTGATGTATTTGAACTGGATATAATACAAAATACAAATGCAAAAATAATTAATTTAGTATTACATGGTTATAAAACATAAATATACATTGAGGTAAATATGTCAGGATTGGATGATCCACTTAAGTATAAAAGATTTTTTAATCAATTTGGCGGGGATTATAATAATTCTCGTGAAATTGAAACATATGACAATTTACAAGCAGAATATGCTGGTATATATGGTATACCAATTGAATATTATCCAATTGTAGTTGATGCATATGAAGAAGGATTGGATAGAGTGTATGGTGAAAATTCAAGACCAGTGTGGGATAAAAAATATCAAATAACAGGATTGATTGATGAATATAGTCAAGAATTATTGAAGTGGCAAGCAGCAGGACAAATGAATGTAGATGAAGTTACAATGTATATTCATAGATCTACTTTTGATAAATTGGTAGGATTTAGAAGCAGAAAAATACCAGTAACAGATCCAACAAGACGAGGAGGATATGGTCCAATTCCAAAAGATATGATTAGAACAAGTTACAATGGATTATTTTATGAAGTAGTTACTGGTGGTGTGCATTTTATGGATTCGTCTGCACAACAATTTGGTCATAAATTCTGGTATAAAGTTACTCTAAAATCAAGAGAGGTTTCCGATGCATATATTGGTGCTGGAGAGCAATATGGCGCGGTTCCTGATTTAACATTACAACAATTGATTGATTCTGGACAATTAGAATCAGATAAAGCATATACATGCAATCCACAAGCAGTTGTAGGAACACCACCAGTACAAACAGACCCAATTAGCGGATTACCAAATTGTTTACAAATTAATGATAATGCAACTCTAGGAGACCAAGAAGAAATAGAAACATTATCAGACCAAATAATTGATCCACAAACAAATGAAATAGTCCAAAGTCCTTCTGCATCAATGACTTACAGTAGTGAAGGAACGGTAATTTATGTTGCGACAGGACTTGAAGTTGTAGAAGGAAGTGATGATTGGAATATATTTATGCAAAATAATAAATATGGTCCTACTGGTAGAATAATCAGAAATAATAGAGATATATGGGGAGACTGGTGATCAAAATTTTAAAATCATGATATAATAAATATAAATACTTTCAGCAAATCAATTAAGGAGAATTATTATGGGTCGTTTTGAAGGTGCAGCTAAAGAACTTCATAAGAAACTAAAAGTTATTTTTGAAAGCAACCAATTTACAAACGAATTAAAAGAAGGCGAAGATGTAAATGAGTTTACATTTACAGGTGACGTGACCTATAATATTAAAGTTGAGAAGGACGAAGAACATACAGAATATTATGTAATGGACCAAGATGGTAATATTATAGAAATATTTACTGATGCAATGGTAGACCAAGACGGGAAAGTTCCTGCTGCTGTTCGTCAAGCAATTGTTACTCAGGCTGGTGGAGAAGTAGAATCAACTGACGATGATGAAACTGAAGAAGTTGAAGATGAAGATGACGTAGAAGATTCAATTCCTGACGGTGGTAGCGTAGAAACACCTACTCTTCCAGATGAATCTGCTCCTGCCGAAATTTCAGAAAAAATGCCAACCGAAGAACTTCCCGAAAGTGTTAAGAGAGGAAAGAAGTAATATTTAGGGAGGTATAGGTGAAAGCATATTTTTATCCAAAATCCATCTATACTTCTATAGTGGCATTTGCAGACCTTTTTAATAATATGACAACTAGAGTATATGATCATACAACAAATAAAATTGTTGGTGCTAAAAAAGTGCCTGTAAATTTAAATCCAAAAGAAAAAATTGCTTCTATATTAACAAAAACCACGGTAAATGATGTAGATCCACAGCAAGATAATTATTTACCTAGAATATCCGTTAATATGGCAGGAATGGTTTGGGATCCTGCAAGAATGAGAGGTAAGTTTGAAAAAAGATTATTGAATATAGAATATTCTGATAATGGCAGAACTAGATCTATGCAAAGAGATACACAACCTATGCCATGGAATCTTACGTTTGATGTTACTGTCTGGACAAAATATATGACAGATGCATTACAATTGTTTGAAAATATTGCAGTATGGTTCGGTCCAGAAAATCACGTTTCTTTTAAAGAAAGAAATTTTGGACTTGAACATAAAGCCAAAATAACATTAGATAACGTTACTCCTAATATAGTATTCGAATTGGGAGAACAAGAAAGAAGAGTAATTCAACATAATTATACATTTACTATGGAAACAGTTTTATATAAACCAATAGAATTAACCCCTGAAATTGCATGCGCTATTATAAAAGTCGCAAATGTTCCATGTGAGAAAATCCCATTTGAAGGCGGGGCAATTTATATTAATGATAATAATACACAAACTGTGGTAGATCCACAAATATCAGCGGCAATTAGAGATTTAGACGATTGTGAAGAATATAATTTGATGGTGAGATATTGGGAATCTGCCAATAATTCTATGTCTTCATCTACTTTAAACCCAACAGAACCTACATATGCACAATGTGTATTAAATCATTGTATTGATCCAGTTCCACCACAACCAGTATGGAATTCTGTAGATCAGCCAGATACATGTGGACCAAATAAACAACCTAGTAGAATAGTCAGAGGTATAGGAGATGGTCCAGATGGTCATGATACGATTTCAATGTATAGTCAAGAAATTGTTAATCAAAATAATATTTTAAGTATTGTAAGTTATAGAACAACAATTGATGATAATACAAATGAAATAATTGAAGAAAATGTTATAATACCTAATGATGAATTCCCATCCGGAAATGATTTTGATGGAGACGGTGTAGATGACTAGTAAAGGATTTAAATCTATTGCAGATATTTTAAATATTGATGGTTCTGATGGATCATTTGATGATGATGAAGCACGTAAAGCAAAAGAAAGACAAGAAGAACGTGATGCTGCTGCAAAACTATTAAGAGAGAAAATTAAAGATTTACAAAATTGTGGAGATGATGTAGAGTATAAAAAAAGAATGTTAAAAATCTTAGGAGCAGAAGGAATTGAAGTTTTATTGCATATGAAGCATGAAATAGAAGATAATCCTTCTGGAAGATCTGCCGAATGTTTTGCAACCGTTTTAACATCTATCACAAATACAATCAGCGAAATGGAAAAAATAGATAATAATGAACGTAAAAATGATGTTGATAATAAGAAATTGGCATTAACATCAAAGAATCCTGCATTAGTACAAGGAAGTAATAATGTTGTAATGGTAGGATCAACTGCTGATTTATTAAATATGATGCATGAAAGTGGTTTATTAAAAGATAAAAATATTAAAGAAGCAGAAGTTATTATCGAACCAGAGAAAAAAATTGAAAAAGAATAATAATGTCAATTCATATAAAAAGAACAAATTGGAATAAAGCTTTAGAGATTTATACAAAAAATAATTCTCAATATAGAGAAATTGGTGAAGGTTGGGTTAAAAAAAATGGAGTATGGTCTAGATTTTTTGGTGGACCTCCATCTCCTACTCAAATAGAATATGCGAGGTTTATACCAGGAAGAATTGATTCTAATTTACTAACTATTTCTGATGACCTATTAACAGTTGAAAAATACAGTACTTCTAATGAAGCGTCCGCGATGGCAGACGTTATGTGTAATAATGGAAAACGTTGGTTTGAGTTTAAGACATATTCAGATTCATTTAGTGCTGGAAATATATATGTAGGTATGATACTTGATTGGTTTTTAGTTCCGACGACAGCAGGAAACATAGCAACATCTATATCACTTAGGGTAATGAGTACGTATATCAATATATTAAGTGGGTCAACTTTGATCGGACAAACAGAAAGTAATTCATTTTATCCTGGAGATGTCGTTGGATTTGGTTATGATTTTTCAAATGGAAATATAATTGTTCATGTAAATGGTGTTGAAAAAGGGTCATTTACTGCAAACTTTAGTTATCAGACATCATATGGAGATATAGGAAATAGAAGAATTTTTGTAGGTTTTGGTCCAGCGGCTATTGCAAAAATATCTTTATTTAGTGATCGTCAGATAGGAGAATATGGCCCTCCTGATGAAAGTTGGCAAGGATGGACATCTCCATGGACTAATGTTCAGCAAGTAACAACTCCTTCAACATGGTTGAAAGGAGGAGAAGTTCCTGTTTCTATGTGGGCAAAAGCCAATGATAACGGAGAGTTTGATTCGATGAGAACGTTTGAGTTTTTACTTCGATGTAGTACAACTGCATGGGAAACATCTACTTTAAAATATATATTTAGTAAATCATATACAGACGGGGCTGGTCATTATTTTTCTACTATGGGATCTCAGACTAATGTAGTAGAAGCAAAAATAACAGGAAACGCTACACCAATAAATCGTCTTAGAACAATGAAACCATATGATGGATTTTGGCACAGATGGACTGTTGTTGGTTCGTGGGCAACAGGAAAATCAAAATTATATTGTGATGGTGTGCTTATGGCAGAAGCAGCCCTTGGGGGTACAGGTCCGGCTAATAATATACGGTTATTATACCTACTATCTGTAACAGGAAACGAAAATTATTATAATATCGGAGATGCAGAAATATCAGATGTTCGTATATGGAACACTGAACGAACTCAGGAAGAAATTACCAGTTCTATTAACTATAAATCTGTTACAGGATCAGAAACAGGATTAGTTGGATTATGGTTTTGTGACGAAGGTTCAGGGGTGGCTATAAACGATCAAACTTCATATGCTCACCAATTAACTGCATCAAATGCTGCAATTTGGCAATCATAAAGGAATATAATATGCCTATAAAATACGATGAAAATGGTGCAGTAAAACGCCCAAATAAAGAAATTAAATATACAAAAGAAATGATTGAGAAATATGCAAACTCTGCAAAATCAGTCATATATTTTGCAGAAAATTTCTATTATATTATACATCCAACTAAAGGAAAAATGAAAATTAAATTGTTCGATTATCAAAAACAAATGCTTGAAAATTTTCAAAATCACCAGCATAATGTGCTATGCTGTGGGAGACAACTCGGAAAATGTTTAAATAATCAACAACTTGTTGAAATTTTAAACACAGAAACCGGAGAAATTGAAAAAATTGAAATAGGAAATTTATTTAATTTGTTACTTTAATATGGGCTAGACATCTCGGAAAATAGGTTTATACATAGAATAGACAAGAAGGAAAAAGTTTAGAGAAGTGATATAATATTATTCTTGTTTAAAGGAGAATAATATGAAAACAGAATGTCCTATATGTAAAAATATATTTCCATTTTATATTTTAATAAATCATTTAGAAAAAGAACATAATATATTAAAAGATGAATTTGAAGAAAAATATTTACATAAAATTTTTAAATGTATTATATGCGGAAAAAGATTTGAAAAGGAATCGCAATTAAATAAACATACCAAAATAGTACATGGAAAAGAGGAAAGAGAAAAGAATAAAAAAATAAAAGAAGAACGGTATACTGTAGTTTGTCAAGTTGATGGAAAGAAATTTATTAATATAAAAGGATTAGCAACGCATTTAAAAAGTATTAAATATTCAAAAGAAGAGTATTGGTTAAAATATTTAAACATAGAAAATAAAACAGGTACGTGCAAACAATGTGGAAAGAAATTAAAATTTCGAACATTGACAAGTAATTATGCGGATTTTTGTTGTTTTTCTTGTTCTACTACATGGTTTGCAAAAAATACTGATAGAGTTGATAGAGCGATGAAAACTCTACAAAAAAAGAAAGACGAAGATCCGACATATTGTTTAAACCCATCGCAATTAGAATATTGGGTGAATAAAGGATATTCTATCGAAGACGCAAAGAAAATGCAAAAAGAAAGACAAACGACGTTTACACTAGAAAAATGTATAGAAAAATATGGGGAGAAAAAAGGAAAACAAAGATGGGCAGAAAGACAAGAAAAATGGCTTACTTCATTTGGAAGAATATATTATTCTCAAATATCACAAAAATTATTTTCTGATGTAGAAAAAGAAATAAAGATGTTATATCCAGAAAAAAATTTAAAATGCTTTTACGCAGAAAGCGAAGATGATAAAACAAAAAATAATGAAATTGTGATTCGAACAGAATTATCAGCATACAGATTAGATTTTTTTATACCAGAATTAAACTATGTTATAGAATTTGATGGTGAATATTGGCACGGAGAAGCAAGAGGAAATCAAGAAAGAGATATTATTAGAGAACTTGAAATAAAAGCTGCATATCCAGATTTTATTATTAGACATGTATTGGAAAAAGAATATAAACAAAATCCATTATTAATATTAAACAATATTATAAAAGAAATATCGTATTTAATAGAAACTGTTTATGAGGAGTATAGAAATAATTATAAAAATTAATATAAATATTATATAATATAAGTTATGGAACAACCAACAAGAAAATTTGAACTTATAAAAGAGTGTCCTTCCCGATACAAGATAAAAACTCCGCAGGGGTGGAAGGGGATAAAGAATGTAATGAAGACAGTACCATATACTGTATGGTACATAGAATTAGATAATGGTGATAGTTTAAAATGTGCAGACACTCATATAGTTTACACTGATTTACACACATCAATATATGTATGTGATGTTAAGGTTGGGCAGTTAATTGAGACAGATACAGGATATCATAAGTGTGTAAAGGTAGAGGATTTAGGCTATGAAGAGAACATGTATGATGTTGAAGTAGATTCTGATGAGCATGAATATTATTCAAACAATTTTATATCACACAATACAACGTGTTCTGCAATTTACATTTTATGGTATTCTATTTTTAATAAAGAAAAGAAGATTGCAATATTAGCAAACAAAGCAGCAGTTGCAAAGAAAATTTTAGAAGAAATAAAATATGCATATGAGAATTTACCAGAATATATCAAACCTGGAGCAGTCGAATATAATGCATATAATATAAAATTTGATACTGATACAGAAATAATGTGTTCTGCTACAACCCCTTCTGCATTAAGAGGTTATTCAATTTCTTTATTATTTATGGATGAGTTAGCGTTCGTAAATCCTCCTTCTTTAGCAGAAGAATTCTGGACATCAAACTGGCCTATTTTGAGTACTGGTGGATCATCAATTATTGTATCTACTCCAAAAGGTACTGCTAATTTATTTTACAAACTTTGGAAAGATGCAGTTGATGGAAAAAATACGTTAAAACCATTAATGGTTAAATGGAATGCCCATCCTGACAGAGACCAAAAATGGTATGAAGAAACTATTAGAAATATGGGTAAAGTATCTTTTCACCAAGAACACGATTGTTCATTTTTCGGATCATCATCAACGTTAATTGATGGTCAATTTATTTTAAATGGACTAAAACAGATAGATCCTATAGATCAGCCAGATCAATGGACAAAATATTGGGATAAACCAAAACATAATAGAAAATATGCTATATCTATAGATGTGTCACAAGGAGTTGGTTCTGACTATTCTGTTGCTAATGTGTTTGATATTACAGATTATCCAGAAGGTGCAGTAAAACAAGTATTTTGTTATCGGAGAAATGATATAAATGTTCCAATATTTACAAGTATTGTACACGAAATTGCTAAAGAATGGAATAACGCATATTTAATTATTGAAACAAATGCAAATTTGGGAGAAGAATTACAAAGAATTATGATGGAATCTAATGAATATGAGAATATATTTTATGATTATGAGAAAAATTCATATGGAGTATTTGCTAATAGGGGTAATAAACCTGCGGCATGTTCTTGGTTAAAAGAGTTAATTGAGAATAATAAAATTCAAGTGTATGATGGTCAACTTATTGAAGAATTTGGATATTTTGAGGAATTAAAAGAAGGGGTATTTAAAGCTAAGAATAATAAAGGTTGCCATGACGATTTAGTTGCTACGTGTTTATGGTTATCATATTTTTTAAAGTCCAAATATTTTGCAGATATTAAGGACTCTTGGGTATTTGATGAGTCTCCGTCCGAAGAAGTTAAGGATAAAGAAGCATATGAGGTTTGGAATAACTTTTTAACCAAAGATTATGAAGAAGTTGAGAATAATTGGTTAGATAAAGATATAAATGGCAAGAATAATAGAAATTCCAACTCTGTTTGGTGGTAATTAAATAATTTCGCAATTATTTAATGCCCTGTCGGTTATAAATAAATATGAATGATAACTATGCTTTGTAAGGGATAAGGAGTTTCCAATGCCTGACAATTTATCTCCAAATGTATCAATAAGAGAGAGAGATTTAACACAAATAGTACCAACAGTAACATCTTCTGTTGGTGGAATGGTAATGTATGCGGTTAAGGGTCCAGTAAATGTACCTATTGATCTAACATCAACAAAGGATTTAGAAGATATTTTAGGTAGACCAAATGAAGTTGGTTATACACATTGGTTTACCGCAGAAGCGTTCTTAAAAGCTTCAAATCAATTAAGAGTTGTTCGTGTAGAAGATAGTGCATTAGCGGTTGCTGGATTAACAGTTGGTCTTTCAGGATCAACAGTATTAACAGATACGACTACAAAAGCAACCGAATTGTTTCCTTTATCATATAATGATATAAAAGAACACGAAGCAAAAATAGATTATGATCTTCCTGCTGGTACTGGTGCTGGCGAATTAGATGAAGCAGCAAACAATTTATTTACTACTGACATCTATCATTTTTATGGTGTTGGTCCTGGTGATTATTATGAAGGAATTTCTGTTGTAGTCGTAAATTCTACAGATTTTGGATTACTTGTAGATTTAAAGGGAGAATTGGTAGAAGCATATACACAAACGGCAATTAATACAATTGCAGATAAATATTATAATGGTGATATGAGTGGATCTGATTATCTTCTAAACTCATTAATTAAGTATGATGTATTAACTCCTCCTGCCACTGGCGCAACTGATTGGGTAATAAATACAACACTTCTTGAAACAATTACAAACTTTGAAAATGGTCCATCAACTGCAGATGAAGCAATTTTGTTAGTATTTGATGAATTTGGTAGTAATGTAGAAAGCTATTTATTCTCTCATGATAAAGATAAGAGAGATGCAGTAGGAAACAAGATGTTTGGCCCTACACTTGTTAATGGAAATTCAAGATATATTTATTTCTTTATTGCAAATACTGAAACCGCTGCTAATGGTGTAACTTCTGTAAGTACTCGCAAGTCATATTTGGCTGGTGCAGATGATTTAACTGGAATTGCTATTGGCACAAGTTTAGCAGATTTAACTGGTGAAATGCAAACACAATTATATAAGCATTTCTCAAACCCAGAACAGTTTGAAGTTGATCTATTAATAGATGCAGATTATCCAGATATAATCAAGAGAACATTAGATGAGCTAGCTAGAAATATTCGTAAAGATTGTTTGGCTGTTCTAACTGTTCCATTAAATACAGTATTAAATACAAGTAATTATCGTGAAATTGCTGCACCATATACAGCAATGAAAAATTATGTTGCTAATACTTTAAATATTAATAGTTCTTATAGCACAATTTATGGTAACTGGCTAAAGATTTATGATAGATTTGCAGAAAAGGAACGCTGGATTCCTGCAAGTGGACTAGCAGCAGCAGTAATGGCATACACAGATTTCTCTGATGCGCAATGGTTTGCTCCTGCCGGTTTAAATCGTGGAATCTTATCAAATGTTATTGATGTTGCTGTAAATCCAAATAAGGGACAGAGAGATATTCTATATTACAATAGAATCAACCCTATTGTAGATTTTACTGGTGAAGGTATAGTAATTTGGGGGCAAAAGACTCTTCAAAGTGGTGCAAGCGCATTTGATAGAATCAATGTTCGTCGTTTATTCCTATATCTTGAAAAGAGTATTCGTAAAATGGCTAGATACTATCTATTTGAATTCAATGATGAATTCACTCGTAGTCGTTTCCGTGGAACAGTAAATCCGTTTATGTCCATAGTTCAGTCTCGTCGTGGTGTATATGACTTCCAAGTTGTATGTGACGCAACGAATAATCCACCTGAAGTAATTGATAGAAATGAATTTAATGCTGAAATATTGGTCAAGCCAACAAGAGTAGCAGAATTCATAACACTAACATTTACTGCAGTTGCAACTGGCGTAGAATTTAGTGAAGTTGTGCAACGTAGTTGATATAAGTATAAGGTAAATTAGGAGAAAAAAATGCCATTACCAAACTTTGATGGGTTTAATCTTTACAAGTTTAGAGAAACAGTAGGTGATCCTGGCCGTCCATATTTATTTTTAGTAAATGTTCCTCAAATTGGTACTGATACTGTTGTAACTGCAATGGCAAGATCAACAAATCTTCCTGGATACACTGTTGGTCAAGTAGCTATACCATTCCAAGGTGTTAATATAAAGATTGGTACTACACCAGAATATCAGGATTGGACAGTTAACTTTTTATGTGATGAAGCACACGAATTACGCAGACTATTTATGAACTGGCAAGCCATTGTATATGACGTTGGACTTGGATTAACTGGTCATTCAAATCAATATAAGTCAGATCAGGTAGGTGTAGCACAACTTGCTCGTACAGGAGCAATAATTGCTGCATATAATATGGTTGGTGCATGGCCAAAGAGTGTAGGTGATATTACAATAGGACATGATCAAAATAGTTCAATTGAACAATTTGATGTTACATTTGCATATGATTACTACATTTTAGACTCTAAGTTTGGTGAAAGCACAAATGCTGCTGCTATGATTCGTGGTTCTGCTCCTCAAATTAATCGTGGCAATTCAATAAATGGGTCATCTAATAACTTCACTCCACAGTGATATTTTTAAAATAATTTAAAATAGTTAAACTGGTTAGGATTATCCTAACCAGTTTTTTGTTAATATTTTTATATTTTTGATATAATATACTATATTACTTTTAGGGAGTACAATACACATGTCAAAGTCATTTAAAGATCTTCGTAAGCATATAGCAGTTTCTACTAACGAAGTACCAGATTTTTCTACAGAATTGCCTTATTTAAAGAAAAAAGCATCTTATAGAGCAATGAAAAACAAAGAATTAAAGAGTTTTTTAAAGGCAATAGAAAAGAAGGATGAATATTTAATAAATGATGCATTAGACAAGATATTAGAATATTGTGTAATATCAATTGATGGTAAACCATTTGATAATAATGAGTTATGTATACAAGATAGAACATATCTATTATTAAAAGTTAGACAGGCATCATTAGGTGATATAGCTAAATTTCCTCATATTTATAAAGAAGATGCCCAGCCGGTTGAAGTTACTGTTGATATTTCTGAGTTTCCGATAGTATATAAAGAGGAATCGGTAGAAGAAATAGTACAATTAAATGATGCAGTAAGAGTTACATTATCTCCAGTTACAAGAGCAACAGAAAAAGAATTAGAATCATGGATTAAAAAGAATGGTAGTAAAGAGTCTATGATAGATCGTAGATATTGTGCATATGCTGCATTAATTTCAAATGTAGAAATGTTATCGGATGATAATAAAGAGTGGGAACATGTTACTTTATCATTTGAAGAAAGGGTAAAGGTTGTTGAAGAGATGTGTGGTCCTACCGATATTGAAAATTTTAACAAAATAACAGAAAAACTTGATTTTGGTGTAAAACTTTACTTTAAATTCAAGCATGAAGATTATGAGAATGAAAAGGAGGAAATTAATCTTCTAAGTTTTTTTATAGCATAATGGGTGGAATGCACTATACACAAATAATAAATGATTGTATAGAACTTTCTATTTATTCTAGAGGCGCAATTTCGTATGAAGAAGCTATAAATATAGGTGCTGATGAAACTCCATATTTGATATATATATTTAAGAAACATTATGAAAATGAAGAGAAAAACCGACAGGAGTTAATCAAAGCCGGATTCGATTATGCAACTAAAGCATTTGATCAATTATTTAAACTTCTTGCAGCCCTTGGAAAAAATAGAAGGCAGAATTAATGGCTGAAATATCTCCAAATCAAGAATTTTTTAATAAATTAGTAGGTAAATCAGCAAATGTTGATGAGACATTATTACATAATGTTTCGTTGACCGTAGAAAAAATTAAAAATTTTTTAAAATTGTCATCCAAACAGTTATTAGATAAATCAACACAAGATAATTTTACAGATTTGGAAAAAATAATATTAGGAAAACAGAAAAATACTGGAATCTCTAAGATTTTAAAGAGTGGTAGAGAAAAATTAAAAGAAATTAAAAACATATTAACAAAGTCTAAATCTGATAAACCAACCGTAGATTCTATATTGTCTACTTTAGGATTATCTGAATCTTTAATGAATATTTTACACAGAAATATAAAAATAAAATCAGATAAAATTATAATTAAATTAAACAAAGTAATACCATCAGATCTTGATAAAGTTAAAAAAGAATATGCATTAGCAGAAAAAAAATATGGACCAAATATATTTAAATCAACGTTTGGAAAAATGTCAGATTGGTTTAAAGATTCTGCTAATGATATTAATCAAATATTAGATTATACGTCTACAAAGGTAATTTCTGTATTTAAATGGATGAAAGATGTCGTGATGAATCCATTAGATGCATTAGTTGATTTAGTAGGAGTAATGGCAGAAATAGGATTTGAAGCAGTACGAACAGTATTTACTGTACTCGCATGGCCAGTAAATAAGGCTATGAATTTTTTATGTAAAGCAATAAAGAAATTTTTATTTAATCCTCTAATATTTTTACCACTAACAATTGTATTGGGTATCTTTGGATTTCAAATATTTAAAATAGTATCACCATTTATATCAAAATTAATTGATTATGTATGGGATAAAATATCAGGATATGTTTTAAATTTCATTAATACGTTAATGGATTCTTGGTTAGCAAAATGGCTAGCAGAAAACACACAACCAGTATTAGATTTTGTAAAAAGTATATTTTCAAAAGAGACAGCAGAAAATATAAAAGAAATATTAAAAGAATGGTTTGGTATGGATATAGATGCATTTAATACAAAAGTTAGAAATGTTATAGATATTATAAAGAAAATAGATTTTAAAAATAATACATTATGGGATTTAACGTGGACAGCAATTGTAAAAGTAGCATATTCTGCACAACAAGGAATATGGTCATGGATAGTAGATAATGCTAAAAAAATGATGGAAAATATAGGAATAAATAAACTTATTCAAGATTTTACAAATCAAATTTATTCTTTAATATCTATATTTAAGTTGAGTTTAGAAACATTCATTGGTGAAACAGAAGATGTATTTTTACAATTAGAAAATGTTCCTTCTGAACTAATGGAATCATTTTTTGATGAAAAGTTTAATGAAACAGATGAAAAGCTTAAAGAAGAATTATCTTTAATGACACAAGATATGGAAAATTCCGCAAATGCAAGTATACGTTCAGCGGAAACACTGATAGAACAACAGGTAGAAGATAATGTATCTCCAGAAAGAAGAAATTTAGAAAAACGTATAAAAGGAAATGAAGCGTATTTAGAAATGAGTAGAAAACTTAAAGAAGAAAAAGGTACACCAACTGTAGAAACATTAGAGAGAATAGAATTAGAAAGTAAAAGTGCTGTTAGTATTCCTGGAATGTCTGTTGATATACCAGAAAATACAAAAACCAATATATTATTATCAGATAATACTCCAATGTCTATAGATTATGGAAAATTACCAGATATACCAGAATTACCAAAAACCGTTTTGGAATTGCAAGTCGTTGGGGCAGGAACAGAAGATATTGTAAAACATATCTATAGTACTGCACCACAATATAAAACGATGTTTGAATTAATAGAATATGGAGATACTTTATCAAAATTAGAAGCAGTTCCAGAAAGTCAAAGATCTCAAACCGCTATCGAAGATTATAAGAGAAGAATTGAACAATCTAATAGTTATTTAATATCATTAAATATTCCTGGAATAGAAGGTGTTAAATATGATGTATTTGATCCATCAATGATTTCGAAAACAAATGAAGGGTTTGTAGTAAATAATAATTGGTCAAAAGATAGAATATTTATGAGTTTGTTACAACATGAACTACGAAGTAAATCATCTCCTTCGCCCGATATTCCACAAGCAGAATGGGGCGGAATTATAACGTCACCATCGTTAGCAATAATTGGTGAAGGAATGGTATCAGAAGTAATAATACCATTAAATTCATTCGGAATTAATTTTATAACAGAGTCAATAAATGAAGTCATTAAACGAAATGAAATATCAAAACCATCACAAACAAAAGAAAAAAATGATCCTATAGTAAGAAGATATAAATCTTCTAAGGGGGGAATTGATAAAACCTTATATGATATGAAATTATTTTCAACATCGGTTATAGGAAATTAATAAATGGCTAATATAGGATCATTGTTTGATAAACTGATGTCTAAAAAACCAGATATGCCTATATCTGATCAAATAACTTCTCAAGTAGAGAATACATATAAATCTGTACAAGAATTTACAGAATTAGCATCTAAAGAAATAAATGAAAGATTATTAAAACTAATAAAGACATTTAATACTAAAAAAGAAGATACTAATATAGATTCAACAATAATAGGAACAAGTATTAGTGATATTCAAAAGATTTTAAACTCAAAAAATCTTGATGCTATTACTACTATTCTTAATAAAAAAGAAAAAGATAAACAAGATACATTAAAAATATTACAAGAAAAAACAAAAAATATACATAAAGTTATGATAACAGGAATAAAATCTATTGATAATAAATTAAATGATACATACTTTGTTGCAGAAAAGATTTCAAATAATGTTCAATGGGCATTTTCAAAAACTTTTAAATTTGTTAAGTCTTGTTTACCGTATATCACATCAAAAGACATATTTTCGTTGAAGCCAATTACTTCATTATTAATGAAACCAGCTACGTTTATAAAAAATATGTCAAAAACTTTAATAAAGACAATAGCATGGCCAATATATGCAATGGGAAAATATACTAAAAAACTTTTAATGTTAGGATGGAAAGCCATAAAAACTATATTTTTGACATTACCATACGGGGTATTAAAAACAGCAGTTAGTATTGCGGGTAAAGGTATAGATAAATTTATGGAATGGACTGGTGGTTTGTTTTTAAAGATATTTGATTTTCCATGGATATTTGTATTGGGAATACCATTTATTTTATTTGTTGTGCCTAAAGTTTTTGATGCAGTATGGGGATTTGTTAGTAAAAATGTAAAATATTTATGGAAATTTCTTGATAAGCATCTTCAAGTATCTAAAATATGGAATGAATGGATAATGCCAGGAATTGATAAATTTTGGACTTGGTTAACTGGAAAACCTTTTAATGCATGGTGGAAAGCACAATGGCCTACTATAAAAGGTTATATTAGAACATTTTTTGAATTTATTTTTGGAAAAGAATTGGTTTCTGATTTTATACAAACATCTTTTGAATTATGGGATTGGTTAAAACAAACATGGGAAGATATTAAATGGGTTTGGAATGCATCAAAAATAGTATTTGGATTTTTGTTTATTAGAAATGGACTACGTATAATACAATCAATAATTGTAAACGCATTTAGACTGGTAAAATTTGTAGTAAATATAGGGGTATTCATTGCAAAGCAAGTTGGAAAAATTATTTCTTTTGTTGCGAAAAAGACTGCAACATTTGGAAGATTTATTGCAAAACGTATTGCGGGGTTAATCGGTGTAATAAAAAGTACTATTTCAAAATTTATACCAAATTTTATAAAACGTGCAGTTGGATTCATGGGAAAATTATCAGGGTTTATATTTAAGAAATTATTTGGTAGTATTTTTGGAAAAATTGGAATGTTTTCAATTGCCAAAATTATTGGAAGAGGATTGTTAAAGTTTATACCATTTATTGGATTAGCATTAGATTTGTATGAAATCGGTAAAGCAATGTGGTATGCAGCAAAAGTAATAATTGCAAGAGCAGACGCAAGAGAAACAGCAGAAAAATGGGTTGACATGAATCAAAAATTTTTAGCATCAATGGAGACAGATGCAGAAATAAGTAGTCAACAGATGACCGAATATACTTCAATGGGTATGACTCCATTACAAGCAAAAAGTTTTGCAAAACGAAAGAATTTTTTGGATACATTAGCAAGAGCATCCGTATATTTAGGTAGTCAGTTTAATTCTATTGCCACATCTGCATTAAATGATCCACATGCAGAACAAACAGAAGTCGATTTAGGATTTTGGATAGAAAAACAAATGGCAAATTTATATAATCTTATATCTAATACAATGAAAACCGGATTTTCTACTTCACTTCCTAGTTTAAAAAATATATTATCATATGCAGAAAATATTATAAATCAAGTTAAATTGGATTGGGCATCAATGAAACAAAGTGCTGGCCAAAGAATAGATTCTGGCTGGTTTAGTAATAAAGATCTTGTTATAGGAGTAGATAGTAGTATACAAATGTTTAGTGAATTTATAAAGAGATATTCACAATATGTAAAAGAATTAGAAATTGAACGAAATGAAAAGGCGTTTTCTAAATTTATTCCTGGAATGCAAGTTGATGACCTTAAAGACATTGAAATATCGGGTAGAGCAGCAGATTTATATAAAGATTATCAATATGATGCATTAAGAGATCTTGACGATGTTTTAAAGCCAGAAGCAAAACAAAAATTATTAAAGGCTATACAATTATCTATACAAAATGGTCCTAGTGCAGAAAAATATATTATGGCCGCTATACAAAAATTTACATCAAATCGTACATACATAAATACAGTGTTTTCGGCAATACAAAGTGCAAGTAAATATTATATTGAAGCAAGTAGAAATTCTATATCAATTCCATCTAATTTTACAGATGAAGATCTACAAAGATTTGAGTTTGGTGGGGTTTTGGCAGCAACACCAAACAAGACTAAAGTAATAAAATTAAATACAGAAGGGAAAGAATATATAATTAAACAATTAGATGATATTAAGATCCCAGAAATAGAGGGAAAAGATCAAAAACAAAATATAACTATAATAGAGGAAGAAAATATTATGGTTGAATCATATGAATTATACGCAATGGATAAAATGAGCAAAGGAATTTTAGGAGTTTAAAATGCCAGATCAAAATATTGTTCAGGAAATGATGAATACTGCAAATGATATAACTATTGCAACAAATAATGAAGAAAGAGCAAAAGAGGAATTTGATCGTAGAAATGCGCAAATAACTACGACGCTCAACAATCATACAGAAAATAATGAAGATTTGGATGAAAATTTAACTGGAATTAATAATACAGCAGATATAGTTTCTGATATAGATCCTGCCGTAAGCGAATATGCATTAAAATATTCGGAACTTGTTGCATCCGGAAATCCTGCATCGTTTGCATTATCACAGACATTATTAGCAGATTTAAATGATAAGATTACTTCAGATGATTATACAGAATATGAAAAAGAATATTTACAGGAACTATCTACATATGTAGAAAATACTAGTATTAATCTTTCAAACAATCCAGATATAAACGAACAATATTCTTCATGGAACTCTGCTAAAATAACATATAGTACTGCGCAAACCGAAAAGGATTCTGAAATTTCTGCATTATTAGTATTAAGAGATCAAGATCCAGAAGCATTTGAAATTGCAAAAACAAAATTAGATACTGCATCAAGACAAGCATTAGATTCAGCATTAGATCGTAGAGATCCATTAAATGAAAGATCTACTGGAAATTTGGATGCAGATTCAATTGCATCTCAAAATAAATTTTTAGTATCTTCTTTGTCAGATCCATCTCAATCTCTTCCACCATTTTATTTACAATTTCCAACTATAAAAACTATAACAGATTTTCACTTACGAAATGGATTTTCCCCATATGGTCAGCAAAGTCCGTCTGATGTTGCAAGAGATGCTATACATGTAAATATATTTAAAGGCGAATTAGGAAATATGACAGAACAGATTATTCCAGGAACAACAATGAAAACCATGTCATTACAAAATGCATCCGAATCTGTCATGGGGTCATTTACAATATATCCAAATAATCCAGATTGGTTACAAATGTCACACAATCATACTTATTCGGATGAAAATCCTCTAGCATTTATAGCTAATCCAATGCTTCAATTTGTTAATACTACATCAAATTTATTGGGTGCTGTTAATAATCTTGCTGGCGGAAAAGATTATACTAAAGTAACTAGAAGATTTGATTTTATAGATCAATATCAAACCACAGAAAAAATACAATTAAATATACCATTTATTTTGTTTACAAAGGGTGATTTTATTAATGATATTTTTAATCCTATAATGTTTTTGACTGCATTATCATATCCACAAAGATTATCAGAAGATCCGTTGGCAGGACAAATAACAGATTCGACCAATTTAATATTGAATTCTTTAGGGGGAGAAGGTACATCAACAAGAAATGAAGATGAATTAACAACAACACAAAAAACAATTAAATCTGTTGGACAATTTGGAAGCGAAGGCGCAGATAAAGTTAATGATATAGTACAAAAATATGGAAATATGGGGGCATTTAGATATATTATTACACAAAGACCAGAATATTTGAGTATAAGACATGCATCTGGGTTATTTTTCTTTAAACTAGCAGTTATTACAAACTTTTCATATGCGTTTAAAGGTCCATGGATAAATTCTACAGGAGATATTCTGTCAGAACAAGGCGCATTTAATCCTAATACAGCATCAAAGGTTTTTAATTCATTTTTGTCTAATAGAAGAAGAGGAAAGATGCCTTATGCATTTCCGTCAATAGCAGAATGTACAATAGGTATAAAAGCAGTAGAACCTATGTTTAGAAATGACTGGTTAGAATTATTAAATGCGGGGGATGATTCGTCAGGAAAGGGTATTGTTCGGGTAAGTGAAACAAGAACAGGTACAGTAAATTCCGAAGGTAAAAAAATAACACCAATTAATTTAGAACAATCAATAGGATCTAGAAATACTAGAAGAGGATAATTATGGCTAAAATAAATAATACACCAATTACAAGTTTTATAAACTTTTTTAAAAACATAATATATGATGATTCTATAGAATCCAATTATTCGTTAGATATTTGGGACGCATATGTTATTTCTCCATTTTTTAAAAATGAAATATCATATTTTTTAACTCATATTGTTAAAACTGGAGATAATTGGGTTGCATTAGCAAATAAATATTATAAAAATGATAGATTGTGGTGGGTAATACCATTATTTAATGATACAGAAAATCCATTTTTAATTTTCGACAAAGACTTATATAATAATGAGACAAAAGAAATAAAAATATTAAAACCACAATATATAGAACAATTAATTATGATTGCTAGACAAGAAAAAATATTAAACGATAGATTATTAAAAGAAGGAAAAATTAATTAATGGATAATAATCAGCCAATAGGTTCAGTTGATATATCAGAATCATCAGTAATGATATACATTACTCCTGGACCATTGTTTGATAATTTTGATCCTAAAAAGAAATATGATAATGTAATATCAGAAGTCATTGCAATGGAAATACATTCATCTATAGAAAGTTTTTATAGATATGGATTTGTCGTTATTCCAGATAGAATTGGTATGAGAGAATCTTTATCATTAACAGGAAATGAAATAATAACAGTAAGATATTCTAATTCGGTCGCAACATCTTTAGTTCCTCCAAAATCTATTCATTTTAATATTTATGATATGGAAGAAGTTGCATTAAATAATGAGTATAAAGATAGATATACAAATAAAGCTATTAAATTACATCTTATAGAAGCACCATTCTTTTTAACATATAATATGAAAGTTTGGTCTAAAGTGTATGGAAAAGATTATGGAACAGCACAAGAAACACTTAAATTAAACAAAATATTTGAAAATCATTTAATAAATGATCTAAAAATAACAAATACAAACATAGTTAGCTTAGATTTAAATGATATGTCAACTGATATGTATTGGATAAATCCATCATGGAAATCACAAAAAATGTTTAGTTATTTATTGCAATTTGCAAGAGATACAAATAATAATGGTAATGTAAAGTTTTTTACAACATCTGATGTGTTTGAAGATAAAATTATTTTAAACCTTAAAAGTGTAAATCAAATGTTCGATGTTAAAAATTTATATCAATATACTATTGTAAACGTCGGACCTTTAGAACAATCTGGACTTGATGTAGGACAACGTGCTCCAAAATCATTAAACCATATTATTGATTTTAAGTTGAAATCTTATGATTTATTAAGTTTAACATCTGGATTACCAGGAGGATATATTTACAACAGAGATTATTTAAGTAATAAGAGATTTATTCAGTTGGATAATTATGCATCAACAAATAGAACAGAAAAGTATTTTTCAAATAATGCATTATGGCTGGAAGATATATCTGCATGGGATAATGCAGCATACACTATAGGAAGTATGCCTATTAATCTTGCTAAAGCATATTTAAATAATAAAATTATAGACCAAAAATATCAATTAAAATGTTTGGCAGATTGTTATTTAAATCATGAAAGAAACTGTGGAGATAAAGTAAATATAATATTCCCGCCAGCAGGAGGCGCAATAGATAATGCAAAATATATAGATGAACATATGTCAGGAGATTGGATAATCCAAGAGATGATAGACGTTATTACAAATAATAGAGGATATACTAATATAACATTTATTAAAGATTCATTTTATTATGATCATAGAATGCCAGGAGTAGAACCTATACAAAAGATAACTTTCAAGGAATAAAATATGGAAATGGAAATGTTTATTTTTAAAACAATGGAAATCGAAACAACTATATATTTTGTTTTAGATCTTGAATCATTTTTATTCCAAGATGATATAGAATCTGCAATATATAAATAATTATAATGATTAATAAAGTAATCAAAACTATTTTAAATGAAGGACTTATAACAATTCCAGAAGAAATATATTCCTGGATTAATAATAATATTGAAAAATTATACAAATTATTGAAAACTAAACCACTATCAGAAAAATTATTGTTTGATTCATTTAGTTTTATTAATCCATATTTTAAAAACCAAGATCCACAACCTATTGATATATGGATAATTAGAGATACAAAAAATGTAAAAGATGGTGAGGCATCTTTCTATGTTTCTACAGAAAAAGGAATGTTTATAAATTCCGAATATAATTTTGTTAATATTGATCAATTATACGATATATTGGTTCATGAATTTGTTCATGCAGTAGATCCAAAAAATAATAAAGATCAAGAATTAAGATTAAAATCTAATGATTATAAAGATATAATCAATGATAAACATAGATCCGCCATAGAAATAGATGCATATACAAAATCAATAATAACTACATTAAAACGGTTGCTTCCAAATAAAGAATTAGAAGAAAAATTAAAAGATTTTATTAAAAACGATCAAGAATTTCCTCTTTTACCCCAAGGATATCATGCCTACCAAAAATTTGTTGATAAAATCTCTATTGATAAAAAAATATTAACAAGATTTAAAGAGAAATTGGCTAAATTTCTATTTTAAGCTATTTGAAAGCTAAATAAATTCCATTTATGTTGTATATTCATAATACAATAATCTGTTGAATATATTTTAGACTCATTAAATTCTTTATTTGATCTATACTTATAAAGATCATCTACTATTTCTAATAAATTTTCATTTTCTAATGTTTTAACACATTCTTTTAATTGTTTCATATTTGTTTTATAATTTGCGTTAATTATTGAATAAAGAGAATTGAATGTTAATGGGCTGTTAAAATTTGATACAATTTCCAGCACAATACGTTTTAGGTTTGTGTCCATTTTAGTATTCCTCAGTTTTAATATTTTCATTTTTAATTAGTTAATCGGATAAAATCTTATATAACTTGTAGGGCATATAATCAATATGTTTCCCTCCTTTTGAGTGTAAATTATTTTAAATAACACTCTATAAACCATTTACATCAGTATTTAGAACGACATTTTATAATTTTTTGATAAAATATTTAATGGTATTTTTGGTATAAATATATCAATAGAGGACAATTAATGAGAGATAAAATAATAAAAATATTCGAATCATCTGTTATTACTAATCAGCCATTACTAAAAAAGACTGAATTAGATCAAAATCAATTTGTTCGTGTTTTAGTATCAAAACCAGGAGATATTAATATAATTTTAGCTAGAACCTCGTCATTAATCACTGGAGATACCCCAGAAAAGACTAAACAAATGCTTATTAATGAGATATTAGAAGTTTTAGAACGTTCCGAAGCATCAAGAATATTTGTTGGTCTAGGTCTCCAAGAATCATATCACGTTTATAAAGGGTTTCCTGTTAGAAAAGGAGAAAAGTTTTCAGATTTACCAGAACAAGGTTCCGAAATTCAATTAGATACTCCTGCATTATATCAGTCATGGACAGTAGATCCTACTAACGGTCGTCAAATTGCAACTATGTTCGATCCAGCAAAAGGCGATCCGGTTGGGGGTTTATTAGTAGATTCTCATATTGCTAATAAAAAAATAATATTTGATGTAAATGCAGTAATCAGAACATGTAAAAAGTATTATAAAATAATTGCAAATTATAACCTAAAAGCACCACAAGGAAAATCTATATCTAATAAAAATGTAGATTTCCTTGCAACGGAAACACAATATTATCACGATATATATGAATTACTAACTGATCCATCTATAGTAAGTGTAAAGGTCACAGATACATGGAAATGGAATGTTAGCGGGGGCAGAAAGGTTCCTCAATGGAAAACATCAGCAGATACTCAACAAAAACCACCAGTGACAGGGGATACACAATGACTGCGTTGCAAAAATTAAAAATGATGGAAGATGAAATTACATCAGTGGAAAAAAAGAGAAGAGAACTTAAAAAATCTATAAAAGATTTTATGGATGATGATACATATAAACTTTATATATCATTGGAACAAGATAATAAGAATAAAGCTAAAATAGCAATTCAGAATGCATTGAATGACCAAAATAAGGGATTAAAGAAAATAGTTATTTTACAATTACAACGATTGATTGCATCACAAAAATCATTAGAAAAAAGACAATCTGAATTAACCGAAAGTTTGACATATGATGAGTTAATAGGACTATTTCCATCTTTATTACCAATATATAATAAATTGAATGAACATTATCAAGCTAAATTTAATGAATGGCTAAATGAAAAGTTTAAAATTGCATTATTTGCAGTATCAAAAAGAATAATGACTGAATTAAATTTTATTGAAGAAAAGACACCAGAAGCAAAACAAGACGCAGTAGACGCAAGAGAAACTGTGGTTTCTGCTGCAAAAGAGGCAAATAAGCCTATTGATACATCAGAAAAAACTCCGGAACCTACACCAGAAACATCAGAAGTACCACCAGAAGATAAACCACAAAATATCATAGATGTTTTAAAAGGTTTGAAAACTAATATAGTAGATGCAAAATCATTTTTAATTGAAAAGGGGTTATTAGCTCAGAGGTCTGTAAAATTATTTTTTGATACGTTACCTAAAAAATTGCAACTTAAAGTTATTAATAATATTATAAAATTTTTAAAAGAATATTCCGTTAAAAAACAAAAACAAGTATCTGCTGTATCAGAAGCAAAGATAACACCAGAAGAACTAGGATTGCCTTCTGGAACTAGAATTGGATCAAAAGTATTATCAAGTCAAATTTTTAATATTTTAAAGACTATTTATTCCCAGGCAAAAGAAGAAGGAAATTTAGTAGAACCAACACCAGTAGAAGAACCAACACCAGTAGAAGAACCAACCTCAATAGAAGAACCAACCCCAATAGAAGAACCAACCCCAATAGAAGAACCAACACCAGTAGAAGAACCAACACCAGTAGAAGAACCAACACCAGTAGAAGAACCAACACCAGTAGAAGAACCAGAACCAGTACCAGTAGAAGAACCAAAAGGACCAAATATGCCGACAAATACTCCATCACAAAAACCTGATTTGATAGTATCTGGTGGCAAAAAAGCAAAAATTGCTATTAAAAAGAATCCTGATGGATCATATGTATTGCAATATTTAAATAAAGATGGTATTTCACAAACACCATTAAAATTAAATAACTTAGAAAAATTAAGTAGTAAAATTCAGCAATTAAAAGATGAATTGATGATTCCCGATTCAGAAATGCTAAAATATAATACATTTATTAATCCAAAAGCAGCATTAACCACAAGACCAGAATTATCACAAAGTGAAGATTCTTTAGATAACGAACCTATTGAAGAAGAATCAATAAAAAATACAATTTTAAAAATATTTGAAGATGATTTGGATGAAGCAGTAGATCCAGCAGTTGAAAAAGCAAGACGAGCAAAAGAAATAGAAACTAAAGAAACTAAAGAAGCACTAATTGCTAAACAAAAATCTCTTAATGCACAACAAGAATTAATTAAAAACAGATTAAAATAATAGGGGAAATATTATGGATCAGAAATTGGATGAAGTTAAAAAAGAAACTGTAATAGAACCAATTGTATCATTACCAATATCAAATCAACTTGAATTTCTGAGAATATTGCATCCGAATAAAGATGTTGTTAAAAAATATGCTGAACGGTTTGAAACATTAATGGATATATCACCAGAAGATAGAGATAATAATGAATTAAAAAGATTAACACATGCAATAAAAATATTATCAAAAAGCGTGGAAAAAGAATATGAAAAATATTCTAAAGAACAAAATGTAGATAAAGAAAAATCTAAAACTGAACATTTCAATAAATTAATATCAGAATTAAAATCACAAACTGATTCACAATATCAAGTAGCTAAAGAAAAAATAAATGCGTTAATAGAAAATCGTGGTAATGAAGAAGGAATAAAACAGAAAGCAAATGAACAGTTAGAAAAATTAGAAAAGTCTAAAAATGGATTTGATGAATTATATGTTAAAGAATTTTCAAATGAAGAAGAAAAACATAAAGAATTATCAAAAGTGTCACATGAAATTAATATGAATATTAATAATACAAATAAATTAATTAAATATGGAAAACTGTTAAGTGGTGAAGAACAAACAAGTAAAGTAGGTGATAATTGGATTAAAAATATAAAAAAGAGTAATAAACAAAAACCAGTACAAAAACAAAAATTATCAGGAATAGAAAAATTAGCAAGAAAAATTGCTGATATAAAAGAACCAGCATCTAATACAGATATAGAACCAGTATCAAATGAAATAAAAGAACCAGAATCACAAAAAGAAATAAGTTTAGATACATTATTAAATCAACTTAATTCTTTAACACCAGAAGAAATAGAAGGAAATGAATTAGATCCAGAAATGATTGATTATGCAAAGGCAAATCCATCAGAGGAATCCGTAAATGCTGCATTAGATGGAATGTCAGTTGAAGAATTTAATCAACAATATGCATTAAAAGAACAAAAAATAAAAATTAAAAATAATATTTTAAAAATATTTAATGATTAATTTGATCCTAAATGTTCTTTTCCATCTTTGTCAATCCATTTAAGTTTGTAACAATATCCAACATTAAACCATCCAAGTATTTCTATTTGATGTTCGTGAACTAATGAATGACAGTTCGAACATAATGGAATTAAGTTATCTGGTTTATTAGATCCACCTTGATTTCTTTCTTTTATATGATGTATTTCTATAAGGTTTCTAAATCTTTTATCTTTAGATTTTTTACAATTCTTAATACCACAAAAGTAGCATGACTCATGATCACACAATAACTTATATTTCATTTTTACATTATAACATTTTTTAATTGACTTTAAATTGTGCTCTTTTATAATCGTTTCAACAAAAGGAGACTTTCATGAAAGTTTTTATAATCGTTGGCGTATCTATTCTGATCCTATTAGGAGCAATGGGTGGATGCACTATTAGCTATTACAATACGGCAATTGATTTAGAATCACAGTTTAATGCGGTTCAGAAGGACAATCAAAACCAGTATGATAATATGACTAAAAAGATTATGCAATCTGCACAAGTTACGTCTGCACAAGCAGATATGATTCGTAATATCATAGTTGAGCATGCACAGGCACGTACTACCGGCGGTGGTGGATTAATGAAGATGGTTACAGAATCCATTCCCACTATACCAAGTGAAACTTGGTCAAATTTACAAAACATAATTGTTTCAAGTCGAGATAAATTTGCTTTAGCACAAACTAAATTAATTGACATTAAACGAGAACATGATGCGCTAAGACAGAGGTTTCCATCTTCAGTAATTTGTGGTGGCAGACCAGTATTGGATGCAGTAATAGTCACTAGCACTCGTACTCAACAAGCCTTTGAAACTGGTGTTGATGACGATATCAATCTAAACCTAACAAAATGACATATTTACTAATCCTCGTAGCATTATGGTCTGCATTAGCAGGAGTATTCTGGCTAAAACTGAATACTATTGTTTGGTGGGAATGGTTACTAGGTACTATCATTGGTATTCTAGTAACTGTAACTACTTGGTATATTATAAAAAATGGTCGTACCCATGACATAGAAATGTGGAGTGGTACAGTATCTTCTGCTATTTACATACCAGAATGGGTTTCGCACCATGAAAGGGCAGTATATAGAACAGTAATAAATTCAAAAGGAAATTCTAGTAGAGTATTCTCTCACTATGAAACATATTATGTAACACATTCACCAGAATATTCTGTAAATACTACATTAGGAACGTTTAATATTTCAAAAGATAAATTTTCATATCTTGTTGAAAAATTCGGAGGGAAAAAGTCTGTTTCTGGTCATAGACCATCATATCATTCTGGTGATAGGAATGACTATCATACAGTTAATAACAATAATTGGGAAGAACCATGTACCGATCTAAGATCGTTTGAAAATAAAATAAAGGCAGCACAGTCAACGTTTTCTTTTCCAGAAGTACCAAAGGACGTTCCTGTGTTTAAATGGCCAGAATTAGATGGGGTTAAACGTTCCGAAAGATTATTGGGTAGAGCAAGACAACAAATTAATATTCTAGAATTTGATAGAATGAATTCAAGATTAGGGCCATTTAAAAAGGTCAACGTAATTATCATAGGATTTCCAGAATCATCTTCGACCGATATCGCCACGCTACAAGAGGCAGCATGGATCGGTGGCAAGAAAAATGATTTGGTCCTTTGCTACGGAGGTAAGGAATCCTCAAAATGGTCATATGTCTTTGGATGGACAGATGAAATGCTAGTTAAACGAAATCTTGAAACAATACTATTGCAAAATCCAATCAATGATTCTATACTGCCTCTAATAGAAACAGAAATCCGCAAGAATTATAAATTAAAAGATTGGTCACAATTCGATTATATTTCTGTTCCTATGCCTTGGTGGTCTTATCTGTTAACTATTTTATTGTTATCAATCTCACAAGGTATATTTTATTACTTCGCCCATAATAATGACGTTTCAAAAGATAGTAAAAATAACGCACGAATAATATTCAAAGGATTTAACCATGTCTGACTGGAAAGAACAAAAAGCTAAAGCAGGCGATGATGCTTTATCAAAAGATTTCCCTGATTACGAAGTCGTAGAACATCGTATCGGAAATCAAACAAACGCAGAAGAAAATAATAATAAATTCTTTAGCCTAGAATTGCATAAATCCTCCACAGGAAAATGGAGAGTATATTCAAACTACGGTAGAGTATCGTCAGATGAATATACTGGCGCGGTAGGAATTTACGGACCATCAGATGAAACAGATATGAGAGCATTCTTTGAGTCTAAATTTAAATCAAAAGTTAGACCGTCTAAAGGGTATAAAGAAATAGAATTCGTTACTGCTAAAGTAGGATCGCCTAAAGCAAGACAAAAGAAAAATAAAATAAGTGACGAATTTATTCCAGAAACTAAAAAACAAAAATTGGTAGAAAATACTACTCTTCCTAAAATTGACCTACATCCAGATATAGCTAGATTAATTGAACAATGGTATAAAGAAACCTCATCAACTATTAAAAATAACTCTGCTGTTGAAATTACATCAGATGGTCTTACAACACCATTGGGTGTATTATCTTTTAAACAACTATCAATCGGTAGAGATATTCTAAAAGAAATTAACGATTCACTAACAAATAAAGATAAAATAAGAAAACTAACAGGAGATTTCTATTCAAATATTCCTGCAAAACTTGGAAGAAAAATATCAGATGATGATTTAATCTCCACAAAAGAAATTATAGAACAAAAACAAACACTAATAGATTTAATGGAAGATGCTCTAGAAGTTGGTGGTGCATCATTTACTTCTCCAACAATTCAGAAATTCATTGATCTAGGAATATCTATAGATTTTATCCCAAAAGCAGATCAAGAATGGGCAAGAGTACAAAAAAATATTATTAATACAAAAGGACATAATCACTACTCAACAACTACAAAAGTCAAACACGTGTTTAAAATAAAATTAAAAGATCAGTCAACATTTAATTCATGTCGTATTGTAAATCAACAAGAATTGTATCACGGCACAAGAAATTGTAATATTACTGGTATTTTAAAATCTGGTATGAAAATCGCTCCACCAGGAACACCTACAAATGGGTCGATGTTTGATGTTGGATCGTATTTTGGTTCACAATCAACAAAATCAATTAATTACTCTTTATACCCATTTCCCGGTATGGGAAATCCAAAAAACTGCTTCCTATTCCTTTTCCAAGTTAAACTAGGAAAACAAATGGAATTGTATGATGCATGTTACAATGCAAGAACCTTATGTAAACAAAAAGGATATGATTCTGTTTGGGGTAAAAAAGGAAGATCCTTGATCCATGACGAATATATCGTTTATGATACTGCACAAACTATGGCTACACATATAATTGAGTTGGAACGATGACATTAATATCATTTTTAGCATACTATATTAGTTCTGGGCTTTTTCTCGTCCTATTCTACTTCCTCATCCAACATAAAGGAATAGATAATTGGATAAAATCATCAATAGAAAAAGAAAAATCTAAAAAGTTTAAACTCGTTACAACATTAAAAAATACAAATGGAATTGATGAATATATAAAATCATTTGTTTTTGTTTCTATGATATTCCCTATTATACCACTTATTTTTATCGTAGGAGATTTGTCAGATTAAAAACTATTTGACTTTCAAAAACTCTCTATTATAATAGATTCAACAAAAAGGAAAACATTATGAACCTAACAGACCGCGTTGAACAAGCTATCGTCTCTTTCCTAGAAAAAGGAGACGCTTTTACACTCCTTGATATCTCAAATAGTGTAAAAAATGACGGCAATGGATTCGTTCGCCATCGTGATTGTAGAGAAGAAGCAATCTCTATTCTTCACCGTCTTGAAGATGATGAAGATGAAAATATCGCAGACTATATGTGTACATCAATAATGGTAACTACTCCAAGAGGTCAAGAATATGCAAGCCTTTATCATAGAGAAGATTTTGACCCAGATGACTATGTAAATAAATGCCAAGTAGCACTAAAACCCTCACAAATTCAAACTCAAACCATTAAACCAGTTACACCTGTACCATCTACTAATCCAACAAACCCATCGCCTATATTCAATACCTCAACATTTAAAACAAACGCCCATGTGTATAAACTACTAAAACCAATGCGAAAAGACGGATCTATAGAAATACCTAAGAGTCTACTAGTTGAATCTGGTCTACTTAATAAAGTGATAGATATAGTAAACCATCCAAATAGCATAAGTCTTGTACCAGGACAGAGTAGAATCGCAATATCAGGAATGAGAATTTCTAAGACATCACTAGCTAAATCAAATTTGGAATCTGACGACATAATTGAAGCAGCATCTTTCACCGATAAAATAGTTCTAGCATGAAAAAGTAGTTGACAAGTATAAATACAATGTTATAATAGTCTCATCATTTGAAAATTATATATTGTGGATGACATTCTTACTGCGGTGTAGAGAAACGGCCATCTCATTACCCTCATAAGGTAAAGAAAGCACCTAAGCGGTTCAACTCCCGCCACCGCATCTATGCACGAATGCCAGAAAGGTTTACATCTATCAGGAAGACGAGGCGCGTGGTTCAAATCCCGCTTCCCCCATTAACGGGGGGAATAGCTTAGTGGTTAGAGCGCGAAAAATAGACTTTTCAATTTTTGTCGTGCATTTTTATGGTCCCATCATATAACAGGCTAGTATACCAGATTTTCATTCTGGCAATCGTGGGTTCGACTCCCCGTGGGACTGCTATTTATGCCCCTGTAGCACAACTGGAAGTGCAAGTGTTTTCTACACACTAGGTTGCATGTTCAAATCATGCCAGGGGTGCTAACACGAATGCTGGAAAGTTTACATCTTCAAAAACTAAACTTTCTAAATTTTTGTCGTGTTTTTTGTCATCCACAAACCGAAAGACTCTCTTTTGGAGAGTCTTTTTTGTTATAAATAATTTAGAGGTATTAACTTATGAAAATATTATCATTAAATGGTGGAGGCTCACTTGGATATTGTACTGCAATATTTCTAAGAGAGTTAGAGAAGTACATAGGTGTTCCATTAATAGATTATTTTGATATGTTTGCTGGTGTATCAACAGGGTCATTGATTGCTGCTGCCTTAGCATCTGGTAAGACAGTAAATGAGATATGTTGGATGTATGAGAATGGTATTCCCAAGATTTTTAAATCACCAAAGTCATTAGTAATGCGTATATTTAAACCCAAGTTTAAAATAGATGGATTAAAGCAAGTAGTTACTGATATATTTGGAGATTCATTAATATCTGAGGCTAAAAAGAGGGTATTAGTTAGTGCAGTAAAGATTACAGGGGGTGACATTAAGCCGAAGTTTTGGAAGTCATGGGAAGACAGGGAATTATTTAGAAACGTTTTACTTGCAAGTTGTTCTGCTCCTACATATTTTGAGCCATACAATATTCATGAAGATTATTATATAGATGGTGGGATGGCGACTAATAATGTATCAATGTGTGCAGTAGCAGATGCAGTTAAAATGGGTGTATCTTTAAACTCAATAAAGGTTTTGAACATTGCGTGTTTATCGCGGTGGTCATATGAGTTTAAAAATGCTAAGGGTTTGCAGGGGTTAAAGGATTGGGCATCTGCTGCGCCGATGGTAGCGACCACATCATCTGAACCATTAGCAGTTTATCAATGTAGTCAGATATTAGGTGAGAACAAGTTTAAACTTATTCAATCGAAGATTGATTTAGACATAGATTCAGTAGATATAGATAGGTTAAAGGAGAGAGGATTTTGTTTATTTCCTCATTTACGAGAGACCAAGTTATTTTTAGAATCTATTTGACTTTTGATATTTTTGGTTTAGAATAGTTGAGAAAGGTATAATTTGTGAAAACAAAAAAAGAAGTTTTAGAAAAATATTTTGGGTTTAACTCATTTAGACCTGGGCAAGAAGAAGTAATTGATGAAGTTTTAAATCCCGATAATAAGGGGGTAGTATGTGTAATGCCTACAGGTGGTGGTAAAAGTTTATTATATCAAATACCATCAATATTATTAAAAGGTACATCAATAATTGTATCTCCGCTGATATCATTGATGAAAGATCAAATAGATGCATTACATAAAAATGGTATAGATGCAGCATTTTATAATTCTTCACAATCTAAAAAGGAACAAGAATCTATTATTAATTCTTTAAATTTGGGATTAGTAGATTTATTATATGTATCGCCAGAAAGATTTGCAGATCAATATTTTTTAGATATTTTAAAAGATATGGACATTGCTTTATTTGCAGTGGATGAGGCCCATTTAATATCTCAACAGGGGCATGATTTTAGACCATCTTATAGAAAATTAAAAAGAGCAATATTAGAATTAAATCCGAAGTCTGTAATTGCTGTTACTGCGACTGCGAAGAAAGCAGTACAAGATGACATTTGTATTCAATTAGGAATCCCATTAGCAAAAAGATTTATTAGAGGGTTCTTTAGAGATAATATATGTTTAGAATTTGTTGAATCGCATAAAGGATCAAGATTTTATGATATTGCGAATGAAGTAAAACATAGTGTAGAATATGGAATGAAAACTGGAATAATTTACACACAAACAAAAGATGATGCAGTAATGATTTCAGAAATATTACAGAAAGATTTTAAAATACCTTGTTTATATTATCATGCTGGTTTATCTGATGATAAAAGAAAAGAAATACAGGAAGAATGGATTATAAAAGGTGGAATAATTGCCGCTACTACTGCAATGGGAATGGGTATAGACAAAAAAGATGTAAGATTTGTATTTCATTGCGGTTTACCTGCATCAATAGAAGCATGGAGCCAAGAGTGGGGTCGTGCAGGTAGGGACGGTAATGAATCTGTTGCTAAAACATTTACAGACGTTGGCTCGGATAGTTTTTTACAAAAATTTTTAATTAATTTATCATTGCCACCTATTAGTGAGATTAAAAAGTTTTGGTATTGGTTATATAATGAGACAAAGCACGATTTGAATTTAAAAATGACACAAGAAAAAATGCAAGAAAAGTCAAAGTGTAAATTTGTAAGTGGTGCATTATCCGTATTAAAATATAATAACATGGTTGAGACTATAAAAAGAGGAGAATATAGAGTTAAAGAAAGATATTCTTCTATTAATGTTATTGATGAGTTAGTAGATTGGAAATCACATTTAGATAGAAGAAATTCCAAATTAGAAATGTTAAAACAAATGATTGATTTATCATGTAACAATAGTGACTGTAGGATGTTACAAATATTAGAATATTTTGGTGATACATCATATACAAAACCATGTGGTAGATGTGATGTTTGTCAAAAATCTATTTGACTTTTAAAATCTAACCTGTAAAATATAATTAAAGGAGTCATAAAAATGACAGATTTATCATTTCCAGCAGAGTTAATAGAAAAAGTAGAATCAGACAATAAAGATGAAAAACCATTAATTACGTTAAAAAATGTAAATATGGTAGAATTTATTAAAGAGATTTTAAAAGATGAATTGGTAGAAAAATTTCTTTCCAATACTGATGTATTAGATATGTTTGCACGAAGAATTGGTGTAGAAGGTCTGCTTCGTACTTATAATAAGGAAGAAGTATGTGATAAAATCACATGGGATTATATTAAAGAATATTTCTTAGATCATATTGAATCATCTGATATTCTTGATTATATAGGTTGGGAAACTGTATCTAATCATTTTAAGGATCATATTGATTCTGTAGAACCTAGTAAAGAAGATATAAATAATGGTGGATCTATATTGGAGAAACTGAATGCAAATAAGGGAAAAAATTAAACAAATATTAGAAGAAAATTATAAAAGTTTAGTAGGTACTTTTGGTGAAAAGCAAAATAAGGGGAAAATGTATCTTCGTAGAGAAGATGCAAAACGAAAGAGAAAAGAACGAGCAAAAGATAAATCTTCAAATAAAATAGTAGAAAATGAAGATTGTGTCGATCCAAAAGAAATAGTTAAACAACAACGCAGAAATCTCAAAGGGGGGTTAAGACTAACTCCTCTTGAGACGTTTGCTGCAAAATTAATCTATTATATAGAAACAAAAAAACAAAAACATATAATAGAAGCAATAGAATTAATGGAAGATTATCCAAAATTAGGAAAATATGTTAAAGAACAAAGTAAAAAAATACTTCCTAAATATGAATTCTGTGTTTATGCTGGTAGAGAACGTTTAGATGAAGAAATAGGTCAAATATCACAAAGATCCGATGGTGATTATCATAACTGGACACTTTCAAAAGAAAGTGTTAAATATGTATTTAATGAAAGTGAATCTCCATATACAATGGAGTGTAAAATAGTTCCAGATGATGTTATAATATACATTCCCGCGTTTACACAATTAATGGAAAATGTTATCCTTGAAGGATTGATAGAAGAACCATCAAAAAATGTAATCAGAGATGCAAAAAAACAAGAAGAAATTATCCTACCTGGAAAATATAATGAAGGATATATTATAGGAGTTAATTAGCAATGAGTATAGATAATATGCATAAAGCATTTGAAGGCTGGAAAGCTATTAAATCTGGTAAGCGTTCAGTAGAACCACCACAACCAAAAAATGATGTTGATGATCAAAAAATAACACCAGAATTAAAAAGAAAACTTTTAATGGAAGCACAAAAAGAAGCAGATAATGCAATTGAAGATCCTGCAAAACATTTAAGAAATGCTTATAAACAAAAAATTCAAGCAGAAAAAGCCTCAAAAACTGTTAAACTGGACCCACCAAAAACATTAATGCTATTGTGTGAAGTATCAGAAAAAGGTGGAAAAATCCTGTCAGTCGAAGAAGCAGGATTTAACGTATATAAAATAACATATATAATATAAGGATTTTAAATGGCACAAGAACGATTCGATAGTACATTTAGAGTAGGTGATGCGGTTACAATCATTGTAAAAGTAAAACCATATATTGATGTAAGTTTACCCCCATCAGCAAATGATTATCGTAGAGTATCATGTGTTAAAATAGCAATTTATGATCCTCAAGAAGAATTAGTAGAAGATACAAGAGAAAATCCAAGAGATATGTTACCTGTTCCAAATAGACCAGGATGGTATTATTATAGATATCAAACAACACCTGATATGGAACAAGGAGTATATACTGCAATTGCAACTGCATATTGTAAAATAGATACACAAGTATATCAAAATAGAAATGTACAAGAGTTTAGACTTGTAAATGATGGGATAGCCTGATGGCACTTTACGATAAAACTGATAATTATTCCAATTTATGTCCAGATGGTCCATCTGGTGAAACAAGAAGTGAAGTAAATCACGTTCTTGAAATAAATGAATCTCATTCAGATAACTTTTTATTAGTAATTCCACGATTACCAGTTGCGAGATATTTAAGTAGTTATTTTAGTGAAATAACTAATCCTAAATATTTTTTTGATACTCCTGCTACATCAGGAACATCTGGTACTTCCAGTACACCAGATATATCAACATGCTCATCTGCATCTGTTACACAAGATAAAATTAGAAGAGAAGAAAATCTGGATATTACAAATTTCAGATTATATATTTCTGGATGCACTATGCCAGATGTTACTATAAATCCAGTAACATTAGGTACACAATTTGCAGATATTAATAGAGCATCAAAAATACAATTTGGTGATTTAACGACAAATATGCAAATTAGCGAAAACTTTATAAATTATAATGTAATATTATTCTGGATGTATGCTCTCCATAACCCACAAGAATATAATAAACTATTCGGTAGACAAATGATCCAAACATTCTTTACGGAAATTCATCTAATAGTTACAAATAACCATAGAGAAAAAATAGCAGAATTTAAATTCATAGACGCATTTCCTTCAACTATGGGCGGTCCTCAATTCGATTATAAAAACGCAGATAAAATAAATACAGCAGTCACTTGGAAACATTCTGGTATGCAACCATGTGATAACTTTATTCTAAAATACGTTTGATTTTTATTTGTGAGGATATATAATAATACTATGACAGATAGATCAAATTGTAAATTCGCATTAATAAAAAATCTAGATTCTACTACTGTAGTAAATTCTGATGGATCTACTATTAAAAAAACAAAAAAAGTAATACAAAAAATTGACGAAAATGGCCAACCTATGTTTACTATCCAAGAAGTAACTGTAAAAAAAGGCTGTAAGTGTAAAGGTAATCAAACTACCGAAATAGTACAAAAAAAAGTCCCTGTTACAGAAGAAATATGGGTCGAAGAAGTCGTATCACATCAACAAGTGTCTGTAGAATCAGGACTTATAATGTGTAAACTATACGGAAAAGTAAAACGAACCTTCTGCGATAAATGCTCTACCTTCAAACCTAAACCATCTTAAAAAAAGTAGTTGACTTTTAATTTCGACCTGTTATAATTGATCCCAGACAAAAGAAAAACTTTTCGGAAACGAAAAGAACGAGTATAAATAAAACCTAGAGGGAACAAAAAATGACTTGCTTATCTCTGAATACAAAGTATAATAAGCAAAATATGGCACCAAAATATTGCCATATTACATCCCTCTCCGTCGATTCATTTAGTGATCGTATTGGAGGGATCCAGAGGTAAGTAGGAATACATAGAGATTCCGAAAGCCTCTGGGAAACCCCAGAGGCTTTTTTAATGGTCTTTTACAATTATATATCGTGGAATATAATAAAGGTTAAACCCCTCTTGGATAGGGTAAAATCTATCCAAGAGATTTTTTGGAAACGAGTTAGATATCGGTTCGCTAAAACGATTTGCTAAATCGTGTGTCGTTCAAAAAAGATCGGCATGGGAGTTCGACTCTCCCCGTTTCCGCTTATATGGAGAGTGATCTATACGGCGGTCTGTAGAACCGTTGCTTTTAATATGTATAGCGGCTAGCGATGGGTTCAACTCCTACACTCTCCAATTTTATGGGACAGCATGACCAAGGAAGGGCGAACTATTATGAATTACTTAATAGTTGTGTCGGGTTCGATCCCCGACTGTTCCAATATACGGAAGTGAGGCCGAAGTATCCGAGGGGCCGGTCTTTTAAACCGGACGATTAGTGAGTGAAAGACTCACCACTTCCACCATTTATAGCCCTGTAGTGTTAATGGGAGCACATTTGATTGTTACTCAAAAAGTGGGGGTCCGAATCCCTCTGGGGCTGTTACACAGGAATGAAGCAAAACTGGATTATGCACCAATTTCTTAAATTGGGGAAAGTGGGTTCGACTCCCACCATTCCTATTATATACACTTGCAGAGTTAGATAAAGTATAACTAAATATTACTTTTATCTTGATTCTTGGTGAGTGGGACTCTAAACTCCACTCTGTTAAGATCAAAGAAACCAGATTCTAACCAGTAGAATCCTTTTCGGTTCCTTTGTTCTCTACGCAATTCCCAAGGAATGTCCGGTAATTCTATTTCATGATTGAGTGCAGCATTAAGATCAGAATCAATCTCACTTCCACATTCTTTACATTTGTATAGTTTACTTTTTCTTTGTGACTTACGCACCATTCCGCAACATGAACATCTTTGACTACGATAAGTACAACTTTGCTCTTTGACATGGACCCCATGTAATTCGCAAGTTGATAGTAACTTATCTCTGATCAAAGTGTTCGTCCAATGAGACATTAACCTTGAAGTTTTTGACTTAAAGTTAATGTTCCAAACTTTCTCTAAATTTACTTGTTTTACTTCACTTAAATTTAATCTATTAATTGACCAATTAATAAAATTCTTTCTTTCTTGTTGTTTCTTTTGGAATCTCTTACTTCCTTTTTTACATTTACTCAAACTTAACATTATAGAATCAAGTGACTTACCATGAAGATTAGTTTTTGGTGGGACAATTCCATTTGAAAGAGTAACTACATCTTTCTTACCTTGGTCACAACCAACCACAATTCCATTTTGTTTCTTTTCTACTTTAGTTTCCCAACGAAAGTTTATCCAGTTTTCATTAAGTAAGAACGAATTCTTAAGTTCCCAATCTTTATATTTTTTATTATGTTTATGTAATTTTACTGGTAATTTTATAAACCCATAATCTTTACCAATGGACTTTAATCTTACGAAGTAATTAAATTCACCTTCTACCTTTTCAATGTCAACACATTTAGAACTTAATTCTGGATTGAGTTTACTTATATCTGGTTTTTGTGGTTTATTTTGTTCTATTTTCTTTTCTAATTGTGAATTTGGTGTTTTCTCCCACTGATACAATCTCTTTCTTTGCTTTTCAACCGAGGCACCTATAATCCCACAAAGTTGTGTAACAAGTGAACTTAATGCTCTTGCTGATAAGTTTGTCTTTATATCAAATGAGTTATAATCAATGAATTTTGGATGATCTAATTTATTCTCATTAACATTAAATTCATAATTTTTATTTTTAACTTCCCACTTGTATCCATTTTCCCATATTTGATCAAGAATCAAACCACTTACTCTACGATATTCACTAATAAACTCTTGAAGTTTATTCAACTTATTAGTATTACTGAATTTAAGAGTATGGTTAGTCGTTCTGATCATTTTATTTCTACTTTAACCTCTTTACAATTTTTTCCAATATACCTAAGATATTCACTAACAGAAACAAACCCAAATTTCTTGGCATTTTCTTCAATTAGTTTTTTATCTTCTTCATTAATTCTAATCATTATTTTTAAATCTTTCATTTGTCTCCCATTCGCTTATACGTTTATTTATATCAAGAAATTATGATTTTGAAAATTATTTTTCTCTTGACTTAATTTGAGATCATTATATAATAAAAAGTAACACTTAGTAAAGGATTATATGAAATGTTATTAGACGGTGGGAACGTCGGGAAATTTCCAAAATTTCTGTCTTTTAGTTGGTCCGATTCCAACCAAGTGTGCTTTTATACCTCCATAGTTTAAGCGGTTTAAAACATAATCCTGTCACGATTAAGATAGGGGTTCAAATCCCCTTGGGGGTGCTTATATATTTGTAGGTATTTTAAAAAATTTAGATTTTGTCATACCACGATTATCCATATCAATCACAAGAACATTTTTAATAGTATTCAATAAATCAGATACTCTTATAGGTTTGTATATAATAGCATCTGCACCAATACTTACAATTTTTTCGTATGGTATTTGTAATTCTGAAAGTGCCATTAGAATTACAGGAGTTTCATTTTGGGCCTGTCGAATACAGTCAATGAAATTTTCTGTTTGATTTTCTGGTAAAGTTGTATCCAAAAATATAATATCAAAATCTTTATGTTCGTCTAAAATATTTTTTAATGCTTTGTATGAATCTTCAACGATTGTTATTGTGCATGGAGAACAATATCTTTGAATTGTTTTTTCGACATATTTGCATAATACATCATTGTTATCAATTATTAAACAATTTAAGTTATTTTCGACAATTTTATGTCTTTCGGTTTTTTGATTATGATATTCTTTTGTATCTGTATTATCCATAAAGGTATTTATATTTTAAACCCTCATCGTCCAATTGGTTTAAGACATTTGATTGTCGATCAAAAAATACGGGTTCAAATCCCGTTGGGGGTGCTTTAATGCTTCCGTAGTATAAAGGATAGAACGATTGGCTACGGACCAGTAAATGCACGTTCGAATCGTGCCGGAAGCGATATTTTGCTGGATTCGTATAGTGGCAATACTGCTGTTTCGTACTCAGCAAACGGGTGTTCGATTCATCCATCCAGCATAATGGTGCTTTGTCAGAGTGGACGATTGAGATTGCTTGGAAAGCAGTTGGGCGGGGGCATATACCTCGTTCCGTGGGTTCGAATCCCACAGGCACCGCCAGTTTTTTCTTGATCTTGATTTTAAACTCGTTAAAATATAGTCAGGAGATTTGTTATGGGATATCTTAATGATAAATCAGTTTATTTATGTGGTGCTATGCAAATGACATCAGATGATGGAATTGGTTGGAGAGATTATATAACCCCTACTCTAAAAAAATATGGATTAAATATTTCAGACCCAACAAGAAAACAATGTCATAGCGCACAAGAAATAGGAGATAATAAAGAACTATTTAAATCATTAAGACTAAAACAGGATTTTAAACAACTTAAAAAAGTATTTATGCCTGTTGCAAGATGGGATCTACGATCTGTAGATAAAGCAGACTTCCTAATTGTAGCATATGATCCATGTATTCCTACTGTCGGGACAATTGATGAAATAGTTATAGCTAATATGCAACGTAAACCAATCCTAATGAAATATGATCCAAAGAAAATGGAACAATTTAGTTCTTGGATGGTTGTAAGAATTGAACCGGAACATATGTTTCCAACATGGAAAAAGATGTTTAAATATCTTGACTCAATAGATAAAGGAAATATAGATCCTGATTATTGGACATTATAATGGAAGCGCAATCAGATTGGCGACTGAACTTCTTTCGAAAAGAAGCGAGCGAAATATATTAGCCTTGGGGGTTCGACTCCCTCCGCTTCCGATATACGCTGGATTAGTAAAGTGGTATTACAATTGTTTTGTACTCAATAGGCGTGGGTTCGATTCCTGCATCCAGCATACAATATGGGCACGTAGTTTAACGGTATTAGAATTTTTCTCTGATAAAGAAAAGACGAAGGTCCGACTCCTTCCGTGCCTACCACTATAAATATTAATATGATTAATTACACGGTATATTTATTGAAAAACAAAATAAAAACAAAATATAGATGTAAACAAGTTTATATTGTCGCAAATAGTAAAAATGAATTGAGTTTAAAAATATATAAACTAATTAAAGATAGTAAAGATCTGTATTATGGAACAATATTCTTCGAATATCCATATTACTACGTAACAGATAAATATGGAAAATTATTAGTTAAAACAGAAACAAATATAGAACCAATGATTGTAAACTAATCCCTTGTGTAGCTCACCGGAAGAGCAGTTGGTTGAAGCCCAACGTGAAAGGAGTTCGACTCTCCTCCAAGGGACTTAATATAAATATATGTGTAGTAAAGGAATAATTATGAATGTCGCATTCGATTTTGATATGACTCTCATGTTTCCCGTTAATATAATAAATAGAGATGATCCAGAAATAGGATCTCCTAATATTGAATTTGTAAATAAATGTAAAAACCATATAAAAAATAAAGATACTGTATTTATTATAACTTCTAGAAAATTTTCAGATCTTAGTATAAAACAAATAAATAAATTTTTATCACATAATAATATCAATATTTCAAATACTAATATTTTCCACACAGATGGAAAAATGAGCAAAGCAGAATATAGTATAAAAAATAATCTTGATATTTCTATATTATATGATGACGATGGTTTAGAATTGGTAGAAGCAAAAAAATTAAATATTATTCCAATAAATTCATTTAATAACGACGCAAAAAACGCTTTTAATAAATTTTATGAAATTGAAGAATCTAAAAAGAAAATTAATAATTTTAAAACATTTTTTAATACTACAAAAGTTTAAAATGGAAGGTATTGCCTGTCGGGACAGGATGTTGTCTTGAAAACAAGAAGGGGCGGCACAACCGTCCCTACAGTTCAACTCTGTTGCCTTCCTCCAAAAAATTGTATTTGACTTTCAATTATCTCTATATATAATATAGATGTATTTGATAACTATATATTGCGGATATAATTCTGTACCCCCTAAGCTTAATTTTAGTAGAAATACTAAAATGCTAAAACCAGTCAGTAGAAATTCCTCTACGAATTTAAGTGCGGTCTCTAAACATGACGATGGCACAAATGGGGTTTATTGGCCTCATAAGGTGAGGCACCTTTCAGTGTGTGGCGAAACTTGGCATCGCGTTTGGTTTGGGTCCAAAAGATTGGAGGTTCAAATCCTCTCACACTGATAATAAACGCTGGTAGTATCTACTACTAGAGGGCAAGACCGTAAGCAGGTCGGAAACCAACGAAGTGCGGTCGGATTAAGTGCGGTGTGGGGGCAACTTAATCTTTCAATTTTTTGGGGAATGCTAGAATGTTTACATCTTTTTTGTCAAAAGAACCAATTAGACATTCTAATTTTTGTCTCCATTTTCCTGGCCATGTGGTGAAAAGGCTTATCACGTTTTCCTCATAAGAAAAAATTTCTGGTTCGATTCCAGATATGGCCATGTAGCGAATGCTAGTGAGGTTTACATCGAATGTTAATCGGCTGGTCGTAGGTTCGAATCCTACCAATAATAACGAAAGTTATTGTTGTAGCTCAGTTGGTAGAGCAGCAAAAAAATAGACTTCACAATTTTTGTCGCTACTTTTTTACGGGTGCGTAGACCAACTGGCAGAGTCTTATCGCTTAGAACGATAAAAGTGGGGGTTCGAATCCCTCCGCACCTATATGTCGGATGACATTATCCAAGTGGACTTGGAGGCTGTCTGCAAAATAGTCCGTTATTGGTTCGATTCCAACATCCGACTTTATATTGACTATTGACAACCATTAAAACTATGTTATAATATTATCATTGCAAAAAGGAGCAATTATTTATGATTCGTGTAGATAGAAAGCCTAATGAACCAATTGATAAACTTCTTCGTCGCTTCAAAAAGCGGTGCGAAAAAGAAGATCTTATCAAAGATATGAAAAAAATAGAATACTATGAATCCGATAGCGTTCGTAGACGTAGAGCAAAAAGAAAATTAGAAAAACGTCTAGAAAAAGAAAAAACAGAAGGAACAAGTCCAAAAGAAGACTTCACTTTTTGGGAATGAAAATTCCCAAACATATTCCCAAGTAGCTCAATGGTCGAGCAATCGGCTGTCGGTGGCAGCTTTTACTGGAAACAGTAATCGAAAATTCTCCAAATTAGGGGGACTCTTAACAGGTTATGCTGATGATTATCCCTAGCCAAGCATGAGTGTAAAAACTCAAGGCGTGTGTAGAGACTAGAAGGAGAACACCTTTAAACTGGTGATGGTATAGTCCAGACCACAAACTTACATTAGGTAGCGAAAGCTATAGTGGTATGTAACCGATAGGTTGTAGGTTCGAATCCTACCTTGGGAGCCAACGAGAAGTTTGATGGTTTTACTCAAAAACAAAAATCATCATTTATGCGAGATAGGTGTTTAAAGATACATATCTGGTTTCCACCCAGAAGTAGTTGGGGGCGTTACCCACATCTCGCTTTTAGCACAAATGCTATTGAGTTTACACCTGTTAAATGTAAAAACTCAGTTATTTTTGTTGTGCTATTTTCATGCCGCTATAGCTCAATTGGCAGAGCAATTATTTTGTAAATAATAGGTTCCAGATTCGAATTCTGGTGGTGGCATACTTACTGGCCTGTAGTTTAACTGGTTAAAACGTCAGACTTTGAATCTGAATAGTGGGTGTTCGACTCGCCCCAGGCCAATATAAATATAATCTTTACAAGGGATTATATGTTTACAAAATATATTTTATACTTATTAAGGTGGCAATTATCGACGCCGATATTAGCGATAGTTTTAGTTTTGTTGAGTTCGATATCTCCTATAATATCCACAATAATAGCCAATTTAATTGGTGGATTGATATTTTTTTGGATAGACCGGAAGATATTTTCAGTTAAGAAGGTATAAATATTAGTATGAATTTTAAAACATTTTACACTGAGTCAATAGAGAAGAAGATTAGTAATAAGGGTGATTTCCAAGTTAAGGGGAATCGCATGTTATTTCAGAGAGTTGGTCCAGTTAGTTCTCAATATCAGAGCAATACGAAAGCACCGGAGAGAAGGGGTATATGGGCTTTTCCATGGCCGGTGTTTGATTATTTTTTTGTATCTGGTAGTTTTTCTGATCCATCCAGGCGTATGCCTAAAAATACGTGGAATGTAAGAATTTCGTCTGAAATGGTAGAAAAACTAAAAGCAATTTTATTTGAAAAGGAAAAGCAATTAGGTATAATTCGGGGAAAGTTTATAAATTTTAAAGATCGTTATAAAGATTCAAGAGACAAGGAATTAAGTAAAGAGTATGATAATATTGAGTATGTTATAGAGACATTAAAGGATATTATAAAAGAACGGCATTCAAATGCGTATGATTTAGAGAGTTTTGGGATAGAAGTAGAAGAAAAAGAAGCACCTACTATTAAATTATCTAAAGAACAAATACGTGAATTAGAGCAGACCAAGAAAAAGCTTGATAGAAATTTAAAATCATTAAAAGACAAGATGGTAGATACTGATAGGATTCGGGTTGAGTTATTTAACAAGATGAATATGTCAAAAAATACAGACAATGAAGAGAAGGACAAGAATACATATCATAATTTTTTACGTTCATCTGGATATCACAAGATTTCAACTGATATACAGAATCTTGGGGATAAGATATCTGATATAGAAGATTTATTATCAGACAAGGAATCTGCTAATAAGAGAAATGTTCACACATTTTTTCATGGAGAAAAATTTAATAAGACTTCTCAATTTTGGTATAGTGGGGTTATATATGCTCATTTTGCACCAAAAGGAAGAGAAAATGAAATGATCAATAGTTGGTTTAAATATGATACCGTATCGGAATATTTAGAACAATTAAAGAAAAATTTATTTGTACACGAAAAGTTGGATGGTAAATTTTATAAATATGCTGTAAAGAATATTGGGCATGGTGATTATGGATTAGCATCAGATCATTTAGAAGTATTTTTACCAAATATAAAATAATTAAATATGGTACAATACAAAGATGAAAGACATATTTTCTCTTGTATGGATATGTTATATAGAAAATAATTTTGCTGGTATACAATTATATAGTGCATTATATTCATCATTTAAATTTGATGAAATGAGTTTAAATTTACCAAAGAACATATTAGAAAAGTGTTATAGTTTAACGGCATGTAGCCCAACAGGTAGAGGCAACTAGTTCAAACCTAGTAATGTGTGGGTTCGATTCCCTCCATGTCGATATATGCGGCTGTAGCGCAACAGGTAGGAGGCGTTTGCCTTAAGAGCAAAACAGTGTGGGTTCGAATCCCTCCAGCCGCATAATTACGGGGCCGTGGTGTAATGGGAACATATCTGATTTGCATTCAGGCGATAAGGGTTCGACTCCCTTCTGCTCCAGAGTTAATGTTTTATTACATTAACGATGTTCAACGTCTGATGACGTTGATTTGGCTTCTGGTCCCGTGAGCCGGTGAATCACGGGGCATTTTACGGGCGATTGACGCAATGGCTAGCGTGCTTTCCTTACAAGAAAGAAGTTACAGGTCCGAATCCTGTATCGCCTATTTTATGGTGGCTAAGGTGTTAATGGATTGCACGTTTGTATGTGAAACAAAAAGATCGGGTTCGATCCCCGATAGCCACCCCACTCAAAGCCATGTAGCATAATCGGTAATGCAAATCCCTCTGAAGGATTCTATTAGAGGTCCGAGTCCTCTCATGGCTATTTTAGAAAGGAACCACTTGCTATTAGAAACGGATCATAATCCAGAGTTTGATTTATTGAATCAAATTTCTCAACCATTATTATATTCCACATATATGTCATGGAGTGATGAGTTTGTAAATGCATATCAATGGTTATTTTCTGTATTAGGTACGTCTAATATTATTTGGTGTAATAGTCATTTATCTAAATCATGGGAAGTTCATAAGCAAGTATTTAAACGCTGGATATTAGATGTTCCAGAAGATTGTATATTAGCCAAAGTAGATACAAATATATGGCATTATATTTTAAATAATTGGCATTATTCAGAAGATTGTGATAAATGGTGGGATGACGCAGAAGAATTATATCCAACTGATGATAATTCTCAATATATGCACTATCAAAATAAAATAAAAGAATTTGAAAAAACTATTTCAAGAGAAATTGGATGGTTAAAAGTATTTGATCCGCCAAATGATCTTAAAAATGGTAGAATAGAATATATAATTCCTTCTCCAATTAAAAAAGAATGGTTAGTTGAAGTTGTGGATTTATGTGGGGTTAATCCTAATTAAGCAGTAATTTTATTTTTCTTTTAAAGGATTCTGTTACTGCTTCAGACTCTACATTGTCTTTAATATCTAACGCCAATTTATATAATAAGTGCAAATTTTCATCTGTAGAATCTTCTGTTAGTATAGAAAGATAATAACATATTTTTTCCCATTCGTGTTTTATATCAAAATATGAATGTTTTTTATCTTCTTGATAATCATATCTTTTGAATAATTCAATTAAAATATTAATAGCTTGTTGATTTTTATCAGATTCTATGAAACGTTTCAAAAATATTAATATTGATCTAGAATTATAAAACACTTCTTCTGGATCATCTTTATTATATTCTATTATTTTTTCATATATTCCTAGTGTCACCGAATCACTAGAAATTCCATAAGATAATGAACTTAGTGGTATATAATGATTGTGTTTCATCAATGTATATATTATTTTTAAAAAAGAATCTTTATACTTTTTATTTGGTACGCGGAATAAATCGACAAGATCTATAATTTCTATTTCTAATTCTGGGATTTTATCTAATAACACATCTATTGTTTTCCATAAATAATTTTGCAATGAATATTTTAATATTGTTGTAATATTTTGTTCTGACAAATAATCTTTTTGTAAACTATCTGAAGTCCATATATACAATTCGTCAGGTGTTAGAGATTCTATTAAATCTCCTACATAATTTTTATTTTTTTCTACTTGTTCAGATTTTATTTCTATTCTTTGTCTTATTTTGTCGTAGTATCTATTTTTAAATTTAGACTTATCTATAATATCCGATGGAATATCGAACATACCAGTTTCGATATATTTTTTAATTATTTCATCGTTATTTTTATACTCATTCCATTCATAATCTAAAATTTGGTGTCCTGTTTCTATATACAATAGTTTATCATCTAATGTTTTTAGTCTAGATATTGATGATGCATTTAATACATTTTTATAAAGGTTTTGTTCTTTTTCGTTGAAAGGTTTATATACAAATACGTCATCAAATATATTTTCTAATACAGGAAACTTATTAATAATTTCTTCTTTTGTTATTGGATGATCTTGGTTTGGTGTAGCATAATTTATTTGGTATTGGTTATTAGGATAAGCATGAATCACAATGATATTTTCTGGTGCATCAGATTGTGCTTCTTTTGTTTTAAAATAAACAAAATAAAATGTTGCTCCCCTACTACGATATCCATGATATAAGTTACTTTGGTCTATTCTAGATATACAGAATCCATATTTTCTTCCTTGTCCATAATTAATACATTTTTGTTTATTATCACCTAGAAATACTTTTATATTATTATCTTCGTATATTGGTTTATCATCAATATCTTTATCGTCAACATTTACTTTTGTTGCAGTACTATCTACTATATTTTCAAATTCTTGAAAGTTCATATTATCAATAGGTTTAGAAGATAATTTGCTATTTTTCATAAACTTATCATAATATGATTTAATAATATCTAATGAATTTCCTTCTAATGCGAATTCTACTAATTTAGGTAAATGTTTATTGTTTTTACCATGTGGATTGGTTTTATATGGTTCTGTTATTGATAAAAATTTATTAAATATTTCATCTGAAAATTTATTAGACTTAACTAATAAGGATTTTGCTCTATCTTCATTCTGACCTTCAAATAAGAAATCTTTAAACATATTTAACTCTGTACGTATTTATATTTTATTTGAAACGAATTTTCTTTTTGTTATAATAGTTGTATCGTTATTGGTTGAGGGAAATAGTTGAGATATCCAAAATTAGAGATAACAGAAGATTTAGTAAAACTTATTATTCAGGAACGAATTAAGAAGTTTTTAAAAAGTTCTGTTGATATCAAATACAAAAATTTTATATCCAAAATAGATATACTTCCGTGTATTAACAATAGACAGAAGACCTATTATGGGTTTGCATTTATTTTACCAGATAAGGTTCATTTTAGAAGAAAGTATAAATGTGTAAGTAAGAGAATAAAGACTTTTAAATTTGAGAATAAAAAATGTTTTGCAGTATTGGAGATTTGTTCTAAGACAATTAATAATGGTCCAATGTCTCCTATAAATGAATTAAGAGAAACAATATCACATGAATTAGCGCATATATTAGAAATGAAAGTAAATGGAGAAGATACCAGATCATCAGAAAACAATTATCATGGTATAGTTTGGCAGAGATTTGCTAAACAATTTGGGTGTAAGTATTTGCATTATAATGGATAACAAAAAAAGACTGGTGAGAAAACTCACCAGTCTTTAGCGATTAAGCTAATTAATTAGATTCAGGATGCTGAAACTAGTTTAGCCCAGAAATCGCGTTGTGGGATACGAATCTTAGCACCAGTTACAACTGATGTTGCTTCGATATAGTTACGTTCAACTGCTAAGGAATCTTCCTTTACAGTGATTGTAAATGTACCCCAATCTACACGTTGGCGCATATCAATTATAATATTACCAACTGTTGCGTCTGCGAATGCTAAGTCCGCTACGTTATAAGCCATAATGACCTCCTTGGCGCAATGCCGATGAAAAGCTTGAACCGCCTTTCATAATTTATTTATATTAATATTTTATATTTTTTATTTGAAAGTTTAAAAACATAGTGATATAATATAGAAAAGGAGACAATAAAATGCCTTATATTAAAGAAGAAGATCGTGAAAAGTTTTCTAGCTTAGAAAATACAGATGGTCCTTTAGTTAAAATAGGATCGCTATGTCAATCTGCAGGAGAATTGAATTATTGTTTTACAATTATTGCCCAAGCATATTTGAAGTCTAAAGGGTTAAACTATCAGCACATTAATGATATAGTTGGTGCATTAGAAGGAGCGAAGATGGAATTCTATAGACGTATAGCGGCAAAGTATGAAGATGAAAAAATAGAACTTAATGGTGACGTTTGTTTATTCAATGCTTATAGATTTTGAGGCATTATGGACATTATAAAAGAGATTTGGTCTAGTTTAGACAAATATGCAGACAAATATATTCCTATCGGATCTGAATCTGTTAGGTTAAATTCTCATACTCATAAGTTAGGATCTGAGGCAAAACCTCCGCAAGAAATAATAGAAAAATGTATTAGGACATTTGTAAAGTTTTGTCAGCAAGACGAAACATTTTGGAAAGGACAAACTACAATTGTACAAATACTAGATACATTACTTGGTTTTGCACGAACGTTTCCTCGTCAACAAGAGGGAACTAAAGCAATTATAGTTGACTTCATTAATTACATTGGTACAATGAATGGAGTAAATTATTCTTTACAAACGAGTGACATATATGACCGGATATCTAAAAAATAAAGTTGTTTATCTTTGTGGCCCATTAGGTGCCGTCGATGATGATGGTATAGGTTGGCGCAGAGAGATTACACCACATTTAGAATCGTTAGGTATAATTGTAGATGATCCTACGAAGAGTACTGCTAGCGGTATTGGAGAGGTTGCAGATGATAAGAAGAGATTTAGGAAATTGATTTTAAATGAAGATTTTGCCACATTAAAAGAACAATTTTGGCCAATAGTTAGAAAAGATTTACGAAGTGTTGATAAGAGTGATTTTTTGATTGTAAATTATGATGCGAAAGTTCCGACTGTTGGTACATATGATGAATGTACTAGAGCAAGTATTCAAAAGAAACCTATTTTATTAAAATATGATAAAACCCAACTAGACATGTTTAATCCATGGGTAGTTACATGGGTTAAGAAAAATGAATTTTTTTCTAGTTGGGAAGATCTGATAGACTATTTGAAGAATAAGATAGATAATGGCATATTCAGTTCATCGACCTGGACACTTTGAAAGGAATAGCAATGGAAACAACAACTAATAAAGTTTATTGTACATCAACAGAAATACATGAAATGTTAGATGTGTTATATCGTAAAATTAGGGATAAAGGAACACAATTTACAAAAGTTGTTGGCATTGCAAATGGTGGATTGAATATAAGTATTCCATTGGCTAAGATGTTAAATTTGCCACATGAGCAATTAAGAATTAGTTATTATGAAGGTGATTTTATATTTGAGATGCAGGATTATAATCACAATAAAGATGATACTATTTTATTAGTTGATGATTTAATAGATTCTGGTAAAACAGTAAATTATTTTAATAATAAGTTTAATATGTGTCAAGGAAAGAATTTATTTGTAGCATGTTTATTTTATAATGCATATAATGACAATTTTCAATATGCAAACTTTTATGCTTGTGAAAAACCAGATGCTTGGATTATATTTCCTTGGGAAATTTGAGTTGACAAATCATTTAGATCTGTTATAGTTCGTTCATGTTAAACCTTGGTTATTGTTGTATAAATCAGACTTTACGGAATAAAAAGATTCCTGTATATGGGTCTAGGTCTTTAAATAGAAAAAATTTTACACTCATGAAGGCTAGTCAACTGGCATTACAGAATGTTAAAGACATTTTAACTATTTTACATTGGAATGAGTCTAATAACATTCGCGTTTTTCGTATTGGATCTGAACCATTACCTAGATCAAATGATCCATTGGTAGGATATTCTATTGACCAATTGCCGGATAGTGTAGAGATTATAAAAATATTAAAATCTATTGGAAAATTTGCATACGATCATAAACATTTACTTTCTTTTCATCCTGGCCAATTCGTATGTATTGGTTCTTCTAACGAGTCGGTTAGACAAATGGGTATACTGGCATTAGAGAGAGAAAATGAAGTAGCAGACATAATATGTTCAGAGTATAAGTCTCATTTACCTATCAATATACATGTTGGCAGTTCATATGGTTTAGATTTTTTAAACACATCTAATAGATTTATTAATTCTTTCAATTCATTATCACCAACTTTAAAGTATCGCTTGACAGTTGAGAATGACGACAAAGTTAATGGTTGGTCTGTGCATAACTTATTTTACTATCTAAGTTTACGTATTGATATTCCTATTGTATTTGATGTTCATCATTGGAAGTTTTGTAATGATTATAAGTCTATTGATGACAATAAGATGTATAATGACTTTTTATTAGCATATTCTACATGGCATACAAATATGCAAGTGCATTATAGTGAATCTTCAAATATCAATAAGTTAATACCAAAACATTCAGAGTATTGTACATCATTAATGCCAAAGTGGTTAAATGAGTTTAACGATATTCATATTCATATTGAGGCTAAACAGAAAGAATTGGCTGTTTTACAATATAAAAAACTAATTGACTTTTGATTTTTAGAAGATATAATATTAAAACATTTGCTGGCATAAGCCAGATGAAAGGGGGCCTATCATGGCTAACAAGTCTATTTTCAAGTCGAACAAGACTCGTAATTCAGTAGTTGTAGAGGCAGCGGATTGTGTAAACAATGCTGGTGGTGTTGCTTACAAGCAAACTGACAAGCATGCTCTTGCACAATACTGTCTAACAGGTACTATTTCAAATACTTTCTATTCAAATGCTGAAGCACAATTGGATGAAATTTTAAAATTATCCAAGAAAGTACCAACAGAGTTTATTGCTAAATTAGCAGTTTATGCCCGTGAACATGGGTATATGAAGGATACTCCTGCTGTCCTTTGTGCAATTCTTGCAGTACGTGATGTAGAATTGTTAAAGAAAGTGTTTCCTCTTGTAATGGATAACGGTAAGATGGTACGCAACTTTGTTCAGATAATCCGTTCTGGCAAGGTTGGTCGTAAGTCTTTTGGTTCTTCATTGAAGAAAATGATTCAGAAGTGGATCACATCTCGTCATGAAAATCAATTATTCCGTGATAGTGTTGGCAATGATCCATCATTGTGTGACGTTATAAAGATGGTACGTCCTCGTCCAGCAGACAAGGTTCGTGAAAATCTTTACGCTTATATTACTGGACACCTATCATTTAGTATGAAGAACGATAAGTTAACCATTGCAAAGACTATTCCTTGTAAGGGTGAAGTAAAGACCGTAAAGGTTTCATCTAAGGATATTCCAAAGATAATTTGTGAATATGAGACATATAAGCTAACAAAGAATGGGGAAGTACCAGATGTTCCATTCCAAATGCTAACTGCATTGGATCTTGGAAAGAAAGAATGGACTTCTATTGCAGATAACGCAAAATGGACTATGACCCGAATGAATCTAAACACATTCAATCGTCATGGTGTATTTGAAGATCGAAAGATGATTGCGAAGATAGCGTCTCGCCTATCTTCTAAGGAAGAAATTCAAAAGGCAAAAATCTTTCCATATCAGTTATTTGCGGCATATATGAATACCGAAGATGTTCCACATGAAATAAAGGAAGCATTACAGGATGCAATGGAAATTGCTATTGATAATATTCCTTCTATTGACTGTCAGGTTTATATTGCTTGTGATACCAGTGGTAGCATGAGTAGTAACATTACTGGAAATCGCGGAAGTGCATCATCTAAGATTCGTTGTATTGATGTTGCTGCACTAATCAGTTCAGCAATATTGAGAAAGAATCCAAGTGCAAAGATATTACCATTCGATACAACCGTTCATAAGTGTAACTTTAATCCAAGAGATAGTGTAATGACAAATGCACGTACTCTTGCTAAGTTTGGTGGTGGAGGAACATCATGTGCAGCACCTATTGCTACTCTAAATGCATCAAATGCTAAGGGTGATCTAGTTATAATGATTTCTGACAACGAATCATGGGCATCTTTCAACAAACAGAATTATTATGGTGATTCGGGAACAGAAATGTCTAGTGCATGGAAGCAATTTAAACTTCGCAATCCAAATGCTAAGTTGATTTGTTTAGATCTTGTTCCAAATAACCATTCACAAGCGAAGAATTCAGAAGATGTCTTGAATATTGGTGGATTCTCTGATATTATATTTGATATATTTGCTTCCTTCATTAAGGGAGACCTATTTAATGAAGCATTTACAGCAGTCATCGAATCTGTATCTTTAGACTCCAAAAATGTTAGAAAGGCATTATCATCTGAAAAGATTGAAGTGGAAAAAGCAAAGAAGTGATGATAAATATACTCTCCATAATATAATGTTATGGAGAGTATTTTTAAGGGATAAAATGGATTTTAAATCTTATATTAGTAAACTACCAGAAATAAAATTGACAATTGCATTGGACATGGATGGTGTTCTTTGTGATTTTGCTGGAGCATTTCAAAAAATAGCAAAAACAAAATTAATGCCAAATGAATATGAAGACAAATATGGATCTGATGAATTTTGGGATATTGTTACAAAAGGAGAAAAAGAATTTTGGTCTAATATGGACTGGATGCCTGACGGTAAAGTGTTATGGAATTATGTTAAAAGATATAATCCAATAATAATTTCAGCACCATCAAAAATAAATGCTGAAAATTGTGTTGGTGGAAAAGTTCAATGGTTAAAAAAGAATATTCCACAACTAGATCCTTTAAACTATTCTTTAAGTTTTAAAGATACCAATGTAAGAGTCTATTTTAGTTCCGATAAATATCAATTTATAATGCAAAATAAAGATTTAAAATATTTGCGTGGCGAATATAAGACCAGATTGCGTAGAAAAGAGAATGTTGATGATTTATTTAATGCTATATCAAAACTTGAAAGATCATTTATTTTAATTGATGATACTGATAAAAAAATAGATATGTGGAATAAAGCTGGTGGTGTTGGTATTCTACATACATCAGCAAACGAAACCATCTCTCAATTACAATCATTAGGAATTTAAATTTGAATAAAGAAGAAGCAATAAAGACTTTATATAAGTCCATCGAAACATATACATTAAATCTTCAATATTTGTATTCTTCTGTTTTGGAAAAGAAATTAGAAGATGCAGATTTTAATATATTTAAAGATGATAATCATAAAATATCATCTGAAATATTCCTTTTTATTGTAAAACGTGTATATTTAGGATTATCACAGGAAGAACAGAAAGAATTAATTTTATTATCAATGAAGCATTCATCTGATATGAAAGATAGCGCAGAATCAACATTTAATATAATAGATGATTCTGTATTAAATATTATTGATATGTTACATAATACTCCATCGGAAGAATATATTTCTGATATGACAACGTTTGTAAATACTTTGGTAAATGGTTTAATAGATAGCGTATATAAAAGAATAGAAAATATACCTGATAGATTATTTAAAAAGATAGTTTTAAACTTTTTCAGACCAGATGTAAATGTTATTAATATTATAAGATCCATATTTACGATTGATGTATCAGATGCAGAATTAGATACATACAATAATATGGAAGAAAGCAAATTACTAGCAGAATTAATTAATGCTTATGCTACAGGAAATATTAAAACCGTTAAAATAATAAGCAAAATTTTGGATGATAGAAGGAATAAATAATATACATGTTGAATTTAAATGATTTAAAACAAAAATTAAATGAAGTATTTGAGACGGATATTCCGTCTTTACATAAAAAATTAGTCGAAATGGTTAAAAAATGGAATGGTAAAATCTATCTTGTTGGTGGTGCAGTAAGAGACGAAATTATGGGATATGAATCCAAAGATATGGATTATGTTGTAACTGGAATTGAAAGAAATAAATTAAAGGAAGAATTATTAAAAACTCTACCAGGATCAAAAGTTAATGAGGCTGGTGCTAATTTTGGTATAGTGATTGTAAATATTGGTGATGATCAATTTGAATTTGCTTTACCAAGATCCGATATAGATCGTGATACTGTAAAAACAAATCCTAATTTATCAATTGAAGAAGATTTATTAAGAAGAGATTTTACAATAAATGCAATTGCAAAAGATCTTGAAACCGGAAAATTAATTACTGCACCCAATTACAATGGAATTGATGATATAAAAAATAAAATATTACGAACTGTAGGAGATGCAAATAAAAGATTTAAAGAAGATGGATTACGAATTTTGAGATTAATTCAATTTTCTGCCAGATTTGGGTTTAAAATAGACCCATATACATTAAATGCAGTCAAAACAAATATTGATTTGTTATCATCCGTTTCCAAAGAAAGATTTAAAGAGGAATTCAAAAAAGGATGGGTAAAAGGGTGTCGAGATACAAATACATTTTTTTATTTATTAAAAGAAACTGGAATAGGAAATATGATTTTTGGAAAAGATTTTAATCCAATTCCATTAAATATTAAAGAATTTTCAGAAAATGATGCGTTTATTATTCAAAATATTGGCGCTTTTATTAACGGAGGAAATTTTGAAGTTGTTAATATTTCAAAAAAAGACAAACATCCAATAATTTTATCAATAATATTAAAAGATGTTTTAGAAAATAAATTTGATTTAGAAAAATCAAAACAAATTTATAAAATATTTAATGAAAATATTAATTATGTATTAAATGCGTTTAATATAATTGATAAAAAATTATTTAAAGAATTAAAAAAATATTTAAAAACTCCTTGTATGCCTTTTATTGGAGACACATATAAATCTTGGATGTTACCAGTTAAAGGCGAAGAAATACTTAAATTTTCTGAAGAAAATGGAATTGTATTAACTGGTAGTTCTATAGGTAAAATTATAGACGAATTAATTTTATCATATCAAAACAAAAAAATAAAAATAAACAATGATTTATCAAAATCAAAAGAAATAGTAAAAAATTATTTATTAACAAATATATTTCAGACTAAAAATATAAAAGATTCTATAAATTTAGAAATTCTTAAAGAAAGAATGAGAAATATTTTAAGATAAAAATATTAATTTTATATTTGACCGATTTAATTCATATTTAATATATTTTTTATTTGTTCTTTAATGTTTTTAAAATTATTATTGATATCATATTCCCAAAAAAACATAAAATTTATTTTATTTTCCTCTAAAAATTGTTTTTTTCTATTGTCTCGTATAATATTATTTAATTGCATTTTGTTTAATATTTTATTTTCATATTTTAAAGGATTTGCATGATAATAATCCCCAAAACATTCTAATACTAAATTATGGGCTGGGAAATAAAAATCATAAATAAATTTTCCGTGTGGATATTGAAAGAAAAAATCTTTTTCTAATACAAGATGTAAATCGTTTAATAAATAATTTTTTATTTTAATTTCAATTGAAGTATTTTTTTTATTAATATTCATTAAATGGATATTTTTTATTAACATAGTTATTTGTCTATTTTTTTCTTCTTCTGGTAAATTTTTCCAATATAATTTTTTTCGTACTTTAGCTTTTTCTGATATATTCATTAATATTTCATTATCGTCTTTTGTTTTTCCTTTACACCAAGAATCTTTGCCGTACATTGGATTATTAGATCCAGAGAGATTTGGTAAGGTTCCGTCTTTAAACATTTGTATTCTTATTTTTGATATTTTTTCTGATGAATTTTTTAAAATACTATTATTTTCTTTTGTTTGTCCGTTAGACCATGATTTTTTTCCATACATTCCATTTTTTTCTCCAGATAATGCAAACCTTTTAGATTTAAATATTTGTTCCTTTGTACATTTTAAATTTAAAAATTTTAATTTCTTTTTTATTGAATTATATCCTCTATTTAAAATTATGCAAATTTCATTTTTTGTTTTACCCTCTATAACAAATAATTTAATTAATTCTTCCTCTTCTTCTTTAGTCCATTTTTTATATTCTTTTCTCATTAATTGCTCCTTATTGTTCTTAGTATTCTATATGGTACTTTTATTTATATACAAAATTAATTTTTTATTAAAATATGTTAATATATAAGTTATAAATAATATTAGTTATTATGGAGATAAATATGTCAAATTTTCAAGATCGCATCAGAAAATTCATGCGTGGAGACTATGAAAAGTTTGAACAGGTCGAAACGGAAGAAAAATTAAAGAATGTAAGTGCTTGTATTAAAGCATTTAAGACAAAATTATCAGATGCTATTGATGCAATGAAAGTTGCTAAAGAAAATGCTATTGTTCCGTTAACAGAAAGTCTTGAAAAGTTTAATTCTATTATAAATGATGTTAAAAAGACAAAGAAAATAGAAGTAATTTCAGAAACAATTAATAAAATTAATGTAATGCTGCAAGTTGAATGTGATAAAGACCAAATTGCCGAAATAAATAGAACTTTAAATATTATTAAAGAAAATTTTGATCTTGCTCTAAAAGAGGCTGGATTAGATGATACGGTTTTAAATCCTGTAAAGAAAATTAGAATATCATATGAAACCTGGACAGACAAAGATGTAGAATCAGGCGACACCGATGATAAAGGGTGGGAAAATGAAGAAGGTGTTGATATTAAAGATGTTGATGATGCTATACAGTTTTTAAAATCAGAAGGTGTTGTACATTCATCAAGTTCACAATTCCATCCTGGCGTTTGGTATAGTTCAGAAACTGATATGCAGACTCATGAACGTACTATAAGAAGTTTCCATTTAGATGGATTTACCGACGAAGAACAAAAACAGATTTATGATAGTATTAATAAAATGAGTGAAGACGTTGATACATCTGCAATAGATCCTGCATCTGTTGATTTAAAAGCATCTATTCCTACAGAAGAAGATCCACTAGCAGTAGTAGAAGAATCTAATCATGACGCTATTCCTGGTGTAGAATTGGGTGATGTTGGTAAAGAATTAAATGCAACAGAAGATAAAGAAAAACTACCAACCCCAGAAGATCCAGTAAGCCAACACGAAAAAGATGTAAAACTTAGTGCATATGAAGAAGGATTTAATAAAGCTAAAGTCTTGTGGGAAAAGGGAATTTCTTCTAAGAAAATAGCACAGCAATTAGCAGAGACAGAATTATCAAATAGACCATATAATTATGTTATGAGATTCCAAGAAGGATTTTTAGCAGGATGTACATTCCAAGAGGAATATATGCGCGACACAAATCCTACATTATTTGAAGAAGATGATATAGTTGATACCGAAGAAAAATAATTTGACTTTCAAAAACAACCAATTATAATATTAACTATAAAGTCATGCCGACTTTATAGTTATTTTTTACCCATTTAGGAGAAATGAATTTTGGCCATCAATAAGTATTTTAATGATCGTCCTGTAAAGAAAAAGGACACAAATCCTATTAATAATGCAATTAAAGCATCACAAGTTCGATTAATAGATGAAACAGGTAATAATGTAGGTATCGTATCTACAAAAGATGCGTTAAATAGAGCAAGAAACTGCGAATTAGACCTAGTTGAAGTATCTCCAGGAAATCCACCTGTTTGTAAGATAATGAATTATGGTAAATATCTATATGAGCAAGCAAAAAGCAAAAAGAATGCATCTAAAGCAGCAAAACATGATGATAAAGAAATCCAATTAAGACCAAGTATTGGATTTCATGATCTTGAAATAAAAGCAAGAAAAGCAAAAGAATTCCTTGAAGATGGTCGCAAAGTAAATATTGTATTTAAATTCCAAGGAAGAGAAAATCAACATAAAGATATTGCTGTTGATGTAATGAATAAGTTTTATGATATTATTAAAGATGTCGCTAAATTAGAAAGACGTGGAGATAATTTCATACTTCTTCCGAATATTTGAATTAATATTTAGAATTGTTTTAAAGAAATCCTCCTGATAAACAGGGGGATTTTTTGTATAAATATGTTTGAGGTATAAGATATGGAAAATGGATTTAGAAACAATTTACAAAAGATTTTTGAATCTTTTAGCCTTAGAAATGGTTATGGTACAAAACAAATGCCTGTTATAGGTGCAGATTACAAAGAAGAACCTATTAAAGATGTTTATAAAAATGAAGATGAACAAAATACAGAAAAGGTTTTAAATATTTTAAACGATTTATTAGTTAAAGTCCAAGGAAATATAGAAGCACAAAATCTTATAAGTCAAGCAAAAAATATATTAACTGGTAATGTTTCGCCAGTAGTAGGACAACCACAAGAACCAGAAAATCCAGAAGAAATTAATGAACAAGCATGTCCAAACCAATTGCCAATAGAACAACCTACTATACCCATATCAGTTGATAATGAACCACAAGAATATAATGAAAGAAACGATACGCAATCTGAAATTGCAAGTTTATTAGTAACTATTGGTCATATTTTACATTCTGATAGATTAATTCCAAATAAATTTGATATTCCTTTTATTTTAAAATATTTAAACCAGACATTTGCAAATCAATCTCCTGAAAATATACAATCATTATATGAATCTTTGCAAGAAGGAAAATTTGGTAAAGCATTGTCTGGATTGGGAATTGCTGCCGCATCATTGGCATCTTCTCAATCAGCACCAGCCGCAGAAAAACATATGCCAACAACTGAACCAATTAGACAAGAAACTGTTGTAGATGCGAATTTAGACACACAAACATCAATTCAAATTAGAGTTGGTGCTAATAAATTAAGCAAAACATTAGTACAAGGTTCTAGAGAACAATCAATGCTAGCAAATAGATTATCTGTATTGGGGGCTGGTGTGGCTTCTAAAAAAATATCAGTAGAAGATGCAACAAATAATATTTTAAAAGCAGTTCCATCTCTAGAATCACAAAGAAATAATATTATAAAATACTTTAGATCTATTTGAAATTGATAGGATCTGTGATATAATAGTGTACTTTAATAAGAGGTACACTATGCGAGGAATCATATTATCTGGTGGAAAAGGTACTAGAATTGCCCCTTTTACACTATCAACAAATAAACATTTAGCACCAATTTACACTTATCATCAAGGTGCAGTACCTTGTATATATTACCCAATAAATACGCTTGTAAATAGTGGTATTCATGATATTTTAATTATTACATCTACAGAACATTCAGGTCATATAATTGAAACATTAAAAGATGGAGAAAAGTTTAATGCGGATTTCACATATAAGATTCAAGTAACAGACAATCCAACAAAACCTCTTGGAATTGCTTCTGCTTTAAAATTAGCACAAAATTATACAAATGATGATAAGTTTGCAGTTATCCTTGGAGATAACTTTTTTGAAGACAATTTTACTGCCCCAATAAACGATTTTAAAAATCGTACAGATATATCTGCATCTGTATTCATCAAACAAGTACCAGATCCAGAAAGATTTGGCGTAGCGACTATAAATGGTTTATATGAACATAACGAATTCATAACGGCATCTGTTAAAGACATTATAGAGAAACCAAAAGAACCAAAATCAAATTATGCAGTAACAGGATTATATCTTTATACTCCTGATGTTTATAATCAATTACCTAATTTAATAGTAAGTAATAGAAATGAATTAGAAATATCTCATATAAATGATTTTTATGCTAAAAACAATCAATTAATATGTTATTTATTAAATGGTTATTGGTCAGATATGGGATTATCAGAAAGTATGATTAAAACTACAGAATTTATAAATAGTAGAAAATATAAATATAATTTTGAGAAAAATAATGCCATATTATAAAAATAAAGAAGATTTTGTACAACCTATAACTATATCTGGTAAACGTTATATTGTAAAACCAGGAGAAGTTATATTTTCTGAAAGAGATTTAGATACTAAAATATATTCATTTCTTGAAAAAACAACAGAAAAAACTCAAACAAAATTAATAGCTTTAAAATCAAATTCACAACAACCAAATAAAGAAATAGAAACATTAAAAAATATTTTTAATAATTCAATAAAAGATATAACAGATAAACTAGAAAAAACAGTAACAAGAGAACAACTTATTGGTGCAATAAATGAAGTTTTAAAAGAAACTCCTAAAATTGAACAAGAAGAATTAGAATCCCTTGCAGCAGATGTAATAAAATTAAAAGAAACTCTTGAACATATATCAGATGATAGTATAATAGTACAGTTGACAAATTCTGTTGATGATATTAAAAATAATCAGGAAATCATATTTAAAAGATTGGATATTTTAAAACAAGTTTTACAAAATATTGAATCTGTTATATATGAATCAGAAGAATATGTTATAACCGACGATGAAAAAGGAGATGAAAATGCCACTGTATGATTATGAGTGTGAAAAGTGTAAAAATGTACAAGAAGAATTGCATAGTATGAATGGTCCTAGTTATGAAATTGTCTGTAAAAAGTGTAAAAGTAATAAAATGAAAAAATGTTTATCAAGACCTGGAATGTTTTTATTTGCTCATAAAGTTCCAAAACCACCTACTGGAGAACAAGAGTGACAATTGCTATTACTGGAAGGTTTATTGCCCGATTGGGGGATAAATCTGATCATGGTGGTGTTATTATAACAGCAGATCCAGTAACATTAATTAACGGTATTCCTGCTGCACGTATTGGAGATTTGCATGCATGTCCGCAATATTGGGGTGACACTCCTCATGGAACAAGACCAATAATTCCTATTGGATGTTTAAGCAATCGTGGTATAATGTATGGTCGAATAATGGCATTAGAAGATGATATGACGACATGTGGTGCTAAAATAAAACCAACGCAGGATATAGGTGCATCTAATTGCTAATTCATAATAATTTTTCTAAAGGAAGATATATAAAATATTTTTTATATGCATCATCAAATTCGTTATATATTTCTTCCAAAATCAATTTATATTCATTATAAAATTTTTGTTTAAGAAGTATTCTTATTTGTTTAAGTTCTTTATAATTTTCTGATCTGTCTTTCATATTTAATGCATGAGAACCTATAATAATATTATTATATGAATTATCTGATTTTATGTCATTTATATGTAATATACATGTATTTTTATCATATTTATATTCATTATATTTTGTAAGTGCCATAAAATAATGAACGTTATACGATTTTCCATGATATACACAACGAGGATATCTTTTACATACTAATGATTTATGTATTGTAATATTTAAATATTTTTTATTAAAATCATCATATATTTTATTTCCATCAATAGATATATATAGTTTATAAAATCCAGAAATTTTCAAAAATTGTTCATTATTGAATAAAAAAATTTTATTTTTTGGAATCTTCTGGTTATTCTTCAAATAATATTTTTCTGGTATTTTTAATTCATTAATTAAAAATTTAAATTTTTCACAAATTTTTAAAACTATTAATTTATTTAATTCTGTATTAATTCCAAAAATTTTTGTATTATAATTTTGTGAACTCCATGACAAATTATTAATTTCATTATTTAATTGATTATCATCATAATGAATACATACATCTTTTTTATTAGATTTTAATCCATTAAAAGTTTCTAATATCAAACTAGAAACAGTTTTTACTATTCTATGTTCTGACGTAGTAACTGTTATAATTTCTTTTTTCTCTATTTTATTTAAATTGATATTTAAAGATATAAAAAATGAATCATATTTTTTTATAATAATTTTTATATTATTTTTATTAAAAAAGTATCCTTTATAAATTGGATGTTCTTTAAAATATATTGAGTTATACATAATATTAGTTTGATCTATTATTACTATATCTTTTGTTATAATAGGCATATTTCTAAATATTTTCTTTTCCATTTAAAAAATCCTTTATATTTTTTTCTGATATTATAATTTTTCGGTTGCTAATTCTGTTACATTTTAATTGATTATGGTTTATCCAATTATGTATTGTTTGTACACTTTTATTAAATATAATAGAAATTTCTTTTATATTATAATATTTTTCATTATCAATAATAATCATTTTTATCTCCTGTATGTGTATATTTATAAAATTATATCAAAATATATAAAATTATTTGAAAGTTGTTAAAAAAATAGTATAATAGTATATTACAATATGAAAGGGTAATACATGAATAAAAAATTTTGGATTATAACACATTGTGATTTAGATGGAGGATCATCAGCGATTTGTATAATAAATTATATAAAACAAAAATATGGTAGAAATTCTGAAATAAAACTAGCATTTAAAACATATAAAAATATAAATGAATTTGTTGAACGGATATTAGAAACTGCAGATCAATATGAAAAAATTTTTATATCTGATATTTCTGTATCAGAATACATTGCAGATGGATTTCCGGATAACATAATTTTATTAGATCATCATGATACCGCAAAAAATCTTATAAAGTATAAAAATTGTATAGTAGATGTGTCAGGAAAAGAATGTGGTGCATCTTTATGTTACTATCATCTTCTTAAAAAAGAAGGATTTAAATATGATCATTTAACACAGTTAGTTGCAATAACAAGAACTTATGATTTATGGATTAATAATTCTCTGACTCATGTATCAAAAAATTTAAATTTCATATTTTATGATTATTGGGGTGATAAATTTTGCGAAAGATTTGAAAATGGATTTGATGGGTTTAATGATTATGAAAAGAAATTTTTAAAAGAAAGATGGGATGGTGTATTAAGACAACAAAAAGAGGCAGTTTTAATAGATTTATTGGACAATGAAGTAAATAAAAAATTAAAAAATAAATTATGTCTATATATAACGGAAGAAAAACATCTTAAATCTGGTGATAATAATGAGTTATGTGATTATGTTTTAAACACATTAAATTATGAAGCAATTATTTGTGTTATACCTAGAAGAAACCAATTAAGTATAAGAATAAAACCAACATTAGCAGAAAAAGGAATTCATGTAGGCAAATTATGTGAAGAATTCCATAAAGTTTATGAATATACATCAAATGGTGGTGGGCATGCTGCTGCAGGTGGGGCACATTATGAGGATGAAAATAAACTTGAATTATTATGTGATAAATTTGCGGAGAAAATTTGTCCATTTATAATATAATATAAATATGAAAAAATTATTAAGAGAAGATTTTTTTGGTCATGAAAAAGTTATTAAAGTAGCTTCACTTATTAATAAAAAGACCAAACAACATATTAATTATTTAAATATACATGATAAAGAAATAATTAAAATATTAGTAGCTAATGAAGATTGGTTAGATTTTGTTGGTATATCTTTGAAAATAAAAGATAAAAAAACAATAATACTTAGATGGGAAATAATATGAAACAATTAATACCACCATTTATTTCTAAAAAATACAAAATAATTGATAATGGATTTTTTATGCATGGCAAAGTCCATGTTAATTCAGTAAATGATCTTTCTGAACAAGAAATAGAAGAAATAGAATCAATTATAAATAACAAAATAAAACTTGCACCAAAAATAACAGAAGAAACTTTTAAAAAGAGATTTTCTGAAAAATATAATGAGGTATCTATGGAAGAAATTACCCCTAGTAAATTTACACCAAACGAAAAGTTTGTCGATTTTTCAACAGAAGAATTATATAATGAAATTAAAATTAGATCATTGAGACAAAAATCAGAAGCAATTATAAATATTACACAAGACGGAAAAGTGTCATTTACAAATTTAAAAATAAACTGGCCGGTTGGGCAATTTAAAGTCGAAATCACTGCAGTTGATGAAATTCGTTCAGAAACAAAGGAAACAAAATAATGGAATCCGATATTAGACTACCATTAGATCTTCTTTTGTGTAATGATGTAGATTCATTAGAGGAAGCATTAATATCTAAATATGCAGTTGAATTTGAATGTGAAATATTCTTTTGTAAGAATAAATCAGATTTAAAAGCTATGTTAGAAGAATATGGAGATAACGCAAATTGGTATCCGATTGATGAGATTGAGAATGATAGAATTAAAGCTATTATTGATTTACTTAATCTTTCAGAAGAAAATGGTGTTTTAGGTCATATTTTAGATAGAATTGTTCGGTAAATTTATAATATTCTTAAAAGTTGGAATAAATATAAATACTGATGTATTTATATTCTGAGGAAATAATATGCCAGGATTTGTAAAAACAGCAGCAGATGAAAAAGTTTGGTCAAAAGCTAAAAATATAGCAAAAGATCGTGGATTGTCTGGCGATTCAATGTATGCTTATGCAAATGCTGTTTTTCACAAAATGAAAGAATCAATAGAATTAACAGAAAATGATTTAAATTTATTACAAGAAAAAATAGATGTATATTCACAAATAGATTATCCTATAAAATCATTAAATGAAGAAGAAATATGGCATATAATGAATGCTATAATGACAGAATGTGAACATTTTAATAAAAAATTAGAAGAAGAAAATAGATATCTTGTATTAGAATACTTATTTAATAATTATAAGACTACTATAAATGAAAATGATTATTCTAGAATAAAAGAATATGTAGAAGGAATGGTAATTCCTAATGCAAAATGTTCATATAATGATAAAGAAATACAATATGGTGTAATTTCAGAAGACTATATTAGTGGTGGATATGGTGGTGTTGCATCTAATGATTATGGTATTGGTGGAACTGGATACTATGGGGCAAATAATAGACGTAGTGGTTTTGGTGGACCCCGTGGTGGTGGTCAAATGTCTCGTAGAGCAACAGGAAATCCTGATAGAGTAATTACTGCCGCAATAGGTGATGAACCAGTAGAAGTAAATATAGAACCAAAACAAAGTAATTATAAGCCATGGGAAGTACAATTAACACCAAATGGCGAAAAAGTTAATAATATAGAAAGAAATAAAGTTCAAAATGATATAGATGATGAATGGAATAGTGAATTGGGTGCAATGATACAAGGATTGGAATATATTGGGTTAAATTTAAATGAATTGGAAGATATGAGTCAAGAGCAAATAGAAGATTTGATGATTAAAAAATTGAAAAAGGTTGGACAAGATTTTCAAAAAGAAATGGGTACACAATTAACGGAAGATATGAATATTCCAGATAAAATTACTGCTCTATTTGAAGATGATATAGAAACATTAGAAGAAAAACTACAAAAACATTCTAGAATACAAGATGCAAGAGAAGTATTATCTACAAAACATCAAGTACATAAGGCAATAGAAAAAAATAAAGATAGAGCATATGTTATAGATCAATATGGTGTTGAAAAATTAATGAAACAATATGGCTATGTATATGATGATAATAATCTAAAATGGTTAAAGAAAGCACATTCTCCATCACCAGAAGATGTAAAACCAAAATCATCTACTGATACAAAACCTACTGATATTAAAGCACCAAAAAATTTACCAGACGAAGATAAAGAAAAAATATCAAAACCAGAAGATTTTAATGTTGTTGGTGATGTTCCAGAAAAACAATCATCTGAAACAACAGATGGTTTAGAAAAATTAGAACCAACAGAAAAAGATTATAATAAATTTAAAACAATTAAAGATCCTGTAACATTAGAATCTAAATTAAAGCCGTTAATGGCCAGATTTATTATTTCTTTAAGCCAAGAGTCTAAGGAACCTTCTGAATTTGAATTGAAAGACAATGGTTTACTAGTTCCAAAGATTGAAGATAAAGAAGTATTATTAAAAATGCATGATAGAAAATTGGAATGGAATGGAGAAAAAGATATTTGGGTTGATGATACAAACACGTTACCAGAAATAATTTTTAATTCTGGTGATTCAAGACAATCTTTATTGGCTAGATCGTATCTTGCATCTATGGGAGAAATTGCTGCAATTCAATTTGATATGGAACACAATCCATTATTTTCAGCAGAAGAATCAAATAATAGAATGGAATCACATGGATATGTCTGGAATGGAGAAGTTAATAAGTGGTTGTATAATCAAAAAGATTTAGCAGAATCTTTAAATGAAAGTGTATTATATGAACAAGAACCTAAAAAACCAGAAATAAAATTAGCAATTCCTGATAATAAAGCAGAAGAATTACAAGCAAGATTTTTATATAGAGCAATACAATTAAAAGCATTAGAAAATGTTCCAGATTGGCAAAAACCAAAAATTGATGCAATAAAAGATCAAATTATTGATCCTACATTAGATTTAAAATCATTAAATATTAATATTATTGAAAAACTTCTTACTGGAAAAGGTTCTGCTGTAAATGATAATACATCAGATAAAAATAATAATGAAACTAAAAAAGTTGAAGAAACATTAATATCTCGTATGAAACAATTGTTTTCGGAACAAGATGATGAATTAACTCTTTCTGGGGATGAAGAGAATGATCCTGCTGATGAACTTTCTATTCAAGGAGATCCAGAAGAGGATAAAAATGAACCAGCCGGAAATACTACATGGGATATGGAAAACGATGATTCTGATCTAAGTAAAGTATTATTGGATAATAAGAATAATATAGTTCCTAATGAAATATATGAATGGAATGATAATTTACATTTCTGGGTTGAAGGAAGAGGATCAAAAGCATTTCCCTCTGTATTAGAAGATAAAGGCGAAAATATACAATCATTTACTGGTCGAGCAATAATAGCACAAAAAGATTTACGGGCAATCCAGTTTGAAGAAAGTGGTATGCCATTAATGGATAAAGATAGAGTTTTAAGAATATTAAAACAAAATGATATTAAATGGTCGGATAAAAGAAATATTTGGTTTACTGGAACAGAAATTGATGAGGAAGATATTCAAGAAGAATTAAATGAATTGGAAAATCTACTTAAAAAGAATGATGATAAAATATTAAAAAGATATAATAATGGTACAGCATTTAATGGTGATATAATACCCATTACAGAATATACTGGATTGGTGAATGCTATTATTGCTAAAAAAATAATAGCTGGTGGAAAATTATCTGAAAAAGAATGGTACTATGCACCAGAAGGTAATGAGTTGGAAATTAAAAAGGGTGAAGATAGAAGAGAAAAAGAAAGAAATATATTTAAAGAAAAATATGATATAAGAAAAGAGAAAATAGAAGATGAAAATGTTGAACCAGAATTAACACACAAAATAACTATTAAACCAAAAGTTAAATTGGGTAATATTTTAAAGAAGAAATTAATGGCAGGATTGAAAAATGTTACAAAAGGACTATTAAAAGCATCTCTTGGTACGGCAGGAAACTTAATAAAAACTGGTGCAATGATTTTAGCAGCATCACAAGGATATCAAGGTCCATTTATGTTTATGCCATTTGGAAAAGATTCATATAAAAAGATATGGAACTTTATGTATGCTAATAAACAAGCAACATCATTAGATAAAGAATTGAGAAGAAAAGGGTCGTCTAATATGTCGTCACAAAAAAATAAGACAAATTAAACTATCCACCCACCACCTAAACAATGTCTTGACCCATCAGTTAATTCATCAGAATATATTACAGCAGTTTGACCCTTATTGGCCTTTACGATTTTATCATTCACTAGCGTAATTATATTGCCGTTTATGGTACATTTATGCAAAGTACCACCATGCCGAACTCGTACCCATCCGGCTGTAGGAATAATTGGTGAAATCCAATTTGGTCGTTCAATGTTAATGGTGTCTGTTAATAATGATTCTCGTGGCCCCACCACAAGCACATTATTAATAACATCTATTTTAATAACAAACATTTTTACAGGTTTAAAAATTTCTAGTCTCTGACTTTGGCCAATTGTATATAAAACTGCCCCCTTGTGGCGACCGATTATATTACCATCTAAATCTAATACATTTCCTGGGTTACAATAATCAGGTAAATGTCTCTTTAAAAAATTACTATTTCCATCGGATATAAAACATACATCCATTGATTCTTTTTTATTCCAATTTGGAAGATTTGAATCTTTACCAATATTTCGAACATATGGTTTAGTCATACCACCAATAGGAAATATGGTGTTAGATAATTGTTCCTGTGTCATTTGCCATAAAAAGAATGTCTGATCTTTTTTAAGATCATATGAAGTTTTCAACATGTAAAAATCATTTACCTGTTCAATTCTTGCATAATGACCAGTTGCAATCTTTTCACATCCTAACTTTTTTGCAAACTCCCACATATAATGCCACTTACAATGTGAGTTACAAATTGTACATGGACTCGGAGTTTCACCATTTTTAAAAGAATTAATATAATATTTTACAACATCATTGTAAAATTGATCTGTTAAAGTATATAGATAATGAGGAAATCCCTTATCATTAGCAATTAACTTTAGGTTTAAATGGTCTTGTGGACCGCAACACGAACCTTCCCGTGAAGTGATACACTCACTCCAAAGTCTCATTGTTACACCAATAACATCATATCCTTGCTCTTGTAAAACAATAGCAGATGTTGAACTGTCTATACCACCAGATAAACCGACTGCGACCTTAACCATTTTTGTTTCCTTTGGTCGCATTATAACAGTATGAGTTTAAAAGTCAATTATTTAATAATTCCACGTCGGTTTCTGCTGATCTTATAATTTCATAAATTATATCGTCTAATTCACTTGGGCCATATTTAAAATCGTAATACATTCGTAATCCGCCAAATTTTTCTTTTATTTGACAAAATTCTATTTGTCCAACAAGACTATCACATGCATTCTGTATTCTTTCACATGCGTTTTCAATAATATCATACCAAGTATTTGGACATTCTATTCCAAAATACATACAAGATTGTGACATTGGAAGATTTACTTGTTTAAATAAAAGAGGATATTTTTTATACAAATTTTCTTGATTTAGCATTGTTTATTCCTTTTTAAATAATCTAGGTCTATCGTGTATTCCACAAAATGATTTAAAATTATTATTTAATATTGATGAATCAATTTCGTATTTTTCTGTTATACTGAAAAAATCATCATTTGCAGTACATCCCCCACATCCTTCTCCTATATATAGCAAAATTTGCCCAGGTTTCATTTTATTCCATATTTTAAATGCGACATTATCCATATATGGCCATGACAAAATGAATAAATCGGTATCTTGATTATCTTTAACATATTGAATAGAGTCTTTGTCATCAACCCATTGACAATAAGAAAAATCATGACCCCATGACAAATTATCAACACATGAATGTATATTATAACCGTATTTTCTAATCCAATGAGTTAACCATCCTGCACCGCATGACAGTTCTATAACTTTTTTAAATTGTTTTAGATAATTTACTAAATCAGTTATCCATTCATGTGATAATATTGCAAAATTAAATCTACAATAAACTTGACGAATTTCAAATGTATTAACCATAGAGACTGATGAGTTTTTAATATCTTTTGTCCATTCAAAATCATCAAACAAAATTACTTTAGAATAATCTTTTATAGTAGGCAATTTTTCTGAATTGAATTTAAAAGTTTTTTCGACAATATTAGTTTTTTGATTTTTGATAGATTTCATCGTAAACCTTTTTAAAATAACTGTCATATAAACAAACCCAATATTTATTATAACATTTAATTATTTTTAATTCATCAACAGTCATATTATTTTCTTGCCAATATGCAATGATATTTTCTTTTAATTTCATTGCAGATTTATATGTTCTTGATGCATAACATGCATCAATTTCCTCTTGTGGAGGAAATTGATTTTTATATTTATTTTTTATATGTCTAAATGATTTAAAACAAAAAGTTTCATAGAAAAATCTAATCATTTCCATTATTTCATCAGTAGATGGAAATGTTAGACAATATAATTTTTCGTGTTTTTTCCATTCCATTTCAATCTTTTGTTCCTGGAACAGACATATAATGTTGCTCTTTTTTATTATATACTGTTACTGCATCACATACTTTCTTTATTGGCCATGCCCCATTCACTTCTGCAGTGAAGGATTCATTATTAAAATCATAGTTAACATCTAAATTCACTTTATGTTTTTGTGCAACTTCAAGTAAATCTTTTACAAAAGATTCATGTTTTATTTTATTTATCATGTCTTTTCCTTCTTTATATTGTGAGTATGGAATCATTTTAAACTGTTTTCCGTCTTTATCAGTTATTGTATGGACAGTCTCATTATGTTCTATATCTTCAAGGACCATTTCTATATTATCTTGCATATCTTCGATTGTCCATTCTAATTTCTTTTTTAATTCAATCTTTCCATTATCTAATAGATTTATAGAAAGTATAGTATGTTCGTTCCATCCAAGATCTTCTAATAGAAGAGGATCAAGAACAATAAATTGTCCATTTGCATCCTCTTGTATGATTGTTTTATACATTATATCCTCACTTTATTTTGTTAGATTTTTCTTCCCACTCGCCACCCATTGCTCTACATAGATCTTTTAATAGTTCTTTTAATGCTGTATTTCCACGGGTATCTAGATACGAATTTGATTCACCCATTCTAGGAGAAAATGCCTTAACTAATATTGCTTCAATTCTACAACTACGATCAATATGCTCATCTTTTGTTAAAGGCGTATGACGCTCTAAAACCTCTGTGGTAGTAGGTTTCCAATCACATGGTATTGTTTCTGTGTCTTGAAATGAACTTTCTTCGCTTTTAACAGGAACATATTCTTTTGTTCCATCAGTATGTTCTATTGCCTTGCATAGTTTTCCATTAATGAAAACTATATCTACAAGGGTTGCATCTAGTTTATCCATAAGATATTTCCTTTGTAAGAAGTATAACTAGTTTAAATAGAAAGTCAATTTAAATCTTTTGGTAAATTGTTCACTAAATCTAATAATGCTTCTTTTATTGTATTTCCTTGACCATGAACAAAACCAGTTTTCCAGAAAAATGAATATTTTGGTCTTGTATCCATTGTAACTGTTAAAAATGGTTCTTTTAAGTTTGATGACCAGTGTAACATATATAGGTTTTCGTCTATTTCTATAGTGAATGGAACCTTTATGGTTATAAACTCATTTATTATGTGTTGCATATAGGTTTTCTTTTAAAACTAGTATAATTATATAAGTTTAAATGTCAAATATATTTTAAGTTTCTAAAAAATGTTTAAGATCATAATATGCTTTTGCTAAATCAAATATAGCATCCTCTAATGTTGATCCTATTCCAAAAACTTCATATTTTGAATATTCTGTTTTTATAGAAACATCAAACATTATTATTGTATTATATTTCAATAAATATTCTTTTTCATCTAATATTATTGTTGATGGTGGTGATTCGCAGTGTTTCATTTTTAAATTAAATTTAAAGTCAACTTAAATTTTTTGGTAAATTGTTCACCAAATCTAATATTGATTCTTCTACTGTATTTCCTGTTCCTTGTATATTATTACGAAATATATACATTTTAGCACTACTATCATAGTATTTTTCTGCATTTATGTATATTACAGCAGTTAAGTATGATCCTATTAATCCATTATATGATGTAGTTGAATAACCCCACGATAAATTATATATTTTACCATTTATTTCAATTATGTCAGGACATTTTTCGACTAAATTATCTAGCATACATTTATTCTAACAGTCAAGTTTTCTTTGTCAAATTTAAAATAATTGATTTTGGTTGAAATGTTGATTCTGAAAATTTTATATTATAATCATTCCAAAATGAATCATTTTTAATAAATCTTTCAATTAATCTAACGTATAATTTTCCTCGTTTAGATTCAAACGGAGAAGATGGTTTATCCTCATCTTCTGTCAACTGTGGAGCTAAAATTATATTTAAAACTGAATCATATTTTATTACTTCATGTACAAACGATTTTAAAATATCTCCAAATATTGTATTAAGTATTGGGATTACTTCATCTGGTTGATTTGTTAATGTTCTGGTATCTATATCAGATGATGTTCCTGTTCCGAAAGACATTTCATATCCATATTTGGGATCTAATTCAAATGCCACAATATAATGATTATTTTTTGAATCAAACTGATATTCTATAGTTCTATCAGTATTTTGTGTTTCTTTAAATGAAAAATTTTCCATTAACGATTGTGTGTAAAATTCTTTAAATAACATGAATATATTTATATTAATTTTTCGTTATATAGATACCAATACAAAGAAAATCTATTTTTTATATATAGAAAATTTGTAGGAGTATCCTTAAAAGAATCTGACGAAAACCTAATAGATTTTCCTAAATTAAGATCATTATATTTAGATGACGAAAATAATGTCTTATCTGATTGCCACCAAACAAAATCATTTATATTTATTTTTATATCTATATGATTTAATAATTTTATAAAAACACTATCATTTTTATCTTTTATATGTAAAAGATAATTTCCATATATAGTTTTAGTATAAAATTTTATTTTCCCACCAATCAAATTCGTTCCAAATTTTCGTCGTCTGGTCTAATTGTAGATACTGTTAATAAAGCTTTTGATGCATCACCAAGAGGAAAATTGCATTTATATTTTGGCATTGAAGAAATTAAATCTGACATTCCGCCAAAAAGATTTCCTATTACAACAGTTTCGTTTCCACAATCTTCAATTGTATTTTCCGTTATTAGCACACCAACAACAACATATTTATTTAACTTTTTCCCCTGTATATCAACGGTTCCTTTGTTCCATACTACGGCTTTTAGACCTTCCTGGCGCATAAAAACTCCTTTTGTTGATGATAAATTATATCTAGAACTAAAAGGAAGTCAAATATTTTCAACCAGCATACACAGGCATTTCGTTATCTGATACTGTATCAACAAATATTGGTCTAATGTATACATTATTAAATTCATTTACAATTCTGTCGCAAGAAAGCCCTCTCCATTTAGGGAAGGGATGAATTGCGACTCTGAATAAACTTTCTTATTGAAAATAATTTAAGATTTGGTATAATTGGGATATAAATAAAAATAGGAAGTTACTATAGTATGAATTGTATTAATCAAAGAATAAAGACAAAGAAAGAAACATCTGCCCGAAGGGCAGATATGTCTGTCTGTTGTTATGAATTGAAAATACAAGAAAATAAACTTTCAACTAAACAATACCAAAAATTAATAGATTATTTCAAACAAGCAAAATATTTAACTAACTCAATTATCGGAAGTAAAGATGTTTTTAATTATGATTATAAAACAAAACAAGTGGAAATAAAATGGAAAGAAAATAATATAGAAAAAACAGAAACCAAAAATATTTCTCTTCCTTCTCAAATTAAACAAGATATAAAAACAAAAATAATAACAAATATATTAAATTTGAATAAAGCAAAAAAGAAAGGTATGAAAGTTGGTAAATTAAAATTCAGAAAAGAAATTAATTCCATTGGTCTTAAACAATTTGGATGTACTTGGAAATTTGGACCAAAAAATAAAGTTCATATTGCTGGTGTTGGATTTGTTAAAGTCAATGGTATTGATCAAATACCAAAAGATATATCAGAATTTGGTTGTGCTAAATTAATTAGAAAATCAACTGGTTATTTTGTTCAAATAACTGGATTCAAACCAAAAGACCAAATACAAAATATGGAAATTGATAAATCTGATATAGTTGGATTAGATTTTGGTATTAAAGATGATATAACTTTATCTACTGGCGAAAAAATAAACTTTGATTTCAATACAAATAATATTATTAGAGAACAAAAACGTCTAAGTAAAAAGAAAAAAGGAAGTAAAAATAGATTCAAACAAATACTAAAATTGAAAAAACAACACCAAAAATTAGTAAATAAAAAGAATGATACTTCTAATAAATTCGTCTCAACATTAAAAAATAAATACAAATTGATTTGTATTCAGGACGAAAATATTAAAGGATGGCATTCTGGATTTTTCGGAAAACAAGTTCAACATTCAATACTAGGTAGGATAAAAAGCAAGTTGATGAAACTTAATACTACATTAGTTGTTGATCGTTTCCAACCAAGTACAAAACTATGTCCTATGTGTGGATCATTAAATAAATTAAAACTAAATGATCGTATATATAAATGTAGTTGTGGATTTTGCGAAGATCGTGATATTAAATCTGCAAAATTAATCACTGTACTTGCTCTAAATCAATATATAGGTACGGAACATACCAATTTTAAGCCTGTGGAGATACTAACCTCTGGTTTATCTGAAAAGTATAATATACTTTTTAATAATATTAAGTTAGAATCGTTGAATCAGGAAGCCCCTATCCTTTAGGATGGGGTAGTTCACAATATTTATGCTCTTTTATCTACTAATTCGATATTATTTTCTTCTAAAAGATCTATTAAATAATCAATTTGATTTTCATCTTTTGTTATATCTGGTAATATATGATTTATTTCATCATATGTTATTTGTTTTGTGTGTTTCACAATAGTTGCTTCTATGATAGATATAACAGATGCATCAATTAATATTTCATCGGTTTTTGTCATTTTAAATCCTAAATAGAAAAATCCCACAGGAGTCATAAATTCCTGTGGGACCGTTGTTTATATTAAATCAATCGTCGTCAGAACGTTTTGCTTTATCCAACTCCTTCAATTGATCAAGAGTATATTTGAATAATCGTCCTTCTGTATTTCGTACATGAATAATATCAGAAAGTTTATACCGATATGATTCATTGAATTCTTTAGCCGCCCGACTAGGGCATTCAGAATCCATCTTCCAAGCGGTGCTTTCCGGTTGGCAGTCATAGAATACGAAAAATGGCCTACGCTCGCTCATGGTAATCTCCTTATAGGCGAGGGTTATTGTGATGTGCTCATTATATGAGGATCATTTTAAAAGTCAAATACTTTCTATTTCTGAAATATGAACAAGATACCCAAATGGACCAATCTTTCCATACAATACTTCATCATCTTCTGGTAGATTGCTTGAGGTTGCTCTAAGTTTATAATTAAAGCATGCTGGATTGGTATCGCACTTTGTCCATGATTTTTTGGCAATACGATCCCACCAATCTTCTACTAAAAATTCTTTATCAGAAATCATAGAATTACTATGTTTGATTTTTACGGTATGTCCTGCCAAATGTGAAGATGTTTTGTGTGCCATATTACACCTTTAACATGGTATTTATGTTATTTCGGATTTTTAATATGCCTTCTTCTATTCCTTGCATTTTTCCAGTTTCAAATATTTTTATAATAACTGATTCTAAAGTCATTTTATTAATATTTGAAAAATCTATGATTCCAATTTCTTTGTGCGAAAAAACATTATATACACCAAATACTTCTTCAAATCCCATAGGGATTAATATGGTTATTAATGTTTCGTGTAAATTTTTAATTTTTTGGTTCATTTTCATCTTTCCAGACATATTTAAAATCATTTTCTTTTTCGTCCCAACACAATTTACAGAATCCTATTTTTTCTAAGTTTGAACTTATTTTATACAGTATATATGAACGTACATTTGTAAATAATGTACCAATATCTGAGTTAAAAATATACATAGTATTTGTTATTGGGTCTACTTTTATAAATGGAGTTGCTTCTAATTCAATTTCTTTTAACGTAATAAAATTATCATAATCTGGAGGGGTAAGCATAGATATAGAATTTTCAAGTTCATTCATTATTATATTTGTTTTTTCGTCCTCAGACATGCTTTCTGAAAAACCAGATAATGCGTTTAATGTATGTAAAAAAAATACACGGAAAGACTTATAAAATTCATTTTTATCTTCTATTGTTGTTTTAGTATTATTTTTCATTTTTATTCTCCTTTTTTCTATATATAAAATCTTCTTTATTTGCATCCCAACACAATTCTAAGTATCCTGCTTTTTCTAGATTATTTGATAACTTATATATCATTTTAACTGATACATCTGGTATCATTTTTGATATTATTTCATCTGTGATATAAAATTCATGTGTTATTTGATCTTTACGAATATATTCATCTACTGCCAATTTTATTTCATCTAATGTCATAAGGTCGTCTAATTCATTAGATTGTATTAAATATTGTGAATTTTCGAAGTTTTCATCAAGTAAATCTGTTTTATCTTCAATATCTGGATTACTTAAAGATATTTCTACATTACAAAATGCATATGTTCTAACAAATCTCAAAAAAATATTCCATGTCATCAATATGAATTGGATCTTCCATTTAAGTTCCTTATAAAAATAAAATTATATCGTACTAAAATTGGATGTCAAATTATTTTTTAATTATTTTTGTAGTTTCAATTTTTTTAATTTGACTATTTGAAAAAACTTTTAAATAATAAATATTTATTTTACGAATTGCTTCTTTTTTTCGTTCTGTATAATTCAACCACAAAAACCAATTTTTTCTAAGACTTGATATTGAATATGCAAATACGTTTGCTGCAAGTACGGGATAATCTGCATGTTTAATCCATTCTGGGTTTCTCTTGCATTCTCTTCTAGTTTTGCAAGGAAACTTAGGACGATAACAATAATTATTGAGGCGACGGCCACCCATTTGTCATATCTCATTTCTTGGCCTTTTTTGGACTTCTACGGTTTGCAATAATTGATTCTGCCTGTGCCATCAATTCAAGAATATGCCAAATTTCTTTCCCTGCAAGTGTTTCTAATAAATCTTCATAATACTTTACTAATGATTCAAGAGTTTCCGTATCTTTCTTTTTGATTTCTTTTTCCTCAAACACCAAAACTGGTTCACTTAAAAGTGCTGATCTAACTTTATAATTTAATTTTAGATGCATGTTATGTTCCTTTTAAAAGGAGTGTGTTCTTGAGTTTAAGATAATCTTTTCTTTAGTCATAACTTCTTGTTCTGCTAATGTAATGTCCCAAAATAAGTTACATACATTATTAGCTGGTGTCATACTTTTTCCATTTTTGTCTCTTTTACATTTTTCCGAATAACATGCTCCATTCTCTTCCCACCAGCATTGTTTACAACTCTTTTTATCTTCTGCCATATTATAATCCCTTTCATACTGAAGTCAAGAGATATGTATTTCTTCTAATGCATTTCCTCCAATGGATTTATGTATAAATTGCCAACGATCACCATGCGAACTATACTTGTACAAAATGAATTCAATCGCATGTGCTATTTCATGTGACATTGTTTCATATCGAACATTGTCAGATGTGTTAATTAATGTCTTTAGGTTACAATAAATAGTACACTTATTTGTATCTTTATTAAATCTACATTTTGCTATTGATCTTTTTAAATTAAAATTTTCTTTTATCTCAATTTCATGAGATTCTAATAACTTAGTTGTCTCTTCATTTGAAATAGTATAAAATCTTCCCAAAGCAATAGATGCATGGTCTTGAAGATTATCCAATAATGCTTCTTTTAATTCTTTTAACATAAATGTGATTCTTCTAAAATTTTGTTTGTAGATTTTTGTAGATCTTCAAAAAGTTTAGATAGATCCTTTTCTGATATATGTTTAGATGTTATTACTACATCATTAATTAACTCTATTAGTTTTGATAAAGTTTTTTTATTTTTATTTAATTCTGGTCGTAATGCATTTCCACAACAACATATATATCCACATAAAGGACAAGGAGGCATTTCCCACATGATTTTCTCCTATGATCGAATTATATTCAACTTTTTTAAAAAGTCAATATCAAATCATAGGAAAGTATAAATCACCTAATCTGTGAAACTGTAGCATCCACAATGAACTTAGATCAAAACGAAAAAGAGGATATTCCCATTTGTTTCCTCCATCTACATAAACAATCTTATCTCTTACAAATATGTCCATTATTGTATATAAAGATGCTCTAATCCTATGATAATCTGTACCTAAAGATTTTTCAACTTCATATTTTGATTTTAAAATATTTAATATTTCTTTTTCCCATACATTAGGTTTACACCAAGTAAATAATTCTTTCTTAGATGTAAATGCTTTTATTGTAGCATGTAAGACATCAATTGTTAATATGTCATCAAATAAATTATTCACTTGTTTATATCTTGCATAAGGAAAATATATTCGATGTGAGATGTTTGGACTCCAGTTAAATAAGAACTATTCTTATTTATCCGGATTTAGTATATATTTAGTAACCCAATTTTTCCATACTTTTACAAAATGATCAGGAATTATTATTTTTGCATCAATTTGTTTTTTTAATAAATTATCAATTGAATATTGAGTTGAAAGATATTTAAATTCGTTTTCAAATATATTAGGAATAAAAGAAATATCACCACTTATATATGTAACATATAAGTAGCGATACAATTCATAAATATCTAATAATGGTCCTTGATCGGAATAACAAAATTCTCTTGTCAAATCAGACAAAGAACACGGCTGATTTAAAGTAATATACCTTGTTATATATTTTTTATGATCAAATGATAATCCCATTAAACATATTTAGATTCCAAAATACGTGAATTTTATTCTTTTACTTATCATTTCTGTTATTGAGGTTTCCATATTTCCCATAGGAACATCAACCTCTTTGCATGCATCTAAAATAACAGTAGTTGTATATCCTAAATCTACTGCATCTAATGCAGTAAATTTAACACAATAATCAGTAGCGAGTCCACAAATAAACAATTCTGAAATATTATGATCTTTTAGATATTGGTTTAAACCTGTATCATTTTTCTTATTGTTATCGAAAAATGCACTATAGCTATCAACTGTAGGATCTGTACCTTTTTGGAAAATTTTATTTATTTTATGTTTATTTAAGTCTGAATGCAACTGTGCGCCATATGTATTTTGTACACAATGGATTGGCCACAACATTTGAGGACTTCCACTTAATGTTCCCATAGTGTATGGATCTTTATTATGATTTACTGCAAAACTTCCATGTGATATAGGATGCCAATCTTGGGTTGCAATAATAAGATCATTATTATTACTAAATTGTTCTATAATCGCGTTTGCAGGATATACAACAGTATTTCCTAATGGTACTGCTAATTGTCCGTCTGGACAAAAATCATTTTGAATATCTACTAGTATTAATGCTTTCATGTCTAGTTCCTTTCTAAAGTAAAATGCTTCCCTTTAAACTCCAATCAGTGTAAAGATTTCCAGTTGGATAAAATATTAATTGTCTAATTGTTTCTTCTGATGGGTCTATCGTTAAACAGTTTGTTAAACAGAAATTTTGACCGAATAAATCATATACTGCCGCACCATGTAAAAGATTGTAAAGTAATTTACCATTCTTAATAACAAAATCTTTTATAGACTCTATTTGTGACGGGTCCAAACTATTTTTTAAGATCCATTCCATAGTCGTATTTTCTGGATGAGAAACTGGTCTCCATGTTAATTGTTTAACTCCTAGTTTATCTGCCCATGACAATAACATTTTAATTTTATTTGGAGAATCAATACCTCCTTTTATACCCATTGTAGTTAGTCGTGCATTTATTCCATAAGATTTACATTTATTTACTATTTTTTCTATATCAATCCATCGTGGATCATTTGGAAAATAAATTTGTCTATTTAATTCTGCATCGTATCCAACATTACTAATAAGAATAGTTGTTAATCCTAGTTGTGCCCATTCGCTCAAAAATTGGTTAATCGAATCATCTTCAAGTATTTTTCCATTTGTTTGCAATTCTATGAAAGGGAAATTAAATTTATTTAACTCTTCTAAATATGTGGTAATTTGAGTTGGAAATAATAACGTTTCCCCTTTTCCTGTGAGTATAACAGTAGTAACATTACCTATTTCTGCTAATCTAAGAGATTTTTTTAGATTTCTTATATTAATAGAATCACATATTAACTTTTCATTTGGAAGAAATGTCATTTTAGAAATACAAAATGGGCATGATGCGTTGCATGCTTTAGTACCAACTACTAATGATAAAGTTTGAAATTTCATTCTGTTTCCTTAGCTACATTATAATAATAAGTTTAAAATAGTCAATATCATTTTTTTACAATTGGTAATCTACGTCCGGTCCCAAATGCTACTTTACTTAGTTTTATAGTTGGGCAGGCTTGTCTACGTTTAAACTCACTATTGTATATTAATCTTGTAATCCTATTATAATCATTTTTAGTAACGGATGATTTTGTAATTTCATAATATGTTTCGTAATCTGTTACATAATCTTCAATATAAAGACGGCAAATTTCATCCAACAATGGATATGGCAATAGACTTTGTTCATCTGTTTGACCGGGACGCAATTCTGCACTTGGAGCCTTGTTAATAATATTAGTTGGTATCAGATCAGAATATAACATATTTATTATGCGTGCCATTTCATATACTTCGCATTTATACAAATCTCCAATAGGATTAAATGTTCCTGCCATATCTCCAAACAAGGTGCTGTAACTCACGGATAGCTCCGTTTTATTTCCTGTAGTTAATGATAATGCTCCTGTAGCATTACTAAAATGCATAACTATTTGTCCACGCATCCTTGCTTGTAAATTTTCATCAGCAACAGTATTATAATTTTCTAAGTGTAAATTGGAATTTATTGTATGTAATAAATCTTCATGCTTTATAGGTACTAAATATTCATTACATTTTAAATTCGTATGTAATTGTTTCGCATCTAATAAACTACCTTCACTACTGTAAATAGATGGCATCATTATACAATTTACATTAGTTGGACCAAATGCTAATGTAGAAAGAGTAGCGACCAATGCACTATCAATACCTCCGCTACTACCTATTACAATTTTTGAAAATCCACTTTTAGTTACATAATCATATAATCCCAATAAAACCATTTTTAGATGATCAAATTCTAAAATAGGAGTAAAATATGAACAATTCACTCCCTTTGCAGGAATATCCATAGTTTTAAATATATCAATTTCTTTTTTGGGTAATATATCAGTTTGAATTAATTTATATATATCACCATTTGAAATAACACAACTATGTCCATCAAATATTAATTCGTCGTTCCCACCAATTTGATTAACATAAATCAAATTTATAGGATTATTCCAGTTTTTTGTAACAGACTTCAACAAATTAATTCTTGCAATTGGTTTATTTTTTGAATATGGAGAACTGTTGATGCTAAAAATATAATTAACACCAATATCTTTTAATTGTGTTATAGGATCATCTTTATATCTAATATTTCCTGTTTCTCCTTTGTCACTTCTCCATAAATCTTCACAAATTAATACAGAACATAAATTATTATTTACTTTAAATATGCATGGTTCGGTTCCTGGTTCAAAATATAAAAATTCTTCGAAAACGTTATATGCTGGCAAAAGTCTTTTTTGATATGTAGCAGAAATTACCCCATTTTGTATAATTGCGGCCATGTTTCTAAATGGCTTTCCATATCCTTTATAATTCCTATCAATATAACCAACAATAACTGTCAATTTAGCGTTTTTGGTTAATTCTGCTATTTTCTGTAAATAAAGTAGGTTCTTCTCAATAAACCCATGAGTGTAAACTAAATCCCTTACTAAGTAACCAGGAATTGATAATTCTGGAAATACAACAACATCAGAATCATCAGATATTGCAGAGTTAATACCATTTAAAATCTTTGAAAAGTTGCCTTCAAAGTCATTTGGTGTAGTGTTAATTTGTGCTATAGTTATTTTCATTTTATTTCCTCAATCTAATGGTTTATTAAAAAATGTCCACATTGCAACTCGTAGAGCATCTTTATCACCAATTGCTTTACTTGGACTATCGCTTAATTTTACAACTGGTATCCCATTAACACTATTTAATTTGATAACAATATTTAATGGTTTACTATCGAAATTATTTGTTAAGTGAGTACCAATCCCGAAACTACAACGGATTCTCCCTTTACAATAATTTGATATTGCAAGTGCCTTTTCACAATCTAGACCATCACTAAAGATAATCAATTTAGTTATCGGATCAATGCTCATTGTTTTATAATGTTCTATTGCTTTATCTGTAAATGAAAATGGGCATCCACTATCATGTCGTATTCCATCATATTCTCTTGATAGACTACCATCAAAATCTCGAAAAAACGCATCTGTTCCAAAAGTATCAGTCAATGCATATCCAAGCGATCCATTATATATTTCTTGCCATTTATGTAATGCAAATTTATTTGCATAACGAAGTCCTTCAAGCGCCGATATTCCTTGGACAAATTCATGTGCAACCGTTCCGATTGCTCTTAAATTATGTTTCATTGCCAAAAACATATTACTTGTTCCAAAGAAATTATCAAAGTTCTTCAATTCCTTTACAACAATATTTTGTACTTCGAAACTCCTTCTGCGTCGTGTTCCAAAATCTGTAAATTTATCTTTCATTCGTGAAAGATATTTTCCTTTTTCTTTTGCTAAATATTCTTGATCTGCTTCCCAATCTTCACGTTTCCAATTAGTGTCAACATTGTTAAAGTATGATTCTGAAATAATTGCCATCAATGGAACTTCCCATAAAACAGTTTCATGCCACAAACCACTAATACTAATATCTAAATCTCCATCAATGAGTTTTACACTCACTTGAGAAGCCTTAAACCTATAATTCTTCAAATAGTGTAAATAATATATTGGTAGGAACTTATAATCTTGTAAAAAATTAAGTTCTTCGTCCGTTAATACAAGATTTTCCATTTCTTTTATATTAGTCACAATATCATTATAGGAAGATCCATTAAACTTCATATTTGTATTTCTATTAATGAATTTATATGTAACATGTGTAGTAGGATATAATTGCAAAATTGCATTTTGCATAGTTATTTTATATAAATCTGTGTCTAATATGGATTTGATATATCCCATGGTGTATTCCTTATGGCACGATTATAAAAGACTATTTTTGAAAGTCAAATAAAAATAGCCACCTACTATGATAATAGGTGGCTATTTTAACTAATATTTTAAGAATCAATTTTCAATATCTATACACATTCCACCCAAAGACTTAATTAGTTTTTCATATTCATATATTGCTTCACCTGCTAAATCTGATATATCATCATCGGGTGAAATATCTTCTTCTTTCATTCCACCTTGAATGACTGCCTCTTTATAAGAGGTATATTCAAATGGAGAATTATTTCCAGATGCACCAGAAACAGTTATAATAGTTTCTGAACCTAATTGTTTTTGGTTGATACCAAAAAACCGTACAATAGCTTTTTGTACATCGTGCAATTTTTTCATTGCTTGTTCATGTTGTTCTTTTGTTGAAATTATAACGAAAGAACTAGAACTTGAGTTAGTTACAAAGTCGGCACGAATTTTCATGTTTTCTCCTTTTGGTTAAAGATTTCGTTCATTTCTTCGTCGGTTGCGTATCGTATTTTAGAATCGTTCTTTTCCATATGTTTTAATGCACGATTTATAGCGTTTTCTAATGTTATTCCTACGCCAGATCCATATGCAAAGAATCTCCAAACTCTTACTTCGTATTGGAATCCATGCCGAGGCCAATCTCGTTTATAAATTGAGTAATCAGTACATTCTTCAAGTTTTTTAAATACATCCATATTATTTTCCTTTAATGATGACTTATTCTAAGATTAGGCAAAGTATCAAATATTCCTCCATGTTCTAAAAGTCCTTCTCCACTATTATCTGAATATGTTAATACTGCAACATATTTGTCTTTATATTTTTCTTTAAATAATTCTATAACTTTATTAGAAATTTTATTTATTTTATTGTTATATTCATCGGATAATATTTCATATAATTTCTTTTCTTCCGCATTTTCTGATGATGGATAAGATTGACCAGTCAATCTTTCAAATTCATCACTATAATTTTCTGGTATTTCATTTATATCTAAGAATTCTGAAATTATATCTTTATATTTATCGTTTGATCTATGTATTGGCGCATTATGTAAATATGATTCGATTTCATCTTTAACTATTTGCCATACATCACATGTTACAGATTTATTTTTTTCATATGAATAATGTGTATATGAAATATTGTTTAAATCTGAAAATACACGATTGATTATATCATCTACCGTTAGAGTATAATCATATTCTCTAATTATGGAATTTCCTGATACACCAGGATACATCATTTTCTTTAATTCTTCTTTTGTTTCTGGATTTTTATCAAATAAAACTATAAAAGAACTTGAACTTGAGTTAGTTACAAAATCTGTTCTAATTTTCATTTTAAATCCTTTTCTTTTAAATCACATAATACTATTTCTCGTTTAATTGGGCATCCACCCATACATAAATCTCTTTTTGTACATGATGGACAAGAATTTTTCATATGCAATCTAAATTCATTAAATTGTTCACTGTTCCATGCTTCCTCTAGTGTAAATTGTTTTAAATCTACACCCCACTTAAAATCTTGGTCAAATGAGCAAGGTATTGCAATCATATCGGAAGAAATATAGTGGCTGTACCTACCCCCCTCACAACTATCTATAGAATAAGAACTTACATTGTTTGTATAGTTTAAAATCCCAGGAACAGTACAACTATCAAATCCTATTTTGAATGATGGTTTACAAGTGTCAATGAGTGAGAAGAAATGTTTTAATTTAGGATCATTCGGTTTAATTACGTTATTTTGACAACCTAAACCAACTGGTTTGTGTAGAAGGAATATTACTGCGTTTATTCCTTTTGGAAAGGAATCATTTATAATCCTTTCAATAGCTTCATCTATAGTATTATTTCCTAATACATAGTGGATATTTGTTTTACATCCATAATCAATAAATCTTTTTATTGCTGATATAGTATGGTCATTACGATACCAAGAAATTGCTACCGCACCACAACAAGATTTAGTTAATTCAATTTCTGTATCCGTTAAATCTAATCCACTTGTAGTGTAATTAGGAACAATATAATTATCACGACAATATGATAATATTTCCCCAAAATGTTCATGTTTATTTGGGTCTCCCCTACCACCCAATGCAAATTGTTGGATTTTACCTTTACACTGATCTACAATTGTTTTAAAATCATTTAGTGTCATATTAGGTTTACTAATATTTTTACCATTTTGATAGCATTGAACACCAGCATTTAAGCATAAGCCTTTTTCACCATTTAAACATCTTCCCATAATACCAACGTCTATGAGGGATGGGTATGATCCCATAAACGGATCAACACCAGTATCCTTGCCATTTTCATCTAGGATTCCAGTACGCATATAGAATCCTGTTTTCATATTAAAAACAGAATAGAATTTAAATTGTTTATCGAATTGATGGATTTCGTCACCATGTTTAAAAGATTTTAATTTATCATTATCTATTAAAGTAACTTGGTGCATTTTAATGCCTTTCTTATATACAAGTTTATCTTCATTTTAGTGAAAGTCAATAACTGTTTTAAATATAAAAATAATGTTTTAATTATTCCAAAACATGCCAATGCATTATAGCTTGTTTCTGTTTTACAATATGGGCATTTATTTTTAATAAATATTTTGTTGCAGTAAATGCTAGCACATAATTTAAACTTCATGCAAATAATTTTTCCTATAATTTTTTAGATATGTTAATACACTTAAATGTAATTCTGCTTTATGATAAAAATTTTGCATGTCTTCGCTGGATGAATCGTATATAGGTTTTTCGTTTTCTACTATTTCTATTGCGTCTTTACATGTATTAGTATTAGTATTAGCAAATACTCTATGGATATATGATCCAACGTATTTAGAAAATCCTGGTCCTGTTGTATCAATATCTAACATTTCTTCTGCAAGACATTTTAAACAAGTACATGGTATACATACACAGTCTCCTGTATGCGATCCGTTCAATGCGGAAACATATTCATCAAATAATGTATTTAAATATTGCTCTCTTTCTTCTGTATATAAATTACAATCTTCTGCTTCTGATAGAGCACGTTGTAAGTTATAATTTTCTTTTGTTAAATAAAATTTTATAGAAAATACTACATCTTCCAAATTTTCTTTTTCTACTTTTAATCTTAGATATTTTTTATCAAAAGTATCTAAGTCAACAATAGAATTTAATGGGTTTTGAGTGTAAATTATTTTCACAGCCCGACACCTTTATTTAATTGTTCCATAAACCACAATCTTGCTTTATTTGATACTGGTTTAGCAACTTGTTTTATTTCAAGATTATTATTTACAATAACATCCAATTCTTCTTTGGCAATGTCTCCCATAATCCACTTTAGGAATTCTCCCATTTTAGTAATATCTAGATTACCATCTGGGAAAACCTTTTGTAATCCTTGGGTTAGTCGATTTTCAGTTAACGCATAATCAACAAACTTTTGTATTGATTCTAATACTTCCGTATCGACTGGTGCTAAAGTCTTTACTTTGGAAATACTATGTTTCTCCCCTTTTACTTTGAAAATATGACGTTGATCATTATGCCAGCCTTCCCATACAACACCTTCTCCGACACCAGATACGCCAAATGCCTTGCCTACAGGGCATTCCTTTTCAACTTGTTCTGTAATTTCAACAAGTTTATTCTGTGCTAATTGTGGTAAAGAAAAATCAATGTCGATTGTAAATGTAGGATAATCTTTTATGTTAAAGATTCTATTTTCTGTTGAACGAATATTATCACATGGATAATATGATCCATCATAATTACCTTCTTCATTCTTTTTTGAAATTTTAACTGCAAAGATTATAAAAAGTTTATCAACTTCTGCAATAGCAACGGATTTCTGAATACCCTTACCAGCCCATTCACCGAAAATGGTTATAATATCTTCTATAGATGCATTATACTTGTTTCGTATATCAACAAGCATCGTCTTGAAAATATCTTGATTTTTGTAAACGAATTGTGCAAATCCGTTATTATCTGATGTTGGAGTAATAACACGCTCACGGGATTGTACCCAAATTTCATCATTTTGTAAGCAAATACCGGAGTTCGTGCCATGGATTTTGGTCGTTCCAGTAAAAGTAATTACTGGAAGTGCAATAGTAGGATCAAAAATAGGATCCCCCTTTTCATCTTTACCTTTATAACGAGCATGGTCCGTAACTGCTTTAATAACGTTACGAAACTGCCCAATATCTGTAAAACTAATGTGTGTAGACATAGTATCTTCCTTTATGTTCGTATCATATCATTCAAAAAATAAAAGTCAAATATTATATTTTTGTTCTTTGAGATATTTTTCTATTGCTTTTCCAAATTTAGACCATTCTTTTGGTCCCATATCTAATTCTTGTTGTATATTTTCAAGTGTTATTGAATATTCTCTTTCTTTACACTTATTTACTGCTTCATTTACTCTTTCCTGCATAGTTTCATCAAATCTTGCCCAATGGACTTCTTCAATATCTTTTGGTTTAATTTTGTACATAGTATCGTTTATAACAAATCCGTCTTTGTCTAACAAATATAAAACTTTTCCTTCTGTTATAAAGTGATTGTATTCATATTTGTGTGTTAATCCTTTTGATTTACGATATCCTTCATTCTTTTTGAAATCATATTCTTGGTCGTATTTACACATTCCGACAATATCTGTATCGTTATCTACAACATAAACTGATCCATGAAGTATTGGACGGATTTTTCCATTTTTGTGAATGGTAAATAATGGCTTTAATTGTAGAGCAAACTCATAAGCTACCAAATGAGGTTCTTTTGTTCCACATAATTCAAAACTTATTGCATGACTGGAAGGATCATACATCCAATTATCAAAATATACTTTCCAGTTTGTAGTTTTATTCATTGCTTCTTTTACAAGAGTTAAGAAATTTCCATTTTCTCCATCATTTATAAATGGAGTGCCTTTACTCTTTGCTGTCACGCAAGGATTATTTTTATCATCATAATACTTGTAAAATAATACATTCATTCCGTTCCACTTTTCAATGAGTGTAAATGAATGTACGTTTTTAAACTCAATATAGTCTGTTGAATTTTCTTTATATGGATATGCCAATTTTGGAGTTGCCCAAATTATTTGAGTAGTATCTTTTCCATTGACATTAGTTATTACTAATGATCCGCCATTCTTATTTCTTTTACGACAAATAAATCCTTTTACTTTATTATTGGTAAATGGATCCATTCTATCAAAAGTATCTACATTCTTTGGACTTACACCAAAAAGTGTTGCAACATCATTAATATCCATGGTATTTTCCTTTGACCAGATTATATCAAAGAGATTTCAAAAGTCAATAGGCAAAAAATAATCAACTGTTCTATTTTTGAGCAGTTAAAAATATTTAGTATTTTTTATTATCTACTATATATTTTTTACCATGCCATCCAATATACTTTTTATCTCTTGGTATGTATTCAGATAGTTTTCCACTATCAAGATCTATAATTTTCATTAATATATGTAAATTATATCCATTTTCTTTACAAAATGTTTTTAAACATCTGGTTCTTTTTTCTCCTTCTGGAGTATCAAAAACATATTCATATTTAGCATTTGGAGAATTTTCTCCTCGTCTATTATCATTCAACCATTTTTCAATTTCTTCATCTGTTTTATTTCTAAAAATTGGATTATTTTTTCCTTTGTATTGTTCTTCTATATATTTTTTTCGTTGTTCCTCGTCCAAACATCTATATAACCAAAAATTATCTCCCCTATATTTGTTTTCTAAAAATTGCTCATATTCATCATCAGATTTATATTTTTTATGAGAATGATTTTTACCACATAGATTTTCTTTTATCCATATTTCTTTTTCTTCTTTTGAAATTCCCTTTGATAACCAATAAGATTCTCCCCGTTTATATTTTTTAATATAATTTTCTCTTTCTTTTTCTGTCATTTTATTAAGATAATGTAAATTTCCTGATAATCCACATGCATACCCATATTCTCCTCCAATAGATAAATTATAAACATCCTCTCTTGATATAAATTCTTTTGTTACTATTTTTTGTTCTGCATTAAATGCAGATGCTTCATCTTCATAAAAAGAAAGTATTTCTCTGATAAAATTATTTTTTCCGTATTTTTTAACATCTTCTAATAATAATTTTCCACTTCCTATATATCCATCTTCGATATTTTCAGTAGAATGTTTTCCTATATAAATTTTATTATTTAAAATATTGGTTGTTTTATATATAAAATGAAACATTATAAATCTCCATGCGTGTATAATTTATTTATACACGAATGAAAATTTATATAATATATTTTATTAAATATTACCTATTTAATTCTCATACATATTTGCAATATCATTTAATGTTAAATTTTTTAATAACTCAAATGCTTCTGATATACTCAATTCTTTTTTATAGCTTTCAAGTGCTTCTTTATGTGCATCCTCATATGCTTTTTTAATACAATCATTATAAGATTTTTGTACTTTTTCAAATTCTTTAACTCTAGTTGTTATATTCTTACACCAAGCAAGTAAATGCCCTACCAACTTTTCAATTGAGTCCGTTTCTGCATCTTCTTTAAATCCATATTCTTTAAAAACTGTTTTAAAATAATCTCTTATATCTTTTTCTAGATTAGAATCCATGTGACAGTCTCCTTTATCTAGACGCATTATAATCAAATATGTTTGGAAGTCAAATACTTTCTTTAAGTCCGTTCGGGACAATAGGTTGTCCATGCATCCAATGTTTTACAGTTTGTATATGGTTTTTACGGACATATTTACCTACTTTATGTCTAAATTCACCATAACTAAATGATTCTACTATCCTTACAACATAACCTTCTTCTTTTATAGGATCAATTTTTAAACTCTTGATCAATTTTTGATCAAATATACCTCTATATATTTCTTCTACTGGACATATATTTAATAATTGGAACCATTCAAGAGTATCGTTCCATGATAAACAAATGTTTTTATCATTCCAAATGGAGAATCCCATAAAATACGAGTTTAAATCATTATAGTGAATAGAATGTTCCGCATAAAGATTTTCACCACAAATTCTCCATCCATCTGGTATTTCATGTGCAATAGATGACCAAAAGTTTTTTAACCAATTTCTAGAAGGATGGTTTTTAGAATCAATACTTCTAGCATGAATATAATCATTATATAATGTCGAATTCTCACCATCCTTTTTAATAGTTACAACAACTTCTTTATCTTTAAACCCATCTAAACTATCTAACATCCTATCGTCATCATTCATGTTTTCTGACCAAGGAAGATGATATGTTCTAGGATATTTTACATACTTTGTGAATGTGTGTAAAACGTCTTTTAGAATCTTTTGTACATTTTCGTCGTAAAATAATTCGCCCTTTAGTCTTTGCCCATTAGGAAGAATTATATTACCCCATTTATCATATTGTTGATCTTCGTATAGGTGTGGAGGAAGGATTGGTTTTTTAATTCCTATTAATTCTCTAAGATATTCTACTGTTATTATAGTTTTTTCACACCTAATATGACATTCTTCACACACGGATGCGCCATTATTTAAATAATATCCAAAATCTGGAAATAATCTGCGTTCCATTATATGATGTGCGTCAACTGCCGGATTTTGACATACAACACACTTATTGTTGTCTCTCTTAAAGACACCATTACGAAAATCATCTCTTGTTAATAAATTGGAAATCATTTTAAATTCCTTACGGCAAATTATAAATCAATATAATCCAAAGTCAATAACAAAAAATAATTTGACATTTAAATTAGTTACAATATAATCAAAAACTTGCTACCACTAAACTAAGAAGGGAGTAAAGTCGTGGAAAATGAACTCGTACCTCCGGATCCGATGCATTGCATTATTGTGCGGGCACCACCAGTAAAGGAGTATGCTCTAGCATTTCTAACTGCAGCGGCTCGTAGCGGAGATGAAGGAACAATCCGGCTCGCTGCACATCTTACAGGAGCGGAACCGTGCGAGGGGTGCGGATTCATATGGAACCATTGTCGGTGTAAGCCCAAAACTGCAATGGCACAAATCAAAGAAAAGATATTATAATGCAAGAAGTTTGGTTAGGTGATTGTTTGGATCTTATGCCAAACATTAGTAACAAATCTATTAATATGATTTTATGTGACTTACCATATGAAGTTACAGCAAGACAAAATTGGGATGTTATTATTCCATTTGAACCTTTATGGTTAAACTATTTAAGGATTATAAAAGATAATGGTGCAATAGTATTATTTGCTACAGAACCATTTAGAACAAAATTAATTTATTCTAATTTAAAATATTTTAAATATGATTTAATATGGGTTAAAAATAAAACAACTGGATTTTTGAATGCAAAAAAGCAACCATTAAGAAAGCACGAATCAATTTTAGTTTTTTATAAAAAGCCTCCAATATATAATCCACAAAAGTCAAAAGATCATAAACCAGTGAATTCATATACACATAAGGATGGTGAAAGAAGTTTAGTATATGGAAGAACTACTAAATTTAGTGGTGGTGGATCAACAGAAAGGTATCCTACTTCTATTTTAGAATTTGATGTAGTAAACAATGATGATCCTACTAGAAAACATAGCGCACAAAAACCAGTTGAGTTATTAGAATATTTAATTAAAACATATACAAACGAAAATGATATTGTTTTAGATAATTGTGCAGGTTCGGGATCAACATTGATATCAGCAAAAAATTTAAATAGACAATTCATTGGAATAGAAAAAGAAAAAGAATATTATGATATTTGTATGGAACGATTAAAATAACCTTGACTTTTTAAAATGTAATGTTATACTTCTGAATAAAGAACCTAAAGGAAGTAAATATGTACGGTGATATAGTCCACAATTCTAAAAAAGAAGTTAATAAGCAGTATCTTGCTATTAATGATGATTATGTTTTGGATATAACTAATTGTGACTGGTGCAAATTTGACTATCCTGCTGTTTGTTCTGCCTGTTATTCAAAATTATTAGAAGCAAGAAAAAAGATAAAGGAATAATTTATGATAACACCAGAAAATATTAAAATAGATTTAACGATATATCCGAAGGTTGTAGAAGCATTAGCTAATATAGAAAATATCTTAAATAAATTCCAAATTAAACTTGAGTATGTTATCATTTCTCCTAGTAGTGAAGATAAGGAAGATGAACCAGATGAAATTCACTTTTGTTTTTTCTTTAATAATACGCTTATTAGTGTTGTAGTATATATTCCCGATGGATATTCAATAGTTAGTGGAACATTTCAAGGAAAATTAGATACAAAAGAATTTAATGCTTTCAGTGACGAGTTATCAACAATTTTATCTTCTATAAAAGAATAAATTATGTTTCATTCAATATCTATTATTGGTGCATTAAATTGGGCAATATACCATAGGTCGGATGTATTAATGATTGTGCCTAATAAATATGCAATATCCGATACTATATATAGAATAGATCAAGAATTTAAAAATATTAGACAAAAACAAATGGAAGAAGAAACTATATTAACATTTATAGAAATTTCATCTGATAATTATATAAAATTTACAAATGGTGGATCTATAACTATTTTGTCTGAACAATATAAAAATAAATTTAGAGGACTTGGATTTGATATAATATATGTCCATCCTTGGACCAAACAATATCATATCCCAGACCAAACAATATCTACATGTTTAAGAAAGGGTGGGGTAATTTTTTGAATAAGTATAAAGTATTTTTATGGGATTGGTGCAGCCAATGCAAAGATGCATTTATTGTATGCCCATATTGTAAAAATAATACATGTAATGGATGTTTTGGAAATTCTGACGGAACAATAGGCGGCAAAAATCCAGATTACGAATGTCCATATTGTAATCTTGCATATCAATATATGCAATTATGCTATAAACATGGGGATTATCCTAAAACAAAACGACAAATAAATTCTTTTAATAAAAAAATTAAAAAAGAAAATACATATGAGGAATACAAATGAAAAATGTACCAAATGATTGGATAAATCAGATTTGTGATAATATAATGAAAAGAGTTGATAATTTTTATGACTTGACAACAGATCAATTAAAAGATGGTATATTAGATGATATTCAAATGTATTTAAATATGCCATTTAATCTTGACTATTATATATCAGAAAAAGCATTTGATAAGTTTAAATCATTTTTTATTTCTATCGTCACACATCAATGTATGACAAATTTTCATCCTTTAACATGTGGAATAGGTGGAGGAAGTCATACTATATTAGTTCCTAGAATACAAGGTGATATTTGTATGTTAGTATGTCCTACATGTGGATGGATTCAGTTTAATCCTCCTATAATGTTTTGAAAGGTAAAAAAATGACAAACGAATATATATCATTTTTAGAATACCACATATCTATGGTTACTAATGATATTGTTTTTTGGAATAATTCTTTAAAAGAAAATTTAGACGAAAAATCAAAAATTTTTATTCAAAATAAAATACAAAAAGCACAGGGATATGTTAATGGACTTAAAGATTGTATCCAATTTTATAATATATTAAATAAGGAACACAAACAATGGTGCCATATTCCGAAATCAATATAGGTGATATGTTTTCTAATCCTCTATTCAGGAATTATGGAAGAATGTCTGGATTGGAATATGTCGTTGTAGACAAAAAAGAAAATCTAATATTAGTACAAGCAGTTTCAAAAGATGGAAAAGAAGTACAAACCCCATTTTGGAAACAATATACTGATAGAATGTTTTCTAATCAATGGAAACTTTCTATTTGACTTTTTTAGATTGTACTATATACTTATTCAAAATTAGGAGATTTTTATGCGATGTGACATGTTTTCGACAGATTTAAAACAAAAATATTTAAATCCAGATGTACAAATAGCATTAAATAGATATTGTGCATATATTACATATAATAGACTTTTTGGACGATATGCTATATATAAGAAATCATTTTCTTTTAAGAAAAAAGTAGATTTTATTACATGGTGTAAAACAAAAGTATTTAATAATAAACAATCAATATTGTATAATGAATGTTCATATACAAGAAATTATAGTGGATTTCTTAATACTTTACGTTTTTGTTGTGACTCCGCAACTACTGCATCAGCAACTATAACTCTTTCCGATGATGATTTAGAAATATTAAGAGAAATAGATTATCTAGTTTATGATTCGGAAATAAAAAAGAAAATAGAACAGACAGAAAATGGTATTGAAACATCATACAAAACCGTGTATCATTGGTTATTTGAAAACAAATAGAAAGAAATTATACCATGTCAAATGAACTCTTTAAAGAAACCGACGATTCTTACATTCTTAATATAGAAGCAAAATGTGAATTATGTGATGGTACTGGATTATATGTAGGAATGGCAGAACGAAAGGGGGCAGCAGTTATTTGTCATACATGTAATGGAACAGGAAAAGTAAATCAAAAGAAAATATTTAAGAAATTTAAATCAAAATCAAAACGAAAAGATGTTAAACGTGTATTTTCTAGTGCATGTGGATATATTATTTCTGCTGAAGATGTCACAACAAATGAAGGAATTACTATAGAATTTTCTAAATGTGGATGTTCATATGATGAGTGGTTAAAAGGGGAAACACCTAAACCAATTGAAGATTTACATTGTCCATATCTACACACAGGGCAATCTTTACAAAATCAAGAACATCCTCAACATTCTGTTTATCTTGAATTGTGCAGTAAACATCTTAATTGGGGGAATATTTCTGATTGTAAGTGCTATAAAAATAAACATAAATGCTGGAAAAAGTATTATGATGCTGGCGGAAAATAAATTATAATAGGGTGTATCAGAAATTATAAACTATAAAAGGAGGCTATTTTCATGGATTCTATTGATAAATCACTGACAATATGTGTTGTGAGTATTATAACGATGTTGATCTGTCTTATTATATGTGGTACTATTACAAGTATCATGAGAGAAAAATACAATCAAGAAAACTCTCACACAAATACACAAAAAATTGAAAATAAGGATGATTTAAAGATTAAAATGGAATTAAAATGAATATATCAATGGATATTGACCACAATTCCGTACCACATGAACCACCAAGATACTACGGTTATTGGGCACATCGACCTGGAGGATTCTCTAGGATTACGCAATGCATGCAATGTGGAAATGTTGGACTTTCTGAAGACTGCTCCACGCTAAATTGCTGTTATCATTGTGGCGGGAACGTAGTTGACGCGGGGGTTGCTAAATGGATTAAGCCAACATATAGTGGTTTCCTTTGGTGGAGAAAGATGAAAACGACTGGCTATTGGAGTCGTGAATGATATATTCATCTCCATCATCCAATATCTGGACTATTGATACACAACCAATAGTATGTTTTAAACATTGGTTCGGTCATAACCTGTCACCAGACGCATCATTTGATTTTTCAAATGTTCCAGTTGAATGCCATGAACCGTTGTTAAATCAACTTATAAATCAATATGAAAATAATCGTAGAATAGAATCAATCAAACATCAACCAAAACCATTAATAGAAAAGATTTTATTTTACAAACTTTGGTAATTAAAAAGGAAAATATAATGAAATTAGAAACAACAGTTCATAATATAATAAACAAATATATTCCATATAATATAATGGAAATATTAGAAGATTATTTTACTATGATGACTATTAAACCACTTATAGAAAAATACGATTTATATAAAAAATCATTTACAATATTTAAGAAAGTAGATTTTCTTACATGGTGTGATAAAAGACAAGATTATATTTTTACTAATATTTCATTATGTTCGCGCAGACCAGCATTTCGTGCTCACAAAGAATTTATAAATAAAATTAAAGTTATGCATGAAAAAATAGGACATTATTGTGGTATATATTTAACAGAAGAAGATGTTGAATTAATAGATAACCTCGATTTTATTCTAAATGATCCAGAAGTAAAAGAAAAAATTAGTACTGCGAAAAAATTCGAATATTGGGATTTTATTAAAGAATATATAAAAAGATAATAAGGAATTATACATCAATGTATGAATGTAAAAATGGAAATCATTATTTTTATAATGAATTTAAACAGTTCCATAGAGAAGATGGACCAGCAGTTATTTTAAAAACCGGAGACACTTTTTATTATTTTAACGGAATTCCATACGAGTTTAAAGACTGGATACTAAAAATAAGAAAAAATGTATTTGTCAATTTATGGAATATGTTTTTACACACCATAAAAAAGGATTAAAAATGAAAAAACTAACAATAACAGTTTCCGGTCAAGTTGGAACAGGAAAATCTTCTATATGTAGAATCATCCATGACACATTAAAGAAAAAAGGCATTGATGTATCAGTAAAATTGGAGATAGAAGACTTCGATACTGTTACTCCAGAATTAGCAAAGAGATGTATTAAACGGTTGAAGAATGAAAAAGATTTTTCTGTACAAATTGTTGAAAAACAAGAAAGACGAGAAATTATAGACAACAGGTTATATAAATTAAAAAATGAATAAAAAAGGACCATGTTATTTTAGATATAATTTTGATACAGAAGAAAATGATATTGATAATGTTTTTGTTCCATTTGATAATTGGAATGGTTTAAAAAATACTGTAATATCAAAAAATGAAAAAGAGTTTTTAATAAAAAATTTTTTATTCATTAATGATCCAGCCATTTTCTTTGCTGAATCTATTGTTTTACTTGAAAAAAATAAGTGTATTAGTACAAAAAGAAAAACATATAAAACATTAATTAATGACATAAAAAAAGATTTTTATTGTTTATACCGTATTACCGAAGTTTACAATTCGGATTACAATTCGGATAAAAAACCCCGAAAATGGTATAGAGTTAGCGGTATAGAAATAAATGATTTTATTTCAGTAACTTTATATGATGCATGGCAATTTTATACTAGAAATATTGAGGAGTCATGAGAATAATACAAAATAAAATAACATTCGATGGGGAATGTTATTTAAATATTACTATTAAATATTACATTGGTAAATATGTTGTAAAATGCAAACCATATATAGCAGATGGATATATTATTGGATTTGGATCTACAAAAAATGATGCTATTTTAGATTTATATAAAAATTATATAAATCTAATTTTATTTGCTACTGATCCATATTAGTAGATAAGTGCATAGAACAAGATTCTTCTAGTTGACGTTCAATATTTCCAGAAAGATCATAACATTCTATTAATTTCTTTTGATTGAATCAGGAAAATATTTTGATTCTAAATCTTCATTGGTTTCTATAGGAAACCTTTCAAATAAATCTTGGCATTGTTTACAATCTTTTACAGGACCACATTGATAGTTGCACCAGATGTGATGTTGGTTATTATTAATTTCATTTAAATTTTGTGGTTCCATGTTATTCCTCAATGATTTATTTTATAATTTAATCTAGTTGTATTAGATCATCAAATTCTTTTGTTAATCTAAAAATTCCTTTTTGTGGATATTTCCTAGCAGAATCTTCTAATGACAGCAAACATGCTCTGACAGAATGAAAAACCTTATCCTGCCTATTGTGTCTAAAACATTCTATTGCCATACAATTATATAACAAAGGTGGCGGAACACTAGGATTTGATGCAATATCTTGATAATTTAATGCTTCTATTAATTTTATTTCTTTTTCAGAATATTCGTATGGGTACATAAAAACTCCTTTATTAATTTGAAAATTCCTCCTACTAAAAATAGTAGGAGGAATAAGTAAAACTCAATCTCTTACACGTTTTTTGGTTAATACATTTAGTTGATAACAAATTAAATATTCACCAGCAGGCATTTCAAAATGATCATGTTCTGGATGACGAATATTAAAAGCCTTATTGCTTTTTACTAAACATCCTACAAGGCTACTGTTGTTTGTAGGGTTTGTAAATACATCAACACCAGATTCTACTATATGTCTACTACCAGATGTAATTCCTGGTACTAATTGATATCCATCAATACCAACCTCTTCTTCCTTTGTATATGATTTCAAATTAACTTCTACCGTATCTTTGAATACTTTGATTGAAGTTAGATCATTTACATTAATAACATATACGTCACCTTGCCGTACCCATTGGGTAGGCAATATCTTGTTGATAACACGCTTTTTGTTCTTAATTACGGCTCCAGTTTTGATGCTGGAAACTACTTGAGTAGCATCTTTAATCATGTTTGTCTCCTATGATTGTTATTATATATTGTGAATATAGAAAGTCAAATTAAATTTTTATAATTTGTTACTATCATATTATTCCTTTATACTTCTCTAAAACTGTGTTAAAATCTTTTTTTGATATTCTTTTTTTACATAGGTCGTCAATTTCTACGGCTTTAATATTAAAAGTAATAGCAGGTTCAAGTCTATAACCGAAATCAAGCGCAAACTTAGCACACACACTTTTATCTTTAAATATTTCGCAAAATGTAACCTTTTGTTTGATAATATTTTTTATAGGTTCCCATAACTCATAATCAACTTTCGTTTTTTGAAAATTTAAATCCCATGCAGTTTTACAAATGTTTTTTAAATCCATTATAGTATACCCTTATATTTGTTTAATATATTTTCGATTTGTATTTTATTATTCCTAACATTATATTCTAAAATATTTTTAACATTATTCATAATATTACTATTAATATTGTTAAAAACATTATTATTAATATTATGAATATTAATAATAACAGAATTGATAATATTACTAGTAACAGTATTTCTAATACTATTTCCAATATTATTACTAATATTAACGTTATATTTATTAACACCAAATTTTATTAATTTAGAAATCATGATGATGCAATACATCCATCTTCGTTTAATGGACTGATAGATTCGTGTGCTTCCTTGCATGTATTTGCTGTATTTTCTACGTTCATGTAATATACACGATGTGTGCTACCATCTGTACCGACGAGATATTTGAGACCAGTTCTCTTACTTTGAATTAATGCTCTTGGTGCAAAATTTCTTTCGTATACATGAACCATATCCATATCCAATACTTCGCTCCCATTGTCATTTAAATAGCGTTCTACACCATATAGATCAATTAATACACGTTTCTTTTCTTCATCATCCATATTATCAATTAATTCAAGTGTAATTGAACTATGGTCCATAATCCATTTTTTCTCTAATATAACACCTTCATATGCATATAATTCAGTTCCGTCTTTAAAATGAATAGCAGGACCATCTACACAATGTAGTAGATTTGTATCATTTAGTTTTAGCCTGTCTGCTTTACGACACATAATTACAGTTTCATTATCTCCCCACCATACTCCTATTTCTTTGCTTAAACCTTTTAATCCATCTAAAATATCTAATCCATCAATATTTAATTCTGTATCAGAAAAATCATATAAACTTAGCCATCCTGCATCATATTGCCCCCAACCACTATAATCTATTGTGAATCTAGAACTATTGTAGTCTTCTAAGTCTTTTCCAGTAACTTTCTTATAGCAATATGCATTAACGAGAACGACAAATTCTGTAGGTCCATCACATAATATAAACTTTTTTGGTTCCTCAAGCCCACCACGTTTATATGTCATCTTCATATATTCAATTGCTTTATCGTCGTTTGTAGGACTAATATCCCAACCAATCTGGCTCCACTTGCGTATATAGTCAGGAAATTTTGCAACCTGTTCAACACTTAGTTCGGTAATCATTGTATTAATCCTTTAAAAGGTTTATTGAATTCTTTCTGTTCTTCCGTTGTGACGTAAAACTTCACCATGTTCATGTATTGATACATGAGTATCATAATATTGCTTAAGTGCAATCTTTATTGCTTTCTCTGCATTCTCTCTATATGTGTTAAACTCATTTTCAATATTTTTTAATTTATTTTCGTATTCTCGTTTAATATCAGATAATCTATCACTATCGGGTGGAGTATAAAATGCCATTCCATAGCATTCATGAGAACCTTTTACAGTTTTTGCAATACATTCTAATTGGTTTTGTGTTAAAACAACACCACATTCTTCCGCCGATTCGCTAATACTTTCTTTCCAATAATCTAAACTATCCATTATTCCTCCAAATCTATGTTAATTGATTCAAAAACAGGAAATGGTGGGTCATAATAGTTTCCACCTTTTAATGGCATGTTAGGAGTTATATTTACAATTTCTCCTTTTATATCTTTACTACTAAAATATTCAGAAAGTATATTTGATAACTCTTTCTTTGAAATTGTTATGGTCTTACTATTTTTAGAAATCTTCATATCAAATCTCCTAATTGTTCAAAGTATAATCGTAAATATTTTAAAGTCAAATTAAATTTTTATACTTATCTAATATCTGGTCAACTTGTATCTTATTATTCAACATATTAATTCTTATACTTCTTTCAATATGAAGTCCATTATTCCACCAAATATTATGTTCTATAATATTTTCTAAATGAGAAAAAATCATATTTTTAACATATCTATCAATAGAATTTTTGTCTATATTTTCAGCAAAATCTTTAATATTATAAGAAACGATAACATTGTTTCTAATATAATGGTCTATTTTTGTATTAAACAATTTCAAATTCCGATTTGTTTTGGTAGTTTTCCGCCGGGAATAAATATCACTAATTCTCCCCAACTCCTTAAATCAGATCCGTCTTCTTTATACTTATTTCCAATAGCAGGATCAATAACACTTATTCCACTATCCCAATCAAAATGAATTAATATCTGATGATTTAAACCAGGAAAGTTTAAACTAGGAACACATGCAAAATGCCAACCATTGAAAATCAATTGACCAAATACTAATTGATTCCAAACTATTTTACAGTCTGTTAATATCTTAACAAGGTCTAATCCACCTAAAGGGGATTCTCCCAACCAATTAATCACTTTTTCTACAGGCTCACCAAGCGCCATAGCTATACATGTATGTACACATGTAGTATTATTTGGCTGAGTCTGTGGTTCTATTCCATGTATCTTCATTCCTGCCGACCCTTTATAACAATCCCACTCTTGTAAATTTCTTCCTTATCTTTCTCAAATCCTTCAATCATTTCTTTGTATAATTCAGTTTTACTATTAAATAATTCCAATAATCCATCCCGTACCTTTACAGAAAAAACATAATTCCACCAACGCAAACTACACTGAAACACATTATCCTTTACACAATCAATTAATGAGTCCATAAAATATGGCAAATGGGTCACAGGTAAAGAAAACTTACAATTAAATAATTCTTCTTCTATGTTAGGAGTACTAACATGCATCATTCCACCAAAATCAAACCCAACTTCATTCGTTTCCTCTACCTTAAACTCATCCCATCTATCAAAACCTTTGTAATTCTGATACTTCATTTTAACTAATTCTAATCCAATATCATCAACAAACCACCGTCTAGATGGAGACATTTCATCAATCGGGGTAATAGTGTAAAATTTCATTGTGATTCCTTTAGTATTTTCTTAGTATCAATCATATTTAGTAAATCATTTGTTTTCATGTTTATATAACATATTCTTCCTGTACTCATACTTATAAAACTTTGATTTTCTCCAAAAGAAGAAATATATATAATATGGTCTATATTAAAATATTCATCTAAATAATTTTCGTTGTTAGGTATATCATCTGACGTTGGTAACTTAATAAATGGTGATTTTTGTTTACATTGATTTTCAATAATATTTATCAATGTAGATATTTCAATTTCTAACCTATAGCAATGACATCTACTTTGGGTTACTATAACCGACCGTTTATTGTCTGAATAAATATACCCGATCTGATCTAAATTAAAATATTCTATTTGATTTAATTTAGTATTAGGTATTTGAATAAATTGAGAAGACATAATGTGCCCTTTATCAATTGAAACGATTATAACTATCCAATTTCAAAAGTCAAATGATTAATTTTCTATGATTTGAATAATATCTCTTAGCTTTTTAAGTGAAAGAGATTTTGTATTCTTTCCATACTCAAATATTTTTGAAATCTTTTGACATATTACTCTAGTTTCGCATTCTGTTTCATATTCTTCTTTTGTTTCGTAAAGTAATGAGTCTGCTATATATCCATCATTTTCCTGATACCAACTATCTATTAAATACTTTCTGTCTGCATAAGATGTGTCAGCAATGCCAGCAATGAAATACTTACGACCAACTTTTTTAACTATTACTTCCGTTAACACTTGTTCACAATGTCTAGCAGCATTACCTATATTTAAACTATATAGTTTATCACCAACATTTGGCTTTCTCATACAATACTCCTTTTAAATCCAATTATAACTATCATATTTCAAATGTCAAATAAAAGTTTTCTATTGACTTCTAAATCCCCCATCATATAATAATCGCAATCAAATAAGGAGCATATTATGCATTTCTATGAAAATAACACTATTCATAATCATGAATTTATCATTGGAGCATATTTTCAATGTGTTGTAGGCTCATCCGATCCTGAATGGACTTTAACTTCAATCCAATTAGTAAGAAATCTTTCTCCATATCAAGTTAATAAGTTTATTCAATGTTTTGATTATATTTTTCCAAAAAAAGCACATACTGGACGTAACTATAAGCCAGAATGCTGGTATAAATTTAATATACAATTTATGAGTCATGAACCACACGATTTTGTAATTCGTTCTGTTGAAAATGTTTCTGATTCAGACAATGAATATGATAGAATTCATTGATATAATCGCAACCAAATAAGGAATTTAAAATGACTAATATTAAAGCTAATGACGTAGTTGCGGGTATTCATTATTATTCGGGTTATAATTTTAACAATTGTACAGATATTAAATTAACTAAAAATGGTTTAGTTGATAAAAGATATAAAGAAGAAAGTATACCTCCTACAGCATATAAAGTAATTGAAGTAGATAAAAATGTCGCAACTGTCCAATGTGCATTTTTCCATGGGTTTAAAAAAACATATGAGTTGGCATGCAAATATACCCCATATTCCAAATCATTCAAAATGCATATTACTTATCTTCGTCCTATTTCATATTTCACAAAAAACTGTATTATTAAAATGATGGAAACCGTAATTGGTATTAATGACATTACACAAGAAACTATTAATGATTTCCAAGAGTATAACCATAAAAAATTAGTAATATTCTTTACAGATGCATATAACGAAATGTATAGGATAGCAAAAGAAAATATTGAAACAACAGAATCTAAACTTAAAAAATACCTAGAAGAACAAACTCCATTCGAAAAATTAAAGAAAGAAATAATACAAAAAATTATGGAAATAGAATATTCAAAAGATAATGAAATATATCTTGAAATGGCTAATTATAGCCTTGATATTAAAAAACAATACGATAATTTTAATTCATAAAAAGGAATAAAAAATGAATAAAACAACAATAAAATCAATAAAAAACCAAATAGCAAACATTGAAGGCGATACACTTGATGCCTCTAATACATTACTTGAAATTGAATATCTTATTAGTTGTAAAAAACTAAGTAAAGAAGTAACACCCCGTATACTAGAAGGTGAAGAAACTCACCTTATTAACACACTATGTCATATCTCTCAATCTTGCCTTAAAATTATTAAAAAAATAGATAAAGAATCCCTCCAAGAATTACAAACAAAAAATATATAAGTTATGTTTAATCAAAATGATCTACTATGGGACGAATCTAGGAAAATGGCAATAAATCCAAAAACTGGAGAAGTTTTATTTTCGCAAAATGAATTTATGCTTGTCGGAATAAAAGAACAAAAATATGCATGCCACTATGATGGTGGAATAACTGCTGATTTCAGTAACAAACATAAAAGGAATATATCATAATGCAAAATCTACTAAAATCCCTCCAAATAGAATATAATAAATATAAAGAAAAAGAGCAAGTACTATTAAATATCCTTAAAATATATTTCGGTAATTCTATAGATAATATCGAAATTCAAAACGATTCAGTTAAAATATTTTCAACTGACATCACGTTTGGGCAACCTTGCCACGAAACTTATATTATTCCATTTAACGAGTTTAAAGATTTAAATACTCTTATAAACCCTATAAAATATAGAGAAACAAAGGAACTTTATTATGTGCTATCCCACTCCACCCCTACCACCATTTAGACCATCAGAAAATTATGATGAAAACAAAATCGTAAAAATTAAGATTTCTGCCGGTAGTTTAATTCTACCACCCCCACCACCTATGTATTCTAAAACTCGTTATGAATATGAATTGGAAAATACCAGAAAAGAAGATTCCTGTTCATTATTAAGTTTTTTGTTGGGTGGACTGTTTTTTAGCTAAAATACCTCTAAAATATAGAGAATGAAAATAAACTTTGACAAGTTTAAAACTATTATAAAAGGAATTTAAAATGAATTTACTAATTGAAATGAATTTATGTAAAACTAGAATAGTACTAATATTAATAATGCTTTGTGTTATTTTATCGGTTCCTATCATAACATATACACGCGCCAATTATAATACACATACAGAAGAAATAATTGTTAAAAAAGCCGAACGTGTAAATACATCAAGAGATGGTAAATATCTAGTATTTTCTACAGATAATAATGTCTACGAAATAACAGATAGTTATTGGTGGTGGTCATTCGACGCATCAGATAGATATGCCATCATAGAACCAAATACAAAATATAAATGTGTTATTACTGGATGGAGATGTAGATTCCTTAGTGATTACCCAAATTTAATAAAAATAGAAAAAATAGAAGAGTAACTATGGCAAATCTATCCAAACAAATTCAAAATAGAATCTCTAAATATAATCCAAAAGGAGAACTAGCCCATACTGCTAAAATGTTCCTAGCCCTTTGCGAAATAAATCATGTATCAACTAAAGAACATGTCCAACGTGTAGCATTACTCGCAGAAAAAACAGCCATTAAATTGAGAAAAGATCCTAAAGCAACATTCTTCGCAGGTTTATTACATGATATAGGTAAAATAATACTTCCACATAATCTGTTTGATGGACATGATATATCACAAGATGAATATGCACATGTAAAACAACACGCTATCGCAGGATTTAAAGCATTACATAAATTACATATGTTTACTGCATTCTGTGCAGGATTACACCATAACCTTTATTCCGCCGGATATGGTGTATCAATAAACGAATTCCCTAAATCATGGTCCCCCGCTACTATTAAAAAAGTTCTTGAAATATCTGCTATTATATCAATATGCGACTTCGTTGATGCTTATACTACTCGTAAAACAACTCTTAAAGATCCTATCTCACAACCTCTATCACTTAAAGAATTATTATATAATAAATACCCAAATGATCATCTCGTAGTCGATACTGTTTTAAACATATCTAAAAAGGAAATAAAATGACCAAATATACGGAAAATGACTACCCAATTCTTTTGTATCGGGGAAATGACGATGGGGATGAAGACCCACATGGAAATATTTGCTGGGCAACATGTGAACAGTTAGGATGTACTGCCGAAGGCAAAACATTCGAAAAAGCAGAAAGAAACTGTAAATTCTGTATAAAAGCTATGCTGGATGTTAAAGACGAAATGGGATTCGAACATCCAAAACCAATACTTGAAAAATAAACTATATTTTTTATAGTTAGAAGGGTAGTATAATGTACGCAAAACCAGGATGTTATTTTCTTCGGTCTGTAGTAAATGGCAGAACTTATATACTAGGTGGTGAAAGTGATGGCCAATGTCTGTTATGTATATGGACGGCCACAGGAGGCATATCTAGATATATAAATTGTACATAATAATGTATATAAGTATAAAAATAAGTATTTGACAAATCAAAATTATATGATATAATATTATATATTCATTGACAAGTAATATTGGGTTGGTAG
>Ga0265297_10000403_pt1 | contig 133254 bp, 100 predicted proteins | sample Munlanlwell13791_FD_192502 | JGI IMG/M metagenome (GOLD analysis project Ga0265297, IMG submission 192502) | Leachate microbial communities from a municipal landfill in Southern Ontario, Canada - Leachate well 137-91 | ecosystem: Engineered > Solid waste > Landfill > Unclassified | place...
ACCCTAGTACCCTAATAACTATTTATGATTTAACAGGTAGACTTAAAGAGACCGTCTATTCCGGCACCCTAACCAAAGGCAATTATACCTTCACGCCCAACATCCACAAAAGCGGAATCTATTTCGTGAGACTTTCTACTATTTGTCATTCTGACACTGAACGTAGTGAAGGGGAAGAATCTAATATAATAACAGAAACAAAAAAACTTATTCTAGTAAAATAATATTTGTAGGGGCGACATAGAGTTTACCCCGCCTCGGCGGTGGGCGAGTCGCCCAATTTGTTAAAAACTTTTGATTTAGTAGAGGAGAAAGATGAAAAAATATTTAATTTTATTTATCATCCTTACAGCAACAAACTTGTTTGCATCTGCGCCGGATACTTTGTGGACAAGAACTTACGGCGGGACTGAGGGAGATGAAGGCTGGTCAGCTCAACAAACTTCTGACAGTGGTTTTATCATTACAGGGTATACAAACTCTTTCGGGGCAGGGAATGGAGACGTTTATCTCATTAAGACAAATTCTTCGGGTGATACCCTATGGACACGAACCTTTGGCGGAACTTCTTCTGACAATGCCCATTCGGTTCAACAGACTTTTGATAGTGGGTTTATCGTTGCAGGTTCTGAGGGAACCGGAGGCGTCTATCTCATTAAGACAAATTCTTCAGGCGACACACTATGGACTAAAACTTATGGCGGGAACGATATGAATTGGGGCAATTCAGTTCAACAAACTTCTGACAGTGGTTTTATCATTACAGGAGGGACTTTCTCTTTCGGGGTAGGCACACCAAATTATTCTAACGTCTATCTAATCAGGACAAATTTTTTAGGAAATACCATCTGGACTAAAACTTACGGTGGGCCTTACGGTGATTGTGGCACTTCAGTTCAACAGACTGCTGACGGCGGGTTTATTATTACAGGAACAACACTCTCGGTATACGGAGGAGTCTATCTCATTAAGACAAATTCTTCCGGAGATACAGTTTGGACAAAAACTTTCGGCGGAACTAGTACGGATTGTGGCTACTCTGTTCAACAGACTTTTGATAGCGGGTTTGTTGTTACAGGAACGACACACCCTTTTGGGGCAGGTGGAGGGGACGTTTATCTCGTTAAGACAAATTCTTTGGGCGATACCCTATGGACACGAACCTTTGGCGGGACTTCTTCTGATGTGGGCTATTCAGTTAGACAAACTCAAGATAGTGGATTTATAATCACAGGATATACAAGCTCTTTCGGGATAAGCGGGAACATCTATCTCATTAAAACAAATTCTTCAGGAGATACAGTTTGGACAAAAACTTTCGGTGGAACTACCTATGCTTTTGGACACTCGGTTCAACAGACTGCTGACGGCGGGTTTATTATTGCAGGAACGACAAACTCTTTTGGGGCAGGTGGAGGGGACGTTTATTTGATTAGACTGGGTAAAGAAACAGGAGTAGAAGAACCTTCCATTTTGGATCGGGGATTGGCAAATTTGGATTTAAAGATAGTAAAAGATAAAATTTCCCTCTCTCTTCCTAATAACTATTATCCTAATACCCTATTAACTATCTACGACTTAACAGGCAGACCAAAAGAGACTCTCTATTCCGGCACATTATCCAAAGGCGATTATACCTTTACGCCGAACATCCACAAAAGCGGAGTGTATTTTGTAAGACTAACGGCAGTTTGTCATTCTGACACTGAACGTAGTGAAGGGGAAGAATCTAATATAATAACAGAAACAAAGAAACTGATATTAGTAAAATAATAATGGGTAGCCGAGGCTTTTATGCCTCGGAAATTGAGCGACCTATGAATGGTGGTAATAGGATAATTATGAGAAAATATTGTCTGATTATTTTAGGATTACTTATGTTCACGAAAATGAGTTATGCTGTTAACAGTTGGATGCCGCAGTATACTTCAGAATATGTTGAAGACATAAGTTTCCCCGACTCGCTTCAAGGATGGGCAATAGAATTAAAAATGTCAGGTCCAATAGGAGGCAAAGTTTTTAATAATATACTTTTTACTAACGATGGAGGCAAGATATGGAACGTTAAAACGACAGCCATTACGTCAGAGCCTGAGCATTATATGAACTCAATCTGCTTTGCGAATTCTTCAGTGGGATTGTTAGGCGGATGGTGGAGAACTTTTGATACGGGATCCCCTTATCCCGGCTCAAGTTGGGCATTAGTATCTACAGGAAATGCTTTCGGCACATATGGTTTGACACAAGGCAATGCAGGCTCACATTATAATAACGGAGGCGTTGGAACTATAGAAACGGCAGCGGGTGAATTGTTCTGGAGTTGTGGTGAATCGGGTTTATCGGGAATTTCGGTTTATTTAAATGGAAAATATATGGGTTGGCAGCGCATAGGACCGATATGTTTTGTAGATGCTTCCTACGGATGGGTCTGTTGCGATTACAAGTTGTTTAAAACTACTACAGGAGTTGATGGTTTATCTCCTTTATATAATTTCTCAATGAATGATATAGATTTCGTAGATACCCTCCACGGATGGGCAGTTGGGAGCTCAGGAACAATATTATACACCGATAACGGCGGAGTTGATAGCGTATGGGACACATTATCAAGTGGAGTAACCAATAACTTAACCTGCGTAAAATTTGTTGATTCTTTGAATGGATGGGTAGGTGGAGAAGGAATCATCTTAAGAACCCGTGACGGTGGAAAAAACTGGGTGACGGAATATTCGGGCACTGTGTCTAAAATATGCGCTGTAGATACAATTTATGCATGGGCATTAAGCGGCGGGAATATACTGAAATATAACCCCGTTATCGGGATAGAAGAAAGTAAAGAGTTGAAAGTTCAGAGTACAGAGTTAAGAGTTATAAAAAATAAAATTTCCCTATCCGTCCCTAATAACTATTATCCTAATATACTATTAACTATTTATGATTTAAGTGGAAGACCGAAAGAGACTGTCTACAACGGCACACTATCCAAAGGCGATTATACCTTCACGCCGAACATCCACAAAAGCGGAATTTATTTTGTGAGGCTAACGGCAGTTTGTCATTCTGACACTGAACGAAGTGAAGGGGAAGAATCTAATATAATAACAATAACGAAGAAGTTGATTTTGGTGAAATAGGAGAGATTATGAAAAGATTTTTTGGAATGAGTATTTTAATGCTTGGATTTTGTACTACGGCAAATGCTCAATACCCGGGCTGGACCGTGTATAATGCAAACACTAATTGTGCTAATGTTATTGCCGGCGAAGGGAATAAACTATGGATTGGAACATACGGTGGACTGGTCTGTATGGACACTGCTACAGGTGGTGTGGAATTTTATAATCACGCAAACTCAAGCTTGCCGGATAATTTTGTTCGCTCAATAGCAATAGAGGACAGCATAAAATGGATTGGAACTTGTTATGGCTTAGCGAAGTTCGATGGAACTAACTGGACTGTTTATAATACGGGTAACTCTGGCTTGCCAAATAATTTTGTCCGTTCAATAGCAATAGAAGGCAACATAAAATGGATTGGCACCGGTGGTGGTGGTTTAGCGAAATTTGACGGCACTAACTGGACTGTGTATGACTCGCTTAATTCCGGCTTGCCGAATAAGGATGTTTCTTCATTAGCAATAGATGGGACTGGCGTAAAATGGATTGGAACTGATGGTGGCTTAGCAAAGTTTGACAACACCAACTGGACTGTATTTAATGTTGGGAATTCGGGCTTGCCGGATAATATGGTTTGGTCAATAGCAATAGAGGATAGCACAAAATGGATTGGTACTGACGGTGGTGGCGTAGCAAAGTTTGATAACACTAACTGGACTGTTTATAATACGGGGAATTCCGGCTTGCCGTTTAATGGGATTTTGTCATTAGCCGTAGATGCCACGACTGGCGTAAAATGGATTGGTACTTTTTGTGGCTTAGCAAAATTTGACGGAATTGCCTGGACTGTTTATAATACAGGGAACTCGGACTTGCCGGATAATTTGGTTTTGTCAATAGCAATAGATGCCACGACTGGCGCAAAATGGATCGGCACTTATTATGGCTTAGCAAAATTTGACGGCACTAACTGGATTGCATATGATGCAGGATTGTTTAATAGTGAAGTTTTTTCAATAGCCGTAGATGCCACGACTGGCGCAAAATGGATCGGAACTTATAGTGGTGGCTTAACAAAATTTGACGGGACTAACTGGACTGTTTATGACACGAGTAATTCCGTCTTGCCTAATAATTGTGTTTTGTCATTAGCAATAGAAAACGGCACAAAATGGATTGGTGGTTGGGGTGGCGTAGCAAAATTTGACGGCGTCAACTGGACCGTGTATGATACGAGCAATTCGAGCTTGCCGGGTGATACCATTTCTTCAATAGCAATAGAGACCGCGACTGGCACAAAATGGATTGGAACCGATGGTGGGTTGGCAAAATTTGACGGCACTAACTGGACCGTTTTTAATGTAGGGAATTCAGGTTTGCCGGATAATTTTGTTCGCTCAATAGCAATAGAGGACAGCATAAAATGGATTGGAACAAGTAACGGTGGTTTGGCAAAGTTTGACAACACTAACTGGACTGTGTATGACTCGATTAATTCGGACTTGCCTCATAATTGTGTTTGGTCAATAGCCGTAGATGCCGCGACTGGCGCAAAATGGATTGGAACGGGTGGCGGCTTAGCGAAGTTTGATAACACAAACTGGACTGTTTATAATACAAGTTCAGGGTTGCCGGATAATAACGTTCATTCAATAGCTCTGGAAGGCGGCACAAAATGGATTGGAACCGATGGCGGTTTGGCAAAGTTTGATAACACTAACTGGACTGTTTACGATATATGGAATTCAGGATTACCCAATATCGCCGTTACTTCAATAGCCCTGGAAGGCACCATAAAATGGATTGGCACTAGCGGCGGTGGCTTAGCTAGTTATTCCGAACAAGGAGTGGAAGAAGAACGACAGCCGTCAGCGAGTCCCCCTCAGGCGGATCAGTTGTCAGTTATAAAAAATAAGATTTATTTGTCCGTTCCTAATAACGAATACACGAATACACTATTAACTATTTACGACCTCTGTGGACGACCAAAAGAGACTCTCTATTCCGGTACACTAAGCAAAGGCGATTACACCTTCACGCCGAACATCCACAAAAGCGGAATTTATTTTGTGAGGCTAACGGCAGTTTGTCATTCTGACACTGAACGAAGTGAAGGGGAAGAATCTAATATAATAACAGAAACAAAGAAACTAATTCTAGTAAAATAAAGGGGAAATCAAAAACACTGATAAGTTAGACTCCCGCGGAGCGGGAAAAGTCCAACTAAGAAAAAATGATATATTTATTAATTATTTTTTGCGCATGGGAAAAACAAATACAAACCGATTGGATGGGCGGGCCGGGAACCTCCGGACCTGTAACTAATTGGAATGCACAATACTATGAAAAAGATAGTGTTAGTACTGCCAATAAAGGCCAGGTTTCATTAATAGCTACAAGTCTGGACTATACAAGTACGGGCTGGGTGAAACATGTTGTGGAAAACAATCCCGGGCTATTGCCACTCGAACAGGGGCTAATGCCTGCCGACATAAATGGCGATGGAATAAAAGATTTAGTTGCGCATTCTTGTGATGATGTTGTTTGGTATGAAAACTCGGGTTTGTATAATTTTACTAAAAAAGTTATAAGCAGCGCTAATCATGGGATGAGTGCAAGCGCATGCGTACATCCCTGTGACATAGATAAAGATGGAGACATAGACGTTTTGGTAGCTACCGATAGTGTCGGATTGGTATGGTTTAAAAATATGAACAAAGGGAAAGCATGGTCGTATAATATTCTGGATAATTCAATTGGTTATCATTGTGTATGGTCAGGAGATATGGACATTGACGGGGATATGGATATAATAGGCGTTGATAATAGCGGCGGAGAATTCTTTGGTGATATTTACCTTTTCCGGAATAATGGTTCGCAGGTTTTTAATAAGGAACTTGTTAAAGACTTCTCGACAAATGATGGCTATAGGGTTTATGTCGATGACTTTAATAACGATGGATATCCGGATATATATTGTGGTTGTTGGTATGTATATGTTTTTCTTAATAATGGTACAGGAATTTTTACACAATCTTTTTGTACTGATAGTATGGGAACGATTGACGGAACTTGGGCATCAGATATAGATATGGATGGCGATAAAGATATAATATGTAATTCCTATTATGATACATGGGGAATACTTAATAATGGTACCGGGAATAACTTTGAGGTTAGAAAATTAATGACTGGTTCCGGTGATTATGGGGATGTGCTTACAGCAGGCGATATAGACTTAGACGGTTTCCCCGATATAGCAGAATCTCTTTATAGAATCGGATGGTTTCGTCAGGATCCAAACAACCCTATGACATTTATAACTTATAATATTGATAGCGTAACTTATGGTTATGGTTCTTCTCATTGGTTATACATAGCTTCCTTAAACGATAAATGTATTCCGAGTATGGACATATTAGTAAGCAACGGGACGGAGCATATAGTTTACGAAAACAAGATGATTAAAAGATTCGCAAAAGTGGGAACTCTTACTTCATCAATACTTGAGCTATCAGACACACTCAAGCAACTTAAATATTTTGGATGGAATGCCTGCGTGCCCGGAGATTCAACTCTTGCTTTCTGGTGCAGGGCGGATAGTTCAAGCAGTGGAATAAACAGTCAGGGATGGACCGGGCCTTATTATGCGACAAACAATATTGACAGCGTAGCAGTCTCGCCCGCATTCTGTGTTCGTTATTTCCAGTATAAAGTAGAGTTTGCATCTCAAGATACGCCAATAGACATTCCGGTGTTATACGAAGTATCGGTAAGTTATGATACCTGCAGCGGTGGATACGTGGAAGAAACAAAAACAGCTACAAAACTATCATTAGAAATAATCGGGAATAAAATTATGCTGTCCCCGGGCAAAAGGATTGATGATGCAGAACTTTGTATATATAACATTGCGGGAGAATTTGTGCAAACTCTTTATAAAGGAGAACTGGAAGATAAAACATATACTTTTACTCCCGAACTAAAAAGAAAAGGCGTTTATCTTGTAACGTGCAAATGTGACGGGAATACAAAAACGGTAAAGTTTGTTAAAGTGAAATGATGAAATAAAGTAGGAGGCAAGATGAAAAAATATTTGATTTTATTTATTGTTGTTACGGGAACAAACTTATTTGCGGATGAGATGATAGTTAATGGCGGTTTTGATATGTCGCCGTGGGATACGGGATGGACAAACACAGTAGAACATATTGGAGGGGTAAAGCAATGCGATACGACATATTGTTCATCCTCAAGAAGTTGTTTTATATCTGTAGTGGGATATATACCTTCCGGTCCATACTCTAAAGTAACTATGTCCCAAACTATAAAGCCGACAACGTCCTGCACGTGTACGGTTATGCTTAAATATAGAGAAATAATAGACTATTCGACGTTTATCCGCTATATATCTATTTCTGTTACCATAAATGGTAAAGACACCACGATACATGAAATACCAAGAAACTATGGCGGTGAAATCGGGGAAAATATGGTATGGACTCAATTCCGAAGAGGTTATACGGACAAGGATACTATAACCCGAATTAAATTTTTGGTATACGTAGAGTCTCCTACTAGCTCATCATATATGAACAAAGTGTATCTTTGGATAGACGATGTTTCCATAGCAGGCGCTCCAGTTGTGGGTATAGAAGAACCTTCACAGGGTAGCTTGAAGCCTCCGCTTCAAGCTCTTGATTTTAAAATTATAAAAAATAAAATTTCCCTCTCTCTTCCTAATGACTATTATCCTAATATACTATTAACTATTTATGATTTAAGTGGAAGACCAAAAGAGACCGTCTATTCCGGCACACTATCCAAAGGCGATTACACCTTCACGCCGAGTATTAAAAAAAGCGGTGTGTACTTTGTGAGACTGAGTACTAATGATTTTACAGAAACGAAAAAACTTGTTCTAATAAAATAACGGTAAGAATATGCACAACATTATATTATTTGTCTTGCTTGTCATAAAAACCCAGACGGATTGGGGTAGCGGCCCCGGCACTCTAGGTCCCGTTAATAACTGGAAACACGCTTTCTCCCAACAGAATAACATAACCTGCAATATCCACGGACAACTATCCCCCGTCGCAACATCAACAAATCCTACAGCATGGATTAAACATACAATAGACCAGCAGAATACTTATATTGACGGGTCAAATGCTTTAACTTGCGGCGATTTTGATAACGATAACGATAATGATATTGTAGGAGTGAGGAAAGATTCTCTTGTATTTTATGAAAATAAAACAGACACGTTTGTTAAAAAAAGTTTGTTCCCTTTGTCGGTTGGATGGGGCGCTTCCGTTAATGATATAAACAATGATGGAAGGTTAGATGTCGTGGTTTCTCAACAAAACATCGGAATAAGTTGGTTTGAAAATTTAGGTGGTTTTAATTTTTCTCAACATACAATATCAACGGGTGCTTCTGTTGGCGGGCTTTCTTGCGAAACAGGAGACATAAATAATGATGGCACAATTGATATCGTTACTACAGGATTCCCACATTCAACTGGATCAATTGGGATTTGGGCAAATAATGGAAGCGGTGGTTTTACAAATGCACAAACTATATCGAAAAGTTCATGGAGAGTAAAATTAGATGATTTAGACAATGATGGCGATTTAGACCTTATTAGTGCAAATTATCCGGAAGGGACATGGATTTACTTAAATAACGGAACCGCCCATTTTGATTCTGTTGCTTTTATAAACAGTAATGGGGTTGATGGTGTGTGGAGCAGGGATTTTGACAATGACGGTGATGTGGATATAATAACGGGAGAATTCGGGAATTCAGGACAAAATTTTATTCATTGGTGGGAAAATGACGGCACAGGAATTAATTATACGTCACATATAGTATATAGCGGCTCATCCTGGCGATATGGAGACGGATGTTTTACCGAAGATATTGATATGGATGGCAAAACGGATGTTGTTTCCGGATTTACCCAATTGGCTTTTTTTAAGCAAAATAATATTAATAATTTTACTGAAAATTATATATGCGGTGTGTTTTCGGATACCCATTGGATGATACCTCTTTCCAAAGGAAAATGTTTCCCCTGCGTAGATATCCTTTTTTCTTGTACGGGGTATTTCTTGTGGTACGAAAATAATATGATTAACCAATTCGCGGACTCCTCTTATCTCGAGTCTTCTATCCTCAATTCTACCTGTGACGCAAATTGGCTTAAATTCGGATATACCGTTTGTTCACCCTTTGACAGCTCTCTGATGTTTCAATTCAGAAGCGGAAATACCGTTGCCGAAATTACAGGCAACAACTGGAGCGCGCCTCTATGCGTTAGCTCCGGGACCGAAAAAGATTCCGTCAGCCTCGCCCCTTACATCACAAGCAGGGATTCCTTGTTCCAATACCGCGTAAATTTGTTTGGCAGGAATAAAGACGCTGGCGTGCTTTATGAAGTATGGACAGAATTCGAATGCGGCGGCGCAATAGAAGAAAAAAACACACCATTAAAAGTTGACCCCGGAAAAGCTTTGAAAATCATAAATGATAAAATATGTTACTCACTCACTCGCGAAAGTGATGTGTCTTTAAAAATATACGGGATAGACGGGAGACTGGTAAAATCCTTTGTATTACGCAAATCCTCCCCGGGCGAACATTCTATGAATGTGCCTCGTCTGAATAAAGGAATTTATTTTGTTCTCCTGACAACAGAAGGCAAAACCACAACCGCAAAATTCGTAATTGCCGGAAATAAATAGTAAATGAAGGCAATGAAAGAACTTTAATAAGGATGAAATGTTAACCATTTTTCTTATCTGTCTTTTCAACTTGCCCGGCGAATGGCTCAAATTCCACCACGACCTCCAGAACACCGGTTTTCAATCTGAACTCAAAGGATGCTTAACTACTGACTCCGTCAGAATCAAATGGGAAACTTCTAATATTGGATTCTCTAAATTTGTAATTGTAGATATAAATAATGACAGTACCCCTGAAATAATTTCCGGTAACTTAGACTGCAACGTATATACCTTCAACGGGGAAAACGGTTCAATAATATGGAGCTATACAACGGGAGGACCTATATGGTCTACCCCCGCAATTGCAGATTTGGATAACGACACTGCCCTCGAAGTAGTCGTTGGCTCCTACGATAGTCAAGTTTATGCCATCAACGGCGAAGATGGCTCTCTCCTCTGGAGCTACCCGACAAACGGTTTCTTGCACTCTTCCCCCGCGATTGCCGATTTGGATAACGACGCTAAACCCGAAGTCATTATTGCTTCTATGGATAATAACATTTACGCCCTCAACGGCGAAGACGGCTCTTTGCTCTGGACCGATACGACCGGAGGAAGCATTTATTCTTCCCCCGCGATTGCCGATTTGGATAACGATACTAAACCCGAAATAGTTGTTGGCTCTAATGATAACAACCTTTATGCCCTTAACGGTGAAGACGGTTCTGTGCTCTGGAGCTATCCAACGGCGAATTCCGTTTACTCTTCTCCCGCGATTGCAAATTTGGATAACGATACGACGCTTGAAGTAGTTTTTGGCTCATACGATAATAATCTTTACACCCTAAACGGCGAAGACGGATCTCTATTATGGAGCGATACGACAGGAGGTTGCATAAGCGTTTCCCCGGCAATTGCAGATTTGGATAACGATACTAAACCTGAAATAGTTTTTGGTTCGGATGATAATAAACTTTACACTGTCAATGGCGAAGATGGCTCAATCCTCTGGAGTTATACGACAGGAGATGCCGTAGAGTCTTCGCCTGCAATCGCAGATGTGGATGGCGATAACAAACCTGAAATCGTATTCGCCTCTAACGATACAATAATATATGGACTCAACGATGACGGAACTCTTTTATGGAGTTTTAGCAATAATTCTGCCGGAGACAGCGACCCCTCAATCGGAGACGTAGACGGGGATGGCTTGTTAGAAGTGGTAATCGGGGGAACGGGTTACTTAAAAGTTCTGGACGGAGAATGTATAGCCGCAGTTCAGGAAAAAACTGATTCCAAAGAAACGCTTAAACTATACGCGCAATTCTCTAACCATAAAATACTTTTCAAATATTCCATACCAAAGAAATCCGACGTATGTTTACGAATATATAACACTGCAGGTGAACTCGTTAAAACTCTTCTTAGCACAAATAACGTCCCCGGCGAATACAAGACAGAATGGACACCGACAGGATTTTCCTCCGGCATATACCTTGCAAGACTCTCCGCCTGCGGAACAAACTGCGCGTCAAAAATAGTAATTGTGAAGTGAGGAAGTTAGTAACAATCCCCTTCTCCCAGTCTCATACAAGTCTCTTCCAATCCCTGTTTCAATTCTTTCTGTCTTCCGTTTCTGTTTCTGATCTTCTGGTATCCTGATAACCTGATACCCCCACCTGTGGAAGATGGAACATCCCGCTCTGTCGAAGATCTCGCCGTGGGCGGAGCGGCGACTGAGCGTAGGGAAGAATCTAATATAATAACAGAGACAAAAAAACTGATTCTAGTGAAATAGTAATAACTGTAAGAAATGTAAAAACTGTAATAGATAGTAACAGAGAAACTGATATTGGTAAAATGAAAGGGTGAACTCTAAGTAGTTCATCCCTTATTCTAATAAAATAATATTTGTAGGGGGCTCTCTCTCCGTTGGTAGTCGCAGGACTTTAGCCTGCGTATCTCTCTCTCCGTTGGTAGTCGCAGGACTTTAGCAAAAATGTAGGCACAATTTCAAATTGTGCTCCGTCTTTTTTTGTTGAAATATTGTAGGGGCGAACTCTCTCTCCGTTGGTAGTCGCAGGACTTTAGCCTGCGCATCTCTCTCTCCGTTGGTAGTCGCAGAACTTTAGCCTGCGCTAAAGGGTGGCAAACAAAATTTCCTTGACTTTCCCAAACTCTAAATTATTTATAAAAACGAATACTATGAACAAAAAACTCTTAATCTGTTTATTCTTTTTAGCCGTCCTTTTGGGATGTCAACCTATGCCCTATCATCCCAAGACAGGTAAGATTTCCCTCTTATTTGTTAACAACTTAAACGAAGAAGTTCTCGTAAAAAGTAAAGATGGCGAGATAGGTTTCTTCGGCGTATTCATTCAACCCCAACAGGAATATCGCTGGGAATGGGCTGATAGTATAGACCTCCATAACCACAATGATACAACTTTTTTCCAAACCACCTTTGATTTTTTCAAAGAAGGACAGGCACACGACTTTACCGAGTATATAAGTTCTTATACTTTCAGTGTCGATGTGTTTGATAGCCTTAATTATGCTGATACTTGTTATATTAATTAATATTGCCTTGCAGGACATCGAAGAAGAAGCGCCTGTTTATTCTTATAAGGTTTTTACTTATGCGGATTTCTCTTGTTTTTATTTGCCTTCAATATCACAGGGATGGAAGGGAGAAGTATTCCCTTCCGACATTCCGGTAAATTGTCCAAGGAAAAATATCGCGATTTCTATTGGACTTGAAATGAAAGAGTGTGACGTAAAACCGATAATTTATGACTTGTCTTTTTCCATAGGAAGAGACATCGGGGGAGGAAGAAAAAAAATGTCCGACATTTACGGATATCACGCATTTAGTGAAGTAAAAACCGATGTTTTATTTCTCGGCGGCAGCGGAGCAGTCTTATTCCCCTTCGGAAGTATAAGTAGAAACGACGAAAAAAGATATTGCGCAGGGTTTCATTTTTTATTCGGAGTCGGAACACAAGGAGAAACTTCCTTAAATGTAAAAGTGCTTAAGAATGATACCGAAGTTTCAATATATGAGAATAAAGGATTGCTTGGTTTTTTGGGGGTAGGCGCCTCGGTCGGTGGAAACACGCCTTGGGGTAGGGCTTTGTTGAATGTGGGAGCTACGTTTTTATCAGGTAAATCCATAAATGTTTATAATGAGCCTATAAACGGCACATCGGAATTAGACATGCATGCTTTAGGCGGTTATTATTTCGGGTTAAGTTTCAATAAGACTTTATCACACTGCTTTGATTGGCATTATCAATCCTCTGCATCCAAAAATTAAAACTCTTTAACCGGAATATCCTGATATACTCTTTATTCCTACCCACCCATCAAATTTCCTTGATTTTTTTGTTCCACAATTAGTATTCTTTACATACTAAAAGTAAATTAAAATGGAAAACAATATGTTTAAGTTTTTCGTGCCCTTCTTCCGTTTTTATTTTTGCTTGAGTTTACTCTGAGCTCGTCGAAGGGTGTTGGGTTTTTATCTTCTATCCCGTTAATCCTGTCTATTTTTTTTGTTGTCTCTGGACTTTGTTCCGTCAGGAAGATTATACGAAGCCCTTGAGTCCGCCAGAGGCGGACGATTAGGGATTAGTATCCCGTAGCGAAGCGTTGGATAGAAGCCCTTCCCGCTCCGCGGGAGTCCAAGTTATCTCCGCCTCAGGCGAATCTTTTGCGTATATTTAAAACTTTTTCGAGAAAGTCTGTCTGGGCAACTGTCACGGGAGGGGATTCTCTTCGCCCGTTTTCATACCTGAGCGCATAAAGTTCCTTCCACCATTCTTTTGAATGTTTCTCTTTTTTTACAAGAATCATACAATTTCCTTTAATTCAGGGACATTTTTTTGATACGTTTGAAATAAATTCCGGTATAAAGTATTTGATTGTATTAATTCTTTGTGAGTCCCGAACGTAATAACTTCACCCTTATCAAAAAGTATAATTTTATCCGCCAAAAGCATCGTTTCTTTTGAATGACTTATAACTATCGTTATCCTGTTATCTTTGCCATCTATTAAAACATTGTGTATCTCTTTTATGTTGTTTGCATCAAGCCCTGCCGTAGCCTCATCTAATAGCAATACGTCTGGTTTTTTTAGAAAAGCTCTTGCTATTGCCAGTCTCTGTTTCTGTCCACCACTAAGATTCCCTCCGCTTTCATTGAGTTTATGGTTTAACCCATCTTCTAATTGATTAATGAATCCCATTGCCTGAGCTCTTTTTAAAACAGCCTCGATTTCTTCGTCAGTTGAATTTAACTTGCCCATAGAAATGTTCTCTTTTATCGTTGCTAAAAATAAAAAGGGCGCCTGTTGCACTATTGCTATTTTATTACGATACGAATCTAAGGATATTAAATTGATATTAATATCGTTTGCACTTATCTCTCCTTTTTCTGGCATATATACTCGCTGTAGTAATTTAAATATAGTCGTTTTGCCTGCCCCGCTTTCCCCTACTAATGCTATGATTTCGCCTCTCTTTGCGCTGAAAGAAACGTTTTTAATGCCAAAATTATCCTTTTCAGAATATGAAAAATAAACTTCTTTGAAGTTGAGCGTTTTTATATGTTCAATATCAACGCCTTCTTTCTTTTCTTGCTCTATAGAGAACAATTCTTGAACTCTTTTTATACAACTTTTCCCGGTTTGAAGAGATATATTAAGATTTGTTAACCCGGATGTTGAAGTAAATACTTGCGTCATAAGCATATTAAACGCAAAAAAACTTCCAAAAGTAAGCTCTCCTTTAATTATCAAGTATCCACCCAACCATATTAATATAACCTTGCCCAGAGTTGAACTTAGTTGGCCAAGTACAGACGGCTTGCAAGAATAGATGAACCGTTCAATTGCAACATTAAACAACTCTTTTAATTTTTTTGCATACCTGTTTATAATTTCTTTTTCTGCCCCTAAATATTTTATTTCCAAACGCCCGGAAATGATTTCATTCAAGTAAAAAGTATTATTTGCTTTTTTTTCTAGCATCTTTACCGTTCTCTGGTTCATCCCGCTATTAAATACTTTTAGAGAAATGGCAAAAACCGGGAGTATACTAAAAAATACTAAAGATAATGTAAGATTGAATTTTGCAATAATTATTACACTAACTATAAGCGTAATCGTATCTTTTGTTAAATTTAACATGTCGTCTATAAAAAAAGTGTTGACCCCTTCCAAATCCCCCTCTATCCGACCGGTGAGATAGCCTGCCCCTTTCTGAGATAGTTTGTCCCATTTTGAATTAATAATTTGTTCCAATAATATTGATTTTAAGTAATTTCCAAAGCCATATTTTAGGTGATTTGCTAAGTAGGCATTAAAAATACCGGCACCTATCAGACTAACTTGGGCAATCAATATCACAATAGCCCATTTCATTAGAAAGATATAATTTTTTAAAGGTAGCACAACATCAAGAATATGTTTTATCAGCAGTGGGATCGCAATGACTAAAGCAATTTTCAATATATTTCCAAAGACAATGAGTAATGATGGCAAAAAAGCAACACAAAAAAAATACTTGCTTGCTAATTTTCTTATCTTCATATTTTGTCTTTACTTACATTATTTTTTATTTGTGCTTTCGCGTTAGTCCGCCTAAGTCGGATTACCCCGCTGTGTCGAAGATCCCGCTGTGGCGGTGGACGGGGTGGCAAATTCTTATGTGTATGTCCAAAACTTCTTTTTTATCTCTTTCTTCCACAACCGCTCAAACTTGCTCGTTGATATTCCGATTACTTTTCTAAACGCTGTTTCAAAATTTCCCGTCTCCCCCAAAACAATTAATAATTTGTTCACTCTCTCTTTCCCCCAGTTTTCAAATAGAAATTCTATGGCAGAATAAACCGATAGTTCAAAACCAATGTCTTGTCTTTCTTCCTCACGTTTGGGCAATTTGAGTCTCTCGGGTGGAATGAAAGAAAGAAAGTTGCCCCATTCAAGCACGATAAATTCCTTCTGCTTTCCTACATATCTTGGCAGCCCTTCATGAAACCATAAAGGGGGATACTGGGAGAGTGTTTTATATTTTCCAATTGATTGTGCAAATAAATGTGTTAATTCATGCGCTACCAGAGCAGAAATATCCTTGGAGGGTTCCACGGGAGTGTTTATAAATATTTCCCCGTTCTGTATTGTTCCCTTATTACTAATTCCGATTTTCTCTACAAATTTTTCATTGTTGAGAAAGTTTACCGTAATCTTTTCATTTTCATCCGGGAAATAAGAAAGCCCATCGCATACTTTTTTATATTCATCTTCAATGGTATTTGTAATCTTGTCTACAAGAAGACTAAATTCTTTGCTATATCTAATTTTGAAATGCATCGTAAACAACGAATCTATCCCTGTTACTTTTGTTTCCCCTCCGGCAATATGCTTTGTCCATTCGGCTTCAATTTCTTCTAATCTTTCTCCCGTGATTTTTTCGAGTTCCTCTGCCGCATTTTCAGGCGTGCATTCTCTTACAAAATCTTTAATTTTCTCTTCCCCTAATTTTTTCATCAAAAAACCAAACAGAGAAACACAATGCGCATTTGGTAGAAGATAGGAGTCGTTACTTATAAAAGTATTATATCCGGAGGCAAAAAAAGTTTTCTTAAAAGAAGGCTGTCGGGGAAGTCTTGTAATCCAGAAATCATAAGAATAACCGGCATATTCTTGTCCTTTTTTAGAATACATATAAATTCCATATTTTACAAAAATCGGTTTATCCATCAACAAGGAAGCAATATAAGTAATGCTGTCACAAGGAAAAGTCGAAAAGACTTTTTGATACATTGCAACTGCGTGCTTTTGGGAGAACTTATTCCGAAAACCAAGAACATCATTCAATTCCTTTTCATCCCTACACAAGTAATAATCTACCTTTTTGCCAAACAAATCCTGTTTGGACAAAAACTGCGAAATTACAAGAAAATAGTTGTCCATAGCTTTTACTGCTTCCCCTGCTTTTGCGCTGTCGGATGAAGACGAAAAATGACATACGGTATAGGTCCCTTCTACTTTTTCCCAGTCTTTGCAAAGCACATTATAAGGGAAAACAATTTTCATTTTCCCATCCTGTTTTTCGAGATAAAAATATCTTTGCGAAGCATATACGGGATGTTTGCTGTCCACAAATACTAAAACTCTGTAGAGATTATTATTATAGTTTTCAACTTTTAACACTTTGATTGTAGCATCAGCCATATTTTTTTTAATGTCCTCATAATTCTCCGAAAATTGAACTTTATCTTCCGTGCCAACGTACTCTTCTGCCACTTTCTTATTATCTTCTTGTATTGCGTTAATATAGGAATTAACGACTACGGTAGCATCTCTCCTGTCACACGAAGCACAAAAACATAAAACCAAAATCCCCAAATACATTACCTTTTTAATTTGTCGGAACAGTTTTCCCAACCCACCCATTTTTGTTTTTTTCATATAATCTCTCAAGAAGTTATGCTTTTCATTTTGTTGTTTTGTATATTACTTCTCATTAATTATCTTTTCCATCTCTTTTTGAAATTCGGAAATCGGTTCTTTATAAGACGCTTTTAACAGAATTTCCCCTTCCCGGTTTACAAAAATTTTCACAGGCGTCTCCTCGAACCCAAGTTGTTTCTTTGCCGATAAGTCCTTATCAAACAAAACAAGAAAATTGATTTTGGCATTCCTGACCCAGTCCACTAATTCTCTTTCGCTCACGTGATAAGCAATCCCAATTACCCGGATGTTTTCGTCTTTGGCAATCTCCGGCCAGACCCACCGTTCTGCAATGCAAGGCAAACTATCAAGTAGCGAAAAATAAATAAACAATGTATGTCTTTTTTCTTTCAGTAGTTCCGAAACGTTTCTTTCTTTTCCCGTTAAATCAGGTAGCGAAAAAAACGGAATGCAAGATTCTTTGTTTTCCATTATATATTCATACAATACTTCACAATAAAATACTTCTGCGAATCTTCTGATTTTTCTTCCCTGAGAAAATATACAAACCCATTTTCATCCGCGCAAAGTAATTTGTCATTCGTCTTAAAATTGCCAACGAATTTCCCAGCTATAGTCCAAACGTCTATTACATATTTTTCTTTAATTTCTTCTACCAAATCATTCATATTCAATTCCAAAAAAATCAGTTTGTCTTTTGGAGAGGTGCATATTTTTATTACTTGTGTCCAGGAGTGCGCCCATTTTTCGTATTTGCCTTCCATACAATTCCCGGGATGTTTCATTTTAGGTGGAACGAAATATTCGGGCTCTTCTCCGAAAGTTCTTGTTAACTTTCCTTCTAAGCTATATTCCCAAATCTTATAGTCCCCTATTTGAACGACAAATAAACTATCCTTATATAAATCAAAAAACACTCCCATTATGTCAAAATCTATAGAAGTTGCGCTTTTTGGGCAGAATGAATATAGGAATTCTCCTCTTAAGGAAAGAACTTGAACATAAGTATTTGTAGCGGGATTTGATGCTCCCACGAATAAGAGTTCCTTTGCAACCCTTATTGTAAATGGTTGTGTATGGTATTCCGTAAAGATAAAAGAATTGGTGAGTTCCCCGTCAGAACTAAAAGCGCTCAGCCTTCTTACAGCGTGGTCGGTTACATAAAAATTCCCTTTCTCATCTTTTGTTATTGCGTTTGGCAGTTGAAACTCTCCGGGCTTCAAACCTTCTTTCCCTATAGTTTTAATTAGTTTTCCGTCTTTGCTAAATATCAAAAATTGTTTCCCGCGCATATCCGCTATCCCAAATCTTTCTTGCGAATCTACTGCCATATCCGTTAAAAATAGCTGTTGGGTTTCTAAAAAAATAATTTCTTTCAAGCTAAACATTTCCATAATTACTTACCAAATATAACTAATTTTTTCATTTGTCAAAGAATATGTAGTTCTTTTTCTATCTCTTTAAATCTCTTTAAATCTCTTCAAGTCCCTGTTAAAACTCTTTCCGTTTTTCGTGTCCTTCTTTTGTTTTTATTTTTGTCTTTCGTGGTAGACTTTTCCGTTCTCCATTTTTTCGTTTACCCTGAGCTTTTTGTTGTCTGTTTACCTGCCTTTAGGCCTGCCCGCCGTTCAGACTATTTATTGGAGTTACTTGATAGGAGGGCATGGCCCGCCGTTCAGACTATTTATTTGTTCCTGCCTGTTTACCTGCCGACAGGCATGGCCCGCCGTTCTGTTTGGAGGGTGCGTCCTCTTTCAGTCTACCAGAAAAACAAATACCTTACTTTCGTTACCGCTATCCTATCCGTCATATCCATTTCGTCCCCGGTATTATCTATCGTCTGATTGAACGCTAAATACAACCACGATTTCGGTCTGAAGTTATACGAAAACAACGCATTGAACTGATGTATATGACTATCCGTATTCGGCTCCGCGTATACCCTCAAATGCATATCTTTTGTTAAAGCATACTGAACGGTCGGCCGCAAAACCGATGATATTTCTACACTGTCCCCTTTCGGAGTCCATTCAAAAGTATTAGTTAACTCAATTGAAAGACTTAACGAAGAACTTACCGTCCAGCTTGAACCAAAAGTATTCGTTCCCATATCCGCGAAATACATTTTTCTGTAGTTAAACCCATTTGTGTAGTACCAGATATTATCCCAAAACGAAATTGGTTTCGAATAATCGTTCCAAAAATTTATAGTCGTCTGCGAATATTCAAACCACTTATCAAGCTCATAACTTTTCCCTCTGTAAAGGCTTACACTCCCTCCCCAGTTATTCTTAAATTGCGGAGAAAACCAACCCATCATCCAGTATCCCCAATCGGGGTCACCTGCTTCTTTTTTCTGCCCCCCGCCCAATCCGACATCAAGCGTATTAAACACGCCTATGTTAACAAACCTTGGACCTGCGCCCAGAGCATACATCTTTCGCCCTTTCCACGGCGCATAACCGATTTTCTCAACGTCAAAACTCTTATCGTAGTTATCGCATTCACCTGTTATAATAAATTTCGGAGCATACCAATCCAACTTCATATATTCCGCATACCCGCTGTCCGATTTCGCAACTTCCGAAGCAAGCTGCAGTTCACGCGTCCTGAACGTTCCGTCTATGCCGAACGCCCTCTGGTTGTTCGGACTCCCGCTGTCTCCGTTTACTCCCGAATACATAAACCCTATGTCCGAATTTTCCAGAACCCCCATCTTTATCCTTCCGGCAGAGTAAAGCCCTTTAGGCTCAAGCAAAACGCTGTCCTCCACTACGCTGTCCGTATATGCAGATAATACCCCGAAATCAACTCTCCCCGCTGAACCCGTATATTTTGCGCCCCCGATTATCGGCACTTCATAACCCGTATAGTCTAATTTCTTCCCTATCCTTCGTGAATAAAAAAGATTTATAGGTGTGTTAAACACTTCCTGTTTTTCCAAAAAGAATGGTCTTCTTTCTTCGAAAAAAGTCTCGTACTTGGAGAGGCTAATCGTATAGGGATCGGCCTCTATTTGCGCAAAATCGGGATAAGCGGTTATGGAAAGTTGTGACGATGTAAATCCCCACCCAATGTCCAATCCCGCTTGCGGACGAATTAAAGTATCGTCGTAACTTGACTCGTATCTTAAAAGCCCAACGGGATAAACTTCAAGATTAAGCCCTTGTTTCCCGGGCTGGATTCCTTTTAATGTGTTACACTGGGAGACTCTCATCCCCTCCGATTGTTTCGTTAACACCCAGCTTACGTCCTCGTGTTTGCGATAAATAGTCCGGAAAAAATTAACTCCCCATTCGTCAAGCCCCTGCTTAAATCTTAGCGTCTTGAACGGTATTTTCATTTCCACGTTATACCCGTATTCCGTTACCTTTACTTCCGAATACCATACTCCATCCCATGAATTATCCTTAATTCTTCCGTCCTGGGAAATCTTCATATCCGCCTGCACACCACTCGCGCCCACGCAAAATTCGTAAGCAGTATTTTTATCCCCGAAAGTATCCAGTATTATCCATACGTGGTCTCCCGCCCACTCATCCCTGGGAGTTGTCAAAACGCTTACCTTTCCGGGCTCCGAATCAAAACACTTAAAAGCTACATACAGATTTTTATCGTCGTAACACGTATAAACTTTTGTGGATTCCGTCGCCGCTTTTCCTTCATCAGGACTCCACTGCACGAAACTATCAGCCGAAACGCCTTCCTCCCAAACCTTTTCTATGTTCCCGTCTATAACCGGCGGTGTATTTACTTTTGATATGTTTACGCTAAGAATACTAAAAAAAAGTAATGGTATCATATTGTTTTAATTATAAAAAAGTCCTTAAATTATTTTTAAACAGATTAACACTTCTTGTTTTTGCTCTAAATATATTTTTCACGATTTTTCTAACAACTTTTATTATTAACTGTTTATTCATTGTTATGGAATTTCTTTTCCCAAAAACTGTTCGTTGTATAATTGTTTATACGCAGGGCAATTTTCATAAAGTTCGGAGTGGTTGCCGATACCTGCAATCTTATGTCCGTATAAAACAATTATCTTATCGGCATTCCGAATGGTTGATAACCTATGCGCTATTATAAACGTAGTCCGGTTTTTCATTAAAGGAGTTAAAGCTTCCTGTATAAGCCTTTCGGATTCGGAGTCCAGACTTGACGTTGCTTCATCAAGAATTAAAATTTTGGGATTTCTTAAAATCGCTCTTGCTATGGAAATTCTTTGTCGCTGTCCCCCGGATAAAGTTACGCCGCGCTCGCCGACTTTTGCTTCATACCCGTCAGGCATTTCTTTTATAAATTCTTCGCAATACGCAAGCCTTGCCGCATTCTCTATATCCCCATCTTTTGCGTTGGGATTGCCAAATCGTATATTCTCTTTAAGTGTATCTGAAAACAAGAAAGTGTCCTGCGCTACTATACTGATTTGTTTCCTTAAACTTTTTAATTTTGCATCTTTTATATCTTCCCCGTCTATCAGTATCTTCCCTTTTTGCAACTCATAAAATCTCGGTATAAGCGAAACAAGTGTCGTTTTCCCGACTCCACTTCTTCCGACGACGGCAACCGTTTCGTTTGACTCCGCCCTGAAAGAAATATTCTCAAAAACAGGTTCTTTATCGTCATAAGAAAAACTGACATTATCAAATACTACTACGCCTTTTGTTATCTTTATATCTTTTTCGCCATCTTTTTCCGGGGCAATGTCCATTATTTCAAATATTCGTTCGCAGGCAGCAAGTGAACGCTGAATACCAATGCTAAGATTAAAAAGTCCCTGTGCGGGACCAAATAAGTAATTAATAAATGAATTAAATGCAATAAGTCCGCCTATAGTAAGATTCCCTTTCATTATCTCGGCGCATCCATACCAAATCAGAATAATTGGTCCTGCAGAAGAAATAATGGCTGAAGACAGTGATGCGACGGTAGCGGTTATGTCAAGTCGTATCTCCTTTCTTATCGCTTCCTTTAGGCTTTTGAGCTGTTTTATGGTAACCCTTTTCTCCCCGGTAAAAGCTTTTACTACGGAGACTGCCGAGAGTAGTTCTTGCAAATCTTTCTGGACTTTAGCATATTTCTCGCGGACTACATAACTCATATTTCGGATTCTGTCATTAAATATCCAGAGCGAGAATAGATAAAAAGGGAGTATCCCAAAACAGATACAGGCAAGTTTGGGATGAATGTATAAAGTGCAGATAATTCCTGCGATAAAAGTAAGAATATTCTGGGTAAAAGAAACAAGTGTATCTGCAAGTAACCCCTGGACTGAATCAACATCACCTGAGACTCTGGACATAAGATATCCCGTATCCTGTTTATGGAAGAAAGATAATGAGAGTTTCTGGAGATGCTCAAACAATTTAATCCTGATATCAAAAAGTACTCTACCTCTGAAAGTAGTAAGAAGAACTGATTCTACGAATATAGACACTGCCTTGATGAGTAAAACTCCGACAAGAACAAACCCTATAATATTCAAGAGTCTGAATGATTTAAGAACCACTACTTTATCAATAAGGTATTTAGTGAGGAAAGGCATAGGGAGTTGCAACCCTACCGCAAGCAACATAAAAAAGAATGCTATTACCCCTTTTTTCCAATAGGGTTTGAGGAATTTCAAGAACCTACGAATAATCTTGAAAGTAGATTTTTCTTGTTCAGACATAAGTCAATAATATGAGAAATAATAACTCGGTCAATTTAATTATAAAAAAGAATTAAAAAATATATTACCAAACATTTCCTTGCTTTTGTCATTCTGATCCGCCTCCATGTCCGCCTTTTGTTTTGGCGGAAGGCGGAGAAGAATCTCGTTTTTTCTTTCCGTCTTTTGTTAATGATATAATCCTGTTAATCTGCGAAAATCTCTGCCTGTGATAGGTAGGTGCGTCCTAAAATTTTCTGTTTAGTGTACTTTAGTGTTTTTGCGCCTTTGTGGCAAATTATTTCTAATCCTTACCAGAAGAACAAATACCTGACTTTCATAACAGCAATCCTATTCGTCATATCCATTTTGTCTTTGGTATAATCCACCGCCTGATTAAAAGCAAGATACAGCCACGATTTCGGTCTGAAGTTATAAGAAAGAAGCGCGTTAAACTGGTGGATATGGGTATCTGTATTTGGTTCTGTATATATTCTTAAGTGTATATCCTTTGTAATTGCATATTGTATAATTGGTCTTAGCACCCAGGATACTGCTTCTATACCTCTGTTTGGCTTCCATTCTAAAGTATTTGATGCATCGAGTGTTATTGATAAAGGCGGAGATACTTTATACTCAACAGAAAAATTATTTTGAGATATAGGTGCAAAATAGTCTCTACGATAATTATACTCACAACTGTTATACAAGCCATCACAGGAAATTACAATTGGCTTAGAATGGTCAGTCCAAATTGAAAGCGTTGGCGTATAATAATCATACAATGTATTCGTTTCGTAGTCTTTGCCTGTAATAAAACTTATAGAAAATCCACAATTATTGTTAAAATCAAACGAGTTCCACGCTCCTATCCAATGACCACTTTCAGGTTCGCCTATCTCTTTTCTGTTTCCTGCCTGCACTCCTGTTGTTAATCTACGAAAAATGCTTTTATTAAACCATTGTGGACCAATATTGAGAGAATATTTTGTTACCCCCTTCCACGGAGCAAATCCAAGTTGCTCAATACTAAATTCTTTATCATATTTTTCATATTTACCTTCGGCTGTAAAGTTCCTTGCATACCAACTAAAACCTGTAATCCCTGCATTTCCGCTATCTGAGTGTGCAAATTGAGACTGAACTTGCAATTCTGTAGTCCTAAATGTGGCATCAACTCCGGCTACGGTTTGCGTATAGTTACTTCTTGTTTCGGTATAAAATGCACCTACTTCTGAGTTTTTAAGCACTCCTAATTTTACTCTACCAACCGAATATAGGCTTTTAGGTTCGTTTAAAATACTATCTGTATATGCAGAGAGAAAGCCCAAATTAAGTCTTCCTAATGTCGCAGTATATTTTGCCCCGCCTATAATCGGGACTTCTTCGCCTGTATCTAATTTTTTGCCTATCCTTCGGGAATAAAAAAGTTTTATCGGAGTGTTAAATATTTCTTGACTTTCTATAAAAAATGGCCTTTTTTCCTCAAAATAGGTTTCATATTTAGAGAGGTTAAGTGTATAAGGGTCGGCTTCTATTTGGGCAAAATCAGGATAAGTAGTAAAAGAGAGTTGCGAAGAGGGAAAACACCAATTAAAATCTAACCCTACTTGAGGATTGATAGAATTAGAGTCATATCTTGTAATCCCAACAGGATAAAGCTCAAGATGTAATCCCTGTTTTCCGGGATTTAGTCCTTTAAGTATTCCGCATCTTGATACTCGTGTACCTTCTGATTGATGCTGTGGAAACCAGCAGTCATACTCATTTTTGTGAGAGATAAATCGGAAAAAATTGCCTCCCCATTCCGAAAATCCGGCTTTGAATCGTATAGTTTTAAACGGTATTTTCATCTCTACATTATAACCATAATCTGTTATTTTAGCGGCAGAATACCAAACTCCATCATAAGAAGGATCCCATATTCTACCTTCCCAAGAGAGTCTGTCATCAGTTTGCACTCCTGTCGCATTCACTCCAAATTCGTAAGCAGTAGTTTTATCACCAAAAGTATCCAACATAATCCAGACATTATCACCGTTATCTGAAAAACAATCTCTCGAAACTAGCCTAGCATTCAACTTTAAAGGATCAGCATCAAAACACTTAAAAGCTACATAAATATTTTCATTGGATTGAAGCAGGTAAACAGTAGTTTTCTCAGTTGCGGCAGTACCTTCTATTGGTACGTATTGAATAAAGTCCACAATAGAATCCCCTTTCGACCAAAGACTTTCAATAACCCCATCGATCTTGGGAGAAATGTCCGTAAAGGGTACACAACAAACTTTTGCGGATGTAACATCTGCTACAACAAAGGAGAGAAAAATTAGTAATCTCCAATTGTAAATATTTGTTAGACAGGTTTTAAAAAGAGGTAAAGTTTTAAAGGTAGTCACTAAAATTTTATGGTTATAAAACGAATTCACAAATTTATCAAACTTTTGTTTGCCGGAAAGCCGCTTATTATCATATCTTCATACATACTCAATTAAACAAAGAGATGCTCTATATTCTTTTTGAGATTTTTTCTCCATTTTTCTTCTAGAAAATTACTTTCTTCCCCTATTATTTTAAAAATGTCATATTGTTTACATTTTTCAATAATTTCGAGTATCATTTTTTTTCCATAAAATTTTTCTATGTATTTAACGACGGTCCATCCCCATGAGTAATAGTATATCCTATTTTGAATTATTTCCATTAATGACGGGATATTGTTCGTGGATACTTCTCGAAGAACTAACTCTTTGAATTCATCTTCGTATAACCATTGCTTGGAAAGATATACGGATAAACCTTCTTCAAACCACCTGGGCATATTTTCTTCTCCGCACGAGATAATACGTGTAATTATGTGCGTGACTTCATGTATCATTAAACGTATATATTCGTCTCGTTTATATGTGTAGATAGAATCGTGCTCGTAAGCATTGGGAGATAATAGCAACAAATGAGTCCCTTTTGGTTGGGCTATTCTAGTAAGAGGCGTTTTTCGTATATTTAAACCAAATTCATTACGTAAAGTAAAATTATATTCTTTTCTATTTTCAGCCAATGTCACTACTATCGAAGGTAGTTTCTTTTTTATATTAAAATAAGCTTTGAGTAGTCGTATTCCTTTTAATATTCCTAAACATGTCTCATTAACATATATTTCATCTTTTGCAATATAATTTACTTTTACGTTGCTTTTAATAAAGACTATGTGTTTTTTTAACATTATGTCTCTCTTTTAATTCTTTAATCAATAAGTCTATATCAATCTTCAATCTATCAGAAATATGATTCATTAAATTAACATAAACAGGCAAGTAAGGATCTTCATCTTTATTGTCTAATCTGTTAGGGCATCCTTTTGATTGAAAATAAATAAAACGTGGATCAGAGTTTGAAGACTCATAAATAGTTTTCCCTTTAATTTTTTTATTAAGTAGTGCTATGTTTTCTATATGTTTTTTAATTATGTCTGTAAAATTAATCTCTGCTATATTTCCAATTTTTAGAGCCTCTTTCCGTTGACAACCACTATAAAGTAGTCCATTGGAATCCACTGTTATGAAAGATATACATCCATTTTTTGCAATTTTACAATACCTTGGTGGAAAGTAATTTAACCCGTTTATTATTTCTTGGAATAATAAAATATAAGGAGTTCTTTTGGGGTTCCATATGTCAAATAAATTGCAAAAAAAGTCGCTTAATTCTTTTGTATTCAATATATTATTTTTCAGATAACACATCCCTAAAGCAACTCCATTAATTGGATTTATTTCTTCAAAAAAATTCATAAACGCAGGGTAATCCTTTAAACTGTATTTATTAATTACCATATGAAGCGAGAAAGCTTTACTTTCTTTGTTAACTAAATTTAAATTCTTTCTAAATATTTGATATTTATGAATGCTATCAAATCTTTCTTTGTTGTGATGATAAGTCGGCCCATCACAACTAATTGAAAGAGAAAAACCTAACTTCTCAATCCATTTTATTTTGTTTTTATCCATGTTCATACAGTTTGTTATAACAACGTTTTCGTAATCGAAAAAATTGTCATTTAGTTGTTTCCTTTGCTCCTTTACAATACGATTATAAAATTCAAAAGGAAGAAGTAATGGTTCTCCGCCATGCCAACAGAAATTCACTTTTTTTATTTCAGGTATATTTTTTAATTCTTTGAGCAGCTTAGGAAACCATTGGATAATGGGTAGATTATTATAGGTGCCAGAAGAAATTAATCCATTAGAAGGGAGTAGCTTTTGATCATATTTTTCATGACAATAGTTGCAATTTAAATTACAAATATCATCTATAGGCTTTAAAATTAGATTAATATAATGTGGTATTCTAGCATCCATAATCAAGTTTCCTTTCTCAAGAAAAGATTTGTTAATTCCGGGAAAAAAGAATTTAAATAATCTTCTCTACACAGGACATCTTCAAAATTTTTATTTTTAATATATCTATTAAAGTAACAACCCGTTTCACATATTGGCAAATAAGGACAATTCTTTTGAGCACAGTTTTTATCAATCAATTTAAATATAAGTTCGCGATTCTTTTTTTTCGTTAACGTAGTTAGTGATGTTTTATGTATATTTCCAACCTTAAAATCTTTAATATTGTATGCAGTATCACAATTTATTATATCTCCATTTGTGTCGATCATATAACAGTTTTCAGAAGTAAACATACAAGGAGGTTGAAAAGCTGATTTTAAACTGATCCTAAAACCCCTTTCATGCCCAATCCTTGCAAATCGAGTAAATACTTTTCCTAATTTTTTATTATTATACTCAAAACATTCTGAATTTGAATCCATATTAGTAATTGTTTCTTGCAAGGCTTCTATGCCTATAATGTAATCTTTTTTAATTTTTTGCTTTTCTAAATCATTTAGAAACTCTTTGAAATCTTTTACGTTAGAACTTTTTTTACTAATATTATATTTTACTTTTAAATTGAAGTGGTCCTGAAAAGTTTTGAGATTATTCAGAATTATGTCATAAGTTTTAGGTCTTGTTAAATTATGAATTTTCCTAGGACCATCAAAGGTTACCTGCATACTTTGTAGACCACTTTTTATCAATTTATTTATTATATCCCCGTTTATTTCTAGTCCGTTTGTTACCATTATTGAACGCATTTTTAATGAATACTGCTTACATGTTTCTTTTACAGTACTTAATAAAACACAAGATAATTCCGGACAGATTATAGGATCTCCACCAAATAATATTAAAATTATTTCTTCTGTTTTTTGAGAAGAGGTTTCCAGGTACTCTCTAACCCAATTCCCAAATTGTTTTATTGTTTCAATGGAAGTATTTTGTCTTTCAATATGGTTTTGAAAACAATATTTACATCGTAAACCACAATTTGTGGTAACAGTGAAATAAAATAATAATTTTTTATTCTCACTATCTTTAAAGTTAAAGTAATTTTTTGCATTAGTAATATAGTTGTCCGATTCTACGAGTAACTTATGCATAGATAATTTATTAGCTAATTCATCATTTTTATTTGCTGCATATACAATTTTATTCCACCGTTCACGAAATGTATATACCTCATTAGTTACTAAATTATGAACAATTGATGAACTATTATCTTTTCCACATGGTAAAACAATATTAAACGGAGAACTATAATAACCCATTGTTATCCCCTCTTACTAAAAAAATGTAAAAAGAACCTGCCGAAAAAACTCAAAAACATTACTGCCTAAAAAATCTATAGGTAATCCCCTGACAACCCCAAAATTAAGGCAGTCAAGGGACTACCTCCTATATAGAAACTATTTTAGGCTTGAGGACGGGATGTATTTATTAGCACACGACAACATTCATCCCACGCTACTCTTCTTTCGATCTGTGCTTTATCAAGCTCTTCGGAAACCATATCTAACAAATTAATCATTTCGGGTTTCTTTATTTCCATCTTATCTCACCTCCTTTTATTTTGCAAGTTTTTTCTCACCTTACTTTTTCCAATAGCGTTCACTTTAAATGTATGTCAAGAGGATTGCAAGAAAAATTCATAGTAATATTCTCAGATTTCTAGTAAAAAATTAACATTTTAAAGATTCCATTTTTCCCTGAAATGTCTAATTTTGTTAAGCCTTTTCGGGGAAAAATCCGATTTGTCCCCAAAAATCAGAATAAGTCCAAAAGGCATATAGGACGATGATTAAACAGGAATTATAAACCCCACTTTGCGGGATACTAGTCCCTCCGGCAACAAACTCCGGACAATCCAACTCCGGCTACGTCGGAGCAAAGAGGTTCCCTTCTGTCGAAATATCGTAGGGGCGAATGTCGAAGATCCCGCTAAGGCGGTGAGCAATTCGCCCGTTCTGTTTCCCTAATTAACATAAGAATAAAAAATGTTGACTAAAAAGAATGCTTGATTAATTAATAGATAACGATGATAATTTTTTGGTTTATGTTGGCGGGGTTGCAACCCACAGTTTGCGACAGCAATATCCTCAAGGAATGGGAGATGTCCCACTCGCTTCCATCTTACGAATTAACTCAAGTCCTTGATTACTCAAAACCGTTCAAAGAACCCGACCTTACTAAACCTCCATTGAACAAGAGAAAAGTCGCATACGAAATTTTAGCCGGATTCGGAGTAGGAATTCCCGCCGCCGCTGCAACATTTTTCGGGTTAGGCTATGCAATAAGCGGCCAAAATCCGCTTCATATGGAAGGAGAACCGGAAGCAGTTTGTTTTACAGGTGTAATAGCTGTTTTTGGTGGATTTTGTGCATACGTTTATGGAAGCGCTCTCGGGGTTTATTGGGTTGGCACTAGTGGTAACGAAACAGGCTCGCTTAATGACGCTTATTGGGGAAGTCTTTTGGGAACGTTTTTATGTTGGATGTGTCCTGTAGGAGCGGCAATAGGTTTTAATATGAGTCGAAAATATAAGACGGTAGAGGGCAGCTCTTTAATTGATATCAAAGACGGACGGTTGAGTTCGGGCTTGCCGGAAATATATTTAAGACAAAGTATGAACGATGATGAAGCTTTAGGCAGGAGTATGGATTTGGTAAGAATACGGTTTTAGGAAAAGTGAGCTTTAGCGATTAGCGCGCCTCCGGAGAAGCGCCCTCTCCCACGTTTTCCAATCCTTTAGGAGTTTGTGCTTTTCTTACTGTATCCCCAACTTATTATGCCATCCCTTTTCTAACTCATCTATTGTTTTACCATATGTTTTCTTGAAAATCAGGTTTAATTGGGAATAAATCTGAGCGGGATGTGCATATTTATATATAAACTTGAATTTTTCTATTCCATACTCATCAAGTAAATACTTAACAAACGACCCGGCTAATGGATAAGTTATCGTATCCCCTATTTGATAAAATGTTTTGTTATCCGTAAGGTCCCTGATACTTATTTCTTTGTCTTTTAGTATAGAAGCAGCAAGTGTGTGAATCGGTTTCCCTTGCCGCGCTCCAACCATTGTTTCGGCTAATCCCTCGGAAAACAACTCTAATCTTGCTTGCCTGGAATGATGACTAATCATATACGCAATGCAATGAGTAAGTTCGTGTTTCACGCTTGCTTTTGCCTTGTCGGAATATAGCGCAAATATTTGAAGATCTCGGTTTGCGGAATTAAGCGTAGTCCCTTTCCCAAACCACTCATCTGCCTCTTCTTGTGAAGAGAAAAAGAAATATTCTATCTTGACGGGAACACTTACCCCTAAAAAATCACAAATTTCTTTATATGCTTTCTCGTGCTCGGATATGACTTTTTCTATATCTCGCTTAGCAGGAGACCCTTGCGTGCAAAAAATTCTCAGATGGTCTGATTCCCTGACTTGCCATTTATTTCCGATTGCCAATAAAAACCGTTTTCTCCTTTCAATATATTCTTTAAATTCCTTGTCCTCACATTTTTCCGAAAGAGAATCCAATTCTTTTATTGCGATTTTTGTATCTCCTAATTTTCCGTATGCATAAGAAATTGTGTTATGATATTGAACTTTTTCACGAGAGGATAAACTGTCCTTGTATAATTCCAGTATTCTTTTAATTGTTTCCAATTCACTTTGGTAATCGTAAAGACAAAGAGAATATGTATAATAAAGAAAATTATAAACCTTATATGCCATGGCATTAGCCGGATATTTCTTTAACATTTCTTTACCCTCTTGAACTGCCTTTCGATAGTTCTCGCGCCCCATAAGGTTATTAACTTGAACACTCATTATTCCAAGATAAGCTTCGGGCGCTCTCTCGCTTTCAGGATATTCTTTAATAATAGTTTTCAATATCTCTATTGTCTTCAAATATTTGAGGGTGTCTGCTTCTGTAAATGCCTCTTGCCGCAACTGCTCTGCTTCTTTAAATAAACTATCCGCATTTTTATTCCCCTGCCCCACAACTACTGAGGAAACGAATAAAAGGAAAAAAGGTAATACTATTTCTTTACATCTACTTCTTTGTATATTCATAATTATGTTCCCCCTTAAAGTACTTAATTTATATCGCGCTTTGCTAATGTCAAGAAAATTTCCTGGCCCCTCAGGATAGAAATCCCTCCCACAAAAGATTCTGGGTAATCCCGCCAGAAGCGGGAAGTCGCCCGTTCTGGTATTGGTTGAGCGATAGCGAAATCCGCCGTAGGCGGGGTAGGTCGGGGGCAACTGCCCCCGACGAAATAAAAAATGTAGGCACAACTTGCCTGACGGCAGTCAGGATTTAATGGGACATCTGGAACATCGCGCCTCCTTGGCGGTGATTGTGCTTTGTTCCCCTTTTGTTGAAATATCGTGCAAACCTCCTTCCGGAGATGCTTCCTACCCGTTAAACTCAGGATAAAGAAAGCCCTTCTGCTCCAGCAGAAGGGCTTTGATTTGTTATCTGCGTCTATCCGTGTCAGTTACTTAGAGTTTATTCTGTTAGGAATATTACTCTAAGTTACCCCGCTCAGCGGGGCATCCGTGTCCATCTGTGTTTATCATTTCACCAATGTCAGGGATGAACTACTTAGAGTTCACCCTTTCATTTCATCAATATCAGTTTCTCTGTTACTATCTATTACAGTTTTTACTATCCGTTTTTTCTAAATTCTTTCGCCCATTCTTTATGTCCGCAGCTTGGGCAACGAAGGAGTTTTTTACCGGGGAGGTGAGGGCTGAGGAAATCTTTTGACAGAGATATTTTAAAAATAAAACCACATTTAGGGCATTTATAAACGTGTGTTTTAGCGTGCCATATTATGAGTGGAAGCAAAACGATTACTACAATTAAAAACTCAATTATCCATTCTTGCATTGCTTTACGAAAAAATTATATTAGAAAATCCATATTGTCAAGAAAATAGGACAGATTATAATCTGTCTCTACGTTTTTCTTTCGTGTCCGTTTCCCCTGGGCTCTATTTCACCAATATCAACTTCTTGGTTTCCTTATACTCCCCCGCTCTCACCCTCACAAAATATAGCAGACTCTTGTCCCGATTTATCGGGACTTAGAGGTCGCTATCCAGCTCCGCTGGACACCCCGCTCATTATTTCACCAAAATTAACTTCCTCGTTATATTATGTTCACCCGCTTTTAATGTAACAAAATACACCCCGTTCTTTTTCACTTTCGGCGTAAACTCATAATCCCCTTTACTTAATATTCCACTATATACAACCTCTTTCATCCTTCCACTTAAATCGTAAATCGTTATTAGTGTATTAGGGCAATAGTCATTAGGAACGGACAGACAAATCTTATCCTTTATTATCTTCAATTCCACATTCCCCAATCCCTGCCTACCGGTCAGGCAGGCAAAATCCGCAATTGAAGGTTCTTCCACCGCCGTCAAATTAGTATAAAGCTTTACGTTAAGATTAATGGCTTCTTCGTTTTCCACTAAATCCTTTGTCGAAAATACCACATACCAGTCATCCTTCGGACAAATAAAACTTACGACCCCCGCATCCACGTTGCTCCCTATCTCAAATGCCTGAAAAGCTGAACCACTCTGGTATTTGGCAAATTCCGTCGCATTGCAGATGAAAAATTCAATGTCCTGCGGCTCGTCCGTATAATACCCGTACCTCTGCCAGCACGTCCGCGCACTCCCATTGTTGAACTCGTTCGCAAATATTGCCTTCCCACGCACTATCTCCTGCGGAATATCAAAATTTACGTCTATCTTGTAATACCTTGTCGGGTCACCCAAAGTCCCCTGTGATGCCTGTACCTTCGGTTGATCCCCCGTAAGATTGCAATTCCAGGTGTACTGCTGTCCCACACCGGATTTTGTTACCACGCTTACATAACCGGTTGCAGGATTAGTCCCTCTGCTCCCCGCGCTTACACTTGCATAATATTGTATGTTCTCGCCTATCTGAAAATCTACCATGCCGTCAGAATCCGTATACTTTTTATCGCTAACACCGATTGGGTCCCCGCTGTAATGCACAGTGTAAACATACACCCTCGCCCCGTCTACCGGAAGCCCGCTCTTGTCTTTTACCGCTACTGTCAAAGTGCTGTGCTGACTGTATGTCGGCGTCACGTTCCACGTATAACCGTCCCCGCGCCAGGCAAATAAAATTCGAAACTCCCAGCCGTCGGCTTCGTAATGAGCCGTCGAATTAACGTAAGTGTTTATCGGCTCCCATCCGTGCCAACCCGTGTCATACCACTCATTCCATGTGTGGTCTCTCGTTAAGTCGTACGGAGTCGCCATAGGAATTAACGCGCTTCTGCCCGCCGCGCTTAAAATACAGGCATGCTCACCGCAACGTCCCCTGTGTAAATGATAAATACGATTCGGCTGCCACGGCCTTTCGTTATTCCACACATCACCATCGCTCGCCGCAAATACCATTATCTCCCTTATCCAGTCCGTTAGCTTCCCAACCGCGCCGTTATTACTCGATACGTCAATCTTATTGTTGTATAAAATTTTTTCGCCTGATAACCTCGTCCTTAATATCGGAGAAACCGTCCCCGCATTTATCGTCTTCGAAGGACCATACTCGCTCGTTACCGTCTTCTCCGCGGTATCCGGATAATTAAATAAATGCTCTCTCCAGAACTTTCCCGTCGGAGGCGCCGCCTCTCCCAACCCCATAGCGCCCATATCCGCTATGCGCGGATTTACATAAACAGGAGCCTCATTCGTGTTTACGGGATGAACTACGTTCCAGTAATACGTTTCATACGGAATTTCCACTTCCGTCGTGTCACTCCCGTTGTTCGCTACCTTGTACTTTGCCGTCGTATAATCCGCATACTCTACAAGCCTTACGTAATCAAGCACGCTGTCGGCTTTGTAAATATATTTTGCGTTGTCCGTAAACATCGTAGGACTGTTTTTGTGATGCTCAAGTATCGCAGAATCAACAGTAGCAATCACAAACGCTACCTCATCCTTCCACAAAACAGGACTGCTTATGATTAAATTCGCATAAATGTTTTGCGTGCTTGAACTTAAACGCGCAAGATTATCCAATAACTGCATCTGTAACCAACCGGGCACCGCATTAATCGCCTGTAACGCCGTGGAAGTCAGGTTCCCGTCAGCCGAAAAAGGTGTCAATCCTGAAGCGTTGGCTTTCACGTAATACTGACTGTTGTTCTTTATCCTGCCGCTGAACGAGTGGGAATCCGTTTGCACCCAGTTATCTGCCGTTTTCGAAACTTTCGAAACAATTTTGTTCTTCCCGGGCCGGGGAATGTTCCCGACAATCACTTCTTTTGACACGTCGCCGGTTAACTTCATTTCGCCCATCGGCTCAAGAGCATCGGAAGTAACGCTCGCAGAGGAAACTTTCAAAAATACAAAAAGTAATCCTATCATATCCCCCCCTATTTTATTCTATATTAAAAGCTGTAATCTTATAATCTATCCAAACTCTCGAAAATCAAACCACTTTGTATGGGATTATCCTTATTATAGTGTATGAATTCTTATCGCCTGTTTGTCAACCACAAAACTTATTTTTATCAATTTTTTTCCCCTCCCCGTCGAAACGAAGCGAAGATCTCGCCGTCGAAGCGAAGCGGAGATCCCGCCGTAGGCGGAGCCGGTTTTCTCTCTTGTATAAAATGTAGTGCTCCGTCTTTCTGTCCCCCTGAGCCGGTTTTCTCTCTTGTATAAAATGTAGGCACAACTTGCCTGACGGCAGTCAGGATTTCAAATGGAATATCTGGAACATCCCGCCTTGGCGGTGATTGTGCTCTGTTCCACTTTTGTTGGAATATTGTAGGGGCTATCTTTTATCTCTTGTCAATCTTAGCAAGTCCCTGTTAAAATAAATCTGTTGTTTCTTTTCTTGTGTTAATCTTTCTTAATCTGTGCGCAAAATTCCCTTCTGTTTTAATTTTTTAATCCAAGTGTTTTCTGTGTTATTTTGTGATTACTTAGAGTTTACGACATAGGAGCATTACTCTAAGTTATCCAGCTCTGCTGGAATTTATGCGTCCAAAAATTCCTTCCGTTATTTGTTATCCTGTTAATCCTGTCTATTTTTTTGTATTTCGTTTTCCGTTCTCCGTTTTCGTGTTTTTCGGTAGTGTTGTCATTCTGAGCGACTTGTCCTGAGCGCAGTCGAAGGAAGACGAAGAATCTCTCTGTGATTATTTCTTTCTGTCTTCTGTTTTTTTTATCTGTGTTTATTTGCGTTTATCCCTGCCCGCCGTTCAGACTATTTATTGGAGTTACTTGATAGGAGGGCCTGCCCGCCGTTCAGACTATTTATTTGTTCCTGCCTGTTTACCTGCCGTTAGGCCTGCCCGCCGTTCAGACTATTTATTGGAGTTACTTGATAGGAGGGCATGGCCCGCCGTTCTGTTTGGAGGGTGCGTCCAAAAATTCTTTCCGTTTTTTGTTTTCCGTTCTTTTTTACAGATGAAAATCCAATGTTACGGTTTCGTTAGGACCTACACTATCCCATTGAAAAGAAGACCACGTACCGGTGCTATTCTTTGCGCGAACTTTGAACGGCATATTAAAAGCATGGGAAGTATCGCTGACGTATTCAAAACGATATTGTCCAATTGAATCTGTTAAAACAGTATCTATGTATTTTTTTGTTGTAGTGTCTTCATATGCCCAATGAGTCATTTCTACGGAGTCTCCCGCTATCTCCGCGCCCCCAAAGTATACAGTCCCTTGAAGAGTATAATTATCATATCTTGAAGCAGGTTCCTTCCCGCATCCGGTTATCAACACTCCCAAAACTACTATCAATAAATATTTCTTCATTTTTCCTCCCCCTTATTTTTTCATATATTTTATTAATTTAAATAGTGCCTAATTCAGAGAGTGTAAGCAAATTAAGCCCGAATCCGAAGGAAATGTAAAAAGATTTTCGTCCATCTGTTTTCATTGAAAATCCTGTTTCTCCTTCTCCAAAAAATAAGGTTTTATTTTTAGAGTTTGCCCCGGTTAATCTGCATTGCAAATAATAAGTATTCATTTTAAATGTAGGGAGATTGCTGAAAAAATACCCACCTTTAAAAAAAAGCATTCCACCAACTAAATATCTATCATATATGCAAGAAATTCCACACATAGTTCCGGTCTCTCTTATCTCTTCTCGGTAAGCCTCTTTTGCACCCCTGTGTTTTTTAGATATGTATTCGTTATTCCAACAAAATCCTATTTCAGGTACAACTTGAAATGGCAAACTAGAAGGCAATGTATGTACTCCTATCGTTAATGGTATATATGTAGCTCCAAATGCATATGAGGTATCTAAACTTGTGTCTGATGGTACTGGATTTTTTGAAACATCATACCATTTTTTATCATAAACAAATCTTATATCTACTATAGAATAACCATATTCCAATTTAAATCCTGCACACAAACAACCATTCCTTTTATCTAAGAAAACAGAATCAACAAAAGGGTGATTTTTGGCTTTTGCAAGATTTTCATAAATACCAAAACCAAAATTGCCGGACAGAAATAATCCCGATGGAATATTTTCCCTGGACTTAGCAAATCCGTTATTTCCCAAAAAAATAAGAATTATTACCGGAATGAAATGCTTTTTCACTGTCCCCCATAAGTCTTTGTCCATAAAACATTCGGCGCACCTGCAAATACATTTGTTCCCAATAATATCCCTATAAATAATATGGGTAGCTGGGAGCACGTGCTCCCACCTCTACCCTGTTTTTCGTTCTCTATTTCATCAACACTAACTTCCTCGTTTCTTTATAATTTCCTGCTGCAAACTTCACGAAATATATTTCTGTTTCTGTGTTAATCTGGTATTAATCTTTTTCATTTACGGTAGTATCGTTATTATTTATTTTTTTCATTTTTTATTATCGTCTAACCAATCACCGGCGCGGTATAGTTTTGTGCCAACCCCAATATAGGCATTACCAAAATTCCTAAACAAAAGAATATTTTTTTACTCATAAGTCCCTCCCTGTTTAAAATGCTATTATTTATGATTTTCATATCTATCTATCAAACTTATCATCCAGCTAGTCCCAGAATTTATAGTTTTTACTCTTTTGCTGCCGTATCATCGCCATTTTCCATAAGATAATTTATCAGTTTCAAATAATTTCAATACATATTTACGTAATTTATCCCTGAACTTTTTAAAATTTTCCGTATTAAGATATGCTTCGTATGCTTTTTTTATATCCTCGGTTAGTAAGTTGTTTTTATATAATTCATTCCATTTCCCTTTTTCAGGCGCTCCAAAGTGTGTTAAAATTATAAGGGTATCTTGACTTGTCCAATCTAATTTAATTGTATCGCCTTCCTTCGGACTCATTAATGCACAAACGAAACGTTCAAGTGCCTTTGTAGCAGTATCTCCTTGGTCCATTATTGTCAATGCCCATTCCTGTCCCTCAAGTTCATTCCAAGAAACGCATTTTGAAAAAATTACTTTTTCTTCCGTTGCAGCCACAAACAACGTCTGGAAATCCTTACCACCTGCATCATTCATTATTTGTCCAACTTCAATAATAGTATCGGAGGGTATCTCTCCAACATAGCCACCCTCCCTATATAAACCAATCTTGTGATTAATTGAATTGTTAATATATACCGGGTGAACAAAAAAACACCCCATCAACAAAAAAACAAATAAGAATATAAATAATTTTAATACTCTTTTCATTATTCTCCTCCTATCTCCTATGGTCTATTATCCACGATTCCCAGTTTGCATCAATTTCCAATTGGATTAGATCGTGATTAAGTCCTGCTCCAAGTCCCTGTGTAATATAAGCAGGAATAAATAAAGGTCCAAGACTACCATATTGCGATACGTGAGCACTTTCGTGTGGCAAAATCCCCAGTTCAATCTGTCCAGGACATACGAAAATAAAACTTCCAAAAGTGATTCCTCCCATATCGTGTTTCATACCCGGAGGAAATTGTTTTGTTTTATACAACTTTCAGATTTCAGAGTTCCTGTATCCGTAAAATTATTATTTGTTATATCGTTCATTTTAAAACGCCAGCTTCGAAAGCTTCTCCACCGCCACTCCAAATTGATAATAAATTTTTGCCTCAAGTACGTAATCTTTTCTCGTTAAATCTTCCCTGTTTATGTTTCTTGTTTCTCCATACGCTACGGAGAAATATCCTTCCGGTTTAAACCTATACCTCAACACCCCATTCGTAGAAACCAAATCCGTTTCCTTCCCTTTTTCACTAAATATACGGAACGAAACTTTCTCGCCCGCCCTTCCGCTTAACCCCAAATCCACACTCACCGAATCCCCATTTAAATGCAGCACCGAAACTTCAAAATCAGGCGCTACTTTCCCAAAAAAACTTAACCTGCCCGCCAAGCAGACCTTCTCCGGCCAGGGAAGATACGAAACCCTCACCATCGGCGCCCAGTTGTCTTTATTATATCCTATAAAATATGTTTTATTATCATATAAACTTGAATGATTATCGTTTTCCTGCCATCCCCATACTCCGCCCTCAATCCCGTTTTTCAACAATAAACAAATTCCCGCGCTTGAAGTGTCCTTATTATACGAAAAAGACGGCGTGATTTTATATATGATTTTACTCATTCGTAAATTGTAATTTCCCATTACCCAGTAATCCTGCCCGCTGTCCGGAAACATCCCCATATTCGCCCTGAATTTCGGACTAACGTTCACATACCCAGCACCTACCGAAAATAACGGCGTCTCTCTTGAAACGTTGCAATAAAATAACGACGGCGCTTTCTCGCCTAAATTCCAGGAATACTGGAACTCCGGTCTGATCTCTCTCGGCAAAGAAAAATCCAACTGCGTGCTCATTACCCTGTTGGTATCCACTTTTAAGTCATACCACGATACGCTCGACCCCCTGAAAAATTCCCTCTCTATGCAAAGGAAAGAATAATTTTGTTCCGGCTTCATCGTGTTTACATTTAAATAAGCCGCATCATATTCTCTTGCTTTCCCCGATATCCTGTACGCATATTTTATGCTGTCCATTACTCTCGTATTAATTAAAGGATACGGCGAAAAAAGAAAAGTACGGTTCTCAACGAGAATATTCCTTTCCTCGGGAATCGTCAGCACTTCTTCTTTTGTGGGAGTTATTAAAACTTTATTCTGGTTTACGTCGTAATAATTCGGGTCCGTATACAGGCTAAATCCAAGGTCCATAAGAGTAAGAACCGTTCTTTTTATGTCCCCGCCGATGTTCTTTTTTTCTCCTCTTATTGCGCCATAAGGCATAATCGTAAGCGGTGACGACGGAACCGGTTTTTCCTTAAAAATGAATTCCCCTGTTTTGGAAACGCGATAAGGATTCGCTCCCGTATAACTCCATACGCTCCATTCCGATTCGGGCAAATCTTCATAATCCACTCTCACAAAATTTGCGCCCCATTTGTATCCGCTTTCCGTGTTGAAATGCAAATTGTTAAACGGAATCGCAAACTCGGCAGTCCATCCCGTATCACTTACGGAAACTCCCGAATACCAGATTTCGTCCCACTGCGTATCAATCACGTTGCCGTCTTTTGAAATCTTTGCCTCCGTTTTTACGTTCAGGGGATTTACTGCAAAAAGGTACGCTTTGTTTTTATCATTGTATGTATCAAGAATTATCATTGCCTGGTCGTTCATTCCAAGAATGTCTTCCTTGACAACTCCCGCTACGGGTTTTCTATTCTGCTTCGGGCAGTAAAAAGATACGAATAAAGTTTTGGAATCCCGGATTACTTTTACTATTGTCTTTGTTGTTGACGCTTTCCCGCAAAAAGGAGCCGTCTGGACAAAACTCGAACAGACAGATGCTTCATCCCAACATTCATCATTAAGTTTTCCGTCAATCACAGGGGCAACGGATACTTTTTCCACCTTTATTTTCAAGCGCTGCTCCTCGGCTAAAGAGTCACTGTTTTGAACGCTTAAACAAGTAAACATTAATACTATAAAGTTCATTCGTTTCCTTTCGGCTTAAAAAATAAGTATGTTATTTTGTAAATTCATTCCGTCAACTAAATAATCTTAAATCCAAATAACAAGAAAACAATATTCAATTATTATGGCAAAAATTATGTGATTAATTTTATTTGGCAAGAAAAATTCATAGTAAAATATTAATCTCTCTTGTGCTTTCTTGTTCCCGGGAGGGTCTCGTTGCGATACCGTTTCGGAGAAACTCCTACTAGCCGCTTAAAAACTTTGGAAAAGTAATCCGGCTTTAATCCTACTTCATATGCTACCTGAGAAATGTACGCATTCTTACGCAGTAATAAATTTTTTGCTTTTTCTATCTTGCGCTCGTTTATAAAACTTGATACACTCGTCTTTGTCGTCTCCCCCCATAAAGAAGAAAAATACCCGGGATGCATCCCTCCCGCCGCCGCTATATCCGCTACCGATAATTCCGGATCCCTGTAATGCTTCTCTATATAACGAACCGCTTTCCTTATCCTGAAAGGCAAATCTTCAATATCCCCTATTACACTCGTATCCTCTTGTTTATGCCCGACAAATTTATACTTTATTGCATCAAGTAGTTTTTCCTTCTCCATTGAAATACACTGCTTTTCGAGAACACTGTCAATTTTCCCTAAAACCTCTTTTATGTTCAGGGGTTTCGTGAAGTATCCCGAAACGCCTTTGTTTGCAGCTTGCATCGTGTTCTTAAAAGAAGGATATGCGGTTATTATAATCGCTTCCATATTCGGATGTATTGCTTTAAAATGCGGGATTAATTCCAACCCGTCCGCATCAGGTAAACGAATATCAAGGATAATAATATTGAAAAATTTGTCTTTCAGTTTTGTGAGAGCTTCCTTCCCGGTTAGGGCAATGTCTATCGTGTGCCCTTTTCTTAGTAGTAGTTTTTTCAGCGAAAGACAAAAACTCCTGTTGTCGTCTACGATTAAAATGTTGCTGTGTTTCATAATACGATTTACTTTTTATGGTGACTTTAAATGCACATTAAATTAAAAAAAGTCGTCCGTCAAGGAAATCTTTGAATTAAAAAATATCGCCCCCGGGATGGAAATTCTTGATAACTATCATCAAAAGATTTTCTACCGCTAAAAGCAGGAAATCAAAACATATAGAACACAAAGGATAGATGCAATCCACTCTGAGACGGATTGGAGCGGATGATCCAACCTCCCCATAAATAATTCTAATTGTCACAAACTTAAACGATACCCTGTCGAATCTTTCGCATATAAAAACACCTTCACATTGTAATCCCAGACTTCCCTCTTTAACAACTTTTCCTTGAAGTAAATATCCAGCGGACTGAGCTTAACATACCCTTTTTGCATTATCTCCTTTAACCCGTATTTATCAAGACTGTCCATTGATGCGTTGTCTCTTTTAACTACGTTCCTTTGCCCCCTGTCCCTCACTACAAGCCATATTCTAGAACACGCAGAGTCCTCTATACCGGATTTGATAGAGTAAAAACTTAACGCCGTTAAGTCTAATAAATTTTTTGAATAATATTCAAAACACATATCCGGGGTTAATATCCTGTCCCCGGGAAGCGCCTTGCATTTTATATCCTGAACGATTTCTTTCCACGGGATTATATAATGCGGATTGATAAAATGAGATTTGGTAAAATAATTCCTTAACCCGTAACAGGAAATTAAAACAATAATAATAAAACATCCCATTCGCAAAACCCTGTTCTTTAAATTAAGCATCCCGATACTTATTATCGCATAACATAAAGGAGCGATGAACAACAGTATCCTTGCTATATGCGCTATCGGAACTGCCGGCGTATAACCGGAAGTCAGGAATACTACCATACTAATCGGTAGAACCAGAAGTAAGAAAATAGATAAAAGTCCTACTCTTTTTATACTGTTTATAAAACAAATTAAATATACCAGAACCCCGGGAATTACTACCCATAACTCCAGAGGTAAAATAGTCTCTCCAAAACAAAAATCATACAAAATACAAAACAACTTAACTACCATACTTTTTAACCCGGTTGATAATTCCACGGGAATGTCCTTGTAACAAGCGGTAACTTGCGAAACCGAAATCCCTATAAAAGGACTGAACGCCAACAGAATTACCAGCTGGCTTAAAAACCACTTTTTCAAAAACAGGAGATTTCTCTTCCTGAAAAGCACGTATAAATTTTCTATTATAATAATGGTTGCTCCCGCAAAATACTCGGTATAAAAAAGAGCTGCCGTTACAAGAGTGTAAAATATTTTACTCTTTATGTCGTCCTTCTCAAAAAAGTTCCGGAAAAAATACAAAGAAGAAATGCTGAGCAAACCCGTTAACGAATAGTATCGTCCCATTCTCGAAAAAAGGATAAAAAACGGCGAAAGCGATAACAATAAAATACTCAAACAAGCAGTCTTTTTGTCCGTAACTCTGGATATTAATTTGTAACTTACAAAAACTGTACCTATTGCACACAATGAAGAAAACGACCTTAACCCGGCTTCGCTTATCCCGAAAATCTTAGTCCATAAATACGCAAAAATATAATATAAACAAGGATGCCCGCCCTCATAAAAATGTTTTATCTTGCGCGTTATTACCTCTACTACCCCAGCTTCATCTCCCCAGAAACACAAAAAAGATAACCGTATGAATAAAAGCGAAAACGCAATTAATAAAATACCCCAGGGAATGTATCGCTTTACTTTTCCTGGTATTCCTGCTCCGTATTTACATTCCATATGTTGTCTTTCCCCTTTGCCCCTTTTATTATATTTTCAACCGCAACTATCGCCGAAAGCATCGAATGATCCTGGTTGTTATACCTGTGCATTCCATTCCTTCCTATTAAAAACAAATTCTCAAATCCGTTCAAGTAGTTTTTTATCGCGTCTATTTTATTATATGTTCCCGAATAAACAGGATAAGCTTTTGGCATTCTTATGACAATTTTATCCAGTATATCTTCTTCATATATAATGTCCAATTTTAATAATTCTTCTTTTGCAAAACTAACGGTCTTCTCGTCATCGCTATTCCAGAATTCATCCCCTTCATTACAGAAATATTCCATTCCCAGCCAGACTTTTGTCATATCCTTTATCATATAAGGACTCCAGTTGTTATAAATTTGAAGCCGCCCCGCCTGGACTTCCGGCTCCTGTATGTATATCCAATTGTCCGGGATTATATCGTTAATGGTTTTAATTTTGGTATCGTTTTTGATTTTCATTTTGTTAAGCAAAAATCCTACTACGACAATGCTGCGATAAGTCAACCCCTGAGAGGTCTCTCTTATCTCCTGCGGGATATCACTCTTTCCCATTCCTTCTATTAACTCCTTTACGGACATAGTCGAAAAAACAAAATCTCCTTCTATAGTATTTGTGTTTCCCGTAATGGTATCTTTGATTTTAACACCGGTTATTTTATTTTTTTCACGGGTAATCCCGATAACTTTTTGATTTTTATGAACTTCTCCGCCTGCCATTGTTATTATGTTTGCTACTTCTTCCCACAGTTGCCCGGGACCATATTTCGGATAAATATATTGTCTTATCAATGATGTTTCTTTATTTTTTTGTTCAAGGTTTTTGTTCCCGGACAGTGAATTTCTAATGGCATCTCTCAGAACTTCCTTTACCGAAACGCCTTTTATTCGCTGCATTCCCCATTCGGGCTTTAATTCTTTACAGGAAATTCCCCATACCTTTTCCGTATAATTCTTAAAAAAAGCCAGGTATAATTCTTTCCCGAAACGGTTGATAAAAAAATCTTCCAGAGAGTTTTCCGGTTTGATTGGAAACATTATGGACTTTAAATAACTGAACCCGAATTTCGCCATAGTAAGAATGCCTAGTTTTGACACCATATCTTTATTTAGACTTAACGGGTAATCATAAAACTTTCTTAAAAATATTATTCGCGAAATGCGGTTTCGTATTAACATCACTTTATCTTCTTTTTCCGGGTCAGGAGCTTTTATTTTTGAGACAGTGCTGTCTTTGATTTTTCTTGAAAATGCTTCCTGCGGGAAACCGGAAACTCTTTTTAAAATCAAGTCGTCTTTTGCGGGAGCACCCTGTAAGGGGAAAATGTTTTGCCACCAGTCCATTATTATTTTTGACTTGGAAAAAAAACGATGCCCGCCAATGTCTATCCTGTTCCCTTTGTAATTTACGGTCTTTGAAATCCCGCCGATGTCGTTGCTTTGCTCAAAAATAATGGGCTTGATATTTGTTTTGTCCAGTAGTTCATACGCCGCAGTCAGACCCGCCGGACCTGCACCGATGATTAGCGCAGTTTTATCCATAGAGTTTTAGAATAAGCAAATAATAAGAAAGTGTCAACGACAATCTTATTGGGGAAACACTCTCTTGAAATCTTTTTATTGGGTAGAACGGGGCTTCTTGTCCGCCATTCTGCTTGCCTGCACACCGTCTGTTTGGAGGGGAGGATAATGCCCTGAATATTTTGCGGGGAAGTTTGACGCCCACCCCAGCTCAAATTGGTTTCGCGCTAATTCGTGTTTATTCTCGAATATTCTACCTGTTATCTCCGGAATCGTTTTATTTTATCTCGTATAATCTCTTGCTTGAGTGCCTTAGCTTGAAGGACTATACATTCTCTGTTTTCGTGTCTTTCTGTCATCCTGAGTGTAGCGAACTTGTCCGCCAGTGTGTTTGGAGGAGGATCTCTCTGTGCCTATCCGACCGGCAGACAGGTGCGGTTACTTGGATTTTGTTTTTCCGTTCACCGTTGAGAAGAGTTCCTATATTGATTCGGGGATACGCCTACTTTGGTTTTAAAAAGCCTGCAAAAATGTTTATGTGTCAAGCCTAACTTGTGTGCTATCTGTGAAATATACATAGGAGTATTCGTAAGCATTGTTTTGCTTGCTTCTATTTTTAGGTTGTTTATATAATCCGATATGCTTGTATTCATTGTTTTCTTCCACATACGGGAAAAACTTTTACACTGCATTCCGACAGTATCAGCTATTTCTTCCGAAGATAATTTGGTTTTTTTATAATTTTCTTTTATATATTTAATTGCTTTATAAAGTTTAATGTGCGTTTTTATTGCTTTTGTCTCATCTTTTGTTGTTTTTAATTCTGAGAGTGTTTTCTCGGGCAGCAATTTTTTGCTTCGCGTCCTTCCCATTGCTTCATCTATCTTTTCCAGCAGTTCATCCATAATCAAAGGTTTTGTAATGTACGCAAAAACGTTTTTATTCAATGCCCACATTGCGGTTTCCATAGAAGCATACCCGGTTATTATTATTATTACTATGCTTGGCTGCAATTTGATAAATGGAGTTATTAAATCGGCGCCTTCTATGTCAGGTAATTTAATATCCAGTAGCGCCAGGTTAAAAAAATTATTCTGAATTTTTTCTAAAGCTTTTTCCCCGGATAATGCTATGTCTACTTTATATCCTTTTTTATCGAATATAAGCTTTAAGCTCTTACAGGTACTTTCATCGTCATCAACTATTAAAATACTATTCTTTTTAGTATCGCTCATATCCAACCACCTATTATACCATATACTACCAGAACTTATTTTTTGCAAGTTTTTTGTTTGAAATGTATTTTGCTAATCTGTAATGTTGCATTCTGAGACATAGGTGGGTAGGGAAAGCATACTTGTCCCGCTCCGCCTCAGGCGGATTTGGAGGATATGCGTTCCCTACGATGTGAAGAAATAACTTCCCTGCAATTCAATCCTGTTAATCCTGTCTGAATTTATCTTTTTTTATTTTTATCTGTTCTTTGGAGAGCGGTTTAGTATTTACACGAAACGCTTGGAACTTACCCGACCGAGATAAGTTCCAAGCGCTAAAAACAAACAAATTCTACTTTTTTCCGCCGGAGCGGACTCAGCCTTTGGCTGAGTTTGTTTCCTGGGGCTCCTTTCTTGCCCTATTTTCTCTTTTTATACAATGTGATTTCCTATATTTCATAGGAGTTTGCTGTATTCGAGACTTAAATACTATACAAAAATATTCTTTTGAAAACCCGATTTTTTTAGCTACTTGTGAAATAGGCAAATCCGTCTTCATTAACAAACTTATCGCTTTTTCTATGCGGAGATTATTTAAGAAATCTTTCGGGCTTAACTCCATATATGATTTCCATAAACGAGAAAGACTTTTAATGTTCATTCCCACCGCAGAAGCGATATCTTTTATGCCAAGATGAGGATTCTTGTAATTTTGTTTTATATATTTAATGGAAGTGTAAAGCTTATACGGTATTTTTAGGTTTTCTATTTTTTCCTTTTCTTTCAGTAATTCCTTTTTTGTTTGTTTGTATTTTATTAATTTACGGTATTCCGTTTCCAAAAAACTTTGCTTTTCCTGCTTTGTCAGCAACTCTTTTATTTTATCCAGCAATTCATAAATATTGATAGGTTTTGTAATGTAAGCGTTTGCGCCTTCATTTATTGCTCGCATTGCAGTTTTCAAAGATGCATACGCAGTAATTACGATTATTGCTATTCCCGGGTTTGTTTTCCGGAAAGAACTTATTAATTCAACTCCTTCTATATCGGGAAGTTTTATATCAAGCACTGCCGCATTAAATGATTTTTTTCGCATCTGTTTTATGGCGCTTTCTCCCGAGACAGCCGTATCAACTTTGTATCCTTTCTTATTAAATATTAACTTAAGGCTTTTACAGGTGCCCTCGTCGTCATCAACTATCAAAATGTTGTTTTCTTTTTCCATATTCTCTTAATTATAGGCAGCTTTGCCGTAAAACTACTCCCTTTGTTGACTTTACTTTGCACTCCTATAATCCCCCCATGCTGTTCCACAAAGATCTTGCTAACCGATAACCCGAGCCCGACTCCTTTCGCTCTGGTTGTAAAAAAGGGTTCGAAAATTTTCCCCATATTTTTGTCGGGTATACCTACTCCCGTATCCGTAAAAGAAAAATATAACCATCCCGATCTATGCAATCCGGATTTTATTAATAATTTCCCTCCTTTTGGCATTGACTGTATGGCGTTAATCAGAATGTTTCCAAATACCTGTCTCAGTTGTTCGGGGTCTGCCGGAATGGAAGGTAATTTTTCCCCGAGCTGAATAATGACTTTAATATTTGACGGGACTTTTATATGAAATAATGCCCATTGAACAACCGCGTTAATATCCGTGTTACGTTGGATTGGAGGTCTGGGAGAGGCAAAATGTAATAAACTGTTGATAACCCTTTCGGATGTAGATATTTCTTTTTGTAAAATTTCAAGGGCTTCTTTGATTTCCGGACGGGGCTTTTCAAGGGACATATTAAGAAAATAAACGCTGTTTTTGATAGCCCCAAGCGGGTTCCTTAACTCGTGGGCTATCCCGCCGGACAATTGTCCCATTATGAGAAGCTTTTCCAGTTGCTCCGTTTTCCTTCGCTCGGTGCTGTCTCTAAAAATAGCCATTAAATATTCTTTGCCGGATAACATTATCGGAGATGCGCTAACATCGGCATAAAACGTGCTGCCATTTTTTCTCTTAAATAGAATATCTTTCGTTAATGTAATTTCTTTGTTTACAAGCTTTTCAAATTCTTGAATGGCGTAAGGTAAAAATTTCGGAGGATGAACGTTTTTAACTCCAAGCTTTTTTATTTCTTGTTGGGAATACCCAAGCATTTTACACATCATTTTATTTCCGGCAATAAATTTTTTGGGTTCTATGTCTATTAAAAGTAACCCGTCTATTGCATTTTCAAATATGGTTTTAAACCTTTTTTCCGCTTCCTTTGTTTTGTTCTCTGCTTCTATCCGCTTGCTGATATCTGTCAACACGATAACAATTTTTGTTGAATCATACGGAACGCCTTCCTCTTCTAAAGGCGCTGCTGTTACTTCTACGGGAAAAACAGTGCTATCCTTTTTCACGGCGACATATCTTACTTGCCTGTATTTTTTGCCCGTTCTGAAATCTTCTTTTAACGTGTATTTTATTCCTCTGAATGCCTTGATGTGCTCTTTTTTTGCCAGGAATTCCAGACAACTTTTCCCGATAACGTCCCCTTTCTTAGTATACCCAAACATATAAAGAAGAAAATCGTTAACATCGAGTATTTTAGCATTGGCATCTATTACCATAATTCCGTTAGCTATAGAATTAAACATTGTCCGTATATATATCTCGGACTTCTTTAATTCCTTTTCTGTGCTCTTCCGTTTGGTGATATCCCGCATATCTATGATTATCCCTCTTACCGTGGAATTTTTAAGCAGATTATTCGCAATAACTTCAAAATGCACCCATTCCCCGTTTTTATGCTTAATGCGGAATTCAATAAAACGAGTGCCTCCGGCAGGTTGTTTATCCTTGCGGTTAATTTCTGCGCTGACTTTTGTAAAATCGTCAGGATGAATCAAGAGAGTAACGTTTTTGCCAATGAAAAATTCTTTTTTATACCCGAGTACCTTTTCTACGGAAGGACTTATATACCGGATATTCATTCTGGAATCAAGAATCGTTACTATGTCCGAAAAATTATTTACAAGCACACGAAACTTTTCTTCGCTCTCAACCAATAACTGGTGAGTTATTGTTGATTCCGTCGTATCTACAAAAGAGGCTATCATACATATGGGTTTTCCCATTTTATCTTTAATTATGTTTGCAATATGTTGAACGGTAATCGTTTTCCCGTTTTTCCTTTTTATGTCCATTTGTCCAAATTTGTTTCCTGTATTGTACATATTTTCTAATGATTTATGTGGTATTTTCTTTTTGCCCGTTAACGATGCAATGTTTTTCCCTATGATTTCTTTTTTATCCTTAAGCTCCCACATTTTAAGGAAAGAGTTGTTTGCGTATATAATGTTCCCTTTTGTATCCGCAATTGCAATGGCGGCAACAAAATTGTCTATTGCAATGTCCGCTATGTTAAGTTTCAAACCCTCAACCTTAACATTTGTAAAATGTTTTTTCATAATGGTTTCAGGAAATTATATCCTTATTGTTGTAAGTCAATATAAATTTATTCCCAAAATTTCGCATTTCTTCCCATTTTTGGACAAAAATTTGTTTTTTGGAGTTAAAATAGGGGAATGGTTGGTTATTAAAAAGATATTATTTGATAAGTACCAATTTTTTAGTGGCTTTAAAATTTTCCGTTTCTAACTTATAGAAGTATATTCCGGAGGCTACTTTCTTGGCATTGTCATTTATGCCTTCCCATCTTATACTATAGTTTCCGGGTTTAACGTTACTATTGTCTATTAAAGTCTTAACCAATCTGCCGGAGGCATCGTAAATATTTAATTTAACTCTGGTTGCCATTTCCCCTATACAATATTGAATGGATGTTCTTTCTCGAACCGGGTTAGGTGCGTTTTGTAAGAGCTTAAAGCAAAATGGCTGTTGTTTTTCTTCTGCCGAGATTATAGATGTGTCGTACGGGACAAAACCATAAGTCCCCGTATGCCACCTGTCATGACAGAAAGTTCCCCACTCTATTTTAGTTCCTGTTACTTCCCATATACGGACTTCGCGGTCTCTTGTTGCAGATAGAAGTTCATTTTTACCGTCAAAGTCTATATCGCCTACTATTGGCGTTACGTCTGTCCTGCCATTGGAACATATTGGGAAACCTGCAGTAATCGTACCGTTTGGTTCGAAAGCATATATCGTGCCGTCAAGAAGCGAAACACCTATATAATTAATTTTATTGTCTCCATCAATATCCGCAAGTATAGGAGTTGCCGGGGATACCTGATTCATAAAGCATAAACTTATAGGCCAGCCCGTAATTATCGTTCCATCGCCTTTCCACAGGTGAAATGTATTTATTCCCGCAAGAGCTATTTCTAATTCTCCATCACCGTTAACATCTCCGATGGTTGGCCCCGACATACACGTCCAGGCATCGGTCGAGTTGCAGTTTTTGGGCCAGTTAGTTACGGAAGTGCCGTCGGAGTGAAAAGCGTAAACGAAGTTATTAGGCGCGCCGGTATGAATGACTACTTCTAATCCCTGATATGAAGGGTCAATATTTCCTATCGCCGGAGATGAAGCAACACCTTTTATAAAAACCGGCCAACCCGGAACTATGTGACCCGTTATTCCATTCCATGCAAAGAGTGAAGGTTTGGCAGCGTTTTTACTGTAATTTGAAAAACCCATAATAATCTCAAGGGTGTCATCGTTGTTTATGTCTGCAACGGCAGGCGTACAAATACCTACAGATGGCGCTTTAGTTGGGTCTACCATTATCATTGAAGTGTCACATATGGCAAAAACTCCATCAGGATTTAAATACCCAGTTCCATTTTCTCTAAACACATAAATTCTGCTGTTCCTGCCGTTACCGGTATTCGAGCATTCCTCTGCCAGTATAATTTCTAAATTTCCGTCTTTATCCAGATCCTGTACGACCGGGGATGAAAATGATGCTATTTCGCAGTTCGCTAATTGCACGGGGAAATTTGTACGAAGGACGCCGTCTTTTTCAAACACCAATATTTGCGGAGTATTTGTCCATGATTGCGCTCGTATTATTTCAAAACTTCCGTCTTTATCTATGTCTGCAACAACAGGGGCCGTCCAACACCTTCCTAATCCTGAAGCAAAAGTTCCATTAGACGCAAAAACGCCTTCTCCTGAAGCATACCATGCATATATATTTTGGTCATCCATATTTGCGATTATTTCTAAACCCGGCTCTTCGGGGATAAGGTCGACAACAACGGGAGAATTTATAAAAGGGTATTTGACTGATTGAGGCCAGCCCTGCTTGAAAGGAGGATTACTTCTACCGGATACAGGGGACGAAAGGTCGCTTTCATTGAGAGAGTTGTCGACAGAAGTTACCAGATAGGAGTAGCTTGCATAAGGCGTTAAGGATTTATCTTCAAATGAGAATATATTTTTTATTAGTTGGGAATTTAGAAGAGTCGTATCGGATGCCCTGTAAACGTTATATCCATAAGCAGAGGTTGAATTCCAGTTAACGGATATGCCGTTAGGCTTGGCAAATGCAGCAAGAATAGTCGGCGGACTAAGAGAAGAAATGGTAAACGTATCATTCCATATGTGAGAACAGGAATCCGTAATTTCTAATGCAAATTGTGGAGTCCCACTATCAACGGAAAACTTAAAACAATCGCTTAATAGTATAATATTATTAGCCGAAATATCTCCCGCATATTCTAAAGAGTCAATCAAAGAAACTCCGGCCGTGAGGGAAGATAATTTAGTATTTACTGCCTTAGCCTTACCCGTTCCTGCATTTTTTATTCTCAGGGATATGAAGTGCAAAGAGTCAGCAGAATGTGAGTAATGTGTCAATAATGGCGCCTGTATGTTTAGATTAAAAGTGTCTCTGGAAGAATCAATGCTATTATAAATATTTAAACTAAGATTAATATTCCCCGGGGGACAGGATTTGTCTATACGTATTCTATATTCTTTCGATTTTATTTCTTTTGTTGATAAGTTGCCATAGGATTGAGTAGTATCAAGGAGTGTCAGGTAGGGAGATAAGTTAAGAATTTTCGCAAACATATTAAAAGCTGTTATTGCTCCGGTGTTTTCTAAGGAAAGAGATAATTTGATTTCTTCTCCTGATTCAGGAACGCTGTCTCCATCAATACTATAGTTTTTATATTTTACATAAGCAGAATCGGATTGGACGGATATGTATCCTTCATAAGGCAAGAAATCGGTTTTGGAAACGACTAATTTTAAGTTGCCGTCGGTCTCAGGCGTCGACACGAAAATAATTTCTCCTGTGCCGTCGGTAATCCCTCTGCCGTATATTTCATCTTTTTTATATATGCATACCGATGCTCCTGAAACTAAAGTTTTCCCCTTTGTTACCGTAATTTTTATTTCTTTTTCTCCCGTGGTTATCGTTGAAGGATGGCTTACAAAAAAGGAATCAGGTTTCTTTGTCCAGAATCTGGTACACGGGTCCCCATAAAGGTTATAACCTAAAACTACATCCCTGTAATTGCCGTCAGCTTCTGCGCCGGCATAATATACGTCAGGAATTATTCTGGATTTTGCCCATGCCAGAGCTTTTCCTATAGGGAACAGGCTGTCAAAAACTGCCTCGTAAAAATAACTATTTGTTCTTGTTTCTTCGGAGAACCAACCTACTCTTGAACTTCCAAGACAGGATATGCTTACGGACGGATTTAGTATAAAATGACGGGGCATACAATCTACGTCTATCCAGTTGGTATAACAACTTATGGTAATTACAGAGTATAAAGGAGCAGTTAGTAAAGTGTCTATATCTAACCTATCTATGCCTCCCCCACCCTGGTTTGACCAATTTTGCGTTGAAGAACCGTGAAAAGCGCCGTATAAAAAAGCACACCCTTTTGCAAGAGAGTCAACAATTGTGCTTTTAGATGCTCCCCATAAAGTGTCTTTAGTAAAATAATCGGGGAAAGAATTTACTATCGGACGAACATAAGGAGCTTCATCTTTAGATGCAAGAAACACTGCCCTTTCCACGGAGTTAATATCGGGAGACTTTTCGTAAGCGATTGTTTTGTTTACTATTAAAGTTGCCTCTGCAAGAGTTGCCCCGGGAAATCTGCCTACCCATACCAGAGGAGTAAGATTTGAACTATCAATAGCTGCTTCTGCCCATATCATATCTCCATCCGCATTCCATGTCCCGTTTAAGGCAGAGTAGTACAAATCAGCCGCAAGAGTATAATATGGATAATACTGGTTTTTGCTTTGAGCACCGCGGTATGGAACGACACAAGGGTCCCCCCCGAGTAAAACATATCTCGTATTCCAACCGGCATAAGCAGATTTTAAGAAATTACGGATTCTATCGGGAACATCTGCGCCGGGATAATTTTGGGCTATCCATTCTACCGTTTTTATCTCACAGGTTGTTCCTTTTTCTATTCTCCATGATTTGAGCGCTTCGTAAACAGGCTTTAATTCATCGTTTGTTATTATAATAAAATCTACGGGGTCGCTGGATTTCGATGGAAACTCGCTTACGGTATAAGATTTTAGGTTGACAATGTTGGGTTGTTGAAACGCCCAAAATAAGAATAGTATTCCCATTTTGATTAATATGAGATACTTATTTCTTCAAGTTTCCGCACAACCACGCCATAACCGATTTCTCCGTATGCATACGGTTCTCTGCCTGGTCAAGAATTACCGAATGCGGGGAGTCAATCACTTCGGCGGTAATTTCTTCACCCCTGTGAGCAGGCAAACAATGCATCAGAATATAAGAAGGTTTTGCATGTTTTACCAGTTCCGCATTTATCTGGAATGCTTTGAATTTCTCTAACCTTAGCGCTTTTTCTTCTTCCTGTCCCATTGAAGTCCATACGTCGGTATATATAATGTCTGCGTCACGAACAGCTTCTACGGGATCATTCGTTACTACCGCGGAACTTAATTTTACGTATTCCTTTGCCGGCTCATAACCCTTCGGAGTCGCTACGTGCATCTTTAAACCGCATAAATTTGCAAACAACATAAGTGAATGACATACGTTGTTTCCGTCGCCTACCCATGCGAATTTTAAGTCTTTGTATTCTTTGTAAGTTTCCCATATCGTGAAAAAATCCGCAAGCGCCTGACACGGGTGTTCAAGGTCAGATAAAGCATTTACAACCGGAACGCTTGCATATTTCGCAAGGTCTTCAACGCTTTTATGCTCAAAAACACGTGCAACTATCCCCGATACCCACCTGGATAAATTTTCCGCCACGTCCTTTACGGGTTCTCTCTTGCCAAGCCCTATATCCTGGGATGACAGATATATGGAGTTCCCCCCGAGTTCGTTAATCGCGGTTTCAAAAGTTACTCTTGTCCTGAGACTCGGTTTCTCGAATATCAAAGCAAAAGTCTTACCGCTTAATGGTTTTTCATGAGTATATCTTGCATTCTTGAATCTTTCCGTTAATAAAAATAATTTGAAAATGTCTTCCCTTTGTAACCCTTTTGTTTCTATGAAATCTTTTCCTGTCATCTTTCCTCCTAAAATTTTTTATACATTGTTTGTTTATCGAGCTTCCAGTTTTTATCGAAAAATCCCGTGAATACAACGCCATCCCATCCCTTCTTCTTCACGGATTTATCGTAAATTATGAAATCCGGCACCCCTGATTGCGCGCGAAGAGGCCCAAAATAATGCGATATTCTTGACCCTTCCGAATCCGCTCCCATATAAACAACTACAAACTTTTCGGGATTTAACGGGTTGGGATATATCTCTTCAAGAGAAAGCCCTTCCCGGGAAAGCATTTCTTTTCCAGCCCAGATATGTTTGTCTTTTATATAAATAGGCAGCTTCGAATTTATCTTTTTTGTAAAACTGTTCTCATCCGGATTCCCGAATAAAATAATGTTGTAGTTCTTTATTATTTCATCCGTTACCTCGGTATCCGGAATCATTTCTACAAAACCATTTCCGTTTACCCACCAGAAAAATGCTTCGGAAGAGGCATTCTCATAATTTGTTTCTCCCTTGCCGTAGACCAGAATAAACGGACTGAAATACGCTTGTTTTATCGGACCATAAAGCTGCGAGCTCTTGTATAATCCTTTGCGCTCAACTTTTCCCATAACAAAATAATTACCTTTTTTTACAAATGAAACCGTTTCTTCTTTGTTAAACGAAAACTTTATCGGGGTATTATTTATTATGAATTTTATTTCCCCGAACGGGATTAGTTTCGGCGATAGACTTAAACTGAAAGCCGTAATATTTTGAGTGTTTATGGAAATGTCGTTCGAGTTAACTTTGGCTTCAATTTTCGCATCTTGGTATTCTATGTCTTGCTCGTCTATTGTAACCCAGTAATATTTATTTCTGATAAGCGGAGTTACTATCTTGTAACTAATCTCTTTCGGATAAAAGTTTCTGGTTCGTGCTTTAAAGAAATCCATTATCGCTTTGTAATTAATGCATCCTGCTCCGCGTTCCCCGTCATCATTTTCATTCCACCAGTGGCCCTTTCCGGCAAGTTCCGTATAATGAACGTCGTAATTCATTAACTTAAGATATCCCGTGAGTATACGTCCGTGAATCGGAGGCACGTTGTCGTCACTGCCGCCGTGTAAAGCATATATTCCAGTGTTCTTTGCATTCTCAAGAAATACAAACGGACAGTATTCCCGTATTATCCTATTACGATAAGAAATCGCCTCAGGATGAGTAAAGAAAACACTCTTTTCAAGTATGCTCGGAACATAAAGTTGTAAGAAACTCCATCCGGCTACAGGCGCTATAGCAGCAAATAAATCGGCATTCAATAACCCGTTAACCCATGTCCCGTGTCCTCCCATCGAATGTCCCATAAGATATACTTTTGTTGTGTCTATGTTGAAACGTTTTATCGCTTCCTGCCGAACTTCAAGCATATCGAGCGTTCCCCAGTCTTCCCAGTTGAATCCAAAAGGCCTGCGATTTGTAGCGGTTACGATAAACGTCCAGTCCCTGGGGGTATAACATTTCGCCAAACCAATAGCTTCTATCCCTGCACCGTGAAGGGAAACAATTAAAGAATACTTTTTGTCCGGTGAAAAATCCAAAGGCGGAACGACCCCGAAATACTGAACTGAATTGTCAACCTTTGAGATAAAAGTAGCTTTGTATTGGTCGCCGGGTTTAACTATGTCTATTTTTACGCTGTCGGTTAAAAGCTTGTTCCCCTTATAGGTTAAGGTTATCGGCAGCCATAATTCTTTTAACCCTGAGACGGGTTTTACCACTTCAATATCCAGTCTTACTTTTTTCACACCAAAAGGGTATATCGTGTTTATGAAAGTTTTGACAGGTTTAACGTAATCCGTTTTCTCAAGTGTAACCTCTAAAGAACACATTTTTTCAATAGTAGTATTCATAAAACAAATTGCTATCGGTGCGGAAAAAGTTACCGAAGTATCAACGATGTCCGGCGCAGTAACATCTTCTAAAAGAATTAAATGGTCTTTGCTCGGGACAAAACTAAGACGAAAACTGTTCTCCGTGGACAGAAAAATTCTGTTCTCTCCTGCTTTTAATAATACCGGGGTAGGACAATAAGAAGTAATGGAATAACTTTTTTCATTTAATCTAAAAGAAGACACGTTCTTGCCAATCGCAAGCGCATAACAAGATTCCTTGCTTTGGAATGTTGCATATGCATAACTTGCACTGCTTACTCCGGCATAACCGTATATGTCCTGCAAAGTATCCCACCATACGTCTTCGTAATCAAACAAGACTCTGCCTGTCGAATCCAAACCGCGGGCAACCCATTTAACTGTGCCTCCCTGGACCATAAAACTCGGCAGTTCTGCGCCTTCTACGGGAACAAAATTTTCTATGGAATCAAGTACTCCTATGATTCCTTCACGGGGAGCAGTTGAAAACGGCCCCGCAGTAAGCCATTTTGAAGGAGTAATGGTGTCCTTCAAAGACGGGAAAAAAGAAATTAATATAATTAGTATGTTTATCATAATGTTACGACTTTAAGCACTAATTTTATAACTGTCAAGAATTTCAATTTATAAAGAAACAGAGAACTGAAATATTCATCCAGCTGAACTAGATATCCTGCTGAACTGGATAAGTTGGAGTAATGTTTCTGGCGAAACAAACTCCAACTAACGGATCTCTAATCCCCGCCTTGGCGGGGAAAGAGCTTCTTACCGCAGAATCGCAGAGTTCACAAAGGAGAAAAATGATTTAGGATTAAAAAATAAGAAGAGCCTGATTGCTCTCGTCTGCTTACTACAATCAGGGAGAGTTATTCCGGGCATTAATATTTATTTAAACTTGACATGGACAAGCTTATTGCTATGGATAATAATTAGTAGTATGCATAAAAATAATATTTTTGTAAAGTATCCCGTAAAAACAATCGTTTTTTTTATATTATTTGTATTTATTGTATTAGATATTTCCGTTAAATTTTTATCAAATAATCATCCGGTAGGAATTTATTCTCCTTACTATCATCATGATTTAAAGAAAAATGCCAGAATGAAAGATAAATGGGGCGATAGAAGTTACTATATTAACACAAATTCTTTAGGTTTTAGGGATAAAGGCAAAGGACATATTGACGTAAAAAACAGCAGTAATAAATATAGGTTTCTATTTATAGGGGATTCTTTTGTTGAAGGCATAGGATTACCTTATGAAAAAACTTTTATAGGATTATTGGATAACAAATTAGATAATTCAAAGTTTGAAATATTAAATGCAGGGGTACGAGGTTATTCCCCTAAGTTATGTTACTTAAAAGTAAAATACTTAATAGAAAAAACAAACCTGCAATTTAATGAATTATATATGTTTATAGATATCTCGGATATTAAAGATGAAGTTTTTTATAAGGATTTTGTATCCCCAGCTCCTTTAACGAAAGGAATAGATCCTTTTTTGCAAAAAACTTCTTTTGTTTATGGATTTTTAAGGGTTCATTTATTAAATGAACACAATTTTATCAGGTTTTTCAAGAAAAACAAAAAAGGCCCTGCAGATAATAATTATTGGGATAAATGGGCAAATGATTGGGGAAAATGGACTTACGACAAAACAACTTTTGACAAATGGGGGACAGAAGGATTAAATCTGGGAGAAGAAAATATGAATAAACTTTATAACTTATGTAAAAAAAATGATATTAAAATTAATATTGTTGTTTATCCATGGCCTGAGCAAATACTTAATGACAGCTTAAAATCCATACAGGTCACATTCTGGGAAACATTTTCTCTAAAAAGAAATATTGATTTTATAAGTTTCTTTCCTGCCTTTATTCGTGAGGCTAATCATCGGGCAACTATTGATAAATATTTTATAAAGGGAGATACCCATTGGAACGAAAGGGGCAGCAAATTAATAGCCGATACATTACTTGCAAAAATATCCGGCTAGTTTAACGTCGATTATATATGTTCTTGCCCCTGCAATCTATTCCTACGATTGCCGGGAAATCTTTGATTTTCAATTTGTAAATAGCTTCACACCCTAGTTCGCCATACGCTACCAGATCACACTTTTTAACCGTCTGCGAAAGTAACGCCCCACATCCCCCCGGCGCAATAAAATAAACCGCTTTGTGTTTTTTTATTTCGGATACGACTTCCTTCGAACGGTCTCCTTTTCCAATCATTCCTTTTAAATTGTTTCTCAATAAAGACGGAGTATATTCGTCCATCCTGCTGCTTGTCGTAGGCCCGCAGGAACCTATGATTTGTTTCGGTTTTGCAGGAGCAGGCCCCGTGTAATAAATCGTCTGGTTTTTTAATTCCAGCGGGAGTTTCTTTTTGTTTTTTATGCAATCGGTCAATCTTTTGTGCGTCGCATCTCTTGCAGTGTATATTATTCCCGTCAACAAAACCCTGTCGCCGGCGTTTAATCCGGAAATTATTTTATCATCCAGAGGAAGCCTAATCTTTTTCATAATATTATAGTTTGAACACGATGACACCAGCACCCTATGTTTATTGCCACGGGCAATCCCGCAATGTGCGTCGGATAAGTTTTTATGGTCACCCTTAATGCGGTTGTCTTTCCACCCAATCCTCCCGGCCCGATATCTAATTTGTTTATTTCTTTTAATAAATCTTTCTCAAGTTTTTTTACCGTAACGTTTTTGTGACTATCTTCGGAATCGTTTATTAACGCTTCTTTCGCCAGCAGCGCTGCTTTCTCAAGCGTTCCGCCGATTCCTATCCCGATGACTACAGGCGGGCAGGAGTTTCCGCCGGATTCTTTTACGGAATCCAACACGAATTTTTTTACTTCCTTAACGCAATTTCCTATGTCAAGCATTGAAGCTTTTCCCATATTCTCGCTGCCAAATCCCCTCGGCACAACCGTAATTTTTAACCTGTCTCCCTTTACCAGATTCGTATGTATTGTTGCGGGAGTATTGTCTCCGGTATTCTTTCTGGTTAACGGGTCAACTATTGACTTCCTGAAATACCCTTCACGATAACCTTTCCGAACTCCCTCCTGGATTGCTTCTTCCAGACCGCCATCAACCTTTACCCCTTCGCCTTTTTTTACGAACACCACTGTTAACCCCGTATCCTGGCACATAGGTATTTTCTTGGCTTTTGCGATGCTGCAATTTTTTAATATGTCACGGATGACTTCTTTGGGGAGGATATCGGTTTCTTCTTTGTAGGCTTTTTCCAGTAACCGTTCAATGTCTTTATCTATTTCAAAATTGGATTTAATGCACAAGTTCTTAACGGAGTCAACGATCTTATCTTTTTTTATTGTTCTCATTTTTTAACAGGATAACGGTTTTCTTAAAAACTTCTCCCGGTTTGAGTTTTATTCTTGCAACACCGCTTTTTATTGCCGCCTGCGCTACGGCTTCCGCAACTGCCGGCGCAACTCTCGGGTCATAGGCTTTTGGAATAAAATATTCTTCGGTGAGTTCTTTTTTTGAAACTAAACTGCTAATCGCCAGACTGGCGGCTATTTTCATTTCTTCGTTTATAACTTTTGCGCGCACATCCAGAACTCCTCGAAATATTCCCGGGAAAGCCAGAACGTTGTTTATCTGGTTCGGGAAATCACTTCTTCCCGTGGCGATTATTTTTGCGCCGCCTGCTTTTGCTTCTGTAGGAAGAATCTCGGGATCAGGATTTGCCATTGCAAATATTATTGGATTTTTATTCATTGAGGCAACCATCTTTTTATTAAGAATATTTCCCGCGGACACTCCGATAAAAACATCCGCATTTTTAATAACGTCTACTAATTTGCCTTTCTCTTTTTTGCGGTTCGTAATTTTTACAAGTTCTTTTCTGGAGGAATTCATTCCTTCTTTTATCCCTTCGTATATAGCTCCGTATATATCGCAGACGATAATATTTCTTGCTCCAAAATTATACAGACACTTGCAAATGGCCGTTCCTGCTGCGCCGGCGCCGTTTATGATAATCTTTACTTTGCTTATTTCTTTTTTAACCAGCTTGAGCGCGTTAATCAAACCCGCCAGAACGACTATTTCCGTGCCGTGCTGGTCGTCGTGAAAAATGGGAATGTCCGTTTCTTTTATGAGTCTTTTTTCTATTTCAAAACATCGTGGAGCAGAAATATCTTCAAGGTTAATTCCGCCGAAAGTTGGAGATATATTTTTTACGATGTTTACGATTTCATCGGTATCCTGTGTCGCAAGACAAATAGGAACTGCATCCACTCCTCCGAACTTTTTAAACAATATTGCTTTGCCTTCCATAACGGGAAGGCCTGCTTCTGGACCAATGTTCCCGAGTCCGAGAACTGCGCTCCCGTCGGTGACGATTGCGATGAGGTTAGCGCGTGAAGTATATTCGAACACGAGGTCTTTATTTTTGGCAATTTCCCGGCAGGGTTCAGCGACGCCCGGGGTGTATAACAAACTAAGGTTATCTTTGGTGACGGGGATTTTGCTTTCGATTGTAATTTTTCCCCTGAGCTTTTTGTGTAGGAGCAGGGATTTTTCTTTTAGCTTTTCCGATTTGCTTTTCATAAAAGTGATAATGTATCATTTAAGGTAGGAATGAGAAAAGTCAAGAGGAAAACAAACAACAAATTGGAACCACAAGATTACACGAGATTTCCACAAGATTAAAAAACATAACAAATATTAGCCACGCCTGCCTGCCGGTAGACAGTGATGGACAAGGATTTCCACGGATTACCACGAAAAACGGAAAGCTTGAAAGTTAAAAAAGAACAACCTTTTTGGGACACAGATGAATAAGATAAAAAATGGGTAGGGAACAGGCATTCTGTCATTCTGAACGAAGTGAAGAATCTCGTTTTTGTTTTTCCTGTTCTATTAAAATATTGGGTAGTCCGCCTGAGGCGGATTAGAGTTTGTTATCCAGCTCCGCTGGGGTCTGTTATCCGTGGCTAATTTTTTTGTATTCTGTTTTTATCCTGTTTATCTGCGGAAATCTGCGTCCAAAAATTCTTTTTGTTGTTTTTTTCTCTCTGCGTGCTTTGCGTCGAAGTTTACCCCGAAGAAGGCGGGGCGGTGAAAATTTTCTTTTTCACTCAAAAAACCGTTACTTTTATACCCGTTTTTTCTGTTAGTTTTCGGGCGATGTCTTTCAACACCAACTTATCCAACACTTTCAAGTTCGAATCTGCCGGCATCCTGTCAAGTGTATATATTTGAACTTCTAACGGTTTAATTTCTTCTATGCAGGTTATCCATTTTTCAACTGCAGAATCGTTCGCATTCGTTTCTAAAAACATTGATTGAATAATAATATCTTTTAACGTTTTTAGATTTTTTACGATGTCATCGAGAGTTACTCCTTCCGCAGGTTTATTAATTTCATTGAAAATATTTTCTTCACAGGCATCCAACTTCATTGCCCGCACATCTGCAAGCTGAAGTCCCTCTCTCGCGTTTTCTATGTTCGTGGAATTGGATATCACGACTATCGGTATCGGGGGAACGTTATGGTCTTTCGAATATCTATCCCGCAAATCTTTTGTTTGTTTTATTATTTCATTAAACTGCGGATGCAATGTAGGCTCGCCGTAACCGGAAAACGTCAGACAATCCAGGGGCGTTTTGATTCTGTGCAAAACGCCTTCTATTGCAGTTATTACTTCCTGGACACCCGGGAATTTTACTCTGCCAAGTTCGTTTTTGTTTATCGTGTGAGTATCCGTCCACCCGTATTGACAGTAACTGCAGTTGAAAGAACAAACTTTACACCCTACGGGCAAAAGGTTAATTCCCAGGGAATTGCCTAACCGTCTTGATTTAACCGGACCGTAAATTATGCTTCCCGGGAAATGAGAATTATCTGCTTTCATATTTTTATACCTCGCTTATGCTTTGAAATGTTTCTTTTAAGTTTGGAACCGTATCATATTTCTCCATATCTTCGGGTTTAATCCAAATCGTTTCGGAATGTTCCCAATCGATTTTAATTTTGTCCGGCGTTTTCACCCTGAACATAAAAGGATATATTTTCCATTCTTTATTTAATTTTTCGTCTTTAACCATTACCGGTTTCCCTTTTTTTAATAGCTCAACTTCTTCCGCAGCCAGTGATGTTTCTTCGTTTATTTCTTTCAACGCTTGCTGTTCCGGTGTAGTATCCCTGCCCGTCGTTTTTTTGGAGGGCATATATCCGCTCACTCCCGCCCATTTTCCTTGATAAGTTCCAACTTTGCTACTTCTTTTTAGTATTAAAATTTTTCCCTCGGATTCAAGAAAGCAGGTTACTACATTACTTATTTCGGGGGACATTTTATTTTTTGAAAATGCGGGTGATATCATTAAAAGTGACGTATACCATAAACAACATCAGCAAACTAAATCCGATATTTTGAATTAAAATTATTGTCTTCTCGGGAACGGGTCTTTTCTGCAACTTTTCAATTCCTATAATAAAAATCTGTCCTCCGTCAAGAGGCGGGAAGGGCATAAGGTTGAGTAAAAACAATTGAATTGACAGGAAAGATATGAGCAATATAAAGCTGTCCAATCCCCATCTTGCGCTTTCGCCTGCAAACTTTCCGATTGATACGGGTCCGCCAAGCGCTTTGGCTGACATTTTTCCTGCAAAAAGATTTTTGAAGAATTTTAACGTAAGCAATGCAACATCCCACGTTCTTACGAACCCGTCCTTGAATCCGCCTATTAAAGTGATAGGTTTTCTTACGGTTTTTAATTGAACTCCGACCATTCCTATTTCTTTTATTTTATTGTTTTCATCCATATACTCTTTTTTTTCGGGTATTAGAACTGCGCTCATCAATTTGGAATCTCTTGTCCACAGGAAAGACACTTCTTTGCGTGCGTTATTCTGGATTAAAGTTACGAGCGTGTCCCAATTGCTAATTTGTATCGTATCCCTGAGACTATCAATAATTATTTGGTTAATGACGTCATTCTCGCGGATCCCGGCCTTCCACGCAACGCCCTGTTTTATGACTCTGCCGACTACCGGAAGTATTCTTGGAGCGATGTCCAGGCTTTCCCCGTACACTATAACTTTTTGTATTTCGTTGTTTCTTTCGATTTCACAACTTACACTGTCTTTTTTGGAAATACCGGAAATGACGTCGTTCCACGTTTTTGTTTCAATCCCGTTTACGGAAACGAATTTGTCGCCTGTTTGGAGGTTTATTTGTTTCCCGGGAGTTTGCACAAAAGTGGTCGGAATTTCACTATTTCCCTGCATAAAAGAAACAATCGTAAATCCTACCCACGCCAGAACCAGGTTAAATACGGGACCCGCAACTATTACACTTGCCCTTACTCCGGGAGATTTTGACGGAAATTCATTGCCTTCACCTTTTACGTCTTTCAGGTCTTCGCCTGCCATTTTTATGTACCCGCCGAACGGCACAAGCGAAATCCTGTAATCCGTATCTCCTTTTTTTATTCCTATAAGCCGGAGTCCCATCCCAAGGGAAAATATTTCTACTTTTATACCCGAGCGTTTCGCGACTATGAAATGCCCAAACTCGTGAAAAAGTATTAATACGCTTAAAACAATGAGTGTGCTTACAAGGGTTAGTATCATTTTATTTTTACTTTACGTTAAAGATTCAAAAAGTCAACTGTTTTAGCTTTTGCCCATTTTTCCGCTTCCTCTATTTCCTTAAATGTTGGGCTTGGTATAACTTTATGTTTTGACATAACTTTTTCTATGATACGTGGGATGTCTTCAAATTTTATTTTTTTATGTAAGAATGCATTTACGACTTCTTCGTCTACGGCATTTAATACTGCCAGCATCGTCCCGCCTATTTTTGCGGACTCGTAAGCAAGCCCCAAACAGGGGAATCTTTTGAAATCGGGTTTGCTGAATTCCAGTTTAATCCCGCTTTTGAAATCCAGTTGTTTTGCCATAGAAGGAACTCTTAAAGGGTAAGTCAATGCATACTGGATTGGAAGTTTCATGTCGGGCAATCCCATCTGGGCAATAACCGAAGAATCCGGAAATTCTACCATTGAGTGAACAATTGATTGCGGGTGTATTACGACTTCTATGTTTTTCACGGGCACATCAAACAACACACTTGCCTCGATAACTTCAAATCCTTTATTCATAAGGGTGGCGGAATCTATCGTAATTTTTTTCCCCATTTTCCATACGGGATGGAGTAATGCGATTTCCGGGGTAATGTTTTTTACGGATTTTTTGTTCCAAAAAGGTCCACCGGACGCAGTTAAGAGTATGCGTTTCACAACAAAGTCTTTTGCTCCTTTGGCTCTATAAGAACCAAGGCATTGATGTATTGCGGAATGTTCGGAATCCACGGGCAGGAGGGATGCTTTTGATTTACTCAATTCTTTCATAATTATCGTTCCGTAAGCAACGAGTGTTTCTTTATTTGCGATGGCAATTGTTTTATTTGCTTTTATTCCGGCAAGCATAGGACGAACCCCGATGGAACCGACAAGTGCGTTTAACACGATGTCCACGTCCGGGTGGCTTGCGAGTTCGCATAAGCCATCCGTTCCGGCAAGCACTTTACAATTGAGTTTTTTATTTATTTTTGAAAAAGAACTATTTGCGACACATACGTATTTTGGTTTAAATTGTTCTATTTGTTTTTGGAGGAGTTCTGTATTTTCGAAGCAGGTAATGGCGAATACTTTATATTCCGGTCCGAGCTTTTGAATGACTTCAAGTGTTGATTTTCCTATGGAACCGGTAGCCCCGAGAATGCATACGTTTTTCATAGATTTGTGATATTTGACGTTTGCCCAAAAGAAAGATTAGTAGGTCTTATATCTGTAATCCTGGATTTTGGCAGTTTCTTTTTGCCCGTTTACCCATTCCGTAAAGATTTTTTTGCCTTCTTCTTCCGACCATATGCTATAGAACTGGGGCATTTCATTTTTTATGGAATCGGCTTCGGGTTGAATTCTGTCTAAAGAATGAACTATATAAGATGTGCCGTTAACTACTACGTACATCGTAGTATCTTTTGGAATGTTTACTGCTTGCATAAAGAATTCAGGCCCTTCCGGCGAGCTGTAGAAATCAAATGTTCCGGGGTTTATTGCCGTTAAGCCTTTTGCTTTAACGAATTCTTTAAAGCCTTGTTTAAACAAAATAGGAGAATTTACAGACAGGTATTTGTATTTAACTTTATCGGCTATGTCGTTAAATTTTGGTATATACTTCTCGGATATGCCGGCAGTTCGGACAACATAAAAAGCGTTTTCGCCTTCCACGGGACCTATAAGAATAGGCTTCTTTTTAGACTCAATATAAGACAAGTCAATTTCGTTTATCGGCGCTTCGTCTATCCTGCTTGTTTTAACTTCCATTTTGTATGCTTTTGCCGTTCCTTCAAAATCGGATTTTGCTTCTTCAATAAAGCTTTCCGCAGATTCTTCTACTCTACCCATCGTCTCAGTAGAAGGATGCATCGGCAATAATAAACTTCCTACAATACTGTCTTTTTTTACGGAAATATGCCAGCCGTCATCTTTCTTGACGATGCCTGAGTTTTCAGGTTTTTCCGGCAATAAAATGCAGTTATGGGTTTCGACTATAGTGTCAAGGGGGGTTCCCTGAAGCGCAAGATTAAGAATTTCTTCTGCTGCTGCCTTGGAATCCATTTCATCTTCAACGGTTATTTTTATCGGGAACATAACATATTTTACAATTGGTTTGCTTTCTTTGGCAAAAATATCTTTATTCTTGTCGTAATAGTTTTGTATTTCAAATGGACTTACTTCGGGGGCCGATTTTACATATTCCACTTTTAGTTTAGTTCTTCTCTGCAAGAATTCTTCCATAAAGTCTATGGTAGTCGGTCTAACTGTTCCTACAATCATCTGGTATAGGACCTGTCTCGGCAATTGAGTTCTCAGCACTTCTTCGTAACTTTTCAGCCATTCAATATTTGAGGGATTGGAAATTATGGATAAATATTTACCGTAGTCAAATTGTCCGTTTGTTTGCAATGAGGTATCGCCTAGCAACTGTGGTGGAGGGTTAGTTTTTATGAACTCAACGATATTTTCATCCGTGATGTTAATCTTTTTCTTTTGTATTGCGTTGTTAATCAATACATCTTCTACCAGTTTATTGAAAGCCGCTTTTCCTGCTTCGCTTCTTGATTGCCCGCTTTTAACATAATATTCCATAAGGTCGCCGTAAGCTTTATAAGTAATCGGTTCTTTGTTTACTTCTGCGATTATTCCCTGGTCGCGTTTGCTTATTTTCTGGGTAGAATAGTCCTGCATTCCCCAGCCAACGAATATAAAGGCTACGAATACTATTATAAGAAGCCAGAGAAAATATACTGTTTTCCCCCTCAATCTTCGCATCATCATAGATTATTTCCCTCCCAAAAATGTATCCGCTTTAGGCGGACCAAACAATTAATAAAAGTTTTTATTTAATAGCCTAAAAATGATTTATTGTCAATTTATATATTTCTAGTTGATGTTTTTTGAGAGGTTCTGTCTGCTTATAGACATAACAATAACGGCGTTATTGCAATGTCTGTTTGTAGGGAACGCATATATGCGTTCCCTACAGTCTCTGCAGACAAATCTACTCAAAAAACTGGCAGTTACCCCGCCGGAGCGGAATAAACTCCGGTTTATTCCTATGCAAAAAGAAATAATTTTTCTGTTTTAATCTCGTAAAATCCCTGTTAAATCCTTTGTTTCTTTTCGTGCTTTTCTTCCATTTTTTATTTGTGTTTCCGTGATTGAAATCTTTCTGTCTTTTAATCTTTTTCTGCGATCATCTGCGTCCAAAAATTTTGTTCCCTACCTACTGCCTACCTACTTTCTAATGCTCTTAATTCCCTTTGCGCGGTAGTGGTATTTCGTAAGTTCTTTAAGTATGGGAAATATAAACGGCAAGGGAAAATCTATACTCTTTACCAGCAAATTAAACAATCCCGTTTTTTCTATCCATTTGTTGGTTTGTAATAAACCCGACAGGTAAAGCACTTTTAAATTTGCGACGTTTTCCGAAGTTTTTCCCTGCGCGCGCGCTATGAAACGCAGTGAAGTTCTTCCACGTTCCTCGGCTTTGGAAAAAACGTTTTTTAGTTTTTCTCTGGTATAAAACCCGTCAACGTGATAAGCAATACAGTTGTTAAATGCATACACGACTTTTACTCCGGCTTTTTTAAGCCTCATCCCAAGTTCCACGTCCATATATCCCATAAATTTATATTCATCAAACAGACCTACATCCAGAAGTTTTTGTTTGGGAACGGAGCAGTTTTGTATTACGAGTCCTGTGTTACATATCCCGTCTACTCGCAGGGTTTTGATGCCGAATTTCTCCGGTCTGCTTATGTGTCTGACTACGCCCTGGACTGCAATGTTTGGATTATTTTTATGCAACTCAATATGGTCGGCAATGAAGTTTTTATCTACCAGAACGTCCGAATCTACGAAAATGATTATTTCTCCGGATGCATTTTTTATGCCAACGTTTCGCGCTGCCCAACATCCTATCCTTTTAGGTAATTTTATATACCTTATTGATTTGCTGAGTGACGAAATTAAGTCTCCCGTGTTATCATCTGAAGCGTCATCAATAATAATAATTTCATAATCTTTTGCGGATTGGTTTGACAAATGGCGTATGCAATCTTTTAAAACCCAGGAACGATTTCTTGTCGGAATAATTATGGAACATCCCGCCTTGTCGGAGATCCCGCTGTGGCGGTGGGCGGTGATGGATGCTTTCATTTTTTCATCTCCGCTTCTCTTATCCCTTTCGCGCGATAATGATATTTAACTGCTTTCCTGAACAACGGAAACAACGGGTAAATAGGAGAGTCTATACTGTTCTCAAGAAATTTCATACACGACGGTTTTTCCACCCACTTATCCGTATTAAGAAATTTTGCTTTGGCAAGTATTTTCTTTGTATGGGCGATTTGTTCTGCTTTTGCCCCATGTTTTTTAGTAAAATAATACGCACATTTCCCGCGTTCAAAATGTTTTGAAATATATTCTTTAATGCTTTTTTTGCTATGAGGCAGGTTAATATGGTATGCCTTACATTGTTTAATTGCGTACCGGAATCTTAATCCCAGATTCTGCAATCGGATACCCAAATCTATATCTTCATACCCGATACCAAAAGTTTCATCAAATAACCCGGCCTTTATAAGCCATTCTTTTTTTATGGATGCATTTTGCGATACGAGTATTCCAAAGGACATCAGATTGGTATAGAAAAGTTTAAATGTTGCTTTCCGTATATCTTTTATGTAGCGCACCATACCTTGCAGAATTATATCGGGATATTGCGTATGAATATTGATATGGTCTTTAATAAAATCCGGATGTACCAAAACATCGCTGTCTACGAATATAATAAGTTCGCCTGTTGCTATTTTTATTCCGGCGTTCCTTGCGGCATGAGGTCCACTCTGTTTCTCCAATTTTATGTATTTGAGGTTTGAATATTTTCCCAGCTGAGCTGGATAAGTTGGAGTAATCTGCCTATCGTCGGAAACTCCAACTAAAAACTTTGATATTATTTTTGCCGTATCATCGGTAGAGGCATCGTCTATAACGATTACTTCGTAGTCGGAAATGCTCTGGTTCAGAATGTGTTGAAGACAATCTTTCAATATATAAGCCCTGTTGTGTGTAGGTAAAATTACGGATGCTTTCATATCGTTTTTTTTTTTTTTTTATTCAAATCAGGGTAGAGGACGGAGCACGTGCTCCGTCCTACCCAATATAATTGTCATAAATGTTTGTCGGGGCAGTTGCTCTGAATATACTAGTGGGGTTGACCGACGTCGGTCAACCTGCCCCATTTTTTCTTCCCTACATACTATCTACTTCATGCTACCTACTATAACTTGTGCTATTCTTTCTGCGCCACCGGACGGACCCATCCTGAATTTTCCGATTTTGCTTCTCCTTTTTATTTCATCGGGATGCTGTAATAAAAACATTATTTCATTTACGACTTCGTCAGGGAAATTTTTAACAACTTTCAAACATCCCCCCAATAAATTTTGCTGGTTATTCATTCGCACGTTCGAAGTTTGCGGGCCTGTTCCTTGGAACCCAACGATAGGTTTCCCGAAATACGCTGCCTGTTCGTTTGCCGTTCCCGCTAACCCGATTATAATATTTGCCTGCTCAATTATGTCAACAAAAGCATTGTAATATAAAAATACTTTTGTGTCTTTTTTTGTCAGAACGCTTATATCATCGGTTGACAAATTCCATCCGTTATTTTGAGAAAGAGTTGTCAACGTATCCAACTTAATAGTATTCGGCAAAGCCGTAACGAAGGATAATTTCGGTAAGTTTTTTTGTTCGAGCAACTCAACGACTTGTAGTATTTTGATAAAATTTTTATAAGCTTCGGTTCGTGAACCGGGAAGTATTCCGATTGTGATAGAATTCTTTTCCGGGGTGAATTTATGTTCACGTTTTAGTTCGTCAACCATCGGGTTGCCGACAAATGTCGCGGGGACGTTATTTTTTCGTAAGTTATTTGCGGTATATTCATCGTGAGTAAAAATTTGTTTTATTTGTTTTTTGTGAATCAGACTTCTCATTATCCACAACTCAACTTTGTAATGGGGGTTCTGGTAATCGGACTTAGCGGGAGCAAGAAAGAAGATAGGTTTGCGTGCGCCGAGCCATCCCAGAATGAGCAAAAAAACGTCTCCCGTTATCATAACGGAATCCGTTTTTGGACGAAGTTTTTTAAGGGCAAGGCAATATCTGATGGGAATGTAAAACCCTGTTAGCACGTCAAGAATTCCGGCAATGCTTCTTGTGGTAAAGCCTCCGGACGGTGGGACTTTAGTTTTCAGGAGAACGGGGATATTTCTTTTTTCGTATTCTTCGCCAAAGGATATGAGTGGCGCGCCTATGATTTCGGTATCGGGGCGCATCTTTTTTAGTGCGGAAGCGATAATGGCGGCGGAGCGGTCTTCGCCGTAACAGTTACTTAAGAAAAGAACGGTAGGCATTATTGTAATGCAAGCATCTTGCTTGCTGATATCAGATACAATGTATATTAGACATAAATAATGTCAACAAATAACAGACCTAGCGAACAGTTTAATAAGTTTAGTGAGTTGAGTTAGTAAGAGAAAGAAAAGAATAAGTCATACAGGGCATATAAGAAATATAAGTCAACAGGCAAGAGAAAAGGCCGTCTATATTTCTAACTTAATTCCTACCTGATAACCTCTGCCGGGCATCTCCATATTGAGGTCTTTATAGTAAGCATCCAACAAATTCATTCCCTGCAGGAATAACTTCCCTTTTATTGAAGTCGTGGCCTGAATTTCTACCGATAGTTTACCATTGAACACATAATAATACGTCGTGCCTTGCACCATTACCGTGTCCTGTAACTCCTTATATAAACCGTCTATACTCGTTTCAATGCCATACGGAAACGTGTATTTCAGTTCACCCGAAATCAATTGCTTTGCCCTGTTGCGGATGTATTTTGCGGTTTGCATATTTTGCGCCCACAGATACGTATAGTTCAAACGAAGTATCTTTGAAGTTAACCCCGTTTCAATCCCTTTCACACGGTCACTCGTTATGTTTCTTGCGTGGACAAAACCGTCCGATTCCCCTACCCAGTCTATAATATTATTCCCGTCCCGTATGAATACCGAATTCATAAGAGTGAAATTCTTTACTGTATAATCAATACCCGCTTCATAATTCCACGCGTTTTCGGGTTTCAAGTTTGGATTTCCTCTTAAATTGCCCACATTATAATATAATTCTGTAAAAGACGGCGTCCTGAATGCGTGTCCAACGGATACACGGATTTTTATCGGCGAGCGAAATCCTTTGCTTAACTCAAACCTCGGATTGGTCTGCCAGCCGTAAAGCGAATTGTAGTCAGACCGTATGCCTGTTATAAAAAACATTCTACGACCAATTTTTTTGCGCAACTGTCCAAACAGGGCAAACTTTCCGACGATATGGTTGTCAAGTATGTTGCTTGTTAAATAGTCAAATACGGTTTCCGTGCCGAGGATAAAAGATTTGGTGCTGAGTTGCGTTTCAGCGCCTATCGTATAAACCGTATGTCGATTAACCGGACTGTCGGGATTGGTTATGTTTTGGGTGTATTTATCTTTGTGGATACGCGAATAGACATTGGTTTTCAAAAGCCGGTTTTCGAGTTTTATTCCCGAGAATATCGTATTCGTGTGTTCCCGCGCATAATGCTGGCCGTAAAAATCTGCTGCGCCGAATTCTTTCTCCATATAATTTATAAAAGTATGAGTTAATTTTGTGGAATATTGCGCTCCATAAGTCGAGTTTTTGAAGTCCGTGTTCTCCCTGTACCCGTCAGAAGACGAACTCTCATAAGATAGTCCGGCTTTTTCGTTTTCAACGCTTGCGGTTTTGAGTTGTGCATTGTAGGTCCCGAAAGAAGTTCCTGCGGAAGCGTGAAACTTTTCCCCTGCGGGACGGGTTATAATATTGACGACTCCGCCAAAAGCGTCAGGCCCGTAAATGGAAGAAGCGCTCCCACCGAGTATTTCGATTTTGTCTATATCCGAAACCATAAAAGGAATTTCAAGATTATGATGAGAGGTCTGGGGGTCGTTCATTCTTATCCCGTTTACCAAAACCAATGCCTGGTTAAAAGTTGAGCCTCTTATCGATAAATCAGTTTGCACGCCGGGCAGCCCCCTGTCGGAAGCGTTAACGGATAATGCAGTTTTAAGGGCATCGCTAAGGGAGGAGGTGGTGAAATCTTTAATTACGGTGATAGCACGGGAGGATTCGGAAAGTTTGGTAGGAGTTCGTGTGCCGACGACGACAACGGTGTCCATCATATATGTTTTGATGGGAGTTGCGGACAGAAGAAATAAAAAAGGTATAAGCATTGGGGTATAATAGGAGGGGATTCAAAAATTGCAAGTTTTTCTTACGGGAAGTCTCACCGCAGAGTCGCAGAGTACGCAGAGAAGAAATAAAATTTAGAGTCAAACAACATAACAGATAGAAGAGAGTTTAACAAAAGAGGAGAAGAGGACACAGAGGAAAGAAATTGTAACTGCAGATAAATCCGCCTGAGGCGGACAGGCGCTAATAAACACAGATAAAAATTCGTAGAATTTCGCATATTTTTGTCCTTTGCGTGCGGAGTTTATCCCGAAAAAGGCGGGACGACTCTGCGGTGAATATTTCTTATCTCTTCAATTTCCACCTACCCCAGAAAAGAAAAAAGGGAGAATATTCGTTGCAGAGTTTCCCCGAATATAGTTAGAAATAAAGGTATATATTTATTTTCTTGACAATTATTTTAGTATAAGATAAGTTAAGCAGAATATAGATTTAACAAGACAAATAACAATTTAGTATCAGGGAGGAGGATGTTTTATGGCAAAAGAAAAATTTGAACGGAAAAAGCCGCACGTAAACATAGGGACAATAGGCCACGTCGACCATGGAAAAACAACATTAAGTGCTTGTATTACAAAGGTGCTCGCAACCAAGAAATATGCAAGCTTTATGGCTTATGACCAGATAGATAAGGCACCTGAAGAAAGAGCTCGTGGATTGACCATTCAGTTATGTCACCTTGAATACGAGACGGACAAAAGACACTATGCACACATCGATTGCCCGGGACATCGTGACTACATTAAAAATATGATTACCGGTGCAGCACAGATGGACGGAGCAATACTTGTAGTTTCAGCTGCAGACGGAGCACAGGCGCAAACTCGCGAACACGTTCTACTTGCAAGACAGGTAAACGTTCCCGCGCTTGTCGTATGTATGAATAAAATTGACCAGGTCGATGACCCCGAATTACTCGAACTCGTTGAACTTGAAATCAGAGACCTTTTAAAGAAATACGAATTCCCCGGCGATACAACGCCAATCATAAAGGGTTCAGCATTGAAATGCCTCGAAAGTCCTGACCCGAATGCAGATTGCTGCAAATTTATATGGGAACTTATGGACGCAGTGGATAGTTTTATTCCTGAGCCTACAAGAGAAGTAGACAAAACGTTCCTTATGTCAGTGGAAGACGTTTTCTCGATTACAGGTCGTGGAACGGTAGCGACGGGAAGAGTTGAAAGAGGCAGAGTGAAAGCAGGCGACCCGTTGGAAATCGTAGGATTTACAGACACACAGAAAACTACGGCAGTAAGCGTTGAAATGTTCAGAAAGATACTCGATGAAGGACTTGCAGGGGATAACCTTGGAGTACTTTTAAGAGGTGTAGAAAAAGACAAAGTTGAAAGAGGTATGGTTCTTGCAACACCGGGAACAATAACTCCGCATACACATTTCAAAGGAAGAGTGTATATTTTGACACAGGCGGAAGGCGGAAGACATACGGCTTTCTTTAACGGATATTCGCCACAGTTCTTCTTTAGAACGATGGACGTTACCGGTAATGCAAACCTTCCGGCAGGTGTAGAAATGGTAATGCCGGGCGATAACGTTGAACTTGAAATAAAATTGATTTCACCGGTTGCAATGGAAAAAGAAATGAGATTCGCCATCAGAGAAGGTGGACAGACAGTCGGAGCCGGCGTAGTAACTGAAATCATATCGTAAGACTGCTAAGAAAAAGTTGTTTGAACGTTTGTAGGTTTGAATGTTTGCCCAGTATAGCTGGATAAGTTGGACTAAAGTCCCGCTTTCGTCATAGCTAAAGTTCAACTATTCAACTAATTAGGTAAAGAAATAACGGATAACAAGATATAATTTAATTTTCTCCGAACAATTGAAGAGAAAGAGGAGTGGGGTGTCATGGATATAGATCGTAAAAAAGCAATAGACGAAGCATTAAAACAGATAGAAAAGTTTGCAGGAAAAGGTTCAATAATGAGACTGGGCGACGAAGAAGTTCACGAATTCAAAGACATTATTCCGACGGGTTCACTTGCTCTTGACAAGGCGCTTGGAATCGGAGGAATCCCCAAAGGAAGAATTACGGAAATATTCGGAGCTGAAGGAAGTGGAAAAACTACACTTGCGCTGCATATTCTGGCAAATGCCCAGAAACAGGGCGGAGTAGGCGCTTTCATTGACGTAGAACATGCATTAGACCCGTTTTATGCCAAGAATCTTGGTGTGGATACGGTTAACCTTTTAATCTCCCAACCGGATACGGGCGAACAGGCATTGGAAATAGCCGAAGTCCTTACGAGAAGCGGCGGGTTAGACGTAATAATCGTTGACTCGGTGGCAGCTCTTGTTCCACGAGCCGAAATAGAAGGTGAAGTCGGAGATGCTTTTATCGGATTACAGGCAAGACTTATGTCACAGGCTTTGAGAAAACTTACCGGTATAGTCAGTAAATCAAAAGTAAGCATTATATTCATAAACCAGTTAAGATATAAAATAGGCGTTATGTTTGGAAATCCTATGACGACACCCGGCGGACTTGCATTGAAATTCCATTCATCAATTAGACTTGAAATGTTAGGTTCTGCTCCTATTAAAAGAGGAGAAGAAAGAGTCGGCAGCAGGATGAAAGTCAAGGTAGTGAAAAACAAATTTGCACCTCCTTTCAAATCGGCAGAGTTCGATATGTTTTTTGGCAAAGGAATATCTAAAGAAAGTGAAATTATTGATATTGCTTCCGAGAATGATATCATTGATAAGTCCGGCGCATGGTTCTCTTATAAAGGGGAGAAACTCGGGCAGGGAAAAGAAAACACTTTGGAAATGCTGATACAGCGTCCGAAAGTCTTGGCCGAAATAGAAAAAGAAGTAAGGAAATTCCTTAAGCTTGCTCCGGTCGAACTGGCGAAAATAGAGAAAGAAATAAAGAAAGCCGTTAAGACGGAAGTAGCCGAACTAGAGAAGGAAATAAAAAAGGTTACGAAACCGGAATAAGTTTTTTTCTATTGAATTGTTTTTCTTCGTTGGAAAATCCATAAAACTCTAATACCTACTAATTTGCCACAAAAACACTAAAACACGAAAGACGGAAAGAGTGCACACAGATTCCCACACCTGCCTGCCGGTAGGCAGGGATTAGAAAGATAAGCACAGATTAAACAGAGAGAACAGAGACAACTAACGGAAATTTTGGCCCAGCTGAGCTGGATAGGAATCTCTAAGGGCTTCGCCCAAGAGCTTCTTACCACGGATAACAGACCCAACAAACTCTAAGGATTACATCCAAGAGTTTGTAAACGGATCTCCACGGATAGAAAAACAGATAATTTAACAGGGATTTGCAAGAGATTAAGAAAGATTAACACAGATTGAAAAGTTTATTTGAAGTTATTAAAAGCTAAAGGATTATCCAAACCCGTTTGATGATTCATTCCATACAAATCTTGATATTATAGCTCTTACTTTTAAAGTATCGCTCGACGAAGTATTTACAATTTTAAATACAACGGTATCACACTTATCCGTTTTCCAATACCAATTAATAGAAAAAGTTGTATCTTTTCTAATGTCCGTATATTCTCCCGTTTTGTAAGCACTAAGAACTACTCGCCCGGTAGAAGGCCCGTATTCTCTAGTTACTTCAAAACGCAACGTATCTTCACGAGATTGTGGCTGTTTCCACGTAACAGAATCGTTCTCGGGGATAATCCATGTTGAGTCACATGCAAGAATCAATGTTCTATAAGGTGGAGCTTTTCTGCACGATGATGAACAACAAACAAGAAGAGCAAAGATTATGCAAGAAACAAGAGAATAAATAATTTTCATATCTATGAGGAAGATATTGTCTTTATGTTAATTTGTCAATAGAAAAGGGAAGAGGTAGGAGCAGATGCTCCTACCTACCCGCTGTTTTTCTTCGTTGGAAAGATATACTTTTTTCCCAATTGACAAGTCCATATTTCCTATATAACATCTTTTTAGTGTTGGGATGCATAGAACAAGCAGGGCATTAAAGCCCTGCCTACCCAATAAGAGAATTAAAATGGAATCACGAATCATAAAACTTTCCGAAGATATAATTGCAAAGATTGCCGCAGGCGAAGTTATAGAACGCCCCGCTTCCTGCATTAAAGAATTAATCGAAAACGCAATTGACGCCGGTGCGCATACCATATCCTGCGAAGTCAAAGGGAATGGAGTTCCCGAACTTAAAGTCATTGACGACGGTTACGGGATGAGTCAGGACGAAATAGAAATCGCCGTCCAGCCGCATACCACAAGTAAACTCAAAACCGAAAAAGATTTGTTCAACATAAAAAACTTCGGGTTCAGGGGAGAAGCCCTCGCTTCAATATGCAAAGTCGCAGAAGTAGAAATCACTTCCCGCGTTGCTTCCGAACCAAACGGAAATTACATAAAAGTGCGGGACGACCAAATACTTGAAAAGAAACCGGCATCAAGAAATACGGGCACGACAATAAGAATTAAGGATTTGTTTTATTCTATGCCCGCGAGAAGAAAATTCCTGAAATCCGCCCCGGTAGAACTTAAACATATTATAAACGTAATCCAGAATATGGCGCTCGTGTATCCTGATATCGCTTTTACTCTTACACACGACGATAAAGAAATCATGAAATTTCCAAAATCGGACTTGAAACACAGGATACTTGCAATGCTTGGAAACGATTTTCTTGCCTCGCTTGCTCCCATAGAACATAAAGTTTCCGATTTCGTATTCAGCGGATACCTGTCAAAACCTTTCAGTTTTGCGGAACACCCAAAGCAATTTATTTTCATAAACAACAGAACGTGCAGGGACAGAATAGTGAGACGCGCCATAGAAAACGCATACGCCGTTCCGATGAAAGAAAAGATTCCGTCGTTTGTAGTGTTCCTGAAAGTGCCGCCGGAATTCATAGATGTAAACGTTCACCCGAGAAAAGAAGAAGTGCGGTTCAAAGACGAATCTTTTATTTATAATTTGATAATAAACGGAATACGAATTGGACTGGGAATAAAAGGATTCACGGGACAGGAACAATACCAGGTGTTGGAAGAAGCTTTTGACCCTAAGGAATGCGAAGTATGGCAGCTGCATAACTCTTATATATTTGCCCAGACCCCTTCGGGATTGCTTATCGTTGACCAACACGCTGCGCACGAACGAATTATGTTTGAAAGGGTAATGAGGGAAAAGGGCACGTCACAAAAACTGCTTTTTCCCGTAGTTGCAGAACTTACAGACATAGAAGAAAAGTTCTTATTGGAATATAAAGATTGTCTTATAAAGTTAGGTTTTGAGATAGAAGAATTCGGGAAAGCGACGTACAGGATTACTGCTATTCCTTCCGTATTAAAGGAATGCACGGCACCTGAATTCAAGTCGTTGTTGTCCGAGTTGCAGGAGAACGAAGCGATAAGCGAAGACAAATTTACGAATGCCGCAAAAAGGGTTGCTTGCAGAGCATCGGTAATGGCAGGCGCTATTATGAAAACACGGGAAATGCAGTCGCTTTTGGACCAGCTATTCCATACGAATAACCCTTATTTCTGCCCTCACGGCAGGCCGACAATAATAAAATTGACAAGAGAAGAATTGGAACGTAAATTCGGAAGATAATTAAAAAAGTAGTAGGTAGTAGTAAGTAGGTAGGAAAGCAGGAAAGATAATCTGCGTCCTAATAAAAATGAGAATAGATAGTCATCCAATATTGGAGTTCAAAAGGGAAAAGAAAACCACTTTTTATTTTGAAGATACAGAAATAGAAGCTTATGAGGGCGAGACTATAGCCGCCGCGCTTATAGCCGCGGGAGTAAAAGTCTTCCAGCACAGCAAACATCACAACAGGCCGCGGGGGTTCTTTTGCGCAATCGGTAAATGTTCCAGCTGTCTTATGGAGGTCAATGGAGTCCTAAACCAGATGACCTGTATGCGGTTGGTAGAACAAGGGATGCGCGTAAAAAGACAGAAGATATAACGGGGTTATTTTATGTAGGGGGAGGCGGTTTTATCGAAGGGGTTTGTCCTCATAGCGAGCGAGAACAGATAAGGATAGTTGTTTTTTAAGTATTTCATATAGTCCAGCCACTGGTGAACCAGCAAAACATATACTCTTTTTATATCCCCGTTTAGATGTTTGTAATCATTTTCCGGGAGGTTTTCCATTGAGTCCCTGCTTTCGAGTTCTTCAGTAAGATGAAACAACGCCCTGAGGAGTTCGGTGAAAGATTCGTGTTCGAGTAAATTGGGATTCTCCAATAAACGGATTGAAAAATTTCTTTTTTCTTTCAGGAATGTTTTTAACTTTTTCAGGTCAATCTTTTTGCTTTCAATAACATAATCGTAACTTTTAAGTTTGAGGCTGACATCGTTGAATTTCTTTTCGGACCAGCTATCGGTTACGATTAAGTCTTTTTTTATTTTATCAAGTTCGGGGTCAAAATCCGAGAAATAAATTATAAGTTTTGTTCCGATTTCGCTGAAAAAAACGCCTATAACCATATTCATTTTTTCCAGAAGGATGCGTTTTTCTCTTTCCGTTAATAATTTATTGAGGATGAAAGTAACAAGTAGAATTTCAATAGGCAAAAAGGCAAGTCCTGCAAGTAAATACATAAACATCAGATTGGCATCTTTGAAAACGGCGAAGAAAATCATATACAGCAATACGGATAATATGATTAAGATTATTGCTGCACGAACCTGCCAACTTAAACGTTTCATTTTTTTTAATTAGACATATAAGTCAATAGAGAAAAACCTAACCCAGAGCCATTATCTTTCGCTTCGCTTCACCACCGCCAAGGCGGGTTGTCGCTTTGCTCCAGATAGGCATCCCTCCGGTAAAAAATTCCGGACAACAAGCTCTAACTAACGTAAGAGCTTGTAAGTAATTGCTAAAGCTTCAAGGGCTGCCTAGATCTTAACTATTTTCTTTGTTATAGTTCTGGTATCCGTGGTAAAGCGTATAAAGTATATACCGTTCTTTATATTTCTATCTTTTAGTTCTATTTGTTGCCTACCTGTTCGAATTTCGTTATTTATGAATTTCTTCACGCATCTGCCGCTTAAGTCATACAGCGCAAGAGTTACTTTTTCCGCTGATGGCAGCATAAAGTCAATGGAAGAAGACGTTTTGAAAGGACTCGGCAAGACGTTGAAATAGAACTTGTTTTTGGGCGAGCCCTCAACTCCTGTCGTATTAACAGAAAGTTTTACGTTAAGGTTTACGACTTCTTCATCTTCAACTAAATCTTTGGCGGAGAATACTACATACCATTTTCCTTTTGGACAGGTAAAAATAACGGAGCCGGAGTCTACATTATGTCCGATTTCAAAAGCCTGGAAAGCCGAACCTGCTTTATATAGTACAAAGTTGGAAGAATCGCAGATGAAAAATTCTATATTTTTTGCATCATCAAAGTATTCGCCATATCTTTGTATAATGGAGAGTTCGGGTGACGGGTACAGAGCTTGTCCGCGGACGATTTCTTTTTGAACGCCAAAATTGGCTTCTATTTTATAGAACTCCGACATATCCGATAAAGTGTCTTGAGTGACGGAAAGAACAGGTTGTTTTCCGGACAGGTTATGAGACCATGTATAATGTTGTCCGGCAACGGAGCCGGTTACTATTTTATACAATTGGTCTCCCGAGGGATAAAAACCGCGGGTTCCTGCTTTCAGGTTTATAAAGTAGTCTCTTGTATCGCCAACCAGAAAGTCCACTCTGCCGTCAGAATCCGTATATCTTTTATTTCCAAAATCCGGGAAAGAATCCATAGGATCATCATAATAAACACATCCCAGTCTGACCTGCGCGCCATCAACCGGGACACTATTTACATCATTCACAATAACCGTAAGCGTGCAATAAGGTGTGTATCTATGCGTTACGTCATAATTATAACCATCGCCTCTCCAGCAGAAAACGTTATTGAACTGCCATCCATCGTCTTCGTAGTGGGAAGTGGAGTTAATGTAATTATTGATTGGTTCCCACCCCCGGTGATCCGTGTCGTACCATTCGTTCCAGGTATGGTCCCTGCAAACGTCGTAAGGGTCGTTGGTAGGTATCAGTGCAGCTCTTGATGTGGCGGCGGTTATTGCGGCATGTTCGCCGCATCTACCGATATGTATATGGAATATTCTTACAGGTTGGCGCGGTCTTTCCGTTCCGGAGTTAAAAACGAGAACGTCCCTGATCCAATTATTTACGATTCCAATGGCGCCATTATCGCCCGGGTTATCCTTTCTGCCGTTGTATAAAAGTTTTTCTCCGGCAAGAAGGTCTTTTAGTATGGGGGAGACAAAACCTGCTAATATGGTATCGTTTTGATCTGGGTAGACGCTGACTACCGTTGCGGGGCAGGTGTCGGGGTAATTGAACAAATAATCTCTCCAGAATTTTCCGGTCGGTGGAGCGGCTTCTTTTCCTGTTTTAGGGTTTACATAGAACAGGGCTTCATTTGTAATGATTGGGTGAACGACATTCCAGTAATATTCCTCTTTTGGAATTTCAATTTCCGTAGTGTCGTCACCTTTATCCGCTATTTTATATTTTGCGGTAGTATAGCCAGAGTATTCGACAAGGCGAACATAATCAAGAACGCTGTCATTTTTGTATATAAGACTTACGTTATCCAGAAATATTTGGGGATTAGAGTTATAGTGTTCAATAATAACCGGGTCAGTTCGCGCTATTACAAAAGCAAGTTCATCCCTGTAAAGAGAAGGAGCGGATAAAACAAGTGCTCCAAAGACATTCTGTCCCGTAGCGCCCATAAGAGAAAAGTTATCCCATAGAGGTATTCTTATCCATTCCGGGGACGCTTCTACTGCCTGTTTTGCTATAGTAGTAAGAGTATCGGAAAGAATGGGATGAATTCCGTTATTATCAATTAATGCAACATATTCTCCCTTATTTTTTATCCTCCCGTAAAAAGAACAGGTATCAGTAAGTACCCAGTTCGCATCTGTTTTTTTATTTTGGGAAAAGATTTTATTTTTTGTTGGACGCGGGATATTGCCCATAATAACTTCTTTGGTAACATCACCAATTACCTGGAGTTTTTGGATGGGCAGACCCGTTTCCGTGTTTTCCTTCAAAGTAAGTACGGCAAACATAAAGATTAAAAGTGGCATAGTGCCTCCCTTTTGGTTTAAATAATAATTATAATTATATATGTAATTAAGAACGCTATTTGTCAAACATAAAAATAAAATCATCTTAACTCTAAAAAAATTTGACAAAAGCGGGTTAATAAATTATCTTGAGTGCAATAAGCACTTATGAGAAGTTCTCTGTGGTTTTGTTTCGGGCTAAAGCCCAAGAGGGCGTTGAGTTAGTCGTCACCCCCGCTCCTACTGAGGCGGACAGGTCTAAAGGGCAGGGTAAGTTTAAAGAAGAAGTGAGGAGGTAGTTTGAAAAAGTTTTTTGTAGACGGAATAAATCAAATTATACAAATTTTGAACGGCAGTCCAGAAGAAGGTGGGACGTATTATCACACGGTTTTGTGGACAGGCGAGACGGCTTTTCACTGGTGGGCAAATTTCGGGTATGAAGAACTTTTGCAGGAATTAATCATCCCGTACATAAACAAACAGGTCGTTCTGGTGGCTCCTTATGGTGAGAATAAAGCGATAGCGAATTTTGGAGCCGTGTCGTATCTTAAAGTATTTAAAACAATTAAACCTTTATACGGCAGGAAAACAGGCGACAGGTTGTTGTCCCGCAGGTTCCGTAACAAGGAATGCACGCAGGAAGTAATAGAAGCGGCACTGTTAAATAAGTCTGTGGCGGATTCAAAATCCTTGCTCCAGCTTTCATTTATGCCGGATAAAAAGCAGGTGTTCGTAATAATGGATTTCAAGTCGAAGTTGTTAAATTCTGCTTATGACAATAGTATTTTGCCGGTTATACGGGAGTTTGAGTACAGGCCCGTCAGGATGGATGAGATTGTAGAAAAAGATACAGTCAACAATGTCGCGCTGGAAGAGATGACAAAAAGTAACATTATAATCGTGGACTTAACGGAAAGTAAAAACTATTTTTATTATTTAATCGGGTTTGCGTATGCGATTGGCAAGGAGATAATTTTTACCGCACGCAAGGGAACAACGCATTGCCTTGATTTTAAAGGGGTTGCGATTATCGAATGGAGTTCACAGGAAGCGTTGAAACAGGCATTGAGCAAAAAAATCAAAACTCTCCTGCGTAAAATCGAGTCGAAAACACTTTCGAAGAGTCATAAGTAGGAACAGAAGTTTTCACCGCAGACCATGCCAAACAGAATGGCAGGCAGGGAACGCAGAGTTCGCAAAGAACGGAAAGAAACCAGAGTTTTGGACACAGATGAACGCAGATTTCTCAGGAAAAAGAAAAACAAAGAAATTAAAGAAATAAAAAAACAGAAATAATTTAGATTAACAGATAAAGATTACCGCAGATCCCAGGAAAGACTTGAAATTATAGAAACAAAAGAAAAAAGATTATGCAAGTGATTGGTTTGTTTTTATTGCTGAGCGTTTCTAATATAGCGGACAGCAGTAAGTTGAGCCTTCCGGGAAATGATACTTTAGTTTTTTCGGGATACACTTGGATAATAAAAACTTCTGATAGTTTAGTATCCCCGGGACCAAATTATTTTTCGAAGTCTAAAAAAAATGTATGGGTTGATAAGGACGGGTATTTGCATTTGAAGATTACGCGCAGGGAAGACAAATGGAATTGCGTGGAAATAAATTCCGAAAAAAGTTTTGGGTACGGGAGATACATTTTATACCTTGCGAGCAGGGTAGATAGTTTGGATAAAAACGTGTTTTTGGGAATGTCAACGTATAGCGACAGCGTGGAATATAAACATCGTGAAATCGATATAGAGTTGTCGAGGTGGGGAGGTTCGGGTGGATATAACGGGCAGTTTGTGGTCCAGCCGTGGAATGTTTTGGGAAACGTGTACAGGTTCAATATGAAATTAAAGGACAACTATTCCGTTCATAGTTTTAACTGGCAAAAGGGTATTATATATTTCCAGAGTATATGCGGGGAGAAGTATGTTATACCTGACAGCACGAATACTATAAAAGTGTGGAATTATACGAGAGATGGAATTCCGTTACCGGGGGATGAGCGAGTAAAAATTAATTTGTGGTTGGTTAACGGGAAGGCGCCGTCGGATAGTTTGGAGACGGAGGTAGTTGTGAGGAAGTTTGAGTTTGAGAAGTGAGGGGGGAAGGTAACAATTATATCATTATTTTATGACAACAAAAATGAATTTTTGGATTTTTAGTATCTTTTTATTCTTTCCGATAGGAGTAAGGTGTGAAAAACTTATTGCTTACGTAAATAACGGAAATATTTGGTTAATGCATTCCAATGGTTCCCAGAAAAAGCAAATAACATTTGTTGAAAAAGGACGAGGAGAGGAAAAAGCAAACATTGTTGGCCCACTTTCCTGGTCACCGGATAATAAAAAGATAGTATTTGCAAGAGAAGGGTGGTTATCAATACGATATCCCGATGGAGGTGGAGGATGGCAACCTCTTTCCGATTTATGGATTATGAATACTGATGGCAGTGAAATACAAAACATTACAAATAATTATGGCTCAAGCCGTCCTTCATGGTCACCCAAAGAAGATAAAATAGTCTTTAATTACGACAGCATGGCTACAAATATTAATGCCTGTACTCCTATAGTTGATGTTGTAATTATGTCTAATGTGCTCCATGCGAAAAAGTCAATTGTAGAGGCAAGAAAAACATTTATAACCGACGAAATACAAAAATTTAATATAGAAGGTGCTTGCGGACCAGTCTTTTCTCCTGACGGGGCAAAAATATTGTTTGAAATGGTGACAGGGGGACCGCATGGGATAGAAATAATGGATATGGAGGGAAAAATAATTTATACTTTGAAAGAAATGTTTATGACCCCAACATGGAATCAGGATGGGACAAAAATTGCTTGTGCGCCCGGGGGAATATGGATAATTGATATTCAGCAAAAGACAAGAAAACAAATTCTGAATGATAAGGGGAAAGAAATAAATCATTTAAGTTGGTCTTCCGATGGGAAACATATAGCCTTTTCTGCCCGGGAGTGGCCTAATACTGAGTGGAATATTTATACCATCAAAAGTAATGGCGAGGATTTAAAACAGATAACCAATGACGGGAAAAACTTCTATCCCGAATGGTCGCATTAAAGACATTTTAAAGCAGAAGCTCTTGTCAGAACGGGGTAAACTCCGATTTATGTTACATATGTCAAGGTCAGGAGACCTTTCCCACAAAAGACAGAACAATCCTTGCCTGTTCCCTACAATAAAAGAAAGGTCGGATTTTAATCCGCCCTTTCTTTTAATAGAAAATCTATTTGGCTTTTTCTTTTGGTGGTTCCGCCGGTTTGGTTTTATCTTCGGGCGGGATAACATCTTCAGTAATAACCTGAACGTCTGCGACCATATCGCTTTTCTCCAGGTTTATGACTCTGACTCCGCGTGCCGACCTGCCCATTTTTCTTACATTTCTTACCGGAGTTCTCAGTGTTTTACCGTTTGAAGTGGTAATGAGTATTTCGGATTCATCAACTTTCACGAGTTCGCACATTGCCAATTCTTCTTTGTTTCCGATAACTCCGCTTCCGCCTCTGTTGGTAATTCTAATCTTGTCTATAACGACCCTCTTTGCATACCCTTTTTTCGTTACGATAAGCAAGCTTTGTTTTGTATCTGCAGCAGGAGTTACGTATATGACTTTGTCATTTCCTTTAAGTTTTATTCCTCTGACGCCCTGCGCCGTACGACCGCAGGCACGGACTTTGGATTCGTCAAACCTGATTACTTTGCCTTTTTCCGTGACCATAAGAATACAATTCTTTGGTTTAACTATATCCGCGAAAGCAATATCATCGCCATCTCTGAGAGATATTGCGATAATACCGGTTTTTCGTAAGTTGTCATAAGCGGACATAACGGTTTTCTTTATCAATCCTTTTATCGTAACTATAATTAGCGCATCATCTTTCTTTGAATCTTTCATAGGAAGCGCAGCTTTTATGTATTCTTTTTCTTTCAACGGTAAGATATTAACGATGGATCTGCCCCTTGCGGCACGTTCAAATTCGGGAAGTTCGTATACTTTGGCTTTGTAGCACCTACCGAGATTTGTTAAGAAGAATATATCGGAATGCGTGTCGGCTTCAAAGCTTTGTATTATCTTATCTTCCGGCGCAAGTGTAGCGGCAATCAATCCTTTTCCGCCCCTGAACTGTTTCCTGTAAGCGCTTGGTTTGGAGCGTTTGATATGGCCTTTCGCGGTTAACGTGATTATTTCGGGTTCGTTTGCGATAAGGTCGGTCATATCAAGTTCCTTGAGTTCTTTTTTAAGTATTCTGGTTCTTCTTTTATCGGCAAATTTTTCTTTCAGATTTGCTAATTCCGTCTTAATTACTTCCATTATGGTTTTCTTGGAAGAGAGAATTTGTCTCAGTCCTTTGATTATTTTTATAGTTTCTTTGTATTCGTTTTCCAGTTTCTGGGTTTCAAGTCCAACGAGTCTTGCAAGTCTCATATCCAGTATCGCGCTTACCTGTGGTTCGCTCAAAATGAATTTGGCAATGAGGTCTCTTTTTGCGTCTTCAGTGGTTTTTGACGTGCGTATGATTTTGACGACTGCATCAATATTTTCGACTGCTATTTTTAAACCTTCAAGTATATGCGCTCTTTTTTCGTTTTCTTTAAGGTCGAATTCCGTTCTTCTTTTTACGACAACATAACGGTGTTCAAGAAAAGCGTTGAGCATTTCCTTGAGAGTCATAAGCTTGGGAACGCCGTCCTGAAGTACTATCATTATCACGCCAAAAGTTGTCTGCATGGCGGTGTGCTTGAATAGTTTGTTAAGTATTATTTGTACGGGAGCATTGTTTTTAATTTCAATGACTACTCTTATTCCATCGCGGTCGGATTCGTCCCTTATGTTTGATATGCCTTCTATTTTTTTATTTCTTACAAGGTCGGCGATGTTTTTGATGAGGTCTGCCTTGTTAACCTGATAAGGCAGTTCTTTTATAATTATGGCTGTTCTATGATTTTCTTCTATTTCTGCAACGGCTTTAAGTGTAATTTTCCCTCTGCCTGTTGAGTAAGCAGAACGTATCCCTTCTTCGCCTACGATTAAAGCTCCTGTTGGAAAATCAGGCCCCTTTATATACGGGAAGAAATCTTCAATATCGGGATCATCAATAAGTGCGGTCATAGCATCTACGACTTCTCCGAGATTATGAGGAGGCAGGTTTGTGGCCATACCAACTGCGATTCCGGAAGTCCCGTTAACGAGTAGATTCGGGAATACGGATGGCAGGACGTCGGGTTCTTCAAGTCTATTATCAAAATTCGGTTTAAATAAAACGGTTTCTTTTTCGATGTCCTGCAACATAAGTTCTGCGATTTGAGTCATTCTTGCTTCGGTGTATCTATAGGCTGCGGCGTTATCCCCGTCAATGCTTCCAAAATTTCCCTGCCCGTCAACAAGCGGACACCGCATAGAGAAAGTCTGCACCATACGGACTAAAGTGTCGTATACGGCATTATCCCCGTGCGGATGGTATTTACCGAGAACTTCTCCTACGACCGTTGCGCATTTTCTGTACCCGTGATTATGAACGAGCCCGAGTTTATACATAGCGTATAAAATTCTGCGATGAACGGGTTTTAAGCCGTCCCTTACGTCCGGCAATGCTCTACTCACAATTACACTCATCGAATACGCAAGATAAGAATTTTTTACTTCTTCTTCAATCGGGGTTGGTAGTATGTTGCTCATTTTTAGTATCCTCTCTTCTTAAATTTTTAAGTTTTTCATTTGCTTCCCTTTCTAATAAAGGGTTTGGCGACAATAAAATAACACTTTCGTATAACTTTATAGCTTCTTCTGTTTTTGTCAACAATTCTGTGCATTTTGCTGCTCCAAGTAAGGCACGAGCCTTAGAATCGATATCTTCGTACTTGTCAGAGGCTTTAATATAGAAGATTTTAGCGTTTTTATAATCGGACTCATTAAAATACAAGTTGCCCAGCAAGAAACCTGCCTCCCTGCTAGTTTCCAGAGAACCGTGCGCGTCGACATCAAGTAAAGATTTTCTGTATTGGTCTATAAAACCTTCATTCCAGTAGGTTTTTGCAATTCGCAGTTTGATATCCCATAATTTCGTATCTTCGGGGTATTCGTTTATAAACTTTTGGAAAAATTTTCTTGCTTCGGTTGGTTTTTGTAATAATTCATAAGTAACGCCTACCTTAAATTTAGCTTCTTTTGCTTCGGAAGATTTTGGATATTTCTCGATTATGGTATTGTATTCGTTAAGAGCCTGATTATAATTTTCTATCTCAAAATAAGTATTTGCAATCTTAAGTTGAACCTTTTGGCATAAGCTTGTTTGTAACAATTCCTGGTAAATGTTTATTGCCTCGTCCGATTTGCCAACCTGCAAATAACATTGAGCCAATTCATATTTGGCATCTTTAATAATGTTTGACCAGCTAAATTGTTGAATCATTTTATTGTAAGCGGCAACGGCGTCGGAGAATCTTTCTTTTTTTACCCAGTAGCGGGCGATTTCAATTGCCAATGAAGGAGAACGCGGGGAGTCGGGATATTTGCGTATAAAGTTAGACAAAAAGTCCACGTATGAATAATATTTTCCGAGTTTGAAATAACATTTTTCTATTCTAAATCTTGCCTCGTCGAGGTGCCATTCGGGACCTGTTATTTTGTTGTAATAACATATTGCAGAGTCGTAACTTGGTATATTGTAATAACAGTCTCCGCATAACAAATAAGATTCCGGAACAGATTTAGATTCCGGAAATTTAGATATTAAAAGTTTTAGTTCATCCAGAGAGGCTTGAAAATTTGACTGGCTGTAATATAGTTTGCCAAGCCAGTAATAAACCGATTCCATAAGTTCAAAATCGGGATAATTATTTCTCACTTTTGAAAGGTATTCTAAACTTTTTGAAATATTATTGTTATAATAAAAAGACATAGCGGAATAGTATAAAGCTTTGGCGCATAGTTTATCATTTGGATAATCAGCGGAGAATTGAGCAAATTCATTTGCCGATTCGGAGAAACGATTCAATTTATAATGAGACCAGGCAAGTCCGTATAAGGCGTCATGTTTTAAAGAAGGAGTTTTTAGTGCTTCCGAGTAATGTTTTTCTGCGTTTTTAAATTCGTTGAGTTTGTAATAAGCTTCTGCAATAAACAAATCGGCATCGGTGGAGTTTTGGGCTTGAGATAAATAAGTTATCGCGGAGTTATAATCGCCGGTTTTATATTTACATAGTCCTTTGCCGTATAAATTATTTATCTGGTAAAAGCAATTATAAGCATCATCAATTAAGTTTTGTTTATAATTAATAATGCCGAGTGAATACAAGTCATTGATTTGAGAAAAAAACTTTTTAGCGAGTAGTGTGTCGCCTTTTTTAAGGGCGTTAAACGCGGATATGTATTTTTCATTGTCCCGTTTCATAGTTAACCGATTCTCACACAAAAGAAGTTTTTTGTCAAGCATAGAAGAGGGATTTTCTTTGGAAGCTAATGTATATATTTTAAGGGATTTTTCGTATTTAGAGAGGTTGAAAAAATAATCGCCTACAATGCTAAGGTCAGGCGTTGAAACAAAAAGAAAGAGAACACAAAGCATCTGTTTTACTCATCATGCCATATAAGGATTCTACCACAGGATTCACAAAGCCAGATTTTTTCGCCCTTTTGAACTTCGGCAATTACTTGAGGCGGGAGAAGGGCATTGCAACCTTTGCAGGTAAAACCTGATATTTCTGCTATACCTATACCGTGTCTGCCCTGTTTTATATGTTCATATTTAATAAATAAAGATTTTGAAATTGATTTTGTGAGTTCATCCCGTTCTTTTATTTTGACTGACAATTCTTGTTTTACCTTTTCAAGCTCCTTGTTTAATTCCTGTTGAGAAAGTTGCGTGTCTTTTTTGTTGTTTTCCATCTGATTACGAAGGGTCTGAAATTCTTTTGTCAGAGTTTCGCTTTGAGCCAGCGTCTCAAGTATTTCTTCTTCGTAAGCGGATATTTTTGCCTGTTCGGTGCTTATTTCCTGCAATATAGCCTGGTATTCCTTGTTGGTTTTTATTTGCAGTAACTGTGATTTATATTTTGTTATCTTATCTTTGGCGTCCTCAATTGATTGTTCTAATTGTCTTGTTTTAGTAGTAAACTTCTGAAGATCTGCTTCCTTTTTTTTGAAATCTTCTTCTTTTGCGAGCAAGTCTTTGCTTAATTTTTCTATTTCAAGAGGGATATCTTTTATTCTTGTTTCCCGTGTGATAATCTCCGTGTCAATATGCTGCAATCCGCATAAAGCCTTTAAGTCTGTTTTCACTTATTTAATCTGGGCGGAAAGGGATTTGAACCCATGACCTCCGGTATGTGAGACCGACGCTCTAACCAGCTGAGCTATCCGCCCCCGTTTATATTGTAGACGAATAGCCTTTTTCATATATCTTAATATAGCGTTAATGTAACAATATAACTCTTTTTTGTCAACTTTTTAGTTATTTTATTTTCAATAATAGAAAAAGTTTGACTTTTTGTTAAAAATCTATTTAACTGCAAAACTAGGAGGCAAAAATGTGTATAAAAGATTTAAGTTTTGTTTTGGTTGGCGCAGTATCTTTTCTTTGTGCGTTTTCGGGATGTAGTCCGGAGAAACCTAAAAAATCGGGAGAGCCGGCAGTTGTTACTACCCCGTCAGGTTTGAAATATGTGGATTTAAAAGTGGGAACAGGGAAAGTAGCTGAATCCGGTAAAAAAGTTTTTGTTCATTATACGGGTTGGCTTGAGGACGGCACAAAATTTGATAGTTCCGTAGACAGAGGACAGCCATTCGGTTTTGACCTTGGAGCGCAGCAGGTTATTAAAGGCTGGGATGAAGGAGTTGCAGGAATGAAAGTAACCGGTAAACGCAAACTCATTATCCCGTCTCAACTTGGTTACGGAGAAAGAGGCGCAGGCGGAGTCATTCCACCAAATGCAACATTGATTTTTGAAGTAGAGCTGATAGACGTGCAGGATAAGTAAATTACGGAATAATAAGACAAAAAGAAAAAGCCCTTTTCATTACCGGAAAGGGCTTTTTCTTTAGATAGATAATATCTACAAAATAAATAGTATTACAGCGTAGTTTTTATATATTTTATTTTTACGCCGAGGAAGTTTTTTGTTAATGTGCTGAATTGGCGGGGGATATCGGAGAAGTAAAATTTGTTAGGGGCTTTTATTTTTGCATCGGCAGTTTTTTTGCTTTTGTGTAAAATAGTTTTCACTTTCTTTGCTACGGAATCCGCAGAATTTATTAATGTCACATTTTTCCCCATAACTTCCTGAATGGTGTTTTCCAATAACGGATAATGTGTGCATCCGAGTATGAGGGTGTCTATACCTTTTTTCTTAAGCGGGAAAAGGTAATCATTCAAAATTATCTTAGTTGCAGGCGAATCTAACCAGCCTTCTTCTGCAAGCGGAACTAATAACGGACAGGGATAAGAATAAACTTTGGCGTTCGGTTTTTTATGCAATATACTGTTTTGATAAGCGTTGCTTTCTATGGTTGCTCTTGTCCCGATAACTCCTATTTTATTGCTTTTTGTAGCCTTTATTGCATCTTCTACTGCAGGTTCTATAACTCCGATTATCGGTAATAAATAGTGAGAAGTAAGCCAATCCAAGGAAGTAGCGGATACGGTATTACAGGCAACAACTATAAATTTAACATCATGGGAGACAAGAAATTGGGCTATCTGGTAGGAGAATTTTCTAATGGTAAGCGTAGATTTATTTCCGTAAGGAACTCTGGCGGTATCGCCGAAATAAACAATCTGTTCTTCGGGTAGTGTTTTTAGAACGGATTTTACTACGGTAAGCCCGCCGATTCCAGAATCGAATATTCCGATAGGTTTGTTCATATGAAGTGTAATATATTCGTGGAGGCTGTTTCGTCAATAAATATTTATGGGAGAAGAGAACAGAAAGAATCAGGACGCACCCTCCAAACAAAACGGCGGGCAGGGATAAACGCAGATTTGCAGGATAAAAAATAGAGAAAGAAACGCTTAGACATAGAACAAACATATAAAAAAGATTAGGACACATATAAAGATTATCGCAGAAAAAAGAAAGATCAACCACGAAAGGCAGAAAAACGAATAAAAACAGAGAAAAGAAAATTAGAGGATTAAAATAGAACAGACAACGGAAAGAAATTATTTCAACTTAATGAGTTTTACTGTTTTGTTGCCGAGAGGTGTTTTCAGAACTACGAGGTAAACTCCTTTTGCCCGGATTTCTGAAACAAAAGTATATTTATTTGCAGAAAGAGCTCCCTTGTAAATTGTTTTAACAAGGTTGCCCGCAGTATTATAGATAGAGAGTTTTGCATCTTTTATGTCACAGGTGATGTTTAACAAAATCCTGTCTCCCGAAACTTTTAATGAAACAGATTCTCCCGAGAGCGGTTTTTCTTCTGCTGCCGAAGGAGTGCAAACCGTATCCCTTAGCCAGACTCTATAAAGGACCGGAACATCAAGCGGGGAGGCATTTGGACGGAACTCAACTTTATACTGGAAGTATTTATAACAGGGCAGCATCCCGGAAAAGGGTACGCTGTCTATTTCTTTTGCCGGGTAATATTTTGTTGTCCAGGGTTTTGCCTGTAACGCGCTAACCGTAGTATCCGTTCTCCAGTAAAAAGCAAGGGTTGAATCCCCGGGAATACAGGCTTCCCAGCCAAACCACTGAAGACGTCTTGTTTGTGCGTTTAACTGCAGTATGGAAGAAACCAGTTCGCCTCTTGGGGCAAAACCGTTGAGCATATTGTTTTCATAGACTAAATGCGCTCCCCAGCGAGTTACAAGAAGTTCCATATCGGGCGTGCATTTATTATCTATATCTTCTACATAAATCCAGTGAGAAATAGAATCCGTTGGAAGAACATCTATAGGGTACAACGTAAAAGTTAAATTTCCTGTTTGACGAAACCAGCCTACTTTTGATAGAGTTCCTGCGATATCCGGTTTCCCGTCCATATCAATATCTCTTGCCATAGCGCCGTCGGTATATTCGCCCGGCGGGTCCGTGACAAGGAGTTGACGGGTAAAATTAAGTCCTGTTCCGTCGTTTATATGCGCCCAAAAACCATTCGTAGGTCCACCCATTGATTCAAAATACGCCGCGGTTACGAGGTCTTTATAGCCATCCATATTTATGTCTACAGCCCATGCTCCATCAAAATCAGGCTGGGAAGTTCCCTGCTGAAAATAATAACTACTGCCACTGATTTTATGTGTTACCGGGTCATTTAGGAAAACATAAGTATAGTTATATACGGAAGAAATATCCGGGTATCCGTCATTATTGAAATCGGCAGGATAAACCCGCCATGCTTCCAAAGCGGTTCCGAAACCTATTCCGAAATTATATGAAAAATTATTAGAACCGTTATTAAAGTAGAAACATATGCGACCGGTCAAAATTCCGCTATTATTACGCGCTCCTATTATATCAATGTCTCCATCCAGATCCCAGTCAGTAGTAAAACACCTGTGATAAGAAGTCGTATCGTTTGCCGGTTTAAAAGAGCTCCACGATGCGCCATTTCCAAGATTCTGGAACCAGCCGAGTCCTATGTCGGAGGCAACGACTATATCGATTTGTTTGTCTTTGTTGATATCTGCGGGCCACGTGCAGGGAGTATGAGAAACCGCACTACTGGCATTACCCACTATATGTTTGGTCCATACGTCCCAATTTCCCGTATTCTCGTACCAGACAACCTGATTGTTAGTATGAGCCATAAGGTCTTTTTTGCCGTCATTATTTATGTCGGCAGGGAGCAATCCCTGTGCATGAGGCTCTATTCCGGGATTTGCTTCTACGGTATGTTTAGTCCAGTTCGTGTAATTCCAGCCCGTCGCTATAAGCGAGATTTGTCCTTCGCTTGCAACGGTTATACTGTCGTTATCCGTGTAGTATCTTGTTCCCCACGTATTTACAGGACCTTCCAGACCTTTCCCCCCCATCCAGTCCGTTTGTTCGAATAAATTAGACAAAAGACTTAATAGAATTAATATGTTCATCTTTGACTTCCAGCTTAGAAATAATATTTCGGCAAGGTTGTATTGTCAAGTTTTTTTGTCCCTTGGGCGGGATTAAATAAAAAAATGGAATAGCGTTTTAAGAAAAAAACTACATAACCATTCCGCCGTCAATATTTATAACCTGTCCCGTGATATAACTTGCGTTATCAGAAATCAGAAAGCTTGTGAGTTCGGCGATTTCTTCGGGCGTGCCGGGTCTTGCGAGAGGGATGATTTTTAGGTACGCGTCTTTTACTTCCTGCGAGAGTTTATCCGTCATCTCGGTTGAGATAAACCCCGGCGCAATTGCATTACAGGTTATGTTTCTTGAGGCGACTTCTTTTGCAACGGATTTTGTGAAGCCTATTATTCCGGCTTTTGATGCGGCATAGCTTGTTTGACCTTTGTTTCCCATTATGCCTATAACGGAAGACATATTTACGATTCTGCCCCAGCGTTTTTTTATCATTGAGGGGAGAACCGCGTAGGTACAGTTAAATACGCCTTTAAGGTTTACGGATATGACTTTATCCCAATCCGATTCTTTCATCCGTATGAGAAGATTGTCTATGCTTATCCCTGCATTATTTATTAAAATATCTATGTCAAGAGGTTTTACAATAGTCGTTACTTCGGTATGATTACTTATATCAATTTTTTTGAATTCTGCACCTATTTGAGATGCGATTGTTTCTCCTTCCTGAACGACATCAACAATTATAACTTTATTCCCATCGGCAATAAGTTTTTTGGCAATTGCCAGGCCAATACCTTTTGCGCCACCGGTAACGATTGCTGTTTTCATTTTATCCCCCTATTACAAAGAAGAGCACATATTATTTCTCCCGAAGTTAGCAGGGATGCCCTTCTACAATTTAATTTTATTTTTTGCTGCTCTTGATTTTTTACAAGCAGCCATTCTTTTGTACGCTTCTTTTGCTTCTTCTTTTCGTCCAAGTGTCTCGAGCAACCATGCTTTGCTGTTCCACACGAAAGGGTAATCCGGTGCCAACTCCGTTGCTCTTTCAACTGCCTTAAGCGCCTCATCATACTTTCCAAGCCTAAAAAACGCAATTGCTTTCGAACACCATGCCTCAACATAACGTGGCTCCCACTTAATTGCTTTTTCATAAAAACTAATTGATTCTTCATACAATTCATTTTTGGCAAGAGCAATTCCTCTGTTATAATATGCCCTGGAAAAACATAGTTTGGCAAAATAATAAGCTCCCCAGCCTGTCAGACAACAAATTATTATAATCAAAAAATGAGATCTTTTCATTTAGTTTTTCAGTGAATAGAATTCTTCAATAATATTATTTTATATTCAATATGTTTTCTGAATTTGTCAACGTCAAGTTTTTCAGGAGTATGCGTGTAAACATAATATTTAATTTTTTTTAACTGGGGAGAAAATACAAAATTAAGAATTTTTGTTAGTAACGGAATTTTGTCCGAAAAATATCCGGTAATTATTTTTGTTACAGGAACTGCATAATTTAAATAAAATTGTTTTCCAAGTGTTAATGTTGGCAAAACCCCTTCGGTTATGTCTTTCTCATACACAATTTCGAAATTATTTTTTTTCACGGCATTATAGAAATCTTCCAATGTGTGCGTTGTCCTGTAATAATTCTCTTTAACTTTTCTAAAATAATCAGAAATAAGAATGTGCCCATTTTCTTTTAATAGTTTCTTGCAGTTTTTGAATGCAGGGTCTAATTTCAAGTACTGACAACTTTCTAACATAAGTATAGCATCAAACGATTTTTTTATATCCAGCTTCTCAAATTTTGTCCTATGAAAAGGCATCTGCGGACACTTGGATTTGCAAATTTCATACTGGTAAGTATCCGGAGACACAGCTTCTACTGTATATCCTCTGGCAAGCAATTCTTTTGCAACTTCGCCTGTCCCCGCTCCTACATCAAGCAATGTCTTAACATTTTTAGGAATGACCTCGATTAGTTTTTTAGTATAATTTTTTTGCGCCAACTTGAGAGTTTCTAAATTTAGTCCGGAGTCACTATTGTTTGAAATACCTTCCCAGTAACCAAAATGTAAAGCTTCCAGTTGTAATACGTCATGAAAAAACTTTAATCCCCAATCAATCCGCACCTTCGCGGGACGTTCCATCTTTGGTTTCACAGTTTTTTTAGTGTGGACACGAAATTATAAGTAGTTTTCTAAACCCGTAAGTTCAGCTTCGGGGGAGATTTGTTTGATTAAACCTGTTAACACTTTACCCGGGCCTAATTCTACGAATGAAGTTGTTCCGGCAGAAACAATATTTTTTACTGTATCTACCCACCTCACGGAAGATATAATTTGTTTTCCCAAATTTTCTTTTATTTCTTCGGCCGATAATGTAAGCTTGCCGGTAACATTCGGAACAACAGGAATGGATGGATTTTTGATCTCTATTTTTTCTAACGCTAATTTAAATGTTTTGAAAGCAGATTCCATTAACGGAGAATGAAATCCACCACTTACCTGTAGAGGCATAACTCTTTTTGCCCCACAGGTTTTTAATAATTCGGATGCTTTTTTTATTCCCTCTATGTCGCCTGAAATTACCGTTTGCATCGGTGAATTATAGTTTGCAACAACAAGTGTGGGACTCCCGATTTCAGAAATTATCTGCTCTATTTTATCGGCAGGCATTCCAAGAACTGCAGCCATTGTACCCGGGTTAGCTTCCCCTGCTCTTGACATCAGTTCCCCCCTGAATCTGACAAGCTGGAGAGCATCGTCAAAATCAATGGCATTTGCAGCAATAAGAGCAGCATATTCGCCGAGCGAATGTCCCGCAGTTACAGAAGGAGTTATCCCTTTTTGAATTAAAAGTTTGTAAGATGCTACCGAGTGGATAACTATTGCTATCTGGGCATTTTTCGATTCTTTGAGTTCGTTCTCGGGACCTTCAAAAGATATCTTTTTTATGTCTATACCGAGAATCTCATTTGCTTTCTCGTATAAGGATTTTATTTCGTCATACTTCTCATAGAGATCTTTCCCCATACCGACAAATTGAGACCCCTGCCCCGGGAAAACAAAAGCAAAATTAGACATAACTCTAAGTTAACATAATAAATAAATATTGTCAAATATTTTATATGGGGAAGAAATGAAAAACAGGAAGAATGATTAAGTTTGACGTTTTTTTGTGATTTAAGAAATCGAAAGGCAGTTAAGTTTTAAATCTTTTTAATATTCGCAGGGATAGAAAGGTAACCCATCGGGAAGGATATTTCTTTTGTCCAAAGTCCCAGTTTTTCCAAACTTTATATTCGGATTCGGGAGTGAATTTACCTTCTTTATCGGCTTTTGATTTTAGAACTTCTGTCATTTCTACAAGCCTTTTGTCTTTTTTAATGGAGTCTATTTGAGTTAATACGTCAAGGGCGTGTAGCAAGTCATACCAGATATAAGGTGTTTTAATTTTTCTGAAATCAGTTCCCATATAAAACATATAAGGATGCAGTTTTTTGCTGTTTTCCCATAAATCCAATAAGCAATTTGCGCCAATTAAGGTCCCTTTGCTATTTTTGTACTCATCAAACAGCACTACCATTTTAAGCATAACAAAAGTAGCATAAGGACAAGGGTCATCTTTGCGACCGGGACCTCTGAATTTCCCAAGTTCTTTTGATACGATACAGCGCCATCCGTTATCACTGACAAGATTGGTTAAATATTTCACTACATTTTTGATTTTTATATCCTCACTAAGTCCAAATTTTATTAGCGAATAAAGTATTACAGGGGCATCGCATAACGCCCATGCCCATTCATCTGTGCCGGAACCTCCAAAGTGTTGAGGAATATTCATTGGTAATTGAAAGGGACCTTCTTTGGACTGGTGTTTAAATATTTTTTGTATTACTTGTTTGATTGGAGGATCATTCTTATTCATTCCGATATCGGCAAGAAAAGATAATTTATGATAGGTTTGATTTGCGCTCTTATGGCTACTCAATGCTTTGCCGGGCCAATTTTGCACTTCTTCACAAATTGTTTTTATTTTTGGGTGATTGATTAGTTCGTTCCTGGATTTTACTACATAGGGGTTAGTTTCGGGCAGGTTCAGCAAATCAATTCTTGTCCTGTAAACAACCCACGGGTCGCCCTCTAAAAGCCATTCAATTAGTTTGTCCATTTGCTAAAAGAAATGTTTCATAAAATGGGTATTGTCAATATTTTTTTATATTTGTTAGGGACAGAAAGATAGTAACTCATTGTAATTAAGGAGTAACACATAGTAACTCATTGTAACAGATAAAAAAATAACAAAAGTTAGTTGACAATATTATCTAAAAGTATCATATATAACTATATAAATATATATAAGGTTCCATATTTAGGAGGGGTTATGAATAGAGTTAAATTTTTGATATGTGGTATAATTTTTTTTTCAACGCAAATCTTTGCGTTGCCTAATCTTGCTCCCGTTACTTTAACCGGGTGGAGCGCTCCATTAGTTTGTGCGAATACTCAGGATACGATTCTGGATGATACGTTATATACGGGGACTCCATATTATTACAGTTGGGCTGTTACCAATAATGGTGACCAGAACGTTACTTCCAGCTTTGATGTCAAGATAATGCGAGAGGATTCGGTTATTAAATCGTATACCTTCCCTTCGCTTGCAGCCGGGAGTACTTTGAGGGTGAAATTTTTGCAGAGCACGGTTTCGGTTGTCGGGTCAAATACGATGAAACTCATTGTTGACCCATTGGGAAATGTTACGGAATCTTCAGAAGCGGATAATGAATATACGCATAGTTATTATTGGAGAGCCGGGGGAGCGCCCGACATAGATGTAACTCCGGATAAGTTATCGTATTATTATCATATGCCTGAATATAAATATATGAGCTGTTCGTGGACATCAAATGAAGTAACGGTTGACATAGATGTTCCTGCTTTTGATATAAAAGAAGTAAGCGCAGGTGCCCAGAATATAGATATAAAAGGGTTTGATAAAACAGGTGAGCCCGGTAAACCGACAGTGCCGTTCAAGACTATAATTCTTGCAATTCCACCGCAAGGAACGGTTGAAGGGATAGAAGTAATAGGAAACAGCGTTCCTCTTGTGGGTAAATATAATATTGCGCCGGCACCAGTTGTTTTTCCCATGAGAGATAATAAGAGTAAACTCGCCCTTTGTTATAAAGAATATAATACTAACAAACAAATTGCTTATTCATCAAACACGCAATATCCTGCAGTAAAAGGAGAATTAGTATCTACCGGGAATTTAAGAAAATACAACCTTGTAACGGTAGCGGTTTATCCTATCCAATATAATGCAGTAACCGGGCAATTAAGTTATTTGTCCCATTTGCAGGTTAAAGTGAAATACCGATTTGATGCAGATAAAGAAGCGGAATATAAGAGGTTGGCATCAGACAACCTTGCGGAAAAAGAAGCAAGCGAGCTTATTTACAATTTTGAACAGGCTAAAGAGTGGTATGCTTATAAGGGCGAACCAAAAGCACCGACGTATGATTACGTAATTATAACTACGGCTGCAATGCAATCGGCTTGTGAAGCGCTTGCGGGATGGAAAGCAGGATTGGGTTTTAAAACTAACATAGTAACGAAAGAATGGATAAATACAAATTATACCGGAACGGATATACAGCAAAAAATAAGAAACTTTTTGAGAGATAAGTATCCCGTAAGTCAGTGGGGAATAAAGTATGTGTTGATAGTAGGGGACAACACGAATATCCCGATGCGAATTTGTTATATCCAGAGTAACACTCCTTTGCCAAGCTGGGCAATAGATGCGCTTGATTATCCTCTTGCTACGGATTTATATTACTCTGACCTTGGTTCTGCGGATAATACTTCCTGGAATAAAGACGGGGACAGTTACTGGGGAGAAATTTTGAGTTCTTCCGGAGGCACGGGAGGGAATGATTCGCCGGATTATGTATCGGAAGTATCTTTAGGTAGAATCCCGTGGAGCGATGCCACAAAAATTGCACATATAACTCAAAAAATCATCAACTTTGAGAGAAATACCGATGCTGCATATAAGACAAAAGCGCTTTGTGCGGGTGCGATGTTACAGTTTGCTAACCAGGATAATAGTGGTTGTGCTCTTGTTGATGCTGCTTCCATACTTGAAAGCATAATGAGTAGCAACATTATTGTTCGTTCAACTGCTACACTATTATATGAGAAACAGGGAAGAACAAAGAGCTCTTATTCGTGCACGGACAGTTTGACAAAAGCAAATATAAAAAGCCGCTGGCAGGGTATGGGAATTTTTGCTTTTAACTCACATGGCATGCCTACAAATTGTGGGCGTATGGTGTGGGCAACGGATGATGGGGATGGTGTACCGGAGAGTAGCAGTGAATTTGTATATCCTGACATATTAACGACTTCCGATGTTTCCGCGTTGGATGATAATCACCCTGCAGATGCCTTTCTTATGTCCTGTTTGTTAGGTCATCCTGAGACAACAAATAATCTGGGGGCCGCATTATTGAACCAGGGGTGTGTCAGCGTATGCGCGGCAAGCAGGTCTGTTTATACAAATCCGGCGAATGTTATGGAAACTTACTTTTTCAACAAACTACTAAAAGACACGACAGTTTCGCATTCGAAGGTAGGTCCTGCATTTGACCTTAGCCGTCAAAATTATATGGGAGGGACGGGGGCAGCGCAGAATAAATGGGTTAATTGTACGGCATTCAATCTTTATGGCGACCCGTCTTTAGCTCATTTCGGTTATGCAACTACGCCTTGTAAAAATGGGACAATCTGGGTATGCAACAGGGGAGGACCTCCGACAAACCTTTCAGTGTCAAACATAACTTATACGGCATCATGGATTCTCGAAGTATCAACCAAAACTATGACTCTTGCCCCGGGGGAGTCGTCTTCCGTTTCGATAACCGTGCAGCCGGCAGGGCTTGCAGAAGGCGCTTACCTGGATACTTTGAGAATTACGTCAAATGATCCCGATGAGGGCACATATAAAGAACCTGTGATTTTAACCGTTTCAACACAAGGCGTTTCGGAAACGAGTACATCAGATTATAACGTGTCCGTAAATGTAAACGCTTATCCAAACCCGTTTGTAAGGTCAACGATTATAAGTTACCAGATGCCATTGAATAATAAAGTGTCCGTAGAACTTTATGATTTGAGTGGAAGACAGGTGAAAACGCTCGTTAACGGGGAACAAAAAGCAGGGACTTATAATATAAAGTTGGATACGGATAAGTTGTCAAACGGTATTTATTTTGTGCGTCTGAAAGCCGGAAATTCAAAAGTTACAGGGAAATTGATTTTAATGAAGTAAAGACAAGACGCTAAGAAAAACAGCTAACAGGCAATAGTAGAAATCACTTTGACTTCAACTTAGTAGTTTTCCATTGTTTCTTGCTTATCAAACGGAATATTGGTTTGGTAAAAAATCTATTATTTGTATAATTCATGCTTTTTTTAAGTTAAAACAACATACGATAAAAACTCAAAAACTATTTGACATTTAAGATATTAATCATACCCTATAGTCAGATAATTATTATGTTACTACCCTTATACTTTTTGTTCCTCTCTATTACCGGCATAGATTTTTTTCATTCCCCCGGCTGACCAAAATGCCGGTGGGTAGTGATGAATATCCTGCCCAAACTACAAGAGCAATATCATATAAAAGTAACCCCCTATAACGTAGATACAGACGCGGGAATGGCTTATCTTAACACGATAGAAAAAGATTACAATGAATACGTAAAAGACTGGCCCGGTATGTTTGTCCACGAAAAATTAAATAACACCCTGACGAAAAATTTTATGCTCAGCGGTAAAGACGAAATAAAAGCAATGAACTGGGATTCGTTAATAACAAACTCTCCTCCGGATGGAACATCTCGCTCTGGAGCGGACAGCGCAATTCAAGATACAACCTCTCCTATGAAACATCCCGTAACGGCAGTGACGGGCAATACACAAACATCCCCACCTAAAACAGTACCCACAAGAAAAGAACCAAAATCCGATTCAGGCAAAGCAACGGCAGCAACCATAGACACATCTATAGTGGAACATCCCAACCGCCTGTCCGCCGTAGGCGGAGCGGTGGTTGTTTATTTCTACAAAACCGGTTGTTCGGAATGTTCGAGAGTGGAACATACGTTAAAAAGAATATCCGAAAAATATAGAGATTTGGAAATAAAAAGATTTAATATTGCCGACTCCCAAAGCATTCTTTTGTATGAAACGCTGTCAAAAAAATATAAAGTTCCGGAAAAACTAATACTGGTTACGCCTGCTTTATTTCTTGCCGATACCTTCTTCATAGAAATCGTAAAAGAATTGGAATTGAATGAAGTTATCGAACAAAAAAAATCGTGGAAGTCTCCTGCGGAACCATCCGATTCGATACAAACACCCGTTGATGCAAAACAAAGCATTATAGAAAGGTTTAAGAAATTCTCTCTCCTTTCCATAGTCGCCGCAGGTCTCGTTGACAGCGTAAATCCCTGCGCATTTGCTACACTTATATTCCTAATATCTTATCTGGCTTACGTAGAATACAAACGAAAAAACATACTATGGTGCGGGTTGTCTTTTACCTTAGCCGTATTCATTACTTATTTTCTTATAGGAATCGGATTACTTAGACTCGCAATACATATGGAAGGTTTTATCCTTTTGTCAAAAATAATATATTACGCCATCGCGGCATTTGCTTTCATAATAGGATGCATAAACTTATACGATTATTGGTTGTGCAGAAAAGGTCGGGCAACGGATATGGCACTCCAATTACCCGATTACATAAAAAGAACAATTCATTTTATGATCAGGGATAAACTAAGTATTGAACGGCATCCTGCTGTTTTATACGTAACTGCTTTTGTCGTGGGAGTCATCATATCAATTCTGGAAACTATTTGTACGGGACAGGTATATCTTCCTACCATAACTTATATTATTGGCGTACCTGCATTAAAAGTAAAAGCCATTTTTTATCTTTTAATATATAATTTACTTTTTGTTGCGCCTCTGGTTTTTATATTTATATTCGTTTACTGGGGGATGAGTTCCAAAAGACTCGGCGCTTTAATGAATAAAAACTTGGCTCCCGTAAAACTTGCGACGGCTATTGTTTTGTTTGCTCTCTGCGCATTAATGCTAATACTAAAATGAAAACATATAAGACTTTGTTCGTACTCTTATCTTTAATTACTATTTCTTTGCTCTTTGCCGAGGAATCTAAAATCACCCCTTACCCTGCAAAATACTGGGAAGCGCTTGGAAACAAATTAACACAATGTACCCTTTGTCCGAGACGTTGCATAATTAATCCAGCTCAAAGAGGAGTTTGCGGAGTCAGGGAAAACAAGGACGGCAAACTATTCACTATGGTTTATGGGGTGCCCTGCGCAGTAAATATAGACCCCATAGAAAAAAAACCATTGTTCCATTTCCTTCCCGGAAGCACGGCTTTCTCCATTGCAACCGCCGGTTGTAACTTGAAATGTAAATTCTGCCAGAACTGGGATATTTCTCAATCCCTGCCCGAACATACTCTTAATATTCCTATGCAGCCGGACGAAATCGTAAAATCCGCAAAAGAAAACGGTTGTCTTTCTCTTGCTTTTACTTATTCCGAACCTACCATCTTTTACGAGTATATGTTTGACATCGTTCAACTTGCTCACAAAGCAGGAATTAAAAATACAATGCACTCATCGGGATATATCAATCCCGAACCGTTAAAAGCATTATGTAAATATCTCGATGCCGCCAACATAGACTTAAAAGGATTCACGGAAGAATATTACCAGGAAATGTGTTTGGGTAGTCTGACACCTGTTTTGCAAAGTTTGAAAATACTAAAAAAAGAAGGGGTATGGCTTGAAATAACAAACCTTATCATTCCGACAAAAAATGACGATTCCGCAAGTATAAGAAAAATGTGTGAATGGATACGCGACAGTTTGGGAGCTGACGTCCCCTTACATTTCTCAAGATTCTGGCCTATGTATAAATTAAAAGACTTGCCGCCCACGCCCATAACGACACTTGAACGGGCATGCAAAATAGCCAAAAAAGCGGGATTGAAGTATGTATACATAGGAAACATACCGGGGAATGCATCCGAAAATACTTATTGTCCGAGTTGTAGAAGGATAGTAATAAAACGTAAAGGATATTATGTAATGGAAAACGATATAATGGTTAACGGTAAATGTAAATTTTGTGGCAAAAAAATAGCGGGGGTATGGAAATGAAAAAAAGATTAATCGCAGGCGTACTTTCTATTATTCCGGGATTAGGTCAATTATACAGAAAAAGATGGGGCGCAGGAATTTTTATCTTCCTGCTATTTTTCCTGTCAATATGGTTTTTAAAAATGATATGGACAGGCTTCAACCCATGGTTCATCGGAATCTTATTCGCATGGTTTATAATCTGGGTTGCCAATATCATAGACGCATACAAAGGTCCTTTTTATCTTTCTTCTCCTTGCGAAGACGGTTGCCCTGCACATGTTAGAGTGTCGGAATATGTCTCGCTTTTAGCCAACAATAAATTTGACGATGCATATAAAGTTATTGCCAATGTGACTCCTTTTGTTGGGACACTCGGCAGGATATGTCCGGCTCCCTGCGAAGCAAAATGCGCGCGAAAAGGCATTGAAAGCCCACTCGCAATAAGACGGCTTAAAAGAGCCATTAGCGAGTATGCAAGCACAGGCGTTCGCATTACTCCAATCTTAAAGGTCAAAGACCAAAATCTACAATCCAAAAAAGTTGCCGTAATCGGCGGCGGACCGGCAGGACTTACCTGCGCTTACGAGCTAAGAAAAAAAGGATACGCCGTTACGATTTTTGAAAAAGAAAAAGAAATGGGCGGGATGCTGAGAATTTCCATCCCCGAATACAGACTCCCAAAAGATGTCCTTTTGCAGGAAACAGAACTAATTGAAGATTCCGGTATTACAATAAAATCGGGAACAGAAGTCGGGAAAGATGACTTGCCTGACGGCAGTCAGGTTTCTTTCGACACGATAACAAAAGATTTCGACGCCGTATTTATAGCTACGGGAACGGGCATTGCCCAAAAACTTAACATAGAAGGAGAAAATTTGTCCGGAGTTTATTACGGGATAGATTTCTTAAAGGCAACAAAACCAAACAATCCCAACGGATTCGAATCTTTTGCTAATAAAAAAACTCTCGTAATCGGAGGAGGAAATGTCGCCATTGATGCGGCAAGAACCGCCTTCAGATTAAACGCGGGAACAGTCAATCTAGTCTGCCTTGAATCACGGAAAGAGATGCCCGCCTGCCCTCCGGAAGTAGAAGAAAGTCTGGACGAAGGAATCAAAATTAACAACGGCTGGGGACCTAAAAAAATAATAGAAAAAGACGGGAAAGTGACAGGAGTTGAGTTTAAAAAATGTACTTCCGTCTTTGATAAGAAAGGTAATTTCAAACCCGTGTTTGATGAAAAAACCACTACGACCATTGATTGTGATAACATAATTATCGCTATCGGACAAACAAGAGAAGCTTCCTTTGCGGATAAAATTCAAATCCCGAACAACAGGACAAAAGATATTCACAATGTAAGCTCAAAGACACCCCTTCCTAATGTATTTGCAGGCGGAGATTTTGTTACGGGACCCCGTATAGCCATAGACGCTATCGTAATGGGCAAAAGAGGCGCAAAAGAAATTGACGTATATTTGCGTGGATTCAAAGCTAAACTCGAAGAAATGCTGAGTTTTGTTGAACCTTACACGCCGGCTAATTTATCTGATGCGGCATGGACTCAAAAAAATCCCGGCGAGAAAAAGAGAATTGATTTAACACTAATCAAAGACAGGAAAAACTTCAAGGAAGTCGAACAAGTTAGTTCACAGGAGTTGGCGATTGCTGAGGCAAAACGGTGTCTTCAGTGTGGGTACAAGTGCCGGTGGCGTTAACCTTTATCGCATTCATCGGGCATATAGATTTACAGCTAAAACATCTTACGCATTCCGGCGTATTGGCTACTCCCGGGTTATCCACCGCTTCATACATTTTAACATCCGTAGGACAAACTTTTTCACACATACCGCATTGAATACATTTGTCTTTATCTACTGCAAGCTTTATAAAACTAACTTTATTAAACAATCCCCACATCGCTCCAAGCGGACACATAGTTCTGCAGAACACCCTTTTAATGAATATTGACCCTATTATTACCAACAGAATAATCATATATTTCATATAGAATAACCAGCCGAGAAGAGGTCTTAATTCTTTGTCAATTAACACTTGTGGTATGCCTCCGACAAGAATCCCCGACGGGCAAATTTTACAAAACCACGGGTCTCCGGTTATCCATACGACTATAATCGCAACGCCAAACAGTATAACATATTTCCCATAGTTAAAAACCTTTGCGAGTTTTATTTTGTAGGTTTTTATTTTGTATAAAAGTTCCTGGACTAATCCAAACGGACAGAAGAACCCGCAAGCGAGTCTCCCCCATACAACTCCCAGCGTCCCTATAAACCCAAAAACGTATAACGGGAATTGTTTCATCCCGAGAAAATGCTGGAATGAGCCCATAGGACAAGACACCCTGGTTAAAGGACAGGCGTAACAATGAATGCCGGGGATGCATAATTGTTTTGTTTTCCCCTGGTATATGGTCTTATGGAAATTGCTGTTAGTTAATAAGAAAGTCCCAAACTGAACAAGTTTTCTATACATAGAATTGTAACTCAAGCTTCTAGCTTGAGGGTAATTATTTTATCCTATCCCGATGCAAGAAAGACAAAGATAATCAGCGTTTGTCTCTACTTCCGAAACTTGCCCCGATTTAATTCCGTATGCAAGCAATGCGACTACTACGATAAAACACAAAATACTTATTACCTTTTTCATATATCCATTGTTATATTAAGGAAGCAACACTGTCAATAAAAAATTGACAAATAATTGCAATGAATTTAAGGTATCGGGTAGACAGGAGCACGTGCTCCTGTCTACCCGTAGTATATTTTCAAATAGGAGGAGAAAGTTATGGGACAAATAAAAGAAATTCTTGAATCCGACATTAAACCTAAAGAGAAACAAACAAAGCTGGTTGAAATAATTTGCCAAAAGAAAATCCCGGTTAAAGAGTTTGTTGAGTATTTTGTTTCTGCCTCGGATGTTGACAAAGGCAATTGTGCCGACGCGATGAAACACATTTCGGCGTCAAACCCGGAACTCCTCGCGCCGCATATTGATACACTTCTCGAATATATCAATTACAAATTGCCAAGAGTTAAGTGGGGCGTGCCGGAAGCCATTGGCAATATGTCCAAAGATTATCCGGAAAAAACGGCTAAAGCTATTCCGTATCTTTTGAAAAACACTACCGATGACGCGATCAATACCACAGTTATAAAATGGTGCGCAGCTTATGCTCTTGCAGAAATCGCCAAGAATAATCCCGAAACCAGAAAACAGTTGTTGCCGATTTTTGAGAAAATCATAAAGGGCGAAAAAAACAACGGCGTTAAGAATGTTTACGTTAAAGCATTAAAAATTATTGATAAATCCTCCTGAAAAAGGTAGGGCAGTCCGCAGCCTTGCATCTTTGTAAAAACTGTAGGTGTGCACATCCGTCATTCTCGTGAAAACGGGAATCCACTGTTTGTTTCTTCCTCTTACTAATCTGCGTTCATCTGCAGTTAAAAATCCTTTTTATTCTGTTTTTTCTGTCATTTCTTCTCAGTTTTAATCCTGTTTATCTGCGTTCATCTGCGTCCAAAAATTCTCCATTTTCTTTTTCTAACAACTCAATAAAAAATTGACAAATCCCAATAAATATATACAAAAGAGTGTATGAGCAAACTTCTTAAAAATTTTAAGTCCGAACTCGCACAAAACGCTTCTAAGGAAAAAGCCCTAATCTACCAGAGGTTTTTTAAAACCGGCAAAGGAGAATACGGGGAAGGGGATATATTCTTAGGAATTACCGTCCCTGAGCAAAAAAAGATTGCGAAGAAATATGCCGAACTTTCAATGCAGGACTTGCAGAATTTAATTAAAAGCAAGATTCACGAGGAACGACAAATCTGTTTGCAGATTCTTATATTAAAATACAAAAAAGCTGATTCAAAACAACAGAAAGAAATCTATAATTTCTATATTAAAAACACCAAACAAATCAACAACTGGGATTTGGTTGATTTATCCGCATACAAAATTGTTGGACCTTATTTAGAAAATAAAGACAAATCTATTCTTTATAAACTTGCCAGATCTTCAAATCTCTGGGAAAGAAGAATTTCGATTCTTTCTACGTTTTATTACATAATGCAAAATAACCCGGAAGATACTCTGAAAATAGCTTTGATATTAAAAGACGATAAACACGACTTAATGCACAAAGCCGTTGGATGGATGCTCAGGGAAGTAGGAAAACGATGCAGCGAAGAACTTGAAGAAGAATTCTTAAAAAAGCACTTTAAGACTATGCCCAGAACTATGCTTCGCTATGCGATTGAACGATTCCCCGAAAAGAAAAGACAATTCTATATGGCAAAACCCCGATAACCTCTATCAAAAAACCTTCGAATCTTATTTAATCAGAGTCACTTTTTTAGATATCGTATTATTTCCCGTTTTCAACAAAACAAAATAAATACCCGAATTCATCTCTGTCATATTGATTGTCGGGTTATAACTGCCTGCCGTTTTAACTTCATCGAAAATCGTTTTTACCAATCGTCCTGCAGTATTATAAATCTTCAAACTAACGTTCTGGGAAGCAGGAATAGTAAATTTTACGGATAACACTTTTGTAGCCGGGTTCGGGAAAATACCTAAATTCGGACTCCGCAACCCAAAATCCGCGTTCTCTTCTGTCCCGACTTCTCCCACTTTGAGAATAACAGGAACAAGATATGGATTATTATCCGGGTCATTTGAGGTAACAAACAAAGTGTCGTAATAATAGCCCGTTTCAAGACTCGCCAATACAATAACCGTAACTCCTGCAGAACTCCCTGGCACGATTCCAAAACTCGTCGGACTCACGGAGCTAATCCATGATGAGTGGTATGTAATTCCGGAAACTGCTAAATTTCCCGAAGCAGAAGGTGAATTATAAAAAGTAACCATTCCCGTATCCCCGGTCATAGCGGAAGCCCCTTTTGCTGCCAATACGGCAGCCTGAAGATTGAGTTTTCCCCAACCATATTCTTTGTCCCAGCCCGTAGTTCCAAGATCCGTTGCAGTATTAAGTAAAATATCCCTTATTTGCGCATTCGTTAAAGATGTATTTGCTGCCCACACAAGCGCAGCGCCACCTGCCGCCTGAGGACAAGCCATAGACGTACCACTCCATCCGGACTCGTAAGTGCTGCCGGGTATGGTCGAACAAATATTTTCACCCGGGGCAACAAGGTCTAAATAATTTCCATAATTACTGAAAGAAGACCGTGTATTAGTTGTGCCTATTGAACCAACTCCTATTACATTGGCATACGCCGCAGGATAAATGGTAGTATCCCTGCCATCATTTCCGCTTGCCGCAAATATTAGTCCACCCCCATTCCATACCGCCTGACACTTTGAATTAACAAAAGTCGAAGGACTTCCCCCTCCAATACTCATAGATACTATTTTTATATGGTTCGTCGCGCACCACTGCACTCCATTTCCGATTGCCGTAGCCGTACCCCCGCCGGCAGAACTCATTACTCTTAGAGAATAAAGTCGCGCATTAGACATTCCTGCAATCCCCTTTCCGTTATTAACCGTAGCAGCCGCATTGCCGGAGCAATGTGTCCCATGGGATTCTGCAGCAACGGCATTTATGGGATCAGCATCACCATCCACATAGTCATACCCCTTAACGGTAGTATATCTTGCGCTCAAATCGGGGTGCGTATATTGCGCCCCCTGGTCAACTATCCCGATTGATATACTGTCGTTTCCCCAGCCATAAGCCCATGCCTCAGGCGCCTTAACGCTTCTCTTATCCCACTGGTATGAAGAAAAATATGGGTCGTTGGGGTTTTTGAAAAGTTTCATTATCCTATTTGGCTCTATTGACGCAACATTAGACTTTGCTTCCATTGTTTTTACAAAAGCTTTTTGTTCCTCAATAGTCCCCGCTACCTTAACAAGTATGAAGTTATCCCCGAGCTTTTTATCTGCCAAAGTTATGCTTTTTTGTGCTATACCCATCTGTTTTAAAGTTGCCTCTTTGACGTCTACTTTATTATTATAACCAATTATGAATTCCCCGGGAACTATATCCTGCCAGTATTTTTCATCGTCTTCGCTCAGCAAGGATAATGGTATTGCCGGCGGTTGCTGTAAAAGCGATTTTTTGGCAATAGCGGGTATTTGCATCACAAAAGGGAACGGTGAAGCACTTATTTCGGCAGTTCCGCTTAGTTCGTATTTTACGGCTACCGCGTTCATATAATCAAATGTAATAGAATCGCCCGCTATCCAAGCGCTTCCGTTAAAACTAAATTGCGAAGGCAAACTCATAGTTTCATCAAACCCTGTGGTTGGAAACAACGTATCGTTTTCTTTGCTTCCCACCCAAAAAGAACCTGCCATTCTTATGGGAGCCGGCAAAGTATGGCTATTCCAATAAAGATAACCCGCGGATTCCGCCTTAAAAGTCATAGTATCACTGAACAACCTCGTCCCGGGAGCGGTTCCTGCATCACTCCAGACAAAAACACTGCATATCTTAGTCCCCGCCGTACTTCCTCCTGCGCCTACCCAAATCTGTTGAAGGGAACAAGGAAGCATCGGAGTAAACTTCGTTGCTTTATAAGAATTCCTGTATTCCGACGAATAGATATAATAAGGCGAAGCCAACTCCGGGGTTATAGTATCTACTTCTCCCTTGGTCGCCCCCTTTAGTTTAGAAGAGTTTTCTATCACACCATTCTTTGCAATCTTAAGTTTTTCTTTAGAGACAAAAAATGGTTTTTCGGAAACGGTGCTACCCGTAAATACTATTCCAAAACATATTAGTAATAAAAACCTTATAGCTTTATTCATATTGCCTCCTTAGATAGAGTTTTCGACTTTAGACGAATTACTCTATCTTATCCCGAACAAAGTTCGGGGTCTTAGTTGGAGTTCGTGATTTCAGGAGTGATTACTCCAACTTTTCCCTATAATTCTACACTAAAGTATATACATATATGTGTTAACTAAATAAGAATTTGTCAATGGGTAAATAAGAAATAATAAACAACCTACTAAAGTAGGAAGAGATTATAATCTGTTCCTACAGATAAGCAAATTCCACATATACCATTTTTCTATCAGAATATTTTAAAATTGTGAAAATTATATTGAGGCGGATTTCTATCTTTCCTTAATCTTTTCGCTGAAGTATTTTTTTTACAAATCCCTTCTTAATTATGGTCTCGTAATCATGCCCTACATCCGCCCTGCAAATAGAGAGGAAAACAAGTTTTTCATTAGAGTTATTCACGACTCTATGCGCCCACCCGGGAGAAGAATACGCAACACTAAAAGGCGTCAGCGGTTCGGATTTAACCTGATTTTCCCTGTTTTGAAGCAATACTATGCCTGCCCCCTGTATCCCAATCGTTACTTCTGCTCCATCAGGTTCAAAATGAAAATGCCCCTTGGTAAAATAAAACTCATTCCCTACTTTACCGGGATAAAGAACAGTCGTGGCAAAAGTAAGATGCTCTTCTTCTTTGGGAACCTCGTTTTCATAAACTTCATAGAGAACAGGGTCGGCTTTTTTTAATATTTCTTCTACTGCTTTCTGGTCGGAAAAATAAGTCTTTAAATCACTTAACTTTCTATATGTAACTTTCCCGTAAGCAGATTTAATGTCCGGTATCATTTTTACTATTTATTAAAAAAATCTAACAGGTTAACTCTTTCTAATTCAAGTTGATATATTTTATACGATATAGTGTTACCTTCCATTGCCAAACCTACCCATTTACCGTTCTCTTTGTTAAACTGTAAATTTGCTTTGAAATCTATTCTAAAAGGAGGCGCGTATAAACTGTTTTCCAAAATAACGGTTCCTTCGTTCCCCTGGGCATATCTCCCGTTAAATTGCGATTTAACTTTATTATAAAGGTCATCTACTGTATTCAATTTTTTACTCATCGTCGAAGAAGGAGCTATTTCTTTTAAATCCAAAACATTATTCTTTATGTTATCAATTGAAAAATCTGAAGACACATTATTGTTATTCCTGGTTGCATGAAATCTAATAGTATATTTTTTATTACCTATAAACACAGGCACATCTTCATCATAATTTGGAGAACCTATCAATTGCATATTATAATTTTTATATAAAATTTCTTTTACTGCTCCGGTGCAACCCGTTTTAGCAATAGAATACCCAACTTCACAGCTATTATCAAACCAATCCTCAAGTCTATAAATATCCATACTGGAAACAGGCGGGACCCACATTTTCTTTCTGTATATTTTGCCGTCTTTTATACACTCTAATAAATATTCTCCCGTGCCAAGCTCTATAGGATGAGGACGCGGCATTGGCGTTATTGTCGGCGAAACGTTATGAATTATTTTATTTAAATCATAATAAGTGAGGTTCGGTTTTTCTATAACATATGTTTCCGATATGTTGGAAGATATTGCTACTTTTTGGATTTTCGGAGTTACCTTAATTACGAGGTTATTATTTGGCCCTTTTCTTGCAGTGAAAGTATTGGGCGTAAGTTCCACCTGTGCAGTAACAAGTTCAGGATTAAGCTTGGGAAGTTCCACGGAAAGAACGCTTATATCATAATCCCCTTCTTCTTTTAATATTCCGTCTATTTGACCATTTGTAATTTTAAGTTTATACGTTTCTACGGTAGAAGATCCTTTCCCGCGTTTATTCACACACAACTCACGGGCAACCTGTATTATCGAATTATCCGCAATAAGTTTTCCTTTAATTAATATAATATTTGACTCAATAAACATATTTATCGGCTTCGTATAAACGGCTTTTCCATCTTTAATATACATATCCTGCCCGACAGCAACTTTGTCTTTTTCGAGTCTTATTTCAAAACCTTCTGCGTCACAAAGTTCAAGGACATAATCTCCTGTTCCGATAGAAAATGAATATTCTTTTTTATCAGGGTAAAACTTAGCGATTACCGTATCCTCTAAATCAACGACAAGTTTTTTGTACGAACTTACGTATTCGTGTTTGCGCATTGCTCTCATAGAAAAAGGTTTATCTATGGAGTTGTTTACTTTGAAAGTAACTTCAGCCTTGCTGTCATTGATAAGCCCAAGTTCTGCCGAACCCAGTTTTAATTCATAAGCGGAAAGAGAACTTGCAACAAAAAACACAAACATCCATTTTAATAATTTCATATTGACTCCTTATCTCAACTTTAATATTAGCTTTTAGTTTTTACCTTAATAATATCTTACTTTCTACAAAAACATTCAAAAACTGTCAAGGTTAAAATAAAAAAGTCACGAAATTTAGAGCGTTGAAAATAATTAAAAATCCGGACACACCGGTACCGTAATGCTTCCATCCATTAAAAATAGAGCTCTTGCGGTTGTGCCTTTCTCGTCTATCGCATTATCCACAGCTTCCTGTAAGGAAGAAAAAGACTTTATGAATACGCTTTTTAGAGTATTTTCATCTAAATCCGTTACCCCCCAGATTTCTGCAATCCTTAATAATTCCACCAATTTTACTGCTTTGTGATACCCAAGTTTATACTCCTTGTTAAGTTTTTCAAAAACTAACTCGGGAGTTTTGCAACTTGCAAGAATTTCAAAAAACGCCTTATCCCCTATCCCTTCCCTGCATTTTGATACGAAAATCAAAATGCCGTTTTCTTTCAATGCCAATCTTCCACTTTCTATGGCTTTCTGTGATTGATACAAATCAACATCCAGAGGATATCCTGCAACGGATACAACTATATCCGCTTTTTCTTTTATTTTTACGCAAAAGACTTCATTTGCTTTGTCCACAGCAGAATAAAAGGAATCGTTAATGTCTCCTGCCGTTACCGAATAAATTTTATGTTCCCTATCCAGCACAGTTTGAATAGAAAATATTTCTTTATCTGAAAGAAACTCCAGCGTATCCGTCATATCCTTATTAACGGGATTGTTTTCAAGCGCAAGTATCTTTGCCTCAGGATTCAAAGCGTGTTTATGATTTTGTTCTATCGTTTTAAAAGAAGCTATGCCGGGCAAAAACACTTTTCTGCCACCCGTGTATCCTGCAAAATAATGAGGCTCTACCGACCCGATAACGATAATTTTATCAGCTTCAACGCATAATTTATTTAACCATATTTCCGTGCCGCTTTTGGAAGTTCCGATATAAGCCAAATCTTCATTTTTCTTTGCATTGTGAATATATATTTGTTTTCGAAAATCAACATAATGTTTGCCGAAAATAAGTCGCAATTCTTCTTCGGTTGTCTCAGAATGTATCCCGGTAGCTACTAAAAATTTTACAGGTTTGCCCTGGATTTTATCAAACAGAATGTCTAATATTTTTGAAGTAGGGGTAGACCTTGAAGCATCGTTTACAATAAACAGAATGTTTTTTGCATTCTCAAGAAATTTATCAAACGGTTTTGCATTGATTGGGTTTTCAATCGCCGATATTATAGTTTTAGTCTCGTCCCCAATCTTTACTTTATCTGGATATATAATACCGGCAATATTATTGTCGGGAATAGAAACGTTTTTTGTAGCTTTGCCGTACGGGATTTTTATTTCTATTCTATCCCCCTACCCTTCCGCCGCTATCCTTAACTTTTATGGAAGTTGAATTTTCTTTTACGGAACTGATTTCTTGCAAATTCTATACGTTTGAAATCAGGCGTTTTCAGGTTACGGATAAGTATCAGTTTATCCTCAAGGACTCTTGTGAAAGATTCATAATCCGCCTGAGACAATAAAGAAATTACTTTTCCCTCTTGTCCTGCCCTTGCGGTTCTTCCTATTCTATGGACATATTCTACGGACGTTTTTGGGATATCGTAATTTATTATCAAAGTTACGTCTTTTATATCTAACCCGCGCGCAGCGACATCACTCGCAACAAGAACGTTAAGTCTTTTCGCGTGAAATGCATCTATTACCTGCTTTCTTTTCCCCTGGGTTAATCCGCCGTGAAGCGCTTCCGACATTACGTGTTGCCTAACTAGATTTTCATTGACTTTATCAACGGTTCTTCTTGTTCCGCAAAAAATTATAGCAAGCCCCTTTGACTCAGTTTTTAATACATGCACCAGCAAGGCAAACTTGTCTTTTGCTTCAACGTCATAATAATGTTGAATAAGCTTACTTTTGTCAACATACGTTTGCATCTTGACTCTTTCAGGATTGTTCATATAGCTCTTTGCGATTTGCATTATTTCGGTGGGCATTGTCGCGCCGAATAATAATTTCTGACTGTCCCTTGGAATCATTGCAATTATTTTTTTCAAATCTTCAATAAATCCCATATCAAACATTTTATCTGCTTCGTCAAGAACAAGAATATTTACGCGGTCTGTCTTGCAAGTTCTGCGGGAAAAATGGTCCAAAAGCCTTCCCGGAGTACTAACCACGACCTCCGCATATCTCAAGTCCGTTATCTGGGGATATATGGAAACTCCGCCATATACTTCAACGATATGCATCTTTTTGTATTTTGAAAACTTCCTTAATTCATAAGCAACCTGATTGCAAAGTTCTCTTGTGGGAACAACGACCAACACTTGTATTCCCTTTCCGAGTACGACTTTTTCAAGAGCAGGAAAACCAAATGCAGCAGTTTTCCCTGAACCGGTAAATGATAATCCGATTACGTCTTTCCCCTGTTGTATAAGCGGGATGCACTTCTCCTGTATCTCCGTGAATTCGGCAAATCCCAAATCCAATATAGCCTTCTCAAATTCCGGCTTCAAAACTATTCCTTTTGTGTCCATAATATCGAAATCTCCTTCTTTTCTGCCTGCCTTCAGGCAGGTCCTTTTAAAGGTTTGTTATACGCAATAAATTCTGCCAGCAGGGGTAGTCCCTTTGAGATTTTATCGGCTTAACCTTTATTCTTTTCTTCTTATTCTTAAAAATCAATATAATAATTTACAAATGTAAATTATCTGCTCCGAACATTAGGGTAATGTGCGGTAGCAATTGTACTGATTCCACCGCGGGTAGCGAACTTTAGCTCTACTGTCAACTCTTTTGGTTTCAAAATTGAAACTAAATCCTTTAGTATTTTATTCACTACATGTTCGTGATATATTTTTACCTGTCTGAAAGAATACAAATAATATTTCAACGATTTTAATTCAACACACACTTTATTCGGCACATATCTTATTGTTAATTGCGCATAGTCCGGCATCTTATTAAAGGGACAAAGACAACTGAACTCATCCGTCGTATGTTCCATATTAATGGAATTCCCGGGATATTCGTAAGGAAAAGTATCCAGCATTGAAACGTCTACGACTTCAGGGCCAAAAGTAGAACCTATGGCTTTTCTTGCCTTTTCTTCGGCAGGATGAGGGATGCGGTTAACTGTTTTTCGGGGCATTGCTAATGTCTAAAGTGTCTGCAATGCGTAACGATCATTGAGATACCTAATTTGTTGCACTCGTCTATTGATTCCTGGTCCCTTATGGAACCTCCGGGTTGGACTATGCATTTAATACCCGCTTCTGCGGCAACGGTTATGGAATCGTTAAACGGGAAGAATCCGTCCGAAGCCATAGTAGCGTTTTTCATATCAAAACCAAAATGTTTTGCATTTTCTATTGCGATTTTTACCGAGCCGACTCTGTTAGGTTGTCCTGCGCCCAAACCTATCGTCATATCTTTTTTCGCAACACATATAGAATTAGATTTCATAAATCTTACTGCCTTAAAAGCAAATTTAGCCGCTTCCATTTCGTCAGGCGTCGGTTTGACTTTCGTAACGACTTCCCATTTTTCCTCGGTGTCCGAAATTACGTCGCTATCCTGAACAAGAAACCCGCCTTCAACGCATAAATAAGCAGTTTTAGAAAGAGGTTTATCTAAAGGCAGTTCCAACACTCTTAAGTTCTTTTTAGATGTAAGAATTTCTTTAGCTTTATCCGTATAAGACGGAGCAATAACAGCTTCAAGAAATGTAGCGGTTAATTCTTTTGCAAGTTCTTCCGTAACTTCGGAATTTACCCCAACTATACCGCCAAAACTTGATGTCGGGTCTGTAGAATGAGCTTTTTTATATGCTTCTGTGATATTTTTATCCGTAGCTATTCCGCAAGGATTTGCGTGTTTAACTATACAGATACACGGTTCTGTAAAGCTTTTTATCGCAAGAAGCACGGCATTTATGTCTTGAATATTATTAAAAGACAACTCTTTTCCCTGTAACTGCCGGGCAGAAGTAAGGTCAATGCTATTTTGTCCTATTGTTCTATAAAGCGCAGCTGACTGGTGAGGATTTTCGCCATATCTTAACTGCATTACTTTTTCGCAGTTTATTCTAAGCGAATCTTCCCCCATAAATTCCGCTACTTTTGAATCCAGCCTGCTTGTTACCCTGAATGCTTCTTTTGCAAATTCAAGTCTTGTGTTCTCTGAAATACTGCCGGATTTGTTAAGTTCTTCGATTACTTTCGGATATTGAGAAGGATTCGTAATGCAGGTAACGGATTTATAATTTTTTGCGGATGCCCTCATAAGAGTAACGCCACCGATATCAATAGTTTCAATTCCGGGTTTTTCTTCAAAAGGATAAAGATTACATATAACAAAATCAATTAGCGGAATATCCAGTTCTTTAAGCTGGGAAACGTGTTCAGGAATTGACCTGTCTGCGAGTATCCCTGCAAATATTTTATGGTTTAAAGTTTTTACCCTGCCGCCGACCATATCGGTAAAACCGGTGAGGGTATTTGTGCTTTCACACTTTATATTATTTGTTTCAAGGAATTTTTGCGTCCCGCCGGAAGCAAAGATACGAATATTTTTAGACTGCATGGCTTTTGCCAATTCTGCAAGTCCTGTTTTGTCCGAAACGCTAATTATTGCACTGTTCATTTTTACTCCATCACCGTTTTTAATACGGTTAACGATAATTTATTACATAAAGCATCTATACCGGATTCTTCGGTTTCGTTAAACGGGTATACATGCCACTCGCTAAGTTCTTTGGATAATAATACTTTTTCTGATTTATCTTTGTAAGTAAGCTTCACCATAAGTTCTATTTTATAATCTTTTACACTCTCTTTGTCGTCATAAGAGAAAACTTCCCTTTTATACTGCAAAATTTCACCTGTCAGTATAGACTCCGCATTGCTTTTGTCAAGAACTTTTAATCTGTTATCTTGGATAAAAGCATCTATAACGGATTTTGTCAATTTAGTCTCGAGTTCATACTGGGATGTTTTATTCTCAAATACCGGAACGGCAACGGAACGAATATTCCTTGACGAAAAACCCTTAAAATTATATGTGCATCCGAAGATTATCAAACTAAAAAAGATCCAAAAATAATTTTTCATTAAGTTAGATAAAAAACAGGGCAGGCATTTTTTCAAATACCTGCCCGATATAATTATCGTTAATTATTCTGCATCTTCTTCTTCCGGTGTTTCTGCTGGTGTTGCTTCAGCTGCTGCCTTTACTGTTTCAGGGAAATAGAAGTGGAAAGCCACTCCCGAACTTAGAGACAACCCATCTCCCATAATCTCAAGTGTTTTATAATCATCTTTCATTCCAACCGTATCATTTTTTGTTTCGCCTACCATTGTAATGCCTACTCCAAAGAAACATTCAAACGAGAAATTGTCGGTTACATAATATTCAGGTATAAATCCAAGCCTGAGGCCCATATTTGTTTTTGTTCTGTCCTCTACCTGATCCAAGTTGTTGTACATTACGTAAGAAACGCCTGCTGCTCCGTTTAAATGAAATTTATCTGCTTTTGCTATCGGATAAAGAACGTATGCGGTAGCATCTAATGTCATTGAAGAAGCTTGTGTTGTAGCGCCACTTTCTGCGCCCTGATATTTTGCACGTAATTCGCCCTGGAATCCAACTTTTTCTGCCCAGTATTTATAAGATACTGCTGAATTTTTTACGTCATAACCAATACCCATTTTTGCTTCTGCAACTGTTATAGTAGCCATAATTGCTACAATGCTTAACAATGTTTTCATTTTCCCTCCAAGAATTATTTTTCTGAGGAGTATAAATTCCGATACCCTTTTATCTCCTCTTCTAAAAGGGACGGCATATGCTTCATTATCCTCACCCCCTACTTCTTTTAGTCAATTAAATAAATTAGCTTTCAAGATAAATTCAATTATTATGTTTGTCAATAAAATTATTGTTTATGGCGCACAAAATATAAACTTCAAAGACAATAATCTCAAGTTATTATGAGTTGTTATGTACACGACAACAATAACTTATATATAACGGCTTTAAGAATAAACTTGTTGACAAAAGTAAACTTTATTATAAAAATAGAAAGATTATGGAGGAAATAATGAAATCAGACAGGGAAAGTATTTTACAGTTAATTGACACTTCATTCCTTGATTTTAAGGAAGGAGAAATAATAAAGGGTAAAGTTATTAGAGTAACTGATAGAGATGTTGTTGTGGATGTAGGTTTTAAGTTTGATACTATAATCTCTATTGAAGAATTTGACAATCCTTCCGTGCTTAAAGCGGGAGAATTCATAGAAGTTTTCGTTGATAAAGTAGAAGGGAGAGAAGGTATAATACGTCTTTCTAAAAGCAAAGCGGATTCTCTCAAAATGTGGAAAGTCCTTTCCGACATACATGAAAACAATATCTCTATAGAAGGCAAAGTCAGTAAATCCATCAAAGGCGGATTTATGGTTAATATAAAAGGGGTAGAAGCCTTCTTGCCGGGGTCACAAATTGATACGGACGAAAACGAACAAAGTCATATGGTCGGCAAAATAATGAATTTCAAGGTAATCAAACTTGATAAAATTAAGAATAATGTCGTAGTTTCAAGAAAAGCAGCCAGGGATGAGGAATTGGACAAAAAAAGAAAAGAATTATGGGAGAAAGTAGAAGAAGGAGCAGTAACCGAAGGATTAGTTAAGAAAATCACCGATTTTGGAGTGTTTGTGGATATCGGTGGAGTCAGTGGACTTGTCCATATTTCAGATTTATCCTGGGGAAAGGTTAATCACCCCTCCGAAGTAGTACAGGAAAATGAAAAAGTAAACGTGAAAATTTTAAGAATAGACAAAGAAAAAGGACATATAGCATTAGGTATAAAACAACTTACTCCTTATCCGTGGGATAACATTGAAAGCAGATATCCCGCAAATTCACAGATAAAAGGAAAAGTTATTTCCATTACCGATTACGGCGCGTTTATTGAACTTGAACCCGGAATTGAAGGTTTATTACATATTTCGGAAATGTCCTGGGGACACGTTACCGCACCGTCCCAGTTGCTTGCCGTAGGAGATACAATATCGGCAATAATTTTGAATGTAAATAAAGAAGAAGAAAAGATTTCTTTAAGCTTACGACAATTACAGCCAAATCCATGGGAAAAAGTAAACGACGAATATCCTCTTGATTCACTTGTCAGCGGAACCGTTAAATCTTTTTCAAGGTTTGGAGCTTTTGTTGACCTTAAAGACGGCATAACGGGATTTTTGCCGCTTGCAAACTTCTCGTGGACGGAAAGAATTGAACATGCTTCCGACATATTAACCCGTGGCAAAAAAGTTAAATGCAAAGTCATTTCGATTGAACCGGAAAAACAACGTATAATTCTCGGGATAAAACAACTTACGCCAGACCCATTACTTACGGTTAACGGTTTAGTCGGAGAAAGCTTCAAGTGTAAAATAAAAGAAGTCGTTGAAAAGGGAATCGTAGTAAAGTTTGAAGTGGATAAACAGAAAATAGAAGGTTTTCTCCCGGCGTCTCATCTTGCTAAAACATCCAAAAAATGGCAGGAAAAATATGAAGCCGGAGATGATATGGAACTTATTCTTGTAGAAGTAGATGCCGAGAAGAGAAAAATAATTCTTTCGGAAACAGGAAAGGTAGTAAAAGAGAAAGAAGAAAAAGAACCGGAAGAAGAGACGAAAGAATAGTTCCGTTTTTGTAATTGCGTTACATCGAAAATAATTAAGAAAAGCAAACCCTCGGGTTTGCTTTTCTGTTTGTAGGGCTATTTAAACTCCCGGTTATAAACCTGTCTGACAGTAAAATAAAATGCGAAATATAAAACTTGAAATCGAATACGATGGAATGAATTTTTATGGATGGGAAATTCAACCGCATAAACGTACGGTAAGGGGAGTCCTTGAATCGGAATTAGAAAGCATCTTACAGGAGAAAATTAAGCTTACCTGCGGAGCAAGAACCGACACCGGAGTCCACGCCATTTCCCAGATAGCAAATTTCAAAACAGAAACAAAGATTACTCCGAGAAAATTAAAACAGGCACTATTGCACTTACCACAGGACGTTTGCGTTAAGTCTGTAAACGATATGCCTTTAAAGTTTAACGCCCATTTTGATGCAGTTTCAAGAACATATTTGTATAAACTAGTAATAGGGAAATCTCCTATCAGAAGATATGGAATCTGGGAATATAAGTTTCCATTGGATATAGAACGAATTAAATCCGTGCTTCCCTTATTTTTAGGAAAACACCGGTTTGATTTCTTTGCATCTAAAGACGAAGGAGAATGTGATATAAAAACGCTAAAAATTGTTCAGAAAAAGAATGATAATGTATTTGAAATTTGCGCAGACCATTTTCTACGAAAAATGATACGGTTAATCGTCGGAACACTTACTGAATTTGGAAGAGGATATCTCCGTGAAAAAGATATTCAAGATGCAATTGACTGCAAAAAGAACGCAAGAAAATTCCTTTCCGCTCCGCCACAGGGGTTGTACTTAAAAGAAATAAAATATAAATAACCGCTCGTTATATATGCTCATCCTTACAAAATATAACATTTATAGTTTGAATTTGATATGTCTCCATAAAAACAAAAAAGCCCTCCTGCGTTGAACAGAAGGGCTTCTTTATTTTACTGTCCACCGACTCTACTTCATCAATATGAGTTTCTTGGTTTCTTTATAGTTACCAGCAGCAAATTTAATAAAATAGACTCCCTTAGGAAATTCGCCTTTTCTTATATTAACAGTGTGATAGCCTTTCTCTTGGATTTCGGAGTAAAGGGTTTTGACCATTCTACCGGATATATCATAAAGTCTCAAACTAACATTAGCCTTTTCAGGTAAGCCATATTTAATTGTCATACTATTTAGCGAAGGATTTGGGGATGGCGAAAATAAAACAACCTTATCAAGAGTTTTTTCATTTTCTTCTACACCTATAACCGCAACCGCACTATTAAGATAATTTAAGTTGCCGCTACTATCTACTAACCAGACATACAAAGACTTATTTGAAGTCACATTAATTGTATCGGGTGAATAATGGAATGTATGTGTGGTATCAAAATCAGAAGTTGGGGCAGAGCCTAATTTATAGTAATATTCTGAAATGCCGCTTGTATCATACGGATTAGTCCAACTAACTTCAAATGTAGAATCAATCTTATTGGCAGTCAGGTTAATCGGTGGAGGAGGGGCAATTGTATCGGTAAATGCAGTATCAAGGAATGGTTTATAAAAGACTATCCCTGCATTAACATAATCATAGTAATCCAAAATTCTTAAATTATTAATTGTAGCAGTATCTGTTGTGTTCCAATAGTTATATCTCGCATTTATATTATTTGTTGTAGCATTATGCACCGCATAACCAGTGGCATAGATATTGTTTGTTCGGATAAAAGGACTTCCCTCAGAGATAAAGATAGCAAAAGCAGTAGTATCGGTTATTGTATTATAACGAATTGTTGTTGTACTATAGGTATAGGAATAGATACTACCACCCACACCCAAGTTATTTGATATTGTATTGTTTATTATTTTAGCTGTACCATAATTATTATAGATGCCACCACCACAATTACTATGGTTATCTATTATTATATTATTTATTATCTTAGCGTTAGATGTACCAGAATTAAAGATACCACCACCGGAATTACCAGAGGAGTTTTTTGATATTGCATTACTTATTATTTCAGTTGTGTAATAGTTAGCAATACCACCACCGGTATTGGAAGAGTTGTTAGATATTATATTATTATTCATTATTTTGGCTATAGCAACATTATAGATACCCCCGCCAGTATTATTAGAAGAATTGTTAGATATTGTATTACTTATTATTTCAACTGTGCCAGACTGACTGCAAATACCCCCTCCCGTCTCACCAGAGTTGTTTGATATTGTATTATTTGTTATTTCAGCTATACCAAAATTACAAATGCCTCCACCACTGTTGTTAGATATTATATTATTTGTTATTTTGGCTGTGTCATAATTACCATTATGGATGCCACCACCACCATAACCAAGAAAAACATGATTGTTGGCTATTGTATTGTTTATTATTTCAGCTGTTCCATAATTACAAATGCCTCCACCTCTACCGTTAAGATTCTTATCAGAATTGCCTGATATTGTATTATTTGTTATTTCAGCTGTTCCATAATTATGAATGCCTCCACCACCATAAGTAGTAGAATTATTTAATATTGTATTGTATCCTATATAAATAGAATCCGATCCGTTATTGTATATTGCCGAACTATCAGCATATTCAATCCTGCAATACTTAAGACTGCAGGTAGATGGTGATTGAAAACATAAATTTCTCCATCTTTGTGCCCAATTAGTAGTATCCAATGCGCTTATAATAATTGAGTCCGTAGATGTTCCTATTGCATACAGGTTTCCTTTTATTGTTATGCCTTTTGCAGTATTAAATAATACTTTAACACCCGGCTCAATTCTTAAGGTTACAAGAGTATCTACTGTCACATTTCCCGTAACAATATATGGACTGCCTGTCGTGTCCCACAGTGTATTTGTGCTGATTGTTCCACTTACATTTGTGGCATTTACAATTGAGGATAAAATAAACTGCGTACCTACAATCAAACTAATAAATACAAATAACCTCACCGCCGTAGCATTCCCCGCCTGATCGGGATGTACCAGATGTTTCATTTTCGTTTTTCTCCTTCTTAAATTTTTATACATACTCAAGCATTCGCGTAAGCGATAAGGAAGCTTTTCTTATTATTTCATCCGGTAGTTCTAATCTATATTGATTTTCTTTCCCGTTTAAATCTGACTCCGCCAATAAGGCAAGATAAATATCTTCCAGCTTAGTAAGTTTCATATTTTTACACATTCTTGCCGGCCCAAGTGTGTAAAATTCCTTATTTGGGTTTTCCTTTTTCAGTCTATGAATTATGCCTTCTTCCGTTCCGATTATTATTTCTTTTGCCTTTGAAGCCTTTGCAAACTTTAACATTCCATCCGTGCTTAATACTTCATCCGCAAGTTCAACTACTTCATTTTCGCATTCAGGATGGACAATTATCGGAGCGTTTTTATGGGATTCCCTTGCCGATTTCACATCTTCTGCAGTCATTTTAGAATGGACATAGCAATGTCCCATACAGGATATAATTTTTTTGTCGGTGAATTTCCTCACATAGTTGGCTAAGTTTTTATCGGGGACAAATATAATTTCTTTTGCTTTTATGTTTTGCACTACTTTTACCGCATTGGCCGAAGTGCAACATACGTCCGTTATCGCTTTAACGTCTGCGTTTGTATTTACATACGAGACGACAACTGCACCCGGATGTTCTGATTTAAGTTTCTCCAACTGTTCAACACTAATCATATCCGCCATTGGACAGGTAGCGCCCATTCTTGGAATAAGGACGGTTTTTTTAGGGGAAAGTATTTTTGCCGTTTCCGCCATAAACTTAACCCCGCAAAATACTATTACTTTGCAATCCAATTCCGAAGCTTTTCTTGACAATCCAAGCGAATCTCCCACGTAATCCGCAATATCCTGAACCTCACCTCTCTGGTAATTATGCGCAAGAATTACGGCGTTGTGCAGTTTCTTAAGTTGATAAATCTTTTCTTTTAAGTCCATTTTTTCAACAAATTCTTTTTATGAAACCGCAGATAAACACACCTGCCTGCCGGCAGGCAGGGATAAACGCAAATGATTAGAATTCATTGACCAACCTCTTTATTTCTAATTTAGGACGACAAAAGTTCAATATTAGACCCAATTTCAATTTGGTCGCCTTAAGATAATTTATAAGCTGTGCCTCATGAATTTCATCTATAAACTTTACTGCTTTTATCTCTATAATTATTTCATCTTCAACTAAAATATCGGCGATATAATCTCCTACAATTTCCTTTTCATAATAAACTTTTATTGGCGATTGTTGTGCAATCTTAAATCCTGCTTTTTTGAGTTCTAACGCTAACGCATTTTCATAAACCTTTTCTAAAAAACCACATCCCAAAGTATTATGAACATTGAAAGCGCCTCCGATAATTTTCTCTGATACTTCATTTAATCTGCGTCCATTTGCGTTCATCTGCGGTTACATTAATTTTATTTTTTATAAAGTGGGGACATCTTCCGTAACCTTTCAACGATTCTGGGTAATACTTCTATTACCTTATCAATGTCTTTTTCCGTAGTATAGCGGCCTATGCTAAATCTTAATGCTCCCTGCGCGGTTACCGGAGACACGCCCATTGCCACAAGTACGTGCGACGGGTCAAAAGAACCCGACGTACAGGCTGAACCCGTAGAAGCGCATATCCCTTCGGAATCAAGGTCCAACAACATAGACTCACCTTCAACGTATTTTATGCATACGTTTAATGTCCCGGCTAACCTGTTTGTAGGATGCCCGTTAAGAATTACTTCGTCTATTCCGTTTAATATTTTGTTTTCTAATTTGTCTCTCAGTGTTTTGATTCTTTCTTCTTCCGCATATTGATTTTGTATGGCTAGTTCACAGGCTTTTCCTAATCCGACTATTCCCGGAATGTTTTCGGTGCCCGCCCGCATACCTTTTTCCTGGTGTCCGCCGTGCATAAATTCGTCCATCTTTGTTCCTTTTTTAATGAACAAAGCGCCTACGCCTTTAGGTCCATAAAACTTATGCGCAGACAAAGACAACAAATCTATACACATATTATGAACGTTTATAGGTACTTTTGCCGTTGTCTGGACAGCATCCGTATGAAAATAAATTCCGTTTTTATTTGCAAGTTTTGCTATCTCATTAATGGGTTCAATCGTCCCGACTTCGTTGTTTGCGTGCATTACGGAGATGAGTATAGTTTTATCGGTTATGGAATCTTTTAATTTGTTTAAGTCTATGGTTCCGTATTTATCTACCGGAATGTAGCTTATTTTAAATCCCTGTTCTTCCAACCACTTACAGGAATTGAATACTGCGTGGTGTTCTATTGTAGAAGTAATAATATGGTTGCCTTTGCTTTTATCGGAGATCCCGCCATGGCGGTGGTTTGCAAAAGCGACTCCCTTGATGGCAAAATTATCTGCCTCTGTTCCGCCGGATGTGAAAACAATTTCGTTTGGTTTTGCACCGATAAGTAAAGCGACTTTTTCCCTGGCTTCTTCTTTTGCTTTTAAGCTTGTATGCGCTAACCTGTATGAACTGGAAGGATTTCCAAAGTTATCGGAGAAATACGGCAACATAGCTTCAACGACTTTTTCATCCGTAGGAGTAGTGGCATTGTAATCCAGATATATCATTTTATCCCCCTCAAGAAATTAGAATAAAGAATATAAATCGCTTACAACAATTGTCAATAATAAGTTTGCTAATGCGCCGAAAACCCTTTTTTGTCACCCTGAGCAAAGCGAAGGGTCTCATATCCTATCTAGTTTATTAGTCTGCCCTGAACAATATATTGAGATTCTTCACTACGTTCAGAATGACAGATAAGGGCTTTAGGATAACCGTTTGAGTTGATTTAGAATTTTTTCAGTATACTCGTTTATTGCTAAAAAAGTCTCTTCCTATTTTACTTGACTTCTTTTGATAATCAACTATTATCAGATTTTGGAATTGCGGAATGCGGATTGGGGATTTAACAGATAAAGCGAAGAAGGGAAGGATTAAAAACAAATGGCTATGTCAGAAGAATTAGTAAAGCGACTGCAGGAAAAATTTGCAGAGCTGCAAGGCTTAATTGATATTGAGAAACATAAAAAAATAGTCTCAAAGTTAAACGACGAATTAAGCAAACCCGGTTGCTGGGACGATAACAACAGGGCGCGAGAATTCAGCGAATCACTATCAAGACACCAGGAAATCGTGAAAGAAATAGAACAGGTTTCTACGGAATATGCCGATTTAATCGAATTCGCAAAACTCGGCGAACCCGTGGAATCCGAAATTACCAAACTTATTGATAAAATAGAAGGAATAGAAATCAATCATATCTTTGACGATGAAGTAGATACTTATCCTGCATTGTTGAACATTCATCCCGGAGCAGGAGGAACCGAGTCCTGCGACTGGGTATCTATGTTATTGAGAATGTACCTGAGATGGTTTGAAAGAAAAGGATTCAAAGCAACAATCATAGATTATGAGGCAGGGGAGATTGCCGGGATTAAAAACGTAACAATAGAAGTAAAAGGCAAGAACGCTTATGGATGGGTAAAAAGTGAGTCGGGAGTACATAGACTCGTCAGAATATCACCTTTTGATGCAAACAGCAAGAGACACACCTCTTTTGCTTCCTGTTTTGTATACCCGCTCATAGAAGACGATGCAAAGATAGACATAAAAGAAGAAGATTTAAAAATAGATACTTTCAGGTCTTCCGGGGCAGGCGGGCAAAATGTAAATAAAGTTTCCTCCGCCATACGAATAACTCATTTACCAACAAACACCGTTGTATCCTGCCAGTCCGAGCGCTCACAATTTTACAACAAACAGAATGCAATGAAAGTATTAAAGTCAAGATTATACCAGTTAAAAAAGAATGAAGATGAAAAAAAGCTTGCGGAAATGACCCCGCAAAAACAGGATATCTCCTGGGGAATGGAAATACGTTCCTATGTCTTTTGCCCTTATACAATGGTAAAAGACCATCGTACGGGAGTAGAATCCGGCAGATTGCAGAATATAATGGATGGTGATTTGGATTTGTTCGTCAAAACATGGCTATTAAAAAATGCAAAATCGCAACAAAACAAAACTACTTAAAAAATATTAACCCATTGGGTTAATAAAAACTTGACATTTTTCCGATAGTGTTTTAAGGTAATGAAAGTATTATTCAAGAGTTCTAAGTTACAAAAGATTTGTGAAAGCGAAAAAGAGTTGTGTCGGAAATACGGGAAACAACAGGCGGGAGAAATAGTAAAAAGAATCAATGAACTTGTAGCTGCGGAAAGCTTGTATGATATATCTAAACTACCACAAGCAAGGCTACATAAGTTGGCAGGTAACTACAAGAATCATTTTGCCGTTGATATAAAGCATCCTTACAGGTTAATTTTATTGCCATCAAATGGCGGAGATTTTGTAAACTTAAAATTAATTACTATTGTTGAAATAATTAAAATAGAAGATTATCATTAAAGGGGGTTTAATGGCAGAAAGAAAATATAATCCGGATATAGCTATTCATCCCGGCAAGACTTTAGAGGATACTTTGAATTCTTTAAAGATGAGCCAGGCTGATTTAGCGCACAGAACAGGGTTGACGACCAAAACAATCAATGAAATTATTCAGGGGAAAAACCCTATAACTCCCGATACTGCAATAAAATTGTCGATGGTGTTCGGTATGTCGGCAAATTTCTGGAATAATTTAGAAAAGAATTATGAAGAGACATTGGCAAGATTAAGTTTTGAAAAACAAGTTGCAAAAGAACTGCCCCTATTACAAAAATTTACCTGTTATAATGAACTTTATAAATGGGGATATGTTAAAAAAACACTCGATGCAAAAGAAAAAATCAACAACTTGCTTAGCTTTTTCGGAATAACTTCTCTCAATCTTGTGCCAGTAAATCTTGGGGTTTCTTTTAGAAGAACAAAGGGCAAACAAGTATCTAATGAATCATTAGCCGCATGGTTAAGGTGTGGAGAAATAGATGCGCAAGAAATCAAAACACAAGACTTCGATAAAAGCAAACTAATAAACTCTTTGGAGAGTTTAAAATCTTTAACTAAAGAAAAGCCCGAAGTATTTCAAAGCAAGTTAATTGATATTTGTTCGTCTTCCGGTATAGCAGTAGCATTTGTTCCTCCTTTAAAAAAAACTTATGTAAACGGTGCAACAAGATGGATTAATCCTGATAAAGCAATAATTCAATTAAGCTTGAGAGGGAACCGAGATGATATATTCTGGTTTACTTTTTTTCACGAGATTGCTCATCTTGTGAAACACAGTAAAAAAGAACAATTCATTGAATTTGAAGACCAAAAATCAACGGAAGACAAGGAAAAAGAAGCCGACGAGTTTGCCTGTGAAACACTTATTCCTGAAAAAAAATATTTGAGTTTTATTAGTAAAAAGGACACTTCCGATAATGCTATTATGAACTTTGCCAATGAATTAAATATTTCGGCAAGTATTGTTGCAGGACGCTTATGTCATAAGCATAACGATTGGAAAAAATGGTCGCATCTCAGGAAAAGATTAAAATTTGTAAGCAGTACTTCTTGCTAAAAGGAAATTTAGGTTTTAGGGTGGAGTAAAATGTCCTTTTGGTTTTTATTTGGAAGCGTATTGTGGATAACAAGCTATTAAAAGAAGCATTCCTCTCCTGGATATGGGAAACTCAGTCAATAAAAACTAACCTCCTGACGGAAGATTCTCAACCAATAAATGTAGTTTTCCCTGGCGAATTAAATTTAGACGACGGACCAGATTTTAAGAACGCAATCATTGAATTTAACGGATTGCCTGTCTCAGGCGATGTAGAAATTCATACGTTTTCTTCGGACTGGAACTTGCATAAACACTATACCGACCAAAAATATAATAATATTATATTACACGTAGTTGGGCAAAGCAATACGGAAGATTGTTTTACTAAAACAGGGAATAAAATACCTGCGCTTGAGTTATCCAAATGGTGCATCCGGCCACTAAACAAGCTGTTTAAAGAATACACGAAGGCAACGATAAAAACAAAATCTTTTATATGTTGTCATACAAAAAATATCTCCAATGACGAATTGAAAGTCCTGCTGGAACAACAAGGGCTTAAAAGATTCGAACTTCGCAAACAAAAATTTCAGGATACGATAAAATCTTATGGTGCAGAGCAGGCGGTATATTCGGGCATTATGAAAGCGTTAGGATACGCGAAGAACAAAAACGCTTTTGCGAAACTCGCGGAATATATAGATGCCAAAAAGCTGAAAAAAATAACCTGTAATCTTCCCGTTTCTACTCGGATAAAACTTATAAAAACTGCTCTTCTCGGAACTGCAGGATTATTGCCTGAAAAGTTAAACCCTTTATGGGAAAAAATTAAACGTGAAATTCCAAATATTATGAATCCTTACGAATGGCAATTTTTCAAAGTCAGGCCTCATAATTTTCCTATAAATCGCATAAACGCAATAAGTTGTTTCCTGGCAAGAACAATACAAACCGGGATGTATAATTCTCTGGTTAAATACGAATTAAAGCTGAAAGAAATTGAAAAACATTTGCAGCCTTATTGCAAAAATAGTAAAACTAAAATCGGCAAACCCTGCGCCGGAATAATAATATTGAATGTATGGCTGCCTGTACTCTCGGTAACAAGGGAAGACCTGAAAGATGAAGTTATAGAAAAATATAAATCTTATAAACCTTTACCTGACAACTATATTACAAATTATATGAAACGAATTTTACTTGCCTACTCGGCAGGCAGGTTCAAGGATAAAAAAGGATTGCGCAGTGAAATTTACAACCAGGGAATGATTCATATATATAATAATTTTTGCAGGATGAAACAATGCAAAAACTGTCCAATAAAATTGCATCAAACAAAAGGAAGCAAAAGGGGGCGTTATGTCTAAGTTCTACAAAGTTCTTATTACACACAAACACGATGCGGATTCAGAAAATGATGAAATAATGCCTTCCAAGTGGATAATAATGAGCAAAGAGCAATTGGAAAAATACATTCAACAGCCTGTTACCGAAGAAAACGATAACGGAAGAACAATGATAGGTTATTCCGAAATCGTATGGAAAAGCCACCAGTTGTCATAACACAGGCCAAAATTTAGTAACGCATCTCTTTATAATACCCGTTTTTCTTGACAACTTCCATAAGAATAATATAGTTGATATAATAGTATGAAGAAAATAAATATCAGGCCAACTCCCAAGTCCAAAAATCCAAATTCCACGATCAAAAATCAAAAATCAAATCAGTGGTTAAAAGATATTGTTTTCATCGGAGTTACGGTATTCCTCATAAGAGCTTGTGTAGTCGAAGCATATAGAGTTCCCACGGGTTCTATGGAAAACACTATTCTTATAGGCGACCAATTATTTGGTTGTAAGTTTTTGTACGGCATAAAAATACCTTTTACAAATACCAGAATATTAGAATTTCATAAACCACAGCCAAAAGAAATAGTCATTTTTAAAGCTCCTTATGAGCGCAGAAAATTAGTGAAAAGATGTATCGCCACAGAAGGAAATATCGTAGAAATAAAAAATAAAAAAGTATACGTAAATAATATATTATTAGATGAACCTTACGTTAAACACATAGACCCGACAACTTATGAAAGTTTGCCATTGGAAAACTCGCAATACCAGAAGATATGGGAAAAAACAGGGTTTATGCGTTGCGGAGGCGAAATTCGCGATAATTTCGGTCCCGTAAAAATACCTAAAGATTGCATATTCGTTATGGGAGATAACAGGGACGATTCTTTCGATTCAAGGTTCTGGGGCCCCCTTAATAAATGTTACCTTTTAGGCAAAACATTGATTATACATTTTTCATGGAATCCCGACCCGCCGCTTTATAAGATATGGGAAAAAATAAGGTGGAACAGGATGGGAAGGATTTTGTGGTAATCGTTACAAACATCAGGAGGATGCCGGATAAAAATTATGAAAAAAACAAATACCGATAACCGTCCAAAAAACAATAAAAACGCTTTTAACCAGTGGGTCAAAGATTTAGTTTATATTGTGGTTGTTGTCGTGTTAATCAGGGCATTTATCGTTCAGGCATACCGCATTCCAAGCGGTTCAATGGAAGATTCTTTACTTATAGGAGACCATTTGTTTGCCTGCAAATTTTTATACGGAATAAGACTTCCCTTCTCGGATACGAGAATTCTTAAGTTCCACGACCCCAAATATAAAGAAATAGTTATATTCAGATACCCTTATGAGAGAAAGGATTTCGTAAAACGCTGTATCGCAACCGCAGGAGATATTGTAGAAATAAAAGATAAAAAAGTATACGTAAATAATAAACTTTTAGAAGAACATTACACTAAATTTGACGACCCAACCGTTTATGAAAAGCTGCAATTAGAAGATTATCAATATCAACAAATATGGGAAAAAAGCGGTTTTATGAATGGCGGCGGAAACGTAAGAGATAATTTCGGTCCGGTAAAAGTTCCTAAAGATTGCATATTCGTTATGGGAGATAACAGGGATGCTTCATTCGATTCAAGGTTCTGGGGACCGCTTAATAAACGCTATTTGCTCGGCAAATCATTGATATTGTATTTTTCGTGGAATCAGAAACCGCCACTTTATAAAATTTGGGAGAAAGTAAGGTGGAACAGAATAGGTAGAATAGTCTGGGGGTAATATAGGGGCAATTTTTCCGCCTCTAAAAACAGGAGAGGATATGTTTCAGGATTTGATGCAAGAAACGTTTTTGGGTAATAAGCTATCAAGCTATATTACCTGCGCTATCAGCATTATTATCTTTATCCTTATTATAAGCATAACAAAGACGGTTATTTTTAAACGCCTTAAATCGTTCGCAAAACAAACCGCTACAACGGTAGATGATTTTTTAATCCGCCTTTTTGAAAAAACTTTAATTCCTTTGCTTTACTTTGGTGTTTTTTATGTTGGGGTAAGACATCTGACATTAGGCGCTAAAGTATTAAAAGACATTAAAGTCGTGGGAACCATATTTTTAACTGTTTGCGGGATTTTATTTTTGGCGGAATTAATAACTTATTCTCTAAAAACTCACTGGCTGAAAGGCGAAAAAGATACCACCAAAGAAAAAAGCCTCAAAGGAGTAGTTACGGTAATAAACGTAATCATCTGGGGACTTGGTATCGTTTTTCTGCTTGATAATCTTGGATTTAAAGTCTCAACGGTAGTCGCGGGATTGGGAATTGGCGGAGTAGCGGTAGCGCTTGCGGCACAAGCCGTTTTAGGCGATTTATTCAGCTATTTTGCCATTATACTTGATAAGCCGTTTGAAATCGGGGACTTCATTGCGGTTGATAACTACCAGGGAACTATTGAAAACATAGGCATAAAAACGACAAGAATAAAAAGCCTGAACGGGGAACAGTTGGTTTTTGCAAACAGCGACTTAACAAAATCAAGAGTCAGGAACTATAAAAAGATGGAGCAGCGAAGGATATCGTTTAAGTTTGGACTTGCTTATCAAACGACTACCCAACAATTAAAAGAAATTCCCGTAATAATAGCAAATATTATAAAAAACATTGATGGGGCAACCTTTGACCGCGCCCATTTTTCAACTTATGGCGATTTCAGTCTTGGTTTTGAAGTGGTTTATTACGTTAAAAACAATGACTATAATAAATATATGGATATCCAGCAGACAATTAACCTTACGCTGAAAGAAGAATTCGAAAAGCGCAGAATCGAGTTCGCTTACCCAACGCAGACGGTATACGT